>Ga0316363_10000027_pt1 | contig 225701 bp, 193 predicted proteins | sample Sb_taG_3_FD_200459 | JGI IMG/M metagenome (GOLD analysis project Ga0316363, IMG submission 200459) | Peat soil microbial communities from Weissenstadt, Germany - Sb_50d_a_PC metaG (v2) (version 2) | ecosystem: Environmental > Terrestrial > Soil > Wetlands > Peat | place: Germany: Weissenstadt... | reverse complement strand
GGAACCAAGACGGAGGAAGTCAAGCTTGCACACACGATCTCCGTATTGATCGTGTATGGAACTGTGATTGTTTCCGAAGACGGCGTGGTGCATTTTTATGACGACATCTACGGGCACGACGCCGCTCTTGAGCAAGCCTTGGAGAAGGGTTATCCCTACCCACGCTAGTCGGCAGCGGGTTGTCGTGCGGCACACCCCAAGCACCATTGACGAACGCGCCCCGTATCTACGTGAATGAAATTCGAATGAGGGTAGTAGCCCACGCCCCCGCGGTGGAGGGACAAAGCTACATCGCGCAAACGAGAGGTTTCCACGCCGGGTATTCGGAGATCGATCGCCTGCGCTTGCATGTGGAGGCTATTCTTGGCGACCCCTTCGGTATGCGTGCGGAGGAACTGGTTGCTCCAAGGTGTGCGGTACCCGCAAACGATGTCAATTTCAGCGCCGGGGCGTCGCACAGCCACCGTCAGATCCTCCAAGATGTCATAGAGCTTGGGATCGAAATGATGAATCTCCCCCGTGCGATGGTCTCGCAGGAAATAGTCGAGCTTCGCGATCGCCTCTGGAACGTAGTCATCCCCTAGGCGGTACACGATGTCGAGCCTCTCGCCCGTATGCGTGTGATAGAGAAGGAGTCGATGTTCCTGCAACAATACTCCGGCGGCCTTCGCCACTGGACGAGCCGAAATGCAATACGGCGCGAGTAACAAAATCAGGGCCGCTGCGCCCCATACATATCGTTCGCCAGTTCTACTCTTCATTGTGAGTGAGATGGGACTCTCCTTGTTGCTGTGCGAAAGCCATGCCTCTTCATTCGCGCGCACAGGCGTCTCGACTGTCGCAGTGAATGATTCTCTCCGAGCTTTCCTCATTTGTCCATGGTACGACGGCCAAGCAGTGTCGTTCACCGCGGTTGCAGTGCGACGCCCACTACTGGGGCGCGTGATACGTCCTGCATACTCCGTCCGGTGCGTTAGCTAGACGGTTCAACTCCCGATAAACGCGCTAACCGCAGAAGTGGAGTACTGGAATGCCAAATGTCCGGCAATGCGGGCGGTCTCAATGGGTCGACGCAACACCAGCGCGGAGTCTACTTGCGCGAGCCTCAAAGGCTATAGTCGTTCGCGAGCGTCGAATCGAACGGAACACTGCCCTGGCTAGGTTCTGATTGAGTACAGCCCGACAGGTCGGTTCTCTAGGGGAAGTACTGTCGGACCAACTGAGTACATAGTGTTGCATCGACCGGTTGAGCTGGCACGACTAATCGTCCATTTCGTGCTTTCGGCCTGTGACGCGCGTCACATTCTCGCGTGATGGATTCCCTAGACTTGCTCTGGTGCTTCTCTGAACATTCATGAGGAAGACGGGAGGCAATAGCGGTGAAGGGAATTCTCAGGCTAGCCTACAAGCTGCTCGTCAATGACAAGGCCAAATTCACGGCATTGCTAGTCGGTATCACGTTTGCCGTCTTTCTCATGATCTTTGTTACCTCGATGTTCAGCGGGGCCTTGAACCACGCCTCTGCGACAATCATCAACATTGGAGCATCCCTGTGGGTCATGGACCCGACCGTCGAAACTGTAACCAACTCGGTCGGCATGCCGGATTACGTGCTGGACGCAGTTCGAAGCATGCATGGCGTAAAATTTGCCGTTCCTCTCTATTCGGGAGGTGCTCTCGTCAAGCTTTCCGACGGGACATATCAATCCGTCACGGTAATCGGATTGGACGATACAAGCCTGTTTGGCAGACCCACACTCCTTCAGGGAAAGATCGAGGACATTTATGCGGAGAACGCATTCATTGCGGTGCGGGATGCGGAGTTTGCCAAGCTTGAAAATCCCCACGTCGGCTCGGAGCTTGAGCTGAACGATCATCGCGGAGTCATCGTGGGGATCGCCAAGGTGACGACTTCTGGCTTGTACGGCCTCCCGACCCTGTACACGACCTACGAGCGAGCCATCCAGTACATCCCGAATCCCCGGTACACGATCTCGTATGTGCTTGTTGAGCCGAAGAGCACGAGCGATATACCCAGGATCGAACAGCAAGTCGAGGCGCTCGGCTACCGCGCACGAACCAAGAAAGAGTTCATGCAAAGGACCGCGAACTTCTTCATCTACGAAACGGGTGGCGGCACCAACATCCTAATTATGACCGCGATCAGTTTCATCGTCGGCCTGTCGATCTCGGGTCAAACATTCTACGCGTTCATCCTCGAAAACCTTGAACGGTTCGGAGCGCTGAAGGCCATCGGCACAAAAAGCCGCGACCTGGTCGGCATGATCCTGTTCCAGGCCACGTTCACGGCATTGACCGGCTACGGTCTGGGAGTTGGGCTGTGTGCACTCTTGATCTGGCTGGCAAGACTAAGGCTTCCTATCTACGCGGCCATGATTACCTTTAGCAATCTCGCGATTGCCTTTGGATTGGTCGTCATCATTGCAGCGGTCTCCAGCTATGTTGGGGTCCGGCGAGTTCTAAGAATTGAGCCATTCGATATTTTCCGAGGATGAGATGCCGAACGTAGCCATTCAAGCAAGCGGGCTGGTCAAGTGGTTTGGCGAAGGCGAAGCCAAGACGACGGCGCTCAGGGAAGTCAACCTGGAAGCTCAATTTGGCGAAATGGTCTATATCGTGGGCCCCTCAGGCAGCGGAAAAACGACCTTGCTCAGCGTTCTCTCCGGCATCCTCAAACCGAATACAGGGAAGGTTTTCGTGGAAGGAGTGGATATTTGGAGTTTGAATTCCGACCAGCTTGCTGACTTCCGGCTAGGGAAAGTAGGCTTTGTATTTCAGGACTATCACCTCTTTCCCCGCTTGAGCACGGTGGAGAACGTGGCGATTCCGCTCATTCTCAAGAGAAAGGAATGGGATGAAGCAATCCACGAAGCGGAGAAGTACCTTGATATCGTTGGTCTGAAGAGCCGCGCCGAGTTGCCTCCGGTGAAGTTGAGCGGAGGAGAGCAGCAGCGCGTGGCCATTGCCCGGGCAATCGCCGGTCAGCCGGATATTCTGATCATGGATGAACCGACTGCCTCGTTGGACGGAGACACGGGCAGCGCGATTGTCAGTTTCGTGCAGAAGAACATCCTCAACAAGGATCGCTGCATTCTCGTCGTGACGCATGATTCCCGGATTTACGAATTCGCGACGCGGATCCTGAAGATGGAAGACGGCCGTCTCAAAGGGCCGGAAGGCAAGGCAGCATGAAAAACAGAATTATCTTCGTCGTCGCCGTGATCGGAATCCTAGGTGGGCTTGTGAGCGCAGTCTACTCCGCCATTACGCAACCGGCGCTGCCCCCGGCTTTCAATCCAGCGGCGAGCCCCTATGCGAGTGCTATCTATGCCGAAGGCATTGTGGAGAGCGCGCAGACCAGCGGGGAGAACATCAACATTTACCCGGAGGTTGGAGGCACGGTCAAAGAAATCATCGTTTCCGAGGGCCAGCAAGTTAATGCGGGCGAGCCCCTGCTTCGGCTCGATGATTCGATCCAAAGAGCGACGGCCGAGCAGCAGGGTTCACAGGCAGAAGCTGCGAAGGCACTCTTGGAAGAACTGAAAGCGGAGCCGAGAAGAGAAACCCTCGATGTCAACATCGCCCAAGTGGTTTCTGCCGAGGCGACTTTGAAAACTGCCCAGGATACTTTGCAGAAAACGCAAGCGGCTTACGAGATGGACCCGCGATCCGTGAGTAAAGATGCCTTGGACGATGCAATTAATGCCGCCGCGGTCGCGAAGGCGAATCTTGAAGTTGCCAGAAAGCAGTACGAATTGACGAAGGCGGGAGCCTGGATCTACGACATTCGAAATCAGGAACGGACAGAGCACGCGCTGGAACAGGCCTACGCCGCCTCCAGCGCCCTGCTCGGCAAGTATACCCTGCGAGCGCCGCGGGATGGCGTCGTGCTCTCGATCAATACGATCGTCGGGAACTATGCATCCCCGCAAGGATCTTACGACGCATACACACAGGGCCAGGATCCCGTCATTACGTTGGGAAGTCCTCCAACTACTCTTAATGTTCGCTGCTACATAGACGAAATCCTGGTCCCGCGGCTGCCCGCGGGCTCCAAAATGAAGGCGCAAATGTCCATCCGCGGCTCGGATGTCAAGATTCCGTTGGAGTTCGTCCGCGTGCAGCCGTTTGTTTCTCCGAAAATCGAGCTCTCGGATGAGCGCCAGGAGCGCGTGGATGTCCGGGTTCTGCCCGTGATTTTCAAGATCGAGAAGCCCGCGAATGTGAATCTCTATCCAGGTGAACTGGTCGATGTGTACATCGGCGAATGAACGCTGCGTTGGGATTGGCCGGACCGTCTTTGCGGTCGCGCTCGCAACGATTTTTCTGCCGGTCGTGGGTTGCAGCGTTGGTCCCAAGTATGTGCGTCCAGCGGTTCAGAGCCCGCCAGCCTACAAGGAGCTTCCCGAGGCCGTCGCGAATGGGTCAGATTCCTGGCGGACGGCCCAGCCGAAAGATGGCACAACCCGCGGAAAGTGGTGGGAGGCGTTCAGCGATCCGCAATTGAACGAACTCGAAGAGAAGGCGACCTCTTCCAACCAAGAAATCGCAGCTGCGGTGGACAACTTTCTCGCAGCGCGGGCTCTGGTTCGCCAAGCCCGGTCGCAATATTTCCCGACCGTGACCACCAATCCGAGCATCATCAACCAGCGCCCACCGCCGGCGCAATTTGGCGGCCTGCAAACGGGGACCTCCTCGACATCCGTATTGACCGTCAAGTCGTTCACCGACTATTCGCTGCCTTTTGATGCTTCCTGGGAACCCGATTTCTGGGGACGCATCCGGAGCACCGTGAAAGCCAATATTTACGCTGCGCAATCCAGTGCCGCCGATCTTGAGAACGTTCGCCTGAGCGTACAAGCGGAGCTCGCCGTCGATTACTATGAGCTTCGCGCGCAGGACTCTCTAAAAGAGGTGCTTGATTCCACGGTCATCGCCTATCAGGAAACCCTCGATCTCACGCGCAGCCAGTACAAGGCCGGCCTCAGCTCCGATGAAGCGGTGGCGCAAGCCGAGGCTCAACTCAAAGCGGCGCAAGCTCAGGATACGAACCTGGGAATCCTTCGTGCCCAATACGAACATGCCATCGCGGTTCTGACTGGCCAGCCCCCCTCGTTATTCTCCCTGCGAGCGAACGCTCTGGCAGCAAATCCTCCTGCAATCCCTGTTGGGATTCCGTCTGAGCTTCTCGAAAGACGCCCGGACATTGCGGCCGCGGAGCGTTCCGTCGCTCAGGCGAACGCGGAAATCGGGGTGGCCAAGGCTGCCTATTTCCCAACGATCCTTCTCAACGCCACCGGTGGATTCGGAACTTCGTCGGTCGCGAACTGGCTTACATGGCCAAGCCGCTTTTGGTCCGTCGGCCCAAGTCTCGCCGAAACGATTTTCGATGCAGGCTTGCGCAACGCAACTGTCCAGCAATATCGTGCGACGTACGACCAAACCGTGGCCAACTATCAGCAAACCGTACTGACGGCGTTTCAGCAGGTCGAGGACAATCTCGCGTCGCTCCGAATCTTGGCGCAGGATATTGAGCAACAAGACGCCGCTGTGGAAGCCGCCACACGGAGTCTTCAGGAAGCTACCGTGCGCTACAAAGCTGGACTCGATCCCTACCTGAACGTTATTGCCGCGCAAACCATTCTTCTGAACGATCAACAAACCACTGTCACGTTTCGAATGGAACAAATGGTTGCGGCTGTCCAACTCATCAAAGCTCTCGGGGGTGGTTGGAACGCTTCACAAATCCCCTCCCCGAAGGAAGTGGGGGTCAAGGCCGCGGACGGCGTCCCGGGAGTGGCAGTCCGATGATCCGGACGAGTAAGTGCGACGACGTACGACATTTTGAAATTCAGAGATAGCGCAAGAGCTTCAACCAGATTCAGGAAAGGAACTACGATGGCTCACCAATCTTGCAAGCGAATTGAGAGTTTCTGCCGCATGCTGGCTCTCGCATTGATAGTTTGCTCCCCGGCAGGCTCCGTTATCGGATCGGAACTGAAGTCTCAGGCCTCTCCGCCATCTACAAATAATCGAAGCCAATCGGACCCGCAAGTGAAAGCGGTCCTCGATAGAATGGCCGCCGCTGGCGTTCTTCATCCAAAGACAGTTGAAGAGGTGCGAAAGGCTTATTTGTTTTATCCGACTCTCTCGGGGAAGCCCGAACAGGTCTTTCGCGTCGGGGACCGGAAAATTCCAGGACCGGCCGGTGAGATTTCTATCCGTGTGTATACTCCCAATCCATCGAGCGGTCTTCCCATCTTGGTTTTTTTCCATGGGGGAGGGTTTGTGGCAGGAAGCCTCGAAGTCGAAGATACGCCTCTCCGCAGCGTGACCAATCGCTGTGGCTGTATCGTTGTTTCGGTCGCTTATCGACTCGCCCCGGAGAATCGGTACCCGGCAGCTCCGGATGATGCCTTCGCCGCCACAAAGTGGGTGGCGGAACATGCCATGGAACTCGGTGGCGATGCGCGCCGCATCGCGGTTGGCGGCGACGGCGCGGGCGGCAACCTCGCGGCCGTGGTCGCGCTGATGACGCGCGACCGAGGTGGCCCGCGCTTGGTCTATCAGGTCTTGATCTACCCCGACATCAGCGCCATTATGCTTGGCTCCCGTTACTTGTCCCACGACCCGATCGTAACGCCCGACGCGCGGATCGCAACGCTTGGCGCGTACGTTCCCATGTTAGCGAATCAGGAGGATCCCTATATTTCTCCGATTAACGCGAAGAGCCTGAAGGATTTGCCACCGGCCCTGCTGATAACCGACCAAGACGATCCCGCCTGGGATGAAGGCGGAGCCTATGCGAAGAGTCTCCAGCAGGCGCACGTCCCCGTCACCCTGTCCGTGTATCCCAATATGATCCATGGCTTTTTTCAGATGGCTGGAGCGCTCGACGCTGGGAAGAAATGCATCGATGAAGTGGGTGCTGCCCTCACGGAGACATTTAAGAACGTGCCGATCTCTTCATCCGTGCCGCCCACACATAACTGATTCGAAGTTAGCGCCGCAGGGCAACGAAGACTGTGTTGGCGGATAGGTCCCCCCAGAGCTTGCCCGCTCGTGGGTCTTGTCACATGAGTTTTGAGAAAACTCTTTCAAATCGCGTCGAATAGGCCATTTCAAGGCACTAGGTTCCGAAGAGCGGGAGCAATTCGTGATTTTTCTATAGGATGGCCTACAACTAGTTGGGAGCTTTGGTCGGGGCGTGGAGATTTGAACTCCAGACCTCCTGCGCCCAAGGCAGTTGCAAAAAATCTATCTTGTTGGTCCGTCTAGCTTTGTTCTGCGTCATAGTATACGGTTTTGGACCTAATTTGTCAGCACTTGGACCCAAGTTGGACCCAACTTTTTTTCACAACTAGGCAGACGGTAGGCAGGCGCGGCCTCTGCCACTTATACCAGTGCTATTTCGCGGTCAAAATTGGGTTTCTTCTCCGCGTGGAGCTTTAAGGCCACGCCACAAACTGCTGCGATGCGCTCCAGCATCGTGAGCGAGTGTCCGGTATATTCGGCATTCTTCCAAGCGAGCAATCACGGACTGTATCGTGCCAACCTTCTTCGCTAGTTCTGGTTGCGCATCCGTTAACCATCTGGACGGCCCGGCAAAGAACAAGTGGAGTTATACGCTTGACTTCCGCTACGGCGGATCGTGCGAGCATGTCTTGTCGTGACGACTATTCTGATCGCATTGATTGGATTGTTGAGGGATGGGGTTTTAGTCCTTGAAGTAACTATCGTTTTCCTCATGAATTCTGCGAGATACGTCAGCTAGCGCTTGAATTTCCTCTCTCGGAACCCATGTAAAGCCTTTGCTGTTGCCAACAACGATCTCAAGTCCGCTCACACACGCGGAATTGAAGATATTTCCCGTCAATATCATGTGCGCAACTAATTTCTTCAGACTTGAGACATTTCTCAGGGCGTACTTGTCTTTGTCGTAGTAATGCTCAACGATGTATCTTGCTAAATTAAATTCATCACCTGCAAAAACTCTGCATTTGCCGTCAACCTTTACATCGGGGGTGAGAAGCACGAATGTTCTATCCCTACAGTCATAAAAAGCAGACCAAATAGCGAATCTTTCACTTTCCGCTTGGACCCAAATAATTTTCCTATATGTGTCAGAAAACTCACTCCCGACAGTTATCTTGTACTCTTCCAATGCCCTATTTGAGGCTTCATCGATGAAATTGTATGGAAGGGGCTCTGAGGTTTCGGCAATTGTTTTAGCGACTGCCGCGCCGACCTCTTTGGCGCACTCGTCCCCAGCGAACGTGTAAGCCAATCCGGGCACGATTACTATTTTTGAGTCGGAATCGGTGATTCTGGAATTACGTCCAGGCTTAATACGTTCCACGCATGTATCACTCGCAATGACAACTCCATCGCTTCCGAGCAGCACTACTTGTAGAGTCATTGGCGGCAACTCCTCGCATAGACCTCCGTTGCATTCTGCGTCGAGTATACCCTCTGTTGTAAAAATCGCGTGACGCGGAATATTGTCGAGCAGATTTCGATTTGACCTTCGAGTCCTAAGGAGTGGATTAGGAGATACAATTACACTGACAAGTGGATGTGGAATCGGCCCAGTGCCTACCTACCTTCCAGACACGAACGTTCTGATCGACCTCGGAAGAGACCCCGCCGTCCAGACGAAGCTGAAGAACGCCGAACAGAGCGGGTCTAAATTCGTGATCGCACCGTCGGTGATGACGGAACTGACGGTCGGTGTCGTCAAGGGAGGCGCGACCTACTTTGAGCAGAACAAGAAAATCTTCACCTGGCTTCAGGCCCACTCGGACGCCATCTTGGACCTTCCGAGGCCCTTTGTCGGTAAGATTCTCGGACTTCAGTCAAAACGCAGCCATGTGGAAAAGCACCATCACGTGCAGCGCATAGAGATGGTGGTGAACTCCCAGACGTTCGACGAGTTTCTAAAGTGTAAGGACGATACTGGCAACGTCTGGTCAGATATCGACAAGGCTGTTCAAATACACAAAGCCCAGGTGGACAACGAGATCACTTGGCAGGAGAAGTTGGCGAAGTGGCCACAAGGCACGTTTGATCTCGGAGCGGAGCTCTGTAAGATCTTTGCGGTGGGGAGAGCCTGCCCAGACCCCGAAGTGTTCAGGCGGCATTTTTCGGCTGCCGTTGAGTATGACGAGGCATCGATCGCGAAGATCAGAGCGGGTGCCAATCCACGGAAGAATGACCGAGGCCGGTACGCGGACTCCCAGCTTTTCTTCTATCTTGCCGACCCGAACATAACCTTAGTGACGAGCGAAGACTTCTCAAGCGACATCACGCAGTCGCCACAGCGCATACGGATAGTTGGGTTGGACGCACTTTGAGCCAACGAAGTCGCGACATATTCAGACGTTCTCTCTCCGTCTGAACTCTTCATTCCTCGGAACTCAGACAGCAGGCGCGTAAACTCCTGCGCTCGGCCAATGACGGCTGCCCTCGATCAAGGGTCAATCTGGTCCAAGATTTTGGACCGTTTCCCGTTTCTTGTAGGTGGCGTCACCGGTCGGTTCAACCAACCCAGAGTCTATTGCTTGCCTTACTGCCGCACAATCACCGCTCTTGAATATCGGTTCAGGCTCGGCAGGCGGGGCGTACAAAATGTAAGTCTCTTCGACGCTTCCAGTCTCAGGGTCAACCCGCCTGTAAACGGTTATGCGATCATTTCTTCCAAGATTCTCCACAAATTTCTTTGCAAATTCACGATCACGCCATGCCTCCGCCGCTTTTTCCGCATTGACCATTGCTGGTCCTCCCACGAGTCGCGCCTTAGCCTCGGTTTGTCGCGTTTCACCGCTATTCACGCCCGCGCACTACAATCCAAAAAGCATATTGATGAGCCTCGTAAATTCATCTCCTGTTGTGCAGATTCTTGGGGCAGCCCACCCAGGTCGTTTCACACTGCACGCGATTTCGGGAACGTTGTCTACTGTATCCACAAAGTACTCAGCATAATTGGTCCGCCCAATTGCATCGAGAACGTCGAGGGACAACGTGGACTCAGTCTTTCCGTCGGTATGTTTCACGGAGACGGCAATGTCGAGTAAGACGAAACATATACCAGTACCGAATGGGTCCACGTGACTGCTGTCGGTCGCGTGCGTAATGGTGAACAGTCCAGGGGGATCGGAATATCGTTTGCGTTCTTCTTCTAACATGCCATCCGCCCGAGCGCGGCAGTCTATCTGCTCAGCGGTTGCTGCGTATCCCACTGCTGTACTCCCGGCCGACGGCGAGGCTACCGAGGAAGGTGCATTCCCATCACGCGTTTGCGCTTTGACCGGCTCAGTTTCGTTGGGCAGGGCCTGGATTTTGGAGGATTTAGCCAGAAGCAGGCCTTTCGCATCATTGATGGGGATTGCGAAATTTAGATTTTCGCCGCCCTTAAGATACAAGGTCGTGATTCCAACCACCTCTCCTGCCATGTTGAACAACGGGCCACCGCTGCTACCAGGAGAGATCGGCGTCGTGACCTGCAAGAATTTGCCGCCTTCCTCCTCGACTGTTCGGATTCCGCTAACTATGCCGTTTGAGACGGTCGATTCGAGCGACAGAGGATTGCCGATGGCAATGACTTCTTCTCCCACTTGAAGTTGATCTGAATTCCCGAGAGTGAGAGTCCGGAAGTTTTCGCCGTGCGCCTTGATGACGGCAACATCGCGGGCTTTATCGAATGCGAGCACTCCATCGACAACATAGAAAGCGCCGTCAGGGAATTTAACGATAGCGGAGCTACCCTCGGAAATGACGTGATAGTTGGTTACGATCACTCCATCCTTGCTCACCAGAAAGCCGCTACCTTGGGCAATAGCGTGGCCATCCTTGTCAGACATAACGATAGATACGATGGCCCCATTTGCAGATTTGGCTATCGCGGGTATGTCTTTTCGAGGCGCTGTCGACTGCGCGGCTGCAACGCCAACATTGTTCGTTGCCTCCAATATGTCGAAATTCACATACTCGTACATTTTTATGCCGCCATTCGGCGCGACGGAGTAGTGCAGGGTATCTCCGTTGCGCGAGATGCAGGGCGACGATACGGATTGAATCGCAATCACTGGGTGTCCGTCGCTGTCCGGATACTTAGTGTCCATCTCACAGGCACGAATCGGCACACCGATGTGCGGCACTTGGCTCACGTCAGGCCCTTGCGGCCAACTGCCAAACCGCGTGTGCAAATGAAGATTCTTTCCGGGAGCTACCTGTTCAAGTTTCGACGCTCCTGGTTTCACAGTGCTGATTTGCGACTCGGCATATTGAACCGTTAGAACTTCCGACCCATAGACGATGACATAATTGTCGAGTTGACTGTTCGTGCCGTCGTCGTGAACAACGGTGTGAGCTGTTATCACATAAATTGGCTGATCCGATTTGACGGATAGGTTTGTCTTCAGCGGTGCCTGCGCGTTTGCAGGGGAAGAAAACGCCGAGATAACAGCCATCAGAGTGGGTATCAGGGTTGTTTTGCTCATTTGAGCGCCCCAGTTTTTGGACTTGCCCTCTCGAACCGCTTCGCGCATGACCGTGAAGATCTACGTGGCATCTCTTCGGCGAATGGTCTCCACTTCCGGCTTTCCGTATCTGCTCCAACTCTTCGGCGAAGATTTGGCTAGAGAAAGATATTGTACTGCTTCTGTTACAAGGAGCATGGGAAATCCTCCATTAAAGCTTCGAGCAGGCATGGTTTACCTCCAGCCACCGCCCGGTGAAACGACCGTTGCCTTTAGCCGATGTTGAGGGAAGTCTTTCAGATTGAGAGTAACGATAAAGTCTGCCTTGCCGGATTCAGCGCAAATACAGAACGCATCGTCCTTAGGATCGGGAGAAATTTCAGCCGAGGCATGGACCTTCACCTCTTCGGCCCGCTCGCGGATTAGGTTCACGACTTTCCCGATGAGATTCGGACGAACGCCGAGGCGCTTTAGGACTTCCTTGTACTCTTCCACGATATCTTCCGTTATGAGCCAGAGGAAATTGTTCCGCTCCGCCCACTCGTGAAGCACATCTGCGCTGGGATTCCTACCGGAAACGAACGGCTCTCTGAAACCCGATATGCCAGCCGCAAGCACACTCGTGTCAACAACAGCCCGTGGCTTGCGTTTCTTAGATTTCTGCGGCAACTGTGATCTCCGGAGCTCGCTTTTCTCTACGATAGGTGCGGACTGTGCGCAAGATTTCCTCTTCGGAAACCTCTCCGATATCCTTCGCCGCCTCAGTTAGCGATTCCAGAAATTCCTTCTTCCAGCCCCGGCGTTTTCTCCCACGCGGCATGTCTTTATAGAGATCGGCTCTGCCCATTCTTTCCTCAATCTGTTCCCCAAAGGTTCGAAAGGGCACTCCCAGCTTGATAGGTTGTTCCTCCTCGGCAAGCCTACAACTGAAAATTATGTACTTCGGATTTTCTGATTTGAGCTTCTCTTCACACGCGCTGAACACCTCCATCAACTTGGAAAGCACACTCGTGCGCGTGCCCAAGGACTCTTTTAAGTAAGATGCGACCTTGGCTACCAAAAGAGCGTTCGTGTCGAAGAAGTACGTTCCCTCTGACCGCTTGGGTTTCACGACGCCGAATTGGACAAGGTTCTGCAATTCCTTCGGCTGTATCTGTAGTACCGCACTTGCCTGCTTTAGCTTTAAACCCAGCCTTGGCATAACCCCTCCAATTGACATCTAAATATTAGTCCTTAATTAGAAACCTGTCAAGAATCAGCAGGGGTTTGTGTAGTCCCAGTCAGCAACAAAAGCCGCCCTAGACTTTGCTGACCATGCGGAAAACCGTGCGAAAATCGGTTTTCCTTACGGTTTTCCTAGCGGTTTTCGGGTCACGAAGCCCCTAATTCACACTGACAGCGTGAGATGTGCGGACCAAAGACACAAATCCGGACGTGCGCAAGTACGGCAAAAGGGCGGGAGCGACCCCCTCTTTTCGCCCGGCCTGCGGCCCGAAAAGTAACACGGGGTCGCTCCCGCCCTTTCTTACGGTGTACTGCTCTTTGTATTCGCCCGCATTGGGTGAGAACTGCTGCCAGCAAATACAAACCCACATTCAACCGAAGCAGCTCGCCGATTCCCGAGAAATATTGTTCAGAGCAGGCGGGCATTTTTTCTTTGTGGGGTTTTGCCGACTTCTTGCCCATTAGTACAGATAGAGGGTGACTTTCCCCCAGGGAGACCAACACCACTTTACACAAATTGTAGGGGAGAAATCGAAAAGCGGACGCCTTTCCTTCGAGTCGAAGAGAAGCACGAAGAAGGCCAAATCCAACTTTTCAAAACAAATAAAAGTTAATTTTCCTCCTCACATTTCCCCCTTTTTTTGCCTCTTTATAAGTAGGGATGCTCTCGCCGGTTTCTTGGAATTGTCTCGGAGAGGTTCGGCAGATAGTTCGCCTTTAATTGGAGAGCGCTTCGTGATGCGCGGTTCAGCGAACATGGCTGAGATGCCTGATGTCAGGTGTCGCCAGGCTTTCTTTGGTCTTGAAATCATGCGCCGAAATCAAACGCTGGAAAGAGAGTTTAAATTTACTTCGAATTTCTCCCTCTTAGAAATGCACACAATTCGCGGCCCATTTTCAGGCATGGCGTTCGAACGCATTTTTTCTCTGCCGCTTCGCAGCTCTTCTTCCGTGGCCGCGTTTTGTGGCCCCAACTCAAACAACAGAAATGAAGCGTGCTTTGCGACCTCGCGGCAGGCGTGCAAAATCATCGCACCAGAAGCACACCATTCTCATGCAGCTTTTCTAACCATCTGGCCCGATGCTTCGTGGATCAACGAATGGCGTCTCTCTTGCGTGAATGCTCCTTCCGAGGGTGACGGGTGCATGAAAGACACAGATCACCCCATCAGTCACCCTTTGCGTCACCCTCGGATTTTCGGAAGAGTCCGAAACAGAATAAGTTGCGTACGCCATGACGATCAATTTGGGCGGGGACAAAACACCGGATTGGGCTGGAGCGACCCCACTTTTGTGCACGTATCCGTGCCCAAAGTAATTCGTGGGGTCGCTCCAGCCCAACTGCGCGGTGACCGCGCAGAGTATTTTGTCCGCGTCCAAATGGGAAGAAGAACCACGTCCAAGACGGTTTGGAACTACCCGAATTCTTAAATCGAGCCAGGTCCAGAAGAAGGGGGCCACAGTCATGCCAAGCGGAGATGAAAACCACACTGAACTTCTAACGGTTCAGGAGACTGCCAAGCTCTTGAAGGTGCCAGTCTCTTGGGTCTACGGACACACTCGAAAGCGTTCGATTGACCCGTTGCCAGGGTATCGGCTCGGCAAGTATTGGCGCTTCCGGGAGGATGAATTGTTGGCTTGGGTTTCACGTCAGCGAACGGGTCGCCAGGCGGCTTGACATGCGGACTACACTACAAAGCGACGAAGAACAAGCTGGGCGGGCTATCGAGATCCCAAGGAAGGGAGAAACGATGGCTCGAAGAGGTTTCCAGCAAGGATCACTTTTCCAGCGCGGCACTCGGAGAAAGCTTTGGGTGGCACGCTGGTGGGAGGATGTAATTCAAGCAGACGGCACGCTCGGCAGACTGAGGCGGTCCGAAGTGATCGGGACCGTCGCTGAATTTCCGACGCGCCGCCTTGCGATGCAAGTGTTGTCTCAGAGACTAGGGTCCATCAACAGCGGCAAGGCAAGACCGCAGTCTGTCCGTACCTTTGGCAATTTCGTCAAGGATGATTGGACGCCTGTAGTTTTGCCCACACTCAAATACGCAACCCAGAAGCACTATCGGTACATGCTCGACGTGCATCTCATTCCGACTTTCGGCCAGAGACAGCTTCGGGAACTTACGCGAGAAGAGTTGCAGAGCTTCCTCAGCCGAAAACTCAGCAACGGGTTATCGTGGGAAACCGTTCACCACTTCAAGTGTGGTATGAGCAAGATTCTCGGAGCAGCAGAGGAATGGGGCTATATTGCCGAGAACGTAGCTCAGAAAACGAAACTCCCGCGACGGCAGCATGGAGCGGAGCGGGTTGTCCTCACTCCGGTCCAGCTCCGAGACCTCGCTGCCAACCTGAACGAGCCGGCACGCTCGGTCGCATTGCTGTTGATGCTAACTGGATTGCGAGTTGGTGAGTTGCTAGCGCTTCGTTGGGGATGTATTGACCTGAAGGCTCGTTTACTCCGCGTTTGCGAAACGGTGTATGACGGGCACTTCGACAAACCCAAAACGAGACGCAGTGCGCGAACCATTCCCATTGGGACGGAGACGGCAGAAATATTTGCTGGCATCTGTCCTGCCACTGTTGAGGCAAATGACCTGATATTCGCTACACGCGAGGGATTGCCGCTACACCGCTGGAATCTCTTGCGCAAGCACCTGAAGCCTGTCGCAAAGAAATTAGAGCTTCCTGGTGTCACGTGGCATCTTCTGAGGCATAGCCACGCAACGATGCTCGATGGTGTGGGTACTCCAATAGGAACGATGCAATCTCTGTTGGGACATGCCACGCCGGAAATCACGCGCGAGATTTATTTGCACGCGATCCCGGAAGAGCAGCGTCGCGCTGTGGAAAGCGTCGAGCGGCTTGTATTTGGACCCAAATGGACCCAAGTTCAGGCTCCGACGCAGACCACGTCAGGCAGAGTAAATTGAAAACAAAGAAGTAATTGGTCGGGGCGTCCGGATTTGAACCGGAGGCCTCCTGCGCCCAAGGCAGGCGCGCTACCAGGCTGCGCTACGCCCCGACAAACTGCGCTCTAATTCTAGCTCACTTTGTAAGTTCGCCTCTACGTTTCCAATCCTCCAAATAGATCCCGTGCAGCTCCAACGAAGCCGCGGACCTCTGGCTACTCGGAACCACATCACGTAACCTAAAAGGCCGCGCTGCGTGCGCGACAATCGAAATGAACGACAACATCCAATGGAAGGGCACGAAATGACACGAATCTTGGCCTGGTCGGCGAGTGGCCTTGTGGTTCTGGCTCTGGCATGCAGCATTGCGCTTCTAACGAAGGACGCGGGCGCTCCAAATCTTTCGCGGCTTTCGCCTGCGGCGATTTCCGCCGCGCCGCTTCTGCTTGTTGGTGTCGCATTCCTGCTTGTGCAGGCAATCATTCGCCCGAAACCGCTAGCTTTGTTCAGGAGCGTAATCCTGGCTGGAACGTTTCTTCTCTGGGGAGTTGTCCAGCTTCTGCCGTCGAGCAATCTTTCCGCGAGACTCAGCGATCTGGTCATCGCACTGTACGTCTTGGATCTTGCGTGGGCTGTGTTGATCGAAGTCAGGCGCATCCCTCGACAATCGGCTTAGAGGTCCGAAGCACTATCAGGATTCCGCACGCGGAGCCTGCGCCTCAGACGGTCTTGTCCTCGGAGTAGCAGAGAGACTGCAAATTGCATTCAATGCACTTCGGCTTGCGCGCCTGGCAGACGCGCCGGCCGTGCCAGATCAGTTGATGGGAGAAGAGAATCCACTTCTCCCGCGGGATCACCTGCATCAAGTCCTGCTCGATTTTCTTGGGGTCGGTGTTTCGGGAAAGATCGAGCCGCCCGGAGAGCCGCTGCACGTGCGTATCCACTACGACTCCGGACGCGATTCCGAATGCCGTGCCGAGCACCACATTCGCCGTCTTCCGCGCGACGCCCGGTAGCGTGAGCAGCTCCTCCATCGTCTTGGGAACCTCGCCGTGAAACTCCTCCACGATTTTCTTGCTCGCGCCCATGATCGACTTCGTCTTGTTGCGGAAAAAGCCGGTCGGGCGGATGTCCTGTTCTAGCTCCGCCGGATTCGCGTACGCAAAGGCCTTCGCGTTGGGATATTTCGGGAAAAGCGTCGCTGTGACGATGTTGACGCGTTCGTCCGTGCACTGCGCCGAAAGAATCGTCGAGATCAGCAGTTGAAAAGCGTTTTTGTGCTTTAGCGCGCAGGTTGCAGCAGGATAGGCTTCATCGAGCTTTTGCAGAATCGCCCGCACCCGCGCCGGGTCGGTTCCCTTCCCTGCCCGGCTCGTTCGAACATTGGCTTTCGGCGAGCGAGCGCTTGCTGGTTTCCGTGCGGTCGCACTCTTCTTCGCTAATTTTTTCGTTCTGCGGACCATAAGGCGAAAAACTATAACACAGGCTGGATTACGACTCGACGCGGACGCCCTTCCAGAATGCGACGTGATCCTTGATCTGCGCAGCAGCGGGTTTGGGATCGGGATAGTACCAGGCGGCGTCGGCGTTGCGTTCGCCGTTTACTTCCACGTGGTGATAACTCGCCGTACCCTTCCACGGGCAAACCGTGTGCGTATCGCTCGGGTGAAAATACTCCGCATGCACGGACTCGCGTGGAAAATAGTGGTTCCCTTCGACGATCACGGTCCGATCGCTTTCCGCCAGGACCGCGCCGTTCCATTGGGCTTTCGCCATTTTCGTCCTCCGCCTGTTAAACCGCGAAAAATAGATTCTGTGCGAGCGGCCATTCCGCGTCCAACCATTGCCCGGCACACCGGTAGCCTGCGCCTTCGCCCATCTGGATCACGTCTCGCGGGCGGTATTTGTGGGAGCTTTCCGTCCAGATCGTTTCGCCCTCGCGCAAATAGCATCGAAAGCCCGCCTTGCGAATCGTGACTCTTTGCCAGGCCTTCGATCGAAGATGCATCTCGATCCGGCGCTCCGCGTCGTCCCAACGCACTGCATGGTCGAACTTCGCGAGTTCGAAATCCGCGTCCAGCTCGCGATTGATCCGCGCGAGCAGATTCTTGTTGAACGCAGCCGTCACGCCAACTGGGTCATCGTACGCGAGGATCAGCTGGGATACCGGCTTTTCGAGGTCGGTCGCGAGCAAAAGCGCGTCGCCGGCCTGCAAGATTGCGCGCACTTCGCGCAGAAATTGATCTCCCGCTGGGCGATCGAAGTTCCCGATCGTGCTGCCCAGAAAGAGCACGAAGAGGCGTTCGCCATCGTGCCGTCGAACGGCTACCTCCTGAAGCCCATCGAGGTAAGCTCGTTCGAATCCCACGATGCTGACCTTGTCCATCTCTCTCAGTTCCTGCTCGCAACGAAAAAGAGCGCTGCCGGAAATATCGATAGGGTAGTAATTAACGCGCTGCCTGTGCGCGAGCGCTTCGAGCAGCCAGCGCGTTTGCTGGCCGCTGCCGCTGCCGAGTTCGGCGACGACCACGGGACCCGGCACGCGGCTTACAATCTCGCCGGAGTATCGCTCGAGCATGCGTTTCCCCGCACGGTTCAAGCCATACTCCGGCAAAAGACATATCACGTCAAAGAGCGCCGAGCCGACTTCGTCGTACAAGTATTTCGAAGGCAGCTCTTTCTGCCCCGGATGGCTAAGCCCCATCACCACGTCGGACGAAAACTCAGAGCGCGCCCGGATAGCTGAACTTGCCGTTGCCATTCGCGGAGCTGACGCCATGGCTTATTCCTCCACGCAGCGGAAAGTGGCATACACGTGTGGATAGTGCGGCTGGAACCAGTTCCGAAAGGACCGGCGCAACATACATGCGTCCGTCCGCGGCGATCCGCCCTTCATCACGAAATGCTTGCCGTCGAAAAAGTTGGCGGAATAGCCCGGATAAAACGAAAACGGCTCGAATCCCGGCAGCGGCCCGAAAACCGTGGACGTCCATTCCCACCCATTACCCAGAAGATCGAACACACCGAACGCGCTTGCGCCCGCGGGATGCGCGTCGATGGGAGCAGCATCCCAGCGTTCGTGATGAAAATTGCCGCGCGTTGCATCCGGCGGCGCGTCACCCCACGGGTACGCGCGCTCGGACCCATTCGGGTCGGCGTACGCGGCGCGATGCCATTGCGCCTCGCTCGGGAGCTTCTTCCCGGACCAGCGTGCGAACGCGGAAGCCTCGGCGTGGCTCACGTAAACGGGCCACGCTGGCGGCAGCGGAACCAGTCCAAACATGGCGCGATAGTCCCACTGCGTATCCGGATCAGCCGGGAGCGAACTCGATCGCCGCACCCAAAAATGCGGATGCTCGATCCGCTCGCGGCGCTTCCATTCCCAGTCTTCAGGCGTCCAGTAGCTGGAGTCGTCGTAACCGCCCGCGTGCACGAATTTCAAGAATTCGGCATTCGTCACCGGAAAAACGTCGATCGAAAAGCTCGGGACTGGAATTTCTTGCTCCCCGAACTCATTGTCCCATCCGAAGCTGCCACGCACGTGGCGCGGCATTCCGAGCGTGGCCACGCCGGCGGGAATCGTCACTTGGCTCTGTCTCGGCGCCGATCTTCGATCGGCGCTCACGGCCGCTTGAGGGATTTTCCGATCGACCGGAAGGTTATGCAGGAGATATGCCAATGTCTCGGCATGCATCAGCCGATGCTCGATCGCGACATGCAGCAGGATTCCCTCGGCGAGATCTACGCTCGAAGAGTGCAGCGCTCGCGAGCTGTGCAACGCTTCATCCAGCATTTGCCGCACGTGCAGATTGTATTTTTCGACCTGTGCAATCGTTGGCCAATCTCCCGGCGTATCGGTCGGCAAACCGCCGCCGACTGGATCGATGCCGAATGCGAAGAGACTGTTAAAGCCGGGGTCGTGCGATTCGAGCCCGAGCGCGGGGCTCAATAAATTCCAGTCAAACGCCTCGAGATGCCCTAGGTAAAAGATCAGGCGATGGCGTTCCGGAATCGGGCGGTCGTAGAAAGAATTCGGCGGAAGCAGTTCGAAAATTGCATCCGTCCGCGCACGCGCGTCCTCCATGCGGGACAGCAGAGTCGGGTGAAGCTCCGGCGCAACTCGGTACGTCGCCATAGTCACCTCGGCGGCAGGGGGTGTCTTTTGTACCCCTGCTGAGAGTCTGAGGGCAAGGGAATTTGTCGTACTTGCGGTTAGATGCGCGAGCAGCTAAATGGGCGTCAGGAAAGTTGACGACGCTAGCAGGTCCACCACCTTGCGGAAGGCCCGCCCGCGATGGCTGTTGCGGTTTTTTTCTTCGGGCGGGAGTTCTGCATAGGTCCGCCCGGTTTCCGGAAAACGGAAGACGGGATCGTAGCCGAATCCTCCCGCTCCGCTCGGCGCCTCGGCGATGACACCTTCGGCAAAATCGGAGACGACCCCGAGCGCGCGGCCTTGGCGCGCAATCGCGATGACGCAAACGAATCGCGCGCGCCGCTGGTCTCCCCGTTTACCCTCCATTTCACGCAACAGTTTGCGGACGCATTCGGCATCCGTCGCGCCCGGTCCCGCGTATCGCGCGGAGTGAACTCCCGGCGCTCCGCCGAGCGCCGGCACGACCAGTCCGGAATCGTCGGCGAGAACCGTCTCATTCGTGAAACGGCTGTAATGCAGCGCCTTTCCTGCGGCGTTTTCAGCGAAAGTCGGCGCGGATTCTTCGAATGCGGGAAGTTCGCGGAAATTCGGAAGTAGGTCGACATCGAGAGCGGAACCCGCGGCGAGATCGCGATACTCGCGCAGCTTTCCGGGATTCGATGATGCCAGCAGGATTTTCATCGGCGCGGACGCGCTATCGCGAACGCCCACGAAATTTCGTGCGAATTAATTGGTGTTGCGCCTCGGTAAGTTGCCGGATGCCGCCGGCAGCGAGTTCGAGTAGGTCGTCCAGCTCCTCGCTGGTGTAGGGGCGCCCTTCGGCGCAGGCCTGCACTTCGACGAAATCTCCGCCGCCGGTCATCACGACGTTCATGTCCACTTGCGCGCGTGAGTCTTCCTCGTATGCAAGATCGAGCAGAAGTTCGTCATTCACAATTCCCACGCTCGTTGCTGCCACGGAGTCAAGCAAAGGCACCGAGCGCAACATCCCCGCTGCGACCATGCGCTCCATCGCCAGCGCAAGCGCAACGAATGCGCCGGTGACGGACGCGGTGCGCGTGCCGCCATCCGCCTCGATCACATCGCAATCGAGCCACACTGTCCGCTCGCCGAGCGCCTTCAGATCCACGGCCGCGCGCAGCGTTCTCCCGATCATCCGTTGGATTTCGAGGGTGCGTCCAGACTGGCGGCCTCGCGCGGATTCGCGAGGCGTGCGTTCCTCAGTCGAGCGCGGAAGCATCCCATATTCGCCGGTGACCCAACCCTTGCCCGTGCCCTTGAGGAATTGGGGCACGCCGTCGTCCACGGTTGCCGTCACGATCACGCGCGTCCGGCCCATTTCGATCAGCACGCTGCCTTCGGCGCTGGAAATGAAGTCCGGCGTTATTTTTAAGGGCCGCAAACTGTCCGGCGCGCGTCCGTCTGCTCGCAAAAAAATCTCCCTTCCCTGCTGCGCTGCTGATTCGCTCAACGAGTCAGTTTGACGACTGCAATGAGAAGTGTCAACTCGCGGCTCGTGTAGCACTATTCGGCTAATGAGATGAACTCGCTGCGGTTGGCGCAGGAATGTTTAAATCGAAAAAACCCGTGAGATCAACGTTGCCCGCAAGCGTATCAACTTCCTGCCCGTGAATCAGAATTTTCAATCGCCGGAGACTGGGCACGTTGGCCGCGAGGGTGCGCGCAATGGAATTCACGGCAATCCCTTCGCTCAGAATTCCCGACGGCATTTCGGAGGAGAGTGCATCCGAAAAATCCGCGATGGCGGTGCCGTCCGGAAGAATGTAGAACCCCAGAAGCGTGGCGTCGGCAGGAATGGTCCGTTGCCCGGGCGTGGGAGGACTGACCGTAAGCGCCTGGAGCAACTGCCGCGAGCGTTCCACGGGATCGGCCGAGAGAGGCAATTGAATTTCGACCGGTGCAACGCTGTCGGGCCCCGCTGCCCAGAATATTTTGGCCTTCACGGTCACATCGGTGGGCGTGGAAATCGGCGGCGCGAGAACCTCGTGACGCGCCTGCTCCTCGGAGCGCACCTCGGCGAGGCGCTGAATGCGCCGGTGCAGACTGCGGAACCTGATGAGACCGATGACGACGGCGACCACGAGGATTCCGAGAACGATCTTGACGTTGCGCGGCATTATTTCGCCCCTGCCGCGCTGGGCTGACGAGACGCTGCGATGCCGCGCGCGATGGCGTCAGCGAGCGGCGGCGCGGCGGCGTTAAACAGGTCGGGAGTGGAGGAAGAAACGCTGGAGATTTCAATCGCCACCGCAGGCGCCTCCACCGAGCGCAGCGCGCGAATGGCAACGCCGGTGGCAAGGGCAGGCGAACCGGAGAAAAGTTGCCCCAGCTCGCTCTGGATGAAATTCGCAAGGCGATGACTTGACTCGAGGTGAGGCCGCTGCGCCTCCTCCCATGAAACGAGACCACTCGACGAAGGGTTCGGGGCTTTCGCGGCCGCACCGGCCGCGTTCGCTACCGCCGACGGAATGGGCGTAGCGAACTGATCGTAATAGGCGCGCGCGGTGCCCGGCGTGCCGGTCGAAGAAACGTGGAGGCTGATGAAAATGGAGTCGCGATACGCATTGGCCATCGCGGCACGGTCATCGTAAGACGGATTCGAGTCGTCGTTGCGCGTCATCACCACGCGGTAGCCGCGGCGTTCGAGTTCGGCGCGAACCGTACGCGCGAGTTGGAGGACGATGTCCTTCTCCGCGACTGCATCTCCGCGCGCGCCGGTGTCCGTGCCGCCGTGGGCCGGATCGAGCACGATCACAGGTCCGCCTGCGGCGGGCGCCGGCTGGGCCGCTTGCGGAGGTGCCTGCTGCTGCGGCGCTGTTGGCTGCGCCTCTTGCTCTGGAGATACCTGGCCGCGCGCCGAAGAAGGCAAGAGAAGTGCCGAAACCGTCGCGATTAAAAGGAATAGAACCAGAAAGAAGGATTTCCACACGACGCACAGAATAGCAGAAAAATTGCGGCGAGCGCCGCCGGGAAGCACGACGCGCGCATGGAGAACCCGCCTCTCGAAGCGATCCAGATGCCGATCTCGCAGTCGCATCAGGCGATCACGCGGGAGAGACATCGAAGAGGTGCGCCTCGAATGCATCGCGGCGAACGAAGAGTCCGGGGCTGCGAAGCTCGTCACTCGCACGCACATAGCGGACGTCGTTCAGTTCATCGTAGAAGACATATTCCTTCGCGGGCAGCGGCCGGTCGCCAAACTGGATGCGGCCCTGCGAGGCGTAGCTTGCGAGGTTCACCGAAACAATCTTCCACGACTTCTCGGAACGCCACTCGTACACAACGAGATTCCCGGACGTCGCGTCGCCCTCGGGCGTAACGGGAAGGACGTTCCACACGCCGTTGTGAAACACGTCAGTTTTCGTGATTCGAAGAATTCTCGCGAAAAATGCAGCCGTGGCCTGATTGGGCGGCTCGTCCGCAGCGATCCGCAACGTGATCGGAAGATGGACCTTCAAGCCTTCGAGCTCTCCCTGATGATAGAAGCGCATACTCGGCAGCGTCGCCATCAAAGTGCCTATCGACGGGAGCCGCTCATTGCCAAACACGGCGGCGCGGCGCCCCTCGTCGTGATTCTCGAGGAAGCACACGAGACGCGACTGGTAATCCACGGCCTGGGCCAATCGCCCATGAACACCGGCAAGGTTGAAATCGCGCACGCAGTCGTACAGGCCCTTGTCGTACACAAAGGAAAAACCGAGATCGAGCAGGCGCGGCTCGGTGCCCCAGTACGCCTCGGCGAGAAGAACGAGGCCGGGCACCGCCGCGCGCGCCTCAGCCCAGAATTCTTTTGCGGGCGGCGAAGCCCCATTCAAGAGGTGCCCCCAGATTCGCTGAAAGATGTCGTGAAAGTGGAGCATCGCCATGTCGCAGCGGACTCCATCGCAATGGGCGGCAATGTTGCGCAGGTCCGCGAGTTGCGCCGCGCGCATTTGCGACGAAAAGTGGTTTAACTGCGCGACGTCTTTCCAGGGAGGAAAGTAGGGATCTCTGCCGAGCGCGAGAAAAAAAGAGCCTCGCGGCGTATCGATGCGATAGAAGCTGGAAGAATCCCTTTCAAAATCTTGCGCTGTACCCTGAACGTAGAACTCCGGCTGCGCGCGTGTCCAGGGGTGGTCGAGAGCCGTGTGGTTACCCACAAAATCGAGGAAGAGCGCCATGCCTCGCGCGTGGAGTTTTTCGCGGACGCCGTCGAGAGCATTCCAGTCGGTGATGCGCGGATCGGGTGCGTATTGCGCAACGGCGTATGGCGAACCGATCACGTCCTCCGGTTTCCAGCCGGGCAGGGCAAGGTCATATTGAGGGACGTTGCCGGGATCGGACAGCGCGACTCGACGCGATTCCGGGCTTCGCCGCCAGATGCCCATCAGCCAAATGATGTCGAAACCGAGACGCGCGAGCGAGTCCCATTCGGAATCGGGAACGTCCGCGAGTTTCACAAGACGCCCCGCGCGCGCCGAAAGCTTTTCGAGCCATGCCCATGTATTGATTTCGTAGAGGTGGGGATGGGGGCGCAGCGGGAACTGCCTTGTGGATGGGATGGCCGAAGGCGTCACGCGAGCCTATCCCCTGCCGACGTAAATTCCTCGACGCGCGAGCTGGCATTTGGGTCCGGTTTCATTGTCGGGCAGCACACACCTCGGGTGTTTGTTTTGAATGACTTACGCGTGTTTCTGTCCGGCAGCCATTGTCGGGCAGATTTTCGCGAAAGAGTGAATTTTTCGCCGCGCCGAGCGCTGCAGCGGCATAGGCGAGAGCGCGGCCTCGCCGGTTCGTCCCAGGCCCTTTTGGTCGTCTCCGAGTTTGAGGCGCACTCATCATCGTGACGCGATCAGGCTAACAAATTGTGGGATGGCCGCAAGGAGGAATCTCGGTGGGCTTTCATTAGACAGTGAAGGCGCGCCCAACAAACTCAACGCAGAGACGCAGAGAGCGGCGCGGCGTAGTCAAGAACGTCGAGAATCGGCGCGCCATCTACGGTTTCAAAGCGGAGTCGATGAAGCCGGCGATATTCGACTTGAGCTTCACGAGGTCCTCCTCGTGCAAATACATCATGTGGCCGGCAGAGTAATACTGCAGATGAATGCGGTCCCGGATACTTCCGGGCAGCAGAACATGGTCCATGGTGTATTCAGTGGCGAAAAACGGAGTCGCCATGTCGAAGAATCCGTTTTCGACCTGCACCTGGAGGTGCGGGTTTTCGATCAACTCACGGGCGAGATCTCCCTCGACGTTGGGAGCGCCAGGGAAGAAAGAGCCGCCGCCTTGGTGATGCTTCCAATCCCAGGCATTGCCCGGTTCATCGGGAAGCGTCTTGTACTCCCTGTCCGGAGCGTATTTCAGATCCTCCCGGACATAGCTATTAAATGCCGCGGTGAAAGCGCCCAAGATGCCCGTGAAGGATGGATCGAATTCGGCGAATTCGGTAAGCCGGTCGTAGGTCGGACCTGAAAAGCGAGCGTCATAGCGGCCGATCGTGAGGCCACGGCTTCTTTGAAGCTCCGCTTCGAACTGGTGAAGCTCAACGCGCAGGTCCGCCCTTATCAGATAGTCTTCACTGAGCCCTGTGAAACGCGCGAGTTTCTTCGCGACGTCCGCTTTTTCGGCGTCACTCAACCGCGAGCCTTTCATGAGGGCGCTCGCATAATCGGTGGAGGCAAACTGGCGCGCGTCGGCGAGAAACGCATTCAGGTCGTCCGGGCGATCCTTCAAGAGCTTGTAATACCACGCCACGGCGGCATAGGTAGGAACATAGAACATGTACGACCGGTCATCGCCGGGGCTGAACGAAAGGGTGCCCATGTCGAGGACGCTCGAGATGAGCACAATGCCGTTGATCGACATGCCGTCCGTGGATTGCAGATAATTTCCGAGGGCCACGGAGCGAAACGTCCCGTAGCTTTCGCCGATCAGAAACTTCGGCGAGTTCCACCGGTTGTTGCGGCTGACATAGGTGGTGATGAACTGCGCGAGCGATTTGACGTCCTGATCGACGCCCCAGAAGTCCTTGTCCTGTGCTTTCCCAACTGCGCGGCTGAATCCCGTGCCGACCGGATCGATGAAGACCATATCGGTCTTATCGAGAAGCGATTCGTCATTGTCGACAATTTTGAAGGGAGCCGGAGGCGTCGCAGCCGCGTTTTCAGTCACGACGCGCCGAGGTCCGAACGCACCCATGTGCAGCCAGATCGAGGCCGATCCCGGACCGCCGTTATAGATGAACGCGATGGGGCGCTGGCTTGGGTCCTTGACGTCACTGCGCGTGTACGCAGTCGAGTAGATCAGCGCGGTTGGTTCGGCTTTGTCGTTCTTGAGCAGAGTCGTAGAGGCCGTGGCTTTGTAAGGAATCGTCTGTCCGCCGATGCGGATGGTGTGATCGGTAACCGAGGATTCCTCTTTGGGCGGAGCTTCGGGAGCGGCCTTGGCATCCGCGGGCTTCGCTTCGGCTGGCTTCGTATCCGCCGCGGCCTCCTGCGCCGCAGTCTGTGTGGCGCGTCCGAGTATCAGAGACACCGCCATCGCAGCAAAACACAGAATCCTCTTCATCATTCCGCTCCGTTGTCACACAGGGGTTTTGGACTGCTCAAAACAACTGCGAATGCACACCACAGCTGATACAGCTCAGACGTAGGCCAGCTAAAAATGGAAGCTTGAAGGAACCGCGCCATCCCGGTCCCACCGCTGCAGTTATTTACCACAAACCGGACTTAGGAATGCAAGAGTGATCTCTTTTGCGTTGGAATCCGAGCCGGCGACCACCACGGGCGCGGCGTCGATGCGTGCGGGAATGCTGCAGTCCGCCCGGCCCTGCGAGTGAACTGCAGGATGAGGCGCCAAGTCTTCCCACGCTGAAATTGTGTAATTTGCCGAGTCGAGCAAAGTGAACTGATAGAGCCCCGGGGCGACTTCTTGCGCGGCGGGGTTGTCTCCCTGATCGGCTTTGGCCGTCACGGTGACGCTTCCCGGCGGGCGCGCTCCCTGCCATTTCAAATGGACGCGAAGCTGGCGCGATGGATACGCATCCTTCACCTGGAGATTCACTTTCAAAAGCTCCTGGCCTTCCTTGATCTTGATCGTCTTGGCATCGGCGGCGTCCGCAACGCCGGGGTAGAAGGCGCGGTGAAATGGCGCGTTGGGATCCATGCGATTCGCGCGATTGAAGACGAGAACATATTGGCCCGGCCCGACATGATCGAAGTCGAAGAATCCGGTCGAACCCTGAAATGCCCACAGGCCGGGGCGAGAATCGTCATAGCTGCCCGCGCGATAAAGCTCGAGCGAGGCGATCGCCAGCGGCTTGCCCTTCGGGTCGAGGACGCTGCCACGAATGTGGCCAGTGGGCAGCGCGGCCACGTCATATTCGAAGCATGCGCCGTTGGGAATCTTGAAAGGCGGCAGGCCGCCGGTGAGCGTTTTCTGAGTCAGCTCGGTGCGCGGCGGCAAGTTGGCGGTGAAGCTGTATTGACCGGCATGCACGTCGTAGAAGGAATAGACGCCGCTGGAATCAGTGCTCGTCTCGAAGCGGTCGTCGCGCGAGCGAAGCTTCAGCGAGATATTCGGGAGCGGATCATCGGGATCGTCCTGCGGCGCGAGAAACGGCGGATCGGCTCGGCGCAAAACGCCAAAAACAGAGGCGACGCGTTGGCCATTTCGCATAGCGCGCAACTGCGGCAGAAGCGCGCGGGCCTCGCTTGCGGGGCGCGTGCCGTTGCAGATGGTGGCGAAGAGGCGACCGTCGCCGCCAGGATGAGTGAAGACGACGTACTGCTCCTTGAGCTTGAAACGATAGCCGCAATCGCCGTCGTCGCCGCCCGAAAAAATGTCGATTTCGGGCGTGTCGGGGCCCGCGAAGCGCTCGTCGATGTGGAAATGGTAGCGCGTGAGCCGCGAGGCGATGATGTCGACGGTGGGCGCTGTGGAACCGGAGGCCGATGCGGCATCTTTTGCCGAGGACTCGGACGGCGGAATGGCGTATGCGATGTCTTCCGCAGCGGTGACGGTGCCGAGAAACACGACGTCGTCCTGTTGCAGGCCCGGACACTTTCCCGGCGGCGCTTGGGAACAGGCGCAGGCTCGCGCCGCCGTGGACATGGAGAGGATCAATACGAGAAGCCCGATCACGCGCAAAATCATCGCCAATATCCTACATGCTTTTCCGCGAGATGCGAAGTTGGCGCCGCGGCGAACGAGGAGGGCGGCGGGCTAAGACGAACGGAATCGAATTGGTTTCATGCTAAACTTTCTCACGAGGTGCAATGATTCACGCGGTTGCCGAATACACTCTCCTGGCTGTTGCCGCAATCCCCTTCATCTATTACCTGCTGGCACTATACAGCACGGCGCGGTTCTTCACGGTTTCGAGGCGCGAGAGCGGCAAACATGCCGACTTCACGCCACCCGTGAGCTGCCTGAAGCCGATCAAAGGGCTCGATCCCGAGGCGTACGAGAACTACGCGAGTTTCTGCAAACTGGACTACCCCGAATACGAGATCGTGTTTTGCGTCGATCCGGACGATCCCGCGCTGCCGGTAATCGAGAAGGTGGTGCGAGATTTTCCGGAGCGTCGCATCCGACTACTGCTCGGCTCGGGTCGGGTTGCAATCAACGACAAGGTTGCGAGGCTGGTGCGGCTGACGAGCGAGGCGAAGTACGACCTGTTCGTGATCACGGACGGCGACGTCCGCGTGCGACCGGATTATCTGCGCGCGATGGTGGCGCCCTTCCACGATCCCAAGGTAGGGGCGGCGACGTGCCTTTACGTTTCGACTAAGGAAAAGAACTTAGTCCAGGAACTTCAATCGGTTGGGATGATCTCGGATTTTTTTGCGCCCGTCATGGTCGCGTGGCAATTGAACGACTTCGGAGTCACGTTCGGGCAAACGATTGTGACTACGCGCAAAGCCGTGGACGGCTATGGCGGCTATCCGGTGATCGAAGACCGCCCGGCGGATGACGTTTATGCTGGACGGCTGGTTGCCGAGCAGGGTTACGAAGTCAAGCTGCTGCCATACGTCGTGCAATCGGTCGCCGATTTTCATTCACTGCGCGATCTGATCCACAAGCGCGCCCGGTGGATGACGGTGCAGCGAAACATGCGGCCGTGGGGCCATCTCGGTCTGATTTTCACATGGGGATTGGCATGGGCGATCGTGGCGGTGGTGACGCATCCGACCGCGGCGGTCGCCGCCAGTTATCTGGGAGGCTACGCGATTTGCAGAATCGCGATCACGTGGCTCATCGGGGCATGGGGAATGAAGCAGAGCGGACTCTGGAAGAAGATGCCGCTGATCCCGGTATGGGACGCGATGGCTTTCGTCATGTGGCTCGCAAGTTTCGGGCGCAAGACTATCCGCTGGCGGGGCGTCGATTATTTCCTTCGCGAAGGAAAGCTGATACCCGCCGCTCCGAAAACCGTGCAAGGTAGTTCGGATTGAGACTTCCTCTTTTTGTCCCGGAGCCAAGAAAAAATGAGGTAGCGCCCGCAGAAAACGCTTCACACACGTAATTTGCGGGAACATCCTGGGAAGGGTGACTTTCAGATACCGCTCGTCACCTTCATGATGAAAGACTCAGCCTTCGCCTAATTCGGTGAAAGTCATCTCGCAAATGCTGGTCTGGACCACGGTGTTTCAGTGCGGCCCGCAACTGTGTAGTGCCCGCTCCTTAGGGCGGGCCTAACGGGCCTGAGACACAGCGGCTTTTGGAGCGGTCCCCGTCTGGCGGCGCTCGTTCGTGGCGTTCCGCCAATTTACCTGCGGCAGGAAGAGCGACGCATCAACACGATCGCGGTACTCGATCGCAATATTCAGCAGTGAATCCAGCAATGAATCCGACAGCAGATGGGGTTGCAAGCCGAGATCGATCAGCTTGGAATGCTTCGCATTGTAGTAGTGCGACTCGGCTTCGACGCGGGGGTCCGGCAAGTGCTCGATTTCGACCTTAAGACCCATTTTCTTCCCCGCGGCCTTGACCATGTGCGCTAAATCGAGAACGGAGAACTGCTCGGTGAACTGGTTGAAGACGCGACACTCGCCCGCGGCCGCAGGGTTCGCGCACGCGATCTCGATGCAGCGCACAGTATCGCGGATGTCGAGAAAGCCGCGGGTTTGTCCGCCCTTGCCATACACGGTCAGCGGATGGCCGACCGCAGCTTGCACGCAGAAGCGATTCAGTACCGTGCCAAACACTTCGTCATAGTCGAAGCGATTGATCAGGGTTTCGCCGAGCGAGGTTTCGTCGGTGACCGTTCCATAGACCACTCCCTGGTTCAAATCGGTCGCGCGTAATTTCCAGATCTTGCAGCAGAACATGATGTTCTGGCTGTCGAACACCTTCGAGAGATGGTAGAACGAGCCGGCCTGTTTGGGGAACGGGAGCACGTCCTTCCGGCCGTTGTGCTCGATCTCGATGTAGCCCTCTTCGATGTCGATATTGGGAGTGCCGTATTCACCCATTGTTCCGAGCTTCACCAGATGGCAATCGGGTTTGAATTCGCGCAGCGCGAAAAGGAGATTCATCGTGCCGACCACGTTGTTGACCTGTGTGAATGAGGCGTGTTTGCGATCGATCATCGAATAGGGTGCCGAACGCTGCTCGGCAAAGTGGACGACGGCGTCCGGCGCGAAATCGTTAATCATCGAGGAAAGGAATTCGTACTCGGTGATGTCGCCGACGAAGAGATCAATCGTCTTTCCGCTATGCTCCTGCCACGCCCTCAGCCGATCAGTCATGGGGCTGATCGGGGTCAAGGTCTGCGCGCCAAGTTCGTGGTCCCAGAGGCGCCGCGCGAAGTTGTCAACGATGGCGACCGAATGCCCCTTTTTCGAGAGATATAGAGCCGTCGCCCAACCGCAGTAGCCATCTCCGCCGAGCACGGCAATCTTCATCGATCCTCCTCAACCTGCCTTCTGCTAGAAATAGCTGCCTGGACCCAAGATCGCCCGGTTCAATAACTTCAATTGTATCTTTTTACGCTCGGACGCGAAACACCGGCAAGCATCTTTTCTTCGATGCGTGCTAATCCGGGACGAGGCGCAACAGTCAAAGCATCGGTGCAAGCATGATGAGGCATACGACGGACGAAAGGATTTTGCGGATAGGGTGCGTCCCAGGATGGCCATCGTCGGCCGAATCGCAGGAATCGGCTGACGATGGGACATCGAGCGGCATGTTACCGCCCGGCCCCAGCCGCGCGGGGCGGCTCAGTACGGCCGGCGGTGGCGCTTCGGCGTCCTCGCAGCTCGCGCACAGTATAGACAGGCTTATTCTGCGATTCGTAGTAGGTGCGCGCGAGCAGCTCACCGATCAGGCCTATCGCGATGAATTGGATGCCACCCATCACGAGAGCCATTCCGAGCAGCATCAGCGGGCCGTGGTTCGCGAGCAGGCCCTCGTTGAGAATCGCCTTGCGAGCGAAAACCCAGAGACCGATTCCGAAACCGCCTGTCAGGCATGCAAGGCCAGCGACACCGAAAAATTGCAGCGGCTTGGTCGAATAATCGAGCAGAAACTTGACGCTCACGAGGTCGAGGAGCACGCGAATCGTACGAGAAATGCCATAGTTGGACTTACCGCTTTTGCGCGGAATATTGGTGATTGGCACTTCCGCCACCGACGCGCCCGCCCAACTCGCCAGCGCGGGAATAAACCGATGAAGTTCTCCGTAGAGATGGATTTCCGAAAGGATTTCGCGGCGATAGGCCTTAAACGTGGTGCCAAAGTCGTGGAGTTCCACACGCGACAGCTTGGCCATAATGAGGTTGGCCACGCGGCTGGGAAACTGACGCATCAGCCAGTGGTCCGTGCGCTCGACGCGCCAGCCGCTGACGATGTCGTAGCCTTCCTTCATCTTTTCGATGAACAGCGGAATTTCCGCCGGGTCGTGCTGCAAATCTCCGTCCATCGAAATGATCACTTCGGCTTGCGAATGGTCGAACCCAGCCTTGAGCGCGGCGGTCTGTCCAAAATTGCGGCGCAGCCGGACGACTATCACGCGAGCGTCGTCATTCGAAATTTCCGAGAGGACGCGGAAAGTCCCGTCGCGGCTGCCATCGTCAACGAACACGATTTCATAGGGCTCGCCGACGGCATCCATCACATCAATGATTTTGACGTAGAGCGCAGTGACGCTTTCCTGTTCGTTGAAGAGCGGCACAACGATGGAATACGACAGCGAATTCTCTTCAGTATCCATTTGCCTGATCATCGCAGTATACCAACTGGACGCAACTAGGCGCGATAGGTTTCTCTATAGGGTACTCCGCATTTGTGAAAAAGGGGTCGCGGAACCGTGCGGGCTATCGGCTCACCTGAACAGGCGACAGAGGCTTTTGTCCGAGCGCCTCGTTGGTCAGAAGAATCTTGCCCCCGCTTTCGGCAACCTCATGAAGCTGCGCCGATCCAATCAGGTCTTCATAATGAGGAAAGAAGGACTTAAACGTAAGCAAGTAGTAACGCCGGTTGGGCTGCATCCATAAACTCTGGAATTGGGAATCGTCGATGAAGACCCGAGGAGCGCCCGGAGCATTGGAACCGTATTCAAGATTGACGCGGCGGTCTGTAATCAGCAGTGCGGTGCGGTTCGTGTAGAAGAAGACCGAAGAGAATTCATAGTAGTGTCCCTGCGTTATCAATGCTCCGTCTGGCGAGTGCAAGAGCGCCTGCGCCAAGGGCCGCGACGAAAGAAAAGGATCGAACACAACCATGGCCAAGCGCGCTGCATGAAAAAACAAAACCATCATAAGAGCCGCGGCGAGAGACGCACGCCGGCCGGTCGCTCGGAGTGTCCCTAACGCGCCGATAAGAAAAGCGATTCCAGCAAGAGCGAGCGGCAGGCGGAGATAGGCAAACGAATTGAAAGTCAAATCTTCCATGTGGCCAAGCGAGAGCGTGTAGGCCTTCGGATGGTGGCCCAACGCCGAGGAAATATCTCCCGGTGTAGGGAGACCATGCACGTAAATGAGGATGGCGAACACCGCGACGGCTGCGCAGGCGGCGATCGCCGAAAGGACGTGTGTTCCGCGGCGGACCCAAACGCCGTCGGTCGCGATCGCGGAACCGAGTAGCAGCGCGAGCGCCGGATAACAGGGCATCGAATAGTATTCCTGCGTGGTAGAAAATGTAAAAAAGACGAGCATGAAACCGGTCCAGCACAGCGCGAGCAAACGAGTTTGGCCGGCGCGATCGACCGGCTTGAAAGAAAGTTTGGCGACAGCCGGGAAATAGACGCTCCACGGAAATATCCACAGGAGATGGAACAGCCAAAAGTAGAGGCGGGGAACGGTGTTGTAGTCGTGCGGGTAGCGCAGATTCAAAAAACGGAGAAGCTGCTCGTTAATGAAAAAGAACCAAAGAAAACCGTGGTACTGGCCGGGTCCGCTATGAAGCGTGAACGCGAAATAAGGCGGATTACGAAGCGTGGCCAGGATGTGCCACGGGGCTGCGATCACGAGCACGACCAGCACGCCCGCAAATGGATGGAGTCGCTTCCACGTGCGCGCGGAAAAGAGTTGGCGCGTCAGCAAGAGATAGATCAGACCGGCGGCGACCGGGAAAAGCACCGACACCAGGCTTTTAAGCAGCAACCCAACGCCGAGGCTCACGGCAAGGAGAAAAGCCCACAAGCGGGGATGAGCTTCGTCTTCGTCGAGCGCGCGCAGCAGAGCCCACATCGCCAGAGCCACCGTAAGGGTCAGCATGACGTCCGGAATTAAGATCCTCGTGAAGAGAAATAATCCAACGCAGGTGGACACGCATAAACCGGCGTAGAGGCCGGCGCGTTTTCCAAACGCCCAAGTGCCGAAAACCGCCGTCAGTAAGCAGAGAGCAATCGTGGCAAGAGCCACGGGAATTCGCGCAGCCCAATCGTGAACGCCAAAAACCTTGTACGAAACGGCCTCCATCCAGTAGATGAGGGGAGCTTTTTCCAGATAGACGATGCCGTCGAGACGGGCCGTGACCCAGTCACCGGAAGTGATCATGTTCCGTGCGATCTGGGCCTGAACGGCGTCGACATCGTCCATCAGTGATGGGGGGGAAATGATGCAGCCAAGATATATGACGGCAGCAAAGAGCAGAACAACTAGATAGACGTTAGAACGCTTCCCGCCAGCTTCAAGCTCGGCGCGGGAATGTGTTCCGTCTGAATTTTCCATTTCCTCATCCATAGAAATAAGATCATCAAACCCCAGAGATGATAGCCGAGATTCGCGCGTCGCTCGAGATGATTGCGGAGACATGATTCGACTGCGTTGGGCCGAAAGAGATTGGTGTGCTTCGAAACATCTTCCAGGGCATTGAGCAAGAGCGGCCGGAGGGGGCCGCGCAACCATTCGTGGGTGGGGATATCGAGTCCGGTCTTCTTACGGCGCAAAACCGACGCCGGGAGCTTGTCCTTCATCAGTTCCTTCAGGAGAAACTTCAGACGCGAACCCCGAATTTTGAACGAAGCTGGCAGCGAAGCCATGAATTCAACGATGCGATGATCGAGAAGCGGCGGCCGCGCCTCGACGGCGTGCGCCATGCTCATACGGTCCACCTTCATAAGGATGTCGTCCGGAAGATAATATTTCTGGTCGAACCAGAGATAAGGGGACACATCGTCTCCGACCGCCAGCTTTGGACGCAACTCGCCGAGGATGCGATCAAGCGCGCCCGGAAGTGGCGCGTTGACCAAGGCCCTTTTGGAGGCCTCGGAGAACGTGCCGTTCCAGTACACATGCGCCCTCTCGGGCGGCAATAAACAGCCCTCCAAGAAGCGCTTGGCCATGTACTCAAGGCTGACCTTGTCGTCCGACACGGGCCACACGCGGGCGGCCGCGAGACCGAGACGTATCGCTGCTGACGGAAACTTCCGGGCGAGACCCGCAAGGCGATTCGCACGGTACGTCAGATAACCTCCGAACAACTCATCTCCCCCCTCGCCGCTGAGCGCAACCGTTACTTTGGTTTTCGTCATCTTCGAGAGAAACCAGAGCGGTAGCGCGCCCGCGTCCGCGTCGGGCTCGTCGTTGTAGTAAGCGAATTCCTCGATCGCGCTGGAGATGTTCTCTCCTGGATTGAGATCGAACTCTTCGTGATCCGTTCCGTACTGAGCGGCCACCTCACGGATATAGGCGGTCTCGTCAAACGTCCTTCCGAGAAAGGAAATGGAGAGAGTTTTCAGGCGCGAACTGGACGCGCGTGCGGCGTAGTGCAAGAGGGTCGAGGAGTCGATCCCGCCGCTGAGCCAAACACCCAGGGGGACGTCCGAAAGAAGATGCTCACGGACCGATTCCTGCAGAAGGTGATCGAGCTCCTCCTTTGCAGAATCGAGCGTCCTGTCCTGGGGGGCAACAAACGGCAAGGTCCAATAAGCTTGGGAATGGATTTCGCCGTCTCGCCATTCAAGCCAGTGCCCCGGGGGAAGCTTTTCGATCCCGTCAACGAGCGTCCACGGGCACGGAACATAGTTCAGGGACAAGTAACAATCGAGCCCTGCCATGCTCAAGCGGCGGTCAATTTCAGGGTGGACCAGGATGGCCTTCAGCTCGGACCCGAAAAAAAGTTCTTTGCCGCGACGGGCAAAATAAAGCGGCTTGATTCCCATGCGATCGCGGGCGAGGACGAGTCTCCGGGCCGATTCTGTCCAGAGCGCGACGCCGAACATTCCGCGCAGTCGTGCAAAGCAAGCCGTATCCCATTCCATGAAGGCATGGAGAACGGTTTCCGTATCCGAGTGGGAATGAAACCGGTGGCCGAGTTTTTCCAGTTCGACGCGCAGTTCTGCGTAATTGTAGATCTCTCCGTTAAAAACGATGACCTTGTCGCCGTCATCTGCCTTGATGGGCTGGTTTCCGGAAGCGAGGTCGATGATCTTCAGGCGCGTGGCGCCCAGCGAGACGACATTCGAGCGGAAGACGCCTTGTTGGTCAGGTCCGCGGTGAAAGAGCGTGTCGACCGCGGCCTGTATCCGGCTAGGGTCGGGCGACCAGTTTCGGTGGGTGAAGCCTGCAATTCCGCACAAGTTCGTACGCTCCTCAACGCAAACGAAAGCTGGTGGCTACACCCATCCCGGCGATTCTATTCGTAGCGCAGGGATTCTACGGGCTGAAGCCGGGCGGCCGTCTTGGCCGGCAGGTATCCGAACAGCACCCCCGTAGAGCAGGATACGATAAAGGCAAGGACGACGGAAAGCCACGATATCGGTATGGTCGTGCCGCGGGGTACGGGAAGAAACTGCACCAGCACGCCCGCGAGAAATGGTATCGCCACGGCGATGGCGATTCCGACGAGCGCTCCCATGCCGCTGATGACGATCGCCTCGAGCAGGAATTGGAACAGAATCTCCTTCCGTCGCGCGCCGATTGCCATGCGGATTCCGATCTCGCGCGTTCGCTCCGTCACGCTGACGAGCATGATATTCATTATGCCGATGCCACTGATTACCAGCGCCAGCATGGCGATCAGCAGAAGGACGATCGTCATCGCCAGCGAAACCCGGTGCGACATTTCGAGAATCGAAGAGAGGTTCTCGACGTCGTACTCGGCTTCAGCGCGGTGCCGGTTCCTCAGAATCTGCGCCACTTGCTCGGTGGCGAGCGGAACGTCTTCGGCTCGATCCGCCTGCGCGTAGAGCGTGACGATTGACGCGCTTCCCGTGTAGTACTTCACGAGCGGAAACGGCACCAGCACGGAATCGGTCCGAATTTCGGACTGCCCGAACGTGCCGATGCGCTCGGCAAAAACGCCGATGACCGTAAAGGTCAGCTCGCCGATGTGAATGTTCTGCCCGACCGGATCGCCCGGCAGCGCGGTCTCGGCCAGATGTTCCGAGACGACGCAGACCTTGCTCACCGTCGAGAAGTCGGAGTCGTCGAAGTACCGTCCGCGCGGTATGAGCAGGTTGCGGATTTCCTGAAAGCCTTGCGTTACGCCAACGAGTGCGACCGGCCACGCCTTGCCGTTTGCCACGACGGTCATCTGCAGGTCGTTGGTGCCGGCGACTCGCACGACTTGCGGAATGCTTTGTCCGATGGCTTCGAGATCGCCCAACGAAATCTGGTCCCCGAGGGCGATGGTCTGCGAGGAGGTCGAATGCTCGAGGCCCGCAAAGACGATATTCGAGCCCACGGCCTCGATCTGTGCAGCGATGTATTTCTTGCCGGAGAGCGCTACCGTCACGACAAGAACGATGCACGCACTGCCAATCACGACGCCCAACATCGTCAGTGCCGCGCGCATTCTGTTCGCGCGCAGGGCCTCCATCGCCATGCTCCAGGTTTCGGACCAACTGATTGCCGTGGTTTTTGCCAAAACTTTCCTCGAAGTATCGGTCTTTTAATGTGGGATGCGTTCTCACGCTGGATGGTACCCGGAATGTTGGAGCGCGGCGCGCTTAGAGCATGGCAGGCTCGACGGCGGCGAGTTCGGGTATCTCGATCTTGATCTGGGTGCCCTCCCCCTCCTGACTGCGAATATCCATTTGAAATTGGTCGCCGTAGAGGAGCCGCAATCTCTCGTGGACGTTGCTAATGCCGATGCCGCCGCCATAGACTTCCAGAAGGCGTTCGGGCGACATGCCCATTCCGTTGTCTTCAATTTCGATTGCGAGGCGCCCATCGCGAAGGTGCGCACGCAGATGTATCTGCCCGCCTTCAAGGCGCGGCGCAAGGCCGTGCTTGATCGAATTTTCGATGATCGGCTGCAGCAACATGCTGGGAATGAAGGCGCCGAGCGTCTCTTCGTCGATCTCCTTGAAGATTTGGAGCTTATCGCGGCCGAAGCGGATCACCTCGATGTCGAGGTAATCGTCGATGAAATCGATCTCGTCGCGCAGCGGCACAAACGTCTCATGCTTGCGCAAGAGACGCCGCAAGATGTTGGAAAGCTTCAGCACCACGCCGCGAGCCATGTCCGGATCGAAGCGGATTAACGAGGACACGGTGTTGAGCGTGTTAAAGAGGAAGTGAGGATTGATCTGGCTGGTCAGCGCGTCCATGCGCGCCTTGAGCAGGAGCTGCTGGTTCTGCTCGAGGTTCATTTCGATACGCGTGTTGTTCCAAATCTTGACGGCAATGGCGACGCACATCACGGACGAAAGCACAACCAGCGCCATATAACCCACATTGCCGGGATGCATTGAAAACACCCAGTGAGACGGAACGAAATTCGCCATCTCGATGAGCCCCACTTCGAATGCAGCCAGGGCAAACAGCGGGAACATCGCCCAGTTGCCTTTGGCGAATCGAATGAGCCGCCAAAGCCAGTGCGGGACCTCCAAGAAAAGAAAGGGGCCGAAATGCCAGACGTCTTCCTTTTCGGGGATGACATCGCGAATCATTCCGGCCAGCAAACCTACGAGCGCGGCCATGGGACTCGACAACCACTCATGATTGCCAAAAGCAGGCAAGCTGATGAGCGAGCCGCCGAGCAGACCGACGATTCGCCCGCCGATAAGTCCCATTAGGAACGAGCCTTCCAGCGTGAGGTCGAAGAAGCGGTAACCCGCGCCGAAGATTCGAAGCATCACGCCGATCGCCAACGGCGGGACCAGGAAAAGCAACAGCATCACTTTCTGGTCCGAGTCGCGATTTTCGGTGAAGACAAGCTTGCGGAACGAGCGGAAGCGCACGAGCAGCGCGGCGAGCGCGGCCGCCCAGCCGACCTTCAGGACCAGCGTGAATAGCAGATCCCTTCCTTCTAAGAATGTGCCCATTTCGCTCGCAAACCGCCCTACGGGAATCCTGAGGCTAAATTAGCCAATGCGAAGGGGGAAGTAAAGAGAAGCAGCAAGCCGATGAAGCGATCACTTCGTCCCATCCGCCGAGTCGCGAGCACAAAGCCCGTCCCTTCTGTTGCGTGACACGACATGAATGCCTAATTCCAAGGATACCGAACCACAGTCAACTGTTCCTTTTGGGACAGTCCGGTCCCGGATGAATTTATTAAGGTAGTGCGGTAATCATGTATTTACTCGGATTCGTGCACGATGCACGTTAGCAATGTGATGACAGTCACAGACAATGCCGGACCAACGGGCTACAAGAGAGAGCGCTGGGAGATGGCGTGCCGGGCTGATCGAGGCTCCGCAGGTTATTTCAAATTAATTGCAAGATGGGGCCAACGGGAGCACGGTAATAAAAAGAATCTTTTATTAACCGTTAACCCTGTCTTGCGCATCATACATATCGGAGGCCTCACGCAATGAAGGTGCAGAGGAGGTTCAAGAACATGAACAATTTCGAACGTGGCGCAGGATTCTCAAGGCCTCGATTAGGCAAGCGGATTCTCGTTTCGATGATGTCATTGGCGCTGTTGTTCGCGACTTTGCCTCAGAATCTGCCGGCCGATCAAGAGGCGCAGGCCACAGTGCAGTCCGTGCCCGCGCAGGGCGCTCCGGCACCACCGTATACGCAACAGACTCCCGAGCAGTTGCAGCAGTTGGTAGCGCCGATTGCTCTATACCCGGATTCCCTTGTGGCGCAGATCCTGGCGGCGTCCACATTTCCCGAGCAGGTCGTCCAGGCCAACCGATGGGTGCAAGCGAATCCCGATTTGAAGGGCCAAGCCTTGGGTCAGGCTTTGGACCAACAGCCCTGGGACCCAAGTGTCAAGGCGCTGGCCGCGTTTCCATCCGTCCTTGGAAATATGGACAAGAACCTCTCGTGGACATCGTCTCTTGGAGACGCCTACTACAACCAGCAACAGGATGTGATGAACGCGATCCAAGTGATGCGCCAGAAAGCGGAACAAGCGGGTAATCTCAAAACGACGCCGCAGCAAACCGTAACTAACGACGACTACGGAGACATCAACATTGCCCCCGCTGTCCCCGACGTGGTTTATGTCCCGGCGTACGATCCCTGGTTGGTGTACGGATATCCGATACTGCCGTGGCCGGGGTGGTATGAGTACCCGGGAATCTGGTGGGGTGGTCCGTACCTTTCATTCGGAATCGGATTTGGGATCGGCTGGTTCGGCGGCTTTGGGTGGGGCTGGCCGTATTGGGGATTCGACTGGCACCACCACTACCCAATATTTCATCGTGACAGGTACTACTCGCGGAGCACCACTTTCTTCAACCGGAATACATTCTACCGAGGCGGCGTGCGCGGCGGAGTTCGTCCAGGAACGACGAGGCCTTCCGCCGGCGCAGTTGGGCACGGCGAAGCATTCAATCGTCCCGGCGGAACAGCCCGACCTTTCGAGGGCAGCGCGCCGGCCGCTCGAGGATACGCTCAACCCCGCGGTCAAAGCGGAACCCGTTCCGGCGCCTTCAGCAACCAAGGCCATGGCGGAGAGTCAAGGAGCTATTCGTCGCGCGGAAGCGCCAGCATGGGGGGCGGAGCGCGTGGCGGAGGAGGAGCTCACGGCGGAGGAGGAGCTCGCGGCGGTGGTGGTGGGCGTCGGTAACCCAGCTTTCGCTAAGTTCCTAGTGGTTCGTGAAATTTAGAAATGGAGAGAAGGCATATGCGGCGAGATAAGCTGATCATCGAGAAATTTGACTGGGCCAACCTTCCCAAATTGGCCGCGGTCGCCATCCTTTTGACGGGGTGCTTTGCCGCCCGTTCCGTCGCGCAAGAACCGGGCCAGAAGACATTTTCATCGGCGGAAGACGCGAGCAACGCGCTCGTCACGGCAGCGCAGAGTAACGACGAGAAGGCATTGCTCGATATCCTCGGGCCGGACGCAAAGCAAATCGTCTCGTCGGGAGATGATACTGAGGACAATCAAAACCGCGCTAATTTCGTGCAGAGATTTCAGGAAATGCACCGTCTGGTGAAAGAGCCGGACGGAACCACGACCTTGTACACCGGCGCGGAGAATTGGCCTATGCCCATCCCGCTCGTGAACAAAGGCAATTCGTGGTATTTCGACACCGAGACTGGCAAGAAGGAAGTCTTGTACAGGCGAGTTGGACGGAATGAATTATCGACCATTCGCGTTTGCCAGCAGCTCGTCGCGGCGGAAAAGGAATACTACTCCGCACAGAACGAGGAATACGCCCAGAAGTTCTTCAGCGACGAGGGGCAGCACAACGGCCTCTATTGGAAGGCTGCTGACGGCCAACCCCAGAGCCCCATCGGGCCGCTCGTGGCATCGGCCGTTGCCGAGGGCTATAAAGGCCAAGACGAGACTTCGACTCCTTACCGCGGTTACTATTACCGCATCCTGACGCGTCAGGGACCAAATGCCCCGGGCGGTGCAAAGAGCTACGTCGTAAACGGCAAAATGACCGCAGGTTTCGCTTTCCTGGCCTATCCGGCGGAATACAGGTCGTCCGGCGTGATGACGTTCATCGTTGGCGCGGATGGAGTGGTGTATCGCAAAGATCTAGGCAAGAGCACCGCCGTTCTCGCCAAAGCCATGAAGGACTACAACCCCAATTCCAGTTGGCAGAAGGATGGGGACCAGCAGGAGGAGTCTGCTGGCGAGCAAGCGACCAAGTAACAGGCGTTGCCGCTTCGCTCGCTCCAGCAGTGCTGTGCCCGCTTGAAGTAACGGAAAATCTGCTCTTCCGGAATCGCGGGTTCGCGCGCTGAAGATGTGCGGTTATTGCTGCTGTTGTTGCTGCTGCTGAGGAGGCTGCTGGGGGCGTTCCAGGACCGCGGCCGCAACCGGGGGCGCGGAGGTTTCGCTCAGTCTTTCGCGACCCGCATCATCGAGCTCGGGCCGCACGCGCACATCGACGGAAAGCCTTTGCCCCGCATGACCTTTGTACACGCCACGCACGGGAGCGACGTCGCCGTAGTCCCGTCCGTAGGCGATGCGAATATGCCGCAAGCCAACGGGCTTGCCCAGCGTCGGATCGAAAGCAACCCAGCCGCTCTCCGGCATCAGGACTTCCGCCCACGCGTGGGATGCGTATCCGCCGATGACGCTTTCCTGCTTCGAATCCGGCGAGACCGCGTCGCCGGGAACCAAGTAGCCTGAGACGTAGCGCCCCGGAAACCCGCGCATGCGCGCCACCCCAAGCAGCAGGTGGGCGAAATCCTGACAGACCCCCGCGCCAATCGAGAGCGAATCTTCGATCGATGAGTGTACGTGCGTGGCGCCCTTCACGTAGCGAAAACGCCGGTGGATCATGTCCGAAGCCGCGTGCGCGAATCCGGCGACGGTGCCATCGCTGGCTGCTTCGGCCGCCTGGATAATCTCTCTTAGCGCGGCGAGATGCGGAACGTACGCCGTCGGAGCGATGAAGTCGAAATATTCCTCGTCGAGCTGGTCGCGCCGCGAATCGAACTTAGAAAGCGGCGTCGAATGCGGGGGGGCATCCGGTGATTCGTGCGCCAGCACCACGGATTCCGCCTCTACTTTCAAGTGGCGATGCTCCGCGAGAACGTTGAATTGGTGCACCCAGTTGCCATGGGAGTCGCGATAGGCGGTGCCGCGCGAACCTGGCGTGGTCGTAAGTCGAAAGGAAAGGCAGCTCTGCTTTTCGTCGTGCAACGGCCGCAGGCGGACTTCGTTGTAACTTTCGGAGACCGGCCCGTCGTAAACGAACTCGGTCGTATGCATCAAGGAATATCGATTCATTCTCAGGCCACCACCGCGTAGTAGAAGTAGTTTCGCGCGATGTCGTCACCGATCGCGCCGAACAAGTGCAGCAGGTCGTTCAAATACCCGTGTAAACCCTGGTCGAAAATCTCGCCAATCCGGTCGTATCGGAGCCGTTCGAGAACTTTGCCGGTAAGGCGTTCGGCCTCGTTGGCGTAGGAGCCGGTTCCAGTGCCGCTGACCGCGCGCAGGCCGGCCTGAACTTCCGTGGCACAAAATCGGATCGAGTGGGGATGCTGCGGATGGAGAATCAGCATTTCCGCGACTTTCTCAGGCTCGATCGGGGGATGATACTGGCGGTGGTACGCCTCGTAGGCGCCGACGGACCGGAGGACAGCCATCCACTGGTGATTGTCTAAGGCTCCCGCGGCGGGCGGCCCGTCCAGAAGATTGTGATACTGGACGTCGACGAGCCGCGCGGTCATCTCGGCGCGCTCGAGAGCCCAGCCGACGCGGAGAAATTCCCAGCCTTCGTCGTGCGGCATCGTGGCGTCCGTCACTCCGTGAAAGCGATGCCCCCCGAACTTGATCCTGTCGCAGAAGCGGTGCGGGCCAGCTGCGATCTCATCCGCGGGAACGAAGCGGCTGGCCATGTGGTAGAGGCCGTTGATGTCCTCCCACATTTCGCGGGAAATGCGGTCGCGGATGGTGCGCGCGTTCTCGCGAGCCTTGAAAATGCACTGCACGATCGAGCTGGGATTGTCCTGGCGGAACGCAAGGAATTCGAACACGTTTTCAGCGTTCACGTCGTCGTAAAGTTTTCGGAAGCGGTCTTCTTCGCCCGCCATGATGATCAGCGGCTCCCAGCGCAAGCTATAGGATTGCTGGGATTGCTCGAGCAGCATGTGATAGTTGACGTCGAGGATGCGCGAGGTGCCTTCGGCACGCTCGATGTAGCGCGCCACCCAAAAGAGCGACTCCGCAATACGCGAGAGCATGTCAGTCCTCTCCCCGCAGAACCCAGGTGTCTTTGCTTCCTCCGCCTTGCGACGAATTAACCACGAGAGACCCTCGCTGCAGGGCTACGCGCGTCAATCCGCCTGGCACGATGGTCACTTTCTCGCCGTCGTACAAGCAGTAGGGGCGCAAATCGACATGGCGTCCGCCGACGGAACTCTCTACGGAATCGTAGGACGGAACGCGCGATAGCGGAACCACCGGCTGCGCGATGTAGTTTCTCGGATTCGCGCGGACGCGTTCGCGGAACTCCTCGATTCTCTTGCTGTCTGAGGACGGGCCAATCAGCATGCCGTAGCCGCCGGACTCGCCAACCGCCTTTACTACTAGTTCGGGAAGATGGCTGAGAACGTAGGACAGATCGTCCGGCTTCGCGCAAATATAGGTTTCGACGCTGCGCAGCACGGGCTCTTCGCCGAGGTAGTAGCGAATGAAATCGGGCACATAGGCGTAGATCGCCTTGTCATCCGCGACGCCATTGCCGACGGCATTGGCCAAAGCTACGTTTCCGGCGCGGTAGGCTCCCATCAACCCAGGAACGCCCAAGATCGAATCGGCGCGAAACGCCAGCGGGTCCAGGAAATCGTCGTCCATGCGGCGGTAGATGACGTCCACACGGGTAAGCCCGCGAATCGTCTTCATGTAGACGACTCCGCCGTCCACGACCAGATCGCGCCCTTCTACCAATTCGATTCCCATCTGTTGTGCGAGGAAACTGTGTTCGAAATACGCGCTGTTGTAGATGCCGGGGGTGAGCAGCACGATTTGCGCGTCATCTTCGCCACGCGGCGAGAGGCTGCGCAGGATTCGCGATAGCTCCGCGGGATAGTGATTTACCGGCAGGACTTCACACGCTTGGAATGCTTCGGGCAAGGTGCGGGTCATCACAATGCGGTTTTCGAGGACGTAGGAAACTCCGCTCGGCGTGCGCACGTTGTCTTCAAGGACGCAGAATTCGCCGGTCTTTGAATCGCGCACGAGGTCGATTCCGCACACGTGCGTGTGAATCCCGCGCGGCACCTCCACGCCGATCACTTCCCGCCTGAAATGCGGGCATGAATAGATGAGCGAGCGCGGAATCCGCCGGTCTCGAAGAATGCGCTGCGGCCCGTAAATATCCTGCAGAAAAAGATTTAGCGCCATCACGCGCTGAGAAAGTCCGCGATCGATGCGCTCCCATTCCGAGCGCGGCAGGATTCGGGGGATCAGGTCGAACGGAAACAGACGCTCGGTGCCGCGACCGTCGCTGTACACGGTGAAGGTGATGCCCTGGATCAGGAAGGAAAGGTCGGCTAGCTTTCGGCGCTCCTCAAACTGCGCGGGCGCCATGGTTGCGAGCTTTTGGAAGAGCTTGGTGTACTGCGCGCGAGGCTGTCCTGGCGCGGAGAACATCTCGTCATAAAAGCTCCCCGTGTCGTAACCCTCAAAAAGACCAGAGTTCGCCATCTGCGCTGGAGCGGCTCCCATTGCCTTACTCTACCAATCGACGTTTCGGGGAGTCCCACGAAAAGAATCTATCGAACACATTCAAGATTCCGTGAATTCGCCCGCTGGCGAGCCCCCTTCGGGATTGCGCCCTTCGTTGCAAGGAAGCGTTTTGCAACCCTGCTATAATGATCGGCTTACATGAAGCACAGAAAGCAACCCGTGAAGGCGAGAATCGTGGCGAGGGCCAATCTTCCGACACGTTTCGGCCGGTTCACCATCATTGGCATCAAGGGCCGCCGGCCCGACGAAGAAGCCGTGGTGATCCAACACGGCCGCCTCAAACCCGGCGTCGCGCCGCTCGTCCGCATCCACTCGCAGTGCCTCACCGGAGACGTATTCGCCTCCGAACGCTGCGACTGCCGCGCCCAGCTCGAACTTTCGCTGCGCAAGATCGCGAAAGAGCCGGCCGGGCTTGTCCTTTACCTGCCGCAGGAAGGGCGCGGAATCGGCCTGATCAATAAGCTGAGAGCGTACGAATTGCAGGACGAGGGCCTGGACACGGTCGAGGCGAATCGCCGCCTTGGGTTCGCCGCCGACTCGCGCGACTACGATTTCGCCGTGGCCGCGCTCAAAGCCTTGGGCGTGCGCTCCGTGCGGCTCCTCTCGAATAATCCCGACAAAATCCAGCAACTCGAGAGCGGGGGCATTCGCGTGGCCGCGCGAATTCCGTGCCGCCCGCGCACCAGCCGTCACTCGCGCGCCTACCTGCGCACCAAGCAGCGCAAGATGGGCCATCTCCTGGCGAATCGATAGCATCCGTCCACCCTGCGAAGTTTTCTCACTGCACATAGCGGTTTTCTCGCGGGGAGCGCGGAACGATTGATCGCACTGGAAAATGGCGACCACAGGGCGTTCGAGAGCAGAGTCGCGGTAGAATTCAGCGATCCATGCGGCTTGCGCCGCAATACTATGGATCGAGGCACTGCGATGACGAAAGCGATTCAGCAGTCCGTGCGATTTCGCGCCCGGCCCGAAGAGTTGTTCGACACTTATCTCGACTCGAAGAAGCATTCCGCTGCAACGGGCGGACGTGCGCAAGTCAGCCGAAAGGCCAGTGGGAAATTCACGGCCTGGAACGGCCAGCTCCGCGGACGCAATCTGCTGATTGTCCCTAACCGTCTGATCGTACAGGCGTGGCGAGCCACCCACTGGCCGGCGAGCGATCCCGATTCGATTCTGATCCTGGAATTCAGCAAGGCGCCCGGCGGCGGCCAGATCGATCTCGTTCACGTCAACGTGCCGCCGCACGATCACAAGGGCGTCACGCAAGGCTGGCCGAAGTATTATTGGAAGCCGTGGAAGAAGTTCCTCGAAGCAAAAGGTGGGAAGCGCTAGCCTCCGCCGACGAAGTGCACGATTTCGAATCTGTCGCTGGGCTCGACGAGCGTTTCTTGCCAAAGTGCGCGCGGAAGGATATCGAGATTGCGCTCGACGGCCACGCGGCTGACTGGCATCCCCAGGTGCTCGATCAGCGCAGTGACGTTGAGGCCATCGGGAATTTCGCGGCGTTCACCATTGATCGTGACGGTCATTTATCTGCGAGGAATTACGACCCCGTAGCGGGGCTTGTCGGCGGCGCCTTCTGGCGCGAGCGCATCGTGAAGCGTATCTCGTCCTTGGCCGCATCCGCTTTCGCGTGAATTACAAGCGCCAAGTCACCCTTCCCCAGCGGCGGCAGCGGGAACTCGATCTTCGCGCGCCCGCGGTCGTCGCTCGTGCCCATGTAGTGCGTGTTCTCCAGAGCGCCTTCGATCGCCGCTTCGATGTGCGCGCCCACCTGCGGTTGATGGTCCGCCCGCCGCAGAATCTCCACATCGAGCGAGACATTTCCCCCTGATAGCCACGATTGTGGATTCAGAAGCTGCACCCGAATCCCGGCGTCATGAACGATTTGCTGAGCGGCCGCCGCGGCAATTTCCGCCGCGTACTTCCCTGCTCGGAGTTCGTCGATCACCAATCGGTGCTGCGCCTCCACCCTTTCGCGAAGTCCCTCGGCGCTGAACTCCGGCGACGCGGCAAATTCGCCGTAATTGGAAACTATATGGTGCAGGACGCGCCCACGTTGGTAGAGGGCCGTGTCGATGACGGGATGGTGGGGCCCCCGGTCCTCGGTTTGCACGTGGAAAGTGTCGTCTCCCACGTGAACGACGGTATTAAATCCGGAACTCATCGATCCATACTTCTCCCATAAGCTTCCGCGCACCGACGCGGCCCATAAATTTCCGGGGAGTTCATTTGACCGACGTACTCTCGGAAGTTATTATAGCAGCGCATCGAAAATGAGCAGCAACTACCTCGACGACTACGGCCCGCTTTTGCTGATGTTTATACTAGCGTGCGGGATGGCGGGCGCGCTGATCACGGTCTCCACCGTTATCGGGAGGCACAAGCACACCCGCGAGAAAGATCAGCCGTACGAGTGCGGCATCCTTCCCACTGGCGATGCACGGCAGCCTTTTTCAGTGCATTTCTACATGGTGGCCCTGATTTTCATTCTGTTCGATATCGAGGCCATCTTTCTGTTTCCCTGGGCGCTGGTCTACCATAAATTGAATGTTTTCGGCTTTGTGGAGATGTTGCTCTACATTATGATTCTGCTGGTTGGTTATATATTCCTCTGGAAAAAGGGCGCGCTCGACTGGGACAAGTGAGTGCGCATCCAGAATCGGATACATAGTGGACTCAAAGGAACTCGGCAAGAATCCTGTCGTACAGAAGCTGAAGGGTTGGGACGCGCGGGCAGTCGCCGAAGTGATTGAATTCCGAGGCGAAACGACCGTGGTCGTGCCGCCGTCGCATCTTGTGCGCGTGGCCGAATACCTCGCGACCGAGCCTTCCTTGGCGTTCACATTCCTTTCAGACATTACCGCAGTCGACCGGTTTCCCATCGAGCCGCGCTTCGAGCTGAACTACCAACTGCTCTCGCTCGACCTGCGGCAACGCCTGCGCCTTCGGGTGCGCGTGCCGGGCAACGAGCCGGTGGTCGCGTCGGTTATTCCCGTTTGGCCCACGGCGAATTGGCACGAGCGCGAGAATTTCGATCTCTTTGGAATTCGCTTCGAGGGCCATCCCGACCTCACCCGCATTCTGTTGCCGGATGATTGGGAGGGGCATCCGCTCCGGAAGGACTATCCGGTCGAAGGACCTCGTTAGACGCGCGTTGAAGACGCTTACACCATGACGACCACAATCGAGACGCCTGCCGGCCCCAGCCAACCGATGGTCCTCAATATGGGACCGCAGCACCCATCGACGCACGGCGTGCTGCGCGTGATCCTCGAGCTCGACGGTGAAATCGTCCTCAAAGCAAAGCCCGTGATCGGCTACCTGCACACGGGCATCGAGAAATCCTGCGAGTCGAAGACTTATTCGCAGTGCATTACGCTGACCGACCGCATCGATTACCTCGCTCCGCTCTCGAACAATCTGGGCTTCTGCCTCGCGGCCGAAAAGCTCATCCAGATCGAAGTACCCAAGCGCGCCCAATACATCCGGGTGCTGCTGACGGAATTGACGCGCATCACCTCGCACCTGGTCTGGCTTGGCACGCACGCGATCGATCTCGGCGCGATGTCCGTGTTCCTCTATTGCTTCCGCGAACGCGAAGAGATCATGAAGATTTACGAGTACGTCTCCGGCCAGCGGATGATGACCAGTTACTTCCGCATCGGCGGACTCGCCCTCGAGCCACCGCCCGACTGGCTCGACCGCGTGCGGCGCGTGATCGACCCGCTGCCGGCGCACATCGACGAATACGAAGACCTGCTGACGAAGAACCGAATTTGGCTCGCGCGGACCAAGGGCATCGGCATGCTAAGCGCGGCGGACGCCGTTGCGATGGGCGTCTCCGGTCCGCTTTTGCGTGCGAGCGGCGTTCCATACGACATTCGCAAGGTCTTTCCGTATTCGAGCTACGACGAGTTCGACTTCGAGGTCCAGACCCAAACCGCGGGCGACTGCTACGCGCGATATCAGGTGCGCGTGGCGGAAATTCGCGAGAGCATCAAGATCATCCGCCAGGCGATGGACAAAATTCCATCCCAGGGGCCATTCCGCGCCGAGGTGCCGGGAATCATTCCGCCGTCGCGCGAGGAGATGAAAACATCCATCGAGGGCCTGATCTATCACTTCAAGATTTTCACCGAGGGATTTGCCGCGCCGCCGGGTGAGGTTTATAGCGCGATCGAATCGCCGCGGGGCGAACTGGGAATTTTCATGGCGAGCGACGGTTCGGCCAAGCCGTACCGCGTGAAATTCCGCGCGCCGTCGTTCGTGAACCTGCAATCGCTGCCGAAGTTGTGCGAAGGGCGGCTCATCGCCGACGTGGTCGCCTGTATCGGCACAACCGACATTGTCCTTGGGGAAGTAGACCGCTAGCCGCACGGGGTGGGTGAAAACCGGAACATGCAACTGCCGCAGCAGCTTGAAGCGAAGTTCAACGACCTTGCGAACCGTTACCCGGTGAAGCGGTCGGCGCTCATTCCCATGATGCTCTACGCGCAGGACCAGCTCGGATCCCTAGGCGATGAGATCCTAGAGGAAATTGCCAAGCGCCTCAGCCTGAACAAGATTCAGGTCGAGGAAACGCTCGCGTACTACTCCATGCTGCGCCGCAAGCCCGCCGGCCGCTTTCACGTTCAGGTCTGCACCAATATTTCCTGCATGCTCCGCGGCGGAAACGAGCTGTATCAGCACGTCCAGAAGCGGCTCGGCATCGGCCACAAGGAAGTCGCGCCGAGCGGCACGTTTTCACTCGAGGAAGTCGAGTGCATGGGCGCGTGCACGGGCGCGCCGGCCATGCAGGTCAATTACGACTTCTACGAGAATCTCGATCCGGACAAAGTGGATGCGATCTTCGAGCAACTTCAAGAGGGCAAGCGGCCCAAGCCCTCGCCCGTCACGGCCGGCTCGGTGCACGAGCGCCTTCCCGCCGAAGTGCCGGTGATCAGCAAGCGCTTCGGCATCCCGAATTCGCACAAAATTGACGTGTATTTGAAAAACGAAGGCTATCAGGCGCTCGAAAAGGCCCTGAAGCAGATGACGCCCGATCAGATTATCGACGAAGTGAAAAAGTCGAATCTGCGCGGGCGCGGCGGCGCGGGCTTTCCGGCGGGAATGAAGTGGAGTTTCGTCCCCAAGGGCACGGATAAGCCGAAATACATCCTCGCGAACGCAGACGAAAGCGAGCCCGGAACCTGCAAGGACCGCCCGCTGATGGAAATGGACCCGCACCAGTTGATCGAGGGCATGGTGATTGCAGGCCGCGCGGTTGGCGCGAATCGCGGATTCATCTACATCCGCGGCGAGTATCGCTACATCATCGACATCATGGACGCGGCCCTCGCCGAGTCCTACGCCAGGGGCTATCTCGGGAAGAACATTCTCGGCAGCGGATTCGATTTCGATCTGATCACGCACACGGGAGCGGGCGCCTACGAATGCGGCGAAGAGTCCGCGCTGATGGAGTCGCTTGAAGGAAAGCGCGGCTATCCGCGTATCCGGCCGCCGTTCCCTGCCGTCGTCGGCCTGTACGGATGTCCCACGGTCATCAACAACGCCGAGACGCTGAGCACCGTACCCGCGATTCTCCGAATGGGCGGCGAAGCGTATGCAAATCTCGGCACGCCGAAGAACGGCGGCACGCGCCTCTATTCCATTTCAGGCCACGTGAATCGTCCCGGCATTTACGAGCTTCCGCTCGGCTTCCCGCTGCGGCGATTGATCGAGGAAGTTGCCGGAGGCGTCCGCGGAGGCAAGAAGCTCAAGGCCGTGATTCCCGGCGGCAGTTCCTGTCCGCTTCTTACCGCCGATGAAATCGACGTCGCGATGGACTACGACTCGGTCGCCAAGATTGGATCGATGCTCGGCTCGGGCGGCACGGTCGTCATGGATGAGGACACCTGCATGGTAGACGTCGCACGGCGGATCATGCATTTCTACGCGCACGAATCGTGCGGCTGGTGCATTCCCTGCCGGGAAGGCACCACATGGCTGCGCAAGATGCTCGACCGCTTCCATGAAGGCGGCGGGCGCGAGGAAGACATTCCGCTGATCGACGAGCTTTCCAAGAACATGCTCGGGCGGACGTTCTGCCCTCTCGGCGACGCCGCGGCCCTGCCCACGATCAGCATCGTCAAGAAGTGGCGCAACGAATTCGAGGATCATTTGCACGGTAAGTGCGCGTACAACGCCGCGGACGTGATCGCGGCCGCGCATTAGGAAACGCATGGCGGAACAAAAACAGATCGCGTTCACGATCGACGGTCAGCAGGTGACTACGTCTCCGGGGACGCTCGTGATCGAGGCGGCCAAGAGCCAGGGGATCGAGGTCCCCTCTTTCTGCTACTACCCGGGGCTTTCGCTCCAGGCCGCGTGCCGCATGTGCCTTGTGGAAGTCGAGAAGATGCCCAAGCTCCAGACCGCGTGCACCCTGGTTGCCACCGACGGCATGGTCGTGAAGACCGGCACCGATCAAGTCCACAAAGCCCGCAAGGACATGATCGAATTCCTGCTTTCGAATCACCCGCTCGATTGTCCCGTATGCGACAAAGGCGGCGAGTGCGAATTGCAGGACATGACGTTCCGCTACGGCCTCGACAAAACCCGCTTCATCGAAGAAAAGCTGCACTCTCCCGAGCAGAAGTGGTCGCCGCTGGTCTATTACGATGCCCCGCGCTGCATTCTCTGCTTCCGCTGCGTGCGCGTCTGCGACGAGGGTATGGACGTAAAGGCGCTCGGCGTCGGCTCGCGCGGAGTGCAGTCCGTGATTCTTCCGAACCTGTCGGGCGAACTGGCCTGCGAAGAGTGTGGCATGTGCATCGACATCTGCCCGGTCGGCGCGCTCACGAGCGGGACGTATCGCTATCAGACGCGCCCGTGGGAGATGACCTACGTCGGCAATCCCTGCGCGCACTGCTCGAACGGCTGCAAGACCACTCTCAGCGTGCGCAACAACGAGATCCTGCGTGCCAATAATCGCGACCATTCCGGCATCAACGGCGAGTTCCTATGCGCCAAGGGCCGCTTCGGCTTCGACTTCACGACCCATGCCGAGCGCATCCGCCAGCCGCTCATCCGCCGCAACGGGAAACTCGAACCGGCGAGCTGGGAAGACGCGCTCGAAGAAGTGGCGCGCCGGTTGAAACAGGTGCGCGAAGCAAATGGGCCCACCGCCATCGGCGTGATCGGCTCGAACCACACGACGAACGAAGAAAACTATCTATTGAATCGCTTCGCGCGCGTCACGCTCGGCACGAACAATCTCGACCATCACCGCACCGCGGACTATGCGGGACTCGCCACGGCGCTCGGGCCAAACGCCAAGGATTCGCTCGCGACGATGGCGGACGTTTACAACGCGCCCGCCGTCCTGCTGATCGGCAACGATGTGACGCAGCAGAATCCCCTCGTTGCGTGGCAGATTCGCACCGGCGTGCGCCATCACGGCCTGCGGCTCTACGCAATCAACGGCCGCCCGAGCAAGATTCATCGCCAGGCGAAAGTGGCCGTGGAAGTCTCGAAGGGCACCGAGCACGCGGCCGTTCGATGGCTCGCCAGTGAAAAGGGCCAGTTCGACGCAAAGACCATCGAAGCGCTCGTGCAGCTCAAGGCGGGGCTCGAAGCTGAAAATGACGTCGTAGTCCTCTTCGGCGCGGACATCCAGGGCGCTGCGATCCGCGATCTGGTTTCTTTCAGCGCGCGCGTGAGCGGCAAGACGAAATTCATGGCGCTCGGCGATTACGCGAATTCCCGCGGCGCGGCAGATATGGGCGTTCTGCCCGACCGTCTGCCCGGTTACGCGCCGCTATCGGATGCGTCCGAACGCGCTCGCTTCGGCAAACTCTGGGGTGGCGATATCTCCGCCACTCCCGGCCTCACTGCACGCGCGATGATGGAAGCGGCGGTCGCCGGAAAACTGAAAGCTCTATACGTGGTCGGCGCAAATCCGCTGAAGACTTTTGGCGTGGCGCAGCCCGACCGCCTCGGGGGCCTCGAACTGCTCGTCGTGCACGATATGTTCCTGACGGAGACGGCGCAGCGCGCAGACGTCGTTCTTCCCGGTGCTTCCTCGTACGAGACGGACGGCACGCTAACGAACACCGCCGGCGAAGTGCAGTTGACGCACCGCTCGATCGATCCGCAGGGACCGCGCAGCGATTTCGACCTGCTCCGCATTCTTTCGCACCAGCTTGGAATGCTTGGGCTAGGCTCGCCCATCAAGTTGCGCACGCACGAAGCGGCGTTCGATGAGATTCGCCAGCATGTGGCCGGCTACGGTCTTTCATATTCGAATTTGCTCGCGGGCGGCTCCGAGCTTGCAACCGCATCATGCAAATCCGTTGAGCCGTCGTACGAAGCGCCTTCGGGCGCCGTTTTCTCGTCGCAGGATTATCTCTTTACCAGCGGCACCCTGGGCCGTTACTGTTCCAGGCTCACTTCGACACACGAGGCAAAAGAGACACCGTGGGCTTCATCACCCAACATCCAGTCCTGGTGGTATCGCTAGTCAAGATTGCCGTCCTGCTGTTCATTGTGATGACGGCGCTGGCGTACCTCACCTGGCTCGAACGCAAGGTCATCGCGCACATTCAGTCGCGGTGGGGGCCCTACTACGTCGGCGCGCACGGTTTGCTCCAGCCGCTGGCCGACGGCCTCAAATTCATGTTCAAGGAAGACGTGACGCCGCCGGCATCCGACCGCCTCGTCTACACGCTCGCGCCGTTCCTGGCGCTGGCTCTCTCGCTGACGGCGATCGCCTTGATCCCTTTCGGGCCGCCGAGCGTGCAGCTTCTCGGCCAGCCTGTTTTCGTCGTCTCAAACGTGGACATTGGCCTGCTGTTTCTTTTCTCCATCACTTCGATCGGCGTCTACGGCGTGGCACTCGCGGGTTGGTCCTCGAATAGCAAGTATTCGCTGATGGGTGGTCTGCGCAGCTCGGCGCAGATGATCAGTTACGAGGTTTCGCTCACGATTTCAGTGATCGGAGTCCTGCTCCTGGCAGGCTCGCTCAGCTTCAACGACATCATTAAGGGCCAGGGCGGCTATTGGTGGCACTTCATTCCGAAATGGCATTTGATCCCGCAGATCATCGGCTTTCTCTGCTATCTCACGGCCGCCATCGCGGAAACGAACCGCATCCCTTTCGATTTGCCCGAGGCGGAGACCGAGCTTGTAGCCGGGTTCCACACCGAATATTCGAGCTTCAAGTTCGCCATGTTCTTCATGGCCGAGTACGCGAACATGATCACCGTCTCGTGCCTCGCAACGATTCTCTTCCTCGGCGGCTGGCTGTCGCCCTTCCCGGATAGGTGGACCTGGCAGCTCTATTTGCCCGGCGCAGGGCTTATATTGCTCGGCATTTATTGCGCATACGACACGGTCAAGACCATGCGCGGGATCGCGCAGCTCCAGTTCGCCGTGGTCACGCTGCTGGCGCTCGGCGGGGGCGCGCTTTGCTTGATTCCCGTCGTCGCGAAGGACATTCAGGGCGTCTTCTGGTTCACCGCGAAGATCCTGGCGATTCTGTTCTTCTACATCTGGATGCGCGCCACGTTGCCGCGCTTCCGCTACGACCAGTTGATGTCGTTCGGCTGGAAGCTGCTGCTTCCCGTTTCGCTGGCGAACCTGGTTCTCACGGCCCTGGTGATCGTCTGGCCGATGCTCGTGAGGCACGGATGAGCATTCCTTTAATCCTATTTATCGTGTGCGCGCTGCTCGCGATTGGAGGAGCAGTGGCGCTGATTCTGGCGCGCGAGCCGATCCACAGCGCGCTCGCGCTGATCCTCGTGATGATGTCTCTCGCCGTGCTGTATCTGCTGCTCGGCTCGCCGTTTATCGCCGCCGTGCAAATTCTCGTCTATGCCGGCGCGATCATGGTGCTGTTCGTTTTCGTCATCATGCTGCTGAATGAGGGAGTGGAGGAACGCACGAACTTCAGCAGGCTCGCGAAGTACGTGGGCCTGCCGCTCGGCTTCTTCCTGCTGCTCGAATTCGGTCACTGGCTGGCCCATTCGCCCGCCGGAGCGGTCATTGCGAATGGCGCAGGCGCTTCCGGCCAGGCGGCTGATACGGCGAAACTTTCCGAGCAGCTTTTCCGGCAGTATCTGTTCCCTTTTGAGGCGACGTCGATCTTGATTCTGATCGCGATTCTCGGCGCGCTGGTTTTGGCGAGGAAAGAAGAATGAGCATCCCGATTTCTTACTACCTGGTGCTGAGTGCCGTCCTGTTCGGCCTGGGCGTGGTGGCGTTTGTGTTCAAGCGCAACATCATCACGATCTTCATGTCCATCGAGCTGATGCTCAACGCCGTGAATCTGGCGTTCGTGGCCTTCGCGCGAGCGCATAACCAGCTCGACGGGCTCGTATTCGTCTTTTTCGTGATCGTCGTGGCGGCGGCGGAGGCGGCGGTGGGGCTCGCCATCATCATCATGCTCGCGCAAAATCGGCAGTCGCTCAACGTGGAACGCGTGAACCAGCTCAAGTTCTAATGTTCATACTCGACCATCTCTGGATCATTCTCGCGCTGCCGCTCGCAGGCGCTGCGATCAACGGCCTGTTCGGCAAGCGCTGGCCGCAAACGGCCGTCAACTCCGTTGCCGTCGGCTCGGTGACGCTCGCCTTCCTCGCGGTCGCCGAACTCGTCCGCGAGTTCTCGCAACTCACGCCGGATCAAATTCCCTTCGTCGGAAACTATTTCACCTGGATGGTCGCCGGTCCGTTCAAGGTCGATTTCGCGCTGCAAGTGGACCAGCTCACAGTCGTGATGCTGCTGACCGTCTCCTTCGTCGGCATGCTCATCCACGTCTATTCCACCGGCTACATGGCACACGAGGGCGGTTACTACCGCTTCTTTTCCTACCTGAATCTTTTCATGTTCTTCATGCTGACGCTGGTGATGGCCGCGAATCTCATCGTGATGTTCGTCGGGTGGGAAGGCGTCGGCCTGTGCAGCTACCTGCTGATCGGTTTCTGGTTCCTGAAGAAATCCGCGGCGGACGCGGGCAAAAAAGCGTTCATCGTCACCCGCATCGGCGATTTCGGCTTCACCGTCGGCGTGCTTCTCGTGTTCGCTACTTTTCAGTCCGTCGATTTCGGCACGATATTCAAGAGCGTGTCGCAGAACGCGCCCGCGGAAGCGATCCTGACCACCATCTGCATCCTGCTGTTCACCGGCGCGATCGGCAAGTCGGCGCAGTTGCCCCTCTACGTCTGGCTGCCGGACGCAATGGAGGGCCCCACGCCGGTCAGCGCGCTGATCCACGCTGCCACGATGGTAACCGCGGGCGTCTACATGGTCGCGCGCATGAATCCGCTCTTTTCGCGCGCGCCGGTCGCCATGCTCGTCGTCGCGATTGTGGGCGCGGTCACGGCCTTCTATTCGGCCACGATCGGTCTCGTCCAAACGGACATCAAGAAGGTTCTCGCGTATTCCACTGTCTCGCAACTCGGGTACATGTTCCTCGCCTGCGGCGTGGGAGCGTACGCCACAGGCATCTTCCATCTGATGACGCACGCGTTTTTCAAGGGCCTGCTCTTTCTCGCCGCGGGCAGCGTGATTCACGCCATGGGCGGCGAGCAGGACATGATGAAGATGGGTGGCCTGCGCACGAAAATTCCCGTCACGTATTGGACGATGTTCATCGCCACGCTGGCCATTGCGGGCATTCCCGGCTTTGCGGGATTCTTCAGCAAGGACGCAATTCTCGAAGCCGCTAAATCCGGTCCGAACGCGAATCCCGTGCTCTGGCTGCTCGGCGTTGTCGGCGCGGGCCTGACTTCGTTTTACATGTTCCGCCTCGTGTTTCTCACATTCTTTGGCAAGCCTCGCTACGACGAGCACAAAGTGCACGTCCACGAATCGCCGAAGAATATGACCGTGCCGCTGATCATTCTCGCGTTCCTCTCGATCTTCGGCGGCTGGTTCGCCGCTCCCAAACTCGTTGGCGGAATCGACTACTTCGAGAAATTCCTCGCGCCGGTGTTTTCGGCGTACGCGCCGCAGGTGGCGGAGCCGGCCGTGATCATCGCCGAGCCTGCCGCGAGTCCGGCGGTGGAGCTCGTCCACGCTTTGACGGGTTGGCCCGTCATTGTTGGCGTCCTGGGGCTGTTCGTCGCGTGGTGGTTCTACATCAAGAATCCGGACGCGCCCAAGCGCCTTGCGCAAAGCGTGCGCGGCCTGTACACGCTCTTGCTCAACAAATACTACGTGGACGAAATCTACGCCGCTCTGATCGTTCGCCCGCTGCTCTGGATTTCGACCAACGTGCTCTGGCATGTGGTGGACGAAGGCGCGATCGATGGCGTAGTAAACGGCTCGGCCCGCGTCGCGCGCGAATCGGGCGGTGAGTTGCGCAAGTTGCAGTCCGGGAACGAGCGCAGCTACGCCACCTGGATCATCATCGGCGCCGTGGGCTTTACGTGCCTCTTGCTCGTACTCTGGGGGAAGCGCTAGCGTGGGAAACCAGCCCTTTTTGCTGACGGTCATCACGTTTCTGCCGCTGCTCAGCGTCGCGGCCCTGCTATTGCTGCGCTCGGACGACCACGTGTGGATTCGCCGGATCGCTCTGGCAGCCTCGGTCGCCGAATTCGCCCTTTCGCTGTTCCTCTTGCCCAAATTTGATCTGGCGAATCCGAATTATCAGTTCGAGGAATTGCACGACTGGATCGCCCGCTGGAACATCCATTACCACCTCGGCGTGGACGGTATCAGCCTGTTTCTCGTCCTGCTCACCACGTTCCTAACGCCCATCGCGATCCTCTGCTCCTGGGAGTCCATCCGGGAAAACGTGAAGGGCTTTTTCGTCTCGCTGCTGGTGATCGAGACGGCGATGATCGGCGTCTTCGTTTCGCTCGACCTCTTCCTCTTTTTTGTCTTCTGGGAGCTTACGTTGATCCCGATGTACTTCATGATCGGGATGTGGGGCCACGAGCGGCGGATTTACGCGGCCGTGAAATTCATTCTGTACACGATGTTCGGCTCGATCCTGATGCTCGTCGCGATCCTGTGGCTCTACGGCTTGAGCGGCACGTTCGATCTCGACGGCATTCAGCAGTACCTGGCGAGCGCTTCGCTCCCGGCCACCACGGAGCTTCTACTCTTCGGCGCGTTCTTCCTCGCCTTCGCTATCAAGGTGCCGCTCTTCCCGCTGCACACCTGGCTGCCCGACGCGCACACTGAAGCGCCCACGGCGGGCTCCGTAATCCTCGCGGGCGTGATGCTGAAGCTCGGCACGTACGGAATCCTGCGCTTCTGCGTGCCGCTGTTTCCGGAAGCAGCGCACAAGATGGCGCCGTACATCGGCGCGCTCGCGATTATCGGCATCGTCTACGGCGCACTCGTCGCCACCGTGCAAACCGACCTGAAGCGCCTCGTGGCGTACACCTCGGTGAGCCACCTCGGCTTCGTCGTCCTCGGAATCTTTGCCTTCAACACGACGGCAATTCAGGGCGCGATCTATCAGATGCTCAACCACGGCGTCTCCACGGGCGCGCTCTTCCTCGCCGTCGGAATGCTTTACGACCGCCGCCACACGCACGAAATCAAGCAATACGGCGGTCTTGCGACACCGATGCCCATACTGATGTCCTTCTTCCTGTTCATCGCGCTCTCGTCGCTCGCGCTGCCGCCGCTCAACGGATTCATCGGCGAGTTCCTGATCCTGATCGGAGTTTTCCAGGGCCACCATCAGTGGGCCTCGTGGGCCGCGAGCGGCGCCGTTTTGTCCGCCATCTATCTGCTGTGGGCGTATCAGCGCGTGGCGCTCGGTGAGGTCACGGTCGAGAAAAACCGCACCTTGCCGGACGCCTCGACGCGCGAGAAGCTCATTCTCGCCACGATGGCCGTCGCGATTCTCTTCATGGGCGTTGCGTCGCCGCTCTTCACGCGCCGCATGGCAGCTTCCGTGGACAACATCCTCACGCGCGTCAATCCACCGCAGAACGCGTCGCAGCGGCCGGCTGCGATTCCGTGCATGGGCGCGCCGGCGGCGAAGTTGCCAGCACCCGGCGGCGCGGCAGCGATGGCCGCGATTGCGGAAAGGCAGGCACAGTAATGCCGGGCGCCGGGCAGCTCATGAACCTCCACAGGCTCGCCCCGGAAGTAATCCTCTGCTTTTTCGGCGTCCTCATCATGATCTTGGATCCGTTCGTGGGCGCGGCCCGCCAGCGCGCGATGGGCTGGCTCGCGTTCGTTGGCACGCTGCTCGCGCTCGTTTCGGTCCACATCGCCTACCACGTTCGCGGCATGGCGTACGACAATCTGATCAGCACGGATACGTTCAGCGTCTTTGTGCACGTGGTCGTGATCGTCGCCGCGGCGCTCGCCATTCTCGGCTCGCTCGACTATCTCGACCGGGAAGGGATCCAGCGCGGCGAATACTACGCGCTCGTTCTCTTCGCCACTGCCGGAATGGGCATCCTCGCCGGTGCCAACGAGCTGGTCACCGCGTTCATCGGCCTGGAGATGAGCTCGATCTCAAGTTACGTCCTCGCGGGATTCCGCCGCCGCGTCGAAAAATCGAACGAAGCGTCGATGAAATACTTCCTGCTCGGCTCGTTCGCCACCGCGTTTTTCCTCTACGGCATCGCGATGGTGTATGGCTCGACCGGCACCACTCTCATCGACAAGGTTCAAATCGCGCTCCAGGGCGCGGGCAAACCTCCGGCGCTTGCGATCTTGGGCCTCGGGCTGATGTTCGTCGGCCTCGGCTTCAAAGTGGTGATCGCGCCGTTCCAGATTTACGGCCCGGACGTTTATGAAGGCGCGCCAACTCCGGTGACGGCTTTGCTCGCCTCGGCTCCGAAGGCTGCTACGTTTGCTCTGATGCTGCGGATTTTCTACGTCTCGTTCGGCTCGGCGGCGGACTTCTGGTTCTGGGCTGTGTTCGTGTCCGCGATTCTGACGATGTTCATCGGGAACCTCGCGGCGCTCGTGCAGACCAATGTGAAGCGCATGTTGGCCTATTCGTCGATCGCGCACGCGGGATACATTCTCGTCGCATTCGCTGCCTCGACGAGCCTCGGCATTGCCGCAGTCCTCTTTTATCTCGCGGCGTACGTGCTGATGAAGGTTGGCGCGTTTCTCGTTGTCACGCACCTCGGCCAGCAGGGCGAAAAGCGGCTGGCGATTCAGGACTACGCGGGTCTCGGCGAGAAGCAGCCGGTGCTCGCGGCGTGCTTCTCGCTGTTTCTGCTCTCGCTGCTCGGTCTTCCGGCCACGGCCGGCTTTCTCGGCAAGTTTTTTGCGTTTCAGTCCGCGCTCGATGCCCACGATGTGTACGGCACGGCGATCGTGTGGCTCGTAGTGATCGCGGCGATCAACAGCGTCATCGGCGCCTACTATTATCTGCGGGTGATCATCTCGATGTATTTCGCGGAACCCTCGAAGGACTACACTCCGGCGGGCGTCACGCCGGCGCTCGGATTCGCGCTGTTCGTCGCCGCCGCGGGCACCCTCTATCTCGGCATTCTTCCAGCGCACGTCCTCGACTTCGCCAAAGCCGCCGCCGATTCCCTTCCACTGCTGCGCTAAATTTTAATCCGCAAAAAACAAAAAGCCTCGAGGCTCGCTGACTGGCGAGCCCCGAGGCCAATTCCGTGAAACGTCTGTGCCTACTTGATCAGAACGATGACCAGAGCGTACAACACGAGCGACTCGATCAGCGCCACGCCGATGATGAATGCGATTCGGATGGGTCCGCTTGCGCCCGGATTACGCGCTGTGCTCTCGCAAGCTGCCGCCGTTGCCTTGCCTTGACCGAGACCGCAACCTGCCGCCGCAACACCCAGCGCGAGCGCCGCCGCAAAGTCGATCCAGTCAACGGCCTTGGCCGCTGTTTCCCCAGTTTGCGCGAACGTCACCGGCGCCAGTACCAGCGCGATGAGCATCGCAAGTAAAAACCACACCGCTTTCCTTGTCATGTATTTCTCCTCGCTATGAATTTGCTGCCAGGAGGTGGTTACCGGAAGCCTTGGGAGGCAACCGGTCTCACGCTGGCGGCTTTTGATTCCGAATTAGTGCTCTTCTGCTATCGCAAGGCCGAGATATACCACGGACAGAATCGTAAAGATGAATGCCTGCAGGATCGCCTCAAAAATGTGAAACGCCGACAGCCCCAGCGGAATCGCAACTGGCACGATTCCGGAGATGTACCCCGCAGGGTTCAAGTGGCTGAGAAATGAAAACAGGCCGATGGAAAGCCCAAGAAATGAGACGAAAATCAGTTCGCTGACCATCATGTTGGCCCAAAGCCGGACCGTCAGGGAAAGCAGCCGAGCAAAGTGGCTGACGGTTTCAACGACAAACATGATCGGAGAGATGGCGGGCACCGGGCCCAGCAGCGTCTTCGCATAGCCCCCGGCTCCGTGTCTCTGAATGCCAAACCAGTTGTAGTATAGAAAAACGACCGTGGCGCAGCCCAGCGGAACGGTTTTTTCCGCCGTCGGCGACATGAATCCAGGCACCAACGCCGCCAGATTAGACAGCAAAATGAAGATCCCGATGGTTCCAAACAGGGGAATGTGACGCTCGGATCCGTGTCCGACAATGTCGTCCAGCAAATCCTTGATGCCGACGCCCATCGAATTCGTCAGCAGAAGTTCCATGGCCTGTTGTGTCGCACCGGGACGATCCGCCGAGATTCGCGCCTTGAGCCACAGAAAAAAAATCACCGCAAACAGAAAAACAACGATCTCCATCGCAAAGAAATTCGGAATGGGATACTCGGAATTCGCGGGATGGATGTGCAGTAGCGCCAGCAGCGCTGCCGCCAGTTTGCCCAGCAGCAAATTCACCAGCTTGGTCACACCGAGGACTTTCTCTTCGCCCATGGATCTCCGCTAAAAGGACGGCTCAGTAATGATTTTCTTCAGTCGGAATTATTGCGCGTTCCAGCGATGGTGGTCGTGGATCATTTCGTACCCAAGCTCAAGCATGATTGCCGGAACCACCGCCGCGAGGCCGCTCACTACGGCAAGAGCGGGCAAACGCAACCAAGCGAGAATAGCATACACAACCAGGAGCAGCAACACGATGCGCCCGAAGAACTTAGCGTGAACTCTCCTCGGAACATTGATATTTTCAGCGCCCGCTTGCGCGAGCCCGAGCCGGATGACTCCTGCGGCGCCTTGCCGCAGCCAGCGAAAATTCAGCCAGCAGAGCGCTGTCCCAATGGCGGTTCCTTCGGCAGCGCGCATTCTCCAGACGATTGCCGCCACGATCGTCATCAATGCGCCCACAACGAGAATCAGCCGCTCGATGCGCTGCTCGATCGCCGCGGATTCGGAATCATCCACCATCTTTCTTGTCCAGGAGGCTCGCGCTTCTTACGACGTCATAAATGCCGATTCCGAGGCCCAGCAATCCGAGCACGAGTAGCAGGGCCGGCTTCGTGTGCAGCCAGCGATCCAAAAAATAGCCGATTACGCCGCCCAGAAACATCGGGACAACCAGCGTAAAGGGCAGGGTCCACGCGACAGCGACCGCCCTAGCCGTTCCAGGCGGAATCTTGTTCGGCTCGGGGTCTTGCGATGCCACGTGCGCTCCCTATTTCTTTTTCTTGATTTTGAAAACGCGCTCGGCGTTCTCGTGATAAATCTTCTGCTTGTCCTTCTCGGAAATCGCGGCCGCGTCCATGAATTCGACTGCGTCCGGATGATCCTGATACGGGTAGTCGACGGCCCACATAATGCGGTCCGCGCCCATCACCTCGATGCAATATCTCAGCGGAGGATCCCAGTTCATTCCGCTCGTCGTGATGTAGAAATTCCGCTTGAAGTATTCGCTCGGCTCCAGCTTGAGCTTCGGCCGGTCAAAGCCGATCTTGACGCGTCCGTGCATGAAGTCCAGGCGATAAAACCAGTACGGGATGCCCTCGCCCATATGCCCTAGCACGATTTGCAGCTTCGGAAACTGATCGAAGACGCCGCCCGTGATCAGGCGCAGCCCGTGCAATCCCGTCTCGGCCTGGTAGCCCCAGATCGCATGCTCCAGATGATCCGTTCGGTACGCCTTGGCCATCAGCGGATTCGGCGAGCGCGGATGAATGTACAGCGGCACGTTGAGCCCTTCGATTGCCTCGAGAATCGGCCAGTATTTCCGCTCGCTCAAAAATTCGCCGTTTGTATGCGAATTGACGATGAGTCCGTTCAACTTGAGTTTTGTGATCGCGCGGTCGATTTCCTTAACAGCGCGCGCTGGGTCCTGCGGAGCGAAGCTGGCGAGCCCGGCGAAGCGGTCCGGATACTTCTGAACCGCCTCGTGCAGCCGGTCGTTCGCAATCGTGGCGATGGCCGTTCCCCTGTCGGGATCCATCATCTGCACGCCGGTGGATGTGAGCGACAACACGTGCATGTCCACATCCCATTCGTCCATGGCGCGCAAGCGCAGGTCGTAGAGATCGATCAAATTCTTGTGCACCGGTCCGGCCGGATCGGTTTGGATTCTCCAAAGGAAGAGATCGGGATCGTATTCCTCGGTCGTCGCGACGAGCTCGCGCTGCGCGTCCATCTGCTCCGGAATCGAGAATGCTTCCTCGGTCGCGATTCGCCGGTAGTGCTTCCTCTTCGGTTTCGCCTTCGATTTGCTCGCGCCTGTCTTGCGCTTTGGACTCATTGAAATTCCCCTCTCCAGAATGGCTTACTGCGGATGTCCCTGCCAGAGGCCCCAAACCGCGTGGGAGTGTAGCGCGAACGAGCGCGATTTGCACGCCGCGCTCGAAGCACATTTAAGGATCGTGCCGCGCGCCGTGAAGGATGGCGATGGAGTGCGGGAGCAGATCGGCGATCACGTCGAGGGACTCGACGGCTCCGCGCGGGCTGCCCGGCAAGTTAATGATGATCGTTTTTCCGCGAATCCCCGCCGCCCCGCGCGACAGGATCGCCCGCGGAGTCTTGGCCGCGCCCGCTGCGCGCATCTGCTCGTGAAATCCCGGAATCACGCGTTCGACTACCGCCAGGGTCGCTTCCGGTGTGACGTCGCGCGGGCCGAGGCCCGTTCCGCCGGTGGTGAGGATCACGTCAGCGGCATGAGAATCGGCGGTTTCCTTGAGAAACGCTTCGATGGCTGCGCGATCGTCCGCGCGCACGGCACACGAAGCAATTCCCCAGCCGAGACTCTTGCACCGCGCGATGACCGCCGGGCCGGAACGATCCTCGGCTTTTCCGGCGGCGACGGAGTCGCTGATTGTGAGAACGGAGACGCGCATGTCGTGGGCTTGCTACCCGGCGGTTTCGACACCTTCGGTGGCGCCGTCGCGCTGGCCTTCATCCATCAAGCGGAGCGCTTCCATCAGCAGTCCGGTTGTGGTGCGGGAAATCGTCGTGCGCGTCGGCGAGGAGTTGAAATCGATCTCGAATTCTCCGACGGGCCAGCGCACCACCTGAAAAACCGCCGCTTCGCCTTCCATGGAGCCGAGGCGCGCATCGGCGCACTGCCCGGCTGCGAAAAACAGTTCGCACGTGTCCGCATCGTGGCGGATCGTGAGCCGGCACGATTTCTGGCCCATTTCAAGCGACTGCATCAGATCAAGAATGCTCATTTCCTCGAGGCGCCCCTGAATCACGCCCGGCCGCACAGCGCGGTTTTGCAGTTTTTCGAGCGCCAGCCGGTCGATTACTTTCTTCGTGCGCCTTACGAGGTCCTTCAGGAAGAACGGCTTGACGACGAACTCTTCCACGCCCTCGACGATCGGGCGGAGCCTCTCTTCCATGTCGCTGCGGCTCGCGAGAAAGATAAACGGAATCGTTTTCGTCTGCTGGCGCGCGCGCAGCTTTTCATAGAGCTGGCGCCCATCGAGGCCGGGCATCCGGTAATCACACAAGATGAGGTCCGGCGGATCATCGACGATTTTCAGCAGCGCATCGGCCCCATCCGCGGCCGGGATGGCGTCGCAGTGCGGCGAGAGACCCTTCATCAGCAGGTCGAGGATCAGCGCGTTGTCGTCCACGACCAGGACTTTGACGTCCTTAAGCGCGGTCATCGCTTCGCGCTCTTGCCGGGGCGCAGGTACGTCCCGCTGCGCCCGCCCGATTTCTTCACGAGATGCAGTTCCGTGATTTCCATGCCGCGTTCGAGAGCCTTGCACATGTCGTAGATCGTCAGCGCCGCGACCGATGCACCCACAAGCGCTTCCATTTCGACGCCGGTAGGTCCAGTGGCCGTCGCTTCCGAGGTGATCTCAATTCCATTCTGGCATAGCTTCGCGCGCACATCCACGTGCGTCAATGCCAGGGGGTGACAAAGCGGAATCAACTCCGAGGTGCGCTTCGCGGCTGTGATTCCCGCGATCCGCGCGATTTCGAGCGGGTTCCCCTTTGGCGATTTGAGCCGCCGGAGGCTGGCGACGGTGGAGCGCCTCATTCGCACAAAAGCGTGCGCAACGGCCGTGCGCGATGTCGCCGGCTTGGCCGTGACGTCCACCATCCGGACGCGGCCTGATTTGTCGTAATGGGAGAGCTTATTCATTCCCAGTGCCCACGGTGTCACAACGGGCGTGGAGGCGCAAGTAGGAGTCCGTGTGGACTTCGGTCGAGGAGTTAACGCCGGTCTCAGCTTGTATCGGGTGCCGAGAAAATTCTCAGCACCCGTCGAACTTACCGAACCGGGGCGCCTAGTTGACCTTCATGTTTGAAGGGGGCGCGGGCGCAGCGGGAGGATTGATCATCGCGCCGTCCCAGTGCTCGTCGGCCTTGCCATCTATGAAGCGCCACATGTCGAACCAGGAGGTTGTGTAGGACTTCGATGGATCGCGCGGGTCCTTGAACTCGCGGGGCGTCACGACGATCACCAAGTCACCTTCGGCCACCACTGCAACGATCTTGGTCTTCGTCAGGTGCTCCGGAATATCGCTCGGCTTGCGGAAGGACGAGAAGAATTTCACGACGCCGTCGCGCCCGGAGGCCACGTTCGGGTTGTGCTGGTGGTATGCGGGCGTCAGCCACTTGTCGGCCAGATCCCAGTGATTCGCCTCCAGCAGGTCCTTCATGATGTGATAGGCGGCTTGCTTGTTGACGTTCAGTTTCGGATTGGAGCTGGTGAAAAGAGCATCAGCCTCGGCGCCGGTGACGCCGATGACCGGTTCTTGGGCGATCGCCGGAACACAGGCGAACAAAATTACGAGCGCAGCGAGAAGACTCAGCAGTGTTTTCATGGGTGCTAAATACATCCGATCCCAAGATCGTGTCAAGTGGCCGTAAGGCCCGCGCGCGATTGTCCGGAGCATCACTTCACCTCGGCGGGGGTCATGGTTACGGGTCCTTCGCCGACGATTTCGATCACGGCGATTTCGTCCTTGGCGCCGTCGAAGTGCACGCCCTTGGCGATATCCACCACGTAGCTGCCCGCCGGCATCGGCACGGTCGAATCGGGATCGTACTTCGTCCCGGTGCCAACCCACCACGTGCCGGAAAGCACGGTGATGTAGCGGTCGTTCGGATGAAAGTGCGGATGGCTCATGTTATGCGGGTACCACTTCACAAGTTGGATGTAGAGCCCCGGTTTCGTTGGATCGCCCACAAGAGTCGCCGTCTGCGCCACGCCCTCCTTGCCGGTCCAGTTGATCTGATTCGGCAGCAGGTATGTGACCGCGGCCGGATTGATATCGGCAGCCCGAGCCAAGGCCTTCGGCTCGGCCGAACCGAGCGAACTGCCCGTGCAAATCATTGCAACCAACGCGGTCGCGACGATCCAATAGCGCCGCGAGGTCGTGGAAACTCTCATGTTGTCCTCCTGTGCCGTTCGGACGAATCCCATCGTTGTGCGGCGCGAACCGGTTTCGAATTCGTTGACTTCACTCCGGGCGCGCAGTACGCTCCGCGCCAATATTGCCGCGATACCGCGGCCGGCTTGGGAGGCGATTCTACCTCAAGGGGGGAACATGCGAATCCTGAAGAATATCTTGGGCGTGGTGTTGGTCCTTTTCGGCGGCGTCTGGTTCCTGCAGGGAATGAATATGTTCCCGGGCCAGAGCTTCATGAACGGGCAAACCAAGTGGTCGATTTATGGCGGAATCGTGTTCGTCGTGGGCGTTGTTGTATTGATTTGGGCGAACCGAAAAAAGCAAGCGGCGTGATCTTGGTACCGCAATAGACTCCGGCGGCCTCGAAGAAAAGCTCCCGGCAGGATCGTGACTCTGTTGCACGCACGACCCTGCCGGTGAAACCTGCTTACATACCGAGATACATGACGTGGACGTACGTTCCGAGACGCACGTTGTAAGCCAAGTACCAACCAATGTGATCTGGATCTTCATAGATCACGATCTCGTCGGAATCCCACAGCCAATCGCTGCAGAAGCCGAAGTCGTATGGAGCGACGCTAAAGAAAAAACCGCCGAACCAGAACCGGCTCGGTCCACCACCGGCGAGCCTCCAGACGTGGTGTTTGCCGAAGCCGCCCGTAAAGCGGCCGTGCTCCCAAGGATGATCGAGATGGTAGTGGGGGTCGTCGCGGCCCGTGTCGTGGCCGACCCAGACGTCATGCTTGGCCTCCACGTGAGGTGCGTTGGGATGCCCAGGCTTTTGATCGTAGCGGCGTCCCGGCGCAGCCGGTTGGGGGGCGCCGTGATAAGCGGTGGGGCCGTGAGACGGGATGTGACCGCCACCGACTTCCGGATGACCGCCCTTCTTCTGTGCGAGTACGGGGAAAGAGAGAATCAAGATTGCAGCAGTTAGTCCGATCAGCTTGTTCATGTCAGCCTCTCGTGATGATGTCACCGCAGCGACGCCCGGTGGCCGGGTTGCGCCGGCGTTCGTAATGCGGCGCTAGTCGGTAAGATGGCAGAAAAGCTTGCGAGGTTACCATCTTTGAAGTAAAAGTTCCGTCGGCCGGGTGCAGCGGCTAGAACTTGCCGCGGCGCGGCAGGACGTCCACCCATTCACCCGCATCCAGTTGCGGGCGCGATTCGCGGACGACCAGAAAACAGTTTCCGCGCACGACCGCGCCGATGTCGCCCGAGCCCTCCCACAGAAGCGCTTCGACTGAAGGCTCGTGCGATTTCTCCGCCGGCCAGATCACGCGAGCGGGAAGAAAATGCGCCATCGGGCCTTTTTCGGTGACCGGATGCACCAATCGGGCTCTGAAAAAAGGCAGCGGGCGCGGCTGTTGAGCGCGGCTGAGTATTTCGATAGCCGGAACCGCGAACAGCTCGAACGTCACCATCGTCGAGACCGGATTCCCCGGCAATCCGAACACGGGCTTCCCTCGGCACCATCCGAAAACGGCCGGCTTACCCGGCCGGATCGCCACTGAATCAAAAAAAATCTCGGCGCCGAGATCGCGTAAGACCTGCTCGACGAGGTCGTACTTGCCGACGGAAACGCCGCCGCTCAGGACCAGCACGTCGGACTCGAGACCCCGTTCGATTCTCGCGCGGAGATCAGCCATGTTGTCGGGCGCGCTCCCCGTCAAGACCGGATCGCCTCCGGCGAGCGTCACCTGCGCGGCCAGCGAGACGCTGTTGCTGTTGCGGATCTGATATGGCCCGACCGGTTCGCTGACTGGCACGAGCTCGTCTCCCGTTGAGAGAATCGCGACGCGCGGCCGGCGCGAAACTTCCAGGAGCGCGTGCCCCACTTCGGCCGCCATGGCCAGCTCGGCGTAGCTGATGCGCGTGCCGCGCGCAATCATCACTTCTCCTACGCGCGCCTCGGCGCCCGCCAAAACGAAGTGCTGGCCCGCTCGCGCGCTCTGCTCGAGCACGACAAAATCGCCGTCCTCGCGCGTGTGCTCCTGCATGACTACCGCATTCGTTCCCTTTGGCAGCGGTGCGCCCGTGAGAATGCGCACGCACTCTCCCGCGCCGACAGCGCCGCTGAACGCGACTCCAGCGCGGCTTTCGCCGATCATGCGCAGGCGCGCTCCAGGCTCGACGGCGTCGGCCGAGCGCACCGCGAATCCATCGCGATTCGAGCGATTGAACGGCGGATAGTTGCGATCGGCGGCGACGTCTTCCGTCAGTATGCGGCCGAGCGCCCGCGAAGGCTCACAGCCGAGATCGATCGTCTCTGTTTCAGGGACTTGCGCGCCCGTGCGCTTGCGGAGTACTTCGATTACCTTGGCGCGGGCGGCTTCGAAGGAAATCATCGGAGGCTAAAGCCAGGAGGCGAGTTTCGTGCCTCGCGGGACAATCGTAGCATCCCGCTCCGGGCCGGTCGAGATCATGCCGATTTCCACTTGAAGCTCGTCGGAGATGAAATTCAAATAATCGCGCGCGGCAGTGGGAAGATCGCGGACGTCGCGAATTCCCGGCGTGGGCTTCTTCCAGCCCGGCAGCGTGCGGTATTCCGGCTCGATTTGCGAAAGCGTTTCGACGTCGGGCGGCATATTCGCGATCGGCTGGCCCTTGTGTCGGTACCCGGTGCAGACCTTGATTTCGGGCTGCTCGTCGAAGACGTCGAGCTTGGTGACGACCAGCGAGTCGATCCCATTGAGCATCTTGGCATAGCGCAGCACCACGAGATCGAGCCAGCCGCAGCGCCGCGGCCGTCCGGTGACCGCGCCAAATTCGTTGCCGCGCGTGCGGACTTCCTGCGCATCGAGGTCGGGCATCTCCGTGGGAAAGGGTCCGCTGCCGACGCGCGTGGTGTACGCCTTCGTGACGCCGGCGACGCCCGTGATTCGCGTGGGTGCGACGCCCAGTCCCGCGGCCGCGCCACCGGAGGTCGCATTCGAGGACGTGACAAACGGATACGTTCCGTGGTCGATGTCGAGCATTGTGCCCTGCGCGCCCTCGAAGAGCACCGATTCGCCGGCATCGAGTGCGTCATTTAACAGGACAGCCGTGTCGGCCACGAGCCCGCGGATGTGCGCGGCGAGCTCAAGATATTGGTCGACGACTCCCGCAATTTCGAGCGGATGGCCGTAGGCCGCGCGGCTGATCGCGTCCTTTTCGGCGAACACGCGCTCGAGCTTGGCGCGGAAGCAATCGGGCTGAAGCAAATCGCAAACGCGAATTCCACGGCGAGCCATTTTATCTTCGTAGGCCGGGCCGATGCCACGCGACGTGGTCCCGATTTTCGCTTCGCCGCGCGCGGTTTCCGCGGCCTTGTCCATCTCGCGATGATACGGAAAGATCAGGTGCGCGCGATTGCTCAGGAAAAGGCGGCCGCGCACTTCGACGCCGGATTTCTTGAGGTTTTCGAGTTCGGCGACGAGCGCGGCAGGATCGACGACAGCGCCGGGTCCGATCACGGCTTTCTTCTCCGGCCGCAGGATGCCGCTCGGAACCAACTGCAACACGTAGCGGTGGCCGTTGAAGATGACCGTGTGGCCCGCGTTGTGGCCGCCGGCGTAGCGCGCGGTGTAATCAAACGACGCGGCAAGATAGTCGACGACCTTGCCCTTCCCTTCGTCGCCCCACTGGGCTCCGACAACGGCAATCGCTTTCGTCCGAGTTTTATCTGCCAACGCAGCCGCTCCCCGACCACACGAGTCGCACCTTGCCCGCTCCGGCTCACAACTGAAACGTTACAGGAGGGCTGATGCGGCTACCGCCAATTGCCAATCCTACGCTCCGCACCGTTTGAAGGCAAGCGCGACGGTCGCCGAGGCGCGGATCAGCCCAAAGTTGGGCCGTAAGAAAACAAAAGAAACCAGTGTGAGAGCCGCTGCAGCAGCGCGCTGCCGACGCATTACGTGAACTGCTCAGGCTACGCCGAAGATCTTCTCGGCAATATCGGCCACAACCGGGACTCGGAATCGCTGGCCCTGGTACGCCTTGATCATCAGCACGATCCAGAGAACGAAGATCACGATATCAAGCAATCCGTACAGCGCCCAGACCATTGAAAATCCAGCGAAGCCGCCCGTGAACATGCTGAGCCCGAAGACCGCGCCGAGAACGAAGTAGAGAATCTGGAAACCACCGAAGAGAACGATGGACTGTGCGGCGTTGAAGCGGACCGACGGCCGCTTGTCGATGAAATAGAAGATCAAGCCCGTGATCCAGCCCAGGACGTAGCAGAGAAGGCCCGCGACGTTTTCAGACATCTGTTCCGGCTGCGCCGCCGAATGAACGGGTGGCGTGCCCGGATTCGCGCCGGCTGGTGCGGCCTGCGGCGCGCCGCAACCCGCGCAAAATGCCGCGTTATCCGCAAGAGCGGCTCCGCACTTCGTGCAATGTGCCATGTGACACTCTCCCCGGGAACTTCTTTGCGCCGGAGCCTAACAAAACGCGCCAGAGCGGGCAAGTGGAATCGGGGAGACCGGGCGTTTCGAGGCGATGATATACTGGCGCTTCGGCGCGGAAGTGGCGGAATTGGCAGACGCACCAGCCTTAGGAGCTGGTGGCCGCAAGGCCGTAGGGGTTCGAGTCCCTTCTTCCGCACCAATCACCGATCGGATACTGCGCGAACAACTCTGCTGGCACGAATTGGCCCCCGCGGTGTCTGTAGGTGTAGGTGAAGAATGTTTCAAGATACTCCACAAGTTGGGTGGGACTACACCACCGTCTACGTTCACATCGATACTGCGACGCATTTAGTGGTGCTTTACGTCCTTGTTAGCTGCGTCGCGTTGATCGTCAAGACAGGACGGATGTGGTCGACGATGGGGCTGTTCTCAAGGCGCGCGCAGAGGTCCTTAGAGAAGGCCGCGGATGCAATTCAGAAAAATGACTCCGCCAAGCTGCGAGCGGCCATCGAGCAAATTGGACGGAGGGCGCCCGAAGCAGGGCTAAGAGAGTGGCCCGACACCGAGATGGAAAGCGGAAGTATCGGGAACGCCCTCGGATCAGCCGGCCGTCAATTTGCACGCAACTGCCAGTCCGTCGCCCGAGTTACTCGGGGACTGAAAATGTGGATCGCACTAACGCCGCTGGTTTTCGGTCTATATTCCGCCTCAGAGCTATTTGATTTGTTCCGATCCATTTCTTACCAAAAAATAGCAGGCCTCTCTGCCACTTTCGGATCGCTGGAGTCGTTAATGTCTATGTGGCAGGTGGGTCTTTGGTTGACCATCGCATACCTCGTCGCCTATTGGCACTTTACGGTGAGGCTCGACCGCCGGCGAGAGACATGGGCTCATTTCGTTTCAGAAACTACCGAGATGAAGAATGATGCGGTGAAACTGCCGCGATGACTGCGCGGGTTGACGCGCGCGAATAGATTCCCTATACTCGACTTTCTGTTGCGGCGGGAGGTTCGCCGCTCTTCCCTGCACTCCTCCTTCTCGGGTTCCGAAAAATCGAAAGGTGGACTGAAACCGGGGTCCGGGCTGTTCGCCCACTGGAAACGATTCCATATGACTGAAGCAACTTGCAGGCGCGAGATCGAGCTGGAGATTCCGGCCGAGAACGTCCAAAAGGCGGCCGAAAAGGTTGCGCGCGACATCGCTCGGATCGCACGCATCCCGGGATTCCGTCCCGGAAAGGCTCCCATCACGCTGGTGAGGCGCCGCTTCGCCGGGGACATCGAAGGCGAAGTGGTGCAGGCGCTGGTTCCCGAATATCTCGAGAAGGCGCTCGACGAGAAGAAGCTCGTCCCGGTGGCGCGCCCCGAAGTCGACAAGGTTGAATTCAAGGAGGGCGAGCCGCTGAAGTTCCGAGCGGTGTTCGAGGTGCTTCCGGAGTTCGAGCTCGGCGACTACAAGAATCTTCAGGTGCAAGTGGACGAGGTGGAGGCGGGCGACGCGCAAGTCGACAAAGCGCTCGAAGAGATGCGCGAGCGCGCGGCGACGTTCGTTCCCGTGGAGGGCCGCGCCGCGAAAGACGGCGACTCAGTTCTGATCAAGCTGACCGGTACGCCGGTGGGCGGCGGCGATCCGGTGCAGGCGGAAAACGTGATGGTCCCGCTGGCGGCCGAAGAAACGCTTGCGAGCTTCACCGAAAATCTGCGCGGCGCCAACGTGGGCGAGACCAAGCGTTTCGAAGCTACATATCCCGAGGACTATCCGGACGAAAAGCTCAAGGGCAAGAAGTACGACTTTGCAGCCGAAGTGCAGGGCATCAAGGAAAAGAAGCTGCCCGAGCTGAACGACGAATTCGCAAAGGACGCGGCCGGCGAGCAGGGCGGCGTGACGACGCTCGACGAGCTGCGGAAAAAGATCCGCGAGAATCTCGAGGCGGCCAAGGACCAGCGGCAGAAGGCCCAGGCGCACGACAAAATCCTCGAGCAGCTCATCAAACAGCACGATTTCCCCGTGCCCGAAACGCTGATCGAGGGCCAGATGGATACGCGCCTCGAGCGCGTGGTGCGCTCGCTCGCGGCTCAGGGAGTCGATCCGCGGGCGGTAAACGTCGATTGGAACTCGCTCCGGCGCCAGCAGCGCGACCGGTCGGTCGCGGACGTGAAAGCCGAGCTGCTGCTCGACCGCATCGCGACAGCGGAGAAGATCGACGCGACCGACGAAGACGTCGAAAAAGAGATCGCGCATATGGCGGAACACAGTGGCGAGTCGGCAACGGCATTGCGCGCTCGCTTGACAAAGCAGGGAGCGCTCGATAGGATTAAATCGAAGTTGCGAAGCGAGAAAACGGTCGACTGGCTCTACAGCAACGCCCGAATCGAGACGACAGCCAAGAGTGAAAAGTAAGTTGATTCGGGTTTCCTCAGCGCGCAAACTTATTCCAAATGAGACAAACTGACGACGCGAGTCCGCGTGCCACGACGCTGGTTCCCATGGTTGTCGAGCAGACAAACCGTGGCGAACGCGCCTACGATATCTATTCCCGTCTTCTCAAGGACCACATTATCTTCATCGGAACTCCGATTGACGATCACGTGGCGAACCTCGTGACCGCCCAATTGCTGTTCCTCGAGTCCGAGGACCCAGAGAAGGACATTTCGGTTTATATCAACTCGCCGGGCGGCTCGATCTCGGCGGGGATGGCCATCTACGACACGATGCAGTTCGTGCGGCCAGACGTGGTTACCTACTGCATCGGCCAATCGGCATCGATTGCGGCCGTGTTGCTCGCATCGGGCACGCCGAAGAAGCGCTATGCACTGCCTAATTCCCGCGTACTCATCCACCAGCCATGGATGTCGGGCCTTTCCGGCCAGGCCACCGACATCGATATCCACGCGAAAGAAATCATTCGGACGCGGGCGGCGCTCAACGCCCTGCTCGCAAAGCATACGGGTCAGCCCGTCGAAAAGATCGAAAAAGACGTGGAGCGCGATTTCATCATGACGCCGGAGCAGGCCAAGGCGTACGGCATCGTGGACGAAATCATCACGAAGCACCGGTAGCCGCGTTCCAAATGGTTAGTAGTGAAGGCGATGAATCTTGGGACGGCGAAGCACTTCCGTTCTACAATAGTTTTCAGATTCATCGTGGGCGTGGGTTCGATGGGAGGGGGCATTCCCAGTGAAACGGTTCACCCCAGAAGAGCCGTTGCGATGTTCCTTCTGCCATAAAACGCAGGAGCAGGTGGAGAAGCTCATCAGCTCTCCATCGGAATATCCGCGATCTTACATCTGCAACGAGTGCGTCGGCGTCTGCCAGCAGATACTGGAAGACGAGAAGCGCGAGCAGACTTCGCCCGCGAATCGCCGCCTGCCGCGCCCGCCCGAGATCAAGTCGTTTCTCGATGGGTATGTGATCGGCCAGGACAAGACGAAAAAGAAGCTGGCCGTGGCCGTTTACAACCACTACAAGCGGATTTTCCTGAATCGGCAGCCGGGCGACGTGGAACTGACGAAGTCGAACATCCTGCTGATCGGGCCGACCGGCACGGGCAAGACGCTTCTGGCGCAAACGCTCTCGCGAATGCTCGAAGTGCCGTTTGCGATCGTGGACGCGACGACGCTCACCGAGGCGGGTTACGTCGGCGAGGACGTCGAAAATATCATTTTGAAGCTCTTGCAGGCCGCAGATGGCGACGTCCAAAAGGCCCAGCAAGGCATCATATACATAGACGAGATTGACAAGATTTCGAAGAAGGATGAGAACCCCTCCATCACCCGGGACGTTTCGGGCGAGGGCGTGCAGCAGGCGCTGCTGAAGATTCTCGAGGGCACGGTTGCCAATGTGCCGCCCCAGGGCGGGCGCAAGCACCCGCATCAGGAATTTACGCCGGTCGATACGACCAACATCCTGTTCATTTGCGGCGGGGCTTTCGTGGGCCTTGAAAAGATTATCGAGCGCCGGGTGGGGCAGAAGTCGCTTGGGTTTCACGCCGATGCGCAGCCGAGCACGGCGACGCGCCGCAATATCGAAGTGCTGGAGCAGGCGCAACCGACGGACCTGATTCGCTACGGCCTGATTCCGGAATTCGTGGGCAGGTTGCCGGTGATGGGAGTGTTGAGTGATCTTGATAAGAGCGCTCTGGTGCGCATTCTGACGGAACCAAAGAACGCGCTCGTGCGTCAATATCAAAGACTCTTCGAATTTGAAAATGTCCGCCTGCGCTTCACGGATGACGCTCTCGAGACGGTCGCGGACCTTGCCCTACAACGCAAGGTAGGCGCGCGCGGCCTGCGCATGATCCTCGAGGACCTCATGCTCGAGATGATGTACCACCTGCCGGCGCAACGTAAGCTTCGCGATTTCGTCGTTACCGCGGACATGGTCAAGGGCCGCGAGATCAACTGGAGCCTGCTCGAGAAGGCAGGCTAGCCGCTTTCGTGCTTCAGGGTTTTTACGTGGGATGGCACGATTTCTGAATTAAAAAGGGATTGGATGTTCAACAAGGAAAAACTCGATTTGAAGCGCGTTCCGATGATGCCGGTCCGGGATATGGTCATCTTCCCGGAGATGATGCACCCGTTCATCGTGGGGCGCGAAGCATCGGTGCGCGCGCTTGAAGACGCGCTGGCCGGCGATAAGAAGATATTTCTCGTCACGCAGCACGACGCCTCGGTGGACGATCCGAAGCCCGAGGAAATCCACTCGGTTGGAACGCTCGCGAATATCGTGCAGAGCGTGAAGCTGCCGGACGGCAACATTAAAGTCCTGGTCGAGGGAACCGAGCGCGCCAAAATCGTAAGCGTCGCGAGCGACGAAGGCTTCTTCCGCGCCACGATCCGCTTGGTCCCAGTGAAGGCTGAGCCCGGGCCGCAGATCGAGCAGGCCACCAGCCGCGTCACCGGCCTTTTCGAGCAGTACGTCAAGCTCTCGCAAAGCTTGAATTACGACACGATGATCGCCGCTGTGCGGGTCGAAGACCCCGGCAAGCTTTCCGACGCGATCGCCGCGAATCTCCAGATTCCGGTGGACGAAAAACAGGAACTTCTCGAAATCTTCGAGCCGGCCGCGCGTCTGAACCGCATCGCGGACATCCTCGAAGTCGAAATCGAGAAGCTCAACGTCGATCGCTCGATCAACACGCGCGTCAAGCGGCAGATGGAGCGCGCGCAGAAAGAGTATTACCTCAACGAGAAGCTCAAGGCCATTCAGAAGGAACTCGGCCGCGGCGAAGCGAGCGAGATCGAACAGCTCAAGAAAAAGATCGAGACTTCCGGCATGCCCGAAGGGCCGATGGAAAAGGCCATGCAGGAGCTCAAGCGGCTCGAAATGATGCCGCCGATGTCCGCCGAATCCACGGTTTCGCGCAACTACCTCGACTGGCTGCTCGCCGTGCCATGGAAGAAGCGGTCGAAGGAAATCCGCGACATCAAGCGCGCCGAACAGATCCTCAGCTAGGATCATTTCGGCCTGGAAAAGATCAAAGAGCGCATTCTCGAATATCTCGCCGTGCGCCAGCTCGTGAAAAATCCGAAGGGCTCGATTCTCTGCTTCCTCGGGCCTCCGGGCGTGGGCAAGACATCTCTCGCGATGTCGATCGGCCGCGCGACCGGCAGGAAATTCGTTCGCGTTTCGCTCGGCGGCGTGCGCGACGAAGCGGAAATTCGCGGCCATCGCCGGACGTACATCGGCGCGCTGCCCGGCCAGATCATTCAGATGATGCGCAAGGCGGGCACCACGAACCCCGTCTTCGTGCTCGACGAAGTCGATAAGATGTCCATGGACTTTCGCGGCGATCCGTCCGCGGCGCTGATGGAAGTGCTCGACCCCGAGCTGAACCATTCCTTCACGGACCACTATCTCGACGTCGAATACGATCTCTCGAAGGTGATGTTCATCTGCACGGCCAACGTGCTGCACACGATTCCGCAGCCCTTGCAGGACCGCATGGAAGTTCTGCGGCTTCCCGGCTACACCGAGCAGGAAAAGCACCAGATCGCGCAGCGATTTCTGGTTAAGCGGCAGCTCGAAGCGACCGGCCTGACGCCGGACAACGTGAAATTTACCGACGAGGCCATCACGCATATTATCCGCCACTACACGCACGAGGCGGGCGTGCGCAACCTCGATCGCGAGATCGCCAACGTCTGCCGTAAAGTCGCGCGGAAAGTCGTTGCGGATGGCAAGCAGTTCGCCACCGAAGTGACCGCGGCGAACGTCAACGACTATCTCGGCATCCTCAAGTACCGCGATTTCCTCGCGGAGAAGAAAAACGAGATCGGCCATACTACGGGACTTGCGTGGACCGAAGTCGGCGGGCAGGTTCTCTCAACCGAAGCGACCCTGATGCAGGGTAAGGGCCGCCTGACGCTGACCGGGAAACTCGGCGATGTGATGCAGGAATCCGCGCAGGCCGGCATGAGCTACGTCCGATCGCGCAGCCATCTCTTCGGCCTGCCGAAAGACTTCTATCGCCACCTCGATATCCACGTGCACGTGCCCGAGGGCGCCATTCCGAAGGACGGCCCGTCCGCCGGGATCACGCTCTGCACGTCCATCGTAAGCGCTCTCACGCGCATTCCGGTCCGCTGCGATATCGCCATGACGGGCGAGATCACTCTTCGCGGCAAGGTACTGCCGATCGGCGGCGTGAAGGAAAAGCTGCTCGCGGCGCACCGGCTCGGCCTGCGCACCGTGATTCTCCCGAAAGACAATGAGAAGGATCTGGCGGATATTCCGCCGGAGATCTTGGCGCAGATGTCCGTCCATCTCGTGGAGTCCATGGACGAAGTCCTGCAATTCGCGCTCGAAAATCCGCTTCCGGTCGCCGCGCTTCCCGCGGTGGACGGAGTGGACCCGAAGTTCGGCGCGGACGTGACGCAGGACAATGAATTGACCAATTGAACCCTTCGGTCCTCCCACATCCTGCTTGGCAGGTTCGGCCCGCGACCGGAGTGTAAGGATTTTCTGTACGTTAGCCCATTTCGAAATCTGGGATTGAGTGCCTCAAACGAACGCGCCCGCCCCGGATCGATTTCACACAACAATCGCACCGAAAAATTAGACTGAATAAGGAAAGAACTCAATGAGCGTTAGCCTTGCAGAACTGAAAGACAAGAACATCACCGATCTGGCGAAAATCGCCAAGGAGCTCAACATCCCCGGCTCCTCCGGCATGCGCAAGCAGGAGCTGATATTCCAGATCCTGCGCGCCCAGACGGAAAAGAACGGCCTCATTTTCTCCGAGGGCGTTCTCGAGTGCCTGCCGGACGGCTTCGGCTTCCTCCGCGCGCCCGAGTACAACTATCTGCCCGGCCCGGACGATATCTACGTCTCGCCGTCGCAGATCCGCAAGTTCGACCTGCGCACCGGCGACACCGTCTCCGGCCAGGTGCGCCCGCCGAAGGACGGCGAGCGCTACTTCGCGCTGATCAAGGTCGAGGCGGTCAACTTCGAGGATCCCGAGGTCGCGCGCAACAAGATCTTCTTCGACAACTTGACGCCGCTCTATCCGCAGGAGCGCATTCGCCTCGAGACGACCAAGGAAAATCTGACTGGGCGCGTGCTGGACATGCTCTGCCCCATCGGCAAGGGCCAGCGCGGATTGATCGTCGCGCCGCCGCGCACCGGAAAAACGATGATGCTGCAGTCCATCGCCAACTCGATCACGACCAATCACCCAGAAATCGCGCTGATCGTCCTGCTGATCGACGAGCGGCCGGAAGAGGTCACGGACATGCAGCGCACGGTGAAAGGCGAGGTCATCAGCTCGACGTTCGACGAGCCGCCCCAGCGCCACATTCAGGTCGCCGAAATGGTGCTTGAGAAGGCCAAGCGCCTGGTCGAGCACAAGCGCGACGTCGTGATCCTGCTCGATTCGCTCACGCGTCTCGGACGCGCCTACAACGCGGTCACGCCGCCGTCGGGCAAGGTTCTCTCCGGCGGTATCGACGCGAACGCGCTCCAGCGTCCGCGCCGGTTCTTCGCAGCCGCGCGGCATATCGAGGAGGGCGGCTCGCTCACCATCATGGCCACCGCGCTCATCGATACCGGCAGCCGCATGGACGACGTGATCTTCGAGGAGTTCAAGGGCACCGGCAACATGGAAATCAACCTCGACCGTAGGCTCGTCGACAAGCGCGTCTTTCCGACCATCGACATCAACCGATCGGGAACCCGCAAGGACGAACTGCTTCTGCCGGCCGATGAGCTCAATCGCATCTGGGTGCTGCGCAAGGTGCTCAGCCCGCTCTCGACCGTCGAAGCGATGGAACTCCTGCTGGGACGCCTCTCGAAGACCAAGAACAACGCGGAGTTTCTTGCCTCGATGTCGAGCCCGGCCTAGAGTTCTCGTCCCCAAAATCCAACGCTAGCTCAGGACGCTCGCGCACCTGCTTGGTCGTTCGCTAGCATCACCACGAGGCGCGCCACTTCTTCCGGCTCCATCGCGGTGCTATCCACGACGACGGCATCCTTGGCGCGGACGAGCGGCGATGTGTCGCGACCGCTGTCGCGGCGGTCGCGCTCGTGAATTTCTTCGAGGGTGCGCGGCAGATCGATCGCGTCACCCTTCTGCTGATGCTCGCGCCAGCGCCGCTCGGCGCGCACCTCGGGCGAGGCTGTGAGAAAAATCTTCAGTTGCGCGTCGGGGAAAACCACGCTGCCGATGTCGCGGCCTTCCATCACCACGCCGCCCTGCTCGCCCGCGCGCCGCTGTTCAGCCACCAACACCTTGCGCACACCCGGCACGACCGCAACCTTGGAAGCAGCCTGCGCGACTTCCGGCGTGCGGATCGCGGCGGTTACGTCCTCGCCGTCAAGGAACACCTGCTGCGTGCCATCTTGCGCCCGCAAGTCGATGCGCGTCGCGCCAGCGAGCGCTGCCAGCTCATCCGCCGCGTCGAATGACACGCCGCGCCGCAGCGCCTTGATCGCCACCGCGCGGTACATCGCGCCCGTGTCGATGTAGATGTAGCCCATCAGCGCCGCCACGCGCCGCGCGAGCGTGCTCTTCCCCGAGCCGACTGGCCCGTCAATCGCGATGATCAGTTTTCGCAACAACGATTTAAGGCTCCCTGCGTTGTCATTCCGAGCGAAGCGAGGAATCTCTCTTCGGTTTTTATCGGGGCCCACCTCAAATGCGTTTGAACGCGCGCTCGATCTCGCGCACCGAATAGCGCAGCACCACCGGCCGCCCGTGCGGGCAGCTCATCGGATATTCCGTCTTCGCAAGCTCGCCGAGCAGCCATTCCATTTTCGTCTTATCGAGCTGCGTATTCACTTTGATCGCGGCGTGGCACGACGTGGAAGCGGCAATCTTCGATTGCAGCGAATCAATCGAGATCGCCTGATTCTCTCGCGCGATGCCATCGAGGATTTCGAACAGAAGCTTTTCCGCGTCGGCGCTCGTGATTCCCGCGGGAGCGGCTTGAATCGCCACGCTGCGCCCGCCCATCTGCTCGGCTTCAAATCCGTTCGCTCGCAGCTCCTCGCCAATCTGCTCGAAAATCGCGAGCTGGCGCGGATTCAGCTCCACGACAATGGGCATCAGCAACCGCTGGCCGCCCAATTCGCCCTCGCGCCGCGCGCGGAGGTGCTGCTCGAAAAGCACGCGCTCATGCGCCACGTGCTGGTCGATGATCCACAGCCCCTCGCCGTTCACCGCGATGATGAAGCTCGCGTTCACCTGCCCGAGCGGCTTCAGGTCCGCAATCTCTTCGGGGCTCGGCAGCGTTCCCGCCTCGCTACCAGCAACTTCGGTTGCGGGAGAAGCTGCCGGTTGCGCCAGGGGAAAGTTGATCGTTCCGCCCTGCTCGAATCCGAGCCTCTGTGCAAACGGCCGGTCCGGCGCGCCGCTCAACTCGAAATCCTCGGCGACGGCCGCGCTCGACGCGAGCGACATCGGAATCTCCGCCCGTGGCGGCCCGGGAAACGTGCTTGCATCCGGCATCGGCGCATAGCCTCGCATGTGGCCCGGCCCTGCGAATGCAGCCGGCAACGCGCTCGCGTCACCTGGCGTACCCGCGCCCGCGGCTGCCGCACGCGCTGCCGGAAAACCTGGAATCGGCCGCGCGATCGAAAGCGCGTGGCGCAGAGCGTCGCGCGTGAAATCATGCACGAACTGCGGATGGCGGAAGCGCACCTCGATTTTCGCCGGGTGGACGTTCACGTCCACTTCCTGATACGGCAAATCGAGGAACAGCAGCACGACGGGAAAAACTCCCGGTGGCGTCACGTTGCGGTACGCCTCGCCGATCGCGTGCAGCAGCAGCCGGTCGCGGACGAGCCGCCGGTTCACGAAAATATAGATCCCATTGCGGTTCGTGCGCTGCACTTCCGGCCGCGAAGTGAATCCGGTCACGCGCAGCGTCGCCGCCTGTTCGTCTGCTTCGAGCGCAGGCTCGGTGATCGCCGAACGCACCGGCGCCTCGGTCGCCGGGATCTCCACGAGTTCGTCGAGCGCCTGGCGCCCAAAAACCTGATACACGCGCTCGGAAAGCTTTTCCACCGGCGCGCAATCGAGAATCATTTGCGAGGGCGTCTTGAGCACGAACTGCACTTCGGGATGCGCCAGCGCGTAGTGGGTGACGAGCGAAGCGATATGGCCGAGCTCCGTCGTCTCGGATTTCAGGAATTTTCGCCGCGCGGGCACGCAGTAGAAGATGTCCGCGACGCTGATCGACGTCCCCGCCGGCAGACCCGCCGGTTTTACGCCGATGAGTTTCCCGCCCGCGAATTCGATGCGCGTTCCCTGCTCGTCTTCCGGGGTGCGCGTCTCGAGCAGCAGCCGCGAAATGGCCGCAATCGAGGGCAGCGCCTCGCCGCGAAATCCCAGTGTCGCAATGGAGAGCAGGTCGTCCGCCGTGCGCAGCTTCGATGTGGCGTGGCGTTCGAAGGCAAGGAGCGCGTCGTCGTGGTTCATGCCGCTGCCGTCGTCGATGACGCGGATCATGCGCTTGCCGCCCGATTCGACTTCGATGCGAATCGATCGCGCGCCCGCGTCCAGCGCGTTTTCGAGCAGCTCCTTCACCACCGACGCGGGCCGCTCGACCACCTCGCCCGCCGCGATCTTGTTCGCGACGTTTTCCGGAAGTATCCGTATCCGCGACATCAAGAGTCCTCGCCCGTCGGAAACTTTTTCGGCACAATCCGACCCACGATCCGCAAAACCACCAGAAACCCAAGTGCGATTGCCGCGATTCCCAAGGGCAAAGCGGCCCACCACGGCCAGAATGCCCACAACCAAATGAAAACGCCCAACGAGATTGCCGCGACGGGGAAAATCACCAAAAGAGACCGATATCGATACTTCGCTCCTCGTTCGGGAACGGCGAAGCCATCGTCCAAAAGCGAGAGCAGTAGAAACCCACTCAACAGATTCATGCCCTTTACCTAGTGTCGTCGATCTTTATGCCCAGTTCCTTGAGCTGATCTGCATCGACCTCGGATGGGGACTCAGCCATCAAATCCACCGCGGCTGTCGTCTTCGGAAAGGCGATGACGTCGCGAATCGACTTCTCGCCCGCAAGCAACATGATCACACGGTCGATACCAAGCGCAATGCCGCCATGCGGCGGCGTGCCGTAAGTCAGCGCGTCAAGGAAAAAGCCGAACCGCTGCTTCGCCTGCTCGTCGCTCAGGCCGAGCGCCTTGAACATCCGCGCCTGCACGTCCTGCCGGTGAATTCGAATGCTGCCTGATCCCAACTCGTTGCCGTTGAGGACCAGGTCGTAGCCCTTCGACCGGCACTCCCACGGCGCGGTCTCCAGCTTGTCGAGGTCCTCTTCGTAGATTCCAGTGAACGGGTGCTGCGCGCTGACCCAGCGTTTGTCCGTCTCGCTCCATTCGAAAAGAGCAAAGCCCGTGATCCACGCGAACTCCCACTTGCTGCGGTCGATCAGGTGCAGCTTGTCGCCCAGGTGCAGACGAATCTGGCCCGCGACGTACAGCGACGTGTCCGTGTGCGGAATCTGTTCTTTGGCCGCCGTCGCTACGATCAGATCGCCCGGCTTTGCGCCCAATTCCGCAGCCAGTTTCCTCAACCCGTCCGCGCCGAGATTCTTCTCGAGCGGCGACGAAATCCCCTCCGCTGTCACCTTCACCGTGTAGACGCCTCGCGCGCCGGCGGCCTTCGCGAATTCGGCCAGCTCGTCGAGCTGTTTGCGCGACCACGAAGCCGCGCCCGGCGCGACAACCGCCTGCACGTTGCCTTCGATATGCAGCACCGCGCGCGCGGGTTCGAAATGCTGCGTGACATTATGCAGCTCCATACCGAAGCGCAAATCCGGCTTGTCCGAGCCGTAGCGGCGGAGCGCCTCTTTGTAGTCGAGATGGCGGAACGGCCCTTTCGCCTGCACGCCCACGACGGCGCAGGCGCGTCCCATCACCCGCTCGATCGCTTCGAAAATATCCTGCTGCCGCGGGAACGACATCTCAAGGTCGAGCTGCGTGAATTCGAGCTGGCGGTCCGCGCGAAAATCCTCGTCGCGGAAGCACCGGCAGATCTGGAAATAGCGGTCCATGTTGGAAATCATCAGGATCTGCTTGAAGATTTGAGGCGATTGCGGCAGCGCGTAAAACTGACCATGATGGATGCGGCTCGGGACGAGGCAGTCCCGCGCTCCTTCGGGCGTCGAACGCGTGAGTATTGGAGTCTCAATTTCGAAAAAGCCCAGTTCGTCGAGCGCTTTGCGAATCTCGAAGACGACGCGATGCCGCAGTTCGATATTGCCGTGCAGGCGCGGACGGCGCAGGTCGAGATAGCGGTAGCGCAGGCGCGTTTCCTCAGTCGCCGTTACCTCGTTTTCGATTTGAAACGGAGGCGTCTTCGAATTGTTCAGAATGTGCAGCTTCGTGGCGACCACTTCCACCTCGCCCGTCGGAATCTCCGGGTTCGATTTCTGGCGGCGTATCACGCGGCCTTCCACTGCGACCACAAATTCCGAGCGCAGCTCTTCGGCCTTGGCGTGCGCCTCGGGATTTTGCTCCTTGTTGAAAACGATCTGCGCGATTCCCGCGCGGTCGCGCAGGTCGATAAAGATGAGCTGGCCAAGGTCGCGCCGCCGGTGGACCCATCCCATCAGCACGACGTCTTTGTCGGCGTCGGCCACACGCAGATCGCCGCAGTATTTTGTCCGTTTCAAATTTCCGAGAGTATCAAGCACCGGAACCTCGCCGTTCGGATTCAAGGTATTCGAGCAAATCGTTTTCGTTCAGTTTCTGCTGCTCGGCGTCGGCGAGCCGCTTCAGAGTGTACGTGCCGGACGCTACCTCATCTTCGCCGACGATCAGAGCGTACCGCGCGCCCAGTTTATCCGCCAAACCGAGCGATTTCTTGAATTTCATCTCTTCCGGCGGCAATTCGACCGCCAGGCCGCATTCGCGCAGTTTTCGGGCGATTTTCACTGCAGTCGGGTACGACTTCGCCCCCATCCATGCGACAAAAACGGCCAAATTTGCCACTTTAGGTGGATTTAGCCCCTCTTGAAGCGACAAAATTGCCCGGTCGGTCCCGATGGCGAAACCGATGCCTTTCGTGGGTAGCCCGCCTAGAAGCTCGACCAGGCCGTCGTAGCGCCCGCCTCCGCAGACTGCGTTCTGCGAGCCTAGCCCCGCCGCCGTTACCTCAAACGTGGTGCGCGTGTAGTAGTCGAGGCCGCGCACGAGCCGCCAGTTCTCCTCGTAGATGATCCCGCGGAGGCTCATCTCGTCCTGCAATTCGGAAAAGTGCTGTCTGCACGCGGCGCACAGATGATCCGAAATTCGTGGCAGCCTTTCGATGATCGGCTGTTCCTCAGGCAGCTTGGAATCGAGCACGCGCAATGGATTTGTCTCGATCCGCCGCTGGCTGTCCGGCCCGAGGCTGTCCTTCACTTTGCGCAGCTCGTCGCGCAGCACTTCCACGTACTTCGGCCGGCACTCCTTGCAGCCGATGGAATTGACCGACAGCGCCGTGTTCGCCAGTCCCACGCGTTTGAAAAGTGTAAGGAGCATCTCAATGACTTCGGCGTCGATCGCCGGCGCGTCGGACTGGCCCAGCACCTCTGCACCCACTTGGTAAAACTGCCGATAGCGCCCTTTTTGCGGACGCTCGCGGCGGAACATCGGCCCGATGTAGTACAGCTTCACGTTGCCGGGCAGCGTGTGCATCCCGCGCTCGATGTATGCTCGCACGACGCTCGCTGTCGCCTCCGGCCTCAAAGTGAGCATTTCACCCTTGGGGCGAGCATCGAACTCGCGGCGAATTCTAGTTAGCCATTGCTCTTCAGTTTCTTGCGGCACTATCTGGCGACTCAAAGCATGTTCCATACTCTTCCAAAACAGGTCATCTGGAGTAAAAGGGTCGAAAAAAGTGAACATCTCCTTTCCAACGATATCTGTATCCGCACCGATTGATCGCGCAAAAAGGTCCGTCTCCTCAAAAATCGGCGTGCGGATGTCACGGAATCCATATGTTTCAAACACCTCGCGGGCGGCCTGCTCGAACCAGTTCCACAGCGAGGAGTCCGGCGGCAGGATGTCGCGCGTGCCTTTGATGGCCCTGAACTGTCTCTTCTCTGTCATTTCTGGACGGCGTGGCGGCGCAAAAGTCATCGAAACATACTAGCAGGCACGGATGCCGATGCAAGTGTGTCGCCCAGTGGGGAAGCCCTGATCGATGGGGGTTACGCGCGAAGAGTAGCGTGCTGAAGCGATCACCGCAAAAGCCGCCGCGCCGAGTCCGCGAGCAATAAACTCCGTTACTCCATTCACGCCTGTTACTTGCAAGTAGCGCGCGCCATTCGAAACATCTATCCCCTCCATCAAAACGTTGAGTTTTACGAATCTCATACTTCCGTATAATCTCCCGCTCTCGGGATTCACTCTTTCAAAGGAGAGTCTACATGGCCGAAAAAACCACCGGTGAGATGCAGGCTACCCTAGGTTTGACCGGGTTGACGATGAACGCGATGGCGCTCATCGCACCCGGCGCTTTCCTATGGCTCACCTTTTACCTCCAGGCGAGCGAGGGCTCCACGTCGCCTTCGATGTGGATCGGAATTCTTTTTGCACTCGTGCTTTGCCTCGCTACAGCCGTTTCGTACGCGGAATTGTCCAAGCTGTACCCCGGAACTGGGAGCTCCTATTACTTTGCCGAGCAGTCATTTCTAAATCACGAAAAGGCGTGGAGATACGCGCGCGTGATGAAGTTCATCGTCGGCTGGGGCTCGCATCTTTACTACTGGATTTACACGGGCGTGATGGTGGGCGTAACGGGGGCCTTCTGCGGCTACGTGGTCGGCACGCTCTGGCCCAACTTCATGAGCGCTGCGAACCCGGGCCCGATGTTTATGATGGCCTGCGCGATCGTCTTCTCGTTTGCTGTCGCCTACATCGCACACCGCGGCGTGACGGGTTCGACGGCCGTGAACATCGCTATCAACGTCATCCAGATCTCCGCGCTGCTGGTGTTTGCCGTCATGGCGATCGGCTACCGCGTGAATCACCCTGCGGGCAGTGTGGCCTGGCAATGGGATGCGACCACGAGCGATGCCTACAACTGTGAGTTCGCGACCACAAGCCAGATGGTTAGTGGCACGGCTACCGACGTGATAACACGCGATGCGAATATGATCCCGCAGTGCAAGAAGGACGCAAGCGGCGCACCTGTGCCATATCACGTTAGCTATCCGTGGAACGATTCGAGCGGAAACTTCCTGAGCCATCCGAACTCCAAGTCCGTAATCGGGATCCACAACTTCGGCTGGATGTTCGTTCAGGCCAACGTGGCCATCCTGATCCTCGTCGGATTCGAATCGTGTACCTCTCTGGGCGGCGAGGCCAAGAACGCCAAGCGGGATATCCCAATAGCCGTTATCACGTCGTTGCTGGTTCAAGGAGCGTTCTGCTACCTGTTCGAGTATTTCGCCGCAAACTACGTCTTAAATAGCGGCTACTCCATGCAGAGTGCACTCGGCTCGGCTGCGCCCATCGGCGACCTGATGGTCATGGTCGGCGATGCGGTTTTCGGGGCCGGCCACGGCCGCACCTTCATGCTGATCGAAGCGTTGACCGTATTCCTGGCGCTCATCGGCACGACGCTCTCCTGCATGAACACTGGTGCTCGCGTGACCTACGCGATGGGCAAGGATCAGGAAGTACCGGAAAGTTTCGGCCTCCTGCACGGCAAGAACCTCAGCCCCCATCGCGCCATCTGGGCATTGGCAGTGATCGCCGCAATCTTCGGGTGCATCGGGCTCACCGTTCTGTTCGGTGATTCGAGCGCCATGACCGACGCGACGATTGCAGCGTTGCCGCACGGCTTCTGGTCCAGCGCTGGGTACATGTCCCATGACAAAATGGCGGCATTGCCCAACACCATGACCATGATCACGCTGGCCTCGAACTTCGGGACGTTCCTGCTCTATGGTTTGAGCTGCTTTGTTTGCATGGTTGCCTACCATAAGCACCCGAACTTCAAGTTCATCAGGCACTGGGCCATCCCCGCGTTCGGCCTGATCGCGAACCTGATGTGTATGGCGTTTTACTTGGTCGGACCATTCATGGGATATGGCACGAAGATGGAGCCGTTCATGGCCCTGGGAATTGCCGCAGTCTGGGCTATCTATGGCGGCATCTACTTCGTCGTCTCGAGCAATAAGAAAGGAAAGACCACGCTGGTTACGAGCAGGGTTTAGTCCTCGGAGTCGTCAACACGAGAGGGAGGGCCCGGCAAAACCGGGCCTTCCCTTTTTTCGGCCGTTGTCGCACCTATATAAAACTCTTATCCAGCCGATTCAAATGTTGCATCCCGTTGAGCGTTTTCTTGGCCAATAATCGATCCAGGTCACTCTCTCGCGTACGCGCACACGGGTGAGTGGCGTTGAAAGATCGGGCGTAGACCGGGTCTGCCCTGATTTTTTCGAGCAGGAATGAGGTCTAATGTACAGAGGCCACCAAGCGGCGGCTGCGACGAGCGTGAGCAGCATTTCGCCAAGCTACCGCCCGGCCTACAACTCAATGGATGTCGAGTTCACGCAGCTTTCTGACGTTGGGCGAGTGCGCCAGGGTAACGAAGACTACGCAGGCTTTGTAGCGGCGGACACGCCGGAGAAGGCGCGCAGCCAGGGCTGGTTGTTTGCGCTTGCCGACGGAGTCGGCGGCCACGATCTCGGCGAGGTGGCTTCTCATACCGCGGTCGAGTCCGTGCTGGAAGGCTTCCGGAGCGCTGTGCCGGGAGAAGCGCATACGGCGCTTCTCAAGAATCTTTTCAAAACTGCCAACACGCGCGTGATCGACGCGGGGCACGCGGCCACCGCGGGCGGCGCGCGCATGGCGACCACGCTGGTGGCCTGCGCCCTTCGCTACGATCGCGCGACGGTCGCCCATGTGGGCGACTCGCGCTGCTATCTGATTCGGCGTAACCAGGCGGCTCTCTTGACCCGCGACCATACGGTAGTCAACGAACAGGTGCGCCTTGGGGTGTTATCCGCGGCTGAAGCGGCTGAATCCGAGTCCCGCCATCTCTTGAGCCGATCTCTCGGCGCCGAGCTCTTCGTGAACGTCGATGTCGAAGAACACCAGGTGCTCGCGGGCGATGTCCTCGTACTCTGCTCCGACGGACTCCATGGATGCGTGTCCGCTTCGGAGATTGCTGCCGTGACCAGCCACGGCGGTGATTTGGAAAAGGCGGCACATCGATTGGTGGATATTGCCAATCAGCGAGATGGTGGTGATAATATCACCCTGCAATTGATCCGCGTTCGGAGCGTCGAACGCGTGGGTATGTACCGCGGGCGACCCTACAGGCTTCCTTAACGCCGGGCTCGCCGGCGGTTCTCTGCTAAACTAACCCGCGCTCGCGAGGATTCCCGTCCACCCCGGCGAACAACTCGATCACTACAAGATTGAAAGCGTTGCGGCACGCAGCGGCATGGCCTCTATTTTCAAGGGCACTGACCTGCGTACCGGACGCCTGGTCGCCATTAAGGTTCCTCACCCCGAAATGGAAAGCGATCCGATCTTCTTCGATCGCTTCCATCGCGAAGAGGAAATCGGCAAGTTGCTCGATCATCCGGGCGTGATGAAGGTGTTCCCCGACGATGACCGCAGCCAGATCTACATGGTCATGGAGTGGGTTGAGGGAAAGCTGCTGCGCCAAATCCTCAACGACCAGAAGAAGCTTCCGACCGAGCGTGCCGTCAAGATCGCCCTCGGAATCTGCGATGCTCTCAGCTACATTCACCAGCACGGCGTCGTCCACCGCGATCTCAAGCCGGAGAACATCATGGTCGATGCCGACGACCGTATCAAACTGATCGATTTCGGCATCGCCGGCCAGGCCGGCGCGCGCCGCCTCACGTTCGCCAAGCTCTCGCAGGTAATGGGCACGCCCGAGTACATCTCGCCCGAGCAAGTGAAGGGCAAGCGCGGCGACGGCCGCAGCGACATCTACGCTCTGGGCGTGATGCTCTACGAGATGCTCACCGGCAAAGCTCCCTTTCAGGGGCCCAATCCCTTCGCAATCATGAACGACCGGCTGATGAACAATCCCATACCGCCCCGGGAGATCGACCCCACGATTTCGCCTGAGCTCCAGGAGATCATCTACCGAGCCATCGAGCGGGATCCCAAGAACCGCTATGCCAGCGCCCACGAGATGGCTTTGGATCTTCAACACCCAGAAAAGGTGGGCGTGTCCGAGCGACCCGAGCTGCACGACTGGAAAAAGCGTCGCACGCCGTGGCTGCGGCGCATCCTGTTTTACATCATGCTGGCTTTGATTCCGATCGTCGTGTTCGGGCTGATGTTCCTCTTTGTAAGGCGCTAACTTCCTGCAAGACGCGGCCGCGCTCCAACCCAACCCTATCAACCAGCGCGTCCACCCGCCGCAGCCTGACTTCCCCCCATGACCGTACAAGTTGCTGCCCCGCACTGGAAACCTGCCGGGCATTCGGAATCGAGTCCGTCCCGGACGTACGCGTTTCGACATATGGAAAACATAAGGATTATATTTCTCAATCCTTTACATAAATTTAATGAGTTGGACCATTTGGATCGTGACCTGTAACTTATCCCGACCAAGTCTTTCATCCATGGAAGCAGGAGGCCGCGAACTCGTGAAGGAAATCTTCTGAGCGCGGCAGGGAGGGAGAGGAAAACCACATGAAACGCACCCGTAACAATATGTCTAGGCCAACGATTGCCCTGTTGGCTTTGGGCCTTGCAGTCGTTTTGGCACCAGTATCAAGGGCGGAGGACCAGCCGTCCGGAAATGCGGCTGCCCAGCCAGCCGTTGCGGCGCAGCCTGCCCCATCGCAACCGGTGGCAGCGGCACAGCCCGCGACGGACGATCAGCGTTTGCAGGAACTCGAGAAGGAAGTGATGCTCCTTCAGCAGGAGATCGCTTCTTTGAAGGCGGATAGCACGCCGGGAATGAAGACGGCGGCGCTTACCCTGCCAGTGTCGAATCCCGGCTCATTCAATCCGTCGTCGCCCGCGGATGACGCGCCGGCGAAAGTGAGCCTAGCGGGCCTTCTCGGTCCCGTCACGTTGAGCGGGTTCGGCGACGTGTACTACGGGTATGATTACAACCATCCCGGCAACAACGAGGCCGGACTCCGCTCCTTTGAATATCCTACCAATGGGTTCAACTTCAATATGGCCGAGTTGATCCTGGACAAGGCACCCGATGCGACGACCTCGGAGAGCCGGCTGGGATATCACATTTCCGCTGGCTACGGAACCGCTGCGGAAGTGGTCAATTGCTCCGACTACCCGTTCAGCGACTGCAGCAACTTCTATCTCAAGGAAGCGTACCTTTCGTATCTGGCTCCAATCGGCAAGGGTTTGACCATCACCGTAGGTAAGTTCGTCACACCGATGGGCGCCGAAGTGATCGAAAGCAACGCCAACTGGAACTATACGCGCGGCCTTCTCTTCGACTACGCCATCCCCTTCTTCCACTTCGGGGCGAATGCGAAATACGCATTTAACTCGAAGTGGGCTGTCACGGGCTATCTCGTCAACGGGTGGAACAACACAGACATTGCCCATTTCGCTTCTGGCGGTAGCTCGGGGCTAACCTACGGCGGAAGCTTGGCTTACACTCCGAACACTAAGTGGTCCTTGACTGAGAATTACTTTGCGGGCCCCGTGATCGACTTCTATCCGACTGAATCAGACAACCTAACCGTCAATGACTGGAAACAGATATCCGACACCGTTATCGGCTACACACCCAACACGAAATGGGCCTTCCAAGTGAACGGCGACTACGGCTTCGGGCCCCGGTCTTATACGTATGGTGCGTGTTCCACGGGTGGTGTCACGGGCGGTGCAACCGTTCGGCCAGAGGGTACCGTCGCGTACTGTCCGACTTCCCCTACAAAGACGTGGTGGGGCGCGGCCGGTTACGCAAAATACACGCTCAGCCCCAAGACGAACTTCGCCGCACGCTACGAGTACTACGAAGACCCCAACGGATACACCGGGTTGTTGTTCGGAGAGCCCGGCCACGCCCAGGAAGTTACGGGAACTTACTCATATAACTTGACGAGTGCCTTGCTGGTGCGCGGTGAATACCGTTACGACTTCGCGGGCGTTCCGATCTTCGCGACGGGTCATGACTCTCGACTCGTCAAGGAGCAAAATACGGCGTACATCAGCTTCGTGTATTCGTTCAGCAGCGCGAACCTGAAATAACAATCAGCCTGCGGCTCCGGCGCGACCGAGCCGCAGATGTAGTTCCTAGGAACGGCCGCTTGGCTACCACCCCCTCCGCCAAGCGGCCGTTTCATTTTCGGACGACGATATCGGGATGGATGGATCGCTGCGTAGAAGATACTGGCTCAAACTGGCAGGAACACCGCGGGACCACCCATATTGAAGGACCGAAACTGCAGAAATAAACCGCCGTCACCGTGAGACGATGACGGCATCTCCAGCCGAATTTTGCACAAACGCCAGCTTTGCTCGCGGCGCGTGGGCTACGCTGTTTTCCGCGGCAACTTCCGCGATCGACTTCTCCTTGAGGTTTAGCGCCGCAATTCCTTCCGCGACTGCCTGGTCATATGCGACGAACGCGGAAGGCGTGAAGCTGTCCGTGCCGGTGACGTACACGATCGCAAAGTGCGCCGGCGGAACGCTCGGAAGCGCGCGGAAAGCGACCCCACTGAGGCCACCCACCCCGCCGACGTTGCCCCCGCTGCCTACCGTATTGCCTAGAAACTGCGCGTGCGCTGGCACGGCTAATCCCAACGCCAGGACGGCGAGACCGAGGATCTTTTTCATTACTGTCGCCTCCCGACCGGCAAGATATGCCGGCCGAACACAAGATTCTCGCAATCTCCTTGCCAGAAACGAGTTTAAGCTATCCGCCCGCAATTCAAAGGCTTAAGCGACTTGACGAGAACGCGAAATCGTGGCCGCGCACGTCCATTGCGGAATCACTGCTCCCTTGTGTGCAAATGCCTGGCGTGGAGATTTTGAGGTGGGTACCAGAACTTAGGACTAGAACTCGACTCCGCAATTTGGCGCGTGAACGTCTGCGTGCGCGGCTCTTCCTCAGAGGATGATTGAATGCGAAGCTACTGCGCCTTCCACGCCGCGTAGGCCGCGCCTTTGAGAGGGCACTCCTCATCCAGCACAACCTGCACGGGCACCTGCTCGAGGAAGTACGCCATCTTTTCCTTGTCTCGCACCGCGGCGGCGAACCGGCCATCTTTCAGCTTTGGCAGGACCTTCACGGCGATTCCTCCGGCCACGTAAATTCCGCCCCGCGCGACGCTCCGCACCGCCAGATTGCCGGCCTCCGAACCGTAAATCTCGACCCACAAATCGAGCGCGGCGACGCAAACGGGACATTGGCCGGCGAGCGCCAACGCCGTGATTTCGCGCGCCGGATCGGCGGCGGGATCATCGAAACTCGGATGGCGCACAGCTGGATTCAGAAACTCGTGGACCGTGCGGAATCCCCTACCGGAAAGCACCAGTTCGATGCTCGCAAACTCGCCGCGTGATTTGATGAACTTCCAGAGGTCAGCCTGCTGCACCGTATGCGGCGCAAAATCGGCGTGGCCGCCCTCGGTGGCCATGGGCCGATGCGTCGCGCCGTCCCAGAAAAGAATGGCCTCGCCCAATCCCGTGCCCGCGGCGATTACGGCGCGGTGCGCTTGCGGCGCGGGAACTCCCGCATAGATCACTTCGAGATCGGCGGGCTTCATCACGCTGATTCCATACGCGGTCGCCTCGAGATCGTTCAGCAGCCGGACGCGTTCGAGGCCCAGCAATTTCGCCATCGCCGCGCCATCCACGATCCACGGCAGGTTTCCGGTACGCACGCGGTTGTCCACAACGGCGCCGGCGATTCCAAACGATGCGGCCGTGATTTTCCCGCCGGCAATGCCAACGAAATCGCTGACAATCTCCTCGAGGCCCTTGTGCTCGCGGCTCGTGTAGCGCTTGTCCGCAACGCGGACCAGCGCCCCGGCCTGCACGTCGAACAGTCCCAGGTTCGATTTCGTCCCGCCGACGTCACCGGCAAGTATCACTCGGTCCTCCGGGTATCGCGACGCATCTCTCCAGCCTCTGCCCGTCGCGAGAATCGCGAAGCAGTCTCATCATTTCGAGCGTAGCGAGGAATCTTTCTTACGAAAGCTTACAACGGGCGCCAGCGATGGCTGTCCGTGGCGACCAAATCATCGGCCGCACGCGGCCCTTGGCTTCCCGACGGGTAGTTGGGGAACGGCGGCGGAGACGCATTCTTCCACGCCTCGAGAATCGGGTCCACGAGCCCCCAGGCCGCCTCGACGCTGTCGGCGCGGTCGAAAAGTGTCGCGTCGCCGCGGATGCAATCGTTGATCAACGTCGCGTACGCTTCGCGCGAACCCGCGCCAAACGCCTGCCGGTACTGAAAATCCATCGTCACGGGACGAATCTGCATCTGCGAGCCGGGCGATTTAGCGCCGAAAGACAGCGAAATCCCCTCGTCGGGCTGTATGTTCAGCACCAGCGAATTCGGCTCGACGCTCTCGCCCTGAAACACCATATGCGGCGCACGCTTGAACCGGATGGTAATTTCCGTTACCGGCCGCGGCAGGCGCTTTCCGGTGCGCAGATAAAACGGCACGCCGCTCCAGCGCCAGTTGTCCACCAGGAGCTTCATGGCGACGAACGTCTCGGTTGCCGACTCCGGCTTCACGCCCGGTTCCTGGCGATACCCCGGCACGGAAGCGCCCCTCAACGTGCCCGGCCCATACTGTCCGCGCACTACCGACTTCCAAACCGTCTCCGACTGAAGCGGCCGGATCGATTGCAAGATTTTGATCTTCTCGTTGCGGACCGACGTGGCATCGAAGGATGCTGGCGCTTCCATTCCAACGAGTGACGTGAGTTGCAGCACGTGGCTCTGAATCATGTCCCGCAGCGCGCCGGCTGATTCGTAGAACGCCGCGCGGCGCTCGACGCCCAGCGCTTCTGAAGCAGTGATCTGCACGTGGTCGATGAAATTGCGATTCCAAAGCGGCTCGAAGATGCCGTTGCCGAAGCGGAATACCAGTAGATTCTGAACCGTCTCCTTGCCGAGGTAATGGTCGATGCGATAGACCTGCGATTCATCGAACACGCGGAGCACCTTCGCGTTCAAGTCGCGCGCCGAAGCGCTGTCGTGGCCGAATGGCTTCTCGATGATGATGCGCGTCCACGAACCGTTGCCTTTCGGCTTCGCGAGGCCCGCGCGCCCGAGCTGCTCGATCACGTGCGGATACACATCGGGAGGCGTCGCGAGATAAAATAGGCGATTGCCGCCGAGTTGGCCTTCGCGGTCCAGTTCTTCGAGGCGCTTCGCAAGCCGTCGGTAGGATTCCGGATCGTCGTAGTTCCCGGTGAAATATTGCAGCTTGCTCAGAAAATCCTTCCGCTTCGAATCATCCTCGCCCGCGCCTTTCGGCAGGGCGTCATTCGTCTTGCTCCGGAATTCGTCGTCGCTCATTTCGGTGCGCGCAAATCCCAGCAGGCGGAACCGTGGAGCGAGGCACGCGTGCACAGCGAGATCGTACAGCGCCGGAAGAAGCTTTCGCTTCGCCAAATCACCGGACGCGCCGAACATCACGATGGCGCACGGCTCGTGCGGCACTTCGCAGTAGTAGGCGTCCGTTCGAGGCGATTCGGCGACTTCGGTTGCACGAGTGCTCATCGTCTCTCTCCGTGGGAATTCTCTCGAGGATTATCGCGGAAGGTTGGGCCGCAAGAGGCGATTCGGGTCTGCCTTTCCCGGCGCAAATCGCTCCGCAAGAAGACAGCGTACCATAACTCCGCAGTGCGGCTTTGAATGTTCGGTGGATGCACTGTCTAAAGCAGCGCGTAGTAGCGGATCAGGTTGCCGTCCGGCTTCCGCTCTCCTACGCCCACGAAGACGTACCGCATCAGCCAGTCGTGCTTCCCTGCCTCGACCTCGAAAGTCGGGAACGCGCGCAGGTAGTATTCGGAAGAATCGACCGCCGGGCCTCCCGCGAACGCCATCTCGCGCAGTCGCTGCATCGTGTCCGGCTTGTGTCCCCACAGGTATCCGCAGTTATAGAGCATGATCAGCGTGCCGTCGTCTTCCTGCAGCATGTAGCGCGCATCGAATGCCAGCACCCCATCCGGCCGGAAGAGCGAATAGTCCCCGCCGCTGTTCGGCACGGCCTTCCCGCGCAGGCGCGGGCCCGCAAATTCACCGCTATCGACGTATACCGCGCCGCGCCCGGCGCCCGTCGGCATCGTCGCGATATTCTGCACGCGCGTAAACCGCAGGCGAACTTCAAAAGCGAATTCGAGCTTTGGCTCATGCAACAGCGACCGCGCCTCGCCGAACGGTGTGCTCTCCGCCATCGGATTTCCCCCTGGAACAGCCTGGACACGACGGTGGTACAATCCCGCCGAACTTTCCGTCTGTCAATCACCATCCGGGGCGTTGACCGGCCGCGCGCGATCGCGGCGGCATCGGTTTGCGGGGAGATTTTCAAATGAAAATCGCACTGATTGGGGCATCAGGGTTTGTAGGCTCAAAAGTTCTAGCGGAGGCGTTGCGCCGCGGCCATAAGGTGACAGCCATCGTCCGCCGTCCCGAGCGCCTGGCGCCGCATCCGAATCTTAGAGCCGTGAACGTCAACGTGCTGCACCGCGATGAACTCGCGCGCATCCTCGCGGGCCATGACGTCGTGATCAGCTCCTATAATCCCGCCCGCGGCGTTCCCGGTCCCGAGGTCTTCCACCGGCACGTTCGCGGGCACCGCGCCATCATTGCCGCCGCAAAGAAATCCGGCGTCAAGCGCTTCCTCGCGGTCGGCGGCGCGGCCAGCTTGAAGACGCCCGCCGGCATCGAACTCCTCGATTCACCGGACTTCCCCACCGCGTTCGAGCCTTTCAAGCCCGGCATCCGCGGCACCCGCGAGCTTTACTACCTGCTCAAAAAGGAGCCAGGCCTCGATTGGGTGTTTCTCTCACCATCCGTGATGATCGCGCCCGGCAAGCGAACCGGCAAATTCCGTCTCGGCAAGGATCACGTCCTCTACGACGAGAAGGGCGCAAGCCGAATCTCGCTGCAAGACTACGCCGTCGCGATGATCGACGAACTCGAACACCCCAAGCATCACCACGAACGCTTCACAGTCGGCTACTGACGCGGAGGATCCCTGCGTGCCGAAAGCCAAGCCACTCACGATCGCAGACCGCATCGCCATCAACGATCTCGTGGCGGAGTATGCCTGGGCGCTCGATACCGGCGACGTGGGCGCGCTCGTCGCCTGCTTCACTCCGGATGCTGTCGTCATCGAGGAAGTGTTCGAGGAGCCCGACCGCTGGGAAGGCCGTCAAAATATTCGCCGCTTCGCCGAACACTTCCGCAACGTGCCCAACTTTCCTGGCCGCCAGCACCACACCAGCCAGTTGGTCGTGAAGGGCGACGCCAAGCGCTGCTCGGCGCGTTCCTTTGTCTTCGTCACCGAATGCCAGGGCGAACCGCCCTACACGCTCCGCTTCGCCGGGTATTACGACGACAAACTCGTCAAGACCCGCAGCCGGTGGCTATTTAAACAGCGCGTCATCCGCCTGTGGGACGGCGAAATCCTCGCGCGCTTCCCCGGGCGCGGTCAGCGCGTCCCACGAAAGCGCCCGCCCGAACTTGTGATCAAGGCCAAGTAGATTTGGTTTATTGCGACGGCTCGAAGAGTCATGCCGCCGCAAGAAGGGACTGAAGATGAGAATTCTCAAACTCGCCCTGCTCACGGCTGCGCTTGCCTTCGCATCGACGCTTGTCGCGCAGACGCCAAAGCCCGTTCGCACGCAAGCCGGATTGGTACAGGGAACAAGCGAAAATGGTCTGACGGTGTATCTGGGCGTACCCTTTGCCGCGCCACCCGTGGGGGACTTGCGCTGGCGAGCCCCTCAACCTCCCTTGCCATGGTCGGGAACACGCATGGCCGACAAATTCGCTCCGGCGTGCATGCAGGTTCCAATCGTCTTTGCCGCGCTCGGAATTGGCCCCGTTCCGACCAGCGAAGACTGCCTCTACCTGAACGTCTGGACCCCGGCGAAATCTCCGCACGACCACCTCGCAGTAATGGTCTGGATTTACGGCGGCGGATTCACGAGCGGGGCCACCTCAGTTCCCACATACGATGGGAAGAACCTCGCCAAAAAGGGTGTGGTCGTGGTGAGTGTGGCTTACCGCGTGGGTCCGTTCGGTTTCCTCGCGCATCCCGAGCTCAGCGCCGAGAACAGCGGTCACTCGGGCAACTATGGCCTGCTCGACCAGATCGCCGGACTTCAATGGGTAAAACGCAATATCGCTGCCTTTGGAGGCGATCCTAAACGTGTGACGATTTTCGGCGAGTCCGCCGGCGGAATCTCCGTCAGCATGCTCGCGGCTTCGCCGCTGGCCAAGGGACTTTTCCAACGCGCCATCTCGGAGAGCGGTGGATCGTTCGCACCAGCCAAGCTCTCAAACGAAGGCGGCGAGAACGTGCCGCCCCTGGCAGTCGCGGAGCGCCAGGGCGCGGCCTTCCTCTCCAAACTCGGCGTGTCCTCCATCGCCGACGCCCGAAAGATATCCGCGGAGTCCATCGTGAAGAGCCTGCCTCCTGGTCTGGGAGGCGGCTCCTGGCCCAATTTCGACGGCTACGTTCTTCCTGGTGACCAGTACAAACTATACGAAGCCGGCCACTACAACGACACGCCCATCCTGATCGGCACCAATTCCGACGAGGGCGCACTTTTCGTTCCGGCCATCACCGCCGCTACCTACGTGGCGAACGTTCGGTCCGGCTACGGCGATTACGCCGACAAAATCCTGGCGGCATATCCGGGTGGTTCGGATGCCGACGCTCTGCGTTCGGCTCGCGATCTCCAGCGGGACTCCGCTTTCGCCTGGCATACATGGTCGTGGGCACGGCTGCAATCCAAGGCCGGCAAGGGTAAGGTCTACGTGTATTACTTCAGCCACAGACCGCCCTATCCTGATACTCCGCAGTTCAAAAATTGGGGCGCGGCCCACGGCGGAGAGATTTCTTACGTGTTTGGCAATTTCTCAGCGATCATGCCCGCAACCGCTGATGATAAGGCTTTGTCGGACGCCATTTCTTCCTATTGGGTGAACTTCGCCAAGACGGGAGATCCGAACGGAGCAGGTCTGGCCCAGTGGCCCGTTTTCACCAACGCCAACGCCCAAGCGATGAATCTGAATGATCCATCGAAGGCAATCCCTGTACCCAATCTCGAGAAGCTCCAAGCGCTGGACGGCTACTACGCCTGGCGCCGCAGCCAGGCAGCTGCAAAACCCTGAGCGAGTCGCCGTACGTTTTTCGCGGGCAGCATCATCCTAGCGAAACTGGCGCGTTGCCTTGTCCAGTTCCGCCAATAGTCCGGCATCGAGCGTCACATCCAGCGCCGCGAGCGTCGCGTCGAGCTGTTCCGGCTTGCTCGCGCCGATGATAGGACTTGTAATCGCCGCCTGAGTCAGCGTCCACGCCACCGCCAGCGTCGTCAGCGCGATGCCAGCCCGCGCGGCTATCGCATGCAGCTCGTCCACCGTATTGAACACCTGCTCCTGCCAGTAGCGCCCTTGATAGAGCTCGCTGACGCGTCCGCCGATCGCGAAGCGCGTCCCCTCGCTCGGCGGCTTCGTTCGATCGTGTTTGCCCGTGAGCATCCCGCCAGCAATCGGATTGTAGGGGATCACGCCGATGCCTTCCTCGGCACAAAGCGGCAGCAGCTCGCGCTCGATCTCGCGATAGAGCAGGTTGTAACGCGGCTGCACCGAGACGAACCGCGCGAGGCCGCGCGCGTCGCTGCGCCCGAGCGCCCGCGCCACTTGGTACGCCAAATGGTTCGAGCAGCCGATGTAGCGGACCTTCCCGCTGTGGACCAGATCGTCGAGCGCGCCGAGCGTTTCATCCATCGGCGTTTGCGGGTCGTACCCGTGAAGCTGGTAGAGGTCGATGTAGTCCGTGCCCAGGCGCCGCAGCGACGCTTCGACCGCGTCCAAAATATGGCGGCGATTGTTGCCGGAATGAAATGGCAAGGGCCCGGTCGGGAAGAAGCACTTCGTCGCGATCACGAAGTCGTGCCGGCGGCCATGCAACCAGCGTCCCAGAATTTCCTCCGTGCGGCCTGCGCGCACGAGCCCGCCGCCCAGCGGATACACATCCGAAGTATCAAGAAAAGTGATGCCCCCGCTTGCCGCGCGGTCCAGGATCGCAACGGACGTACTCTCATCGCACTGATAGCCAAACGTCATCGTGCCCAGGCAAAGGCGCGACACCTTCAAACCGGTCGATCCAAGTTTCACGTGTTGCATGCGGTCTCCCTATTGGCGAACGCTCATTTGAGCGACTGCAAAAGAATTGACGGTCGCCCTCTTTCACAATATCAAGCCGTCCGCGCGCCTTCAACGAAGCCATGCAAGCGGCTGCCGAGCTCTGCTTCATGTTGCGGTCATCATGCGTCCGCGTTTAAGATTAAGATGACGTGGAAATTCGGAGGAGGCTTTCGAAATGGCCGACGAAAAGCAGTCCGGCACGCAAACGGTTCGCATGGTGAAGTGCGTGAAGCTCGGCCGCGAGCTGCCAGGGCTCGATCGCGTTCCCTGGAAGGGCGAGATCGGCAAGCGCGTGTACGACAGCGTCTCGAAAGAGGCATGGGCGATGTGGGTCAACCACTCGAAGATGCTCCTGAACGAATTCCGCCTCAACCCGCTCGATCCCAACGCGCAGAAAATCATGGAAGAGCAGATGGAACAGTTCTTCTTCGGCGAAGGCTCCAAACTCCCCGAAGGCTACGTCGCACCCAAGCACTAGCGGTCACGGTTTATAGGGGGTCGGAGCTTCAGTTTACCCTGAGCGAAGCGAATGGGCTCCGACATGATTCAGCTGGCGCGTAGTGCCGGTATGCATTCCGGACGGTTCTGCGGAACGCCGTCCTTTGCGCCGCCTTTATCGCGGCAAGTTTTCCCGCCGATTACCTCACGCGCACGAGCCACCACGGATCGTCAATGCTCCGCCTTGAAATCTCTCGGCCCCCGCCCCTGTGATAGAATTCCGTCGTTCAGGGCCAACGATTAAGTCCTTGAGGGAGGACACATCGATGCATCTACGAAATTTTCTCGTGATTCCGGCAGTTCTCTGCTTATCCGCAGTCGTCGCGCTCGGCGACTCCGCTCCGAAATCGGCGCACGCCGACATCATCAACGCGCAGGGTACGAAGATCGGCACCGCCAAAATCACTCCATCTGATGGCGGAGTAAAGATCGTCGTAAAAGTGGAGCAACTCACTCCAGGCGAACATGGAATCCACATTCACGCGGTCGGCAAGTGTGAAGGGCCGGCATTCACCTCGGCCGGTGGCCATTTCAATCCGACGATGGCGCACCATGGGGTCAACAACACGCAAAACCCGCATCCGCATGCCGGCGATTTGCCGAACCTGGTGGTGGGCGCGGACGGAAAGGGCAAGATGACGTTCGTCGACAAGGCTGTCACGCTGGGCGACGGCGCGAACTCGCTCTTCCACGACGGCGGCACCTCGCTCGTGATCCACGCGAAGGCTGACGACTTGATGTCCGATCCGTCCGGCAATTCCGGCGATCGCATCGCCTGCGGCGTCATCGAGAAATAGGGGTCATCCGTGGTTTCGGTGAAGTTCCGGCGGCACGGGCTTCGGTGACGCCCGTGCTCGCCCCGCCGTTTGCGGTGCACTGAGCGCTTCAATCGCGCAAACTAACCGCGCGGATTATTTCCGTCCTCCGCCACCACCCCCACCGCCTCCCCCGCCGCTGCTGCCACCGCTCGAACCCCCGCCAAAGCTGCCTCCGCCACCTTCGCGACCGCGGCCGCTGTAACTACCCCCACCTCCGCCGCCGCGCGACTCCGAGCCTCCTCCGCCGCGCGACCCGGAGCCTCCTCCGCCGCGCGACCCGGAGCCTCCTCCACCGCCACTCGACCGGCCCGCCGAATACCCCCCTCCTCCGTTCGACGAACCCCCGCCGCCTCGATAGCCCGACCCACCGGATCGCCCTCCCGAACCGCCCGAGAATCCACCTCGCGAATTCAGGCTGCCGACCACCACGGGCTTGGTGCTACGCCCGGCAAATTCGACGCCGGATTGGATGAACTTCCCCTTTCCGTAGTCATACGTGATCTTGGGCTCATTCCCTTTAGCATCCACGGACTTGGCGCCTGGCGCCGCCCCTTGTACTAGACGTGCGTGAATTTCCGGCGGCTCCGCTTTGGCAAACTCCGAATATGCTCCGGAGCGAAACTCCTTCGGTGGACTGGCAAGTGTCTCGACTTTTTCCTTAGGATTGAAGTCGACTCGTTCGATGTGTCCGCCCGCCTCTTTAGGAGAGACCGTGAAGATTCCGTGTTTCAGATTGACGGGCGGCTTGCCCTTTTGATCGTGCGGGTGCGTGGGCACGAACCCGGTTTTATTGCCGACCTTTACCCACCGCACGGGGTGATGGTGTCTCTTTTTTCTGATGATGACGCGATAGTGGTTGCCACGATAAATCCAATTGGAGTAGTAGCAGACCGGCCAGCTCCACGGCTGACGCAGTTCCCACATGTACGCTTCCATGGAAAGCTCATCGAGCTCCTGCGGCGTCTGCGCCACGACCGAAGCGGTGGTGGTCCATGCCGGGAATGGGCACTCATCCACAAGCGTATGAAAGTCAACGGTCTGGGGTTTGAATGGTTTCGCCGAAGCCTGCCCCGTGGCCTGACTGGGAGCTTGCCCTGCCGCAGGCGCCGGCTGCGAAACCTGCGGACGAGCCATCGCTTGCGGCGAAGGATCCCAGCACGTCCCGTAAGGCGGGCACGGAGAGAATGTTCCGCTCGCGTACAAGTCCGTCAAACCCGGAATGGGCGAGGAAAGCCCCGACGCCTTGAGCGCGGCTTGCGTGGCTGTGTCTCGCGCCTCAACACGCGCATTCACCCACTGGTCCCAGTCGTTGGGGGCCTTGGATTGCCCGGCTCCATCAATCCGGACAGGATGCCCAGCCTCATAGGTGAGCGTCTGTCCCTTCGCAATGTGGAGATCCGGCAAACCGTTCTGCGAGAAATCCGATCCAGTGTCCGCCTCCGGCGTAACGGCCATCCCGTCGAGGAAACTGTCGATGCGGACGAAAGAACTCTTCGGATAGGTAACTTGGAATTGTCCCGTGGGCATATCGATTTCAAAAAACTCCAAAGGTCTAGGCTGGATGTTGGTTGTCACGGTGCCGGATACGAGTTTCAATCGGGTGTCCAGCACGACATCGGTCGAGATCAGACTGTCGAACAATACGACGGAGTTTTCAGCCAGGTAGACCACCGACCCGTTCTCAAATTCAATCTCGGCTCGTCCCGCGCCCGTCGCCAGCGCGAAGTTTTGCTCGATGGGCAAGTTCACTTCCGCCTGTTCCCACGGTTTCTTCAAGTCAGGCCCCTTGCCGCCCCCTCGATTGAAGCGAACGTCACCTTCCACGTAGCTCAGGCGCACGAGTTGGGCATCGCTCTGAGCGGGCGGTGGTGCCCCCATAGCCGGGAAAGATATCGCTGCGGAAAGCGCAAGGAGTGAAAATACGCGGCCCCATGAAGTTTTCATAAGAACCCTCCGCCAGGCGTTCAGGTTCCACCAACTGTGACGGACCACGCACTCCGTTCGTTTCATCAAGAGTGATAAGAAGTTGGTAGTTCCGTGTAGCGGCTACAGAGAGCGTTTCTCGCAAAATCTGGGAACGCGCGCAGCGGGACGCCCCCAGGTTCTCGCCCGCAGCCATCCGGCAGACTACTGACAAATGTTTCTGACGGAAGGGCGAGGTTTCGGATTCCGCGCGACAACATCAGATCTTCGTCAGGGCACGACTTTAGTCGTGCCGTAAACGTTGCCAAATCAACGCGGCTTCAGCCGCTGAGGCACGAAACAAGTTGTCACGCAGGCTCTTTAGCCCCTGATGCCATCCTTCTAGGGAGCATCCTGCGCCGGATCGCTCGAACCTTCCCAAGAATGGCCGCAGGAGTGACAGTGCCAGCCCGGTCGCTCTAGAGGAAGCAAGATTGGCGGTATGAATCCCGTGAACCACATGCCCATGATGCTGCCGTAGGCCACGCGCTTCCTTAATTCCCGGAAGGAAATGTCGAACGACTCGCAGTTAGGGCAGCGAGGCTGTCTGTACTCCCCCACTCCCTCGACATCGAACACCTCCAAGTAGTCCTGGTCCAGCAACTCGACCGCGTCGATATCGCTCGGCCTGACCCAAAGCCTGATGCCGCCAAGCAGGTTTGACCACAACCAGTTCATCCGAACGGTGTTCGCGTCTGCTAGGAAGCATTCGATGCCTGCCGAATCAAGTATGGTCTCAGCCAGGAGGGCAACTGGCAGATCTCTGAACCGGCGGAGCGTGATGGGGCCGGGTGGCCACGCCTCCGTGGGGGCCGCCACATACTGTAAAGAAATCCCGAGGTTTCTCTGCGATATCTCAAGTCGCAGCGATTCCTTCGCCACGTCGCTCAGCGAACTCGCTTCGCCGGCAAGTTTCTCCAGTTCGCCATCCGCCATGCTCGCGTACACCTGCGCAAGCCGTCGCCGCTCTTGCTGCGGATCAAACGTTTTCATCGTGCGCGCAATATACGCGACATAGCAGCGCTAGCCAAGCCGAGTCAACCGCCCCTCGCGCTTGACAACGACTTCTCCGCGCCACACATGGATATCGTAAACACGATCGACCAAAACGCGGCACGGATGGCAATTCCCCAGGGTTCTGCTCGTTGCATTGCCGACGCCAAAATCCAGAAAAACGGAGTCACCCTGCCATCGCGAGTGCGCTAAAATACCGGGTTCGCCCAAAGGAGAATTTGCCCTCGTATGAGCGAAACCTCGAAAAACTCATTCTCGACCCGCGCGACCCTTCGCGTCGGCAGCGATTCGTTCGAAATCTATCGTCTGGACAAGCTCGCGGCCGCGAAGATCGGTAACGTCGCGCACCTGCCCTTTTCGCTGAAGGTGCTGCTCGAAAATCTTCTGCGCCACGAAGACAATCGCTTCGTCCACGCGGACGACATTCGCGCCCTCGCGAGCTGGGATCCTTCAAGCGCTGCGGGCGCCACGGAAAAGGAAGTCTCCTTCATGCCCGCGCGCGTCCTGCTCCAGGATTTTACGGGCGTGCCGGCCGTCGTCGATCTCGCCGCAATGCGCGACGCCATCAAGCAGCTCGGTGGCGACGCGAAAAAAATCAATCCGCTGCTTCCCGCTGAACTCGTCATCGACCACTCCGTACAGGTGGATAAATTCGGCGGCGCGGACTCCTTCGCCTTCAACGCCGACCTCGAAATGCAGCGCAACATCGAACGCTACGCTTTTCTCCGCTGGGGCCAGAAGGGCCTGCAGAACTTCCGGGTTGTCCCGCCGGACACCGGCATCTGCCATCAGGTGAATCTCGAATACCTCGCGCGCGTCGTCTTCCGCGAGAAGCAGAACGGCTCGTGGGTAGCGTTCCCCGATTCGCTCGTCGGCACCGACTCGCACACCACCATGGTCAACGGCCTCGGCGTTTTCGGCTGGGGCGTCGGCGGAATCGAAGCGGAAGCGGCCATGCTCGGCCAGCCGCTCTCGATGCTGATTCCGGCGGTGGTCGGTTTCAAGCTCCACGGGCGACTGCCCGCAGGCGCGACGGCCACCGACCTCGTCCTGACGGTCACGCAGATGTTGCGCAAGAAGGGTGTCGTCGGAAAATTCGTCGAGTTCTATGGCACCGGTCTTTCGAGCCTCACGCTTCCCGACCGCGCCACCATCGCCAACATGGCGCCCGAGTATGGCGCGACCATGGGCTTCTTTCCCGTCGATTCGGAAACGCTCGCGTATCTCCGGTTCACCGCTCGCAGCGAAGACCAGGTCAAGCTCGTCGAGGCTTACACCAAAGAGCAGGGGCTTTTCCGCACGGACGAAACGGCCGATCCGGTTTTCTCCGACCGGCTCGAACTCGATCTCGCGAAAGTCGTCCCCACGATGGCCGGCCCCAAGCGTCCGCAGGATAGCGTGCCGCTCACGCAAGCCAAGTCGGCATTCGAGAAATCGCTCACCGAAGCTCCCAGGCACGCGAGCGTGCGGAACAATGGCGACATCTTCGATCTGGCAGACGGCTCCGTGGTGATCGCCGCGATCACAAGCTGCACGAATACATCGAATCCTTCGCTGATGCTCGGCGCGGGCCTGCTCGCGAAGAAAGCTGTCGAGCGCGGGCTGAGCGTGAAGCCGTGGGTGAAGACGAGCTTCGCGCCCGGATCGAAAGTCGTCACCGATTACATCGAAAAAGCCGGTCTGTGGCCCTACCTTAATTCGCTGCGCTTCAATCTCGTCGGCTATGGCTGCACCACCTGCATCGGCAATAGCGGCCCGCTCTCCGAGCCGATCGGCAAGGCCATCAAGGACAACAATCTCGTCGCCGTATCTGTCCTGAGCGGCAACCGGAATTTCGAGGGCCGCATCAATCCGCTCTGTCGCGCGAACTATCTCGCCTCGCCGCCGCTCGTCGTGGCCTATGCGCTGGCGGGCCGCATGGATTTCGACATCGTCAACGAGCCGATCGGGAGCGACAAATCCGGCAAGCCCGTGTACCTCCGCGAAATCTGGCCCACTCCGCAGGAAGTTGAATCGACGGTACGTGGCTCGGTCACTAAGGAAATGTTCGCGAAGGAATACGCCGACGTTTTTGCCGGCGACGATCACTGGCGCGCGCTGCCCGTTCCAGAGGGCGATCTCTATGCGTGGGACGCGAAATCCACCTACATCAAGAACCCGCCGTACTTCGAGGGCATGAAGGTCAAGCCCGGCGCGATTTCCGACTTGCGCGGGCTGCGCGCGCTGGCTGTTCTCGGCGACAGCATCACGACCGACCACATTTCTCCCGCCGGTTCCATTCAGCCGGACGGCCCTGCAGGAAAATACCTGATCGCGAATGGCGTCCAGCCAAAGGATTTCAATTCCTATGGTGCGCGCCGCGGCAACCACGAAGTGATGATGCGCGGCACATTTGCGAACATCCGCTTGCGCAACCAGCTCGCGCCAGGCACCGAGGGCGGATGGACGATCCATCAGCCCAGCGGCGAGAAGATGTACATCTATGATGCGGCCATGAAATACCGCGCCGAGGGCGTGCCGCTCGTGATCTTTGCGGGAAAAGAATACGGCTCCGGTTCGTCGCGTGACTGGGCCGCCAAAGGCACCATCCTGCTTGGCGTCCGCGCGGTGCTGGCGGAGAGCTTCGAGCGCATCCACCGCAGCAATCTCGTCGGCATGGGCGTTCTCCCGCTCGAATTCATGCCGGGTGAAAACCTCAAATCGCTGGGCCTCACCGGACTCGAGATATTCGATTTCGAAGGCCTCGCCGAGAATTTCGAACCGCGCAAGAAAATCAAGGTCCGTGCGCGCGCCGCGAGCGGCTCCGAAAAGAATTTCACCGCCGTCGCGCGCGTCGATACTCCCTTCGAGGTCGCATACTACCAGCACGGCGGAATCTTGCAATACGTCCTCCGCCAAATGCTCTAGCTCGCCTTTTTACATTGCAAAATACCCTTGACGCATAGTGCCCGGATTGGCATTATCACGGGCCTAGATTGCAGTTGGTGGCACACGGTTTTCTCCGCGCGTCGAAAGGTGGACGGCGCGAGGCGGCCGCAGGAACCGTGCGGAGCTTGGTTAGCTACCCAAGGGCACCATGCGAAGCAAATCGATCCCTTCCAGCAGCCGCATTTTGGCAGCGGCAATTTTCCTGCTGTCGCTCGCAGCTCCCATTCTTACTTCAGCGCAAGCCACAAACGTTCAAGCGCGCATCACCGCGGCCATCGACGAAACGCAATTAACGACTCTTCGAGGCAACACGCACCCGCTCGCCCGCCCGGAGTTCGACCGAGGCGCCGCCCCTCCGTCGCTGCCGATGGAGCGCATGTTGCTCGTGCTCAAACGCAGCGCCGCGCAGGAAGCCGCGCTCGATGCGCTCCTCGACCAACAGCAGGACAAGTCCTCGCCGAACTATCACCAGTGGCTTACGCCCCAGCAATTCGGGCAGCAGTTCGGCCCCGCTGACCAGGACATCCAGACGATTACGTCGTGGCTGCAGTCGCACGGCTTCGCGGTGAACCGAGTCTCGAATGGCCGCACGGTAATCGAATTTTCCGGCACCGCGTCGCAGGTACGCGACGCGTTCGGCACGGAGATTCACAAGTTTACAGTGAACGGCGAGGATCACTGGGCGAACGCCAGCGATCCGCAGATTCCCGCGGCACTGACTCCGGTTGTGGCGGGCATCGATACGCTGCACAATTTTCCCCGGAATACCATGCATCAAGTGGGCAGCCCTGTCACGCGATCGAAAGATACAGGCCAATTGCACGCTTTGCAGCCGCTCTTCACCTTTGGGGGCACCTGCGGAGTGCCTGGCCTTGCCTGCTACGGATTGGGGCCTTACGACTTCGCCACGATCTACAACGTCCTGCCGCAGTGGAATGCAAGCCCTCACATTGACGGCACCGGGCAGACAATCGCCATTGTGGCTGAGAGCGACATCAACATCCAGGACGTGCGCGATTTCCGAAATTACTTCGGGCTTCCGCCGAGCGATCCACAGATCATCCTCGACGGTCCCGACCCTGGGGTTGTTCGTGGCGACGAGACGGAATCCGATCTGGACGTGGAATGGTCCGGCGCCGTAGCCAAGGGAGCTACAATCGATTTCGTTATTTCTGCGCGAACCGAAGCGAGTCTCGGAGTCGATCTCTCTGCGCAATACATCGTCGACGACAATCTCGCACCAATCCTCAGCGAGAGCTATGGCATCTGCGAGCTCGGTCTGGGCACATCGGGGAATCAGTTTTACAACCAGCTCTGGCAGCAGGCGGCGGCCCAGGGAATTACGGTCCTCGTCAGCAGTGGAGATAGCGGCTCAGCGGGATGTGATTCGCACGACGCCCGACCTCCTGCGCCCGCAAACTTCGGCTTGATGGTCAGCGGATTTGAGTCCACTCCTTACAATGTTTCCGTCGGCGGCACAGACTTCAACGACCTGACGAATCCGGGGCCCTATTGGAGCACGACGAACGCACCGCCGCCCGGAACCACCCTACCGCCCAGCGTTTCCGCTCTTCAGTACATCCCGGAAACGACATGGAACAACAGCTGTACGAATGCGGTCTTTGGGAATCTTCTCGGTTTCAGCACGAACGCGGAGACGAATTGCAACAATGGGCAACTCGTGAACTTTCTCGATACAGTCGGCGGCTCGGGCGGAAAGAGCAATTGCACGACTCCGGCTGGGCAAAACGCTGCGAGCTGCTCGGGCGGCTATGGAAAACCGACGTGGCAGACGGGTACCGGAGTACCGGCCGATAGCAATCGTGATGTCCCGGATGTCTCGTTGTTCGCCGCTGCCGGAGGCCCAGCCGGTGCTTTCTACCTGATCTGCGCTGCCGATTTAGTCAATTCCGGCGCCACTTCTTGCAAGACCGCCGACCCCAACACAGAGTTCATACCGACTGGTGGCACGTCGGCGTCCGCACCTGCATTTGCCGGAATCGTGGCGCTGGTGAACCAAAAAACGGGACAACGACAGGGGAACGCGAACTACGTGCTCTACAAACTGGCGGCGCGGTCCGGGGCAAGCTGCAATTCGAGCAACGGCGCGGGAACGAACTGTATTTTCTACGACGTAACAAATGGTACGAACGCGATGCCTTGCGTAACTAGCAGCCCGAATTGCACGACATCAAATCCAAGTGACTCGATTGGCGTCCTGTCCGGCTACAGTGCGACGTCTGGATACGACTTGGCCACGGGGCTCGGCTCCGTTAACGCGAGCGACCTAGTCAATGCATGGACAACGGCCGAGATGAGTCTGAAGGCGACGACGACCTCATTGACTCTTAATTCCGGCACGGCAGTCAACATCGCACACGGCCAATCTGTGCCTGTCTCGGTCACCGTGGCGCCCGCAGTCGGCAGCGGCACGCCCACCGGCAATGTATCGCTGATTGCAAACACGGTGCCGCTCACTGCGCCGACTGAGGTAACGCAGCAAGGCGTTCAGGGATTCACTCTGCCCAGTGGCTCCGGCACCGTTTCAGGTTCAACAAATGTGCTTCCCGGGGGCAGCTATACAGTCGTGGCACAATATCCGGGGGATGGCACTTTCGCGTCCAGCACTTCCTCTCCGACTTCCGTAAAGGTCACGCCGGAGGCGAGCCTGCCTAACATTGCCCTAGAGCTTTTCAATCCATCGACTGGGCTACAGACGAATCCGAGTGCCACGACTGCTCAATACGGCTCGCTTGAACTGCTGCGAATGAACGTGACGAGCCAGTCTGGAGACACGTGCGCTCAGAACGCACCCGGACAGTTGGGCTGCCCCACCGGGACTGTGACAGTGACGAACAATGGTGCGGCTCTTGATGCGGGCACATTCGCGCTGAATATTCAGGGCTACGCCGAAGACCAGGCAGTCCAATTACCCGGCGGCACAGACACCGTGAAAGTAACCTACGGCGGCGACAACAGTTTTACGGCCAGCAACTCAAGTTCCACGATTACGATCACGCCGGATCCGACTACCACTACGTTTACTGTTTCTCCCACTGGAATTTTCAATAGTGCAATTGTGCTGGCGGCATCTGCTGATGGCACGGGCTTTGGCGCGGCCCCGGGTGGAAGCATCACTTTTTTTTCGGGTACAACTCAACTGGGAAATCCCGTAACCGTGTCTGGAGTTGGCGGAACTCAGACGAACACCCCGAACGCACTGGCATCGACGACCACAACTCAGCTGGCGCTGGGCAATAACAGCATCACTGCTAAATACAGTGGCGACGGCAACTACGCAGCGTCGACTTCCGCGGCCTCCACGATTGATGTGCAAATCGCGCCAACCGTCGCCCTTAGCTCGTCAAATCTCACGATCAACCACGGCTCGAGCGTGACGTTCACCGCGACAGTCGCCGTGCCGGCTAACGAACCGGCGCCCACGGGTTCGGTCTATTTCGGCGATTTCTTCGGGACCATCGGAACAGTTACTCTGACGAACGGCGTAGCCGCAATCACAACTTCCTCACTTCCGGGCGGCGTATTTCAGGTCTTCGCCAACTATAGCGGCGATGTGAACTATGAGGCCGCGACCAACAGTGTGATTGAAACCGTTAATCTGCTCGCCACGACCACGGCGGTGACGACGTCGAATTCCGCGATTCAGCAGGGAGCGAGCGTTACGCTTACCGCGAACGTCGCGCCTGTGCAGGCGGGTGGTCCTGCCCTTACTGGCACGGTGCAGTTCTTCTCCGCCCTTAGCCAACAGGGCAGCGATAATCCCGTCGGCAACGCGGTATCGCTGTCGAATGGACAAGCGCAGATCACAACCACTTCGCTGCCGCCGAACATCCAGTTGGTGGGAGCCTCTTACAGCGGCGACAGCAACTACGCGGGCTCCGCCGGAACAGTTGCTCAAACTGTGACCCCGGCACCGACGTTTACGGTGTCTGCGAATCCGACGACGATCCCTGTCAGCGCGCCGGGCGCCGTGGGAACCACGGTGCTAACGATTACGGTGCAGAATGGATTCAGCAGCAACGGTATGGTCACGATCACGCCGTTATGCGGGAACCAGCCCTCGGAGACAACGTGTAACCTGACGTCATTTAATCTCCCGGTGAACGGAACTACGACCGCCACGCTCTCATTTCAGACGACCGCGCCGTCGGCCGTTATTCCCACGTCCCGCAATCGGCCAAATATTCTCGGCTGGCGGATCACCGGTAGCGCAGTGGCGCTGGCGTTGTTCCTGTGCCTCTTGCTCACTGCGTTCGGCCTTCGCGGTACGCGGCGGCGGTGGAGTGCAGTGCTGACGCTGGTGGCGCTTGCATTCCTGCTCGCCGACTCGGGATGCGGCGGAGGTGGGGGTGGCGGTGGGGGAGGAGGCGGCGGAGGTGGGGGTGGCGGAAACCCCGGCACGCCGCCGGGGGCTTACCCCGGCATTGCGGTAACGCTGACAATCAACGGGGTGACTGTATCGCTTGGGAATTTGACGCTCGACGTCAACCCGTAGCGCAAATTCGCCGGGCGTCGTATCTTCGAGGCTGATGCCTTTCGCTTCGATCCTGCCGCCGGTCCCAACCGGCACGGAACTGACCGCGCTGCTGATCGTCGTTTGCTTTTCAGCGGGGCTGAACGTCTACGCCACGGTCGCGATGCTCGGCCTGCTGCGCCACGCGGGAGCCCTGTCGCTTCCGCCCGCGCTGCATCTCGTGGAGAACTGGTACGTCATCGCGATCTGCGCCATTCTTTTCTGCGTCGAATTCATCGGTGACAAAATCCCGATCTTCGATCTCCTCTGGAACGCGATGCACACCTTCGTGCGCGTTCCTATCGCTGCGCTGCTCACCTACGCGGCGACGGCCCATTTGCCCGAATGGGAGCGTCTGGTGGCGACGCTCGCAGGCGCTTTGATCGCACTCGCTGCACACGGCGGCAAAACCGCGGCACGGGCTGCGGTTTCGCACTCGCCAGAGCCTTTTTCCAATATCCTGTTGAGTCTGAGTGAAGATGCGGTGGTGGTCTTCCTGATGTGGTTCGCCACGCGGCACCACTACGCGGCGGCGGGCATCGCCGTCGCCGGCCTCGCGCTAATCGCGATCATGATTCGCGCCGTCGTGCGCGCCATGAGCAGTCTCTTCGGCAGAGCAGAAGCCGCACTCGCGAAGAGCACTTAACTTTCGACTGCGAGTCCGTTTTCGCCGCTAGTTTTTCTTCTTGCCGAAGAGGCCGCCGAGCGCTCCCTGCGCTGCGCTCGCAGCGCCGCCGGCCGCGCCGGTCGCATTCCCGCCGAGGCCCTTCGCCATGTTGCCGGCCATGCCCTTCACGTCCGGCAGAAAGATGGGATTCGAAGTCGTGCCCGTGATTGTAAACGGAATGCCGCCGCTCGAACTCTTGCTGCCGCCCAACGAGCCGAGCGCGGAAGTCATCGTGCCGATGCCGCCCGCGAGTTTTGCGGACATTTTGCAGTTGAGCTGGCCGGCTGCGCTGACGTTCGCGGTGCCGGTGACCGTTCCGATCGATGGCACGACGACATCCACATCGTTGGCCTGCGTTCCGCTGGGTTCGACGCGCAGGTTCGCGCTCAGCTTCTGGATCTCGGTGTCGGACCCGCCGCCTCCTCCGCCGAGCCCCGAAAATGACGAGAGCGCCCCGAGCTTCGATTTCAAGTTGTAGCCCGAGAGCTTTCCGTTCGCGAGATTCACAGGCCCGGTGATGACCAGTTTGTCGACCGGGCCGTTGATCGCAAGCGTCAGATCGAGGCTCCCGCTTTTCAGCGCCGCGCCGGAAGGAAGCGTCACACCCACGGCCGGCAAAATGCCCTCGAGGTCGGCGACCGGCATGCCCGAACCGTTCATTTTCATCTGGAGCGTGGGCGTCGCGCCCGCCGTGTCATAGGCGCCGGTCAGATGCGCCAGGGCATTTCCGATGTGAACGTCGCCCTTCTTGAGAATTCCCTTTTGAGTGGCAAGATCATACGCGGTGTCATAGTCCACGTTGACCGGGATTTTCGACGGCGAGCCGTTTGCGACCATTTTGATTTTCGCCGCCTTCACCGTTCCCTTTGAATTCATCTGCTTGCCGTCGGAGGAAAGATCGCCGCTGAAGTTGATGAGTCCGGCAATGCCGGACGCAGGATTGACGAAGCCAGTCATCGCAAGATCGAGATTCTCGACCTTAATCGTCGCTTCAAGAGGCGTGAGGGATGCGTCGGTGGCGTCGATCGGTCCGGCCTTGCCCTCCAGCTTCACGGTGCCTTCGCCGGGCGTCTTTGCCGAGAACTTAAACGGAAACTGCGACGTGTAGGAAAGATCGGACGCCTCGAGATTCACGCCTTGATACGTTTGCGTTTTCCCATGCGCGCCCGACGTGCCGACGACAATCGTCGCATTGGAAATCGTCAGCTTCTCGACGGAAATATTCGTCGCGCCCGAAGAACTGCTCTTCGGTGTTTTCGACGCGCCGCCAAGGCTCGAAAAATTCCATTTGCCAGGGGCCGAGTGCAGCAGCGAAACCTGCGGATCGGTCACCGTGAACGAGCTGACCGCAAGTTTCCCGGAGAAAATCAATGGTAGCAGCGCCACGCCGGCCGTCACCTGCTTGGCTTGCAGGAACGGCGACTGGCTGAAGGCAGGATCGTCCCCGATCGATACGTCGTCCACCTTGACGCCGCCCGAGAGAATCGAAAGCTCGATGTTTCCGATCTCGACCTTGCGGCCGAGCGCGGTGGTCATGTCGGTTTCCAGCGTGGGCTTGAATTTGTTGACGTTGACGATGAACGGCAACGCGATGACGATCAGGACCAGCACCACGACGACAATTCCAAGAATTTTCAGGAACTTCTTCATGATCAGCCTCCGAGGAAAAACGTTCGAGCGGGGCGCGCCAAGTCGCCAATCAGCGTGATCATACTCTCGCGGCGCGCGAATGCGACAGCTAGTTTTTCAGGGCAAGTTTGGCTGGGAGGCCTGGACTCGAACCAGGATAATCAGATCCAGAGTCTGATGTACTGCCAATTGTACGACCTCCCAGCCGACGGGAGAAGACAACAAAAAAGGCCGCAAGCGCGACCTGTTTCTACTTTACTGGCGGCGGATAATTTCGTCAATGGGAAGCACCGTCAGCGTCGAGCGCGCGCTTGGCGCATCCTCATCGCAATTCCGCGGATCACGCGGGTGCGCTGACCGTCGCGCTCAAATCCTGGCCGCAGTTCGGGCAATACTTGTCGGTCTCGACGACTTCCGCCTTGCACTGCGGACAGCAGGGATGCAGGTCGCGCTTGCAGTTGGGGCAGTAGTTGAACCGCGCACCGACGACCGTTCCGCATTGCGGGCACGCGTACGGCAGCGGTTCACGCAGCAGAAAATAAATGATGTAGCCGATCGCGAAATACGCGGGCCACAGAACAATCACCAGAAAAGTCCACAATCCGGGACTCATTCCCCGGCGCTTGGCGTCGCGATTCACGTAACCCGTCAGCAGGACGAACGTCGCGCAAACCAGCCAGAAAATGGTCACAATCACTGCCAGCCCTAGAGAAGAGAGCACCTGATGACCTTCCATGCCCGGGGGAAAAAAGCCGGGCTTCAACTCGCCGCTCAGATGCACGTACGCCGCTGTCGCTTGCGCAGCCAGAAAAAGCACGCCGAGCACCCAGAACAGCCAGTGCGGCACGATCTTCACTTCGTTCCAAAAACGCAGCCTTTCGTTCTTCCTGCGGAAACGAATCATCCGCATGCGTTCGCTGAACGAATTGGTTGCACGTTGTGGATATTCAGTCATTTTATTTCTCGCTTCCCTTTCGCCGGCAGCGCCGCGAATTGCTGTGCCCGTCTTCAAAGCTCTTCTCGAAAAGCCATTCCGTCCGTCGCGCCGGTTTTCTCGAACAGCAAAACCACCACTACCATGATCGCCGGCAGCGCCCACCAAACTCCGAAGCCCATTTTCCAGACCACATCCGGCAATCCGGCGCGATGCCCAAGCCATTCGAGCCCGCGCCACACATACGGAGCCGTCGCCGCGCCGAACGCCCAGGACACTCCGCACGCCGCCCACAACCATTGCCAGCGCGGCCCGCGCGCCTGCATCTCCCGGGCGCGCAATCGGACGCGAAACTGCGTGCGGCTTGCCAGCGCGCGCGGCATGGGAACGCTCAGCCCGCGAAGCGAATGGATCGCCTGCTCCGTTGCACGCGCAACTTCCGCGCACCGCGCGCAGTCGCGCAGATGCTCTTCGAGCCACACGCGCTCGGCGTCGGAAATTCCCTCCACCCGTTGCCGCGCGATCGATTCTTCGGCGCGAACGTGCAGTTCTTCGTTCATTCGGCGCCTCCGGCCAGCACTTTCTTGAGCGCGTCCAATCCGCGATACAGCCTGGACTTCACCGACGAGAGGGGTATCGCCAGAACGCGCGAGATATCTTCGAGCTGCATGTCTTCCTGGAACCGCAGAAGCAGCACTTCGCGATAAACGGCCGGTAGCTGGCCGAGCGAGGCCTGCACGCGCGCGCCCCGTTCGCCGAGCAGCACAAGATCCAGCGGAGAGGCATCGTCCTCGGCGGCGAATTCCATCGGCGCGCCCTCGTCCGGATCAATCAGCGCGTCCAGACTCTGCGGCTTCTTGTGGCGCTGCCAGTCGATCACCAGATTGCGCGCGATGGTGAAAAGCCACGACTCGAATTTGTACTTGCCGTCGTATTGATGCCCGCGCTCCAGCACCCGAATCCACGTTTCCTGAAAAAAATCTTCGGCGCGTTCATGATTCCCCGTGATGTACGCCAAATAGCGGAATAGCCGGTATTGATATTCCTCTATCAGCCGGTCGAGCAGCTCGGGATCGCGCCGCCGCAGCCCTTGTGCGAGCGCCTTATTCTCATCCGCCATGTGTGTGGAGAAAAGATACATCGGGCCCGCCGTGGCAATGGCCCGATTCGTGTTCGCGTATGCCAGAGTCGCGCTCATTCTAATCTGTATACGCTTGAGCCGTCCGAAAAGACTCACTTGCGAGTGGCGTGAGGGTGGAACGGGTACGACGCGTTTTTCGTGGCGTGGGATTCTCGGTCGTACCGCACGAGGCTAGGTTTTGCAGCGGCCGGTCGGCGCTCTTTGCCGACCGGGCATGTCAACAAAAAAGGCCGCGAGAGCGACCTCTTGTTACTTTACTGGCCGACACGAATTTCGTCAACGGGCCGCAGCGGGAACTTTCGATCCTCCCGGCAGACATTTTCTGAGCGTTCGTAGCCGGAGGTTACAGCCTACTCCAATCAAAAGTTTGGAGACGCCGCCCATCGCGCGTCGAACGAATCGGCTAGAGTTTTCCGAATGTCCTTACCGAACGGATCCTGCAGGATAACCACAAACGACTCCTTGTTCCCGATGTCCTTGATACCATGCCCGACGAACCAGACCTCTTTTTCGAACAGCACGTACCTATCATGCAGTTCGTGAGGTGAGGGATACGCTCTGAATTCTGCATTCGGAAATTCCCTCTTGAATCTTGCGACTTCGCGCTGGAGCTGGCCCAGGTTTTTGGACAGATGTGAAGTTAAGAATCGAATCTTTCGGGTCTTCTGAAAGTCCTGAAGAAAATCGAGGGATTCCATGCCGAAGTACTTGTCCAAGACTCGCACCTCTCCGATTGCCTTCTTCATGGCCTCCTTAACCACAAAACGTCTATCGGACCACGGAGCCTTTCCTGTTATATGGAACGCCAACGGCCCTTGACGCCCAGCCCCCTCCTCCAAGAATCGCTCGCCCAATCCCACAATTCTGAAACCTGTTAATGGACCCTTACCCTGCCTGGCGACGGCATCACCGGCGCGAGCCAGTGCTCGCTGTACCCGCACACATGGCAGGTGAACATCAGCTCGAAGAAGCAGATGCGAGATCGCGTCAGCCGTAATGAATTCCGGAAAGCTATCCGAGAGCCTGGCAGCCTTTAACGCCCACAGAGACTTCAAAAGCGGAGTAGCACAATTTGCCACGTCGGGCAGTTTTCTGGTGATGGAAATCGGGAGGCGGTGCAGGTTGTCTTGGGCCACGCCTCATCCTCCCGGCTTGTACTTCTGAATCCAACGATAATTTCCCTTCGTCCCCCGTCTAGTCAAAAAGCGCGCGCTGCCGAGCGCCATCATGAGCGTAGACCTCGGAAAGTTACATTCCAGGTTCGCCACTTCCTGCTCAATAGCCGCGAAGGTTTTTTCGGCCTTGAACACACCCTTCTCGTGCAGACCTTTCAGGACATGCTTCGGCTTCGGAGGCTTGTTTGAGGCACGCACGTAGGCCGGCGCCTTTTCCCGGCGGATAGCCGTCGCGCCTTTGCTGCGAGGCTTAAGAACTGCTTCGCCTGAAAATTGGCCGCCAGAATCGTCTTCGACAGGAACAGTTACTTTCATGCAAAGCACTCCCTGATCTCGGAGAATCTATCGCGTGACGTAGCACCAACGCCTTTCCTCTTTTACCCTGCCCAAAGCCCTCTTCTTAACGAGGGACAGGACTGTCCCTGAAATCGAAGTTAACGGATAAATCATACCCATTGATGCGAGCTTCTCCTTAATGTCCGCAAGTCCTTTTGGTTTCTTGAAAAAGCCTTCTTGCTTGAGCTCAAGAATGCCATCGGCCATTGATGGAAGAGTCTTTCCGGGCTTGCGTCCCGGTCGTGTCTGCTTGGAAGACCTCGACTGCTTTCCCGGAGTGTGGAAGCGTCCCAGCAATTCTCGAACCTCTTCTGCCGAACCTTCGATTACAATTTTGGCCCCGTCCTCGGTAGTGATTGTCGCCTTCGGCATTTACCGTTCTCCCGAACTGCATAGATGAATAGCTCAATAATGCCATATCCGCGCCTGCTGTCAAGGTTCGTGTCTTGCAGCTCAGAAACGATGCGGTAATTTGAGAGCTGAGCTTTTCGGGCCAAACGGGAGGATTCAGGCCGGCTCCCGCCAGATTAGGTTAGTTTCCAGGACAGGTGCGCTCCATTCGCAGATTCGCTAATGTTGACGCGGCGCGACGGCGATGAGGCGCTTGTCGCGGACGTAAAATTTTTGGTCGCGCCAATGGATGCGTTGCGGGAAGAAGCTCGCAAGCCACACCACGAACGCGAAGGCGTCGCGCGTCCCCAGAAGCCACGCCTTGCGCCTGACCAGAGTATCTCCCATCCCTCGCGCGCCCACGGCCAGCGCGACATCGGCCCGGAGCAGAGAATAGGCGATGGTAAACCCCAGGTCCACCGGCCACGACCGGGCCAGACTTAGGGCCAACACGTACCAGAACAGGCCGTGAGTGAAGAGCAATCCGAAATGTCCCCACGGGCGCGAATAGCGGATGCTGAGATTCCAGCGGAGCTGATGGCGAAACGCTTCGCCAAGCGATTCCTTCGGATAAACGATGTCCACGGGAAAGCGGCTCAGTTCGATGCGGTGGCCGCGCGCGGCGATGCGGTTGCCGAGCTCGTAGTCGTCGCAGAAATAATCGACGAGCGATTCGAAGCCGCCGATTTCGGCGAGATGCCTCTTCGTCGTCGCCATCACCGCGCCGAGCATAAAATCCAGGCTTCCCCGTCCTCCAAGCCACGCAACGAGAACTCCCGGCGCGAAGTCGGCGCTGTTGCCCAGCGCTTCGAGGTCGGCCGGGAACGAGCCGTCCGTCAGCCCCCGATAGAGGCACGTGACGCCGCCCACCTGGGCGTCGGCGAACGGCGCCGTGACGGCGCGCAGAAAGCCCGGCTCGACGCGCACGTCGCTATCGCTCACGATCACGATATCGTGCCGCGCCTCGCGCGCCATTCGGCAAAGCTTGTTGACCTTGTCGCTCGCGCCCAGGGGCTCAGAGCCGATAAACAGGCGAATCGGACAATCCGGGAAATCCGCGATGATTTGATAGATCACGGGAATCGCGGGGTCGGATTTGTCCGAAACACAGAAGAGAATTTCGAATTCCGGATAGTCCTGCCGGCAGAAGCTCGCGTAATTCTCATAGGTTTCGCGGTCGAGGCCGCGAACCGGTTTGAGAATACTGACGGGCGGAGCGGAATCGGGAAAAGTTCCGGGCGAACTTTGCGGTTTGCTGCGAAAAAATCTTCCGGCTGCGATGATCGCAACGAGGTAGTAGACGAACGGCGCGGCCGCCAGCACCAGGAGCGCGTCGCGAACCGCCGTCCAAACCGTCATAGTGCCTCAGACCATCTCACAAAATGCCCGACATTCGCCACAACGCCGGAAAGATCCCCGAACCGTGACAAAAAGCGCCAAAACCTGCATTTTTGTGCCCGTTAAGCCTGCTTAAGGGCGCAAAGACGCTGCTGCAGTTGCTGCACGAATGGAACTGTCCCGCAGCGAAAAAAACCGAGGTTGCCACAGACTCTGAGAAGGCGCTAGCCCTTGCCGAGGAACACGAGCACGACGCCAATGCAGACCAGGGCGACGCCCAGCCATCGCTGCGGTGTCACTCGCTCGCCGAGGAAGAGCCGCCCGCCGAGCGCGCCCGCCGCATAGCTCAGCGCCGTTGACGGGAACACGAAACTGACCTTCGCGAGTGACAGCATTCCGAGCAGCGCAAAAAATGCGACCGCCATCAGCGAAACACCCGTCCACATCCGCGGCAGCGCCAGCGCCCGCCCGACCACGCGGGCGATCGCGTGAGGGCGAAAATCCGTCACTTCGCCGATCGTTTTCATTGCGCGCGAAACGCACAGCTCGCCGCCGGTCCCGACGAAAACGATCAGCACGTAGAGAATCGTCTGCGTCACCACGAATGGTGCTCCGGCGTTTGCGGATGCGTGTGACCCACCACGAATACCCCGGCACAGATCACCGCAACACCGGCCCATCGCAGGGGGGAAATGGTCTCGCGCAGCACAAAATGCGCCAGTAGCGCGATCAGCACGTACGACGCCGACGAAGCCGGCTGCACGTAGCTATAGTCCGCCCAGGAAAGAACCAAAAGGTATGCGACGAAGAACGCGAGCAGCAATCCGATCCCGATCCATACGGTGCCCGATGTGAATGCGCGGAAGAAAAAACGGAACAGCTCGCCCGGCGCCCAGCTCGCCATCGCGGGAATCCGCTTCATGCCCTTGCCGAGGAACACGTCGCCGAGAGGGGCGACGGAAATCATGATGACGATGAGTACGATTGTCTTGAGGTGCAGGCCTTGCGGCGACGTCATGCGCCTTGCGACTCACCGACCCCGGAGCTGGTACCGATCGGCGGCATCGGCGGGACGCTGACGAGAGCCTTCTTGTCGACGCCCTTGCGCGCCCGCGACACTTTGATCCGGTCCGCGCGCAGCTTCATGAAATCCACGGCCTCGTGATAGAGGCGCTTGCGCTCGTGGCCGTCCCACAGCGCGTCGCGAACGATGCGCCACGCGACCTTCGGACGGAAATAGTAGCTGTCGTAGAAACGATTGACGGACTCAACCATGTATTCCTTCGAAAGGCCGGGATATTCGAGGTGCGGAAGCTGGTGGCCTCCGATGTCCGTGATGGCTTCGCCGGCGAGGAAGCCTTCTCGCGTGCCCTGGTCGTATAGCTCGGTGCCGGGATAGGCGTGAGCCATGGAAACCTGAATCGTCTCGCAGTCCAGATCCTTCGCAAAATTGATTGTTTTCTCGATGGTTTCTTTCGTCTCGCCCGGAAGGCCGATGATGAAATCACCGTGGACGCGAATTCCAACCTTTTTGCAGTTCTTGACGAAATTGCGGCCCATCTCGAGAGTCTGGCCCTTCTTGATGTTTTTCAGGATTTGCGCGTCGCCCGATTCGAAACCGACGATGAGGAGCCGGCAGCCGGCGTCGGCCATGGCCTTCAACGTCTCGTAGTCACCGTGGACGCGCGCCGTGCAGGACCACTGGAAGCCCACGGGCTGGAATTCCTTGCAGAGCGCGACCACGCGATCCTTGCGGATGTTGAAAGTGTCGTCGTCGAAGAAAAATTCCTTGGCCTGCGGGAACATTTTGTGCGCCTGCCGGAATTCGCGCGCCACGTTTTCAACCGATCGCGTGCGCCACGCGTGACCCGAGAGCGTCTGCGGCCACAGGCAAAACGTACAAAGAGCCGGGCATCCGCGCGCAGTGTAAAAGGAGACGAAAGGATGCAGCAGGAAAGGCACGTTGTACTTCTCGACAGTCACGTTGTGCTCGTACACATCGGTCGCGAACGGGAGAGCGTCGAGCTCCTCGGTCTGCATCAGCGGCCGGGACGGGTTGTGGATCACTTTGCCGTCCTTCACGTAGCTCGCATTCGCGATTTCGGAGACGGGTTTGCCCTGGGCAAATTCCACGATGGGGTGATCGAACTCCCCGCGCACCACAAAATCGAGATCGGGACTCGCGAGCAGGCTTTCCGCGGGTTTGATCTGTACGTGCGGGCCAACAAAGGCGATCTTGATGTCGGGCTTCTGTTCCTTCATCGCGCGGGCCATGCGCAGGTCGCTAAGGAAGCCCACGGTCGAGGTGAACAAGACGACGAATTCGTAGTCCTTGGAAGTGGCGACCACTTCCTTCGGGGTGATGTGGTGCGGAGGCCCGTCGAGCAGGCGGCTGCCGGGCAACATGCCGGCCGCGTACGATAGCCAGACCGGGTACCAGTAGGACTCGATCTCGCGCGTCGCGGGCCAGCGAGAACCGGCGCCACCGTCAAACTTTTCAAAGCTCGGCGGATTCAAGAGCAGAGTTTTCATCACCGACGGCATCTAGTATCCCCCTCAGATTCTGAGACAAGGCCCGCCCAGAGCACTCATTCTACTGCATTCCCCATGCACGCCAAAGCCGAGGTTTTTCAATGAGTCTCATTGAAAAACCTTCGCCAGCTGGCCCGTGGCCTGCAGCAGCGTAAGTTGGGCCTGCTGGCGGGCAAAGTCCGCGTCGAGAAAAGCCACCCATTTGACGTTCTCATCGAGCCGTGCCTGCTCGATTTCCTGCAATGTCACCCGCCCCTGGTCGAATTTGGCCTGATCGAGCTGTAGCGTCTCCTGCGCCAGTTGCAGGTCGAGCCGCGCCACTTCCCGCGCCGCGTCCAGTTCGCGGACGCTGCGGGCCTTCTGCTGCACCTCGAGGCGGACTTCCTGGCGCTTGCTGCCGAGGGCCAGCTCGGCTTCGCTCAACTGGCTCTTTGCGAGCGCGACGTTTGCGGAGGTTTTCGCGGCAAACAAAGGAATCGTAACCTGCAAGCCGATGTTCACGTTGTTACGTTCGAACTTCTTGTAGAATTCGCCGTAATTATTGAATTGGCTCAAGACGCTGTACTGGCCGACGAGCTCGGCGGTGGGCCAATAGCTCAGGCGCGCGCCCTTCAAAATATGCTCGCGCGCGGCGCGCTCGTTTTCGGCTTCGGCGACGTTCCGATCGTTTTGCAAGGCGAGGCTCACCATCTGGGTCTGCGCCTCGACGGCGGCAACATTCGTGGAAAGTACATCGGTGAATGCCTGCTCGTCGGCATCCACGTGAATCGACTGGTTATCCGGAATGCCCGTGAGGTCGCGAAGCTGCGCGTCGAGCGCTTCCTCGCGGTCTTCCAGCTTCACGATGCTCTCCTGAATGCGCGCCAGTTCCAATTGGCCGCGCGTAACTTCGATGGGCAGTTCCTGATTCGCCGCGAGGCGCTCGCGCGTGACTTCGAGGATTTTTTCACCGCTAGCTTGCTCGCTGCGCATCAGGTCGAGCGAGTGGCGCACCTTTGCCAGCTCGAGATAGGCCGTCGCCGCGCGGACCATCACGTCATCCCTGACGCGGTCGAGCTCGATCTTCTGATTCTTGGCGCGCTCTTCGGCGGCGTGCTGCTGCCCCTTGAGCAGCGGATTGAAAAGCGTTTCCGTGTAGTCCAATTGGAAGACGGAGGGTGCCTGGCCTCCCGGCAGCGACGGGAAACCGTATGTGTACGCCGCGCCCGCACCGGTGTAGAGGTTTGGCCGGAAGGCCGCGCGGTCCACGCCCACCTCGCCCTGCGCGACGTTGTATCGCACCTGTGCGAGCTTCACGTCACTGCTATTTTGCAGCGCGAGAGTGACGGCCTGGCGCAGCGTCAGCGCGTCGGCGTCCTGCGCGCGTGCGGGCATCACCGCAAGAAGCAGCGCGGCGCCAGCGAGCGCGATAACTCGGTACGTCATCCGATCCATTCGGTTCCGTGAGCGATCCCAAGAGCTATTCATGATGAAGAGATTCCGCTGGCGCCAGCCGCGCCGCACGATTTGCGGGCAAATAACCGAACACCAGACCCGTCGAGCAGGATACTACGAACGCCAGCACCACCGAGATCCACGATACGGGAACGCTAACATCCGCCGCATCCGGAAAAAATCCAAGCAGGAAATTCAGGAGCGCCGGGATCAGCACGGCGATGCCGATTCCTGCGAGCGCTCCGGTGCCGCTAATCGCCAGCGCCTCCATCAGGAACTGGTAGCGAATGGCATCTTGCGACGCACCGATGGCCTTGCGAATCCCGATTTCGCGCGTCCGCTCAGTGACGGTGACGAGCATGATGTTCATGATTCCGATGCCGCTGATCACCAGCGCGATCAAGGCGATCACGATCAGCACGACCGTGAGCCCCAGCGCGATGTTGCGCGCGGTTTGCAGAATTCCGCTGAGATTCTGCACCCGGTATTGCGCTCCGGAGCGGTGGCGATCCGCGAGGATTTCGGCCACCTCGCGCGTCACGAGCGGCACATCTTCCGCGCTCGCCGCGGTTGCATACAGCGTCTTGAAGTATTGGGTCCCCGTATAGTACTGAAGCAGCGAAAACGGAATGATCGCGGACTCCCGCGTGATTTCGGTCTGGCCGAGGGCGGCCACGCGCTCCCTGAAAACGCCGATTACGGTGAAGTGTAGCTCGCCGACCTGAATGTCCATTCCGACCGGATTCGCCGCCGGAAACATGCGCCGTGCGAGCACCTCGGTGATCAGGCACACCTTGCTGCCCGTCGCGATTTCGTCCTCGTCGAAATAACTTCCGCGAAGAACCGCGAGATTGCGAATCCGCTCGAAGTCTTCGGTCACGCCGACCAGATTGACGAGCCGCTCCTGGCCGCGCGCGGAAACCGTCATGGGGATGGTGTTCGTGCCGGCGGCGCCTGCCACCAATTCAGGCAGGCCCTCTTTTACGGCGGCAAGGTCGGCCGGCGTGATCTGGTCGGCAAGGGTGAGGGATTCCGAGTCGCTCGAGTTGACGACGTTCGCATACACGAGATTCGCGCCCACGCCCTCGATCTGCGCGAGCACGTAGCGCTTGCCGGCCAACGCCACGGTGACCACCAGCACAATCGAAGCACTGCCGATGATTACTCCGAGCATCGTCAGAATCGCGCGCATCTTATTGGCGCGCAAGGCTTGCAGGGCGAGCTGCCAAATCTCGCCCCAAAAAGCCGCCGTGTTTCGCGTCATTGCCATGCAGGTTGCCGTTTGCTTTCCGATGGATGAGATGCCGGCCGCTAAGCTGGGGCTGCGCGCGGCAGTGAGATATTTCTACTGCGACGATTTTTCGAGTTTCTCCAGCCGCTCGCGCGCTTCCTTGCGCTTGGGCTCGAGTTGCAGCGACTCCCGATATTGTTCGGCCGCCTGGGTTCGCTTCCCTTCCGCTTCGTATAGACGTCCCAGCCATTCCCGCGCGGCGGCATGCGCGGGCCAGTCGCTGCGGTCCGGCGTGCTCGCGAGATACGATTTCAAATCCTGCTCCGCGCCCGGCAGATTCGTGCCGGAGAGCACTCCCGCAACGCCGCGATAAAAAGCCAGCCGCGGATCGTTGGGGCTCGCCTGGGTCGCCGCCTGGATTGCGTCCGTCAAATCGGAGGGCTTGTTCTCCATGCGAAAGAAGTCCGCGACTTCGAGGTAGGGTTCGATCGATTTCGGCCGCGCGGCCAGCACCGCGCGAACCTCCGATTCCGCCTCGTCCGTCTTCTTCAAGCCTTTGCGATCGTAGTCGGCCCGCGCCAAATGCCCCGCGATGGGATCGACGGCAGCAATCGCGTTCACCTGTTCGAGCGCCTCATCCTTGCTGCCTCCGGCAATCCACGGGGCATCGAGGCAATACTGTTCCAGGTCGCGTCGGGCCTCGATGTTCGATCCGTCCAGGCCGACCGCTTCCTTAAATTCCGACTTCACCTTTTTCGCGAGAGAAAAGCTCCTGTCGCGGTCCGCTTTGCCTCCGTACGCGCGGCCAAGCCACTGGTGATAGAGGGAATTCTTCGGGTCGAGCGCGACCGATTTTTCGGCTTGCGCGACCGCGTTATCATAATCGTTGACCTCGTAATAGCTCCGGCCAAGCCAGTAGTACGCCTCGGCGTTGGAAGAATTCTGCGTGACCGCCGATTGAAGCGTGGTGATCGCGGCCGAGTAATTCCCAGCGTTGAACTGGCGCTGCGCGGTCTGAATCGTGGCGGAGGCATCGGGAGGCGGGTCTGCTCGCAGCAGAGAAGGCGGGGAAAATATGCATGTACACAGCAGGCCGAAAATCAAGCTTGCGCTCAATCGATCTCGCTTCCTCAATTGGCCTCCCCGGCATGAACTTCCATTCCATCCTTCAGTTCCAGATCGATCGGTTCGGCGACCCGGTCGCCCACCGTCAGGCCCGATAAGACTTCATATTTGGATGCACTGGCGACCCCCACCGAGATGTCCCGGCGGCGCACTTTGTCTCCGTCGAAAACGAAAACGTAACGCTGCCCTTTTTCCTCGCGAACCGCCGCTCGCGGCACGACCAGCACGCTGCGGCGCTCGCGAACCATGATCCGCACCTGCACGTTCGTGTTGGGCAGCAATTCAAGCTTGTCGTTGTCGACCGAGCAGAGGACTTCGCCGACGCTGCGCATGCCGCGAGCCACCACCTGCTTCGGCACCTGCTCGGTGTGGCCGGCCCACATGCGGCCCGGCTTGGCGTCCCAGGTTACTTCGACCTCTTGATTCGCCTCGAGCGAGCCCAGGTCCGGCTCGTCCACGAATGCTCGCACGCGCACGTGCTTGAGGTCAGCCATCTCGGCCAGCGCGTCTCCGACTTTTACGTAATCGCCGCGGTTGACCGGCAGCGAATACAGCGTGCCGTCCATCGGCGCGATCACCGTCGCGGAGCGCACTTTTTCTTCGAGCGACTGCACCAGCTCCTGCTCCTGGCTGACGCGCAGCGTAGCTCCCTCGACGCTCACCGACGAGCGCTGCACGAGGTCCTGTTTCCTCGCTTCGAGCGCCTGAAGATTCGCGCGCGCCTTCGCGAGGCTGGCCTGGTTTTGCGCGAGTTCGTCCTGCGTGGCGGCCTGCTTGGCGACGAGACCTTCGAGCGCCTGCTCGGTGCGTTGGAGGTTCGCGACCTGCACCTTCGCCGCCGCCAAATCACCGTCAAGCTGCGCCACTTGATCCGGCGGTCCGCCGGCGCGAGCGTTGCGAAGATCGGTTTGCGCGGCCAGCAGATCGGCGCGAGCCTGCGCGAGCTGCGACCGGATGTCCGCGGCATCGAGCGTCAGGATGGCCTGGCCGCGGCGCACGGCCTGCCCCTCGGTCGCCGTCACTTTATCGACGAACGTCGGAAACTCGGCGTGAGCGACCACCGCGGAAACCGGCTCGACCTTGCCGTTGCTGGTGATCGTGACGTTCAAATCCTCGCGCGTGACCGCCGCAACCGGCACCGTCGGCGCCTGTCCGTGCAATGCCAGCGCGGCGACGATGGCCACGGCCACCACGCCAATTAAGGACAATATGATTGTTCTTCGTTTGCTGTATTCCGCCATGATGGGCCGCGTCCGCGCGGCCTGCCCCGGGAATCACAAAATTGTAACAGACCGCTTCCGGCCTTGCGTATGCAATCGACACGTCGTTTGCGGCAAGAACATCGTTCAGCGTTGCGATGCCATGCTCCCGCGCGCGGGATGCCAGCCAGCTCCGCGGAGCCAGGAACCGCCCGCCGGTGTTAGAATCTCCCTATTCATGTCTTCTGATCCGCTGATCTACGTCCACGACCTCTCGAAGCTCTTCCGCGCATTTCATCGCCGCGAGGGAATCTGGGGCTCGATTCAAAATCTGTTCGTCCGCGACTACCGCACAGTGGCGGCCGTGGACCGCGTCAGCTTTTCGATCGACCGCGGCGAGATGGTCGGCTACATCGGGCCAAACGGCGCCGGCAAATCCACGACGATCAAGATGCTGACCGGCATTCTGGTGCCGACGAGCGGCGAAATCCGCGTCAACGGCTTCGTGCCGGCTCGCCAGCGCACGCAGTACGTGAAAACCATTGGGGTCGTTTTCGGTCAGCGGACGCAGCTCTGGTGGGACATCGCGGTGATCGAATCGTTCAAGCTGCTGCGCCGGATTTACGACGTGTCGCAGCGCGATTTCGACGCGCGCATGGAGCGTTTCAACGAAATCCTCGGGATTCGCGACTACCTGTACACCCCGGTGCGCAAACTCTCGCTCGGCGAGCGCATGCGCTGCGACCTGGCCGCCGCGCTGCTGCACAATCCCCCGCTGCTCTTTCTCGACGAGCCGACCATCGGACTCGACGTGGTCGCCAAGGATCACATCCGGCATTTCCTGCGCGCGATCAACCGCGAGTTTCACACGACCGTGCTGCTGACCACGCACGACCTCGACGACATCGAGGAATTGTGCCGCCGCATCATGATCATCGATCATGGCCGCGTCCTATACGACGGTCCGCTTCACGAGCTGAAGGAGCGATTGCTGCGCACCAAGCAGATCAAATGCGTGCTGAAGGACCGCTCGCAGGTCGCCTGCATCTCGGAGTTCTCGCGCGACGGCCTCGAACTCGATCAGGTCGATCAGCTGACCTATCGCATCCGCTTCGACCGCGCGAAAGTCTCGACCGCCGATCTGATCCGCCGGATTCTCGCTGCAGTCGAGGTTCGCGACCTGCTGATTGAGGACGAGCCCATCGAGGAAATCGTCAAGCGCATCTACGCCGGCGAAGCGTCCCTCGAAGTTCCCGCTTAACCTCATTAGCGGCATATCAATGAAGCCAGAGAGCTTCTAATCTGCGGTGAATTTCACTCCGATTAGCCGCTCGACCATTTTCACCGCTTTGCTTTTATCGTACTGAAGATATGAGAGGGAAATCACGGTTTGCGGATCGCCCGAATGAAGGCGTTCGTATAGCTGTTGCCGCCCGCCGAACTGGTCGCCGGTCAATTCCCATGCAAGCTTGCCCAGTTTGACGCGGTCAATCGCCGAGACGCCTTTGCCTCGGGAATACACGTCGAGAAACGGGCGCAACTCCGGCACGCCAAAATCCTTCTCGCCCGGCGCGAAGATGAGCGAGCTTGATCCGATGTGTTCCACGATATTGATAATTCGCTCGGAGACGAGCGCGAGAAGCGCTCGCTGATGAATCATGGGGCCGGGAACCACGAGACCGGTGGGCAATTTGACGCAATCGATCTCGGCCGCGCGCAGTATGGACTGCAAGATTCGCAGGTAGGTAACGAGTTCCCCGAGTTCCGCCTGCACTTGCGGCCGCGTGTCGATCCCGACGGTTTTCGCCATCAGGTGCGCGACGCCCACCAAGAGTTCCAGCCGCGCGATCGCTTGCACCGTGGCCGAAGGGCCCGCCCACGCCATTACACGAGGCCCGAAGAGCTGGCGGGCCGCCTCAGGTTGGCGGGCCAGAAAGACGCGTTCGTACGGCACGAGCACGTCGTCGAAAATCACCATCGCGTCTTCTTCGTCAAAGCGGGACGACGCGGGATGCTCGAACCCGCTCCGGTTGCTGAACGGCTCGCGGCACACGATTTTCAGGCCCTTGGCATTCGAGGGAATGGCGAACCAGATCGCGTGGTCCTGCTCGCGCTCGTTGAGCTGATAGGTGGGAGCGATCTGCATTTCGTGGGCGAACGGCGCGAGCGTCACCAGCCGCGCCCCGCGCACGAGGTAACCGCTGTCCGTTTCCTTGACGATGCGCAGGCAGCGGTCCGGGTCCTGCTCCGGACGCAGCGATTTATCCATCGTGGGATCGTGGAGGCCGTGCCCGAGGCAAAGATCGTTTTCGGCCGCGAATTGATGATGCCACGCCGCGTTCCGCGCAAACGCAGGATCGAACTTCGCGAGCTCGTCGCCGGCGTTCTTGAAGCCCACGGCGATGGCCGCACAGAAATCGGGATATCGGCCCATCATCCCGAACGATTCCTGCGCCCAGATTTCAGCGTTGCGCCGCCGGAGCACGAGGTCCTCGGACGATTTCGGCTCGAGATACGAATACGAGACGCGCGTTCCGTTCTCGTTGACGAGCGTCATCTGATCGATTGTTTCAGGCGCATACTGCATGTCGTAGATGCGCGCCATCTCACGGCACAAGCCTGCAAATAGAGGATGCGTCGTGACGTCCTTGATCCGCTCGCCATTGACCCACACTTCCCGGCCGTCGCGCAGCGACTCGATGTAACGCTGGCCGTTCAATGCGCCGGGACCGAGGGCTTTGTTTTTTCGTTGTTCGTTCATTTTTGAGCTTCGCTTTGCAAAATTAATTCGGCTTCTGGCATCGCGCCGCGTGACGGTGTTTATATCACAGCCCTGGGGAGCGAACTTGCGTCTGGTGCGTCCAGGGCGGCTTGGACCAGGTGAAACATTGGCGGCGCAAAAGTCCACACAACCTCACGCTTGCATTCTGCAGTCCCTCTTCTAAGATCGTTGCGTGAAGGTCATGCTCACATTCGAGGTGCGAATCGCATGAGCGCGATGACGGACGCGCTGGCGCCCTACCTCGAGTTCGGGCGCGTCGGATTCGTCAACATCCTCGCGTTTCGGCTGCGCTATTTCACGGGCATCATTACGTATTCACTCAACGTCACGGTCTACTATTTTATCTGGAGCGCTGTGTTCCGCTCCGCGCACTCGTTTGCGGGTTACAACCTCTCGCAGATGATCACGTACGTCAGCGTCGGCTGGATCATCCGCTCGTTCTACTGGAACACGATCGACCAGGAAATGGCGTACGAGGTGATCGACGGCAGGATCGCCATGGACCTGATCAAGCCGGTGTCCGTGCAGTGGATGTGGATCTGCCGCGCGATGGGCGAATCCGCATTCCGCCTGGGCCCGCTCACGCTGCCGACGGCGATCGTCGTCGCGCTCGTATTTCCGCTCGAAAGGCCGTCGTCGCGCGAGAATTTCTTGATTTTCCTCGCGGCTGTGCTCGGCAGCTTTTTCCTGATGGCGGCGATCAACTTCATGATCGGAACGTGCGCGATTCCGCTGAAGTCGATTCTGGCGCTGATCCGCGCGAAGCAGTGGCTGGTCGAACTGCTCTCGGGGCTGCTGCTCCCGATGTCGTTTTTCCCGGACAAGATTCAAAAGGTGCTGGCGTGGCTGCCGTTCGAGCACGTCGCGTACACGCCGCTCCAAATCTATCTCGGAAAGCTCGACCGGGCGCACGCGCTGCGCGCACTGGCGACGGAATGGTTTTGGGTTTTCGCGCTGATGATTCTGGCGCATCTGTGGTGGAATCGCACGCTGCGGACGATCACGATTCAGGGCGGATGACGATGCACACCGAAAGAACCGGCCTCCCGGCGATCGCGGCCGCAGCGCACCGCCATGCGATGCTTCTCTGGGACTATTTCACGCAGTACGCCAAAGTGCAGATGGGCTACCGGGCCGATTTCCTCATCAGCTTAGGGACGAGTTTCGCCGCAACGATCTTTCAACTGGGCTTCGTGCTCGTGCTGTTCGGAAAAGTGAAAGATCTTGCCGGGTGGCGCTTTCCGGAAATCGTGTTTCTCTACGGCTTCTCGCTGATTCCGTACGGGCTGTTCAACATCATCAGCCTGAACCTGTACAATTTCGGCAACAACTACATCATCGAGGGCAAATTCGATCGAGTGCTGTTGCGCCCCGTGTCGTCGCTCTTTCAGGTGCTCTTCGAGCAGTTCCGGATCGAGTCGCTTCAGGAAGTGGCGACCGGAATTTTTTGCGTCGCGTGGGCGGCTAGGCAGCTTCATCTGGCATGGACTCCGAGCCGGCTCGCGATGCTGCTTTTCTTCGGAACCTGTGCGGGTGCGATTTATCTCTCGGTGTTCCTGATTCTGACGGCGGTTTCATTCTGGTTTGAGGATCGCATCGGGGTGGCCCCGCCGGTGTGGAACGTGATCGCGTTCGGGCGTTACCCGCTCACGATTTACAGCGCAGCGGTGCAGTTCGTGCTCTGCTGGGTGATTCCGTTTGGACTCGCGTCGTTCTATCCGAGCGTGCGGATGCTCGGCCGCGGCGTGACGCCCGAGTACGCGCCGCTCGTCCCGGTGGTCGCCCTCGCGTTCCTCACGGTGGCGATTTCGCTGTGGAATTTCGGCACGCGGCACTATGCTTCGACCGGCTCGTAGAGCGTGAGATGGAGGTAAGAATCATGAGACTCGCGGAGCGCGGGTTCTTGCTTATCGCAATCTGCTTGCTTGGATTGGCAGCGTTTCCCATCACGGTGTCCGCGCGTCAAGGCGACGCACAAGCAAAAGAGAATCCGCCCGATCTCAAGGCTTTCGTCGGGACGTGGAAAGGAAGTTTCAACGGCAATGTCTTCGCGATCCTCATTCTGAAAGAGCAGGACGGCAAGCTCAGCGGCACGCTCAACAATTTCGACATCAGCGTCGATAAGGAAGGCAACCTCGCGGACGGCACGCACAAAGATGATGGCGATGCTCCCCTGCTGAATGTCCGCTTCCGAGACGGCGCGCTCGTTTTCATCGTTCTCGAAAAAGATCAGTACCGCTCCGGGATGAACTGGAAATTTATTCCCCTGAACGCACAGGAGGGCGAACTCTCGCCCGTGCTCGATCATCAGGAAGATGTGCCGAAGGACGTGACGATCAAGCCGATTCGAATGGTCCGCGACCGCGCCAAGCCATAACTCCGCACGCCACATCTTGTCCCTTAGAGGACGCACCAATGTAGCAGTGAAACATCAGGCTCTCGATCCTCGTAACATAGAGGAGAGCCACGATGCGCCGAATCGCCTACGCTGTTGCCGTTCTGCTATTGCTCGCTCCCATGACTGCCGCAGTCCTCGGCCGCGAGATCGGCCCGGGCCTGCTCCATCCGATGAATTTGAATCCGGACCGCGAGGAGCAGACAGCGCGGATGCTCGCGCGCACCGGCGCGGTGAAAGACGATTTCGTGGTACGCGCGCCGGACGGAGCGGAACTGCGCGGATGGAAAGTGCGTCCACCGGCGCCGAACGGCGACTGGATGCTGCTCTATCACGGCGTTTCGGACAATCGTACCGGCATTCTCGGCCACGCTGAGTTTCTGCTGCGCCACAGCTACAGCGTCGTGATGATGGATTCGCGTGCGCACGGCGCGAGCGGCGGCGACGTCGCGACCTACGGTTGGAAGGAGCGCTACGACAGCGTCACGATCATAGACGCGCTCTACGCCAGCGAAAACGTGAAGCATCTCGACGCGCTCGGCGTTTCGATGGGCGGGGCGATCGCGCTGCAATCGGCCGCAATCGAGCCGCGCATCGAGGGCGTGATCGCGGAAGACCCGTTCGCCGACTTGCGCGAGGTGAGCTACGACTACGCTGGGCTGCACGTCAGCCCGCTGCTCGGCGAAACGCTCTTTCGTCCGGCATCCATCACAGCGATGGCCGCGCTAGGAAGAGCGGGAGGGTTCGACCCCAACGACGTGTCGCCCGAAGAGGCGGTGATCGAGCGGGCGTTTCCCGTGCTGTTGATTTGCGGCACGCGCGACCGGACGATTCCCTGCCGCCACGCCGAGCGAATTTACGATGTGGCGCGCGGGCCGAAGGATTTATGGATCGTGGACGGAGCGGAACACTCCTCGGCACTGGGCCGCGCGCCCGCGGAATACGAGCAGCGCGTGATTCAATTCTTGAGCCGGACGACCGGTGATCACTGAGACAATTTTGTGAAAGCAGACCCTAAGGCAGCTCAGCTTGCGTGCCTGGCTTGCGCCGCCGCAAGCTTGCGGCTCGCAGGACGCTTCACGGGTGGAACCGCCAAGAGGTAGAGCACAGCGCTCGCGAAGCACAGTCCTGCGACAACTTCAAAGACCGGCGTGTAGGTATGGTGCTTATCGAAGAAGTAGCCGGCTGTAACCGGCCCGACCGCGCCGAGGATTGTTCCCAGCGGCGTCGTGACGCCGAGCAGCGCCGGATACACCTTCCGCCCGTAGTAGTTGCTCCAGATCGTCATGATGCAGGTGAACGCCGCGGCGAAGCCGCTGCCCATCATCACGGCGTAAGCATACATAATGACCGGGTTCGAGGCGTGTATCGCGAGGAGCGTGCCGCCACCGTACACGCAGACGGCGACGGCGGAGAGAAAGCGCGGCTCGATGCGGTCACCGAGCGCGGCGACGGTAAACTGACCGATCAGCGAAGAGATCATGATGATGGAGATGGAGCGCGCCGCTTGGCCGGGCGCGTACCCGAGACCTTCCAGGTGCGCAACGCCGTGCGCGATATAGATGAAGAAGCCCATGAAAAACCCGAGATAGGTGGGGACCAGCAGCCAGAGAGTCGGAGACTTGAGCGCCTCCGTGAGGGTCCAGTCCTCGTTGGTTTTGTGCACACCGTGAGTCCCGCGCGCGGCGGATGGCTCTGAAGGCATCGCCGCGGTGAGATCGCCGTCGGGGAATTGATGCATCTGTTCGGGAGATTCCCTCACGAAAATGGCGGCGACCACGGCGGCGAACAGAGACATCGTGGCCATGCACCACCAGGCCGCGCGCCAATTCCCGCCGAAATGGGCGATGGCGGCGTTCAGGCTTGGGACCGCGATGAAGCCGCCGATGCCGGATGCCGTGAGGAGAATCGACATCGCGCGGGCGCGCTTGCGGTGAAACCAGCGCGCGACGCCAACTTGAGGGCCGATCGTGCCGGCCATCGCGACCCCCGTGCCGACAATCACGCCGAAGACGATGATCGCCTCAAAGGTAGTCCGGACGAACGCGGCCATGAGGAAAGCACCCAGCGAGGAGAGGATCGTTCCGGCGATGAGGGTGAAGCGAATGCCGAACCGGTTGATCGAATGCGCGACGAGCGGGCCGGGCAGCCCGGCCATGAGGCTGAAGACGGAAAATGCGAGGCCGAGCTCCGCGCGCTTCAAGTGCATCGCTTTCGCCATGTAAGTGTTGACGACGCTCGTGCCGAAAGTGGGAAACGTGAAGTTGAGAACGATGATCACCCAGAAAACGAACAAGAGCTTCCAGCCGTAGAACGATTTCTGCTCCATCGAGTGCTCCATCCAGCCGAATCTTCGTCCGGCGGCTCCGTGGTTTTCTGGAATGCGTGGCGCGCGCGGGCGGCGTTGATCGCGCGCGCGAAAGCGCCCGAATAATCCTCCCATCGAGAGACGCGTGTCAACCAGATACGTCCGGACAAACGGAAGGATTTCTGGCCAGTTAGCGAGTTACCGGTGGTGGGCGACGAAAAGGAGCAACGTGAAGATGAAGACTGGAATGAGGGCAAGTGCAACGTAGGGCCACGTGAGTCTGTTCGCAGCACTTCGCGGATGCGAGCCAGGAACGGCAACTGGAAGCGAAGTCACAGCAGCCTCGCCCGGATGCTCAAGATCCCAGGCGAAATCGCTCGCCATGGCGTAGCGGTTTTTGGGATCGCGTTCGAGCGCGCGGCGGATAACTTCCTGCAGGTGCGGCGAGACCTCGGGCGCGAGTTCCATTGCGGAGGGCGCGGCCGCAAGAAGGCGCTGGTTCATCGCCACAACCGGATTGGGCCCGCGAAACGGCACTTCGCCGGTGAGCATTTCATACAGGATGACGCCGAGCGCATAGAGATCGCTGCGAGCGTCGCCGCGCTTTCCTTTCACCTGCTCGGGAGAAACGTAATCGGGCGTGCCCATCGATTTCGTGAGCCTGGCGAACGTCAGACGGCGTGCTCCTGCTTCGCGAGCGATGCCGAAGTCGATGAGTTTGATGCGATCGTCGGCATCGATCATGATGTTGTCGGGCTTGAGATCGCGGTGAACGACGCCATGCTGGTGAATGTAGCCGAGCGCATCGCAGATGCTCAGCGCGATGCGCCCGGCCCTCTCGGGGGAGAGTTTCTTCTGCTCGTCGAGGACGTCGCGGAGGGGGCGGCCTTCAACCCACTCAAGGATCATGCAAACGCGCGGGTCATCCTCTTCGGGCAATACCTTTACAACGCCTGGATGATCGAGCTTCCTGCCGATATCCGCCTCGCGGTGAAAGCGATCGAAGAAGAGCGCATCGCACTCGAGCTCAGGGTGAGGAATCTTGATTGCGACCGGGGCGCCCGAGCGAACGTCCGTGCCACGAAAGACCGTGGCCATTCCGCCGCGGTTAATCAGGCTATCGACCCGGTAGTGGCCGATCCGGTCGCCGGGCTGGGGAGCTTGAATCATCGGAGACGCTGAGCGTCAATCGCACAATTGCGCGAACGGCTGGGCGCGGTTCGCATCGGGCGAATGAGGCTGAATGCAAAGTTATTCCCACGCGGTAAACCCGGTGTAAGCGATTCATAAGGACTTCATAAAGGGAGAAAGCCGTGGCGGCGATTCTCTGGATGGATGCCATAGAAATCTCAAATGCCGGCTGCGGCCAATTCTGCAGGCCGAATTGAGCTACCTAAGGGGAGCCAAGAGAGGCATATCCGTTGTATATTATGGAAGCACCCGGTCCTCAAGATCGGGCGTCCCCGATGCACCAGAAGCCAGCTAGGGGTGTTCCGTAAAAGGAACGCAGCAGCAGCCGATGAAGAAATTCAGGGACCCACTTCGATGAGCACGAACTCCAAGACGAAGCCGCAGAGCGAGACGGAAGTTCCCTATCCGTTTTTGAGTCTGCCGAAGACGCAGGGATTGTACTCGCCCCGGTACGAGCACGATGCGTGCGGGCTCGGATTCGTCGCGAATATCGAGGGCCACAAGTCGCATGACATCGTGCTTAAGGGCATCCAGATTCTGATCAACCTGACGCATCGCGGCGCCTGCGGGTGCGATCCCGAGACCGGCGACGGCGCGGGCATTTTGATTCAGATTCCGCACACGTTTTTCGAACGCGAATGCGCGAGCCTCGGTTTCACTTTGCCCTCTCCCGGCGAATACGGAGTCGGCATGGTGTTCCTGCCGGTGGACCCGCAGGAACGAATGCTGTGCGAGGGTATCCTCGAGAAGGCGGCGCGCGCGCAGGGGCTGACGGTTCTCGGATGGCGCGACACTCCGATCAACGGCGACACGATCGGACGCGTGGCGCGCGCTTCGCAGCCGTACATCGAACAGATTTTCATCCGGCGCTCGCGAGGCATGGATCAGGACGCGCTCGAACGCAAGCTCTACGTGGTACGCAAGCGAGCGGAGGCCGCGGTCGCCGAGTCCGATCTGAAGGAAAAGGATTTCTTTTACATTCCGTCCCTTTCGTCGCGCACGATCGTTTACAAGGGTTTGCTTCTGGCGCCGCAGATCCCACTCTTTTACAAGGAGCTCTCGGACGCCGAACTGACCAGCGCGATCTGCCAGGTACACCAGCGATTCTCGACGAACACGTTTCCGAGCTGGCAACTGGCGCACCCGTACCGCTACGTCTGCCACAACGGAGAAATCAACACTCTGCGCGGCAACGCAAACTGGATGTACGCGCGGCAGTCCGTGCTTGCGTCTCCCTTGTTCGGTAAAGACATGCAGAAGCTGTTGCCGATTATCACGCCCGGCGGAAGCGACTCCGCCATGCTGGACAACGCGGTGGAACTGCTGACGCTCGCGGGCCGCAGCCTGCCGCACGTGATGTCCATGCTGATTCCCGAAGCGTGGGACAACGACACGGCGATGCCGGAGGACGTGAAGGCGTTTTACGAGTATCACGCGTCGCTGATGGAGCCGTGGGACGGCCCGGCGGCCGTTGCGTTTACGGACGGGCGAGTGATCGGAGCGAAACTCGATCGCAATGGACTGCGGCCCGGACGCTATGTGGTCACGGCGGATGGGCTGGTTATCATGGCGTCGGAAGCGGGCGTGCTGCCGGTCAAACCCGAAGACGTGCGCATGAAAGGGCGCCTTGCGCCCGGCCGCATGCTGCTTGTGGATACCGAGCAGAAGCGCCTGATCTCGGATGAAGAAGTGAAAAAGCACCTGGCGGCCCGCAAGCCCTACGCCAAGTGGCTGAAGGAAAATCAGATCACACTCGATCATCTTCCGAGCCCGATGTACGTGCAGCCGACGGATCACGATACGATCCTGATGCGCCAGCGCGCGTTCGGCTACACGGACGAGGACCTGAAGACGATCCTCGAGCCTTCCGCGCTGAAAGGCGAAGAGCCGATCGGGTCGATGGGCATCGACACGCCGCTCGCGTGCCTTTCGGACAAGCCGCAACTGCTGTTCAGTTATTTCAAGCAGACGTTCGCGCAGGTGACGAACCCGGCGATCGATTCAATCCGAGAAGATTTGGTGATGTCACTCAACACGTACATCGGATGCGAGGGGAACATCCTCGACGAGACGCCCAAGAACTCGCACACGCTGAAACTGCGCCATCCGATCATCTCCAATTGGAGGCTCGAAAAGCTCCGCAGCGTGAAGTGGGGCGATTTCCTCGCGACCACGTTGCCCGCTCTTTTCCACGTGAATGGCAGCGAGCAGCAGCTCGAAAGTGCCGTTGAGGAGCTTTGCCAGCGCGCTTCGCGCGCGATCAAGTCGGGCTACACGCTGCTGATTCTGTCCGACCGTGGAGTCGATAGGGAGCACGCGCCGATCCCAAGTTTGCTGGCGCTTTCGGCGGTCCACAATCACCTGATCCGAGAGAAGACGCGCAATCAGGTGGCGCTAATCGTCGAATCGGGCGAGCCGCGGGAAGTGATGCACTTCGCACTGCTGCTCGGCTACGGCGCGAGCGCGGTGAATCCGTATCTCGCCATCGAAACGCTGGAGGACTTGCACAAGCACGGGCACTTCCCCGCCGAGAGCACCTGGGACAAAGTTTTCAAGAGCTACATGAAGGCGACGGACAAGGGGCTGCTCAAGACCTTCTCCAAGATGGGCATCTCCACGCTACAAAGCTATCAGGGCGCGCAGATTTTCGAGGTCATCGGCTTGAATCGCTTGCTCGTGGAGCGCTACTTCACGGGGACGGCGTCGCGTATCGAAGGCGTGGGCATGGAAGTGCTGGCGCGCGAAGCGATGATGAAACACGAATTCGCGATGCAGCCGCCGAGCGAGTCGGACACCGAGCTGCGCATCGGCGGCGAATATCAGTATCGCGTGCGCGGCGAGAAGCACCTGCTGAACCCGCTTTCGGTGAGCAAGCTGCAGCACGCGGTGCGGCATTCGAAACCGGAAAGCTTCCAGGAGTTCGCGGACATCGTGAATCAGCAGAACCGCGATTTCCAGATGCTGCGCGGCCTGTTCGAATTCAAGCCGACGAACGATCCGATTCCGCTCGACGACGTCGAGCCGGCGTCGGAGATCGTGAAGCGTTTCGCGACCGGAGCGATGTCCTTCGGTTCGATCAGCAAGGAAGCGCACGAAACGCTGGCGATCGCCATGAACCGTATCGGCGGGAAATCGAACACCGGCGAGGGCGGCGAGGACGAAGCGCGATTCGTGCCCGACGCGAACGGTGATCTGCGGCGAAGCGCGATAAAACAGGTCGCTTCGGCGCGCTTCGGCGTGACCACGAACTACCTAGTCAACGCGGACGACCTGCAAATCAAAATCGCGCAGGGCGCGAAGCCGGGTGAAGGCGGCCAACTGCCGGGGCACAAGGTGGACGAGGTCATCGCGCGGGTGCGGCACTCGATTCCCGGCGTGGGATTGATTTCACCGCCTCCGCACCACGATATCTATTCGATCGAGGATCTGGCTCAGCTCATACACGACCTCAAGAACGCCAATCCGCGGGCGCGGATTTCCGTGAAACTGGTCGCGGAAGCGGGAGTGGGAACCGTCGCGGCGGGCGTTGCGAAGGCGCACGCCGACGTGATCCTCATCAGCGGGTACGATGGCGGGACGGGTGCGTCGCCGATCAGCTCGATCCGGCACGCGGGAGTTCCGTGGGAACTCGGGCTTTCCGAGACGCAGCAGGTTTTGGTACTCAACGACCTGCGCAGCCGCGTGCGGTTGCAAGTCGATGGAAAGCTGGCGACCGGACGCGACGTAGCCATCGCGGCGTTATTGGGCGCGGAGGAATTCGGATTTTCCACGGTGCCGCTGATTTCGATGGGCTGCATCATGATGCGCAAGTGCCACCTGAATACGTGTCCGGTGGGCGTGGCGACGCAGGACCCGGAACTCCGCAAGAAGTTTACGGGCCAGCCCGAGCACGTGATCAATTTCCTTTTCTTCGTCGCGGAAGACCTGCGGAAGATCATGGCGGAGCTTGGATTCCGCACCGTAAACGAAATGGTCGGCCGCGTGGATTGCCTCGTGCAACGCGAAGACATCACGCACTGGAAGGCCAAGGGCATCGACCTTTCCGCAGTGCTGTACGACCCGCCGGTGCCGAGCCACGTGGGGCGGCGCAACTTGATCGAGCAGGATCACGGGCTCGAGAAAGCGCTCGATTACAAACTGATCGAGATGGCGCAGGATGCCATCGAGAATCGCACACCCGTTTCGTTGAGCATGCCGATCCGCAACATCCATCGCACGGTCGGCACGATGCTCAGCGGAGAGATCGCGCGAAGATACGGCTCCGCGGGACTGCCGGACGACACAGTTCACGTGCAGTTCAACGGCTGCGCGGGGCAGAGCTTCGGCGCGTTCCTGGCGAAAGGCGTGACGTTGACGCTCGAAGGAGACGCCAACGATTACGTCGGCAAAGGACTCTCGGGCGGGAAGCTGGTCATTTATCATCCTCGGAAATCCGAATTCGTGCCCGAGGAAAACATCCTGATCGGCAACGTGTGCCTCTACGGCGCGACAAGCGGCGAAGCATATTTCGGCGGAATGGCGGGCGAACGGTTTGCGGTGCGAAATTCCGGCGCGACCGCGGTGGTGGAGGGCGTCGGCGACCACGGCTGCGAATACATGACCAACGGTTTGGTCGTGGTGCTAGGGCGGACGGGCCGGAACTTCGCGGCAGGGATGACTGGCGGAATCGCGTACGTACTCGATCATTTCGGCGACTTCGCGTCGCTGCGCTGCAATCGAGCTGAGGTGGACCTCGAGGAAGTCAAGAATCAGAAGGATATCGAGACGCTGTACCAGTTGATTGCGCGCCACGGCGAACTGACGGCGAGCCCTCAGGCGAAGTGGATTCTCGAAAACTGGGATGCCACGCTGCCCAAATTCATCAAGGTCTTCCCGCATGAGTACAAGCGCGTGCTAGGGATACCGCGAGTCGCTCCGGCGGTGCTGGCCGCGCAGGCCGGGAAACATTCCGGCGGGCAGGTGATCCGTGGGTAAAGTCACCGGCTTCAAGGAGTTTGCGCGAGAAACGCCCACGCGGCGCCCGGTGACGGAGCGCATCAACGACTACTTCGAGGTGTATCAGCCGTTCCCCGAAGATCACGTGCGCACCCAAGCGGCGCGCTGCATGGATTGCGGGATTCCCTTCTGCCACACGGGCTGCCCGGTGAACAACATCATTCCGGACTGGAACGATCTGGTCTATCGCGACGAATGGAAAGACGCGATACGGGTGCTGCACTCGACGAACAACTTTCCGGAGTTTACAGGGCGTATTTGCCCGGCGCCGTGCGAGGCGGCTTGCGTGCTAGGGATCAACGAGCCAGCGGTCACGATCAAGGTGATCGAGAAGACGATCGTGGAGCACGCGTGGAAAGCCGGCTGGATCAAGCCGGAATTGCCGGAGACGCGAACCGGCAAGCGCGTTGCGGTGGTGGGTTCAGGCCCGGCGGGGCTGGCGGCCGCTCAGCAGCTCAATCGGGCGGGGCACGCGGTGACGGTGTTCGAGAAAGCCGACCGCGTCGGCGGGTTGCTGCGCTATGGCATCCCCGATTTCAAGATGGAAAAGACCGTGCTCGACAGGCGGCTCGATCAGATGAGCGCCGAAGGCGTCGTTTTCAAGACGAGTGCGCATGTGGGCCACAACGTGGCCGCGCAAGATTTGAAGAAGGAATTCGACGCGATTCTGCTGGCGGGCGGCGCCGAGCATCCAAGAGATTTGAAAGTTCCCGGGCGCGAGCTCAAGGGAATTCATTTCGCGATGGAATTTCTGCCGCAACAGAACAAGCGAATCGCGGGCGATACGGTTCCGGGGCAGATTCTCGCGACGGATAAGCGCGTGGTGATCATCGGCGGCGGCGACACTGGCGCGGACTGCCTGGGCACATGCCACCGGCAAAAAGCGAAGTCCGTGCTGCAATTCGAAATCATGCCGATGCCGCCTCAGGAGCGGCACGCCAGCACGCCGTGGCCGCTGTGGCCGCTCCAATTGCGCACGGAAAGCGCGCATGAAGAGGGCGGCGTGCGCGACTGGGCCGTCGGGACGACGAGCTTTACCGGCGACAAAAGCGGAAACGTGAAACAGTTGCACGCGATCCGCGTGGGCGGGCCGCCGAAGTTTGAGCCGATGCCCGGCACGGAATTCACGATCGAGGCGGATCTCGTCCTGCTGGCGCTGGGTTTCATCGGCCCGGTGAAGCAAGGAATGCTGGAGCAATTCGGCGTGAATCTCGATGCCCGCGGCAACGTCGCGACGCAGGGCAACTACATGAGTTCGGTGCCGGGAATTTTTTCGGCCGGCGACATGCGCCGCGGCCAGTCGCTGGTTGTGTGGGCGATTGCGGAGGGTCGCAGCGCCGCAAAGGCCGTGGATGAATACCTCAGATTGCAGCAGAAGTAATTTCGCCACCGATCAACGGGTGAGGTCGCGAAGCCAGGCGCCGATTACGTAGGCTACAGCGGCAGCGCCGCCCCCAACCGCAAGAGTCCCGAGCGCGGAATACCACCAAGGCCGGATCGACCATCGGCTTTTGAGCGCGCCGATCATGACGAATATCAGACTGGTTGCCGCTGAGGCCACCCAGAAGGCGTTCTTCATACCGGCCACGAATGGGACAAGCGGGACTAGACCACAAAGAAGAAAAGCTCCAAAGGTCGACCCGGCCGCCCGCCACGGGGAACGCACCGAAGCCGGCAGGCCATATTCCTCGCGGACCATTATGCGCACCCAGCGATCGCGGTCCGCGGTGACCACAGCGACGGCCCGGTCGAGCAGGTCGCCCACAATCCCGAGTCCCCGCAGAATCTCGCGTACCTCCTCGCGTTCACCATCCGGAACGGCCTCGATATGGCGGCGCTCAACCGCTTCAGCGTGGTGGAACTCCTCGTGCTCCGATCGAGTAGCCAGATAGTTGCCCGCGGCCATCGCGAAACCGTCCGCAACCAGATTGGCGCTGCCGAGGATCAGGATGATGCGCGGCAACAGGTGAGCCCCAACGACTCCCGCGACGATCGCGAATGTGGTCACGGTGCCGTCGATGCCGCCATAGACCCAATCCCTGAGATAGCTGTAGGGAGGTCCGGCCGCAAGTCGTCGGCGGATGGCCTCGTGGGTGTGCTCGTGTTCCATGATCTCGCCTCACACTACGGCCCAGATTTTCGATGCCTCGCGAAACAGCTTTCCCGAAAACACCATACCATTGCAGCGCCGACATTCCTGTGACCGTTATCACCGTATGTCAAAAGGGTTTGGCCGGGTCGTTCTTGGAGGGGGCAGGGGTCGCGATATCTTTGAGGGTTGAGCCGGTAAGAGGCGCGGGAAAAGCGGCGGTGCCTCGTAGATTGCTTGGCTTATATCCTCCTCGACGGGCCACGGCTCATTGATCGCCGACCGCTGCGTACGGCCCCCCTTCACACGCAGCACGGAGGCTGATAGGATCACGATCGGCCTGCAAGTCCAGCGACGCTTTCTCTGCTTGGCGTCGGCTCCGCTGTTCAAGGTCCGACGATCTCTTATGCATCCTTCAAAGATTCGAAACCTGCTGATGCTAGCGGTGCTGTTGGCGCTCAGCCTCTGGGCGATCACCATCGCCGCGAATTTCATTATCGAATACAACTGGTGGAAAGAGGTCGGACAAGTTGGTACCTGGATCAGCATGCTGTGGTACAGCATTGCACCCTTCGCGGCGGGCGCCCTTGTGGCCTTCATCGCGCTGTGGATGGCTCATGCGCGGGGGCTGCACTTCGCCGGCATCCGCCGACGGGACTTCCGCCTGTACTCCCGCCTGATTACGGTGGGGCTGGCGATCGCGGCGGTACTCTTCGCCTTGGCCTCAATTGACTACTGGACAGTCATGCGCTTTTTCGGGTCGCGTGGGCTCACGCTGCCCCCCGACGCTTGGAGGGATCAGGTTTTTTCGCGCCCCCTGTCTTTTTACCTGTTCGATCTGCCTTTCTATTCGGAAGTAGTCTGGTTTGTGATTGTGCTGGCGATCCTTTGCGCCCTGATCTTCTGGGCCACTGCCCGGGGATGGCAGTTCTGGATCAGTGGCGGGGGCCTGAGGACTCTTGATCGGGGGGCTCGTGCGTTGATGCTGCCAGGCGCCAGCCGCAGCGGCTTCGTGCGCATCATCGTCACACTTTTGCTACTGGGTCTCGCTGCCTTGTTTTTCCTCGGCAACTACGATCTTCTGTTCAACTCTCACGCCTTCATGACCGGCGCCGATTACGTGGATGCCAAGGTTACGCTCCCTTTGCGCTGGCTCCTCATTATCGCTGTCTTAGCGGCGCTCCCGCTCGCATGGACATCGAGATACAAGAAGGCGACGGTCGTTGTACTCGCCTTTTTTGTCCTGCAACTGGCTCTTCCGGCCATCGTTAGCGCCGTGTATGTACGACCGAATGAGATCTCGATCGAACGGCCGTACATCGAGCGCCATATTCAGGCCACCACTGCCGCCTTCGGCCTGAATCGGAGCTCCACCGAGCGCCCGTTCACTGCTAGCGGGCAACAGACGGTCGATGCCGTGCAAGACGCCACGCTCCTCGAAAATATTCGTCTTTGGGACCTGGGCGCCTACAGCGCAACAATCACCCAGATCCAGGCGCTGCGCCCGTATTACATCTTCCCCAACACTGACGTAGACCGCTACTTCCCCAACGGTCACATCGAGCAGGTAATGTTGTCTCCTCGCGAAATCGACGTGAACCAGTTGTCCGCCGAGGCCAGCCAGAGCTGGGTCAATCCGCGGTTCATTTATACCCATGGCTTTGGCGTGGTCGTATCGGAGGTCAACAAGATTACGCCCGACGGCCTGCCTGTCCTGCTCATCGAAAACGCCCCGCCGGAAATCAAATCGCCTGGTTTCCAGCTCACCCGGCCGGAAATCTACTACGGCGAGAGCACTCAGGATCCGGTGTTCGTTCACACCGCCCGCGAGGAGTTTGATTATCCTTCCGGCGACCAGAACAAGTATTCGACCTACCAGGGCACTGGAGGTTTTCCGATTGGCTCTTTCCTACTAAAGACCGCCGCCGCGATATCCCAGGGCGAGCCCAACATGATTTTCACGGGCTATCTCACCGGACAGAGCCGCATGATGATTTACCGCAAGGTGCAGGGAAGACTGGCACATCTGGCCCCCTTCTTGAATTGGGATCCCGACCCTTACTTAGTGGTTACCGATGACGGCAGGTTGGTATGGATGGTGGACGGCTACACGACTTCTCTTTCGCATCCGTACTCGGCGACGCTCCCCGTGACCGGGGTGGACGAAGGCGCCAACTACATTCGCAATGCGGTAAAGGCCACGGTGGACGCCTACACCGGGAAAGTGTCTTTGTACGTATTCGATCCGAGCGACCCCATTATCGAGGTTTACGAGAACCTGTTTCCGAAACTATTCCAGCCCGCGTCCGAAATGCCCGCCGACCTGCGCCGGCATGCCCGCTACCCTGAGGTTCTTTTTCGCGCACAGGCCGAGGCTTATCGTATTTTTCACATGCGCGATCCGCAAGTCTTCTACAACAAGGAAGACATCTGGGAGGTCGCGCATACCCTATCGGGCCAGTCTGGACAGCCCGAATCCATGCAGCCCACCTACGTGGTGGCTACCCTGCCTGGAGAGAAAGAACCCGAGTTCCTGCTGATCCTGCCTTTCACCCCTCGGGGCAAAGACAACCTGATTGGGTGGATGGCTGCGCGCTGCGACGGAGATCGATTAGGGGACCTGGTTTATTTTCAACTCTCGAAACAGCAACTCATGTACGGCCCGATGCAGATTGAATCGCGCATTGATCAGGACCAGAACATCTCCAAGGATCTGACCTTGTGGAACCAGCAGGGCTCGCACGTTCTGCGCGGGAACATCATTGCTCTGCCCGTCAGTGGCGGCTTCCTCTACGTCGAGTCCATTTACATCCAGGCCGGCGAAGCCCGTATGCCGCAGCTCAAAAAGATCGTACTGGCCATGGGTGACCGGCTGATTTATCGGGATACTTTCAACGAGGCCCTTGCCGAACTTACAGGCGGTACTGCGCCTCCAGGACCGGCTCTTCCCGCGGCTACTCCGGCCTCGGCGGCCAGCGAACAGAACTTGCCCGCACTCACCGAGCGCCTCAGCCGTCTTCGAGAACAGGCCGAACAACTGGCCCGGGAGCTGCAGGCGCTGGAAAAAGATACGCAGAAGAAGAAATAGACTGAGGTTGCGGAACTACCGCCTGCGCTCAGGCAGCGGCGACTGACGAAGAACGCGGTACCTCTGCCGTTGAACGAGCGAGCCATGAATAGCTGCCGCTCTATTTCGGCTCATTCGACGAGAACGGAGTTTTTGATAGGGATAACCGTTCAAATTCGGCGTTCGCCATAAATGCACCAGCAGCTAACTTCCATCACGAATGATACGGCAGGACTCGATGTCGAAGCTAACATCTCCGATCGTCAGCCGCGTCTGATCGCGGAAGCCAGCGATGAAACGCAGAAAGCGCAAGACATCGGGAAAGTTCGTGGCCAGGCCGATGGACGCACGAATGGAACCAGCGCTCTTGCGGCTTCGGTCTTGCATCAATCGCACGAAACTGAGCAGATTGACGTCGCGTCCCATTGCGAGTCCGGCCTGCATGTCCTCTTCAGTTAGTCCTTCAGCCATCTCTCCCGCGCCAGGATTGCAGAAGCACCCCGTGCGCAGCGATATCCCTTCTTCACCGGCCAGTTCTTCTACGCGCCGGTAATCCAGAAGATGTCCCTGCGGATCGTAGAGGTTGAAGGTCACAGTGCCGCCGCGGTTTTCCGTTGTTGCGGGGCCATAGATGCGGACCATGGCCCGGCCGTTGCCGTGCCGCAGAGCCAGTAATTCATCGAGGAGCCATCCCGTAAGGCAGCGGACACGTTCGGCGATCACCTCTAATCCGATCGCTTGGAGGTGGCGCAGACCAATTTCTACGGCGGGAATGGAGAGGTAATTCAGCGTGCCGTCCTCGAAAGCAGCTTCGTTGGGGGACAGCACGTGAGCCTGACCCTGAACCGACGCGAAGTTAATCGTCCCGCCAGCGAACCACGGACGCTTCAGTTTTGCGAAAGCCGAGCGGCGAATGAGCAGGGCGCCGACGCCTGTCGGATAACCGAACATCTTGTAGAAGGAGACGCTCACGAAGTCGGGCTTCACAGCGGTCAGGTCGAGACGGTTTGTCGGCACGAAAGCCGCCGCGTCGAGCAGCACGTCCCAGCCTTTAGTCTTCGCTCTGGCCACGAGGTCGAGCGGATGTTTGACGCCCGAGAAATTAGATTGCGCGGGATAAGCGAACAGATTGTGATGGGCCGAATCAGCCTGATCCAGCAAGGCATCGAGACGGGCCATGTCGAAGTGCAGCCCTGGTGTCACAAGCGGCGCATAGGCGACAGTGGCACCTTTAGCGTGCGCGAATTCCCGGATTCCGTTTACGGAGTTGTGGTTGTCGAAGGTAAGCAGGAAGCGGTTACCTAGTGCAAACGGATATGACTCTCCAACCAGTTTGAGCGCCGCGGAGGCGTTTTGCGTGAAGACGAGAATATAATCGTCCGCACGAGCGTTGAAATAACTCAGCACATAGCTGCGGGCACGTTCGACATGCTCCGTCATCGCCACCGAGGTAGGGTTGGCGGAGTGGGGATTGCCAAAAACGCCGGAACGCAACATGTCGAAGTGCTGGTGGAGTTGCGACTCGGCGTAGAGAGAAGCGCCGGTGTAGTCGAGGTAGACCTGATGGCGTTCGTCCAGCCGGCGATACTCGGTCGCGCGCAGCTTGTCCAGCAAGGTTGTGTTGACGTAGCGCGGGTACCGAGCGACGAAATCCGCGTACGCTTCATCCACCTGCGGGATCTCGTGGGCGCCGCCTTTTGCCATAGACGTATTTAAATCTTATGCCTTCACACCGACTTTGCGAAGGATTGTCATCATAGGACACCGCTTCGTGAAGGCGGATTTTGCGGGCCGCACTCGAGTATAGTCCACTGGCGGCTTATGACCCCCTAGTTCCACCAAACTCGATTTCACAGCCGATGGCTGCGATACAAACTCTCTCATTCGGAGTGCTACGCTCGGTCCGGTCACATCCGGCCAGGCGGACCGAGTTAGTGCCTGGTATCTCACGTTCTTTTCTTGATCAGACTCAAACCAAACAACAGCGCGGAGAAGATGACAATCGTCGGCCCAACTGTCGAAAGCCTAAGAACAAATATGTTCAGCAGGAATCCCGCGACGACCGAGACGAGGCTGACGGCCGAGGAGACGAGGAGGAAGTGCGAAAGCTTGTCGGTTAAGTGCCGAGCCGTCGCCGCAGGCAAGATGATCAACGCGCTGGCGAGCAGCGTCCCCATAAAACGCAGACCAACGAGGATGGTCAGGCTGAAGAGCAGAAGAAAGTAGAGATCAACTCGACCGACCTTCACGCCAGTTGCCGCAGCCAAATCCTGCGAGAAGACACTGAGCGCTAGGCGGTCCTTGAGAAAAAAGACGGAAAGGACCACAAATAGCGTAGTCGCAAAGCCTAGAAGAAACCCGAGAAGGGAGACCTGTTGCAATTCGCCAAAGAGAGCCTCAATGAGATCCTCCCGCGGGGTCACTGCCGCGCCGATGGCTAGACCCGCCGCGAAGACTACGCCGATCGCGGCGTCGGTAGCCAAACCCGTCTTCTTTTGGAGTCGCCACACCAAGATCGTTCCGAGAAACAAAGTTGTGGCGCCGCCGACCAACGGGTTCATCTTCAGAAGAAACGCAACACCGAGCCCTGGGAGGGCTAAGTGAGAAATCACATCGCTAGCCAGAACCATTCGTTTCATTAGAGCAAAACAACCGACGAGACCCGCAGCCAGCGCGAAAAAGAGCGCCAACAAGAAGAGAAAGCCTTGGCCTTCAGGCATGTTGATAGCTCCCTCGGGATTCGTGACTCTTGACTCAGCCTTTCAAGTGGTCTTCGATGTGACGGTAATACTTGGGCGGTGCCGCGTAGAGACCTTCAAGCATTGCCGGAGTCAGAATCTCTTTTGGAGGACCCATGCAGGGCTTCCCTTTGCTGAGACACAAAACCATGTTGGCGTAACGATAGACAACGCTCAGGTCGTGGGACACCAGAATGACCGTCATGCCTTTATCCTTTTGCAGCGAGTGGAGCAACTCGTAGACGCGTTCCTCGGTCAACTCATCTAGGCTTGCGGTCGGCTCGTCGAAGAGGAGCACATTCGGTTGTCCTAACAATGCGAAGGCAATCAGTGCCTTTTGAAACTGTCCGCCCGAAAGGTGCCCGATGCTCGTGTTTAGAAGTTCTCGTGTGAGGCCAACCTCGGAGGACACCTGCTCCAGCTCTGCCCCCGGCAGCTTAAGAAAAGTGGCCTTTGCCTCCAGGAGGTCTCTCAAGTGGAGGGGTAGCTGTCGATCTGCAGCAATTTTCTGCGGCACGTATCCGAGCCGAGCCCCGTGGCTCCATCGAATTTCACCTTCATAAGGGATAAGATTCATCAGCGCCTTGAGTAAGACGGTCTTCCCGGAGCCATTCGGCCCTATGACCGCCAGGCAATCTCCTGCACGCGCCTCGAAGCTCAGGTCCTGAATGACGACAAGACTACCAAAGGCGATCTTCAGTTTTGATACCGAGAGTAATCGAGCCTCTGTTGAGGTAGATGACAAGCGCCACCTTTTGCCATAGACGTATTAGATCTTATGCCTTCACACCGACTTTGCGAAGGATGGTCATCATAGGGCACCAGTTTGTGAAAGCCGATTGGAATAGGTTCAAGCCTACGAAGGCCGTGAACAAAAACCAATACGGATTTACCCAGTATCCCAATGCGAGTGAGAGTAGGACGAAAGCACCAGCAATCAATCGGATATAGCGTTCTACGTTCATGGCACGGCCTCCTAATCAATCTGCTGCGGGCACAGGATTGTTGCCAACGGGCGGGACACTTTTTGCACCGCCACGTTCACTCAAGTAGTAAAGGACCGGAACCGTCATTCGAGAAAGCACCGTCGAAGCGACCTCCCCTGCCATCAGGGAAATCGCCAGCCCCTGGAAAATCGGGTCGAAGAGAATCACGCTCGCGCCTACCACAACTGCGGCAGCCGTCAGCAGCATCGGGCGGAAACGCACTGCTCCAGCATCGACAACGGCCTGTTCGAGCGACATTCCATGCGAGCGGCGCAATTCAATGAAGTCCACGAGGATGATCGAATTCCGAACGATAATTCCTGCACCGGCGATGAAGCCAATCATCGAGGTAGCGGTGAAGAATGCCCCCATCAGCGCATGAGCGGGCAAGATACCGACGAGCGTCAGCGGAATCGGCGCCATGATCACCAGAGGTGTCTTGAACGAGCGGAACCAACCCACGACCAGCACGTAAATCAGCACCAACACGGCAGCGAAGGCCAAGCCAAGGTCACGGAAGACTTCGACCGTGATGTGCCACTCGCCGTCCCATTTCATCGAGTATCGATCCGTGCGGTCTGGCAGCGTCGTGCCGGAGTACTGCTTCACGTGATAGCCGTCGGGCAATTGGATTTTGTCGATCGCATCGCTCATGTTGAGGATGGCGTACACCGGACTTTCGATCTCACCCGCAACGTCGCCCGTGACGTAGACCACTGGTCGCAGGTTCTTGCGATAAACGCTCTGATCAATCGTGGTCTCCTGAGTGCTTGTGACTTCGCGGAGAGAAACCTGCGCGCCTGCGGGAGTGGGCAACTTCAGATTTTCCAGATCCTCGATGCCGGAGCGGTCTGATCGCGACAAACGTACTTCGATTGGGACATCTTCCCGCGATGTAGGATCGTGCAGTAGTCCCGCCGAGGCTCCGCCCAGACCTATCTGGACCGTGCGTGTAACTTCTGCTGCAGAGACGCCTTGCAGCGCAGCTTTGTCGAGGTCCACCTTCATGTCGTACTTCTTCTGCGGATCTTCCACATACCAGTCGACGTCCACCACGCCCGGTGTCTGTTGGAAAATATTCTTTATCTTTGCGGCGAGTTCCGTCTGCCCCTTGTAGTCCGGTCCGTACACCTCCGCCACGAGAGTTTGCTGCACCGGCGGACCGGGCGGAACCTCGGCGACCTTGATGCGTGCGCCGAACGGAGCGGCAATCTTGTCCAAGTCCGTCCGCAACCTGCGGGCAATTTCGTGGCTCTGCGCCTTGCGATCGTGTCGAGACAGAAGGTTGACCTGGATATCCGCTTGGTTGGGCTGGTTGCGCAGGAAGTAATGCCGCACGAGGCCGTTGAAGTTGTAGGGTCCCGAGGTCCCGGCATAGATTTGGTAGTTGATGACTTCGGGCTGCTGACCCAGGTAGCTCCCCAATGCCTGTGCCACCCGAGCGGTCTGTTCAAGCGGCGTTCCGTCGGGCATGTCGATGATTACCTGAAACTCGCTCTTGTTGTCGAAGGGGAGCATTTTGACCTGCACCCACTTGAGCGGGATGAACGCTACAGCCGCCACGAGCAGCACTATTACGCCGCCAAGAAAAATCCATCTCCGCGTCGGTTTCTGGATCAGAGGATTCATCAGGCGGCGATAGAGCCGCGTGGTCCAACTTTCGGCCTCATGCCCGGACTCCGGGCGAACTGCGTAATGGCGCAGCAGCCGCAACGCAGCCCAAGGCGAAACCACAAAAGCGACGAGCAGCGAGAACACCATGGCTGCCGAAGCGCCGACCGGAATCGGTCGCATGTAAGGACCCATTAGTCCACGCACAAATGCCATTGGGAGAATGGCCGCGATTACGGCGCACGTGGCAAGGATCGTTGGGTTACCGACTTCGTCCACCGCCTCGACCGCAACGTCGGCGAGTGAGCGCCCACGGTTTTCGGGCAGCCGGAAATGTCGAACGATGTTTTCGACCACGACGATGGCATCGTCTACCAGGATGCCGATGGAGAAAATCAGCGCGAAAAGCGTGACGCGATTCAACGTGTACCCGAATAAGTAGAAGATGGCGAGAGTCAGAGCGAGCGTTACAGGGATGGCCAGCAGAACGACACCCGATTCACGCCAGCCCAGCGCCAACGCGATAAGCAACGTAACGGAAATCGTGGCAAGGAAGAGGTGCTTGAGGAGTTCGTCCGATTTGTCCTTGGCCGTCTCGCCATAGTTGCGTGTGACGGTGACGTTCAAATCGGTTGGCAGCGTGTTGCCGCGAAGAGAGTCGATCTTGTGCAGAACATTCTCGGCAATCAGCGTGGCGTTCGCGCCTTTACGCTTGGCCAACGTGATTGTCACGGCTGGATATTCTGCATTTGCCGTGGTTCCAGTTGTTCCCTTTGCGCTGGCGAACATGACGTAGCTGTCGGGTTCCGCTGGACCGTCCTCGATCTTTTCCGCCACATCCCGGAGGTACACTGGTCGGCCTGCGTGAACTCCTACTACGACTTGTTGCAGTTCTTCCGGGCGCGTGAAAAAGTTGCCTGCTTCGACCTGGAATTCTTGATTATCGCGCGCAAAGTCTCCGGCTTGAGTGCGTGTGTTCGCCGCCCCGAGCTGCGCGACAACGGAACTCGGTGTAAGGCCGTACGCCGAAAGTCGCTGAGTGTCCAGCACAACGCGCAACTTTCGGGGCTGCCCGCCGATGACGGTCGTTTCGGAAACGTCGTCCAACTGCTTCAGCGAATGTTCCAGTTCTGCGGCAATACGCCGCAATTGATAAGCGTCGTAGTTCTTGCCCCAAAGCGTCAGAGCGAGAATCGGCACATCATCAATCGAACGTACCTTGATGATCGGCTGCGAAACTCCCTGTGGGATCCGGTCAAAATTCGAGTAGAGCTTGTTGTACGTTTTGACGATCGCATCTTCTTCATTCGTGCCCACGTAGAAGCGCACGATAACCATGCTCAGTCCTGGGTGGCTGATGGAGTAGATGTACTCAACTCCGGGTATTTCGCGGAGAAGGTTTTCCATCGGCACCGTGGCGCGCTGTGTTACTTCTTCGGCTGAGGCCCCCGGCATCTGGACGAAGACGTCCAGCATTGGGACGGCGATCTGCGGTTCTTCCTCACGCGGCGTCTGCCGGATGCTGAAAGCTCCAAGCAGAAGAGCACCCACGATGACCAGAGGTGTCAGCTTGGACTGAATGAAAATATGCGCAATCTTGCCGGCTAGTCGCAGGATCTGAGTGGGGTTACCCGGCTTGGTTGACGTGTCGCTCATTGCTGTACTGCGATTCGTTTGCCGCCCAATTCACGATCTCCGGGTGCGGCCACGATCTTGTCCCCGTCTTGCAACCCCGAGAGAACTTCCACCTTTTCGCCGATGCTCGTGCCGAGGGTGACGTAACGCAATCCCGCTATTTGGTTCGCGTCGAGCACGTAGACGCCCTGGAGTTGCCCTCGCTCCACAATGGAGGTCTGTGGAATCAGAATCGCTGGCCGCTCGCCGCGAGGGAAGTGCGCGCGCCCGAACAGGCCAGAGCGGAGACGCGCATCAGAGGGTAATTCGACTTTCACGAGAAAACTGCGGCTGGCGGGATCGGCTGCCGGAACGATTTGCACCACCTTGCCGGAAAGCTGAATATTCCCCAAGGCGTCAATCGTCACTGGGGCGGCCTGCCCAATATGGACGAGGCGGATGTCGCTTTCGTCTACCTGAGTTTCGAGCCGATAGCTGCGCGTGTCTTCGATGGTGAAGATCGGCATGCCGGGCGAAACAAGCGTGCCTGCATCGGCCTTCTTTTCCGTCACCGCGCCGGCAAATGGTGCGCGAATGCGCGTGTAACCGAGCGCAGTTCTAGCTTGAGCTAGCGCGGCATTCGCTTGCGCCTGCCCTGCCCGCGCCATATCACGCCGTGCCTCAGCAGACTGATAGCGGGCTTTGACCTCGTCGAATTCCTGCGGACTGACCGATTTCTTCTCGTAAAGTTGCTGATAGCGCGTCAGCGTTGCTTGAGCAAGTGCCAAGTCCGAATCGGCGGCGGAAACTTCTTTCTCCGCTGCGGCCAAGGCAGCCGTGGCCTGGTCGACGCCCGATCGAGGTTGCGCATCATCGATTACCGCCAGTACCTGTCCGCTCTGCACCCGGTCGCCTTCATGCGCACGGATCTCAACGATGTTGCCCATCATCTGGCTGGACACTTGAGTCGTTTGTGCAGCTTGCACACTTCCGACAGCTTCAAGCCAGTCTGGTAAGGTCGTCCTTTGGGCGACTATAACCGAAACGTTGCTCACCGTCTCGGGCGCTGCGGGCTCGCTACGATTTTCGTGCGAACATCCGGACACCCATCCACTCAAACCTGCAAGCAGCAGAAGGATGGCTACCGTTGCTTGGTTCTTGAGATTCATGGCATCACCACGGGAGATTGGGGATCCAAAGTTCCGCTGGCCCATTCAAGGTTGGCGTAGCCGGTGTGATAGCGATATAAAGCTTCCCAATAATCTGTCTGGCTGCGCCGTGCGGCTTCTTCCGCCGCGAGCAGATCAGTAATCGTCGAAAGACCTGAGTCGTAGCGGTCCTGATTGATGCGCAGGCTTTCTTGCGCCTCAGCGATCGTTGCGCGAGCCACGTCCACCTGTTGACGGGCGGCGTCCAGGTCATAATAAGCGCGACGGACTTCGAGCTGAATCGCGTCGGTAGCCATTTCCTTTACGGCTGAAACTTTTTCCTCCACCGCTCGCTCATGGGAAAGCTGAGCCCGCTTGGCGCCGCCGTCGAAAAGATCGAATTGGACCTCAATCCCGGCCAACCAGCTATTCCCGCCGCCTCCGGCAAGCAGAGTCGGGTTGTCGGCCTCCCACCCTCCAAAGGCATTTACCCGCGGACCGAATGACGATTTCGCGATCGACACGCTCTGCTGCTGCGCCGCTTCCTCCGAGCGGATGCGGTTCAGATCGGGGCGCCTATCCACAGCTTGTTTTTCCAGATCATCAAGCGCCGTTGGTGGAAGGTTTTTCTCTGCGAGGGCCTCAGCTGGATCGAATTCAGTCTCCGCGGATATGCCCATCGACGTGCTCAACTGTGCCCGCGCCAGCGCCACGTTATTTTGGGCGCGAATGAGTTCCTGCTTTCGCGTCGCCGACCGTACCTGGGCGCTCAGATAGTCGGATTCCACGACCACGCCGCTTTCGAAGCGATTTTTGCTTCGGTCGAGAATGGACTGCGCCGTCTTCATTGCTTGCTCGGCCACGTCGAGTTGCTTCTTGGCCAGCAGCACGCCGTAGTAGGAATCCACAACGCGGAAGATAATTTCCTGGTCAGTACGTTCAAGTTGATGCCCGGCGGCATCTTTCACCCGCTCTGCCCGACTCACCGAATGCCAGCTCGCAAGCGAATCAAACAGATTCCACGTTCCACCGATGCGCGTCGCGAAGTTGCCGAAGGGAGCTGGAGTGTTCAGGACGTTGAGCGCGAAGTCTCCCGTTGTGAACCGCTGCTGTCGCAGTTTGCTGCCAAAGACGTACACAGGGTCGTTTCCAATGGTTGCCGTTTCGGACAAAGTGGCGTGCGGCAGGAGAAAGGATCGAGCTCCCTTCACGTCAGCAGAAGCAGCTTTGGTGTCGGCGAGCGCCGCCTTGCGTTCGGGGTTCTTCTCAAGCGCGATATCGACCGCCTGTTGAAGCGTGAGAGGGGACGGTTCCTGTGTCTGCTGTGCGAAAACGAGATTCGGGAGAAATGGCGCCAGTAGCATAGCCAACACGATAACTAGCGCCGATCGGAAGGCAGTATCAAAGTTCATAGAACCAGCGCCTTTCACGGAAAATGCGTGCCACGATTTATACATCGTCCTGCTTGGCGCGGCGGATAGTCTGTGACGGGGAACACCACATCCTCGTATGTGGCGTCGGACCAGCAGTGCTCATCTTTGGACGTCCGCCAGAGCCGGCTTCGCCCACTCCGTTTTCTCTTCGACGATCTCGTACGTGGTGTGCAGCTCAGCTGTCTGCTTCACCATCGCGCCTACCGAGCAATACTTCTCCTCCGATAAACGGATGGCTTGCTCGATCGCGGCGGGATCGATTTCAAATCCCGTAACCACGTGATGGATACGTACCGCCGTGAATACCTGAGGCGGACGTTCCGCCTGATCGGCTTCCACTCGCACCTCGTAGCCCGTCACCTTTTGGTGGAACTTCTGCCGCAGCACGGTAATCACATCGAATCCCGTGCAGCCTGCCAGTGCCACTGCCACCAGCTCAATGGGCTTGGGACCGGTGCCCCCGGCCGCATCGTCGAGCAGCAAGTGGTGTTCGCTGCCGGTCGTCGCGGCAAACTGGCGCTCCGCCTTAAGTGGTTGAGTCAGCACGACTTTAGCAGTGATCATTGGTCCTCCCGCAGGCTCCGGTCTTTCGGAGCTAAATGAATAAATGCGGAGAATTCGAATCTGTTACAGGAAAAAAGAGAACGGCAGGAATAAGATGGAGTGTCCCGACGGTCCTACGGAGATTGGGAGGGACTCGAAACACATGGCCATCGAGAACTTCCGCCTCAAGGTATTCCGCACCGTTGCTGAAAAGCTGAATTTCCGGGAGGCGGCCGAGGCGCTTCTTTTGACTCAGCCTGCCGTCACCCTTCAAATCAAAGTGCTGGAAGAAGAACTTTCGATCCGGCTTTTCGACCGCAGCGGGAATCGGATCGTTCTCACTGAGGCTGGCCGGCATCTTCTGAGGCATGCGACCAAGCTCGCGGCCTTGGCCAAAGCGGCCGAGCAGGACCTCGCGACCCTGAGCGGCGTGCAAAGCGGTGAGTTGGACATTGGCGCGTCCACAACCATTGCGCAATATCTCCTGCCGAAGCTAGTCGGGGATTTCGGGCGGATGTATCCGCGGGCTTCTCTCTCCGTTGTGAGCGGCAACACTTTGCAGGTTGTGGATGCGCTCTTGAAAGGGAGCATTCCGCTCGGGCTGGTGGAAGGTCCCGTGATGCGCAGAGGAGTCAGGGCGGAGTTGTTTCTCGCCGATGAGATCGTATTGATTCTTCCGGCCCAGCATGAGTGGACCGGCCAGGCTATTTCACTGGATCAATTGGCCGCCGAGACGATGATCTTTCGCGAGCAGGGCTCAGGAACGCGCCGCGTGGTGGAAGCCGCATTGCGAAAGGCCCAAGTTCCGCTGAAGAAACTCCACATTTCCATGGAACTCGATTCCACGGAGGCTATCAAGGCAGTCGTGGAAGCGGGACTCGGCGTGGGTTTCGTTTCGGCGCGCGCCATTCAGAAGGAACTCAAACTCCGGACGCTTCAAATCGGCCGCGTCGAGGGTCTCCGCATCCGCCGCAGATTTTCCATCATCCGGTTGCCCGGCCCCCAGCCTGGCGGCTTGGCCGGCGCTTTTCTCCATTACTTGCGTGACATCCGCGCTCGTTCCGCCGATCCGTCGCAAGACTCCCGATAAGCTAGGCTGAAGACTCATAAGGATTGCTGCTTGGACGAGCGTCGCTTCACGCTTCGATACTTGCCTCTGGCTGGCAGGCGCAGATCAGTACCCCTTTTTTGCGGCTCTGCCTCCGGGGGGATGTTTGAGCAGCAAGACGCTCTTCTTTGTGGGATTGATTCTCTGCGCTACGGGCGTGATCTCGCCGCCGCTGGCTCTCTTGCTGGGCCTTGCCTACGGCTTCTCGTTCCTTCACCCGTATCACATCGACAGCCAGAATCTTTCCAAGTTTCTCCTGCAGGCCTCCGTGGTCGGCATGGGTTTTGGAATGGACCTGCACGACGTGCTGCAGGCGGGAAAGAGCGGGCTTGTCTACACGGCCGGAGGCATTGCGTTCGCGCTATGTTTCGGCTTGCTCGTGGGCCGTCTACTGGGTGTGAAGAAAAAGACGTCCTTTCTCATCACCGCCGGTACCGCGATCTGCGGTGGAAGCGCCATCGCTGCGGTCGCGCCGATCATCAATGCTGACCAGGAGGAGACGGCGGTTTCTCTCGGCACGATATTCGTTTTGAATTCGATCGCACTGCTGATTTTCCCCGCTATCGGTTGGGCCCTTCATTTAACCCAGCAGCAGTTTGGCCTCTGGTCAGCGCTGGCGATTCACGACACAAGTTCCGTCGTCGGCGCTACGTCGCGTTTCGGAGCCGTAGCGCTCGTTGTCGGGACAACGGTCAAGCTGACGCGCGCCTTGTGGATCGTGCCTGTTTCCGCGGGCGCGGCGGTATTGACGCGGTCGAAGAGCCGCATCCGCTGGCCGTGGTTCATTCTGTTTTTTTGCCTTGCCGCCGTCCTGAACACGTATGTGCCATCCTTAAGGGGTGTGTCCGGCACTCTGAGCCATCTCGGGAAGCTGGGCCTCACCGCCACGCTTTTCCTGATCGGTACGGGGCTCTCCGGCGCTACATTGAAGCGCGTCGGTGTGCGCCCTCTGTTGCAAGGCGTGATTCTGTGGATCGTGGTTGCGATATCGTCCTTGTGCTTGATCATGGCCGGTGTGATCTTGCTCTAGCCGAGGAGGAACTGATCCTCACTACCGATTGTCGCCGTCTTGTCCGTTCAGAGTTTGAAAAGCGGCCGACAGGAATTTTCTGATACTGGAAAGAGCGACTAATGGCTCCTGTGGCTCCTGCGGATGATGACCAGCATTTTGAGATTGATCCACGCGAATCGCCAAACTTGCCATGGGAAAAACGTGCGCATGAACAGGGTCATGCCGGTTGGCTTCGTGGCGTAAAAGCTAGGCTTCATTTGCGGTTTCTGTTGCGTGTATTCAGATACTTGCTCGGTCATCGCTTACTCCGGAATCAGTGACCAGCCTGGCCGCAGGCGGGCCTTGTAAAGAAACATGTGGTGAAGCAGGATCTTGATCCAATGTCCAGCAAGGCCGATCTCCCCCATGGTGTAATCCAAATCGCGACCATATTCCGGATATCGTTCGTAGTCCGGTACGATCGGGAAGACAATCATCGAAGCTGCGGTTCCCGTGAACGGGTTTGCGCCCGCCGAAGCGACGCAGGCCGCGCCCATTTCCGCCATTGAGGCTGTGTGCGTTGGCTTGTCGCTGCCACGAATCATGTCCGCGATGCTGTGCGCTACCGCCTTGCCAATCATGGCGGAAGGCATCCCGGTGCGCGGCGGTGCTGCAAAAATTGGAGTACCGCGAGGATTCACCCGCGGGCGCGAGACCGGATGTGGCGGCGCGAATGCTATTCCAACAGCGAATAGGTTCTTGAAGGCGGGACTTTGGTAATAGCGCGGCCAGTCGCGCGCCCGCCACTCTTCGTAGGGTTTCTGTAGGTAGTCGGCGTCAACCTTCATAAAACCACTAGGTGCGAACACGCGCGGCGTGATGTCCTCCCCTTTGCGGTCGAATGCCTTGAGGCCCACTCCTGAAAAAGGCGGCAGTAGCATGGCCATATCGAATGAGATTTCCCGGTCCTCCCCTTCCAGATTCTCGTAGTAGGCGCGACCGCTTTCCACTTTCTTGACGTGCGCACGCGTAATCCAGTCGATGCCGCGCTCGGCGAACAGCGATTCGGTAAAGATGTTGCTTGGCGTCACGTAACCGGAACGCTTGATTCGCAGGCCATCCATGCCGAAATCCCCAAGTTCATATTCATTCGAGAGATAGATGACCTCCGCTCTATCCCTAACTCCATGGGCGCGGAGCTCAAATTCCAAATTGACGGCGTATTCGAACGCTGCTCCTTCGCACGTACAGGTCCCGTGCCCGGTGCCGACGACGAAGCGCTTCCGCTCACCACGTTTCATCCGCTCGATCTGTTCGAGAAAGACACGAGCGGTCTCCCGCGCGTGCTCGGCGGTACATACGGAGAGACTGTGCTTCTCTGGCCCCAATCCCTCGGTTGCGCCGAAATTAAGCTTCGGGCCAGTGGCGTTGATCAAGAAATCGTAGTTCACGCGCTCTCGCTCGCCCGCTTTACCCTCGAGTGTCCACTCGATCTCGACAGCGGGAGAAGCGTTGGTATCTGTGCCCTCCGGATAAAGCGCCAGTGCGCGCGCCTGCTTGAACTCGATGCCGTGATTGCGGTAAACGGGGACGAGCGGAAAGACTACTTGCTCCTGTCTTAGTAAGCCGACGCCCACCCAGATGTTCGATGGAATCCAGTTGTAACGAGGAAGCGGAGATACCACCACCACCTCGTCATTTATTCCCAGCCACTTTCGGAGGAAAGCCGCAGCCGTATGGCCGGAAATGCCAGCACCCAGGACCACGACGCGTGCCATTTGAGTCAAACCTCCTTCGGGCTTGCTACCGGAGGTGCGCCATCATTTTCCCCGCCCACTGTAGGTTTCATTCGACATCTGGCATGGCGCACTGCGGCGGACGTCACTTCGGTTTCGCCGTGCTCGTGTTGATGCCACAAACGGACCACGCAGGGCAGAATCGAACCAGGCCGGTGACAAGGGCGACCGCGCCGACGATGTATGCGACAATCGCGAAGGTTCCCGTGACAACATGTAGGAAACCCAAAACCAGCAGTGCAATTCCGAGAATTATGCGAATACCTCGATCCACTCCTCCAACATTGTTCAGCATTTCTTCTTCCCCTTCGCTAGATGACGGCTTTGTACGTCCGCCATCGGAACGACCCTTTCTCTGAAGTCAGATGAAAGAATGCACGCGAGCGAGATTTGTTACAGAAAAAAGCTGGCAATCGGAGAGAGCTTAAGCGGTGCGCTGCGTACCACTTACGCGGTCTTGCCGGGTTTCGCGACCGTCGCCATCAGATCGTGGTACTGAGACAGGAGGTCGCGTCTGAGTTTTGCAGCGGCGTTCGGGTCGGGCAATTCGTTGGGCGCATGACGGCAGTGTTCGATCGATTTCTCGAGACTGGCGAGGAATGCGAGGCACGGCTCGCAGCCATGCATGTGCTTTTCCAGTTCTTCGCAAAGGGAATCATCAAGCTCGTCGTCGAGGTAGTCAGAAAGTTCAGCGAATATTTCCTTGCAGCGCCGTTGGCGAGGCAGTGCTGAGAGGTGCTTTTCACCGGAGGGTTTCACCGCTCGACGGGGCATGCGATGCCGATCCTGTTTGGCCAATTCTTTTCGCACGAAGAGCCGCGCCCGGTGCAGCCGCACGCGGACTGTGCCTGGCCGGAGGCCCGTGATTTCGGCGACGTCCCCATCGGACAACTCCTCCATGTCATGCAGCACGAGAATCAGACGATATTCCGGCGGCAGTTTGCGCACCGCTTCCCGAAGACGCTTCGCATTCTCGCGACGCAACAACGAGGTCTCGGGCGTCCCATCGGGATTGTCGGATAGCTTCTGCAATTCGTGACGGTCGGGCATCAGTTCTTCGAGGGAGAGGTCTTCCTTGGGAGCAAATTTGCTCTTGCGTCGGCTCATCAGACAACGGTTTTTGGCAACCTTGTAAAGCCAAACCATCAGAGCCTTGGGGCTGTCGAACTTTGGCAGGTTGGGAATCGATTTGAGAAGCACTTCCTGCATGGTGTCTTCGGCATCTTGCCGCTGCCCGCACACCTTCATGCTGAAGGAAAAGACTGTGTTCTGTAGCAAAGCCAGCGCTTCTTCCAGAGACTTCGGGTCTTTTCGCTGGATTAGTTCAACGACTTGCTCGATCTCGGGTCGCACGAAGTCAACTGTAGCACGGCAGTGTAGCGCACAGAGTTCCGCGCCTTGTTTCACCGATTCATGAAGCAAAACACCGTGTCAATCACGGCAAAGTATCCTCCCGAGTCGGCTAGGAGGTGGTCCGAAAACATGTGCGAGCAAGAGGACTTGCGAATTTCGACCGCGCGAAGTCAACCACTTACGGGCCAAATTCAACAGGGGATATTGGGCAATTGGTGGAGGGTACCGTCGGGTAGCCGGGGGGACTTGTCCGGTTACGGCGTTAATCAGGAGTTGAGAATTCTTCGCCCAGTCGGGATATCCGATATCTCGGAGTCTCTCCGACATGTCGTACGGCGCGTCAAGATTCACCCCAACGAGGTCACTTTCACCGGCTCGATCTTATACAACACGCGAACCTCTCCCGGCTGGCGGAAGGGATATACGGCCTGGCCCAGATATTTCTGCGACAGGCTGTTAATGTGCTCGTCGGCGCCGTTTTGCGTGATTTCCACAACGCGCCCTCGAATCGCCAGGTAACGGTAGGGATTATCTGGATCGAGGATCGAGAGCGATACACGCGGATCACGGCGCACGTTCCTGTCTTTCACGCGGCCCTGCGCAGAATTGAACCGCACGTATTTGCCGTCGTAGTCCACCCAAACGGGTGTGACTTGCGGGCTCCCATCGCCCATGATCGTCCCCAGATTTGCGAACGCCCGCTTCTGAAACAGGTCGAGAAATTTTTCGGGGATCGTCTCCGCCATTGTCAGCCTCCTGCGAACCAGATTCGATCATAAGGATAGCCGAGGTGTTGCATTTTCCGTCTGGCATTTTTCCACAAGCTGCGAGTCTATTGCCCGCAATTCGCTAACTCCTGATTAGCCGGATAGCGGACAGTACTGGACTTGGCCATTGGGCTCGGAAACCGAGACGACGATCAGCGCTCCCGAGCACATAGCGTCTCCAGCAGCCGGAGAACTTGGTGTACCCTGATGCCGGTTCAGACTCCGTGATTCGGTGGTAGACTCGCTCGCAAACCACAAATGAAATGGGAGGAGTTCGATGAGTCGTATTCTTTGTAAGTGGATCGTGCTCTCGGCAGTACTGTTGGCGCCGGCGGCGAGTTTCGCGCAGGTGGCCTGCACGCGCGACGGCCTGCAAGCTGCCACCAATCTCTACATTGAGGCTCAAAGCAAGGGCGATCCTTCCGGCATGCCGCTGCCGAACGGGCTTGCTTATATCGAAAACATGCAGGTCGTCGACATCAAATCGGGTGTCATTCAGAAACCGCTGAAGATCGATTTTCATCGAACCTTGATTGACCCGGCAACGTGTCAGACATTTACCGAAGTGATCGTTACGGACAAAAGCCACCCGTACGTCATCGGCACGCGCCTCAGGATCAATCACGACAAAATCGCAGAGATCGAATCGCTTGTAACGCAGGACGGCGACTGGCTATTCAACGTCGATAACTACTACAAGTGGTCGCCCGCTGAGGATTGGGGAGTGATTCCGGCGGGACAGCGCGATAGCCGCGAGACCCTGGTTGCTGCGGCCAATGCCTACCTCGATGCTTTCTTGGAAAAGAAGCTCGACCTGGTGCCGTGGGGATACCCGTGCAACCGTACCGAAGGCGGTATCCGCACCGGTAAAGGCGCCCCGGACGATAGCTGCACGGTCGGCGTGCCGGCCGGCGTCAACATCGTAGCGCGGCGCTTCGTCGTTGATGAAACGATTGGAGCGGTTGTCGCGTTCTGCACTTTCGGTGTCGGCGGATTGCCGGATACCCACCTCTTTCGCCTAGAGAAGGGCAAGCTGCGTTACGTGCATACCCTGACGCATGTGCCGCCGGGTTACCATATTCGGGTTAACGGGAACCCCGTACCCAGCTCCGCGCCCAGCAACCCGGCACCCAACAAGCAGCAATGAACTGAAATCGAGTCCCAGTTGCACCGGCGCACGCTAACTCAAACGACATGGAAACGGAGCGATCGAAACGAACACGATGGCTTCAGAAGCACAGCTTCACGCGACAAGGCATAATGCTGCGCTTTCTGGAGAGGAAGAAAACGGAATTCCGGATCTGTGGAGGGACAAATGAATAGGATGCTGAGTTATACCCTCATCGCCATCGCCGCAATGCTGACGGCAAGTTCGGCGCTTGCGCACCATTCGTTTGCGATGTTCGACCAGTCGAAGTCGGTCACGCTGCAGGGCACCGTCAAGGATTTCCGCTGGACCAATCCCCACGTCTTCATCCAGCTGCTCGTCAAGACGGAAGGTGGCAGCGAAGAAGAATGGAGCATTGAGATGACGAGCCCGGAGCATCTGGCGCGCGTCGGCTGGCGGCCCGGAACCTTGAAGCCGGGTGACAAGGTGACCTTGGTCATCCATCCGATGCGCGATGGCAGCGCGGGTGGCCAGTATCTCTCGGGAACCGGACCGGACGGCCCACTCGTCGGCTCACCAGCGTCGCAAGGTGAAGGCAAATGACTCCGCGGAGACTGGCACTAGCGGCGGCGATCCTGCTGGGGTGCGTGGCGAGCATGGGCGCGTCGGCAGGGATGCCGGATTGGAGCGGCCAGTGGGAAAATGTCGGTGCGACGCCCGATGCATCGGGAGGATTCAATCAGTCGCTCGATGATGTTCTGAAGAAAATGCAGTGGGGACCACCGAACAAACCCGAGTTACAGGCCCGAGTGGACAAGATCGTCGCATCGGAGCGCAAGAGATTGGAGGCTATCAGCCGCGGAGAAGATCCGGGCGGGGTGGACGCGAAAGCCTGCACTTTCGGATTTCCTTTGATAATGCTCGATTCACCGCTGATGTTCGAAGTTCTACCGACGCCGAAGGAAACGACTCTGATCTTCTCGAGCCGCGAGATCCGCCACGTTTACACCGATGGAAGGCCGCACACGCCGAAGGACGAACTGTGGGCGACGCCGTGGGGTGACTCGATCGGCCACTGGGAAGGAGAGACTCTGGTGATCGACACCATCGCGGTGAAATCTCCCTTTGCTTCTTCGGAGTCGGAGGGTGTCGCCGTGCTGGCGTTTGGGGACGTCGAGGGCGAGCAGACGATCACCATTTTGAGTCCGCAGGCGCACTTCATTGAGAGGATCCGGATGCTCGACAAGGATCATCTGGAGGACCAGATGACCGTCATTGATCCCACCAGTTTCACGGCGCCCTGGCATGTGAACCGCACCTACGAGCGGGTGGCTCATATTAACCGCATGGTCTACGAGGACTGCGAGGGCGAAGAACGCAACCCCGTCGTCAACGGCCGGTTCACGCTCGCACCGCCGCCCTCAGCGAAACCGCTGCCGGCAACAGCGCCGAACAGTGCTCCGTCCGCTCAATCCCCCGCTCCTCAATAGCTTTCCATGTCGCTATCTGGTGAACAGTGGCGTGTGATTTGCGTGTGAACGGCACAAACGGCGGAAGGTCAACTCCTGGCTAGTCGGATTACCCGACATCTTGGTTCCAGTACCAACTTTTCCGGGAACCGCGTTAATCAGGACTTAGCCCTTCATTTGCCAACACACAACATTTCTTCTACTCTGGTGAATGTGACGATGCCTTCCGCGGCGGCTGCCTTGATCGCCGCGGCGAGTTACTTCGCCTCCGCGGTCTTTTGCTTAATGCGCTTGGTGGATTCCTCCGGCTGGCATTAGCGAGCCGCTTCAATTGCTGCGAATTGACATTCCGTATCGCGCTGACTATCTTGAAGGCACTTGTCGTGCGAGAAGTTTCGGGCTGCACTCGGGTGGGAGAGGCCCAAGGGGATGCGAATAATGAAACGAAACAGAAAATGGTTCTTGGCGGCTGCGCTGCTCGCCGGCGGATTGTGCACGGCCGCGGCGGCTTCCGCGCAGGTGACACTCGAAGTAATGAATCCGCGCGGTGAAATTCCTCCGCCGAAAACGCTGGGCATCAGCCCACGCGGCGGAAGCCTCGACGGCAAGAAGATCGTGCTGATCGATAACGGCAAATACGGCGCCAGCAATTTTCTTAACGTGCTCGCCGACATGCTGAAGCAGAAATATCCGACGGCGACGATCGTGATGTATCCGAAACCGGCGGCGGAAACGATTACGGATCTGCCGAAGTGGTATCCCACGGTGAAGCAGCAGGGAGACCTGTTCGTTTTCGGTGTCGGTGATTGAGGGAGCTGCACGTGGTGGGGTTCCCACGACACGATCGAAATTGAAAAGACAGGAATGCCGGGCGTCTACTACACAACCACCGAATTTCTAGACGATGCAAAGTCCGCAGCGAAAGATCGCGGCATGCCGGGAATCCGCACACTGGCGCTTCCTGCGGATAAGTATTACGTCGCGCGCGCGAACAAGGAAGAGCTGCAGCCAGTTGCGGATGCGTTCTTCGACAAGATGGTCGACGCGCTGACGCGGCCGCTAACGGCAGAAGAGGCGAAACCTTCTCAGGCGCAACAGCTCCACGAAAACGCGAACATCAAGGTGACCGGAAAGAATTTCCAGGACGCTTCGGAAAAGGTGAACGAGCTGTTCCTCGATAATCACTGGGCCGACGGCTTACCGATCATCCCACCCACGCCTGAATTGGTGAAAGCGATGGAGGCTGGGACGACACGTTCGCCGAAGGACGTTCTCGGGCAAGTGGCGCCGAAGAGCGGCACGGCAACCATCGAGAAGATTGCGATCAACTCAGTAATGGCGGGGGCCAAACCGGAATACTTCCCCGTCATTCTCGCCGCGATGGAAGGCTTCCTCGACAAGCACTACGATCTGACACATGTAATGGCGTCCACGGGATCCTTCACGCCCGTCGTGCTTGTGGACGGTCCGATCGCGAAGGAACTCAACTTCAATTCCGGCATCGGCATGCTGGGACACGGATGGCGCGCGAACAGCACCGTGGGCCGGGCGATCCAGTTGTCCCTGCTCAACCTCGGCCAGACTTGGCCCCAGGTGAACTTCATGGGACTCACCGGGCGGCTCGAGGCATACACGTTCTACACGTTCGCGGAGGACACGGCGAAGAGCCCGTGGGAACCGTACAACGTGAGCCAGGGCTTTCAGGCCGGAGACAACACCGTGACCGTGTCGTCGTCGGGGAATCCGCAGGTATTCGGCGGCGGCGCGGTAGCGCCATGGACAGCGCAGGGCGTGATCGATCAAATTGTCACGCAAATTCGCAACCGGGGCGTGGCCTGGCCTCACGCTCAGAAACATATCCTGGTGCTGCATCCCGATTGCGCGGTCGAACTCGCCAACCACGGCTACACGCGAAGAAGTCTGCAAGAATACCTCTATGAGCAGACACGAGTGCCCTACGAGAAGCTAGCCAAACAGGTCTCGTTCGGCGAGGGCTCGGAGGAGGAGTTTATCCGCGCGTCGATAGCCGACGGCCGAATCCGGTCGGATCGCGCGCAGATTTTCCTGGACAATCTGAAACCCGGTGGGCGAGTGCCGGTCGTTCAGAGCCCCGACGATTTTCACATCGTCGTGGCGGGCGGCTCGCCCGGGTACGATCTGCTCTTTACGTATCCGGGAACGAACTGGGCACACCAAACGGTGAAAATCACGGGCGCCACGCTGACCAAAGCAGGTCAGTAACGCAATCGGGACAGGACCGAAACCTTACGGCACAGCGACGCGTCTGTCCGCTTAGGCGCGTGGCATTGGGGGAAGGCTCACATTTGAAAAGATTCGCGGTCGTCGCGATTCTGGTTCTTGCTGCTGTCGAACCGCCGTCTGCCTTCCGCGCCGGACGCATCATTGAAAATGGCGAAGGACTAGAGCTAACGGGCACACAGCGGGCACAGCAGAAACCGGCCGAGGGCACATTCAGTTGAGCGCACAAGAATTACTGGCGGATGAGCCTGTAAGCCGGATTCTGTCCGCTGCGCCCGGCGCTGCTGACGTACAGCGTGCCAGCGTTGCCGAGTGAAGCGCGGCGACCATTCCTCTAGGTCCCGGATCGCTCCGGGACTCAAGCAGCCTACCCGAGGGTCAGAGCGCTACGCTCTTGCGAGCGGAACGCATACGGGCCGGGCCGGCCCTCCCCTCCTATTTGGCCTTGCTCCACGCGGGGTTTTCCGTGCCCCGGATGTTGCCATCCGGGCGGTGGGCTCTTACCCCACCTTTTCACCCTTGCCAAATGCGCTCGACCGAAAGAGGCGGGCTTCCGGTTTTTTCCGAAAGCCTGCCGCCGAGGTGCAAGCATCACCGGCGGTCTATTTTCTGTGGCACTTTCCGTGGCCGCGGCGCTGAAACGCGCTTTCGCGCGCCCATCGGCGCAACCCCCTGGCGTTACCAGGCGCGTTGCCCTGCCGTGGCCGACTCTTGCGAGTTCACCACGGCTGGAGTCCGGACTTTCCTCCCGCCCGCTCCGCTTGCGCGGTCGCAGGCCGGCGATCACCCGGCTCATCCGCCAGATTCAATTATACGCGAATTCGCCCGATGACGTGGTTGTCATCGACAAGCGTTGGAGTCTGTGAATCATGCGGTGCGAGCAACAATGATGAAATCGGAATGAGCGAATCTTGATCAGCGGGGAAAGTTTCCGGGGCCGAGGAACCCATCGGCGACGGGCAGGTACGCCATCATCTTCCATGAGCTGCCGTCATGCCGCGCCGTGTAGCAGAAGCGGTTTCTTTGCAGCAGGGAGCCGTCCGCACGACGCCGCGAGATGTCCGCGAGAATCAGCGCGTGATTTTCGGCGAGGAGCGAAATTCGGACGCGACCAATCTCCGAGCGCGCCCACCCGCGCGATTTGAGGTCGGCAAAGATGCGAGCCGAAAGGCGCTGGTGCTCGTCCTCGGTCGCGCAGACGATCAACCCTTCGTCGCCGGACATGAGCGCGTATGGCAAGTCGATGAATTCGGTGGAGCGGGTAATTTCCTGATGGTTGAAGGCGTCCATGTAGGCTCGGTAGAAGCGCTCGACTTCCTTCGAGATTTCGCTTGCGTTAGGCATATGCTCCCTTTCTTGCCGGCGCGGACGCCGCGGGACGGCGGCCACTTCGGCTTCTACTTGGACGCAAGCAGCTTCTCAAAGTGAGCTTCGTCGAGAATCTCGACGCCGAGGGATTTAGCCTTGTCGTATTTCGAGCCGGGATCCGCGCCGACGACGACGTAGCTCGTCTTCTTGCTTACCGACGATCCGGCCTTGCCGCCGTGCGCCGCGACGAGCGCTTCTGCTTCCTCACGCGTGCGGTTCGCGAGCGTCCCGGTGAAAACGAACGTCATACCGGCGAACTTTGAACTCTTGGGCGCGGCGCGCTCATCCTTCATGTTGACGCCCGCCGCGCGCAGGCGCTCGATGAGCTTGCGGTTCGCGGACTCCGAGAAAAACTCCAGGATTCCTTCGGCGACTTTCGGGCCAACTTCGGTGACTCCGGTCAATTCTTCCTCGCCGGCTTCCGCGAGTTTGTCCATAGAGCCGAAATGTGCCGCGAGCAGCTGCGCGGTGCGCTCGCCCACGAAACGGATACCGAGAGCGTAGATCAGCCGTGCCAGGCTGTTGTTCTTGCTCGCCGCGATCTCGTCCAGCAGATTTTGCGCGGATTTCTGCGCCATGCGCTCCAGGTCGGCGACCTTTTCGAGCTTCAGGTGATAGAGATCGGCGAAGTCCTTCACCATTCCTTTGTCCACAAGCTGATCGACGATCTTGTCGCCAAGCCCGTCGATATTCATCGCGTGGCGGCTCGCGAAATGCAACAGCGACTCCCTGCGGCGCGCCGGGCACGAGACATTCACGCAGCGGTAGGCCACTTCGTCTTCGGCTTTGTGAATTCGCGTGCCGCATTCGGGGCACTTCTCGGGCATGCGGAAACGCTTTTCTTCTTTCCCGTGCTTCACGACTTTCAGCACATGCGGGATTACTTCTCCGGCGCGCTCGACGAGCACCGTGTCTCCGGCGTGCAAGTCGAGCCGCTCGATCTCGTCCAGGTTATGAAGCGTCGAGCGGCTGACCGTGACTCCGCCGATCTGCACCGGCTCGAGAAACGCGACTGGCGTGAGCACGCCCGTCCGCCCCACGCTGACGTTGATTTCGCGGACGACGGTCGTCTCCTGATGCGCGGGATATTTATAGGCGATCGCCCAGCGGGGCGCCTTGGAGGTGAAGCCCAGTTCGTTCTGAAGAGACACTTCGTCTACCTTCACGACGATGCCGTCAATCTCGTAGCCGAGTTTTTCGCGGCGCGCGTCCCAGCTCTCGATGTAACGCTCCACGTCCGCGAGCGAATGGCAGAGCTTCCAATCGTCGCTGGCCTTGAATTGCAGAACTGAGAGCGTTTCAAGCACCTCGGAAAGGCGCTTCCGCGCGTAGCGGCCATCCACGAGAACGTAGTAGGCAAAAAAATCGAGCTTCCGCGAGGCGGTAATTTTCGGGTCGAGCATGCGCACGGCGCCGGCCGCCGCGTTGCGCGCGTTCGCGAAAATCTTGCCGCCCTGCTCGGATTGCTGGAGGTTCAGCTCCTCGAAAGCCTTGCGCGTCATGATGGCCTCGCCGCGCACTTCGAAGTCGCCGCGAAGTCCGGCCTTTTTGAGGAGTGCGGTATCGATCGTCAGCGGAATCGAGCGGATCGTTTTCACGTTCGGCGTGACATCTTCGCCGGTGGTACCGTCGCCGCGCGTGACTCCGCGCACGAGCTTTCCGCTTTCGTAGAGTAGCGAAAGGCTCAGCCCGTCGAACTTGTGTTCTGCGACGTAATCGACCTTCTCGCGCCCGGTAAGTTCGTGAACGCGCCGGTCAAAATCCGCGAGGGCCTCGAACGAGAAGGCGTTGTCGAGGCTCACCATCGGCGTCTTGTGGCGAACCTCCTGGAAACCTTCGCGGGGAGCGCCGCCAACTCTCTGCGTCGGCGAATCGGGAGTCACAAGCTCGGGATGCTCGGCCTCAAGCTGCTTGAGCCGCTCCATGAGCCGGTCGAAAGCCGCATCGGTAATTTCGGGATTGTCCGCGACGTAATACAGGTACTCGTGGCGGCGGATCTTCTCGCGCAGCGCGTCGATCTCTTTTGCGGCTCCGGACTTGGACATGGAAACCTCGACGGGATGCTATCGGTTGGAACTCGTGGATATTATACAATGTGCGTTTGTGTTGGAAGGTTTGGACGAACGATGGCACACGATATCAAAGACGCGCTGCTGATTTACAACCCGACGAGCGGGGGCAAGCGCCATCGCCGGTTCACAGAAGTCGAGCAGGCTGCCCGGCTCCTCAAAGATGCGGGCATCGCCGTGGAACTCGCACCGACGACCGCACCCGGAGCCGCCACCAAGACCGCGCGGCAAGCCGTGGAACAGCGCCGCGGAATGGTGATCGCCTGCGGCGGAGACGGCACGATCAACGAGATCGTCAACGGACTGGCCGGAAGCCAGGTGCCCATGGCGCTGCTGCCTGCGGGCACCGCCAATATTCTCGCTAAGGAACTCGGGATTCCGTGGGACATTCCGCGAGCCGCGCGGCTGATTCCCGGAGGAGAGATTCGGCGGATCGCTCTGGGCATGGCCTCCCCGTTGAATGGAAATCACTCGCCCGCGATGTCGAAAGAGGGCCGTTACTTTCTTTCGGTCGCAGGCGCCGGGCCGGATGGCGCGATCGTGAACGGTGTGAGCCACGAACTGAAGAGCAATACAGGAGTCTTCGCCTATTGGGCGGAGGGCTTTCGGCAACTGTTCAGTTACGGCTTTCCCGAGATGCGGATTCGCTCCGGCGGCCAGGAACGGAAGGCCACGATCATCGTCGTGGGGCGCACGGCGCATTACGGCGGACCGTTCAAAATCACGACCGAGGCCAGCCTGTTCGAGGATTCGTTTGAATTCTTGACGCATTCCAACCGCAGCCGGCTGGGCTATCTCGCTTGCCTTCCCGCCATGTGGCTGGGCACACTCCGCAGCATGAACGGAATCGAGACGTGGAAGGCGACGGAGACGATTTGCGAGCCCGCCGGCAGCGATCCGGTGTACGCTCAGGTCGACGGCGAACCAGTCGGGCAGTTGCCGCTCGCATTTCGAATCGTGCCGGACGCGCTTTCGATCGTGACACCGCAATCCTAGATCGCAAACGTCCAGTTGCTCGCGACCGTGGAACCCTTCACACACGCGTTTACTTCGCTCGCGCTCTCACGCGCCGGCCAGCGGCGATTGCCGCGCTTCGGCACGGCAATGCTGGTCGTTTCCGGCCTCGCACCCGATCTCGACTATGCAAGCTACGCAGGCGGGCCGGAAGCATTCATGCGGTTTCACCGCTCGGCGCTGCATTCGATCGCAGGCGCGGCCCTACTGGCCGCCGTCATCGCCGCAGCATTTTGCGCGCTCGACCGGAAGCTACCTGCGAAGAAAAGTGTGCAAACGAGGACGTTTCCACCGCTTGCTTTTGTGATCGCGTTAGCCGTTTGCGCGGTGGGAGTCGCGGGACATCTTCTACTCGACCTCGCTAGCGGCGTCGGCGTGCAACTGCTGTGGCCTTTCCGGTCGCACTGGTATGGATGGGACCTCGCCGGCAATTTCGATCCGTGGATTCTCGTCTTGCTCGTCCTCGGGCTGCTGGTTCCGCTTCTGTTCAAGCTGGTGAACGAGGAAGTGACCTCGGGAAAGAAAACGGCCACCGGCGATCGCGCGGCCGTTGCCGTGCTGGTGCTGATCGTCGCGTATCTGGGCGCGCGCGCGCATTATCACGGCGAGGCGGTCGACCTGCTGCTCTCACGCGAATATCATGGCAGGGTTGCACTTTCCGCCGAAGCGTTTCCCGAATCGGTCACGATGTTTGCCTGGCGCGGCCTGGCCGTGACGGACAACACGATCGAAGAGGTGGACGTCCCGCTGGGTCCTGGGGAATTCGATAGCGATCGCAGCGTCACGCACTACAAGCCGGAAGAATCGCCCGCGCTGGAAGTCGGCCAGAAGACGGCGGCCACCGCGAGATTTCTCGACTATGCCCGCGTTCCGTTTGCGAGCGTGCGGCGCGTCGAGGCCGATTACCGCTTCGAGGTGCACGACTTTCGGTTTGAACCAGGAGATTCAGATCCTGCGGACGTTTTCGTGCGCGTCGATATGGACAGCCAATTTCACATTCGGCGCGAGGAATTTCTCTTCGCGTCATCCCCGAACGATTAGCTGGTCCCGTCCTGTTTCGTCTGCGAGGGGCTGCCGAACAACAAGCGGCTTAGGAGATAAAGCGCGAGCAGAACGCCGAGGATCGAGAGAACGACGGCGATCTTGTGCGCCATCAGATAGACGAGCGCCGCGTCGCCATAGCGCACGGCGAGAATGCCCTCGGCGAAATAGCGCAGTCCGCGGCCCAGCAGAAGGGCCAGCACAAAGGTCCTCAGCGGAACCTGAAACACTCCCTCGGCGAGAACGAAAACCTTAAACGGAAATGGCGGCGGCAGAATTCCGGGAATGAAAACGCTTAAGAACGCGTGGCTATCGACCCATCGCTTTACTCGTTCGGCCCCGCCACCGGCGTGCCGGCGAAAATATACCTCGCCGCCCTTCTTCGCGAGCAGGTAGATCCAGACGCACCCGGCAAGCGAACCGAGGGCGGCCATCGCGCAGTAGTAAGGCATGCGCGCCGGGCGCTGGATCGAGAGATCGATTACCAGCGCGTCGGCAATGAAGGGGAGCGTCAGCACAGACGAATCGAGGAACGTCGCGACGAACAATCCCCCGCCGCCCATCACCGCGACAATTTTCCCCAGCCAATGCGGCAACTTGATCTGATTCATCGAGCGTGCAAGCCCCCAACAAGCCGTGCGATTGTAGCAGACTCCTTTCGACCATATATGACAGCGGCGGGGTTGTCTCGTTTAGGTAGCACCGATGATAGGATTGACAACGCAATCGCCCTTGCTGAGTTCCATCCACTCTATCTCCGAGGCATCCGGTGAGTTCAGAGCGGCGCGTCGAGATTGCCGTCACACTAACGGCGGACGATGTTTTTCGAGCCAGCACCGCTTTGAACTGGCGGAATCTCGTGCGTGTGATCATGCTCTTTTGGCTCTCAGCTATGTTGCTCCTCTTCTGGAATCGAAATGCTGCGAACCCAACTAGATCGCTTGGGCCGACGACAGCGGCGGTCGCGACGCTCGCTGTATTGATTGCTCCAATTTACATTTGGCTAGCTTACAGCAGGTCGCGCAGGGCCTTTCGGGATAGTCGCGTCTATCGCAATCCTCTGAGCTACACCTTTACAGAGAAAGGCATGATAGTTAGCGGTCCGACATTCCATGCCGAGAGTGACTGGTCAAACGTAGCTCGCGTTCAAGAAACGCGGGCGCTGCTGATCCTGTGTCCGCCAACCAGCGCAATGACCATTCTTCCCAAACGTTGCTTTCCCGACACGTCGGCGCTAGACATGGTCCGAGAGCTCATCCGTGCTCACGTTACGGGCAGAGTGAAATTACTTTCGTAAGACACGCTTTTATCGTCGTCGAATGGCAAATTGCTGAATCGCAACCGGTCGGATAGAATTCGTGCTTGAGCAATTCTCCTCAGATGACTCCACTCCTTGACGAATTGAACGAACGCCAGCGCGAAGCTGTGCTTGCAACGGAAGGCCCGCTGCTCGTCCTTGCCGGTGCCGGCACGGGCAAGACGCGCGTGATCACCTATCGCGTGGTCCACCTGATCGAACAGGGCGTGCCGCCGGGCGCGATCCTTGCGGTCACGTTCACGAACAAAGCTGCCGGCGTCATGAAGGAGCGGATTACCGATTTGCTGCGCGCGAGCGGCCGCGATGGATCGGACGTGTGGGTCTCGACGTTTCATTCCTTTTGCGCGCGCCTGCTGCGCCGCGAAGCCAGCCATCTCGGCCTGCCGCGCGATTTCGCCATCTACGACGACGACGATCAAACGTCGGCAGTGAAGCGCGCTATTGTGCAGCTCGGTTTCGCCACCGAGGACTATCCTCCGCGCAGCCTCCGCGCGCAGATCAGCCACGCGAAAAATCACGGCATCACCGCGGACGAGATGGAATCGGACGCCGTCAAGATGCACGACCGCGGCCGCCAGGATGCGGCCAAGATTTTTCGCGCGTACAGTGAAATTCTACGCAAGTCCGCGGCGCTCGATTTCGACGATCTGCTGCTGCGGGCCGTCGAGCTTCTCCGCGAGCACGCGGACGTCTGCGCCGCTTGGAGCGGACGCTTCCAATATCTGATGGTCGATGAGTTTCAGGACACGAATCGCGCGCAGGAGGAGCTCGTGCGGCTATTGGCAGGCACGCGTAAGAATGTCTGCGTGGTCGGCGACGAAGATCAGTCGATTTATGGATGGCGCGGCGCGCGCGCGGGAAACCTGAAACGTTTCACCGAAGATTTTCCCGGCGCGAAGATTATTCGCCTCGAGGAAAACTACCGGTCGACGCAAACAATCCTCGATGCCGCGGCCGCCGTCGTAAAGAACAACTCCGACCGGCTCGGAAAAACTCTGCAAGCGACGCTCGGCTCGGGCGACCAACTGCGGTTCTTCGAGGCGCCGGATTCGATCGCGGAGGCCGAATTCATCTGCGGCGAGATTGCAACGCTCGTGCGCAATGATCCCGATGTTCGCGTGGCGGTGCTGTACCGGACGGGCGCGCAGTCGCGATCGTTTGAAGAGGTGCTGCGCCGCCTCGGCATTCGCCACCGCGTGGTGGGAGGCTTCAGCTTTTACGAGCGCGCCGAAGTGCGGAACGCTCTCGCTTACGTGCGCCTGCTGTTCCACCCGGAAGATGATGTCGCGTTGCTGCGCGTGCTGAATGTCCCGCCGCGCGGAATCGGCGCTGCCACCGTGGCCGCGCTCGAAGCGCGCGCCAGGGAGACCGGAAAGTCGCTTTGGGATGTGATTGGGGATCGCGACTCGCTCGTCGGCAAGAAATCGGCAGGAGCGCTCAGTTATTTTCACAAGCTGATCGAGGATCTCCGGGACGAGAAAGAAGGTCTCGCGCCCGCGCAGTTGATCGAGCGCGTGCTGGAGCAGAGCGGCTATCTCGATTGGGTCGAGCAGCAGGACAATCTCGAACACACGTCACGCGCGGAGAACCTCCGCGAACTCTCGAACGCCATGGCGGAAGCGACGGAGCAGGGCCAGACCCTCGAAGACCTGCTCGACCGCGCGGCGCTGACGAGCGATTCAGACGAATACGACGAGACGATTCCCGTGTCGCTCATGACGCTGCACAGCGCCAAGGGCCTTGAGTTCGATGTGGTGTTTCTCGCCGGGCTCGAGGAAGGTATTCTGCCCCACAGCCGTTCGTTCGACACCAACGCCGAGATTGAGGAAGAGCGGCGGCTCTTCTACGTCGGCATGACGCGCGCCAAGCGTTCGCTCGTTCTTTCGCGCGCCGTCTATCGCCGCAGCTATGGCGAAGAGCGGCTGCGTGCTTCCCTCCCCTCGCGTTTTCTCGCCGAAATTCCCCGCGATCTGATCGAAGCGGCGGAGGGATCGCAGTCCGAACCCGGCGAAACGCGCCGCTACGAACCCGATTCCGAGTTTTCGGAAGGCTACGGTTACCGGCGCACGCGCACGCCATACGGACAATCTCCGTATGGCAGGCCAGCATCGGGCCGCGCCGCGTCCTCCGGTCGCGCGCCGTCCCGCGCTTCGAGTGACCCACTGATCGGCACGCGGGTCCGCCACTCGAAATTCGGAATTGGCACGATTATCGAAGTCGAAGGCGACGGCGAAGATCGCAGGCTCACCGTCAGCTTCCAGGATCACGGCCCCAAGAAATTGCTCGAGCGTTACGCGAATTTGCAGCTCGCCTAGACGTCTATTCCGCTGAAGGACCGGTTGCGCGGAAGGGCCTGCCAAGGTAGAGTTTTCTCCAGTCGCACCGGGAAGGTGGCGATTGAACCCACAGCTTTTCCGTACCAAGAACATCGACAAGCTCATTTCTGACGCCGACCGGCCAGAGAAGCGGCTCAAGAAGTCGCTCGGTTGGCTGAGCCTTACCTCGCTCGGCATCGGCGCGGTGATCGGGTCCGGAATTTTCACTGTGATCGGCACGGCGATCGCCGGCCAGAAATTTCAAGCGAGTTCGATCCTGAATGCTCCGCTGCTCGAATACCTGATCTACCATTCCGCTTCGTTTGGCAGGCCGGGCGCTGGACCAGCGATCGCGCTTTCGTTCGCTCTTGTCGGAGTAGTCTGCTGCTTTGCGGCGCTATGCTATGCCGAGCTTGCGGCGATGATTCCCATCGCGGGAAGCGCCTACACGTACACCTACGCCACGATGGGCGAACTCATTGCTTGGATCATCGGCTGGGACTTAATCCTCGAATACGCCGTGTCGAATATGGCGGTGAGTGTGGGATTTTCGGCTCACGTTGTCGCACTCTTTGACTGGTTCAACTTTCATCCGAACCTGCGCTGGATTACCCCGGCGTATTTGCCTGGAGGTCTCTCCGATCTGCAGGGCAACACGCTCTACGATCCGGGCTGGCACTTCGGCTTCAACTGGCCTGCGTTCGTCATCGTAATGCTGCTTACGATCATCCTCGTGCGCGGAATCAAGGAGTCGGCGCGCACGAACAACGCAATGGTCTTGCTGAAAATTCTTGCGATTCTCATCTTCATCGGAGTCGCCTCGCGCCACATTCATCCGGTCAACTGGCATCCGTTCGCGCCCAACGGCTGGCCGGGCATCCTCACCGGCGGGTCGATTATTTTCTTCACCTATATTGGCTTCGATTCGGTTTCGACAGCGGCCGAAGAGTGCAAGAATCCGCAGCGCGACCTGCCGATCGGAATTATCACCACGCTGGTGATCTGCACCGCGCTTTACATCGGTGTAGTCGTCGTGCTGACGGGTCTGGTCCCGTGGCAAACGCTGGTTGACGATGCAGCGCCCGTCGTCAACACGATGAAGCGTCTTCACTTTGGCAACGTGCGCCTCGCCGTTCTGATCGGCGCGCTGATGGGCATGATTTCGTCGCTGCTCGTTTTTCAGCTCGGACAGGCCCGCGTGTGGTTTGCGATGTCGCGCGACGGCCTGCTGCCCGCGGTTTTCTCGCGCGTTCACCCGATCTTCCGTACGCCGGACTTTTCCACGTGGGTGGCGGGATTCCTCGTCGGCATCCCGGCCGGACTTCTCGATATCGGCACGCTGGCCGACCTCTCGAACATTGGCACGCTCTTCGCCTTCGCGCTGGTCGCGGGCGGCGTTTTAATCCTTCGGTTCCGTGAACCCGATCGCCCTCGGCATTTTCGGGCCCCCGGGGGTTTGCTTGCGCCCATCGTGACGATTCTTACTTGTTTGCTCCTGATGGCTGGGCTACCGATTACCAACTGGATCCGATTTTTCGTTTGGCTTTTGATCGGACTCGTTCTCTACTATTTCTATGGACGCAAGCACAGCGAGCTGTCCACGGCGAAACTCGAGGCTGCGGCCCTGAGGGGAGAGACCCGCTAATGCGACGGCTGATCCGAGGCGGGGCGTACGCGAGTGTATCCGTTCTGGTAATTCTTGCCTTGGCCTTGCCGGAGGCGCTTGGTTGGGGCGAAAGCGCGGAGCGGATCATTGTCGACAAAGCGGTGGACACGCTGCCCGACGAAATTCTGCCGTTCTTTCAGGCGAACCGCTCCTATCTCGTCCAGCACGTGAACGATGCCGCGGAATCCGAGGCGAAAGTTCCCGCCGAGCAGCGCAATGGTTTCATCGAACTCGATCATTACGGGCAATTCCCGTTCACGGCGCTTCCTCGCGCCTACACGGAAGCCGTAGCAAAGTACAGCCGGCGGTCGATCGAAGCACACGGCCAGCTCCCGTGGGAGGTTGGGCTTTACAGCCAGAAGCTCACCGTCGCGTTCCGTTCGCACAACTGGGACGAGGCCAAACTCTCGGCCGCCTTCCTCGCGTATTACGTGGCCGCCGCGCACGATCCTTTCAAATCTACAACCAACAAGGACGGAAGTTTGTCACTCCAACCCGGCGTCAACGAACGGTTTGGCGTCGGCCTGCTCGACCGCTACCAGCGGTTCTTTTTCATCAAGGCCAACGAGGCCGCCTTCATTCGCGATCCGACGGATCATGCGTTTGAGATGTCGCTCAGCGCTCACTCCTGGCTCGAAAGCGTTCTCTTGGCGGACCGCCGCGCGCACGAAGGACTCTCGGCCTACAACGACGAATACTACGACCGCTTCTACGCCCAGGAAGGCGCGGTCCTGATCCGGCAACTCTCCGACGCCGCAACCGACCTCGGATCCTATTGGATGACAGCCTGGATCAACGCAGGCCGGCCGCAGTTGCCCGGGTACTGAACGAACGTGGCGACCCAAACAACGCGACAACCCACCGTCCTCGACGCCCTCCCCAAGGCGGAATTGCATCTGCACCTCGAAGGATCAATCCGTCCGGAGACCGCCGTCGAACTTGCCGGGCGTCACGGAATTGAAATCACGGTTGCGGAAGTCACCGCACGGTACAACTATTCGAACTTTGCGGGATTCATCGACAGTTTCAAGTGGGTGACGTCCTTTTTGCGCGACCCGGAGGATTACGCACTCATCACGCGAAAGCTCCTCGAAGAGCTCGTCCGGCAAAATGTAGTCTATGCCGAAATTACGATTTCAGCGGGCGTGATGCTCCGGCGGATGCAGAACGTCGAAGCAAATTTCACGGCGATTCGCGAAGCGGCTGAGAGCGTGCTCTTCCGCCACATCCGCACGGCGTGGATTTTCGACGCGGCCCGGCAGTTCGGGCCTGAGGCTGCGATGGAGGTAGCCCGCTGGGCCACCAAACTGAACCGCGCGGGAGTCATCGCGTTTGGGATGGGCGGCGACGAATTGGCGTTTCCGGCGGTAAATTTCCGCCCGGCGTTCGACCTCGCGCGCGGCGAGGGATTGCGCTTGCTCTGCCACGCTGGGGAGGTCGGCGGTCCCGAGTCCGTGCGTGAAGCAGTGGATATACTCGGTGCCGAGCGCATCGGCCACGGCATCGCCGTGATGCACGATGCGGCGCTCGCCGAATCCCTGGCCACGCGGCGCATCGTGCTGGAAAACTGTCCGTCGAGCAATCTTTGCACCGGCGCGCTCGCGAAGCAGACCGCCAAGCCGAACGCGGCGCTCGCAGACCACCCTCTCAAGAAACTTCTCGAGGGCGGCTCGCTTGTCACGCTTTCGACCGACGATCCCGCCATGTTCCACACCGACTTGCTGACGGAGTATTCTCACGCCGCATCGACGGGTTTATCCAAGGAGCAGCTCTTGCAGCTTGCGGAGCAGAGCTTCAGCGCCGCGTTTTTGCCGCCGATCGAGAAGCGCCAATTGCTCGATGACTTTCGCGCGGCGGCAAAATCGGCGAGCCTGCTATAATCGCTCTCCACCAACGGGAAAAACGATGAAAGCTCATGTCTGGGTCATGCTGAAGTCCACGGTCCTCGATCCTCAAGGGCAGACGATTCAACGCGCTCTTTCGTCGCTCGGCTACGCCAAGGTGGAAGACGTGCGCCAGGGAAAATTCTTCGTCCTCCAGCTCGACGGCCTCAGCCGCGCCGAGGCTCAAACTCAGGTCGAACGCATTGCGAAGGATGTCCTCACGAATCCCGTTATCGAAGAATTTCGCTTCGAAATCCTCGATTAGTTTTCACCGCCGGCGCGCCGGACCAGGTTACCGACCTCTTCGGCTTTTGTTCTACCCTCCGCCCTAAACTAAGGTCGATCGCGGCCAGATTCAGCTCATCCAGGTAATCATGCTTGCCAACGAGCCATACGGCACTCAAACGGGCTGGAACTGACGGCGTCTGATCGAAGGCACGGCCAACCTGCCGCGTCCTCCCGTTGTCAAACCGCGAACCATCGCGGGCTGCGGCGCTTCTCGCCCATGGCGCTGTGCTAGCATATTAGAGTCGCTCGGCGCCGGCTTTGCGCGCTTGCGGCGCTGGGGGACGAGCCAAATGTGCGGAATTGTCGGCTATATCGGACCAAAACGCGTCGTTCCGTTGATTCTCGACGGCCTGAAACGCCTCGAATATCGAGGCTATGACTCAGCCGGGATCGCGGTCGTCGATGACAAAGGAAAACTGCTAATCCGGCGCGCGCCGGGGAAACTGCACAATCTCGAGGAATCCATCCGCGCGACGCCCCTCGACGGCGTCTATGGCATCGGCCACACGCGATGGGCCACGCACGGCCGCCCAACCGAGGAAAACGCCCACCCGCATCGCGACTGCACCGGCGAAATCGTAGTGGTGCACAATGGAATTATCGAAAATTACGTCGAGCTAAAAAACCAGCTCGCCGCCGAAGGCCACAAGTTCGTCACTGAGACCGACACCGAAATCATCGCTCACCTCGTCGAGAAATTCTCGAAGGATGCGCCGATCGAAGTAGCGGTGCGCAAGGCCGTCAAGGCCATGACGGGCTCCTATGCTTTGGTGGCGCTGTCGGCGAAAGATCCCAACAAGATCGTCGCGGCGCGCCTGGGCCCGCCGATTGTCGTCGGTCTCGGCGAACACGAATTCTTCGTCGCGAGCGACATCCCGGCGATTCTCCCGCACACGCGCAGCATCAATTTCCTGGGCGACGGCGAAATGGCTGTGCTCACGCCGCAGGGCGTCCAACTCTGCGATTTTGAGGGCCGTCCGATCGAGCGCCCACCACAGCACATCTCCTGGGACCCGATCATGGCGGAAAAGGGCGGCTTCAAGCATTTCATGCAGAAGGAAATCTTCGAGCAGCCGCGCGCGGTGCGCGACACTCTTCTCGGCAGGATTTCGCAGGAAACCGGAAAGGTTTTCCTCGATCGAATGGACGTCTCCGAGGACGAATTTCGCGGTTTTCGAGACGTGAAAATCGTGGCATGCGGCACCAGTTGGCACGCCGCGCTCGCCGGAAAGTTCATGATCGAACGGCTCGCGCACTTGCCGGTCGAGGTGGACTACGGCAGCGAGTTCCGCTATCGCGACCCGATTGTCGATCCCTACAGCCTGATCATCGCCATCAGCCAGTCGGGCGAGACGGCGGACACGCTCGCGGCCGAGCGTGAGGCCCGCCATAAGGGCGCGAAGGTCCTCTCGATTTGCAACGTCGTGGGCTCGATGCTCACGCGCGAATCAAGCGGCACGATCTACACGCACGCCGGCCCTGAAATCGGAGTCGCCTCGACGAAAGCCTTTACCGGCCAGCTCACGGCTCTCTTGCTCACGGCGCTGCATCTCGGCCAGGTGCGCGGAAAGCTCGCAAATCCCGCATCGCAGAAACTGATGCAGGAACTCACGCGCGCGCCGCACAAGATCGAGGCGATCCTTCAACGCGACGCCGCGATCGAGGAACTCGCACGTCGATTTTTCCGCTACACCGACTTTCTCTATCTTGGACGCGGAATTCACTATCCCATCGCTCTCGAAGGCGCGCTCAAACTGAAGGAAGTCTCCTACATTCACGCCGAGGGATATCCGGCCGGCGAGATGAAGCACGGCCCGAACGCGCTCATCGATGAGAATCTACCCGTCGTGGTGATCGCGACGCGCGACGAATCCGATCCCGCTTCAATGATCCTGTATGAAAAAACGATTTCAAACCTGCAGGAAGTGAAGGCGCGCGACGGCATCGTGATCGCGCTCGTCACCGAGGGCGACACGCTCGCTCGCGGAACCGCCGACCACGTGATCGAAATCCCTTCGGTGCCCGAATTGATCGCGCCGATTCTCGAAATCGTGCCGCTGCAATTGCTGGCGTACCACATCGCCGTGCGACGCGGCTGCGACGTGGACCAGCCGCGCAACCTCGCAAAATCCGTCACAGTCGAATAGCCTACTCAATCCGCCACCGCGGATATAAAATGTAAGCCATGGGAGTTCGATTTTTCGTTTCGCTGGTGATCTCCGCCCTCGCTGGATTGTTTCTCCCGCCTCCAGCCTTCGCACAGGCTGCAGCCGACGCAGGCGTAGGAAAACTCGAAGCTGTCACGATCACAGGCTCCGCCAGATTCACGTCCGAACAAATTTGGCCCGCCACGGGGCTTACTCCGGGCGCGACCGTAACGAAGGAGGCTTTGCAGAGCGCGGCCGACCGCCTCGCCCAGCTCGGCCCATTTGCGCGCGTGCAATACCGCTATGGAACCGAAGACGCGGGCGTGCGCGCCGAGTATCAGGTCACTGACGCACCATCGGTGCCAATCTGGTTCGACAATTTCCCTTGGTTCTCGGATGACGAGCTCGTTGCCGCGCTGAAGAATGCGGTTCCTCTTTTCGATGGGGCCGCCCCGGAGGGCGGCACGCTGCTGAATGACATCTCGCAAGAGCTTCAGGGACTTCTCGCAACGCGCGGCGTGCACGCGACCGTTTCCCATACGCTCACGTCGGCGCCAGGTGGCGATCAGCGAATCCAGCAATTCCGCGTCGATGACGCGGCGGTGAACGTAGCCAGCGTCCAATTCTCCGACGCGCTTGCGCAGAGCGACCGCGGTATCCAGGCGCGCCTCATGGACATCGTTGGCGGAGCGTACTCTCGCACCGCGGTCGAACTCTTCGAGATCGAGCAGGTTCGTCCCGTTTACCTCTCCCACGGATTTCTCCGAGTGAAGTTCGGCCCGCCCAAGGCGCGGCTCACCGGAGGCGCTACCGATTCCCGCGTTGCGATCGACGTAACCATCGAACCCGGATCGACTTATGCCTGGACCGAACCGACGTGGAAGGGAAACTCCGTTCTCGGCGTGCTGGAGCTTTCAACGCTCGTTCCGCTCCACGACGGCGATCCCGCCGACGGCATGAAGATCGAACGTGGCTGGCAGGCGGTGAGCGATGCATATGCGCGCCACGGTTACCTGAGCGCGGCTCTCGACCCTCAGCCACATTTCGACGACCGCGCTAAACGCATCAGCTACGCCGTCTCGATCACCGAGGGTCCGCAATACCACATGGGCAAGCTCGTACTCACCGGTCTTTCCTTGGACGGCGAGCGCCGCATCCGCGCGGCATGGAGAATTCAGCCGGGAGAAGTGTTCGACAAGAGCGTCTACGATGAATTCGTGGCCAACGGAATTCGTCAGGCGTTCAGCGGCCTCCCATTTCACTATGAGAAGATCGGCCGTTTCCTGCAGGAGGACGCGTCTGCGGGCGTCGTGGACGTGTTGCTCGATTTTCAGTAGTTGCGCCCGGCTTCGGGCCGCTGCAGCGTTCGGCTCCGCGATTCCACGATAGAATGGCCTCCTGATGCGCCCCCTCCGTACCGCGGTGATTTCCTGGCTTCTGGTGGTGGCGGCACTTGCCGCGGCCGCGCAGAATTCGAAGCCTTTGTCGCCGCCATCAAAATCCTCCTCTGACGCTCCCTCGAAAAAGGACCCGGACCCCGACGCCGAGCTTCAGAAGGCGCTCGCCGATGCCGGAAACGACAGCGCCGCGCTCGTCCGAAATATGAAGGACTATCTCCGGAAATTTCCCGATGCGCCGCGCAAGGCCGCGGTGTATCGCGCGCTCGTCGAGGCCTGCGGGCAGATCCGCGACGACACCTGCTCCCTCGATTATTCCGAACGCCTGATTGCGATTCGCCCCGATGATTCCCAAATGATGCTGCTCGCCATCAACCTGCTTGAAGAGCGTGGCGATGATGCGAGCCTCACGCGCGCGGCAGGCTACGCAACCCGCGTGCTCGACCGGGTCGAAAAGGCGTCGCCGGACGAACGGCCATCACGCGAATCGGTCGCCGAATGGCAGGACGGCCAGCAGCAGCTTCGCGCCGCGCTCTATTACGTTCGCGGGCACGTCGAGAATTCGCAGCACGACTACGACGCGGCCGCGCGGGATTTTCGCGCGAGCTACTCGACTCGCCCAAATGCCCTCGCCGCCAAGTTGCTCGGTGAGATTGCGGAGAGGCGAAATGATCCTGCCACGGCCGCTCAGGAATACATTCTGGCATTCGCGCTGCCGCAGAATGGCCCCGCAGGAGATGTGGACCGCCTGGAAGTGCGGCGCGAGCTCGGCAATGTCTGGCGGCGGTTGCACGGCAACGAGCAGGGGCTCGGTGAGGCGATTCTCGCGGGGTACGACAGCGTCTCCGCGCCCTCCGTCGATGCCTCAACCAATCCCGCCGCGCGGAACAATGACGCAAAGGACGCGTACGCATTTGTCGTGCGGCGCCTGGACGGCAGCGCCATGCCGCTCGCACCAGCCAAGGGCAAGATTCTGGTGCTGAGCTTCTGGGCCACTTGGTGCGGGCCGTGCCGCGACCTCGAGCCGATGTTCAACCAAGTCGCGAGGAGCTACGCCGGCAATTCGGATCTCGCATTCTTCGCCGTGAACACGGACGACGAAGAAGCCGAGGTTCCATCCTTCGTGGCCCGCGAAAAGTGGGATGTTCCCGTGATCTATGCCGATGGGCTGGACGACTTTATGAAGGTGGAAACGCTGCCAACCGTGTTAGTCCTCGACCGCGATGGACAGATTATTTACCGAACCGCAGGGGTCGTGCCCGAAGGCTTTTCTGAATCGCTTGTCACCGCCATAAAGTCCGCGCTCGCCGGATCCAAATGAATTCGGCGCCCGCCCCAACTTATTCATCGCGTTTGCGATCGCGCGTGGTGTGAGCCGAGCCGTGCTGCGCGGCGTCGCGCGCGGCCAGAATTGTGCCGATGTGAATGGTGACCGTGTCAGCCACGCGGCGCGCGTAGCCTCCCGCCAGGGTAATCGCCACCGGCACTCCGTTTCGCCGCGCATAGTCGAAAACAAGCGCATCGCGGCGCGCAAGCCCCTCGATCGTCAGCGCAAGCCCGCCCAACTGATCTTCGCGATATGGATCGGCGCCTGCCACGTAAGACAAAAGCTGTGGCGTGAATTCGTGGAACGCCCGATGCAAGTGTTTTTCGAGAATCGCAAGATAATCGTCGTCGCCAATCCCGTCCGGCAAGTCGATATCGATCGTGGACGGGGGCTTGGGATGCGGATAGTTGTGCACCTGATGGATTGAGAGTGTGAAGACGCTTTCATCGCCGCCGAAAATCGCCGCGGTTCCGTTCCCCTGATGCACGTCCGTGTCCACCACCATCGCGCGCTCGATCGCGGCGTCGGACTGAAGGCGCCGGATACCGACGGCCACGTCATGAATCACGCAGAATCCTTCGCCGTGATCCGGACAGGCGTGATGGAATCCGCCGCCGATGTTTGCCGCCCAGCCGTCTGCCAGAGCGCGACGCCCCGCCAGAATCGATCCGCCCGCGGCAAGCCAGCACGCTTCGATCAATTTAGTCGAGTAGGGAATCTCGAGCCGGACGAGCTCCTCATGGCTCAGCGATCCGGTCTTGAGCTTGCGCACGTACTCCTGCGTATGCACCCGCAGCACGTCCTCGTCCGTAGCGGGCTGGGGCGCGAGAAAATCCTCGGGCGTGGCGATACCCTCCGCCAGCAGGCGGTCGTGGATCATTCGGTATTTCTGCGAGGGAAAGACGTGCGTGCCAAGATTCAGATCGTAGCGCTCGTCGTAAATCAGCTTGAATGGCAGCACGGTTTCCCGAGCCTACCGCGAAGCTTTTTGAAACGCAAACAAGCCCGCGATGCACGCTCGACGAATCGCGGCTCAAGGCGATGGCGTGCGAGCACGCCGCTGTGATAGCATCCCTTCGATGCGTCGCGCTCAAGCCATCGTCGTGGTCGTCGCGCTGTTGGCCGCGCCGCTGGCCCTGCTTGCGCGCGGCATGGCGTGCGAATCGTCGTCCTGCACGATGATGTGCTGCTTGCCGCACGGTTCTCATTCGCATCAGGGCCAGCCCATGGCGTGCAACTGCCCGATGAAGTCGGGTAAACGCCTTCCGGATTTTGGCTTGCTCGCTCCCATCGCTCCCACGGCGCCGGCCGCGCGCGTGACGCTCGCCGCCCCGGAAATCACGCGTGGGTTCTTTTCAGCTTTCGCCCAGTCTGCCTCATCGGGATTCCTGTCCGCGCCGTTTGAGCCTCCCCGAGCCTAGCTCCATCCCACTGCACTAGAAATTCAATCTGGAATGGAGGACTAGCATGCGGAAGTTCGTGTATTTTCTGCTCAGTGCGGCTCTGTTGGTGTCCACGCAGTCCGCACGAGCGACAGTTTTTGGCAGTGTGCGAGGAATTGTTCACGATCCCCAGCATCGGCCCGTGGCCGGCGCAAGCGTGGAATTAAAATCAGCAAGTTCGGACTGGTCTCAGCAGACGCAGACGGACCAGGACGGCGAATTTGTTCTTGCGGCGGTGCCTCTCGGGGACTACATCGTTACAGCGAAAGCTTCTGGATTTAGTCCGCTGCAACAGAGCTTTACGCTGGCTTCTGATACTTCGTCAATTCTGCATCTCCAGTTGGCGCTCGCCTCGGTAAACGAGAAGGTGGTCGTCACGGCGTCCGAGGAGGAAGCAAGCCAGGATTCGGTTACGCCGACGACGCTCATCGATCGGACCGACATCGCGCAGACTCCCGGCGCGGATTCGACCAACAGCCTCGCGATGATCACCGACTACACGCCTGGTGCGTACTTGACCCACGACATGCTCCATATGCGCGGCGGCCATCAAACCACTTGGCTCATTGACGGCGTACCCATCCCAAACACGAACATCGCGACGAACCTGGCTCCTCAGGTCGATCCTAAGGACGTCGACTACATCGAGATCTTGCGCGGCAGCTACAGCGCCGAATATGGCGACCGCACCTACGGAGAGTTCAACGTCCTCCCACGGTCGGGGTTCGAACGGAACAACGACGCCGAACTCGTTACAACCATCGGAAGCTTCTATCAGACGAACGACCAAATCAGTTTTGGGAGCCACACGCAGCGGTTTGCCTATTATGCGAGTTTGAATGGCAACCGCAGCAACCTTGGACTGGAAACGCCGGTCCCGCAAATCTACCACGACGCCCAGAACGGCTACGGCGGGTTCACGTCTCTCATCTACAACTTGGATCAGAAAGATCAACTTCGATTCGACGCCCAACTGCGCCGGGACTATTATCAAATCCCTTACGATCCCAACCCGAACGACTTCGAGAACCAGCAATTTCCTACCCAGGGTCTGCGCGACAACCAAACGGAGCGTGATGGGTTCGTGATCTTTTCCTGGGTCCACACATTTAACCCGAGCACGATTCTAACCGTCTCTCCGTTCTATCATTACAACAACGCGAACTATAACAGCCCCCCCAACGGCACACCGCTGGTCACCACCGACCACCGGACCGCGAACTATGGCGGCGGCCAGGCGGTCCTTGGGTTTCATCTGCCGAAGAACGACGTACAAGCTGGAACCTACGCTTGGGGGGCGAATGACAACGAGCTCTTTGGCTTGATCTTCAACGATGAAAGCGGCAATCGTCCAATCAGTGAGACGGATAACGTGCCGGGCTCCGAGGAGGCGATATATCTCAGCGACAAATTCAGCGTCACGTCATGGCTCACGCTGATAGCGGGAGTTCGAGCGACGCACTTCTCCTCAATCGTCACCGAGAACTTCACGTACCCTCGTGTCGGGGGCACGCTCCGCATCCCCCATGTGAACTGGGTGTTCCGTGCCTTCTGGGGCCGCTTCTATCAGCCGCCGCCGCTCGTGAGCATCTCGGGGCCGCTTCTCAGCTACCTCACCACGTTGACCGTGTCCGGCAACCCGACTTCGTTCGAGCCTTTGCATGGTGAGCGCGATGAGGAGCATCAGTTCGGCGTCACGATTCCGATTCGCGGCTGGTCGTTGGACGTCGACAATTTCGAAACGCGCGGCGTAAACTTCCTCGATCACAACAACATCGGAGAGTCCGACATTTTCATCCCGGTCACGGTGGCGGAATCGCGGATTCGCGGCACGGAGGTGACGCTTCGCTCCCCGCGACTCTGGAACCGGGGCCAGGTGCATCTCGCCTACTCCAACCAGATGGCGCAGGCCCAGGGAGCATTCACAGGCGGCCTGATCGTCGGCACGCCTCCGCCGCCCGGGTGGGGCGCACTCGATCACGACCAGCGCAATACGCTGAACGTCGGCTTCAACGCAACCCTTCCCTGGCAGGCGTTCGCCGCGACAAACATTTACTACGGCTCGGGCTTCTCGAACGGCTCTGCGAGCATTCCAGGGTCTCCGTATATTAATCCCTACCTTCCGGGCCACGCATCGATCGATCTTTCGCTCGGCAAGGAATTCCGCGAGAAATATACCGTATCGGTGACCGCGCTCAACGTCGCCAATCGTCATCTGCTGATCGATAACAGCCTGACGTTTGGCGGATTTCACTACGACAGCCCGCGCGAGATCTACGCGGAGTTTCGCTACCGGTTTCATTACTGATTCACGGCGCTTCGGCGCGGGGGTACAATTGGGGAATATGAAGGGAGCGAAAATGCCATCGTCGCAGCACAACATCGTCCACAAACATTCAGGAACTCAGTTAACATTCGCAATTCTTCTCGCCGTCCTGGCGTCGGGATTGGTCGGCTGCAGCAAGCCGGCGCCGCCGCCCGCGGAACAAGCGAAGCGCTACCACCTTGTCGGCAAGGTCGTCTCGATCGATCTGCAACAAGGCTCCCTCAATGTAGACGGCCAGGATATCCCTGGATTCATGTCCGCCATGATGATGTCCTACCCCGTTCACGACGCCAAAATTCTCTCGACCCTGAGCCCGGGAGACGAAATCTCCGCCGACATCGTCCTCGTTTCGAGCGACAACTCCTATTATCTTGAAAATATCGTCGTCACGAAGAAGGGCGCGGGCGGCTCGGCTCCCACCGGCACGTCGAATCAGCCCCAGCCCGGCGAGAAGGTTCCCGACTTCGCCCTCGTCAATCAGGATGGAAAACGAATCCACTTGAACTCGTACAAGGGGGACGTTCTTCTGGTCACTTTCATCTACACGCGCTGCCCTTTTCCCAACTTCTGCCCGCTCGTCTCGAAGAATTTCGCGAACATTTATGCGCAGTTACAAAAGAACCCGCCCGCCAATTCGAAAAGGATTCGCTTACTCAGCGTGAGCTTCGACCCGGCTTACGACACTCCGGCCGTGCTGAAAAAATACGCCGCCACATTCAGCGGCACGACCGGCGGCGCTCCGTTTGACCGCTGGGAGTTCGCAACTGTCCCCGCCAAAGAACTGCCGAAAGTCGCCGATTTCTTTGGCCTGTACTACAACGAATCCGGCGGCCAGATCGTTCATTCCCTGAGCACGACCGTGATCTCGCCGGACGGCACAATTTTCAAGTGGTATCAGGATAGCGACTGGGAGCCCGCCGATCTGCTCACCGATGCCGCGCAGTCGCTCCAGCAAGAGAATCAGCACAATGCCCACGCGCCCGCAGCCATTCCCACTGCCTGACACGCTGTCCAGCAAATTTCGCTGTTACATTTCCCAACGGCGGTTCCGCGACAATCTGCGAGGAAGTGCTGCTTAATTCTGTCGTTCGAGGATGAAATCGGGGACGGCGAGTAGCGCGCGGCGATACTCCGTATCGGGCAGCTCTTCGAGACACGCCTTCGCACGGCCGACGTATTCCTGCGCGAGATTCGAGGCGCGAGCGAGCGCGCCTGTCTCTCCCACGAGCCTCGTGATCTGCTCCGGGCGGACGCTCATGAATTCGCGCTCTTCGAGCACCTTGGCGATCAGCCGTCGGCCGTCCGCCGAGCCGTGACCGTTCGAGTCGCCGGCCGCCGCGTGCGTTGACGCGCCATTCTGCAAAGCGAAAATGAGCGGCAGCGTGACTTTGCCTTCCTTCAAATCGCTCAACACCGGCTTCCCAAGCTGCTCGGGCGACGCCGTGAAGTCGAGCAAATCGTCCACAAGCTGAAACGCCAGGCCCGCGTTGCGACCGTATTCCGCAAGCGCGTCTTCCACCTGCTTCGGCTGCCGGCCGAGCACAGCTCCCAACCGCGCGCATCCGCTGAAGAGGCACGCCGTCTTGCGGTACGCCAGCTCGATGGCGTCGGTCTCGGTCAAATCGATGCGTCCCAGGAGCGTCAGTTGCAGCAATTCGCCTTCGACCATGTTTTGCGTGAGGCCGATCAGGATATCGAGGATTGCGAAGTTCCGCTCGCGGAGCGCCATTTCGAACGACTGCATGTACAGCCAGTCGCCCGCTAGCACGCTCATGTGGTTTCCCCACCGCGCGTTCGTGCTCGGACGCCCCCGGCGCGTCTGCGCGCCGTCGATCACGTCGTCGTGGACCAGCGTCGCGCTGTGAATCATCTCCATCACCGCGCCCAGCCGGATCGCGCTCGCGCCTCGATAGCCCGCCGCTCCCGCCGCCAGCAGCAGCAGCGCAGGACGCAGCCGCTTCCCTCCGCCTTCGCGCAGATAGCCCGCTATCTCGGCGACCGGCTGGATCGCCGCACCGCTCTGGGCGGCAATCTCCTGTTCGACGAGCGCCAGATCGTCGCGCACCAGGTCGAAGATTCCCTTCGCGATTTGGACGGCGAATGCCATCTGTTTTCTGTGCCTTAGCCCTTTGCCAGGGGCTGGCCCGATGCCCCCGCGCCCAGCCTGAAAAACCGCCGGAAATTCGCCGCCGTCGTCGATGCGACCTCAGCGGCGGCTAAGTTTCTCACATTCGCCAAGGCTTGCGCTACCTCAACCACAAACGCCGGCTCGTTCCGCTTGCCCCGCCGCCCCTGCGGCGCAAGGAACGGCGAATCAGTCTCCGTAAGCATCCGGTCGAGCGGAATTTCCCGCGCCACGTCGCGGATCGGCTGGTTCTTCGGGTAGGTGACGTTTCCAGCGAACGAAACGAGAAATCCCATCTCCAGCCCTCGCCGCGCCTCTTCCAGCGTGCCCGTGAAACAGTGAAAGATTCCGCCGAGCCCTGACGGCCCCCAATCCTGTTCGAGGATCGCGAGGCAGTCGTCCCACGCGTCGCGGCAATGAATGATCACCGGCAATTTCGCAGCTCGCGCCTGCCCGAGCTGCCTCCGAAACACGCGCTGCTGCACATCGCGCGGCGAATGACCGTAATAATAGTCGAGGCCCATCTCGCCCCAGCCGATCACCCGCGGATGCCGCGCCAGCTCGTCGAGCCGCGCATAAATCTCTTCGGTCGCGTCCCTCGCATCGTGGGGATGGATTCCGACCGTCGCGTAAATCCAGTCGTGTTGCTCGGCAAACGGAATCGCCGCGTTGAGCCGTTCCGCCGGCCCTGTGCCGCTGCCGATCGCGAGCAGCGCCTCGACGCCCGCCGCGCGAGCGCGCTCCAGCATCGCCTCGCGGTCCTCGTCAAATTGTGCGAATTCCAGATGCGCGTGTGAGTCTATGATTTGCATGTATCGCGATATTTGTTTGGGATGACGCCCCTCGTCGGGTCGTCACTTCACTTTCGCGCCGGGCGGAATGTCCTCGGCAAACGTGCACAGCACCGGCTTGCCGTCTGCGCCCGCCGACGCCGCCAGCAGCATCCCGTTCGATTCGAGGCCGCGCATCTTCCTCGGCGCAAGGTTCACAACGATCACCACCTTACGCCCGACCAGATCCTCCGGCGCGTAAGAGAGCGCGATTCCCGCGAGCACCTGCCGCACTTCGTCGCCAATATCTACGAGCAGTTTGAGCAGTTTGTCCGCGCCCTGAATCCGCTCCGCCGATTTCACCACGCCGACGCGCAACTCCACCTTCGCAAAGTCCTCGATCGTGATCTTCGCGCCCGGCGCAGGTGCTGTCGCCGGTGTCGCAGTTGCCGGTGTCGCCGCTGCTGCTGGTTGGGCTCCCGCCGGATTTCGAATCTCGTTTTCCATTGCCTCAATCCTTTCGTCTGTCTCTTTGTACTCGATGCGCGGGAATATGGCGTCGGGTTTCGAGATGCGCGTCCCCGGCTTCAGCCCTCCCCAAACCAATTTATCGAGCTGGTAGTCTTCCAACCTGCCGGGCTGGCCGAGGTGCCGCCAGATTTCCTGCGTGGCATCGGGCAGGACCGGATGCGCGAGGGCCGTGATGATTCGCAGGGCCTCCGCTGCGGTGTATAGAACTTCTCGAAGCTGGCCGCGGTGAATCGGGTCGCTCGAAATCTTCCAAGGCTTCTCCTGCACCAGGTACGCATCCACCTGGGAAATAAACCGCCATATTTCCTGCACCGCGGATGAAAACCGGTAGGCGTCGTAATGTTCCCGCACGATCGTCTCGATCGGCCCGGATACGAATTTCGTGATCGCCGAGTCCGACGTCGGCTCCGGAACGTGGTTCTCGAAGTAGCTTTCGATCATCGCGAGGACCCGGCTCGCAAGATTCCCCAACCCATTCGCCAAATCCGCGTTGTATCGCGTGACCAGCGCCTCGCGCGAAAAATTGCCGTCCTGCCCGAACACTGTCTCGCGCAACAGGTAATAGCGCAGCGCGTCGTTTCCCAGCGCCTTCACGATCGGCTCAGGGTACGCGACGTTGCCCTTCGATTTGCTCATCTTTTCCTGCTCGAAGAGCAACCATCCGTGCGCGAAAATCTGCTTCGGCAGCGGCAGGTCCGCCGCCATCAAAAACGCCGGCCAATAGACCGCATGAAAGCGGATGATCTCTTTCCCGATCATGTGCAAATCGGCCGGCCAGTACTTTTGAAATTCCGCGCTCCCTTTTTCGCCTTCTCCGTAGCCGATCCCGCTCATGTAGCTCGTCAGCGCGTCGTACCATACGTAAAACACGTGCTCCGGATCGCCCGGCCACGGAATGCCCCACTTGATCGTCTTGCGGCTGATCGAAAGGTCTTTCAATCCGCCTTCGACGAAGCTTTTCACCTCGTTTAGCCGGAAATCCGGTTGCACGAAATCCGGCCTGTCCCTATAAAGCTGCAAAAGCTTTTCTTGATAGGCCGAAAGCCGGAAAAAGTAGTTTTCCTCTGAAATCAACTCCGCGGGACGCCCGCAGATCTGGCAATTCGCCGGCTCGGGCGTGTCACTCACGTAGAGATTGTCGTAGATGCAGTAGCGCCCCTCGTACTTGCGCTTGAAAATCGCATCGGGTGAATGCTTCATCGTCCGCCGCACGAGCGTCTGCACAGCCCGCGCGTGCTCGGGCGACGTCGTGCGGACGAAATTCGTGTGCGTGATTCCCAGCAGCTTCCACAGGTCGCGGAAGATCTTCTCGTTCCGGTCGACCAGCTGCTGCGGCGTGATCCCCGCCTTTTCCGCGGCGCGCTCGATATTCACGCCGTGCTCGTCTGTGCCCGTCAGGTAGGCCACGCCGTAGCCGCACATCCGCTTGTATCGCGCGATTACGTCGCACACGATCGTCGTGTAGGCCGACCCCACGTGCGGCCGCGAATTCGCGTAGTAAATCGGCGTGGTCAGGTAGAACTTCGGCTTGCCCTGCGCGGGAGTGGAATGGTCCATGAACGGTCTGTTTTTTGCTGCGGACTTGCCAAAAAACGATACTAGTCTGGCATTTGTGGTCTGTCAAATGAGGGTAAGGAGAACCCGCAAGACTTCTAAGTCAGCGCGTGAGCCCGCGGCTCTTGTTCCCTGTAGGGGCACAGCACGCTGTGCCCGGCGCAGATGCTTGGCGGGATGCCTTCCGTCTGACTCGATCATTCGTTGGGGTGGGTCTCAGACCCGCGCTCGCGCGAGACGCCCTTTCCGCGTTGCGTGAGAAGCTACGAACCGCGGCGGGATCCCCAAAACACTCTATCGATCCGAATAGTACCCATCCCGCGCCTGGACGGTCAGGTCCTTCTGTTTCGTCGTGAGATGGATTTTGTGGTAGCCCTCTCCGGTGTTGGCCGGTTCGGGCGTGTAGCCCAGGCTGTACTGGCTCCTCAGCTCTTCTTCGATCTGCGTGTAAATCTGATCGATCGGCAGTTTTTTCGAGACCTCGAACAATCGCCCGCCAGTCTCGTTGCAGATTCGTTCGAGCACTTTCTTGCCGTCGGGGCGCTCTTCCTGAGGATAGCGGCGCCCGCCGCCCGGTCCGCCTCCTCCTGGTCCACCGCCACCGCCGCCGGGCCAGCCTCCTCCCCCGCCCGGACCACCGTGCCCCATCCCCCAGCCTCCGCCGTGGCCGCCGTAACCGCCGCCATGGTCGTGGGATTCATTGTCAGCGAACAGAATCCCGTAGATCGACGTATCCGCGCGTTGCGCTGATTCAACCGCATCCTCGAGCGATTCCTTGCTGCCTCTGTCCACTCCGTCCGATAAAACGAACAGCGCTTTGCGGCCCTGCTGCTTTTTCATCAGCTCATTCGAGGCGAGATAGATCGCGTCGTAGAGCAGTGTGCCCGCTCCGCCGTGCCCGTGGCCGCCTCCTTCATCGCGATTCATCTCCGGCGTTTGCAGTAGCTGAAGCCCGGCCTGGAGCTTGGGGCGCGACGAAGTCAAATCCTGCAGCAGCTCCACCTCGCGGTCGAAGTGGATCAGGAACGCCTTGTCCTTGTCTTCGCGCAGCATGTGATCCAGAAACGTATAACTCGCGCTGCGCTCTGAATCGAGCACGCGCCGCTGGCTCAGGCTCGTGTCCACGAGCAGCCCGAGCGTCAGCGGCAGATCGGTCTCTCGCACGAAATTGCTGATCGTCTGCGCACGCCCGTCTTCATCCAGCACGAAATCTTCCTTGTTCAGGGTCGGGACGATCTTTCCCTTCTTGTCGCGGACCGTGGCGTACACGGTCACGAGTTTCACTTGCGTCGTAATCTTTGGACTCTGCTGGGGACTCTGCTGGCCTCGCAGAGCGCCGCCGGCAAGCAGTAGTGGACCGGCCAGCACGGCCGCTATGGTGAAACGGGCGCGTCGCTGCATCCGCGAGCAGCGGCAATTCTTCAAAGTGGAGATGTCCTGATTTGGCATGGGCTATCAGTTCAGATTCTGCCATCACTCGCGAGGTTGGCCGTGGCAATTCACAACCGGCCTGGCTTGCGAGCAGTCCACACAACCTCTCCCTTGTAATCTGGCCGCATGTTGCTAACCTTTTGGGCGTATGAACATGAAATGGATCCGTGTGACCGAGGGTGCCGCGGGGCGCGCGGCTTGCGCTCCGGAGTTGCTCGCTCAAGGTTCGGCCGCACGCCCTCTCACGGCTGGGCGATTCCGGCGATTTCTAATCGACACTCCGGCGATTAGAAATGCCCGTAAACCACTGAAAATAAACGATGACATACAATCCTAATCGACACACATCCGAGGGACTCATGATGCCGAGTTTCGCGCCAGTCCCGCGCAAGGAGCCACGTGTATAAATCGGTCGACGATCGGATCCGCAAGGCGCTGCGCCATCATATCCACGAGCGATACAAAACGGACGTGCCCGTGGTCACCGAGCGCCCGCCGAAGTTCGCCATGGGCGAAGTCGCTTCGCCGGTGTGCTTCGAGCTGGCCAAGCGCCTGAAAAAACCGCCGCGCGCGCTCGCGCAGGAGATCGCGACTTCGCTCAAGCCGATCGCCGGAGTTGCCCGCGTGGAAGTCGCGGGCGGCGGCTATCTGAATCTGTTCTTCGACCGCGCCGCATTTTTTCGCGGAGCCTGCGAAGAATCCGCTCGCTCGGCCGCGGTCGAAGCGGCGGCCGGCGCCGCGAAAACGATGGTGGAGCACACCAGCATCAATCCCAACAAGGCGGCGCACATCGGCCACCTGCGCAACGCCGTGCTCGGCGACACGTTCGGGCGCATCCTGCGCTACACCGGCCGCCGCGTGGAAGTGCAGAACTACATCGACAACACGGGCGTGCAGGTTGCCGACGTCGTCCTCGCATTCCTGCGGCTCGAGCCGAAATCGCTGGACGAAGTTCGCGCGCTCGCCGCCGCTCCGAAATTCGATTATTTCTGCTGGGACCTTTACACGCGCGTCACGCAATGGCTCGCCGAAGATAAATCGCGTCTCGAACTTCGCGCGCAGACGCTGAAGGACATCGAAGAGGGCCACGGCGACGCCGCGAAGATGGCCGAGATCGTCTCGACCGCGATCGTGCGATGCCATCTCCGCACGCTCGATCGCCTCGGTATCGACTACGATCTGCTCTCCCGCGAAAGCGAAATCCTGCACTTGAAATTCTGGGATGCCGCGTTCGATCTGCTCAAGAAAAGCGGCGCAATTCAGCTTGCAAGTTCCGGTAAGAGCGCTGGCTGCTGGGTGATGCAGCTCCCTTCCGACAAAGAGGCGGCCACCGAGGAAGAAGAACCGACCGAGTTGGCCGAAGCCAAGATCATCGTGCGTTCGAATGGCACGGTCACCTACGTGGGCAAGGACATCGCTTACCATCTTTGGAAATTTGGGCTCCTCGGCCGCGACTTCCATTACCGCCGCTTCCACAAACATCCGGACGGCCACGAAGCCTGGACCACTGATTCGCATTCGGACGAGCCGGGCACGCCGGATTTCGGTCACGCGCACGAAGTCTTCAACGTGATCGATTCGCGCCAGGCCTATCCGCAGCAAGTCGTCGTCGCGGGGCTGCGCGCGCTGGGCCACACGGAAGAGGCCGACCATCTCAAGCATTTTGCTTACAACGTCGTTGCGCTCACGCCGCGCTGCGCGCTCGAAATGGGCTACGAGATTCCCCCGGAAGACGCGAAGAAACCCTACATCGAAGTGAGCGGCCGCAAGGGCCAGGGCGTAAAAGCGGACGACCTGATCGACCAGCTGGAAGCGACAGCGCGCAAGGAAACGGATTCGCGCCACGCCGATGCTCCTGAATCCGAGCGCGCCGCCATCGCGCACGCAATCGCCATCAGCGCGCTGCGCTATTTCCTGCTGCGCTTCACCCGTTCGACCGTGATCGCCTTCGATTTCGAGGACGCTCTCAGCTTCGAGGGAGAAACCGGACCATACGTGCAATACGCCGTCGTGCGCGTGAATGGCATTGTGAGGAAAGGCACCGAAGCCGATCCGAATTTCGGTTCTTTGAACGCTGCAAACCTGAAGAAGATCGAAAGCGGAGAGATCGATCTGGCGAGGATTTTAGCGGCGCCTGCGGGCGACGATCTATGGGAGCTTGCCGTGCTGGCCGGCTCGCTCGACGCGCGCGTGGATGCGGCGGTCGGAGCGCAGGAACCCGCGTTCCTCGCGCGCTATGCGTTCGAGCTCGCGCAGGCTTTCAACGTCTTCTACCACAAGCATCACATCCTCTCGGAAGAAGACGCCGAAAAGCGCGCGTTCTTGCTGCGGCTCTCGTCGCTCGTGCGCGAGCAGCTCGTCACCACGCTCGGTCTGCTCGGCATCTCCGCCCCGGAAAAAATGTGATGCGACGCGGCTACAATTTCAGTGCGAAATCGATGATCGAGCGGATCGCGATGCCCGTCGGCCCTTTCGCGAGCCACGGGCGGCCTTCATCCACCCAGCATGTCGAAGCGATGTCGAGATGGATCCACGGCGTGTCCTCGGCGAATTCCTTGATGAACCACGCGCCGGTGCTCGCGCCGCCGCCCTTGCCGCTGCCGGTGTTTCGGATGTCCGCGATGTCGCTCTTGATCATCAGTTCATATTCCTCGTCCATCGGCATCGGCCACATCTTTTCGCCCGCGGCCTTCGCGCTTTCGAGGAAATTATCGAGATACTCGCGCGGCGTGCCGAACGCGCCCACGTGCACGTTCGACAGGGCCACTTCGATCGCACCGGTCAGCGTGGCCGCGTCGATCAGATGCGTGCAGCCGAGTTTGCGCGCGTAGTAGACAGCGTCGGCCAGAATCAGCCGGCCCTCGGCGTCGGTGTTGATCACCTCGATCGTTTTTCCCGACATCGCCACCTGCACGTCGCCGGGCTTCTGCGCGCGGCCGCCGGGCATGTTCTCGGTCGCGGGAATCACGGCGATCACCGGAACGCGGGGCTTCAGCGCCGCGAGGGCGCGCATCGCTCCGAGCATCGTCGCGCCGCCGCCCATGTCGTACTTCATCTTCTCCATGTTGGCCGCAGGCTTGATCGAGATCCCGCCCGTATCGAACGTGACCGCCTTGCCGACCAACCCCAGTACCGGCGCTCCCGGCTGGGCATCTTTGGGCGTGTAACGCACGACGATGACGCGCGGCGGCTCGACGCTTCCCTGCGCCACGCCGATCAGCGCGCCCATTTTCAGCTCGGCGATTTTTCGTTCGTCGAGAATCTCGATTCCGAGGCCGGCCTCTTTCGCCATCGCTTCGGCGCGCGCCGCAAGAATGCGGGGCGTCAGCTTATTCGAGGGCTCGTTGATCAGGTCGCGCGCAAAGTTCATCGATTCGCCGATGACGCGGCCCTGGTCGATCGCGGCGGTAAGGTTCTCGCCGAGACCGGGATCAAAGCCCGCGAGCGCGACGGCCTGAATCTCGCGGTCCTTTTTCTCCGTGCGGTATTTGTCCGATTCGAAATCGGCGGCGATCAGTCCCTCGACCACGGCCTGAGCCGCTGCGGGTCCGCGGTCTCCTTCGCGCGCGAGGAAAGCGAGCTTTTTCACGCCGCGCGATTTCAGATAGCGCAGCGCCGTACCGGCGATCTTGCGCAGGTCAGCGACCACGAATTTCTCCGGCTTGCCCGCGCCGACAAGCAGCAGCCTTTGCGCCGCAAGCCCTTCGGGAAAGTGAACGAGCACGAGTTCAAGCGACTTTCCGGTCAGTTCCCCGCCCGTGGCGAGCACGCCGAGGTGGCCTTTCATCGCGCTGTCGATTTCGCCGAGGACTCCGTCGAGCTTTTTGTCCTGCTCGAAGACGTAGGTAATGAGTGCGTCGGCTTGAATCGAAGCGTACGGCTGAGTTTCGAGTTTAATCTGCATGTCTTCCTTTCGCTTTCATCGCCGGCGGGAGCGGTAGATCGCCTCATCGGCTTCGCGTTTGGCTTCTTTTTGTCGTTCGGATTCGCGGCGGTCGTGGAACTTCTTTCCTCTCGCCACCGCCAATTCACATTTCGCCCGGCCGTCCCGGAAATAAATCTTGAGCGGGACGATGGTCATGCCCTTCTGCTGCGTCTGGACGACCAGCTTATCGATCTCCCGGCGGTTGAGCAGCAGCTTGCGCTTCCGGAGGGGGTCATGGTTCCGGAAGCCCCCGGGCTGGTACTCCGGAATGTGGCAGTTTATCAGCCATGGCTCCCCTCCGCGAATTTCGGCGTAGGCCTCACGCAGGGTCCCCTTGCCGTCCCGAAGGCTCTTGACCTCCGTCCCGACGAGCACCAGCCCCGCCTCCAGCTTGTCGAGGAGCTCGTAGTTATAGGAAGCGGCGCGGTTCTGCGCGACGATCTTGTTGCGCTCCCTATCTGCTTTTTTCGCTGCCGATTTCACCGTGCAGGTATCATAGCCGCCGCACGCAAGCAGCCGCAAGTCACGGAATCCGCCGGATTTCACCTGAGCCGGCGCAAACTTTCATCTCAATGTAACAAAAGCACCTTACGGCTCGTGCTAACGGAATACCATCGGCAACGGCGTGGTTCCTTGCCGCATCCTAACTCGAATGCTAGACTCGCAGGGATTGGAAGGGTACATCACGGGGGCCTGTTTGCGCCGCATAGCGTATCTGCCACTTTTGGCAATTGCAGCCGTTTTCCTGATCGGTTGCCCCAAGGCGAACACCGATTACAACGCCGGCCGCAAGGCCGAGGCCCTGGACGACTACGACACCGCGCTGGTCAACTACGAGCGCGCCCTGCGCTCCGAGCCGACCAACGTCGAGTACAAGCTCCGCGCAACCCACGTGCGGTACGAGGACAGCCAGTTCCATCTTGAGCAGGGCGAAAAGGCGCTTCAAAAGGGCGATTTGCAACTCGCGCTCGGAGAATTCCAAAAGGCCCAGGCGGTCGATCCCTCGAATGCCGCCGCCGATCAGGAAGTGAAGAAGGCCATGGATCTGCTCGCGGCAAAGAACGCCGCCGCGGTGCCCAAGGTGATCAATCCCAATCCCTCGGACGACGCGGATTTGCTCCCGACGCCGCCCGAGCTGAAGCCGATCTCGACGGAACTCATCAATCTGAAAATGACGAATGACTCGCGGGTCGTCTACGAGACGATTGCGAAGCTCGCGGGGCTGAGCGTGATTTTCGATCCGGATTTCACGTCGCGGCGAATCACGGCCGAGCTGCCGAACATCACGCTCGAGCAGGCGCTCGATGCCGTCTCGCTCGAAAGCAAGGCGTTCTGGAAGCCCCTGACCGCCAGCGTGATTTTCGTCGCGCCGGATAATCCGCAAAAGCGTAAAGACGTGGAAGACGAAGTCGTGCGCACGTTCTACCTGTCGAATACGCTCACGCCGCAGGATCTGACGGAAGTCGTGACGGGGCTGCGCCAGCTTCTGGATCTGCGGCGCGTCACGCAGGTGAATTCGCAGAACGCGATCGTGATTCGCGATACGCCCGACAAACTGGTGCTGGCGTCCAAAATTATCCGGGATATCGACAAGGCCAAACCTGAGGTCTTGATTCACGTGCAGGTCCTGACAGCCAGCGTGGATCGCTTGCGCGACCTCGGAATACTTCCTGGGCAGAGCGTTTCGGTGGCCTTTACTCCTCGCACCGCGCTCCAGCCGGGAGGCAGTTCGAGCAGTTCAAGTTCGAGCAGTTCAACGGTAAACGCCACGCAGATCACACTCGACAATCTGAGAAATCTCTCCGGCGCGGACTACAGCGCCACGTTGCCCGGGGCCACGGCGAACGCCATTCTCACCGACAACAAGACGAGGATCATTCAAGATCCCGAAATGCGCGTGAGCGACGGCGAAAAAGCCACATTGAAAATCGGAGATCGCGTGCCCGTCGCAACCGGCAGCTTTCAGGCAGGAGTCGGAGTGGGCACCACTGTCGGCGCGGGCGTGGTGAACCCTCTGGTGAACACGCAATTCCAATACATCGACGTTGGCGTGAATATCGACGTGACGCCTCGCGTGCATCCGGACGGCGACGTAAGCATGAAGCTCTCCGTCGAGGTGTCACAGATCACCGGTACGGAAAGCATCGGCGGAATCAACCAGCCGGTGATAAGCCAGCGCAAAATCGAGCACGATATCCGGCTGAAGGACGGCGAGGTGAGCGTGCTCGGCGGGCTGATCCAACGAACCGAGACGAAGAATATCAATGGCATTCCCGGCCTCGCCCAGCTTCCTCTCTTCCGGTATCTTTTCTCGGACAATAGCAATGAGGTGCAAGAGTCCGAGGTGCTGATTGTTCTGACGCCGCACGTACTGCGTTTCCCGTCCATCACGGCGGACAACCTGCGCACTGTGGCTTCTGGAACGGACACGAACCCTCGCGTCTATGAGAAGGAAAATGAAACGTCGGTGACGCCGGCACTCCCCGGCGGGAAACCGCCCGCTTCTCCCACGTCCCAAGGTCTGCCGCAACCGGGCGCGGGCGCCGCACCGGCCGCCCAACTTCACTTCGACCCGGCGACGGCGACGCTGAAAGCCGGAGACACGAGGACTCTGGGGCTTGTGGTTTCAAACGTGAGCGATCTCTATTCGGTTCCGCTGCTGATTCATTACAACCCCGCCGTGATCCAGGTCGAGGAAGTCCGCAATGGCGGTTTTCTCTCCGGCAGCAGCGTACAGGAGATTGCCATCGTGCAGCGGATCGACCAGCAGCGCGGCGAAGTGATCGTTTCCGCAACGCGGCAGCCGAATACGCCGGGCGTGAACGGATCGGGCACGCTGCTCGGCATCGTCGTCCGCGGTGTCGCGCCAGGCTCATCCACACTTCAGATTCTTCAGGTCAACGCGCGCGACTCGCAGCAGCGGACGATCCCTCTGGTGTCCGGCGAAGCCACGATCCAGGTGCAGTGAGGAAAGCATGAGCGGTACTCGTTGCGGCGGAAGCAGCATTTTTGTGACAGGCGGAACCGCGCCCAGTCGGGATCGCACGGCTAGCCAGCGCGTGCGACTGGCTGCGGCGGGCATGACGCTTCTCGAATTGATCGTCGCCTGCTCGATCCTCATGATTCTCGCTGCCGTGGCGACGCCTCTCGCACGAGTCACGATCATGCATCGCAGGGAAGATACTCTTCGTTACGATCTTCGCCGGATGCGGGACGCGATCGACCGATACAAAGACGACTCGGATAAAGGCTTGATCCAGGTGCAAGCGGGCACGGAAGGATATCCGCCCGATCTGCAAACGCTCGTGGATGGAGTCCAACTCACCGGCGCGCAGGACAAGCGAGTCCATTATTTGTCGAAGATCCCAACCGATCCGATGACCGGAAATGCGGACTGGGGTAAGCGCTCGGTACAGGATGATCCTGATTCCACGTCGTGGGGCGGGGACGACGTTTTCGACGTCTTCAGCCAGTCGACCGGGACGGCGCTCGACGGAACGAAATACTCGGATTGGTAGTGACGATGAAGAAATCTCACAGCAAACGGCATCGGACGAAGCGCGACGCACAGCGCGGTTTCACTCTGCTTGAACTCATGGCGGTGATCACGATCATACTGGTCCTCGCAACGATTGGCGCGGGACGATTTGATCTTGCCGTCATTCGGGCCCACGAAGCGGCGCTCAGCCAGGACCTCTCGGTGATGAACGAAGCGATCCAGCAATACACGCGCGACAAGGATGCCGCGCCGACTTCGCTCGACGATCTTGTTCAATCGCAGTACATCGGCAAGATCCCGAACGACCCGATGACAGGAGCGCCCGACTGGACCGCGGAAAATTGCGACCTGTTACTGAGCGCGGACCAGACTATGACTGGTATTTGCAGCGTGCACTCCTCGTCCGACAAGATCTCGCCGTTTACGCAGACGGCCTATAGCTCCTGGTGAACGGCGCGCGAGGAAAATTGCGTTCGTCGGGATTCGCCTGGATTCGTTTGACCGCCCCGTGGGCATCCGCTATCATGAATTCGCGGGGTGGAGCAGCCTGGTAGCTCGTCGGGCTCATAACCCGGAGGTCGTCGGTTCAAATCCGACCCCCGCAACCATCTCAAGACGCTAGTTCGACGACTGGCGTCCTGAGACCAATCCTGAATCTGACCCGAGCAAGTCCCAAGTCCCTTCTACGTCGTAATTCCAGTTTTTCCCGTCATTTGCAGGAATCATCCGTATTTCGCCTAAGTGTCGGTGCAATTCGGATTTAGCGAGGGTCACATTCTCGTTGAGCAGCGTACGCAGGTTAGAAATGCCTTTCTCAACAAGCTCTTTCACTTCCCCACTGCGGCCAAAGCGCGACATGAAAAACGCTAGTCGCTATGTCGACGGAGTGAATGGCGCTATGAGCTAGTTTGATGTGGGCTTGGACGAGTTGATGTCCGTGCCGGCGAGCGGGTATTTCAATTGCTCCCAGCGAGTCAAGCCGCCCTTCAAAGCCTTGACCTTGTCGTGGTCGTAGCCTAGTTCCCACATCTCCATCACCATCGGCGCACTGTCTTCCTCGTGGGAACAATTGCAGTAGAAAACGATCAGTCTGTCGCCGGGAAGAGCGCTGAGAGACTGATCTTGTTCGTGTGTGTCGCGAGTTGGATCGTAGGGAATATTCACAGCACCTTTGATGTGCTCGGCTTCGTAAGCCTCTGGGTCGTCAGTATCCACTAACACGAGCTTTCCGCTGTCCTTCGCCAAACGCTGGACCTCCTCGGCCGTGATGCGCGTTACTTGGGGAAACGGTTCCGCTTCTTTCGCTTGCGCTGACTTTTCCTGGCTCGCTCTTGCCGAAGCCAAAACTTTTGATTCCCCGTGCAGAACGCGGGAAGACAGCCCATCGGATACGAGCAGCATTAGTCCGAACAAGACGAGGGCCACGAATCGGCGCTTCATGGTTGCGGCTCCTTTGCTGAAAGGCGCGAGTCCTGCGCCCCACAAAACTGTCATTCAACACGGTTCTACTTCTCATTGTCCACCGACACGCCCGCGCCATACCAAAACGCAGGGTACGCACTTTTCCGCTCTACGATCCCGTGATTGGCTCTTAGTCGAGTTCCTATTTGCCAGGCGGTTGGCTTTCGCCGTTTTTCTCGGGAGCGGGTTCGACAATGATTTGGCCGTATACCCATGGGTGCTCTTTGCAAATGTAAACGTACGTCCCTGGCTTGTCGAAGATGACGCTGCCGATGTCGAGAGGGTTCAGAGGGCCGGTCGTCCACGATCCATCTTCCGCAATGACGGTGTGAATCATCTGCCCGTTATTTCTCCAGCTCACTCGCGTGCCGGCTTTGACTCGAACGCGGTACGGATTGAACTCATATTCGTCGATCATGTAGTGCGTGCCCATCAAGCCGAAGTCCCGCGAAAGGGTCGTGGTCTCGATGTTCGCCGTATTCTCAATCGGTCCCGTAAAATCTTCCTGTGGTGGAATTGGCGGCGCCGACCGCTGCGGGAGCGTTCCGCCCAATTTGAATGCCCACACCGTGCCGCCAACAATCGTGGCGATGTAGTCCTCTCCTCCGCTTTCGTACGCGATGGGCGGGCTGCCCCCTAAATCGCCCGTTTGAAACTGCCACAAGAGAGAGCCGTTGCTGGCGTCGTATGCCTGGAGGTTGCCGTCGCCGGCCATCTGGAAGACAAGGCCTCCCGCAGTGGCGAGCGCGCCGCTCGGTCGTCCCACGCGGAATTCCTTCTTCCAGGCAATCTTGTTCGTGCGGCTGTCTATGGCGGCCAGAACGCCGAAGCTCAGCTTATTCAGCCCAGGCACACGCCCGCTGAGCGTGAGGCTGAAGAAGCCCGGATTCTCGCCACGCCGGAACCACTGCAAGCCCGCATTGCCGGTCGCATAGAAAAACCGCGTCTGCGGATCGAAAGCCATCGGCGTGGCGCGCATGCCGTAAACAGGCTCCAGAAGAGCTGGTTTCTGCAACGACGCTGGCGTAAAGAAGCAACCCACTTCAAAACCCTTCGGGACCGGCTGCTGTCTCCAATAGTCGCAGTCCGGCAGGACGGGGTCCGCGCCCACCGGATACGGTTGCGTCGCGGCGGTTTTCTGGAATGCATCCTGTGGCACACGCCGGTCCTCGATGCGTCCGAGGGGTTTTCCGGTGACGCGATCGAGCATGAACAGATAGCCGTCCGTGCGCATGGCCGCAATTGCCTTGCGGGATTGGCCGTTCACCTGTGCGTCGAACAGCACCGGCGCTTCGGCGACGTCGGCTTCCCAGATGTCGTGCCGAACCAACTGATAGTGCCAGCGAAGTTTTCCGGTCTTGCTCTCAAGTGCGATCACCGAATCGGTATACAGGTTGTCGCCGGGTCGGTTTTCGCCGCCGTACTGCGGGACGGCGTTTCCGGTTGCATAGAACACAAGTCCGAGTTCCGGATCGGACGCTCCAACCAGCCAGACAGCCCCTCCGCCGTGCTGCCACGCGTTGTTGTTCTTCGGCCACGTCTCCGATCCGGGCTCGCCCGGCGCCGGGACCACATAGAAACGCCACACCTCGTGCCCAGTTTTCGCGTCAACGGCGATGATCCGCCCTCGATATCCAAAATCCGCATTCAGGCCGGCCGATACCAGCCCGTCGGCGTAAACTGGCGCGCCTGAGAAGCCCGCGGACGGTTCGTGCATGGGATCACCGAGATAGGTTTTCCAGACAACCTCGCCGGTTTCTTCGCGCAGCGCAACCAGATTGGCATCGGACAGCCCCACGAATACAAGGCCCGCGCCCACGGCCACGCCTTCCCGCGCCGGCGTGCCGCCGGGCATCGCGTTGTAGCGCCACGCGATCTTTCCCGTGCTGAGGTTCACCGCGTACACATATGGCGGCGCCGTCAGAAACATCAGGCCGTTGTCGATCACCGGCATCGCGCGAGAGGTCGGCGCCGGCCCAAACTTCTCCGAAACCCACGCCGCGCCCAACTTCGAAATATTCTGCGCGTTGATCTGCGTCAGCGACGAATAGCGTGTGTTTCCGGAATCGCCTCCCACCGCGGACCACTGGCCCATTCCGAGTTGCGCCGCGAAAGCAATGCCTGCGGCCAACACTACGAAGTACGCGAGGATGCGCGCCGCTGCCCGTCTCATTCCGGCTTGATGTCTGAGCCTGTGTTGCATGTCGTCGATCTCCATTTCGAACTACACGACTCGCGTTTGAAAACGACTCCGAGCCGCTGCATTCTCACGGCTTTCTTTTTCACGCCCAGTCATCCACCTTCAGGCCGCGACGCAGGCCGAAATCGGTGACGAACCAAGTGGTCTGTATCTTCCCGCCGGTTACGACCACACGTATCGCGCCCGGGTTCGTGAAAGGTTTGATGAGAGTATCGTCCGGCAGCTTCTTCCAGCTTGCGTAAGGCTCCAGACCTTGCAGGGCGAACGGCACTGCGGTGCTTTGAATAACGCCGTTGCCCCAGTAGGACCCTGCTGTCTTCTCGACGTTCTGCGAGAACCACTCGGCGAGCTGCGCCTTGGTCTTGAAACCGTGCGTGTCTTTGAGCAAAGCCGCGACAGTGGGATCCATCAAAATCGTGGCCGCAGATCCGGATGCAGAAAGCGAACGTATGTAGTCTCGCATCAGGAAATGAGTGGGATAGAGGCTTTGGCTGCCGCCGACGCTCGAGATGCTCGTCCAGCCGATCCCCACCGACACGACGTCATCATTGGGTTTGAAGCCCATCTGAACGTGCAGAGGATCCCAACCTTCCGGCAGATTCTCTTCGTTCTCGGCAAAACAGAGATTGTTGTATTGCAAGTTGCTACCGAGACTCTCCCAAGCGTTGACGTTGTTGCGGAGATCGCCCACGATTTTCGAGACGATCGTGAAGGCGCGGCCGACGACGGCATTTGACCGGTTGTACGGACCCAGGGCATTTGTTCCGCAATTGAAGTTGAGCCGCTTGCGGATTGGGCCATTGATCACGATCATATTTGCCATCGAGCTCGTCGAGTTGCCGAACGGCGCTTGCGTCGCGAGAGCGAGAATCAGCGGAAAATGCTCCGGCGAGGCTCCCGCCATTACCGCGCTGATGGCCACCTTCTCGACGGTGAGTTGCCGCTGACCACCGGTGATGTCGATCGTCTTGATCACCTCGTCGGGCTTGTGGCTGGTGCCTTTGAGCATCCCGGTGACGCGCTTTTCGGTCGGAAGATTGATCCAGTTGTAATCGGTCCAACCCTTGTCTTCAAACAGGCGCCGCAGATTCTCTTCCGTGTCGCTCGGAAGGAGCCTCGATGAACCGGCCTGGTCCGACGGCGCGCCCGAAATCCTTTCCTCAGCAGTCAGGAAATCGGTGAGCGCCTTGATCACAGAGGTCATCAGGGGCTGCCCAGTCAGCACGTCCTTGCCGGACACATAACCAACATCCACCGCCCGCGGCTGCCCCGTGAAAGGAAACGGCACGGCGATGTAGCGGACGGGCATGCCGTTGCTGTACTTGAAGTCGTAATCCATGGCGTAGTGCACGACGTTCGCCGAGGCGATGCCAATGGCGGGAATCTTTAGCTGCGTCTGAATCTGCTTTGCCCAGCGGCTCACGGCCGCGATGCAGGCGTTTCAACCCGCGACACCGACGATCGCTCCATCGGCTTTGTTGGCTGTCATTTCCTTCAGGATCGCGGGGTCGAGCCCAAACATGCCGTCGGCCGTTACCTTCACAGTCGTTTTGATTCCCGGGTAGCGTTGGGCAAGCCACTCCCGCATCGCCCCGTAGAAGTAATTGCCCGCGTCGGGCCCTTCCCAAGAGAGATTGATCATGTAGATAGTCTTGTTGTCCAGGTTATCGAGCGGCGGCGCCAACGGATAACGTGTCGCCAACTTGTTTGGTATCCCCGGGTTCATGACTGTAATCAGGCCGTCGCCGACCGAAGAATCCGGCACGGCTTTCGCGGCCGTGTTCGCGTAGGCCGGTGAGCCGGCCACCAGTGCGGGACTCAATCCCAACATCGCCAACATTTTTCGTCTATCCATAATCCCTTCCTTCTCCCGCTTGATTGCGCGGCAACTTTCTCGGACAAATGAGCCCTATGTAACTACAAATCCACTACGCAAACTTGATTCCCTACCTTCACGATGTCTCCCTCGCGGGCGAATATTTCGATCATCGTTCCATCAGAGGGCGCGGCGATTTCCTGATTCACTTTTTCGGTTTCGATCTCGTACAACGGCTCCCCGGCCTTGAATGGCTCTCCCGGCTTCTTGTGCCACTTGACGATCGTGGCTTCCTCCATGTTCATTCCGACTCGGGAGAGCTTGAGAGTCATCTTCATGGCAAGCGTCAGGTCTCAACCAATTTGGTCGCGACGCGCACGATCTCGTCTTCGTTTGGCAAAACCCGCCTCTCTGCGTTGGGTGCATATGGCATCGAAACATTCGGAACGGTCACACGCTTGATCGGAGCCCGAAGGCTCGAAAATGCCTTGTCCGCGATGATCGCAGCGATGTGGCTTGCGGCGCTGCATCGGTCGCGGGCCTCGTCAACGATCATTGCGCGCCCAGTTTTTCTGACTGACCGGACGATGGTTTCATCGTCGAGCGGCACTAAAGTACGCGGGTCGATAACCTCCACACTGATTCCGGTCGATTGCAATTTCTCTGCGGCGCTCAACACCGGCTTCAGCATGGAACCAATGGCGACGACGGTGATGTCGGCCCCGGCACGCGAAATCGCCGCCTTGCCAAATGGCACGGTATATTCCCCGTCGGGAACCTCGCCGCTATCCCCGCCACGCCCGCTGGCCTCCAGGAAGAAGCTTGGATTCCTGCCGCGAATCGCTTGTTTCAGCAGGCCCTTTGCATCGGCTGGGGTGGCCGGCACCAGCACGTTGAGACCGCCGAGGTTCATCAAAAGAGGGTGAGGCGTATCCGAGTGCTGAGCGGCTGTCGAGCGTCCGCCTCCGTAGCCCGCGATGACGGTAATGGGCAGTTCGACTTGCCCACCGGTCATTAGCCGGAGCTTGGCCATTTGATTCGCGATTGCGTCAAATCCCGTGTAGATGAAGTTCGAGAACATCATGTGGAGCACGACACGATAGCCGGTCACGGCGGCTCCGACTGCCATGCCCGCCAGCGTGGCTTCGCAGATCGGGGTGTTGCGAATGCGGTCCCTTCCGAATCGTTCGAGCAATCCTCGTGTATCGCCGAAAATCGCAAGCTCCACGTCTTCTCCAAACACAATGACTCTTGGGTCGCGCTCCATTTCCTCGAACAGAGCCTCGTTGATCGCCTGGATGTATCGTTTACGCGCCATGGTCAATCCTCACGGCTTCTGCCCGGCAAACATGACATCGAAAGTCAGTTCTGGATCGGCTGGCTCGCTCGCTTCTGCAAACCTGACGGCGTCTTCTACAACGCCTGCGATCTTCGTGGAGATACTGTCCAATTGGCTGGTCGTGCAGACGCCCTTCGACACCAGAAACTGCCCGAAATGGGAGATCGGGTCGAGCTTGCGCCATTCGTCGATTTCCTGTTTCTCGCGATATTTCCCGCCTGCAAGAAACAGGTCTTCCGATTCGAGATGCCCCTGAATCCGATATGTCTGCGCCTCGATGAAAGCGGGACCCTTGCCGCTCCGCGCCCATTCAACAGCCTTCGCGGCCGCACTCCTAACTGCCATCACGTCGTTCCCGTCAACGACCTCACAGGGAATCTTGAAGGCCCTGGCGCGGTCGGCGATTTCCCCCGCAGTTACGGTCGCGGTCGGTGTAAATTCACAGAAGTGGTTGTACTCGCACACGAACACCAGCGGGAGCTGCCACAGTGTGCTTACGTTGAGGCATTCCATAAACACGCCTTGATTGGCCGCGCCATCGCCAAAGAACGTCACCGCCACGCGTCCATTGCCGCTGAGCTTTGCGCTGAGTGCAGCTCCGGTCGCGATTGCGAAGCCGCCACCAACGATTCCATTTGCGCCCAAAATTCCTTTGGAGAGATCTGCGACGTGCATCGATCCCCCCATGCCTTTGCAGATGCCCGTGCGTTTTCCCCAGATCTCGGCCATCATCGCTCTCGGATCGCCGCCCTTCGCAAGAAAGTGACCATGACCGCGGTGTGTGCTGGTGATCCAATCCGCATCGTGCAGGTTGGCACAAACGCCGACCGCAACGGCCTCCTGACCAATGTAGAGATGTACGCCCCCTGGGAGCTTGCCGGCCGCTGCGTCGGCCTTCAGGCGCTCCTCCATGAGCCGTATGAGCGTCATCCTCTCAAAGAGCGAGAGCAGTTGTTCGTTACTCGGATTCTGTTGGTCTGTCATCTTGCCGTCCTACGATCGATCGCATCGAAAGCTTGGGAAATGCCGCCATTCTCTGCTCCTCCCTGACATCGCGCCTTTCAAATTGCGAACGTCTCTGGAGCCGACCTGCTATATACTCGTGCGACGTGATTGTTGTCAAGACATCATCGTACGAAGGCACCGAGCGCTTCCACCATGCGAATCTCGCGCGGGGAGCCTGGACTCTGGAATGCCGCTTCAGAAGTTTCCGGGAGATCTCGACATACCTCGATGGCTATGATGCGGGGTGGATCCGAAAGGGGCACGGCGCCGCTACGGCGCCGCTACTTCACTTCGGCGCTTGGGCCAGCGAAGGGGCTCTTTTATACTCGCATCGAAGCATTCCGGGAGACATATGATGAGCGTTGGCAGGCCGCAGCCCGTCCCATACCCCAAGGCCCTTGAAGCTGGCCGCAGAGTGCGCCGTCGCGGCGAGCACGCTCCCCATATCGACGCGCTTATCCGGCTGGTCTCCGTGCGCATCGTACGGCTTTCTGAACTGATTCTTCGTATCGGCACGTTCACGTTCAAAGATCGATTTGGCGTGAAGCCAACGGATTTGCGAATCCTGGTAATGCTGGGCGCTTATCAGCCGATTTCGGTGAACGAGGTGAGCCGCCGAACGCACATTGACAAGGCCTGGATCAGTCGATCGTTAAGAGGTTTGCTGCGCCGCAAATTAATCAAGAGGACGGCGCATCCATCCGACAGCCGAGCTTCGTTACTCTCGTTGACCAGCAAGGGTGAAGCGCTCCTGCGCGAGATCGCGCCCGTCGCCCAGGAGTATCAGCGCCAATTGTTACAGGGACAGCGAACTCGTGATGTCGAACGAGTGCTCGATTTGCTCTCGGCACGAGCGGAAGAGATGTTTGAGCTCGCGATGAAACAGAAGAGTCGTAACGCTCATCGTCGTTAGATTTTGCTTCGTCGCGCGCATAGAAAACTCGCAAGTTCCCGCTGGCGGCCGCACAAACCGCGGCAAAAGTCCGCGCGCGGCTCCGCTCAGGTCCGGTCCGGTGTCAGGACTCCGGTGGAGTCCACCGGACTCCAAAAACCGGAGATGACGCTGCCTCGTACTGAATCGCAAACGGCGAGGTCTGTGGAGTGCGGCGGCTTGCCGCCGCTGTCTCGCGTTCCGGCTTGCCGGAACGCCGTGGGCGAGGCAAGCCTCGCCCACAAAACGGCGGTGCCAAGGCACCGCACTCCACATGAGCTTGCGCCGACGGGCGCGGCACGGCCATGGGCAGCTTCGCGCCAAGCATTGGTGCCGGGCACAGCATGCTGTGCCCCTACGAAACCTCTCAGGCACCGCAGCGGCTTTTCAATTGACGCAAACGGCTGGGGCTGGGCAGTGTGCCAGTGTCCCAACCCCAGGGTGTTGGAACACTGGCACACTCGAATTGCCTTCGGCCTATGCGTCTGACCCCGCTGTCGCAGTCGTTGCGACTGGGAAGTAAAGGTTGGCTCGTCGAGGACCAAGCTGAGACCGCCAAAGCTTCCCATCATGCCGTTCCAGCAGGAACCGTGCCCGGCCCTTGGGAAGCCCTGACGCCTCGACAATGGAGCGCCCCGACTGGCCGGGCTTCGAGCGGATGGCGTCGGCGAGTTTTTCGACGTCGCTCTGCTCGGATGCAGCTTCGGGCGACCCGCTGACGACGAAATCGCCAATCCGGCCAGGATTGGCGTCCCGAGGGAGCATCGCGACCGAGGGACCTCTCTCACCGCGGTCGTGCCATGCGCTTCGGGTGCCAAGATCCGGCCGCAGCGTGAGCGAAAACTCCTCGGCGTAGCGGCTCTTGAAGCATTCCAGGCGCAGCAGCCCCGCGTCGCGGTCGCGCGAGACGGCCCACGCCGTATCGACTCCTCCCGCAATGTCGCTCGATCCGCGATAGAGCGCTCCCTCGGACTTGGGCTTGTGGTGCAGCGCCACGACGGTCGCACCCGCATTCGCGAGCGCGCGCAGGTCGCCCATCACGGACGCCATTTCCGTGGCGGAATTTTCATCCGCAGCGTCATGGAAGCGGATCAGCGAATCGAAGATGATCAGCGGACGCCGCTCGCGCGCGATTTCGACGAGGCGCGCGTCACCGATGGCCGGGGGCGCGTCGGCGAGCCAGCCGCCCCAGATGCGGCTGTTTCCGAGCGACTCGATGCCGAGCACCGCCAAGCGCTCGCGCATCACCGCCAGCGGATTCTCGCGATCGAGGTAGAGGACGCTCGTCTCGACGCACTTCCGGCCGAGAAAACTTCCGCCCCCCGCCACACCCCGCAGAAGCGCCAGCGCGAGCCACGTCTTGTAGCTCCCCGGCTCGCCCGCGAGCAACGTGACGGAAGCGCGTGGCAGGATGCCTTGGACAATCCACTCGGTCGCGGGCATGGCCACGGTGAAAACGTCCGCAATTTCATCCCAGCAGCGAATTACTCTCGTGGCGCCGATGTCACCCGCATCGTGCTCGAGCAAATGCGGCTCAGCCAGGAACAGGTGCTTCCAATCCGCTTCGTGGCGGCGTTCGATTTCAGCGAAGGGATCGGGGAAAGCGACATTCAAGGAATGCGGCTTGGCGTTCATAGCAGAATCTCCTGAAAGCGCCCGCGCTCATCGCGGACGCCGCCGCGCGCGAGCGTTTCGCGGACCAGCGCTTCGCGCTCCGCATCGCTGCCGCGCAGATAGCGCAGACGATCGTAGCGGCTAGCGAATGAGAGGATCGTGTACGCGGCGCTCTCGTGAGGCTCGCACCGCGCCACTTCGCGCAGCGCGGCTTGGGCCAGCGCGCGTTCGCCTGCGAATTTTTCCGGCGAGCCGCGTGACAGTTCGGCCAGGCGGCGCTTGGCGTTTCGGCGGATTTTTTCGAGCTGGAGGCAGCGGTCCCGTGCTGCGAGCCAGGCGAGCCGCTCCATTTCCGCCACGCGGCAGGCTTCGCGCTCAGTGCGTTCGTGGAGTATGCGGTGAGCGGGCAAAAATTCGCGCCGTCTCGTCCGGCTCAGTTGCGGCTTCATTCGTTTTTCTTTTGATCTTCCAGGAGGCGTTGTTGACTTGCGCGATGCGGAACAACTTCGCGCCGGGCCTGGTGTAGCGCCCCGGCCTGCTGGAAGACGGTTTCGCGGTGCGGGCCTTACGCAGCGGCCTGATTCAGGCTAGCACGGAAGAAATTGGGAATTGTCAAGGAATCCCGGTGGACTTTTGGCCGGAATCCGGCGGAGCGAGAGTCCGGCCACACTTCAGCGCCGCCGCTCTCCGCATCGTGCGAGGCAAATGGCTTGAGGCTTTATCTCCAGGCGTCGATCGAAACGCTCGGCCCCGGCATGAAGTCCGTCGCGAACCAAACGCTCGCCGTCTTCCCGCCGACAACCACCGCGTGGATGCCCTTCGGGTTCGTAAACGGCTTGATCACGGCATCGCCGGGAAGCTTCTTCCAGCTCGCATATGGCTCAAGCCCCTGCGCTCCCAGCGGACCCAGCATGCTCGATACGATCGAATTTCCCCAATACGACCCGGCGGTCTTCTCGACATTCTGAGAAAGCCACTCGGCGAGCTTTTCCTTCGTCGCAAAGCCCTGCACGTTGTTGAGCAGCTCCGCAACCGAGGGATCCATGAGGAGCGTGGCGCCCATGCCCGAGAGCGTGGACATGTAGTCGCGCATCAGCATTTGAGGAGCGTAGTGCTGTTCCACCCAGCCGGTGCTGTTGATGAAGTTCCAGCCGGTGAAAATTGTGAGCATGCTGTCGGTGGGCTTGTGGCCGGCTTGGACGTGCAACGGCTGCCATCCTTGCGGCAGCGCTTCCTCATTTTCGGCGAAGCACAGATTGTCGTATCGCAGAGGGTTGCTGAGAGAAGCGAACCCGGTAACGCCCTCGTCATAGCCCTGGATGATTTTGTGGATGAGCGTCATCGATCGCCCAATCACGGAGTTTGCGTCGTTGTTCGGACCGAGCGCGCCGAGGCCGCAATTCATGTCGATCTCTTTGCGTATCGGCCCGTTCACCACCACCATCTGCGCGATCGAGGTCGTCGAATCCTGATACGGCACTTGGCTGGCCAGCGCGAGGATCACCGGAAGATATTCAGGCTTTGCCCCAGCCATCACCGCAAGCGTGGCGACTTTCTCCACCGTGAACGGCCGGCGCGTCCCGAAAGTTCCGGCAGCGGACTTTACGATTTCATCCGGCTTGTGGCTCGTGCCCTTCAGCATCGCGGCCACTCGTTCCTCCGTCGGGATGAGCACAGGGTTGTAGTCGGTCCAGCATTTTTCCTTGAACAGGCGCTGCAGGTTGTCTTCCGTGTCTGCGGGAAGCAGTCTAGGTTCCGGGATCGATTCGGCAGGAGTGCCGGACATCTTTTCTTCAGCGGTGAGGGGCTTTGTGAGGCCGTCGACGATGGCCTGCATCATCGGCTTGCCGCTCACCGTGTCTTTCCCTTCGATGTACCCCTTGAGCACCGACCTTGGCTGGCCGGAGAAAGGAAACGGCACCCCAACGTAGCGAATGGGCATGCCCGTGTTGTACGTGAAGTTTGCGCCGATCCCAAATGACACCACGTTCGAACCCGCAGCGGCAACGACCGGAATGTTGTACTTCTTCTCGATCTCACCGGCTTCGGAGCTCACGGCTCCGACGCAGCCATGTCAACCAGCGACGCCGAGGACGACGCCGTCTCCTTTGGCGTCCGCGATTTCCTTCCACAACGCGGGATCGTCGGTGACGAAATTTCCTTTCTTGACCTTGATGATCGTCTTTACAGCGGGCATGTGCTCGGCAAACCACGCCTGCATTTCCTGAAGGATGCCGTCGTTCTGACCCATGCCGCCCCAATCGGTGTCCACCAGGTATATTGTTTTGCCGTCCAGTGTGTCGAGGCGAGGCGCAAGAGGTATCCGCTTCGGCAACCCGGGCGTGACGGCCGGGTTCACGGCGGTGATCAACCCGCTCGTCATGGGAGAAGCCTTTGGAGAAGCTGTTGGGACTGTTCCCGCGAAGGAAGGCGCGCCCGCAACAAGCGCCGGACTTACGCCCAACAACGCCAACATTTTTCGTCGATCCATGAACGGTTACCTCCTCAAATTGTTATGCAACCGAGTTCATTTCCAATTTCTGAGAGCCTGTTCCACATCACGGCTCGTCCGGAAGTCCGCAAGTTCCATCCGTGCAGCCATCCGTAACAGGCTTTGCACGCCACTTGTCCACCGGAGCGCTCACTGCGTAAGCGAAATCCGCGACCTTCCACATGGGGCTCGTTTCGCCACCCACGACGACAATGTTGATGTTCTCGGGCTTGTCGTATGGCGCGATGAGCGCGTCTGGGGGCAGCTTCTTCCAGGACGCGTATGGTTCAACGCCCTGATCCGCGAGCGGAGCCATCATCATGTGGATCAAATCCGTGCCCCAAAACTGCCCGGCAGGCATTTTGAAGTTTTCTGAAATCCAGCGGCAGAAATCCAGCTTGGTTCGGAAGCCTTCGTTTTCCTTGAGGTGTCGCGCCACGAGCGGATCCAATATTAACGTCGCCGCAGAAAACAGCCCCGGCAGTGCACTTAATTGAAGCAACATGTCGTTGCCCACTGATCGGTGGGAGGACCCGACCACGTTATTTACGAAGCTCCACCCACGGAACAGGCTGACAACACTTTCTTCCGGGCGGAACTTTTTCTGTACGTGAAAGGGTTCCCAGGCGCTTCTTTCCTCGTTCTCCGCGACACACATATTGTTGTAGCCGATGGGATTGCCTTGCGAAGTCCAAAACTGCTTCCTGAGCCGCATGTAGCCCCAGTTGATCGTAAGAAGCGTCCAGGCGCGCCCGATCACGGAGTTCGCCAGATTGCGAGGACTAAAGGCTCCAATTCCGGAATTCATTTCGATCTCGTTGCGGATCGGCCCGTTCACGAGCAGCATGCAAGCAAACGGCGTCGTGGAACCCGGAATCGACGGATGTCCGGTGGAAGCGACAGCGAGGAGAACAGGCAGGTGCTCGGGCCTCGCCCCCGCCATCACGCCGATGATGGCCACCATCTCGACCGTAAACGTGAGGTATTCCTGTGTGTCATGCAGGAAGATTTCTGCGACGACTTCATCCGCTGCGCGGTTCGTGCCGGTAAGCATTTCAGCAACGCGTTCTTCCGTGGGAAGGATGATGGGCAGCCCATCGATCCAGCCCCGCTCGTAAAACAGGCGCTGAAGGTTGTCTTCCGTATCCGGTTCAAGTAGCGTCTGCCTGACGCCGGTCCGCGATATTGGCGCGAAGTCCCCGGTGAACTCGTCTTCGCTGACGGGTTTTGTGATAGCCTCGATGACTTCTTCGATTACGGTCCGCTGCGTTGCCGGATCTTTCCCTTCGATATAGCCGCGAAGTACAGAAGGAGGCATGCCTGCGACCGGATGCGGAGTGTAAATGAAGCGCAGTGGAACGCCGTGAAAGCGGCGATCGTCGGCCACTACGTTGGCAAATTCGAAAGTCGAGACCGGCGCTGTTGGGATTCCGTATTCCTGTTCGAGTGTGCGGGAGCAAGCGGCGACCGCCGCTGCGCAACCCGGTCAACCAGCAACACCCAGGATCGCGGCCTGGCCGTTTTCCTTGATTTCTGCCCAGAGGTCCTTGGTATCATCGCGAAAGATGTTGCCTGTCTTTCGCCGGCGCACAGTCTTGACCGAGGGCATGCGCTCGGCAAACCAGGCCTGCACCTGATCCAAAAACTTGCCGCTTCCCCCGAAGCCGGTATCGACGAGGTAGATAGTCTTGCCATTGAGGCTGTCCAGGCGTGGAGCGAGCGAAGAGAATGACGGGGGCTTACTCGGTGCGTTTCCGCCTGCGGCTCTGACTGTCCGGTATCCTTCCGGATTCAATACCGCCGAACGCAGCAGCGTGGCCATGGCAAGACTCCTCCCAGACTCCGCGAGCGCTCCGTTTGGAATCGCTTCCAGCGCATTACCCGAACCGTCGTCCTGGAAGACGGCCCTAAGTACATCAAACTGCACTCTAGTTGTCAAGACAACATGAGTGTACTGACCCGACCAGCGCCTGCGACTAGCCTGTTGTTTTGACAACGACAATGGCGAACGGCTAGAATGAAACCTGCCGCCAGTAGAGGTCCTGGAGGCGATTGAGCCCGGCGGGCGCGATCCGGTCGTTCAGAATCCTGACGGTTTTCACAGCGTTGCGGCTGGCGGCTCGCTCGGATACGATCTGCTCTTCAGCTATCCCCGGAACGAACTGGGCGAATCAAACGAAACGAATTTCTGGAGCGACGTTGACCAGCGCCGGGCGCAACTAGCATGGGAATGACGAATATGAACGCAACCACGAAAACAAAGGGCTTTCCGCTTCCTAGTTCGTTGAAGGTGATCGCGGGCACCGAAGGGGCGCAAGCCGCATATCCCTACTACATGCAGTTCAGCAAGGAAGACGACGAACGGTTCTGGTTTTACAACTCCATGCACTTTCCCGAGCCGATGTGCGTCTTCGACATGATCACGGCCGAGGCCGCCTACTGCGCCTTGGGGTCGGCCAACACGCGGATACACTGCCTGCCGACGACGCTCGGCATCGACTACCGGATCATCAATGGGCGCGTCTATATCGGCGGCAACGCCGTCACGGACCCAGCCGAGATTGAGCGGCGCACAAAAGAGTTTCAGCGTCGAGCTTTCTACTACTATGCAAATTGGGAACGGCTCTTCGCTCAGTGGAAAGATAAAATGATGGTTCTTATTCGGGATGCGCAAGCGCTACCGAAGCTGGAGCTTCCGGAATTCGAGCCTTTGGAACACGTCCACGCGGGCCGCGGCGTCGCCTCCAACCATTACATTCTTGAAACATACCAGAAGACGCTTGAGGGCTACTTCCGGATGTGGCACCACCATTTCGAGTTTCTGCTGCTCGGATATGGGGCCTATCTGACCTTTTTCGATTTCTGCAAGAAGGCGTTCCCGGAGATCAGCGATCAGACAATAGCGCGCATGGTGGCGGGCATAGAGGCGGAAATCTTCCGCCCGGATGATGAACTCAGGCGCTTGGCCAAGTGTGCCATTGAACTGGGCGTCGATAGCCAGTTCCGGGAAGGTTCCTCGCCAGACGAAATCATCAATTCTCTGGAGCAACTCGGTGAGCCTGGCCTGGCGTGGCTGAAAGAGCTTGCGGTTTCGCGCGATCCCTGGTTCAACATCAATGTCGGCGACGGCTTTTATCACTACCACCGCTCGTGGAACGATGATCTTTCGATGCCTTTCGCCGCACTGCCGGGCTACATCGCAAATGCGAAAAAGGGCGAGCGCCTTGAACGGCAAACGGACAAGCTCATCGCTGAGCGTACGCAGCTAATTGCCGACTACCGCGAGCTTTTGGAGAGCGACGAAGAGCGCGCCGCCTACGACCAGATGATCGAGCTGGCACATCGAGTTTTCCCCTATGTCGAGGGGCACAAATTCTATTGCGAACACTGGTACACGAACCTGTTCTTTAATAAGATTCGAGAATTCGGCGGCATCCTCGCTGAACGCGGTTTCTTCGCGGAAGCCGAGGACGTATTTCATCTGAGCCATTACGAACTAGAGGCGGCAATCGTCGACCTTATGACTTCTTGGTCGAACGGCTCGCCTCCGCGCGGTATCTCGCGCTGGCCTGCTATCGTTCGAGAGCGCAAAGCAGCCATCGCAGAATGGGCGAAGCACGAAACTGCACCGGCTCTCGGGCCCGTTCCGGACATCATCGACGATCCCTCCATCGTCATGCTGTGGGGCATTACCCGCGAGAATCTCGACGCGTGGCTGACGGCAGGCGAGGAGCCGGATTCCAACGAAATCAAGGGCTTCGCTGCGTCAAGTGGAGTAGCTGAGGGAGTGGCCCGCGTTGTGAAATCGGTAGAGGAGATTGGTCGCCTGCGCAAAGGCGACATACTGGTCTGCCAGGTTACTAACCCCACTTGGGCTCCGGTTTTCCAAAAGATTGCTGCGGCTGTTTCGGACATAGGCGGTTCGATGAGGCACGCGGCGATTGTAGCGCGCGAATACGGTCTGCCTGCGGTGGTAGGCACGGGCACGGCCACTCATAAGATAAGGGATGGTCAGCGTATCCGGGTCGACGGCGGCCGGGGCGTAGTAACCCTCCTCGAGTAGAATAGATTACGTGCACTCTTCAGAGATCATCGGCTGGTTCGCCGACATCGGTCTCCCCGACCGCCCGACTGTCGGAGGTAAGGGCGGATCATTGGGCGAACTGACGCGGGCGAGCATTCCGGTACCGCCCGGCTTCGTCGTACGCACAGCCGCATTCGAGCGTTTTCTCAGCGCGCTGGAAAAGGACGAGCCGATCCGGTCGAGGGTTGAGGCTCTCAGCGCGCACGAACTCGAAGAGATCACCGCAGTTTCCGAACATGTGCGCGCACGAATCGAAAGCGCGCCCCTGCCGGACGACGTAAATTCAGAGGTTCTCGCTGCGCATTCCGAGCTCTGCGGCAGGGACAGCAATTCACCTCTGGCGGTGCGTTCGTCCGCCACCACCGAGGATGCAGCGGACGCGAGTTTCGCTGGTTTGCAGGACACCTATTTGTGGGTCATAGGTACGCAGGCAACCTTGAAATACGTGCGCTCGTGCTGGGCGAGTCTCTATTCCGTTCCATCTATAGCCTATCGCCGCAGGCACGGTCTGCCGGAAATCGGTGTTGCGATGGCTGTCGTCGTTCAGGGCATGGTCAACGCGCGCAAGGCGGGCGTGATGTTCACTCGCAGTCCACTAACGGGCGACCGTTCCGTAATCACCATCGAAGGCGCATGGGGCCTCGGCTCAGCTGTTGTGAGCGGTGAGGTCACACCGGACCGGTTCGTGATCGCCAAGATCACGGGCGAAATTTCTGTACGCGATATTTCCGATAAGCACGTCCAACATCTGCCTGCGTCGGGCGGCGGCGTCATCGAGGTCGAGACTCCAGAGCACCTCCGGCGAGAGCCCTGCCTTAGCGACGCGGAGATTGCGGCGTTAAAAGACATCGCCCGCCGGGTCGAGCGTCACTACGGGCGACCACAGGACATCGAGTGGGCAATCGATCACTCCGGAGAGCTCCGGTTATTGCAGAGTCGGCCAGAAACGGTTTGGTCCTCCAAGGACCGGGCACCTGTCGCTAAGCCAGCGGAGAACCCGCTCCAGCACATCATGAAGATCTTTGGAGGCCGCCGATGACTCTCACGGCCAAGGACGTGGCGGAGATCATGCGGCTGCTCGAACAATCGAGTTTCGACAGCCTGTCGCTCGAAATCGATGGCGTGAAGTTGAACCTGCAACGCGGCTCGGCCGCTCCCGTCCGGCAGCCCGCAGCTTCCGCTCCCTCAGCCGAGTCTCAGCCGCAGCCGGTGCAGTCAGCTCGGCCAAAAGCCAAGCTGCCGTCCGAGCCAGGCCTCGCGGAAGTCGCCTCTCCTCTGCTCGGAATTTTCTATCGTGCGCCCAAGCCCGGCGAGCCGCCCTTCGTCGAAGTGGGCTCAAAGGTCATAAAGGACACGGTCATCGGCATTATCGAGGTGATGAAGCTGATGAACTCCGTGCGCGCGGGAGTAAGAGGGGAAGTGGTCGAGATACTGGCTGAAAACGGGGCGCTGGTCGAGTACGACGAGATTCTGCTGCGCCTGCGTCCCGGAGTCTAGCGATGGCGATCCGGCGCATACTCATCGCCAATCGCGGCGAAATTGCCCTCCGCCTGATCCGCACTTGCAAGGCGCTCGCCATTGAAACCGTACTGGCTGCGTCCGAAGCCGATCTGGATTCGTTGCCTGCTCGGCTCGCGGACCGCACCCTCTGCATCGGGCCGGCCCGGCCTGCTGACAGCTATTTGCGAGTAGACACCATCGTCCAGGCGGCGCTAGGCGTGAAGGCAGATGCTATCCACCCAGGCTATGGATTTCTTTCCGAGCGCCCGGTTCTCGCTAGGCTTTGCGAGCAAGAAGGTGTGATTTTCATCGGCCCAACAGCGGCTCAGATCGAGGCCGTAGGCGATAAGTTGCGCGCCCGCGCCGAGGCCGAGACAGCAGGCGTGCCGACCGCGCCCGGTGGTGCCGTCGAAACCGTGCGCGAGGCCATGGTGCTGGGGCGGGAAATCGGTCCGCCGCTGCTGATCAAAGCAGTTGGCGGTGGCGGCGGTCGCGGCATGAAGCGAGTCGATCGCCTGGAGGACATACCCTCGGCTATGGAGCTTGCCGGAGCGGAAGCGGGATCGGCGTTCGGCGATGCGCGAGTTTACCTCGAACGATTCGTGGAAGGCGGTCGCCACGTGGAAGTCCAGATCCTCGGCGACGGCAACGGTCGCGTGATTCATCTCGGCGAGCGAGACTGTTCGGTCCAGCGCCGCTACCAAAAGCTGATCGAAGAAACGCCGGCACCGGGCCTCTCGGCGGATTTCCGCGCGCGCATTCATGAGGCGGCGGTGCAGTTTACGAAGCGGCTGAGTTATCGCAGCGCGGGCACGGTCGAATTCCTGGTTGATCTGGAGCGTGACGCTTTCTACTTCCTGGAAATGAACGCCCGAATTCAAGTTGAGCACCCAATCACGGAAGCGGTAACCGGCATAGACTTGGTGGCGGAGCAGATCGCCATTGCCGACGGTCGCGGCCTGCGTTTGAAGCAAGGTGATGTCAGAAGAGAAGGTTGCGCAATCGAGTGCAGGATCAATGCGGAAGATCCGGCGCGCGACTTCCATCCCAGCCCCGGCACGGTTCGGACAGCCGTGTGGCCCTCAGGCGAGGGCGTGCGCGTCGATACCCATATTGCTTCTGGCTCTCGCATCCCGCCTTATTATGACTCGCTGATGGCCAAGATTATTGTTCACGCCGCCGATCGTCCCACGGCACTCGAACGGATGCGCCGCGCACTCGCTGCGACTCACATCGAGGGCGTCGCCACGAATCTCGCATTCCACGCAGACGTCCTGAGCGATCCGGAATTCAATACCGGCGGCGTCGATACCGGCTATCTGCCCCGCTTCCTCGAGAGGCGGCGCCTCGTGCAGGAGGCTCGAGCCCATGGCTAATGTTCAACTCGTAGAGACTTCCTTGCGCGATGGCAACCAGTGTCTCTGGTCGGCGCTCGGCGTCGATACAGCCAGGAGCTTGACCATCGCGCCGGTCATGGACCGTGTCGGTTTCAAGGCCATCGACTTCACCACCTCGACCCACATGGGTGTTGCCGTCCGTTACAAAAAAGAAGATCCCTGGGAACGCATTCGCCTCATGGTCAAGGCCATGCCGAAGACGCCGCTGCAGTTTCTCTCCACGGGCTTTCGTTTTATTTCCTGGGAAACGGCCAGCCCTGAGTTCATGGCCCTCGCATTCAAAACTCTCATCAACAACGGGATGCGCCGCTTCGCGCTCGCCGATCCGATGAACGACGCGGATTCGAACGTCGCCTGCGCGCGCATGATCAAAGCAGCCGGGGGCGAATACGTCATCGGCGCCCTGGTCTTTACGCTGAGTCCCATCCACGACGACGCCCACTACGTTGCCCGCGCCCGCACCCTTGCAGAAAGCCCCGATGTGGACGCGCTATATATCAAGGATATGGGCGGCCTTTTGACACCGCTGCGCGCTCGCACGCTCATTCCAGCCGTCAAGGCCGCAATCGGCGACAAGCCGCTCGAACTCCATTCGCACTGCACCATCGGCATCGGCGAGCTGACTTACATGGATGCACCCGAATGGGGCGTCAGCGCTGTTCAATGCGCCTCGGGCGCCGCCGCGGACGGCATTTCCAATCCGCCCTCCGAGCGCGTGGTTTCCAATCTGCGCGCCCTTGGGCATCATGTGGACATCGACGACCAGGCGCTCGCCGAAGTGGGCCGCTACTTTACCCGCCTTGCGGAAGCGGAAGGACTTCCCGCAGGCCGCCCTCAGGCGTTCGACGCCAGCTATTTCCGCCATCAATTGCCGGGTGGAACGATTAGCACCATGCGCCGCCACCTTGTCGAAACCAGGGTCTCCCATCTAGAAGGTGCGGTGATCGAGGAGTTGGACCGTGTGCGCCAGGAGCTTGGCTGGCCGATCGTAATGACTCCTTTCGCGCAGATGTTGATCACACAGGCGGTTCTGAATGTCACCGGAAAACAGCGCTACGCCACCATTCCCGATGAAATCATCCGCTACGCGCTGGGAAAATTTGGACGGCCCAATATCCCAATCGCGCCGGAGGTGATGGATCGCATTGAATCTTTGCCTCGAACGCGCGAGCTCCGTCAGCAGCCGGGCATGCCGCATCTGCGCGAATTGCGCCGGCTTATCGGCCCGGAACTAAGCGATGAGGAGTTTTTGCTTCGAGCCACCATGCCCGCTGGTCAAGTCGACTCGATGAAGGCCGCCGGCCCCGCGGAACAAAAGTATGATCCTGACATGGCTCCCGTGATGAGTTTAGTTCGTCGATTGACTGCTCGGCGCGACATCACTTACCTATCGATCGAGAAGACCGGCTTCAAGCTTGAGTTGCGCGGCCCGGCTGCCCCGGTGGAGGCTTGAGTGTGAAATCCTCTGACAACGGCTGGAATGAGCGGTTAGGACCTGTCGAAGGATTCATGTTCGACCTCGACGGCACATTGATCCTTAGCGACCGTTCGCTCGGTGGCTACCGTTTGCTGCCGGGCGCCGTCGACATTCTGCGCGAGTTGCAATCTCGCGGTATACCGTTCGTCGTGCTCACAAACGGCACCGCGTATCCAGTGGCCGAACAAGCGCCGAAATTGCGCGCGCTGGGCTTGCCCATTTCCGACGAGGCTTTGCTGACTCCCAATACCGTAACAGCGGACCTGATGCCGAGGCGTGGCGTGAAGCGCGCCCTTGTGCTGGGCGTGCCCGGAGTTGGTCGGGCCCTCGCCGAGGCCGGTATCGAGACCGTCTTTCCCGGCCAGAATCGCGCCGAAGACGTTCAGGCGGTTTATATCGGCTGGCACCCAGACTGCGGCATGAAAGATATCGAAGCGGCTTGCAAAGCGATCTGGAATGGCGCCAAGCTTTACGTCGCTTCCGACGTGCCTTTCTTCGCAACCTCCAGCGGCAAAACGATGGGGTATTCGCACGCCATCACAGCCGCAGTGCGCAAAATAACCCGCGCTCCCATGATTCTCACCGGCAAGCCGTCGCTGCACGCGCTGAAGCTGGTTGCAAGAAAACTCGGAATCCCCACGCACAGGGTAGGTGTCGTCGGCGACGATCCTCTCGTGGAAATGATTATGGCGCGGCGCGGCAGAGCAATCGGCTTCGGCGTAACCACCGGCTTCACAACTGCGCAGGACTGGGCCGCGCAACCACGCGGTCGCCGCCCGCATCGGATCGTGCACGAACTCGGCGACATCCTGAAGATGACCGCCTTTTCCGAGGAACGCCAACCCGCTCGGCGACAAGCACGCCACTAACTGGTTTTAGTTTTCAGCGTGATGGTCTGGAGCCCGGGGTGGGATCGAAATTGTCGTTGGCTGATTCCGCTTATCCGGTTGATGTCATAACGACGTCGGCCTCGCGACGGCCCGAGTAGACTGTTTCGGTGTTCACCCTAACAGTGCTCGGACCGAAGGAGGCCGAGATGCGAATTATAGGATGTGACTTGCACGCTCGCCAGCAAACAGTGGCGATGCTGGACACCACAATGGGCGAGGCAGTGAAAATGACTCTGACGCACGAAGGCAACAACGTGCGGGAGTTTCATTCGACATTGCCTGGGCCGGTGCGCGTGGGGATCGAAGCAACGGGAACGATGCCAAATACCATGCAAAAGCGTTATGCAAGGAGTACGCAGAGCCAAGTACAAGCAACAGGACAGCGTTTCTGGATGTATCTTTAAGCAGAGTGCCCCTCGTGGACTCCCTCCGCGCCGACCTCCGATTTCCGAGTTGTGGCTACCGCGGATGACTTACGGACAATTGAGGAGCCTGGGATACAGCGACGATGCCCTTAAGCGACGCACACGAAAGACTTTAGATTTCCCGCCTCAAAGCTTCGAACCAGAGGGTCGGGGGGCGACTCCGGGCGCGCCGCATCTTTTGAATCCGTGGGCGGCGCGCTCTCAGCCCAAAACCCACACCATTCAAACCCGGAAGCGAGCTCTGCGAGGACGCAACTATGCCGAGGCATATCCCCGCGAACGTGCCTTACCTCAGCGGTTTGACGGGGTTCGCTTCCCGTACATGGTCACCTTCGCATCAACCACATTTGCCACATAGCGGCCTTCGCTAAAGAACTGCATCACCTTCTTGCCCGCCCGCGCCATCTGCGCCCAACGGGGCTTCGTTTCGGGGTTCTGCTCCAACCCACGAATTTCGTCTCCGTTGAACACGAAATCCACCTCACGCAAATGGCGCTTGGGAGTCAGCCGGACAGGGTAACGCCCTGTGCCTAGCTCGACGACGTTGGCGTTCTCGACGAGGGCTTGCCGCCAGACCTCGACTAGCACTTGCTCGAAGGGGGATTCCATCGCCAGAGTATCGCGTATATCATGCCGACAACGGCATCATAAATGTCAGATGCACCTGCACAAACATGCGTGCTTTGAGCGCCAGAATCGCCGGGGTCCTTGGGCTCAGAGGCAGGGCAGCCTCGCAGTATACGAGGCACCCGCGCCGCTGGCACCTGGCGGCAGCCATTTTCGCCCTGGGCTTGCTACCCAGTGTCACCGGTACAGCCGCGCAGGAAACGCAGGGTAGCCAGAGCCAGGGGCTCTTTCTGGTGGCCCGCCGCGGTTTGTCCGACCCCCTGTTTGCAAAGTCCGTCGTGCTGATGCTGCCGATAAAGGGGACGCCGCTACTGGTGGGCCTCATTGTCAACAGGCCGACGCGGGTGCCACTGCGCGATTTCTTTGATGACTCCCCTGCGCTCCAGAAGCGAGATGCGACGGCGTATTTTGGCGGTCCTGTGGACGTGGAGCTCGGCGCACGCAGCGCTATCTTCCGGTCGGCGACATCTCCGAAAAACGCGACTCTGGTGTTCGGGGATGTTTACGTGACTTTTGATCCGAGCACTATTGCTGCGCTGGTGGAAAATGTCCAGCAGGCGTCCACTCTTCGTGTTTTTCTGGGGCGTGCCCAATGGTCTCCGGCACAACTCGAAAATGAGATGGCGAA
>Ga0316363_10000026_pt1 | contig 227128 bp, 172 predicted proteins | sample Sb_taG_3_FD_200459 | JGI IMG/M metagenome (GOLD analysis project Ga0316363, IMG submission 200459) | Peat soil microbial communities from Weissenstadt, Germany - Sb_50d_a_PC metaG (v2) (version 2) | ecosystem: Environmental > Terrestrial > Soil > Wetlands > Peat | place: Germany: Weissenstadt... | reverse complement strand
GAGCGAGATCCGGCTGGCGTACAAGCGGCTGGTACGGCTGCTCCATCCGGACCACTGCGAAGACGAACCATTGCGGCGGCAGGCGGAACTGCAGATGAAGCGCCTGAACGGCATTCTCGCGGTACTGACCGATCCGGCCGGCCGCGCCAGATACGATCGCGGGCTGATACCGGCTGCTGATAGGGGGGAAGTCCCCCGGCTTCTGTCCCGCCGTTGGCCGCCATCGACTTGGCCAGCCCTGGGAGCGGCGGTGTCTGTCGCCTTGATTTTCGCCTGGTTTCACTCACCCAGGCCGGCGCCGGTGGGAATGGCGCCGCGCGAGGAATTCGCGGCCTCTGCGCAGGCGGCCGCAAAAGCGCCCGTCCGCCCGCCCAGATCCCATCGTACGAGAGAGATTATAGCGGAGGAGCAACAGCCGGAAGACGGGCCCGTCATTGGCCCGCCGCCCGAGGCCGCTCAGCCGGTCCCCAGGGGCTCGCAAATCCCCGCGGCGGCCGATGACGCGCCGGTTCTCCAGAGCGTCGCCCTTCCCGCCGCAGCGTTTCCGCCGGCCGAACCAGCGCGTGTGCCGCCCCGCTCCACCCTGGCGGGCGAATGGCTGTTCGTACCGCAGCCGCATGCAACAAACCAGGGACTGTACCCCCCGGAGTACATTGAGCTGCGGGTGACCGAGAGCGCAGGTGTGGTGCGCGGGCGGTACCGGGCGCGCTATCGCGTTGCCGATCAAGCCATCTCGCCCGATGTTACGTTCCAGTTTCAGGGACCCGCGGAGCCCACCGGCGCCAGCCTGCCCTGGAGTGGCGCGGGCGGCTCACAAGGAGATGTGACGCTCCGCCTGCTGACCAGCGGGGCTCTCGAAGTGACCTGGATGGCCAATCAAATGGGCAGCGAACTGGGGTTGATTTCGGGGACCGCGACCTTGATCCGCAAACTGGAATGAAGGGGCCGATCGAACACCTGCACGGCGCGCAGCGCATCTGCGATCCCTTCGGGCGTGAGGTGCAATTCGCAGCCGTAGTGGATGCGCGGCGTATCTCTCACCGCCTGCTGCAACTCGTCGATCGCCAGTTCCACGCGATCCGGGTCGAAAGCGAAGCTCTCATTAGCGTGGGGAGTAGCGACAATGTCCGTGGTCCCCCGCCTGGGCCGCCATCCGCAGCATGCCGGCGGCTTCCTCCGGGGAGCTCGGGCCGTCGTCCAGCCCGGGCAGTGGCGTTACAGTTTCATCCGCTCCAGCTTGCGGTACAGCGTCTTGCGCTCGATGCCCAGAATCTGGGCGGCCTTGCTCTTGTTCCCGCCGGTCGCGGCCAGGACGCGCCGGATCTGATCCTCTTCGGCGTCCGCCAGCGTCTCGACGGCCCTCTCGCGGGCTTCCATGGCGGTCAGCGCGCTGTGCACCGTTTCGGCGTCGATTCGGTCGGCGAGAATCCTCAACCGTTCGATGGTGTGCTGCAACTGGCGCACGTTGCCCGGCCAGGTGTAGTCCTGAAGAGCCTTCACCCCCGAATCCATCAGCTTCACTTCGCGGCTGAGCCGCGTGCTGTACCGGGCGTTGTACTTGTTTACATAGAAGTGCACGAGCTGCGAGATGTCGGAGCGCCGCTCGCGCAACGGGGGCACGACGATGCGCACGGTGTTCAGGCGGAACCACAGGTCCTCGCGGAATTTCTTCTCGTCCACCATGCGCTGCAGGTCGCGATTGGTGGCGGCGATCACCCGCACGTCCACCTCTCTCGGCCGCGAAGAACCGACCGGCCGGATTTCGCGGTTCTGCAGAAAGCGCAACAGCGCACTCTGAAAGCCCGCGTCGATGTCGCCGATTTCGTCCAGGAACACGGTGCCCCGGTTGGCCGCCTCGAATACGCCTTCCCGGTCGCGATCCGCGCCGGTGTATGCGCCCCGCACCGCGCCGAACAGCTCGCTTTCCAGCACGGATGCCGGAATCGAGCCGCAATCCACCGGCACGAAACGCTGACTCGCCCGGGGGCTGTTCTGATGGATCATGCGGGCCACCAATTCCTTGCCCGTGCCGGTTTCCCCCTCAATGACCACGGTGGCATCCGTGGGAGCCACGCGCGCGACCATCTTGTAGATTTCCACGATCCCCGGCGAGCTGCCGATGAACTCGGTGTCGGGCAGGTCCTCCGCCCCGGCTTCGTCCTCGTCATGGTACCTGGAAGCTTCCGCGCGCTCGATCGCGTCCAGCATGACGTCCAGATCGAATGGCTTGGCGATATAGTCGAAGGCGCCGCCGCGCGTGGCCGCCACGGTGGTCTCGATGGTGCCCCGGCCGGTCATCAGGATCACGGAACATTGCGGATCCTTCCGCTTGGCGGCATCCAGCACGTCCAGTCCCGTGCGCTCATCGATGTAGATATCGGTAATGACAATCGGATACGACGTGTCGCTCAGGCGCTCGATGGCCTCTCCCGTGGTCGACACCGCGTCCACGGCGTACCCCTTCTCCTCCAGGGCCGTCAGAATGGTGAACTGAAGCGCCGGATCGTCTTCTACTAAGAGCAGTCTCTGCATCAATGTCGTTCCGCCGTCGCGGGCAGCGGGATCTCGGACGCGGCCGGAAGCACCAGCGTGAAACAGGAACCGGCTTCAGGCTGGCTGGTCACGTCAATCCGCCCCCCGTGCTGCTCCACGATCTGATAGACGATGGAAAGCCCGATTCCGGTGCCTGCTTCGCCGGATTCTTCCGCCTTTTTGGTACGGTAAAACTTCTGGAAGACCTGCTTCACTTCCTTCTGATCCATGCCGATGCCCTGATCCTTCACGGCGATGCGGATCAGGCCCCCATCCTTCCAGCCGGTCACGGTCACCTCGGTGCGCTGGGGCGAGTACTTCACGGCGTTGGTAAGTAGATTGTAACAGGCGTACTCCATCAGCTCGCGGTCGCCGGTCAGTTGTAACTCCTCGGGAACCGGCCGGAGTGTGATCCCGATGTGCTTGCGCTCGGCCAGAGGCCGGACGCGGTCCACGCAGATCTCCACCATCTGCTTCACCGCGATGGCCTCGTGTTTCAGCTCCATCTGTCCGGCCGAGAGCCGCTCCACGTTGAGAAAGACCTCCACCATGCGCGCCAGTCGCTTGGATTCCGAGTTGATCAGCAGCGCGATCTGCTTGCGCTTCTCCTCGGTAAGGGCGTATCGCGAGATCAGCTCGCTCGAGCCCTGTATGGCCGAAAGCGGCGTGCGCATTTCGTGGGTGACGAAGTGCATGGCCTGCTGATAGCGGGAGCGCGCGGACTGCTCCGCCAGCCAGTTGCGCCGCACCACCAGGTGGTAGTGCGCCGCCGCCGTCATGAATACCAGCCAGGCCACCGACGCCGGCATCGCAAACGAGAAGACGCGTCCGTGGGTGAAAAAGACGTACGGAACGAGCTGGGCGACCAGCAGCGCCAGCACTCCGGACGCATACGCCCTCCACCCAGGCAGATACCGGAACGCCAGCCCGATGGCGGCTGCCAGTCCGAGGCTGAACAGGAGGACCACATCGTCGCGCGCGTCGGTAAGGAACAGCCCCTGGTCCAACGTCTCGAACGCCTCGGCGTGGATCTCCAGCCCGGTGGTGGGAATCGACGGGCTGGCGGGCGTGTAAAGGCGATCGCCCTCGGTGGGCGCGGTGGCGCCGACGAACACCACCTTGCCGGCGAATTCCCTCGCCAGCGCCGGCTCGTCCAGCAGGCGCTGCAACGAAACACGAAGAAGCTGCGGCGCATTCGCCGGGATGAACCGCACACGCAGGAACCGCTGTTCCGTGACAAAAGCTCGGGATTCCGCCTGGCGATGGCCCAACCTGCCGATGTCCGGCACGGGAATAAACGTCTGTCCCACCTGAAGACCGTCGACACTCTCGATGGGCGGCAAATGCTCGCCCCGGCTGAGGCGGAAGGCTTCCAGCGCCATGGCCCACCTTCGGTCTTTGTCGATTCGCCTGATGAGTGGGATTCCCCGGGTTCGCGAATCGTTCTCGTCCGGCTGCGCGTGAGCGTGGCCAATCGCCGCGGCGCATCGCGCGAATTCTTGCCGCGGATCTTCCCATCGGGGGACACCGCTGCTGGGTATTTCGGAGGAAAGCACCAGGTTCGGAGTGGCGCAGAGCGCTTCGGCGAGCGCCTGGTCCACCGCCGGATCTTCGTTTTGGTCGGCGAGGATCAGGTCGACCGCCACCGCCTTCGGTCTCGCGCCCGCCACCAGTTTCAGGGCTTTCGCCAGAGGTTTGCGGATGCCGTGCATCCCGCCGGAAGTCGCCTGCAGCGTCTCCTCGTCGATCGCCAGCAGCACGGATTGAGGCTGCCACGGCTTCGGCTGATAATGCTGGAACATGAAATCGTAGGCGGAGTTGTCCAGCGCGGAGCCCAGCATATAGCTCCCGCACACGGCCACCACGAAGGCCAGTGCCAGCAGCCCGACATACCTCGCCGTACGCTTCCAGTCCCGCCGTTCTGACATGATGAGCGTCTCTTTTCAGTATAGTTGCGGGCCGCGCGCCGGGATGTCGTTGCCCGGCGTCAGCGGGCCGTGAAGAGCCCGCTGACCGGGGTCGAAGTGGCCGCCGTCGACACCTTTGGCGCCGGGGCCACGGGTTGCTTATTGATAGGCGGGCTGGCTGAGCGCGCCGAGCAGGCTCTGAAACGTCGCGTTGTTGATCGTCCCGCCCGCGGTCAACGGGGCGGAAAAGATGCCGTTTCCAGCCGTGGCGACCGTGCTAGTCGCTACCTCCAGGACGGTCGAGCCGGTGCTGGCGGCAACGGCCGCGGCGCTCACGGCCGGCAACTGCGTCAGAATCGAGGAGGGCACCGTGAAAGTCCCCGCGCCGACCGTAGTCTCACAAACGAACCCCGCACCGGTCGTCGTGGCGGCCGACCCAGTCCCGGTTGTCATAGTGGCAGTACCAACGATCACCACGAGGTCGGCCGGGTTCCCGCCTGTCCAATTCAGTGTCAAGCCCGCACTTCGTGTGACGGTCGTTGGCAATCCGCCGGTTATCGTGAGGGGCGTCCCGAGCGTGAGCGATGCGGTGAACTTTCCCACGTCCTTGCCGCCCGCGCCGCTCAATGTGTACGTGCCCGCAACCAGAGTGCCGTTCAAGATCCCCGGTATGGCGGTCGGCGCGCCTTCCTCGCCGATCAGCAAAGAGTAGGAATTGCTAAACTCCGTGAGCGGCGCGTTGGTGATGTTCGACCCGCTTGGTCCATTGAGCGTGACCGTGCCGGCATCGAGCGCGATGCCGGTTCCCGAAAACAACCCACTCGTCGAGTTGCTGCTGGATATCTGAACGACCTGGCAGGTTCCCGATGCGCTGGCCGGCGTCTGCAATGCCGGGACCGAGCCTAGCTCGAAAGCGCTGTACTGGGTGAACGATCCCGAAGCCAAATCGATCTTGACATTCCCGACCGAGGGCAAACTCTCCGAGAACTGATCGAGAATGAAACTGCCCGCGTTGTACGTGGTGCCCTGGTCCAAACCCTGCAACTGGGCGGTGGTGAAGCCGGGCTGGACGCAAGCGTCCGCGGACGCGCTCGGCGCAATCGAAATATATGTGGCGTTGCTGAGCACCCCATTTACCGACAACTGGAAAGACACGGTGCAACCCGTCGGAACATTGGAGGGCAGGGTGAAATTGATCTGGTCTTCGGCCGCCAGCCCCGGCGCCCGGCCCGCGTAAGCCGGCGTGATGGCCATCCCTCCCACCATCACCTGGACGGTAACGCCGTTGTGGGAGAAGTCGAAGCCTGGCGAGGCGACATTGTCGCCGCCGGTTACCGGCCCCATGCCGGTGCCCCACGCAATGAGAGTTTGTCCCGGCTTGGCGGGCGAAATGCTGATGCCGGAAACGCTGCCGGTGGTCAACCGGTTCACGTCCAATTGCGTCGCCGAGATGAAGTTCTGAACCACAACCAGGCCGCCGCCGGTCGAGTCTTGCGTGAACAATGCAAACCTGCGTTGAACCACCGTGGTGGGAAACGGCGCGCTCGTCGTTCCATTGGTCACGGTCACGTTGTAACTCGCCGCAGCCAGCGTGGAAGGCAGCACCGCCGCGATCTGGTTCACGCCGTTCTGATTGTAAGTGTAGATCAGGTACGCGGACGTTGCGGTCCCGCCCGAAACGGGCGTGAACTTCACCGAAACGCCGTCAGGTGAACTGGTGGGCAGCGGAAAGCCGAACTGATTGAACCCGCTGGCACTCAGGTTGCTCCCCTTCACGATGAAGATGCTCCCCTCCGCGATGCTCGACCCGTAGGCCGCCGCATCCGCCACCTGGGTAATCGTAGGCACTGGCGGACCCGTCGTGCCGCCCGTGTTGATCGTGCCGGCGCCGCTGAAGGTTATGCTAATGCCGCCTACTCCGATTGACCCACTGCCGGAGAGCGAAGGAAAAGATCCCGTCGCGCCGGCGAAGCTGCCGGTGCCGCCGGTGACCGTGGCCGATCCGGTTGCCGTTGTGGAGGTTCCCTCCAGCAGCGTGAGGGGCAGCGAGATCGTTCCTGTCAGGGTGCTGCCGGACAGGGTGATCGTGTAGGGGGCGTTCACGGTAGTTCCGGTCAGCCCGGTGAGGGGGACGGTCGCGCTGAAGGTTCCGTTCCCGATGCTGGTCAGGGTCGCCGTACCCGAGGCGGCCAGGCTGGTGCTGGATATGCTTACCGTGGCGTTCACGGTTAACGTCGTGCTGGTAGTCGCCGCCTGCGCCGCGGCGCCGGCCAGCAGGATCAATACAAGACTCGTATGCTTCACCACAGAATGGCTCCTCCGATCAAAGTTCTTCAGATGGCCGGGCCAATGGCTGTCGGCGCGAGTGCCTCCGCGTTTGCCACCTGTCGTGCCATCTCTACAGAGTATACTGCGCGCGCCGGTAGCCGCCGCCGGGATGTGACGAATCTCACTTCTGGCTCAAGCCGCCGTCGATCGCCAGTGTCTGGCCCGTCACGAAATTGGAGGCCTCCAGGAAATACACTACCGCATCGGCAACCTCCGCCGGCGTGCCGCCGCGCCTGGCGGGCGTCGCTTCGATCATCCGCCTGCCGCGCTCGTCGATATCGGGGAACGGAATCACGCCGGGGGCCACCGAGTTCACCGTGATCTCCGGCGCGAAGGCTTTGGCCAGCGCGCGCGTCAGCATGATGACGCCCGCCTTGGACGAGCAGTAGTGGGCGTGTTCGGCCCACGGCCGGATGCCGCCCAGCGAGCTGATATTGACGATGCGCCCGCCGCCCGTCTTCTTCATCAGCCTGGCGCCGTTCTGGCAGCAGAAGAAAACGGCCTTCAGGTTGACCGTGTGGATGAAGTCCCAGTCCTTCTCGGTGATTTCCAGCGGATCGATACGGGTGAACCGCGCGGCGTTGTTGACCAGTCCGTCGAGCCGCCCCATCCGCTGCTCCACTTCCGCGAACATGCGCCCGATTTCCTCCACGCTTTCGAGGTTGGCGCGGAACAGCGCCGCGTCACCCGATTCGGCGGCCGTCTGCCGGGCCTCGGCTTCCGAGCGGTGGTAATGGATGGCCACGCGCGCGCCTTCCTGGGCCAGGCGCAGCGCGATTCCGCGCCCGATCCGTTTGGCGGCTCCGGTCACCAGGACTACTTTTCCTTGCAGGCTAAACGGTCGGGTCTCCATGCACCTCAATCTCCTCGGGCTCGACTCCTTCGGTAGCCGGCTCGGGCAGCCGTCCCGTCCAATTGGCCCAGCCCCAGAATAGCGCCGTGCAGGAACTCAGCGCGCCGGCGATCGCGCCGATCGACCGTGGGTCCCAATACTGCGACGCGATCCCCGCCAGCATCATCGAGATCATCATCACCGACCACGTCACCGATTCCATGGTGGCGAACACGCGCCCGCGAAACCCGGCCGGCACGTGGCGCAAAAGCTGCCACATGTTCAGCACCGAGCTGGCGCCCACGCCCGCGCGCGACAGGGCGATGAACACCAGCGCCCATTTGAAATCGCGCATCTGGCTGAACACCACGTAAGCGCCGCCGTGCACGATGTAGCAGACGGTGATGTAGCGCTTGTAGCTGGCGAAGCTCAGCCGCCGCCCGATGTTGTAGGACAGGGCGCCGCCCATCAGCAGGCCCACTCCCGCACAGCCCCAGATCATGCCCAGGCCCGCCGGTCCGCGGTTGAACACGATCTCGCCGAAGACGCTGAACAGGATCTGCGCCGCGCCCCCGCCGGTCGCCCAGCCGATGTTGACCATCAGCAGTCCCAGGATGAGCGGCGCCGAGCGCATGTAGCGCAGCCCCTCGGCGTACTCGTGCCACGGCCGCACCACCTGCGCCTCGGTGAGCGCGCGCGGCGGCGGGCGGAAGCCGCGCCCCGGCAGGAACAGCCTCGAAATGCACAGCGCCGAGACCAGGAACGAAAGCGAATTGCCGAGGAACGCCAGGTCGTAGCCGAACTGCATCACGCTGGTTCCGCCCAGAAATGCGCCCACCGCCAGCGTGGTCCATTGCGTCGTCTGCGTCAGGGAATTCGCCGTGTGCAGCTCGTCCTTGGTGGCGATCGAGGGCAGCACCGACGAGCGCCCGCTGGTGAAAAAGGGCGAGGCGCCCATCAGCAGGCCGCTCAAAACGTAGAGCAGCCAGGTCTCCCTGCGGTGCACCGTCAGGATGAACCCCAACGCTACCACCGCGCGGACCAGGTCGCTCGCGATCATCACGCGCTTGCGGTCCATCCGGTCGAGCAGTACGCCCGCCAGCGGCCCCACCAGCATCGCCGGGATGGCGCGCGCCAGCATCACGCCGCTGACCACCAGGCCCGATCGCGTGGTGGCCACCGCCAGGCTGAAGACGGCGATGTTGTTGAAGTGATCGCCGATCTCGCTCACCACCTGGCCGATCCACGTGTACCGGTAGTTGCGGTTGTCGCGCAACAGCGAGACAAAGGCGTTCAACCGAGGGTTTCCTCCCTCACCGTGATGGCGCGGATGTAGTCGTGGTCCAGCGCATATCCGAAGCCCGGCTCGTCGCGGACTTCGATCGTTCCGCGCGCCGTGGTCTCCACCGCGGGCTGGATGATGTCCTGCTTCCAGTAGCGCTTGCTGGCGGAAACGTCGCCGGGCAGCACGAAGTTCGGCAGGGTGGCCAGGGCCACGTTGTGCGCCCGCCCCACGCCCGCTTCCAGCATGCCTCCGCACCACACCGGAATGCCCGCGGCCTGCGCCACATCGTGCACCCGCCTGGCCTCGCGGAATCCGCCCACGCGGCCCAGCTTGATGTTGATGATGCCGCAGGCCCGCAGCTTCACCGCCTGCTCCGCGTGGTGCGCCGTGCGGATGCACTCGTCCAGGCAGATGGGCGTCTGGAGCCGCGATTGCAGCTCGGCATGATCGATGATGTCGTCGTGGCTGAGCGGCTGCTCGATCATCATCAGGTAGAAATCGTCGAGCTTGCGCAGGTGATCCGTATCGGCCAGGGTGTAGGCGGAGTTGGCGTCGGCCATCAGCTTGATCGACGGGAACCGCTCGCGCACCTGCCGCACCACGTCTACATCCCAGCCCGGCTTGATCTTCATTTTGATGCGCTGGTATCCGGCCGCCAGCTCGGTTTCGATCTTCTCGAACAGTTGTCCGACCGAATCCTGTATGCCGATGGAGACGCCGCAGGGAATCTCGCGCCGCGCCGGCGATCCGGGCGCGCAGATCTTCTTCCACAGCGGCACGCCTTCGAGCCGCGCCGCCAGGTCCCACACCGCCGCTTCGAGGCCGCCGCGCGCCATGTTGTGGCCGCGAATGTGGGCCGTCAGCGGGTACACGTCTTGGGGACCCTGGAATTCGTGCCCGAGCACCCGCGGCGCAACGTAGTCGCGCAGGATCATCCACGCCGACCCGGTCCACTCTTCGTTGTAGAAGGGGTTCTCGCCGGCCGTCACCTCACCCCATCCCGACGCGCCCTCGCCCTCGGCCTCCACCAGGATGATGTCGCGGCCGTACGTGCGCGAGAAGCTGGTTTCGAAAAAATGCACCAGCGGCATGCGGATCTGGCGCAGCGTGATGCGTTCGAGTTTCATTGCCAGGACTCCAGGAGGTAGACGCCTTCGGTATCGCGCCGGTCGAAGCCCGTCACCGCCAGGCCGCGCGCGAAGGCGCTCTGGAACTTCTCCGCGTTGGTCTTTTGAATCTCCCGCGCGCGCGCCGGCTCGTCGCCGCGGATGCGCGCGATATCCGCGGGGTATGAAATGCACTCCTCGCCGCGGCGTTCGACAGGCGCTCCGGCGATCACCGCCCGCACGCGAGGCGAATCGAGCCACCACTCGGCGATGCAGCGGTCGGTGGGCAGGCCGCCGTGCAGCGGGCTGGCGGTGATGCCGTACTGGTTCACGTTGTAGCGCCGCACGATGGCGCCCAACCGCTCGATGTTGAAGAAAGCGTTCTTCAGTTCCAGCGGATCGAAGGTCCATTCGATCAGTTGGATGCCGCGCTCGAGCGCTTCCTCGCGCTGGCGCAGCTTGAGCCGCCGGCCGATGCCGCTGTTGTGATACGCCGGCAGCACGCCCAGCATGTGGCTGTGGAGATACGGCTGGCCGCCCTGCTTGACTCCCGGAATGGCGAAACAGAAACCGATCATCTCGTTGCCGTCGAACGCGCCGAATACGTGGCCGCCGACCTTGCTCACCACCACCAGAAACCGCAGCGGGAGCAGCTCCACGTCGGCGAAGCCCCAGATCTCCTGCTGCAACCGGAGCACTTCGGAGAATTCGGGCAGGTGGAACAACTGGCGGATCTCGATCACCGCTTGGCTTCCTGCCACAGCGCCTCCATTTCCTCGATATTCGATTGTTCCAGCTTCTTTCCGCGCTCCGCAAGTTTGCGCTCGATGTAGCCGAACCGCTCGCGGAATTTGGCGTTGGTTTTGCGCAGCGCCTGCTCGGGGTCGACACGAACGAAGCGCGCCAGGTTCACCAGGACGAACAGCAGGTCGCCCAGCTCGTCTTCCAGTTCGGCCTGCGAGGCGTTGCGGCGCGCCTGCTCGAATTCGGCGACCTCCTCGTGCAGTTTGTCGAGCACCTGATCGGGGTTCTCCCAGTCGAAGCCCACGCCGGCCGCGCGCGAGGTAATCTGTTGCGCCTCGACGAGCGCGGGCAGGGCGCGCGGCACCGGGCCCAGCAGGCTGGTGTCCTGGACGCCCTTTTCCTTCTTCTCCGCGGCTTTGACCTCGCCCCAGATCCGCTTCACGTCGCCCGCCGTCTCCGCCGATTCCTCTCCGAATACGTGCGGATGCCGGCGGACCAGCTTGCCGTTGATGGCGTCGAGCGTATCGCCGATTTCGAACAGGCTCTGCTCGGCGGCCATCTGGGCGTAGAAAACCGCCTGCAGCAGGAAGTCGCCTAGTTCTTCGGCCAGCCCGTTCCAGTCGCGCCGGTCGATGGCGTCGAGCACCTCGTAGGTCTCTTCGAGCGTGAAGGGCTTGATGGTATCGAAGGTCTGCTCGCGGTCCCACGGGCATCCGCCGGGCGCGCGCAGGCGGCCCATGAGGTCGACGAGCTTCTGGAATTTCTCACCCGCTGTCATGTGGCTGTGAAAGTTAATGCTCACACAGCGGGGAACGGCTGCGCAAATCGGGCGCCAGGGACCAGGGGGACACTGCGGGCGTCAGGGTTGGTCGTGGGGTGGACTGCGTTCGGGCGGCCGGGGCGTTCGGAGTCGCTCACAGAGCGTTCCGCGGCCCTTACGCCGCTGTCGGCAACCCGCCAGGCTGGCGAGTTACTCGTTCTTAGTATGGTGCTTCGCTCTTCGCTCTTCGATCTCCAAAATAGTGCATGGGATCCCATGTCTCCTTGCCGACCAATCAGCGCGAAGCTGACCGCCGTTTATGGGCCTTTCGACCCTACACGGAGTTACACACTACCGCAATCCAACATTCGCGGGCCCGCGAGAAAAACCGTCGATTCCGGTGGAGGACAGGCCGCAAAACCTATCCTACTTCTATTATAACCTGAGGGTGTCAAGAGGTTGGAGTGTAAGCTATTGAAAATACAAGAAAAAATACCTTGAACTAAAAAAGCTTAATGTGGCGTTTTGGGGGAGGTCCCAGACCATTTTGGTGAAGCCACTTTCGTCCTCGGGCCGCTCGACCAGGCGGTGAGTTGGAAAGTCAAATCGCTGTTGCGATATCCGGTTTCGTGGGGGGCATGATGACGATCTCTCCGTTCGCCTCACGCTCGATGCGGAGTTCCGGGTTCTTCATGCAAAATTCGTAGTACTCGTCATCGTCCATGGGCGGCTCACCACGGATCGAGTAGGTCGCGTAAGCTTCATGGTCGGGAAGCAAGACCCGCATACACCCACAATACCGCGAAAGCGATTCAGCCGCCCTTCGTTGGTCATCCCGTAATCTTCAGCGGCCAGGATTCCGAACTGATACCCGCACATTCTACCCGGAATCGCTGCTCGCCTTTGGGCACATCATCGGGAACAATGACATTGATCTGGCGGCATCCTTCGGGGTCCACTTCGCCAACGTATTCAACCCCGAGCCGGGTGTCTCCGAGATACACGCCGATATTGCTCCGATCGGCGTTTACAGGAAGACCGCCGATCCAACAACTGATGAACCCACGTTCCCTTACCGCGATCTCCTCACCCCTCCAAGTGATACCGTCACGCACGCCCTTCAGAACAAGCCGATCGACCTTCAACGGCATATCGACAGCTATGCGAAGCGTTGGTCCGAATCTGCTGTCCGAAAACCGAAGGCCCACGGCGTTCCAGCCGCCATCCAAGCCCGGTGGCAAGCGAAAATTCGCCACCCAGGTATCATCTCCCTCACCTCTCACGTACAATGCCGGGACGCCGAAACCACCAACTTCAAAACGAAGTTGCTCACGAGCCACGAACTCCAGGCGTGTGCGAAACCAGCAAGTGATGTATTCCTCTTTGTGAGTCGAAAAATTGATTCCGGAGTTTCTGGCGTTAACGGCGGCAAGCAGCTCCGGCGGTTCCTGTTCCGCTTGGAACGGGATTGGCTCCCACTTTCGGTGGCACACGACACCGGCATGGGAGCCCGAAGCGAACAGGAGTTCCACACGGGCAAATCCGGCGGCACGGCACATCGCCATCAAACAGCCGACAGTAGGGCCGATCCAACTGTCCAGTTGATTCCCCAATTCGTCGGTTTCGTAGAACTCCATAGTGGGGATTTCTGTCCGGTGCTCCTGCCATGTATCGGCATCCGTCACGAACGATTCCACGATGGCCGTGTCCATCGTGAGACCGCAAACGATTTCCAGCGCCAAGAGCGGGTGTTTGAGATGGTACAGTACGCCAAGAAAGAAGGTGAAATCGAACTTGCCAAGACCGGCTTGCGGCAACTCGTAACAATCGAGAACGCGATACACCACTGTGGACGACAGAGTCTTGTGGATGCGGAGAAAATTGGGAACCTCAACGCAGTCAACCGCCGTGACTTGGGCTCCATGCCGTTCGGCCTCAAAGCTGAACCAACCGTCCCAAGCCCCAATGTCCAATACCCGTCTCCCGGCTAACTCGGAGGGAATCGGAAACCGGGCGTACCGCTCTTGGAGAACCTCTAACCGGTTGTAGCCTTCGATAACGGTGCCGTCCGGTAACTCAAAGGTGTGATACCAGCCCTTTTCAGCAAGTTCCCTGCTGAAGTCCTCACCTCTGCGGGATTCACTGCTGTTGAGTGATCGCAGATTCTTCGTCTCCATATCATACTATCGCCGTTTCCGGCCCCCCAAAAAACTCAGGGATCCGCGCGTTGGGCGGCGGTGCGTCGCAGTTTTCCATCGCGGACGGGAATCCGCCGGCGGATGTTTCGCAGGCCGATCTCGGAGTCTTCGCGCTGGACGGCTGGCGCGACTTCGCCCCGCGCCTGGGCATCGCGTGGGCGCCTGAAGGCACGGCCGGCAAGCCGCTCAGCACCTACCTGTTGGATGCGCGCCTGCGCGCCCCCATGACCATCAACACGGCCCTCAGCAGCAGATGGGTGCCGTGGAACCCCAGGTAAGTCGCCGCGCCAGCGTGGTCTTGCGCGGCAACTGCTGCTCCTGCGTTATTGAACCGTGCTTGAATTAGGCGCTTCATTTGGCGGAAAATGGACGTTTCCTCACAATGATCGGGCGAACCATCTCCCACTACCGGATTCTCAGCAAGCTCGGCCAGGGCGGCATGGGCGTGGTCTACCTGGCGGAAGACACTCACCTGGGCAGGCAGGTTGCCATCAAGTTCTCGACGGCGCCGTCGGACGACTCGCAGTATCGCGCGCGGTTTCTGCGCGAGGCGCGCGCGGCTTCCGAGCTCAACCACCCGCATATCGCCAGCATCTACGACTACGGGGAGACGACGGCCGGCGAGCCGTTCATCGTCATGGAACTGGTGAACGGAGAGGATCTCGCGCACCTGCTGCACCGGGGAGCGTTGCAGGTCGCGCAGTCCATCCGGATCGTGGAGACCGTGGCCGAGGCCCTGGCCGAGGCGCACCGCCTGGGGATCGTTCACCGCGACATCAAGCCCGCCAATATCGTGATCAACCAGAGGGGGCAAGTGAAAGTGCTGGACTTCGGCCTGGCGAAGCACATGCACGAACCTCTCCCGCCGGGTCAGGAGACCTCCACGCTGAACAGCTTCCATACCACGGGTGGAGGAGTGTACGGCACGCCGTTGTACATGTCGCCCGAGCAGGCCCGGGAAGCGCCGCTGGGGCCCACCAGCGACGTCTTTTCCCTCGGCGCGGTGCTGTACGAATGCCTGGCGGGGAAGCCCGCCTTTTCGGGGAGGAATTCGGTAGAGATCATGGCCGGGGTGCTGCACGTCAATCCACCGCCGCCCTCCGTCGTGAACGCGGGGGTCACTCCGGAGATGGACCGCATCACCATGAAGGCTCTGGCGAAGGATGTGCCCGCGCGCTATCAGTCCGCCAACGATATGGCGGCCGATCTGCTGGCGGTGATGGCGTCTTTGACGTATACCGACAGCCAGGTGACGCAAGTCCTGCCCTTTTCGGAGTCGCCGGCTGCTCCCACCTTTGGCAGCGCCCTGCGGACGCTGCGCACTTTGGCCGGACCCCTGCGGCGCTCGCGGACGGCGGCCGTTGCGGCCCTCGTAATGCTGGTGGCGGCAATCTTCGCGGGTTGGTGGTTGCTGCCGGGTGGATCGTATCAGCCCGCTCCCGAGGCGCTGCGCTGGTATCAGGAAGGCGTTACGGCGTTGCGCGACGGAACCTATTTCAAAGCCAGCAAGGCGCTGGAGCGCGCCGTCGCGCGCGACGACCACTTCGCCATGGCCCACGCCCGGCTGGCCGAGGCCTGGTTGGAGCTGGACTATGCCGACAAAGCCCGGGAGGAGATGCTGCGCGCCACGCCCCCCGGAATCAGCCCGCGCCTGACCCATCTCGAGCAGGTGTACATGCAGGCGCTGCACCTGACCCTGACGGGCGATTTCGGCGGCGCCGCGTCCAAGTATCGCGACGTCATGGCGGGCACGCCGGACTCCGACAAGGCCAGCGCCTACGTGGACCTGGGCCGGGCCTACGAGAAGAACGAACAACTGAAGGACGCGGTGAACAGCTACCAGGAGGCCACGCGCCGGCGTCCGCAGGAACCGGCGGCGTGGTTGCGCGTGGCCATTCTGTACGGGCGCCAGTTGGACCAGGCCAAGGCGGCCGCGGCGTTTCACGAGGCCGAGTCGCTGTATCGCAGCCTCACCAATATCGAGGGCGTGACCGAGGTGCTGTACCAGCGCGCCGTGCTGGCGGGCAAACTGGGGAAGACAGCCGATGCGCGCGACCTGCTCCAGCAGGCTCTGGACATGGCCCGCAGCACCGGCAGCACGCACCAGCGCATCGTCATCCTGCTGCAGTCGAGCGGCATCGCGCACCGCATGAACGATTCCGCCGGGGCTCAACGCGACGCCAGCGAAGCCCTCGACCTGGCGGGCGCCAACGGGCTGGAGAACCTCACCACGCGCGGCTTGATCGATCTCGGCAACGCGTATTTCGTCCAGGGGGAGTACGACGAGGCCAAGAAATATTTCTCCCAGAGCCTGGAATACGCGCACCGCTACCACTCCGCCCGCAACGAAGCGCGGGCGCTGCTTTCCCTGGGAAGCCTGGAGATGCAGCGCGGCGGAAGCGAAGACGGCCTGCGCGACATCGAGCAGGCGCTCGCCTGGTATCAGCGCGGAGGCTACCAGAAGGAAGCGGCGCAGGCGCTGATTCTCGTCGGGAGGGCGCGGCGGGACAAGGGAGATTACGCGGCGGCGCTCGAGTCTTTCCAGCAGCAACTGCAGATCGCGCGCAATCTCCAGGACCAGGCGCAGATGACGCTCTCGTTGCAGGGCATGGGCAGCGTGCTGGAATCCGAGGAGCGTTGGCCCGAGGCGCTGGCACGCTACCGCGAGGCCTCCGACGTCTCGCGGCAATCGGGCGACCCGTTGAATACGGCATACAATCTGCTGGGCGCGAGCGGCGTTTTGTGGCAGCTCGGGCGGTACGCCGAAGCGCGGCAGTCGCTGGACCAGATCGTTCCGGGGACCTCGCGTGGCCTGGCGGCGCAGGCCGACCGGATCCGGGTGGCCATGGCGCTGAGCGAGCGGCAGTTCTCCGCGGCCATAGAGGGCAGCCGGCGCCTGCTGGCACAGCCGGGACCGAGCACCGAGACGCTGGTGACGTTGAAGAGGATTCTGGGACTGGCCGAAGCCGCCTCCGGCGCCCGCAGCGACGCGGTAGCCTCGACCAGCGAGGCGCTGGCGCTGGCCACCAAGTCGAGCGGCCCCAGGCTGATCGCCGAAACCGGGCTGGCGCACGCCCAGGCTCTGCTGGCGGCGGGCGACCCGGCCAAGGCCCTGGAGAACGCCCTGGCGGCGCAACAGTGGTGCGCGCGGGTGGGCCGCCAGGAGGCCGAGTGGCATTGCTGGCTGGCTGCCTCGCAAGCCCTGGCCGCCTCGGGCGACGCGCTGAGGAGCCGGGAGTATGCCGCAAAAGCCTCCGATCTGCTTGCAGTCCTGGCTCGGAAGTGGGACGCTGAGAGCTACAAAACATATTTGGCAAGGCCTGACATCCAGTACGATCGCGGCCAGCTCGCCCGGCTGGCTGCGGCAAAGTGACACTTCGACGCTATGATATCCGGACAATTCCATTTCACAGGCCATTCAATCAAACTGCGCCCGACGTTTATCGCCGCGGCGCTTCTGCTGGTAACCGGTGGCGGCTACCTTTGCGCCCAGGACGTTCCCATCACCGTTGGAGACGGATCGTTGAAAATGACGTCCAAGGTTCCGTGGCCCGATTACAGCGACTCCGGCGGGAAGATCAAGACCCACCCGCATAACGGGAAGGCTATGACAACGCTGGAAATCACCATGCCGGGGCACAACCAGAAGCTGACGTGCTCCACCAACCAGAAATGCACGGTCGTGGTGAGCTACGGCGCGACCGATATCACTTTCAGCACCGGCAATAACGGCAAAGGGCTGCAGGTCAACACCGACTTCAGCCAATTCCAACGGGGCGCCAACGACGGCGAGTTGCTTCACAAGGACCCAAACAGGAAAATCTCCCGCCTAAGGGTCACGGGGGCCTCGCAGCCCTTCGACAACACGGCTTCGGGCGGCACGACGATCGTGATCCATTATCAGTAGTGGCGCGGCAGGCCGGTGGCCCGCCTTAATTTCGGCAGCGCCATCAGCGCGCCGCCATAGACCGCCAGGGAGAGGAACAGGGCCGTGGTGCGGTCGCCGCGGAGATCGACCATCAGCAGGCGGTAGGCGCCCAGCACCATGGCGGGGTAGATGAGCCGCAGGAACTCCGCGACGTTCCAGCGGGAACCCGCCCAGGCCAGCAGCAGGGCCGCGCCGGCGACTACGGTGGTCCGCAGCGTGGCGCAGTAGGGGTCGCTGGCGGATTGGCCGAAAATGCCGTGGGAGGCCGCGGTAATCAGGCCTGCCGCAAGCCCGGCGGCCAGCCAGGCAAGGGTGGCCACCATGGCCAGCCGGAACGCCTGGAAGTTCCACTCGGCGTGGCCGCCCGACCGCGCCGTGAGGATGTAGCACAGCCCGGCGGCTACGGTTCCCACCACCAGGGCTACGTCGTTCTCCGCCGGCCAGGACCCGCTGCCCGCCACGAAAGCCGCGGCCTGGAGAAAAGCGCCCGAAGAGATCAGCGCCACCAGAAGGTAGATGGCGCCATGCACCTGCAAGGTCAAGCGCCCGTAGTGAGCGCCGGCCCACACGCAGGCCACGGCCAGCGCGGGCCAAACGGCCTCGGCGGCGCCGCGCGCCAGCGCGATCCGGATGCCCACCACGGCCAGCAGAATGCCGAAGGTGGAGTAGGTGTAGAAGTTCCGCCCGCGGCGGCTGGCGTCCCGATGGAGCCGCAGGAACGAAACCGCGTAACAGGCGGCGCCGCAGCCCAGCGTGAGAACCGCCATGGCCGGCTCGAGCCGCGGGTATTCGCTCGAAAGCCGCAGCCCGCCGCTCACGCTGATCAGGAAGGCCACGGCGCACTGCGCGATTTCAAACGTGGTGAAGGTGGAGCCGCGGAACAGGGTGCGGACGATGGTGCTCGAAAGGTAGATGCCGAGCAGCGCCATCTGTGCAGCCAGCAACCAGGAGGGTGGGATCGGCGCGTAGGCCGGCGGCAGCCCGCGCTCGTTGGTCACCAGCCAGGTGGCCAGCAGCACGGCCAAATCGGCCGCCGTGGCCGCCAGCCATCGCTCGCTCAGCCAATGGTCGAGGCAGGCCGAGACCTCCACCGCCGCGGCGATCGCCAGGAACACGCCGGTGAACGGAAGCACGTCGTGGGTGGCCACGAGCAGCGCGGCGGCCGTTCCCAATCCGGCGAGGGTGGCGATGGTGGCGACGATCAGCAGGTCCTTGCGCCACGAAACGGCCAAGCCGAACACGGTGAACGACAGCAGAATGGCGCCCGCGCTCCAGGTGGAAATGGCGTGAAAGCGCAGGGTGGCTTCCCACAGCAGGGGCGCCAATACCAGCACAGAGGTCAGGCTGTGGAGCGCGGCTTCGAGCTTCTGCGCCGCGGGGGTGCGGGCGGCCCACACCAGCCAGAGCACGGCGTAGACGATGCCGATGCCGACGCCGCCGCGGTGGGTCAACGTTCCGGCTTCGGTCAGCGCCCGCAGCAGGTAGGCTCCGGCCAGGCCGAGCAGCGCGCGGCCCACTACGGGCACGAGCGCGTGGGTGGCGCCGGGCAGATCGGGGACAGGTCTCACGGACGGGGTGGGGGCGGGCGGCAGGCCGGCAGCCTGCCCGGCGATTGGGGCGAGGCCCAACGCTTTTTCGATGCGCGCTATGCGGCGCTCAAGCGCTTCCAACTCCGGCTGCGACATGGTCTTCCGAGACTCCGACAGCCTGATTTTCCGGCCAGGGTGGCAGGAGTTTTACGAGCACGACGAAGATGACGAACGGCAGCAGCATCAGGCCGATCGCGGAGAACAGTCCCTCTCGCGTAACAAAGGCGACCTTGTAAGTGGTATATCCCAGGAAGCTCTTCGAAAACAACTGGCCGCCGATCACCACGTTCCAGCGCATGGCGAAGATGCCGACGAGGGTGAGCGAGCAGGCCGCCAGGTACATGCCGCGCCGCACCGCTTCGGAGAATTTCCGCAACTGAGTGGCGGCGAGCAGGGCCAGCGGAATCAGGGTCCCCAGGCCGATCTGGAGAACCACCTGCGAGAACCACAGCCGCGTGTGCACCATGAAGTCCAGGCTGCGGAACGACTCGTCGGCCTCATAGGTGCGGTGGATCAGGTCGAGCATTTCCAGGGTGAAGTCGATCAGGAAGGTGTAGAACAGGTACTTGGCGATGGTGTCCAGGCAGCGCATGTCGATGGCCATCTTCTTCACCTTGGTGGAAGCCATGTACAGGAGGAGGACGGCGGCGATTCCCGAGGTCATCGCGGAGAACAGAAACACGATGGGCATCAGCGGCGTGGACCACCAGGGATTGGCCTTGATCGATCCGAAGATGAACCCGACGTATCCGTGCAGCAGGAAGGCCGAGGGGACGCCGATCACCGTCACGGTGTAGCCCACCTTGTCGTCGATGATGCGCGCGGCGGGCGAGACGTTCTGGGAGCCCAGGGTGAGCGCCTTGTAGATCAGCCGCGTGACGCCGCGGGTGGTTTGCGCCAGGCGCACGATATCGGCGCGGTACTCCAGCCAGATTTCGAGGAGCAGGACCACGGTGAGGTACCAGAGATAGACGAAGCCGAACATGGCCATGGCGGAGGAGCGGTGCGGGGTGAGATACATCTCCAGCGACCGCTCGGGATGTCCCAGGTGCAATTGCAGGGGCAGGGGCGCCACCAGCAGGAACGCCAGGGCGGTGAGGAGCGCCAGGCGGTAAGTGGGCCGCACCGCCTCGACCTTGAACACGCGCTCCAGGGACGCCAGGATGAAGGCGCCGGCCACCAGGCCGGTGATGTACGGGTAGAGGACGATCAGCAGGCTCCACTGCAGCTCCACCTCGTTCGGATACATGAAACCGTCGACGCCAGGTACCATCGTTTCTTACCTCACCGCTCCGTCCAGGTCCTTGTAATAGACCTTCGCCCCCGTGGCCATGTAGGGCTTCAGAACTTCGACCTTGTTCTTGCGCAGAAACTCGTGCACCGGGTCCTGCGGATTCTTGAAGTCCACCAACTGCCGCGCGCCGGTGGGGCAATTCTCGCAGCAGGCGGTGGTGAGGCCCTGGGTGATCCGGTGGTAGCACAGCGAGCACTTGTCGACCGTGTCTTTGTCGGGATGCAGGTACCGGCAGCCGTAGGGGCAGGCCTGGACGCAGTAGCGGCAGCCCAGGCAGTAGGATTCGTCCACCAGCACGACGCCATCGGGGCTTACGAAAGTGGCGCCCACGGGGCAGACCTGCACGCAGGGCGAATCGGCGCAGTGGTTGCAGAGCTTGGGAACGTAGAAGCTCTTGACATCGGTGCGGCCAGAGGGCGGAAACCCGTCCATAGCGCCATCAGGCGACTCCACGCGGGGCTGCTTGCCTTCCTCGATTTCGTAGCGCTCGACCCAGGTGCGGAAGTAGCCTTTGGGAACGCCGTTCTCCTTCGAGCAGGCGCGGACGCAGTTGCCGCAGCCGATGCACTTGTCGATGTCGATGATCATCCCCCACCAGTGGTCGGCCATCTTGTAGGCGTCGCTGGGGGCGGCGGCCCCGATGATCTGCTCGAGCGTGGCGCCGACGGAGGCCAGCACCAGGAGTTTGCCGCCGATGGTGAACAAGTCTCGCCGGGTGATATCCATGGGTCCTCTCCTCTAATCGATGTGCGGGTTGTGCGGTTTATGGCAGGAGTTGCAGGCCATGCCGCCGGAGTGCTCGGCGGTGACCACCTGCGGGAACCACTGGGGCTTGGCCGCGTCCTGCTCGTGGCAGCGCCGGCACAGGTCGGCGGTGTCGGGCAGTTTCGGGACGTTGGCGGCGGGATCTTCGGCGTGTTTCGCCTGCGGCCCGTGGCAGGCCTCGCAAGCCACGTGGGCGTGCTTGCCGGCCTTGCGGACGGTGGCCTGATCGTCGTGGCACATGACGCAGGTGTCTTGGCCGGCGTAGGAGACGGGGCGCTGGCGGATCATGTCGAGGGCCCCGGGGCGGAAGTGGCCGTATTTGCCGAAGTCCTTGGGAATCACCGCGCCACGGAGCAGAATGAAGAGGCCGAGGCCGGCCAGGAGCACCAGCGCAGGGCGAACCAGGTGTCCCGCATCTTGAAACAGGCGGCGCAAATATGACTCCTTTCTATGTCGTTAGCAGGTAAGCAATAACGTAACCAAACGGCCTGGAAATCCTAAAACGTTTTAATCGAGCGGAGGTGCGGGAGATTTCTACAGGCGGAGGTGGAGGCAGTGGCGGAGTTTAGGGCGAAATAACCCAGTGTTGGGTAATTCGACACTCAAGATGAGGTTAGGGTGGCGGAAGACAGCTTGCTCCAGCTACTGAGGACTGGTTCGGAGATCCAGCTTCGATGGTTGAGCGAGCTGCGGCGGAAGACGAAGCACCTTCTTACCCAGCTACCACAGACGAAGACCGGGACTGGACGCGGTACGCGGACGGAATAGGCCAGCTACGTGGTTCAGCCTTGCTCCGGATGACGCGGGATTACTGCTCGGATTTGGTCCCGGCGGATCTGTCAGCCGGTTTCTGGTCGGCCGGTTTCTGGTCCTTGGTGTCCGAAGCGCTCTCCGGGTGTTTGCCTTTCTTGTGGAAGATCTTGCCCAGGACTCGCACCACCACGTTATGCTTCTTCGGTTCCGTGCCCGTCACCTCGGGTGTGGAGGCCTGCGGCGAGTTTGCCCCGGCTTCCGCACCGGCCGGCGCCGCCGGAGCCGAACTCGCGACCGGCGTCTCGACCACGGCAGGCTCCGGCGGTTTGGTCTCGCCCGACTGGCCGATTACGTACCGGCCCTCCACATTGGCAGACGGCGGCAAGGACGATTCAGAGCGCGCCGCCCTGGCTCGCGGCGCCTTCTTCGGCCGCGCCTGCACGTTCGCGGACGACTCACCCGCGGGAGACGCCGATGTGCCGCGGCCGCCAATCGGCGCAGCGGTCTCGGGCCCTTTCGCGGCCTCGGGGACGGCCTGGACCGCCGGCAGCGCTGCCGCAGTGCTCTGCCGCGACTTCCAATATCCGCCGGCCATGAACGCGACCCAGATCCCAAACCCGACGATCGCTATGGCTGCGGCGCGCCGCCACGGGAATCCGTCGCGCTGCCGGGAGGCGCCCTGCCGCACGACCGTTTGAGCCGGCGCCGCCACTAGTATCGCTGCCCGAAAGGCAGCCGCGCCGGGAAAGCGTCTCGATGGCGCCTTTTCCATGGCTCTCAGGATCACCGCGCTCAAGCGCGCGCCGATTTCGGGAGCGAGTTGCACGGGCGGCGGCGGCTCCTTCTCCAGATGAGCGCGCATCACCGCAAATCCGTTGGTTCCGGGAAACGGCAGCCGTCCCGTCGCGACTTCATACAACACTACGCCGGTCGAATAAACGTCGGTTCGCGCACCCACTTCGCCCTTGCCATCGACCTGTTCGGGCGCGATATACCATGGCGTGCCCAGCGACTCTCCCGACCCTGTGATTCTGGCGCGGTTCACCACGTGCGCCAGCCCGAAATCGGTGATTTTGACCTCTCCATCCGGAGTGATCATGATATTTTCCGGCTTGATGTCGCGGTGAGTCACTCCCGCCTGCTCGGCGAAGTCCAGCCCCGCGAGCGTCTCCAGGATGTACCGCAGCCCTGTGGCAAGCGGCAACCTCCCCCGGTCCAGCACGGTGCGCAGCGATTCGCCGGCGACCCGCTCCATCGCCAGGACGAGACCGCACGGGGCGCGGAACGCCTGATACACCGCCGCGATATTGGGATGTTGCAGCTTGGCCTGGACCTGAATCTCCCGCAGAAAACGGTCTTCGTCCTCCGCCAAGTCCGCCGTATCCAGCATCACCTTCAGCGCGTCGACGCGCTTGGTGATGACGTGTTCGGCCTCGAACACGATTCCATAGGTGCCTCTCCCAATCCGCGACAGGATTCGGTAGTCACCGATCTGCGTTCCAACGTCCAGGGTCATGGCGCACCAACGCAGATTCATTCTATGGGTGGGGGCGAGTGCCTGACCATTAGCCTTAGGTTAGTACGCAGACGCCAACCAACCGATGTTGCCTGTTGCGATTCCCACCCCGGTTCGGAGCAGGCAGAGTGGCGGAAAGGCAAATCGCGAAGGTGTTTCCGGGTACCCGGGGATTCGCACTGGTATTGCGCGCGCCATTGGACGGCAGTTGACCAGGTTGGCGCGCATTTTGCCGCGCGAAACTGGCATACTGCAAAGTGCCGCCCGTGTCGGGTGGACAGCGAAACTATGGATACGCGAATCTTCGGTGAGTTCATGGGGACGGCGGTGCTGATCCTCATGGGGAACGGCGTGGTTGCCAATGTCCTGTTGAAGAAGTCCAAGGCGGAAGATGCCGGATGGATGGTGATCGCCACCGGGTGGGCGCTGGCGGTGATGTGCGGCGTGTTCACCGCCAAAGCGTGCGGCAGCGCGGATGCGCACCTGAATCCGGCGGTGACCCTCGGGTTCGCGGTGAACACGGGAGATTTCAGCATGGTGGGACCTTACATGGCGGCACAACTGGCGGGCGCCATCGTGGGCGCCACGCTGGTGTGGCTGCATTTCCTGCCGCACTGGAAGGAGACGCCCGATGCGGATCGCAAGCTGGCGTGCTTCTGCACGTCGCCGGCGATTCGCAATCCCGGGGCCAACCTGCTGACCGAGGCCATCGGCACTTTTGTGCTGGTGCTGGTGGTGGGCGCGATCTTCTCCAAGGCGGTGGCCGCCAACGGTCCTTCGCCGGGCCTGGGCCCGTACCTGGTGGGGAGCCTGGTGTGGGGGATCGGGCTCAGCCTGGGCGGCACTACCGGGTATGCGATCAACCCGGCGCGCGACCTGGGGCCGCGCATCGCCCACGCGCTGCTGCCCATCGCCAAGAAGCGCGGGTCGGATTGGGGATACTCGCTGGTGCCGATCTTCGGTCCCCTGGCGGGCGGCGCCCTGGCCGGCGTGTTCATCCGGCTGGCCCATTTTTGAGGCGCGCATGAGAGGTCCGCTGCAACGGCTGGCCCACACCCGGTCGGGGGATAAGGGCGATACGTGCAACATCGGCGTGATTGCGTACGACCCGAAGCACTACGGGTGGCTGGTACGGGAGGTGACCGCGGAGCGCGTCAAGGAGCACTTTGGCGAACTGGTGAAAGGCGAGGTCGAGCGGTTCGAGCTGCCCAACCTGGGCGCGCTGAATTTCCTCCTGCACCAGGCGCTGGGGGGCGGCGGGACCGTCTCGCTGCGCACCGACGCTCAAGGCAAGACTTTCGGCGCGGCGCTGCTGAGCCTGGAAATCGAGCTGCCTCCGGGACTATAATGTCTGCAGTGGCGTGTGCTCCGCGCGCCCGTTCCAGCTCTGGCCCTACCTGCGGACCGAATCCATGAGCATCCTCGAGGCTGCGCGCGATGGACGCGTGTTGCGGCTGGGGCTGAACCGCCCGGAAAAGCGAAATGCGCTGAACGCCGAGCTTTGTGCCGCCCTTGTCGGCGCGCTGGAGGAGGCCGACCGGGACTCGGCTATCGGCGCGATCCTCATTACCGGCAACGGAAAATCGTTTTGCGCGGGGATGGATTTGAGCGAGATCGGCTCCAGTGGGCCGCAACGGAGCGCAGGGAAGAAGACCAGCGGAAGGCGATCCCTGTCGGGATCGTCTCTGGCGCCAGAAACGAGCGGTATGGGGCGAACAGGCGAGCATGGCTCGCCTGGACCGATTGACAATCGGTCCGCAGGTTGCCAACCTGCCCCACAAGTCGACGAGGCGCACGAGCAACTGTTTACGGCGGGCTTCCGGCTGGGGAAGCCGGTGATCGCGGCGGTGAACGGGGCGGCGCTGGGGGGCGGCATGGGACTGGTGGCCAACTGCCATATCGTGTTGGCTGCGGAGGATGCCACCTTCGGGTTGACCGAGATCCGCCTGGGATTGTGGCCGTTCCTGATTTATCGCGCGGTGGCGGCGGCACTGGGGGACCGCCGCACGGTGGAACTGGCGCTAACGGGCCGGGTATTCTGCGCGCGAGAGGCGAAGGAGATCGGCCTGGTCCACGAGATTTCCGGGGATGTGGAAGCGAGGGCCGCGGATGTGGCGAAGTCGGTGGCGGCGAACAGCCCCACGGCTGCCGGCAGCGGGCTGCGGTTCGTGCGGGAGACCAGGGGGAAGGATCAGGAGAGCGCCGGCGCCATCGCGCGCCGGATGCGGAGCGAGGTGTTCGCCAGCGAGGATTTCCAGGAGGGAATTCGGGCATTTCACGAAAAACGGGTGCCGCGGTGGCCATCGTTGGAGAAGAAGTGATACCCCATATATTGTGGGGTTGGATTGGGAGGTCCTGGATGATGTGGTGGAAGTACTTTACTTTTACGCTCGACGCGTTTAGTATGGTTACAACTCCCCCGATGCAGCTTAACGCTGTCGAGAGGACAAGGCTTTGCTGAAACTAAAGCGCGTCGAACTGCAAGGATTCAAATCCTTTTGTGAACGCACCGAGCTGCGTTTCCACGGCGAGGGCATTGCGGCCATCGTAGGTCCCAACGGCTGCGGCAAATCGAACATCAGCGATGCCATCAGTTGGGTGCTGGGGGAGCAGTCGGCCAAGAGCCTCCGCGGATCCAGGATGGAGGACGTGATTTTCGCGGGAACCCGCGACCGCAAACCGCTGGGCATGGCGTACGTGACCATGACGCTGGTGGATCCCGAGCATTACCGCGAGCACACCGTGCACGGGCCGCAACCAGTGGAAGAGGGCCAACCGCGGAAGACCGGCGAAGTTATCATTACGCGGCGGCTGTTCCGGTCGGGCGAGAGCGAATACCTGATCGACGGACGCCCGGCGCGGCTGCGCGACATCCAGGACATCTTCATGGGGACGGGGCTGGGGCCCGAGAGCTACGCCATCATCGAGCAGGGGCGCATCGGGCAGATCCTGAGCAGCAAGCCGCAGGACCGGCGGTCGGTGATCGAGGAAGCCGCCGGCATCACGAAGTTCAAGACGCGGAAGCGCCTGGCCGAGGCCAAACTGGAAGGCGCCAAGCAGAACCTGGCGCGGGTTTACGACATCCTGGAAGAGGTCACGCGGCAGGTGAATTCGCTGAAGCGGCAGGCGGCCAAGGCGCGGCGTTTCGGCGAGCTGAAGACGGAGTTGGACGCGCGGCTGCGGGTAGTGCTCTCGGGCAAGTATCGGCTATTGGAGCGGGACGCGGCCAAGACGGCCATCGATCTGAACCTGGCGACGGCGGAGCTGAAGACGCTGGGCGAGCAGGTCGGGGAGAGAGAACAGGAGCACGAGCGGCGGCAGGCGTCGTGCTACGAAATCGAGCGGCAGCTTCGGGAGGCGCGGCAGCAGCTTTCGGAAATGAACGTGGAGGCGGAGCGGGTGCGCGGGCGCCTGGAATCGCAGGTCAAGGAAAGCGGCGCCATCGAGCAGCGGATCGCGCAGGCCGAGCGCGAATCGCAGGAGTTAGGGCTGCGGCTGGACAAGCTGGACCAGGAGATCGGCGAGCACCGCAAGAGCCTGGACGAGCTGGAGGCGCAGACTGCGCGGTCGCGCGATCGCATGCTGGAGATCAACCGGCAGCGCGAAGCGTTGCAGGCTAGGGTGCGGGAGCGCGAGCAGGCCATCGAATCGGGGCGGCAGTTGATTCTGCGGCTGCTGGGCGAGGCGTCGACGCTGAAGAACCAGCTGGCGCAGATCGAAGAATACCTGGCTGGGATCGAGCGGGAGACGGCGCGCTCCACGCGGGAAGAGGCCACGGCGGCGGTGGAGATGGAGCGCATCGAAACGGCCCGCAAACAGCTTTCCGAAGTCGTGGCGCGGCGCCAGTTGGAGCTGGAAGAAGTGATGGGCGAGCGCCGCCGCACCGAGGAGGTGCTGGCCGAGAGACGCCACGCCGCCGCGGAGCTGCGGGGAGAAATCGACGGGGTGAAGAACGACGTCTCGCAGATCCGCGCGCGCAAAGAATCGCTGGAGCAGGTGCTGGCGCACCGCACCTACACCACGGAATCGGTGAAGCGGCTGTTTGCGTCGCTGGAGAAGGGGAACGCCGCCGATCTGAAGCCGCTGGGCGTGCTGGCGGACTATGTGGAAGTGGATCCGCAATTCGAGAAGCCGGCGGAAGAATTCCTCCACGAGGAGCTGGAATACGTGGTGGTGGAGACCTGGCAGCAGGCGGAGCGCGGGCTGGATTTCATTCGCGCCGAACTGGACGGGCGGGCCACGTTCCTGGTCCACCCCGAGCCCAGCGCCAACGGCCATCGGCACCTACCGGAGCCGGCGATCGGTCCGGAGACCGGGATCACGGCGCGGCTGAGCGAGTCGCTGCGGCTCACCAACGGATTCCGCGACCGCGCTACGGACCTGCTGCCGCGGGTTTCGCTGTGCTTCCTGGCGGACGACCGGGCGGCGGCGCAACGGCTGGCGGTGGCGTATCCGCACTTGTACTTCCTGCTGTCGGACGGAATCTGCTATCACGGGCACACGGTGACCGGCGGGAAGAAGTCGGGCGCGGGTCCGCTGGCGATGAAGCGCGAGGCGCGCGAGCTGGCGGGCAAGCTGCAGGGGCGCCAGAGAAGCCTCGACGGGATGGTGGCTCGGCAGGACGGATTGAACCAGGAGATCCTCGGCCTGGAGACCGAGCTGGAGCGGCTGCGGGGGCTGCAGCAATCGCGCGAGAAGGACCGGCTGGCGCTGGACCACGACATGCGCAAGCTGGGCGAAGACCTGTCACGCGCGAATTCGCGGATCTCGGTGGCGCGCCTGGAATTGGAGCGCCTGCGGCGGGACGCGGAACGGTCGGCCGATCAACGCGAAAAGAACCGCGCCGCAGTGGCTGAGAAGGAGCTGCTGCGCGCCCGGCGGGAAGAGGCCCTGGAAGCGGAGCGGCGGGAGCTGGACATACTCGAAGGGCAGGCGGCCACGGTGGGCGAGGAGCACGCGCAGGTCCGCGCCGAGCTGGCCGGTTTGGAAGAACGCCACCGCGGGGAGCGCGCGGCGATGGCGCGGCTGGAACAGCAACACCGCGAGACCAGCACACGGCGCAACGCCATCGCGCCGGAGATCGAACGGCTGGGCGAAGAGCGCGCGCGGCTGCTGGCCGACAATATCGAGCTGGACCGGAAGGCCGGGTCGCTGGCCGGGGAAATCATGGCGCTCGAAGGCCGCGTGAACGAAATGGCGGCGGAAGACGAGCGAATGCGCGAAGCGCTGCGCGCCGACGAGGAAGAGCTGAAGCTGCTGCGCGCGGGCGTGCAGGAGGGCCTCGAAAAACGGTCGCAGATCGAAGTCGACCTGGTGCGCAAGCAGGCCGAGCTGAAGTACCTGGACGAGACCAGCCGCAAGGAGCTGAACTGCGCGGTGGAGGATCTGTCGGCCTCCGACGACCCGGTGCCGGATGCGGATGCCATCGCCGAAGCCGAGCAGACGTGCAACGAGGTGCGCAACCGCATCGAAGGGCTCGGCCCGGTGAATGCGGCCGCGATGGAGGAGTACCTGGAGGCGCAGCAGCGTCAGGAGTTCCTGAGCGCGCAGCGGCAGGACCTGATCGATTCCATCCGCGACACGGAGAAGGCCATCCAGGAGATCGACCAGGTATCGCGGCAGAAATTCGCCGAGGCCTTCGAGGCCATCAATCAAAACTTCCGCACCATTTTCCAGACGCTGTTCGGCGGCGGCACGGGCGAGATGCGGCTCACCGACCAGGAGAACCTGGCGGAGTCGGGGATCGACATCATCTGCTCGCCTCCGGGGAAGCGGCTGCAGAACGTGCTGCTGCTGTCGGGCGGCGAGAAAGCGCTGGCGGCGGTGGCGCTGCTGATGGCCATTTTCCGCTACCAGCCGAGTCCGTTCTGCGTGATGGACGAAGTGGACGCCCCGCTGGACGAAGCCAACATCGGCCGCCTGACGAGGATGCTGCACGAGATGTCGGACCAGACGCAGTTCGTGGTGATCACGCATTCGAAGCGCACCATGGAAGCGGCCCAGGCGCTCTACGGAGTCACCATGCAGGAGCCCGGCGTGTCGCGCCTGGTTTCGGTGCGGTTCCAGGGCGATACGAAGGCCAGCGCGGCGTAGGGCGGGCCCGGGCAAAAACCGTTCCTTACGGTCGAGCTTCTGCGAAGCGGCTCAGTCCGAACTCCGGAACTCCGGCAGTTGTATTAACAAAACGTGTACAATCGGAAAGGTGGATCCAGCGACACCGGATCTCGTTTTCGACTGGGACGACGGGAACGTCTCTCATCTGGCGCGCCATCGGATTGAGCCCTCAGAGGTAGAAGATCTCTTTCGCAACGATCCGGCTTTTCGAGGCCATGAGGTTGTGGATGGCGAACATCGATGGACAGTCGTAGGAGCAACCCGCTCGTTACGGGTTCTCGTGCTGGTCTTTGCCGTACGAAACGAGAGAATCCGCGCGATCACCGGCTGGAACGCCGATCGACGAACCAAGAAAGAGTACCTCTTGGAGAGAGGAACGTAGCAGTCATGCCCCGCAAGAAACTTGTTGTTCCGACCTTCAAAAGCGAGAGAGAAGAGGCGGCCTGGTGGGATACACATCGGGCGGAAGTCGAAGCGGACCTGCGCCTCGCCATGCGCGAGAGCAAGACGATCTCCTTGAGTGACGTGTTGGCTCAAGCCTCGCGAAAGAAGGAGCTTCTGCCGGTAACCATCCGGCTCGCCAGCGAAGACGTTGCCACCGCCCGGCAGCTTGCGGACGGCAAGGGTATCGGTTACCAAACCTACATCAAGCTTCTCCTGCACGAAGCGCTTCAAAAAGAGGCTGGCCGCCATGTCCGCGGACTTAGGAAATAAACTGCCGACCGCTCGTTATGGCAACCCGAAACGGCCCGGGGGAATTTCATTGTCCGGCATACTGTGCCGCTGGACCGTACCTCGGCAGGTTTGGCCGTCGGCCGTGGCTTCGCGACCGGCGGCTTGACGGCCGCGGCGCTCCAGGAGAATCTCCGCCCGAATTACGCCTGGGCCCAAGAAGCCGCCAATCAGGGTTGGCTTACAGGGACGGGCACGAGCGCCGGCTCACGCACGGCTTCCGCTTAGTGCTGGCGTATCGTGTTTCGTTTTGAAGGAAACGGCGCATTCGACGTTGAACCGATCGGCTACCATCAAGGAGAAAAAGACGTGCCCATGAAGAACCCCGCACATCCTGGACGCATCGTGCGGAGCGCGTGCCTCGAGCCGTTGGGCCTGTCGGTGACTGCTGGGGCGAAGATCCTAGGCGTCACCCGGCAGACACTAAACAACGTTATCAACGGCAAGTCTGGCATTAGCCCGGAGATGGCTATCCGGCTAACGAAGGCATTCGGCAGCACGGCGGAAACGTGGTTGCGAATGCAGCTTGCCTACGACCTTGCGGCAGCCCGCAAGAACGAGAGCAAAATTAAGGTTCGCCGCCAGCAGGTCCCGCAAGAATTGCACGTGCCGTGACGCCGGACGCGGCGCTCCGGCTTTTTGGGCGACGCGCAAAATCGGAACGCCAGTTTACGATATCCCCGTCTCAAGTTAGCCGCTGGCGCGGCGGACGCTTCGCGTGCGTCAAGGGTCGGGCTTACGTGAATTCAGGCAGCGTTATTGCTTCGCAGAGGGTATGGGGGTAAGATTATCTCCGTGCTTTGCAGATCCGTACTCGGCTACGATAGCGGCCCCGCTGAGGGATGGTACGAAAGTACCAAAACACTATTCAAAATACATACGAACCGCGTCCGCCGCAACCGCCAGCGGCTACCTTGAAACCACTCTATCGAAACTGACGCGGCGGTCAGCCATCTCTCACACGCCAGGAGTCTCGCACCGCGTCACTTCCGATAAGTCCTAACGTTCCACAGCCGCTACCCATACGGTGCAACTGTGGACATGAAATACGCCTGAACTAATTTTCAACCGGAGTCTTTTCGGCGTGGTCGATTACGAATGCCTCGATCATGACCTTTCGTGAATCCAACTTGAGTCCGAGTTGTTTCTCTAGGGCCGCGAACACAGTCAGCCCGCTGATCAGTGGAACGGTGCCAACATCATCCCCTGACGCAGCCGGAGACGCGGGCTGCCTCTCTCCCGCAGCCGTGTCAGAGGCGAACGTCAATGTCAGATCGTATTTTCCCGTCAGCCCAGTAGCGTTGACTACCGGATCGCCAGTAATCGAGTTCAGTATTCCGCATAGATTCGCGTCCTCGGCCGAATCCATTGGGACCTCCGTCCCCACCCAGCGGGTGAGTCCGTTCGCTCGGGAGACGGTGAAGCCATTGCGGACGTGGAAATTATTGAAACCGTCCGCGTCCTTGATTGCTTCCGTAGCTGGTGTCGAGGGGCTGGTCCCAGGTGCCCGAGGAGGAGCGGACGTGGCATCTTTCATTTTTGGCCCGCCTTTCGCCGCCAGAAGCACGTACCCTTGCACTTCGATTTTCTCTCGGTGAAAAACCAGTTTGAATCGTTCCGTGAGCAGATTCTGCAACATCACTCTCACTTGTTCCGTGGTGGCCCCAGCCGGTACATTCGCCTCAACGTTGAATCGGACGGTGTCCTCAGAAGCTGGGGGCCGAAGCTGGTACGCCTTCAAACCGTATGCCTGCAGCACCATGAGCGAAACACTGGCGTTTACACACCTATAGCGGCTCGGGTTCGACAAGAAACATCCCATCGTCCCCCGTACCCTCCCCGCAGGTGGCGGCGCCAGTTTAACCGACGCCACTTCAAACTGGAGCGGCTGATCTGCCGCCGAACCGTGCGTTGTTCCCCATATTAATGCCAGAAGCGTACCAGCAATTGTTCGATTCATCTTTTGGAATCCTCAACTCTAGTCCTTAGTGCCGGCACCTCACCGTAGGCGGCTTAGAGGCTATCGTCTCTTTGACGCAGTTCCTCAGTCTAACGTGCAGGAATTCAGGAGTTGTCGTGGGGTTATCGGAAAACCCGGGCGCGGCTAGGTTGCCGGCCCCCTCTCCCTGCCCCTCGGGTGTTTCAAGAGTAAGCTTTGAAATATCGCGAGAAGGCCCGTGAATCGCGGGGAGCAATATACAATAGCCCGCCGGGCGCCCGGCGCGGGCATCCCCGGATGTGATATTCTCGGCCCTGGCAAGGAGCCATCTACATGGAGCGAAAGAAGGCCGCCGACTATCCCCAGGAGTTGTTGAACCTGTTCGACCGTTACGTTCATGGCGATATCGACCGCCGTGGGTTCCTCGATGGCGCGCAGAGGTTCGCAACGGGCAGCTTGACGGCCGCGGCGATCTTGGAGAGCCTCCGCCCGAATTACGCCTGGGCCCAACAGGTTCCCAAAGACGACGGGCGGATCAAGACCGAGTACGCTACTGTGGCGTCGCCCGAGGGCAACGGAAGCATACGCGGGTACCTGGTGCGCCCGGCGAACGCCGCTGGAAAGCTGCCGGGAGTGCTGGTGGTACACGAGAACCGCGGCCTGAATCCTTATATAGAGGACGTGGCACGGCGCCTGGGCACGGCGAATTTCCTGGCGTTCGCGCCCGACGGGCTCACCAGCGTGGGCGGCTACCCGGGCGACGACGAGAAGGGCGGAGCGCTCTTTGCCAAGGTGGACCGGGCGAAGATGACCGAAGATTTCGTGGCGGCGGCGCGCTGGCTGAAGGCGCGTGCGGACTCGACGGGCAAGATCGGCGTGGTGGGCTTCTGCTATGGCGGCGGCATCGCCAACACGCTGGCGGTGCGGTTGGGCGGTGACCTTGCCGCGGCCGTTCCGTTCTACGGCGGGCAGCCCCCGGCGGCGGACGCGGCGAAAATCAAGGCGCCGTTGCTGCTCCACTATGCGTCGCTCGACACGCGCATCACCGGGGGATGGCCGGCTTACGAGGAAGCGCTCAAGGCCAACCACGTGGTTTACTCGGCGCATGTTTACGAGGGCGCCAATCACGGCTTCCACAACGACACGACGCCGCGCTACGACGAGGCCGCCGCCAAACTGGCCTGGCAGCGCACGCTCGACTTCTTCAACAAATACCTGAGGTGACGGATGGGCCGCGCCCCGCGCCCGCAGCACCCTTGTCTCCGGTTCCGCCCGGCGTTACACTCCAGGCATGAGAGAATACATAGTTCCAGCTCTGTTTCTCTTTTTGTGCCAATCCGCCCCGGCGGGAACCGTACCCGCGGGATGGAAAACGGTAAAGGATTCCAAGGGCCTCTGCCAGATCGCGGTGCCGCCGGAGTTTGTTCCCCTGGGGGACAACACCGGCGCGGCGGTGTTTCAGGATGCGACGACAGCCATTGCAGTAGTCACCAGCCAGGCTGGGCAGGCTTACAAGCCGCTGCCGGACTCGTGGCAGAAGCTGATCGACATTCCCAAAGACAAGATGTTCGAGAATACGGTGAAGCGCATTTTCTATCAGGACAAGACCTCCAGGGGCGCGGAAGACCAGAATGCGTACAGCTCCAGCGTGCCGGCGAAAAACGGCACGTGCAGTTGCCATATTGTCTTTCTCCCGAGCGTTACCGAGGAAACTGCCCGAAAGATAGCGCTCAGCCTCGGCCCGGCGGCGGAGTAAACGGCGCTGAGCGCCAACGGCGCCGCCTGATTCGCAATTGCGGCACTAGAATTGAGATAGTGTCGGCTCCATTCCGCTCCTACGTGCTGGTGTCCCGCGAGCAGATCGCGCGCAATTATGCCGGCGTGCGCGCGGTGGTTGGCCCCGAGGTCGAAGTGTGCGGCGTGGTGAAGGCCGACGCGTACGGCCACGGCGCCCTGGAAGTGTCGCGCGTCCTGGTGGCGGAGGGCGCCAGGTGGCTGGCGGTGAGTTCGGTGGACGAAGGCGTGAACCTGCGCCGCGGGGGAATCCACGAGACCCGCATCCTGGTGATGGGCGGCTTCCTGCCCTACGAAGGCGAGGCACTGGTGGAATACGACCTGACCACGTCGGTGCACTCGCTCAGCCAGGTGCGCGACGTGGACCGCCTGTCGCACAGCGCGGGGAAGCCGCTCCGCTACCACCTGAAAATCGATTCCGGCATGGGGCGGATGGGAACGCGGGCTTCGGCCGCGGAGATCGCGGCTACGCTGGCAGGCGCGCACTACGCCCAGCTCGAAGGGCTGATGACCCACTTCGCCTCGGCCACGGACTACACCTCCACGCAGACCGACGAGCAACTGGCGTATTTCGAGGGGATCCGCGCCTTGCTGGGCCGGGCGGGCATCCATCCCCCGCGGCTGCACACCTCGAGCACCAATGCCATCTGCTACGGCCGCACCGCGGGCTGGCACAACCTGGTGCGCGCCGGGCACGCGATCTACGGCTACGTGTCGCCGGCGCGCGGAGACGCCCCGCCGCAGCTCCTGCACGTGAAGCCCGCGCTCACGTGGAAGGCCAAGCTGCTGGCGGTGAAGGACATTCCGGAAGGCGCCGCGGTGGGCTATGGAGGCACCTTTCACGCGCCCCGGCCGATGCGCATCGGGATCCTGGGCGCGGGTTATGCGGATGGAATGTTCCACCGGCTCTCCAATCGCGGCAAGGTGATCGCGGACGGGAAGCTCACGCCGATTATCGGCACCATTTCGATGGACCTGACCACTATCGATCTCAGCCACACCACGGCGCTCGGCCCGGGCGATGAGGTCACGTTGTTGGGCGCCGAGGGCGATGCGCGGCTCGACGCGCAGCAGATTGCGCGGACCGCGGGCACCATCTCGTACAACATTTTGTGCAGCATCAGCGCGCGGGTGCGGCGGGTGTACGTGTGATGGGTGCGCGCGCGTGCGGCGAGTGTACCTGCGATAACGCAACTAAGGTTTTTAACCTCACCAATTGTGCGGCGTTTGGTACTAGACCTGCTTTTATCAGGTGATATCATGGGGACTGGATGAGCTTACTGTCCCCAAGACTACAACTCAGGGTCGCACAGAAGCAGATTCTGACCCCGGGCCTGGTGCAAATGGTCACCGTCCTTCAGCTGAACCGGCTGGAGCTGAAGGAAATGATCACCCAGGAGATCGTCAAGAATCCGGTTCTGGAAGAGTCGACAGAAGAGCCGGGTGAAGAAATCACGCCCGAGGAATTGCAGCCGCTGCTGGAAGGCGAGACGTTCGCCGATCCTTCGGATAAGCAGATCCTGGAAGCTTCGGTGATGAACGAATCGGCCACGGTGGATGGCGCCGCCGCCGATGTGGCCATCAACGGCAACCTTTTTCCGGATGCCGAGGAAACCGCCGCGGCGGTGACGGAACCGGCGGCCGCGGCCCCGGACGCGCTGCTGGATACTCCGCCGGCCACGGACCCGTTCGACGAGATCGACTTCGGCTCCTTCTTCGACGACTACCTGGACCCAGGCTACAAGAGCCCCGCGGCGGAATCGGTGGAGAAGCCTTCTTTCGAAACGTTCCTTTCGGCGCCGGTGACGCTGGGCGACCACCTGCGGTCGCAGTTGAGCGTGAGCGTGATGCCGGACGAGGTCCGCGACGCCGCCGAATCCATTATCGGGAACCTGGACGAAGACGGCTATCTCTCGGCTTCGCTCGAAGAGATCGCGGCGGGAGGCGAGCACAAGCCGGAGCACGTGGAAGCGGCTCTCCAGGTGGTGCAGTCGCTCGATCCGGCGGGCGTAGGCGCGCGCGACCCGCGCGAGTGCATGCTGCTACAGATCGAAAGCTTGAACGGCAAGGGCGGCGTGGCGTGGCAGATCGTCTCCAACCACCTGCGGCTGCTCGAGACGCGGCAGTACAAGGAGATCGCCAGGCTGCTGGGACGGCCGCCAGAGCACGTCGAGATCGCCGTCAAAATGATCCAGCACCTCAACCCCAGGCCCGGCCTGCGGTTCTCGGGAGCGGGCGCGCGGGTGGTGGAGCCGGACGTTTTCTTCATCAAGGACGGGGAAGATTACATCATCCAGATGAACGACGAGGACGTTCCACAGCTCCGGCTCAACGCCCAATACCGCAGGATGCTCGACCGCGACAACGGCGCGACCAAAGAGGTCCGCGACTACGTGCGCGAGCGCTACACGTCGGCCATCCAGCTGATGAAGAACATCGAGCAGCGGAAGCAGACGATTCTCAAAGTCTGCCAGGCGATCGTGCGCCGCCAGACGGAATTTCTGACCCACGGCCTCGACTGGCTGAAACCGATGATGATCAAGGAAGTGGCCGAGGAAGTGGGAGTGCACCCCTCGACCGTGAGCCGCGCGGTGGCCAGCAAGTACGTGCATACGCCGCAGGGCGTCTTCGAGCTGCGGTACTTCTTCTCGGAGGCGGTGCAAGGGCCGCTGGGCGGGGGGACTCCGCTGCTGCTCCTGAAGCGCAAGGTGAAGAAGATGATCGAGGAGGAGGACCGCACCAAGCCTCTGACCGATGAACAGATCACCGCGCTGTTGCAGGCCGAAGGCATCAACGTGACACGCCGCACGGTAGCCAAGTACCGCGAGGACATGAAAATCCCATCCACCCACCAGCGCCGCGTCCGCAACTGAAGGGGGGACGACGGAAACGATGCGCGAGGAAGAGGCGAGCTTCGCTCGCGGGGCGGGTTGACAACCCGCCGCAGGTTGACAACCTGCCCCACAAAGCGGGTGTATAAAGGGAGTGGGGGCATTGGACCCATGCGGATCACATACACAGGCAGACAGGTTGAATTAGCTCCAGCCCAGTTCAAGAAGCTCGAAGGGCGGTTCGCCAAAATCGGCAAGCTCCTGGACGGGAAACGGGAGTGCGAGGCGCATGTCATCCTGTCGCTGGAGCGGCACCTGCATCACGCCGAGGCGACGGTTCACTATTTTAACCACCAGTTGGTGGGACTGGGGTCCAGCAACGATCTCTTTACGGCCATTCACTCGGCGGCGGAGAAGCTGGAAAAACAGGCGGTCAAGGCCCGCACCAAGTGGCGCGACACCAAGCGCACGCCGCACAAGGCGTCTTCGGAAGCCGAGGTGGAGCCGCTCGCCGAGACGGAACCCGAAGGCGAGCCGGAACGCCGCGTCTACCACATCAATCATCATCAGAAACGCAAGCCCATGACGCTCGAGGAGGCGCTCCTCGAAATGGACAAGGACCGCGACTACCTGGTGTACCGGGACGCGGAAACCGACCGCGTTTCGGTGCTGGTACGGCGGCGCGACGGGCACTTCGACCTGGTCGAAGGGTAGCGCGGGGTGGCGCGCAAGAAGCCGGCAGCGGGCGCGGACGCACGCACGGGCGCGCCGAAAGCGGAAGCAAAACCGGAATTGGTGGTCATCACGGGCCTCAGCGGATCGGGCAAAGGCTCGGTTCTGAGGGCCCTGGAAGATCTCGGCTTTTACTCCGTCGACAACCTGCCGGTGGAACTGATTCCGAAGTTCGCGGATTTGACGCGCGACAACCTGAGGATTCGCGCGGCGGCGCTGGTGGTGGATATCCGCGAAGGGGAGGGGCTCAAGCGCTTTCCGCGAGTCTTCGCCAGCATCCGCCGATCGGTCGACGCCAGGCTGATTTTCATGGAGGCGGACGATGACGCCATCGTCCGCCGCTTCAGCGAAACCCGCCGGCCGCATCCGCTCGGCAACGACAGATCGATCTCCAGAAGCATCCGCTCGGAACGCGTCATGCTCGCGCCCATACGCGCCATGGCGGATCTGATCATCAACACCTCGAAGTTCACGCTACACGAGCTGCGGGAGTTCATCGGCGAGCGGTTTCGCGGCCAGCGCGGCCAGGCGAACATCCTGATCTACGTCACCAGCTTCGGCTTTCGCAACGGCGTGCCGCCCGACAGCGACCTGGTGTTCGACGTCCGGTTTTTACCGAACCCCAACTATATTCCGCGCTTCAAGAATCTGACCGGCCGCAATCCGTCGGTGGCTCGCTACATCCGGTCTTTTCCCCAGACCGTGGAATTTATTCAACGCATTTCCGATTTGTTGGTTTACTTACTGCCGCACTACATTCGCGAAGGTAAGAGTTATCTGACGATCGCATTCGGGTGCACGGGCGGGCAGCACCGGTCGGTGATGATTGCCGACGAGATTCATCACAATCTGATGAGCGCGGGGTTCAAAGTCAAGGTAAATCACCGAGACATCGTGCAGCGCCACCGATAAGCAGGGTTATTCCTTACTCTTTTCCAGAGGTTCCATTATTTTAGGGACAACGTTTTTCGCGCCCATACGTTTAACAGGTAAGTGTATCTTTGCGCCCTGAGAAGAACCGTCCTATTACTATGGCTGTCGCTGGGTGCGACGGTGTGCTTCGGGGCTCAAGCCGCCTTCGACGCGGAGCAGAACCGATGGGTCATGGGCAACGGCCAGATACAGGCGGTATTCCAACTGACGCCGGAAGGGTACTTCAGGAGCCAGGGAATCAGCGACTTGACGACGGGGGACCAGTGGCTACCCTCGACGAATCAGCCTTCCACGCCGGTAAATTTCCAGGCCGGCGGTGAAGTGTTCGACGCGCAGCGCCAGTACGATCTGCTCGATCAGTTCACCCAGAACACCACACCATCCGGCGTGAGCCAATACATCCTGTTGCGGGATTTGAAAACCGGCGCACAGATCACGGTAATGCTGGAAATCTACGACGGGCAGCCGGTGTTGCACTACGGCTGGAAGTACCGGAACCCAGGAGCGTCGCAGGTGCATATCACGACGCTCGACATGCTGCCGTGGAGCTTCAACGACGCAGGGAAGCGGTATACCGCATTCCGCGTGGACCAGTGGTCGCTGGATGCCGTGCCCGAGGACTTCGAGTCCTTCCAGTCGGTTCTGGATCCGGAAGGGAGCGCGTTCGAGGTGTACTCGGGCGCGCACGGCGACCAGTGCGGATGGCTGGCGGTTCGCGACTCCGATACGCGCGGGTTGTTTGCCGGTTGGGAGTTCGACGGGCGCACCAAGGCGACCATCCGCCAGGTGGCACCCGAAGGAGAGATCGGTTTCTCCGCCTCTTTGATGGATATGAACCACCCCGTGGATTCGGCGGCGGATTTCCAGTCGCCGTGGGCGTTCCTCGGACTGTTCCACGGCGATTTCGACGAGGCGGGCTACCGGACGCAGCGCTTCGTGGAGGCTGTCCTGGCGCAGCCGTTGCCGGACGCGCCGGCGTTTCCGTACGTCTCCTGGGATTCGTGGGGCTATCAAGACCAGATCGACGAGGGCGTGCTGCGGCGTAATGCGGGCATCGCCGCGGCGCTGGGCGTGGAACTGTTCGTCGTGGACCTGGGCTGGGCGCGGTCCATCGGTGACTGGTACGAAGATCCCACCAAGTTCCCGAACGGCCTGGCGGCGGTATCCGATACCGTGCATTCACTGGGCATGAAATTCGGATTGCATTTCGCCCTCACGGAGGCGGACCCGAACAGCCCCGTGCTGCGCGAGAATCCGGACTGGACGTCGACCGAAAACGATAACTACCACAACGCCGTTTCCCTCTGCCTCTCCAATCAGCCGGCGCGGGACTGGCTGATCCAGCAGGGGACCCGGATGATCGACGATTACCACGTCGATTGGATCCTGCAGGACGGCGAGAACATGGTCAAGGAGTGCACCAAGTCCACACACACGCACGATCCCGCGGACAGCAATTACTCCAACGCGGTGGACGGATTGAACGCGGTGATTTCGGCGATCCGGACGGCGCGGCCGAACGTCTCGTTTGAGAACTGCGAAGACGGCGGAAACATGATGACGTTCAACATGGTGAAGAATTACGTCACTTCGGTCACCAACGACGCATCGGGTTCCCTCGAATCGCGGCGGGCGGTCTACGGCGCGACTTATCCATTTCCGCCGCGATTCGCGGAGCGGTATATGCCGGACACCGACGGCATCAGCCCCTATGCCACCGACAGTTACCGTTTTGGCGGTCCCTGGGTGCTGATGACCCGGTTGGACGGGTTGACGGCGGATCAGAAGGGCTTCTTGGCGGACCAGATCGGACGCTTCAAAGCGCAGCGGACACAGATTTCGAGCGGCAAAGTATTTCACCTGGCGGCCCCGGCCGCCAACGCCACCGACGCCATTCAGAGTTACGATCCTGTGACGGATAGCGCCATTGCCATGATAAGCCGGGCGCAATCCGACGGTCCGGAGTACCAGTTTCACCCCAAGGGCCTGAATCCTGCCGCGCGGTACACGGTGTGGTTCGAGATCGATCCCAGCGTGTACTCCATGGGAGGAGCGCAGTTGATGACGAATGGCGTGAGAGTGAAGCTGCCCACGCCGTTCAGCTCCGACGTGGCGCACATCGAGGCCCAGTAGGACAAGCGGAACACGCGGGCAAGCTAAGGCATGCTAAAGCAACGCCAGGGCAAGCTAAGGCATGCCCCACCCTTGACCTTGGCCTTCCCGCTGTCGTACTCTTCCGAGTGAGGTTCGATGAGCAAGAAGTGGTATAACCATTTTATCTCCTTGGATCAACCGGCCGAGGAATCCACAGAGAAAACCGGGCCCGAAACTCCTGCTAACGCCGCGCAGGCCGTCGCGGATATCGCCGCGGGCGTCGCTCCCGCGCCGCAGTTCACGAAGACGGTCTCCAATCCCACGTCGTTCGACGAAATCTACCACGCGGCGGAAATCCAGCCGCCGGTGCACGGCTTCACCATCATGAAGGTGGCGGAAATGCTGCACAGCGAGCACATCCGCAACCTGCCTAAGGACGTGAAACGCAGCTCCGTACTGGTGGCCCTGGAAGCCGCCGGCGCGCCCATCCAGGACGTGATCCAGGACGCCGTGAAGCGCGACCGAGCGCTAGACACCTTCGAGCGTGTCCAGGAGCAGGCGGCGGGCGAGCTGGAAGCCCGTAAGACGAAGGAAAATCAGGAGATCCAGGCGGAAATGGACCGCATTGTGGCGGACCACCGGTCGCGCATGCAGGCCAACAACGACGAGGTCGCCCGGGAGAAGGAAAAGTTCTACGCGTGGCGGCTCAAGAAGCAGGAAGAGGAACAAAAGATTTCGGATACCGTATCTTATTTCGTTACGGAGAATCCGATCACGACCGGCGGCTCAGCGGCGGCCCCGGCCCCATCGCGCGCTGCCGATAAGTAGCCGCAGAAAGGGATACCGACTTTTATGTGGAGACGCATGTCCCGCATGTTCCGCTCGTTCTTCGGTTTTTTCATCTCCGTAGGCGAAAATCCGGAACTCATTCTCGAACAGAACATCCGCGATATGAACGACCAGGTGCCGCGGATGAACGAAAGCATCGCCATGGTCAAGGCCAACGTCACGCTCCTGGAGAAAGAGGACGCGCGTTATGCGGACGACCTGACCAACCTCACCGCGAAGGTAAAGGCCGCCATCCAGGCCGGCCGCGACGACCTGGCCGGCAGTTTCGCCATGCAGTTGGAGCAGGTTCGCGGCGCGCGGGCCCGCACCCAGGGCCAATTGACCTCCGCCCGCGCGGCTTTCGACAAAGCCATGGCGGTGAAGAAGGCCTTCATGCTCGAGAAGGAGCGGAAGACGCAGGAGGCGATGAACGCCATCCGCGATTACCGGCGCGCGCAATGGCAGAAGAAGGTGGCCGACGTCATGGAGAACTTCGAAGTGGCGGGCATCAGCCAGACGCACGACGAGATGGTCCACAAGATCGAAGAACAGACCGCCATGAACGAAGCCCGCATGGAGATGGCGTTGGGCAACGTGGACGAGCAGAAGGTCAAGATCGAAGAAGAGGCCGAAAAGCTGCGGGCCAACGAGCTGGTGAAACAGTTCAAGGCGGAGATGGGGCTGATTTCTCCCGAGCCTTCGAGCGCGCCGGCGCAGAAGACCATCGGTGGGGCCGAAGCACAGAAGACGGTTTAATCGGAGTCGATTGGAGCCATGGCCGTGAAAATCGAAAGAGGCGGTTGGGTCCTCATTTTCCTCGTCGGGCTTGGCCTGGTGGGCTACAGCCTGAACAAGTACGGTGTACTGAGCATCCCCTTTCTGGGATCGAGCGGGGAGAAGCCCGCGGCGTCCGGCGTCAAGGTCGATCCCACGCAACCGCTGCCGGTGGCGGCGAAGGAGTCCAACGAGGTACGGGTCCGCGTCAACATCTGGGTCGGGTGCGCGGGCGGCCTGGTGGCCAACGGCGGGCTGGACACGAAGGCCGGGTCGATTTATGCCGACAAAGGGCTGAAGGTCTCGTTCAAGATCATTGACGACTGGACCGAAGGCGCGACGGCGCTGGCCACGGACAACGTGGACGTGATGCTGACCACGGCCGACGTGTGGGCCAAGGACTTCGGGCAGTTTCAGGACAAAGGCGTAAACGCGCGCGCCTTTTACATGGTGGACTGGTCGCGCGGCGCCGATGGCGTCATCGGGCGGCAGGGGATCAACAGCATCGAAGACCTGGCGGGGAAGACCGTGGCGTTCGCGCCGTACACGCCTTCGCACTTCCTGCTGTGGAACGGGCTGAAGGCGTCCGGACTTTCGACCGATCAGCGCAACGAAATCTTCAACAAGGCCGTGCACACCAAGGACGGCATCGAGCCCGCCACGCTGTTCGCGCAGCAGAAAGTGGACGCGGCGGTGGCGTGGGACCCGGACATGAGCGACGCCGTCACCAAGCGTCCGGGCTCGAAAAAGATCTACGACACCCGCATCGCCAACCGGCTGATCGCCGACATTCTGGTGGTGAGCGACCGCTTTGCGGCGAACAACGCGCAGACCCTGGAAAAGTTCGCGCAGGGCTGGCTGGAAGGCGTGCAATTTATCCAGTCGCAGCCCTCGCGAGCCTACACACTCATCGGCACGATCAAGGACTTCAACATGCCGACCGATCTCGCCAAGACCATGCTGGAAGGCGTGAGGCTGGCGGATTATGCCGACAACCAGTCCTTTTTCGGCACGGCGGGCGCGGACTCCGATTACGCCAACGTTTTCAAGATGGCCCAGGACATGTATCGCGAGCTGCGGCTGATCAAGCACACGTACGATATCGAATCGAGCGTCGACCGGCGCTACGTGGCGGCATTGAGCGGCAAGTTCTCCAGCACGCCGAGCGAGGCGCCGATCACTTACAAGGAGCCGCCCAAGGGCGCGACCCCCATCGCCACGCAAAGGCGCTCGATCTACTTCGAGGCGAACTCCTCCAAAATGGGGCTGGATTCGCGCGCCGTGGTGGACGAGATCGGCGATTTCATGCGGGCCTACGAGAACACCGTCGTGGACATCGAGGGCAACACCGATTCCACCGGGTCGCGGGAGCTGAACATGTCGCTTTCCAAACAGCGCGCCGACACGGTGAAGAGCTACCTGGTGGAGAAGTATCACTTCCCGCCCGAACGCATGCGCACGATGGGCAACGGCCCGGACAAACCGCTCGATACGAACGCCACGCCGGATGGCCGTGAGAAGAACCGGCGGACGGATATCAAGGTCTACCCGAACCCGGCTAAATCGTGAGCCTCCAGAACCTCTTCGAGATCCGGCGGGAGGTTACCAAGCGCACGCGCCTGACGCTTGCCCTGGTGAGCTGGACCCTGGTGGTGACGGCCTGGTTTTTCCTCACGCGGTGGAAGATCCTGCCGCCGTTCTCGGTGCCGCCGCCGGCCGGAGTGGTCGAGGCCTTCATCCGCTTGTGGACCGAATACGACCTGCCGGGCAACGTGGCCCAAAGCTGGTGGCGAATCGCCCAGGCGTTTTTCTGGTCGGCCGTGGTGGCCATACCGCTGGGGCTGCTGATGGCCAGCTTCGGCTGGCTGCACGACCTGGTGAACCCGGTCGCGGCGCCCATGCGCTCCATGCCCATCACCGCGTTCCTGCCGGCGTTCATCGGGCTCTTCGGCATGGAAGAGGGAATGAAGATCGCGTTCCTGTGGTTCGGCATGTTCTTCTACCTGCTGGCAGTGGTGGTGGAAGAAGCCAACAAAGTGGACAACGCCCTGATCGAGACGGCGCTCACCCTGGGCGCCAAGCGCCGCCACGTCCTGTGGCTGATGTTCCGCGCTTCGTTTCCCGGCATTTTCGGCTCGTTTCGCATCCTTTACGATATCGGCTGGACGTACGTGATCTTGGCCGAGATGGTGAATGCGCGCAAGGGCGTGGGCTACATGGTGGAAGCGGCGCGGAAGGTGCTGGATCTCGACCGCGTGTACGCCGGCATCATCGCCATCGGTTTCGCCGCGTTCCTGTTCCGCTGGCTGCTGACGCTGGCGGAGCACTGGCTGTTCCCGTGGCGGAGGCCATCGGTGATGCTCTCGCAGCCGGCCGTGGCAATGGCCGTAGCAAAGGGTCACAAGCGTGCCAAACCCTAACACCAGAATCTCGCTCCGCAACGTCTCCCGCAGCTTCGTCTCGCCCGCCGGGGAGACGATACAGGCGATCCACGACATCAATTTCGACATCGAAGACCTGTATTCGCCCGAGGGCAAGGACATCGGCGAATTCCGCATTCTGCTGGGTCCTTCGGGATGCGGAAAGTCCACCATTCTGCGGTTGATCGCCGGCCTCGACCGGCCCGACACGGGCGAGATCCTGGTTATGGGCAAGCCGGTGACGCACCCGGGCCGCGACCGCGGGATGGTCTTTCAGAAGTACACGTCGTTCCCCTGGCTGACGGTCGCCCAGAACGTGGGGTACGGGCTGAAGATCAACGGCGTCCCGGACGCCGAGCGCGAACCGACGGTCGCCCGGCTCATTCAGGACGTCGGGCTGAGCGGATTCGAGAAGTCCTATCCCGACACGCTTTCGGGCGGCATGCAGCAGCGCGTGGCCATCGCGCGCACCCTTTCGCTGCGCCCCGGGGTGATCCTGATGGACGAGCCCTTCGGGGCGCTGGATGCGCAGACCCGCGGCGACATGCAGGAACTGCTGCTGCGCATCTGGTCGGAAACCGCCAGCACCATCCTCTTCGTCACCCACGACGTGGACGAGGCCATTTATCTCGCCGACCGCATCTACGTCCTGTGCGCCCGACCCGGTACAATTATTGAAGATGTGCCGGTGCCGTTCAGCCGGCCGCGCGATCCTTCGATGAAGCAGCGGAGCGAGTTCCACGAGTTGCAGCAGCACGTGCTCTCCTGCCTCCGGCGCGGACCCGGCCAGGGCCAGGTGCGAGTGAGTATTTGATGGCGGAGGACAAGGACAACGGCGAAATCAATTATCTGAAGGAGGCGTTCCACCTTCAGTACAACTACATCGCCCTGGCCGGCGCCGCGGCGTTCGCCGTGGTGTCGGGAACGGCCCTCCCCCTCATGCTGGGCGCGGGACTGGAGTTGATCTACCTGAGCGTCGTGCCCAACAACAGCCGCTTCCAGAGGCTGGTGCGCTCGTGGAAATTCGAGCAGCAGAAAAAGGAGCGCGAGAAGGGCCTCAGCCAGTTGTTTTACGAGCTGCCGCCCGAGATGAAGGCGCGCTACGCCAGCATGGAGGGGATCTGCCGCGGCATCCGCGCCAACTACGGGCGGCTGACTTCCACGTCGCAGATGTTCGTGGAGCAGATGGAGTCGAAGCTGAGCGGGTTGTCGCAGTCCTACATCCGGCTGCTCAACTCGGCCTTCCATCACCGCGAATACCTGCGCGCCACCAATCCCGACAACATCCGGAAAGAGCTGGACACCTTGCAGAAGGATCTGGAACACGATTCTCCCAAGGTGCAGGAGATCAACAAGAAGCGCGTCGAGATCCTGAACAAGCGCATCGAGAAATACGACAAGGTTCAGGACAACTGCAAGGTGATCGACGCGCAGTGCGCCGCCGTGGAAGACGTGCTGCAGTTGATCCGCGACCAGTCCGTGACCATGCACGATCCGCAGGAGATCAGCGACCACCTGGACAATCTGGTGAAGGACGTGGAGCAGACCGAAGAGACGGTGAGGGAAGTGGAATCCATCTTCGACCTCTCGCCGCTGGCTACGCCCGAGTTCGACACGGGGCCCATTTCGCGCAACCGCGTGCGAAACTGAGGACTACCGGCTACAACCAGGCACTATGGGCGAAAAGCGTTGGTTCTGGGCGACCCTCACGCTCTCCAGCATCACCATCGTGTCCGTGGTGTTCGCCGCCTGGGAACTGGCCGAAAGCCGCTTCTTCCGCACCGTCGACTACGTTACGCTCCACTACCTCTACATCACCCGTGGCGTGGCCTCTTCCCTGCTGCTGGCCTTCTGGGCCGCCTGGTTTGTCCTGCGGCAGCGGCACAGGAGCGAAGAGGACCTGCGCCGCTCCCGCGAGCGCTACCGCGGCCTTCTGCAAGCCTTTCCCGGGGCGGTGATTCTTTATGATTCCGACCTGCGCGTCTCGGAGTGGAACGCCTCCGCCGAGCGCATGTACGGGTTTCCGAGGTCCGACGTCCTGGGCGGCGGGCTGCCAATCGTTCCGGCATCCAAAGCCGCCGAGCTGGAAGACTTCATGCAGCGCGTGGAGCGCGGCGAGGCCGTGCTGGATGTGGAAACCATTCGCCAGCCCAAAGACGGCGAGCCTTTCGAGGTGCAGCTCAGCCTGCTGCCCTACAGCGAGTCCGCCGGGCCGCTGTACTTCCTGGAAGTCACCTCCGACATCCGGGAGCGCGTACGCTGGCGCGAGCGCATGGTCGAGGTCGAAAAGCTCACCAGCATGGGCAAGATGGCTGCGGGCACCGCCCACCACCTCAACTCGCCGCTGGCCGCCCTGCTGATCCGGGTTCAGATGCTGCGGCAGCGCGCCCTCGACCCCGCCATCGAAGAGGACGCCGCGCGCCTCGAAGAGGGCCTCAATTTCTGCCGCAACTTCGTCCGGCGCCTGCTGGATTTCACGCGTGGCACCCCCATGCAAAAGCAGCCGCAGGATCTCGCAGCGGTGATCGAATCCGTCTGCGGGTTCTTCCTCCCCGCCATCCAGGCCAAGCAAGTTACGCTGTCCGTGGACGTGGCCGAGGGACGGGGCCAGCAGGTGCATGCCGACCGCAATCTGCTGGAGACTCTGCTGCTGATCCTGCTGAGCAATGCGCTGGACGCCGTTCCGCCCGGCGGCCGGATTCGCGCTTTCTGCCGCCCGGCGGCGCGCGGCCGCATCGGTTTCGGCGTCCAGGATTCGGGCTGCGGAATCAGCGCCGCCCACCGCGACCGCATCTTCGAGCCGTTCTTCACCACCAAGGAGCCGGGCAAAGGCACCGGGCTGGGCCTGGCCATCGCCAGGAACGTGGTTGTGGAACACGGCGGAACCATACAACTCGAAAGCCAGCCGGGCGCGGGTGCTACCTTTTATGTAGATCTGCCACTCGCCGACGTCCCGCAAATGGCAGGGAGCGCCAGACCGTGAAGAACGTAAACGAAACGCGCGGGCCCGCAATTCTGGTGGTGGACGACGACGCCAGCCTGGCATCCACCCTGAAGGACTTTCTGACACGTGAAGGTTACGGTGTCGAGGTGGCATTCTCGGCAGGGGAGGCCCTGGCCATCCAGGCCGCCAATCCCCGCATCCCGCTGGCGCTGGTGGATCTCATCATGCCGCTCACCGACGGCCTCACCCTCAGCGACGAGCTGCGCCGCGCGAATCCCGATATGACGGTGGTCATCATGACCGGCTACGCCACCATCGAAACCGCGGTGGAAGCCATCAAGCGGGGCGCCGAGGATTACGTCACCAAGCCCTTCGACTACGAAGCGATGCGCAAGAAGATCGCCCGCCTGATGGAGGTGGTGGAGCTGCGCGAGCGCGTGGCGCAGCTCGAAAAGAACCTGGAGCGCCACTCCTGTTTCGAGAACATCGTGACCGTGTCGCCGTCCATGGAGCGAGTGCTGGAGCGCGGCCGAATGGCCGCCGCCACCGACGCCAGCCTGTTGATCGTGGGCGAAACGGGCACCGGCAAGGAGATGCTGGCCCGCGCCATCCACGAAGCCAGCCCGCGCGCCCGCCAGCCGTTTGTCGCGGTGAACAGCGGCGCGCTGCCCCGCGAGCTGGTGGAGAGCGAGCTGTTTGGCTTCCGCCGCGGCGCGTTCACCGGCGCCTACAACGACGCGCCCGGGATCTTCTCGGCCGCCTCCGGGGGCACCGTGTTCCTGGACGAGATCGGGGAGATGCCCAAGGATGTTCAGGTGAAGCTGCTGCGCGTGCTGCAGGAGGGCGAGCTACGCCCGGTGGGCTCGACGCGCGCCATCCAGGTGGATGTCCGGGTGGTAGCCGCCACCAACCGCACACTGGACGAACTGCGCTCCACGCTGCTCCGCGAAGACCTGTACTTCCGGGTGGCCACGATCGTCCTGGAAGTGCCCCCGCTGCGCACGCGTCCCGAGGACGTCATGGTCCTGGCGCAGCACTTCGCCGGCCGGCTTTCGCGGCGCTACGGGCGCGAGATCTCGATTTCGCGGGCGGGGCTGGAGCTGCTGCTCGGCTACTCGTTTCCGGGGAACGTACGCGAGCTGGAAAACCTGGTGGAGAGCGCCGCGGCCGTCTCGGCGGACAACCCACAGGTCATCACCGACAGGGACCTCCGCCCCATGCTCCGGGGCTCCCCAACCTCGTCCCTGCCGGCGAAAGTGAGCGAATCGCTCTCCATGGAGCAGATGGAGAAGCTGACCATCCAGCAGGCCCTGCGCGTCTCGGCGGGCAACCGGACCAAGGCCGCGTCTCTGCTGGGAATCTCCCGCGACACGCTCTACCGCAAGCTGCGCCAGTATCAGGTCTGAGTGTCCGAAATTCGGACGGTGTACCATTTTGCGGCGCTTTCGACAAACGGAAAAGAAATTCGGCCGCAGATGAACACGGATAACAAAGGCACAGGAGGGGAACGCCGCGAATTCCGCATGGCTCCCGACGTGCACAGGCCGTCGGCATGGCACCGCAGAGCGGACACAAACAGTTCCTTCTTTGGATCGTTGCGGCCTGTGTAGCAACCACGGGGCTGGGCGGGATCCTGGTCTGGGAGCGCAAGCCGGCGGCATCGCGACACGCTCTTTACGTGATTGGCATACCCGAGAAAGGCGCCGCCCTGTTTTTCGGCGAAAAGAAGTGCGGCATCTGCCATTCGGTGAATGGCCAGGGCGGACGCGTGGCGCCCGATCTCGCGCGGGTTCACGCCGGCCGGCCCGGCATGCCCTGGCTCGCCACCACGCTTTGGAACCACGCACCCGGCATGTGGCGCCAGATGCGCGGCGCCAAATTCCCCGACCTCGACCAGGAGGAGATGGCCCACATCCTGGCCTTCCTCTATCAGGCCGAGACCTCCGACCCCGCCGGCAACCCCAAGGCCGGCGCGCGCGTGTTCCTTTCCAAGGGATGTAGCCATTGCCATGCGGTCCGGTCGGTCGGCGGCCATTCCGCGCCGGAACTCACCAAGGTGGCCGCCGCCGGAAGCGCCGTCCAATGGATGCACGCCATGTGGAACCATACGCAATCCATGATCGATCCCATCACGCGGGAACTCGGCGGGTGGCCACAGTTCAAGGGCGACGAGATGAACGATCTGATCGCCTACGTCCGCGGGGTCCCCGTCAGCGAAGCACCCCCGGCCGGCAACCAGAATGTCCTGCGCGGCAGCGCCGAGCGCGGTTGGCAGGTTTTCCAGGGGAAGTGCATCCAATGCCATGCGGTCGGCGGCAACGGAGGCCACATCGGTCCCGAACTGGGACCCGACCACGACCTTCCCTTCAGCTCCTCGCAATTCGCGGCGGTTCTCTGGAACCACGCTCCCGCCATGCTGGAGCAGGCCCGCGCGGCTGGCATCGCAGCTCCCGTCTTGCAGGACGAAGAACTGAGCGACGTGCTGCAATTCCTCGTCAGCCTGCGCTATCACGAGCCCAGCGGCTCTCCGTTCCTGGGCGAGCGCGTCTTCGCCGAGCGCGGCTGCGCCCGCTGCCACGGCCTGAAAGCCGAAGGCACGCGCGAAGGCCCGCAGCTCAAAGCCGGCAACGACGCCTTCACCACGGTGTCGCTAGCCAGCGCGCTCTGGCGCCACGGCCCCTCCATGCGAGCCCACGCCGAGCGCCTGGGCATCGCGTGGCCCACGCTGGAACCCAACGATATGGGCGACCTGATCAGCTTCCTGAACGATACCAGCCGCGCGCAATGAGAGCGCCGCGCCACTTCACCACACTCCGGGAAACAGCCGGTAAGGCGTACGCGCGGTGAATTCTTCATAGCCGGCGAGCTCGCGGCGAAGCGTTCGATCCTCCAGGCCAGTTCGCCAGATGAAAAGGGCGGCAGCAAGACCCGCCGGCGCCAGCGCCCAAACAGAGCCCAGGATGAGAGGGGCGGCCAGGTGCGCCAGGATCACGCCCACGTACATGGGATGGCGGACGAACCGGTAGGGACCGGACGCGACGACAGTGTGGCCGCGCTCGGTCTGGATTCGGACGGTGTTTTCGGCAAACCGGTTAACGGCCAGGGTCCACGCCATCAGGGCGTCTGCCAGAAGTGTGAGGACTGCGCCCGGGTACACCAGACCGAAGGGCATCGACGACCACCCGAACCGTACGGCATCCAATCCCGCCACCGCAGGCTGAAGGAAAGTAAGAGGGATATAAGCCACATAAAAGGCCTTGTCGAAACTCTTGGTGCCCTTCCGGAGAAAACTCGCGCGCGCCTCCATCAACTCGGGGTTGAAGCGGCGGACGATGACGCGGGTTGCCGCAATCCCGGCGAAATACAGCACGACGTAGATCCAACCGCGGGTCCATTCGAGGCGGCCGGCGGCGCCAAAGAGCGCGGCCATCCAAAGCGCGGAATACAGGGATACCTGGATGAGCCTTTTGCCCGAGCGCACCTTTTCCGCCGGCGCATTCGGCCCAGCCGTTACGTCCGACATGTGGCGGGTTCTCCTCCCACCGAGTATCCCTCACTCCGGCTGTGGGGGCGGGCGGAGAAGGTCAAGCCGGCGATGCGGGGCGGGCCGCAACCCGCCCCGTTTGTTCCAACCGTTCTCCGCGCCTTACCAGATCACCTTAAATCCAATCTGGACAGAGCGCGGGTTGACGCTGGCCTGCGTCGACTGCGTGTGCGGAATGATGCTGCCGAAGTTCGGGTCGGTGGCCGTGTTGTTCACGTTCGCCAGCATGTAGTTCCAGTGGTTGAGCGCGTTGAACGCTTCGATACGGAGCTGGCCGCGGACGCGTTCCGTAATACGCGTGTCCTTGATGAGGGAGGCATCCATGGTGTAGGTGCCTTGCACGCGCACGTTGGGGCTGCGAGAGGAGTTGACCTGGTTGGGCCGGTAGTTGGGCGGCAATTGCAGCCAGGCGTATTGCGACCAATCCGTGGCGCTGCAACCGTTGGCGATGCTGGTCGGCAGCGGCGCGATCGCGCCGGTGTCATCTTCGTTCAGGATGCAGTTGTTGTAGATTTGGACCTTATTTGCACCCCAGTGCACGGTGGACTGGTTAGGATCCTTGAGCGCTACGATGCTGCCCGACTGGTTGGCAGGCTCGCCCTCCGGCGAATCCGTAACGAAGGTATTGAACTGCCACCCGCTGACCAGCCTGTCGGCCGCGCCGTGCACGCCGGGCAGGAAGTGCTTGCCTTTGCCAAACGGCAGATCGTACACCACCGACACCTTGATGAAGTGCGGCCGGTCGGCGTAATAGAGGCCCTCCTGGTATTGGATGGGTTGTTGGTAGATGTTCAGGTAACCCCACCGCTCGTTCTGCTTGGACAGGGTGTAATTGAACAGGAAATTGAGACCGTTGTGCGTGCGGTGATTATAGTTGACCTGCATCGAGTTGTACCACACGTGCCCGTCGTTCAGGCCGTATTCGGTGCCGCCCGTAAACTGCGGGTACTGCCGCATCAACTGGTTGAGCGAGATGGTCGTCGCCGTATAGTAGCTGGTGCCCAGGAACGGCGCCAGGTTCTGGAACGGGTTCGGGAGGGTCTGATTGCAGTACGCCGCGGGAGAGGCAAAACCAGCGGGGGCCTTCGCGCCGTACAGCACGCCACACTGCTCATAGTTCGGATTGATATCGAACGGGATATTCGACTGCGTGTGAGCCGCGCGGTTGCCCACGTACGAAATATCGAGAGTGCCCGCCTGGGTTACCTGGTATTGGAACCCGACCGAGAACTGGTGGGACCGAGGCAGCTTGAAGTCGGGATTGAACCAGTTGACGCTCTTGCCGACGTAGGTCAAGGCGCCCAGGCTGGACCCCGGAGGGGCGCTGATGCCGGCGGGGAACGGGTTATTCATGGCGCCCGCCAGAGGAACACGGCCGCTGCCATCCGTGCTGCTGACCAGCGAGGTGTTATTGCTGAAACCGTTGGTGATCATCCAGTCGTTGCTCGGATTGATCACGTACATGCCGTAACCGCCGCGCATCACCAGCTTATCCTTCAACCGGTAAGCGAAGCCGACGCGGGGCTGGATCCCCGTGTAGTCGATATTAGCCGCCATCGGCGAATAGCCGGCCTGACCCGCAAATTCCATGCTGCCCTTCAGATTGGACAGGTTGGAATAGAGCGAGGCGTACTGAGCGGGTATAGGCCCCGACAATCCCTTGGCAATATTGGCAGTCACCATCGAGGCCAGCGGACTCGGCGCGTTGGGGTTGAAGGCCGCATCCAGCCGGTTGTACTTCTCGGTGATGGGCTCGTTCAGGTCGTAGCGCAGCCCCATGTTGATGGTCAGGCGGTTGTTGACTTTCCAGTCGTCCTGCAGGAAAGGCGCAATGTACCACTGGCGATAAAACGGGTACGCCGCATAGTTGGCCTGTCCACCGTTGGGATAACCCAGAAGGAAGCTGGCATAGCTGTCTCCGCCCAATCCGTTCCCGGCATTGTTGTAAACCTGCTGGGTCCACGCGGCGGTGAAGTCCTCTTCCAGAATGCTGCCGGTGTCCAGGACGAGATACTGAATCCGGCGGATATCGATACCGGCCTTGAGCGAGTGCTTCCCGGCAAGCTTGGTAATGCTGCCTTCCAGACCGTAACTGTTGGTGATGTTGTCGCTTAAGGTGCGGCCCAGCGTCTGGTAACCGCTCATGGTCCAAACGCCCATTAAATAGGGCTGAGGCAATTGCGCGATCAGCGATTTGGGAATGCCCAGCGTACTCAAATCGTATCCGGCGTCGGCAAAGCCGGAGCCCTTTTCGATGAAGCGGGTGTTAGAGGCGCGGACATCGACCACCGTGGTCGGACTGAGCGTGCCCGTCCAATCCAGCACGTAGGCGTCGTTGATTCGCTGGAAGGGCAACTGGCCGTCCTCGCCCATGCCCACGATCCCGTTGACCGGGCGGTGCTCGGTACGGTCGTTGGACCCTTCGCGCATGAAGAAGCGATGCTTATCGCCGATGGTCCAGTCGAACTTGATGGTCATGTTGTAGTACGCATCGTGATCGGTTACGTCGGGGAGGCTGAGGTCCTGGGTGCCATACCGGGCTCCTGGCGTCGAGGTATTCGGCATCAGCATGAGCTTGGTCAGCGCCTGAGCGGCCGGGTTGATCCGGTTTGCCGGGATGATGTTGCCCGGGAACGGCTGGCGATTGGTCACGATGTTTCCGCTCGCGTCGTAGGTTGCGGTGGTCGGATCGTAGATCGTGATGGGCTGTCCGGACCCGTTGACCAGCTTGCTGAAATCGCCGTTGCGCATCTCGGGGGTCGGCCAGCTCACCAGCAGCGGATCGGCCGTGGCTTCGCGATAATTCTGGAATGCGCCCATGTAGAACAGCTTGATATAGCCGTCCCGCTTGAGCAGTTTAGGAACGATCACCTGCCCGGAAACCTGCCCGCCGTAATCGTCCAGGTAGTGGTTGGGCCTGGGCGCGTACACGGATGCCGCATTGTTCTGGAAGTTATTGGCGTCCAGCACGGACCGGCGCATGAATTCCCAGCCGGTGCCGTGGAAGGTGCTGCCGCCGCTCTTCATCACGGTGTTCAGAATGCCGCCCATGGTATGGCCATACTGGGCATCGTAGGTGTTCTGCATCATGGTGAATTCCTGAACGGTCTCCACCATCGGGATATACGCGATATTGTTGGTGCCCATCTGCGCGTTGTTGGCAGCGCCGTCCAGCAGGAATTCGTTGCTTTCCTGCCAGCCGCCGTTGACCACCCAATCGGCGATCGCGCCGTTGTCGAACGGGCGCTGCCAGATGGACGCTCCACGGAAGGTAACGCCGGACGCGGTGAGTCCCAGCATGAACGGATTGCGGCCCGAGTTCAGCGGCAGCTCCGCAACTTCCTTGGCATCGATCAGGCCGCTGCGATTCGCGGTCTGCGTTTCCAACAGTGCGGCTTCACCGGTGACCTCCACCGTCTGGGTCATATCGCCTAATTGGAGCTTGGCATCGATACCGGCCGCCTGACTGATTTCCAGGCTGATATTGTCGCGAACATACTGCTTAAAACCCGTGGCCTGGACGGTCAGCCGGTACATTCCGGGTTGCAGCAGCGGAATGGTGTAGCTGCCGGAAGTGTCGGTCGTCGCGTTGCTGACTTCTTTGGTTGCGAGGTTTGTGGCTTGGACTTTTGCCTGCGGTACACTCGCCTCGGTGGAATCCGTGACGTGGCCCGAGATGCTGGCGCGGAATTCCTGAGCGAATGCGAAAGTGCCAAGCGACAGAAGACAAATCACTGAATAGGCAATTTTGGCTTTCAAGCGAATCTCCTTGTCTCACACCTTGGCAGTCTGACAACTGCCCCTGTTGGTTCACCCACCTGAACACAGAGCTTCGGTTTCCCCCAAGCGTGGGAGGTACCCCGAGATTTCCGATTGGCCTTACGGCCACCCACAGTATACCCCCATTAAGATCTGAAGATCGAGGACTAGGGCTTCAACTGCCAAGACACGGATCCTGAGAGGGATGCGCACCGCCGGCCGCCTCCAGATGCCAGTTGGCGCCCGGGCAGAAAAGTAGTCCTGTTACCGGCTCAGTACCTCTGTGCCTATGCATCGCGCCGGGAGTGCGGCACTATGTTGATGCGGTCTCGGGTTTCGCCTGCTGGTCGACGCGCTCATGCCCTCCGAGACACGGAACCGCGCCATTTCGCTCCTCCTACTGGCGCTTGTCGGATGACAAAGCGCAGCCTCGCCGGGGCTTTCCGCCGCCGCTCCAGCGGCGTGAGAGCCCCAATTTATACCGTTCCGGCATGGCACGGCACTGAGTGGCACGAAATCAGGGTTGTTCTCCGGCGCCGCTCGATTCGCCCGTTATTCTTCGTCCCGGTGTACGCTGGCGCGGGAGAAGGCCGGGATGCAGACCGTGAGGTAATCTGCCCCGCCCTCATCGGGGGTAGAGTAGCGCACCCACTCGCCGGGATTGACGTCCAGAGCCTGGCCGGCCAGCACGTCCAGGGCGCCCTTGCTGTGCTCCACCTGGAGCCGTCCTTTGTACACCAGCCTGTATTCGCGGTAGTCGGAGTATTGGCCGTGGCCGACCCAGCCGGCAGGTGAGTGTACCAGGGTGATGGAGATTTTGGAGTCTCCGGTGTTGACCAGGCCAACGTACTCGTCGGCGAACTTGGTGATGTTGCCGACACTGGATATAGGCGTTGCAGAGGCAATCAACTTGGGCACGAATTCCTCCTTGCAGATCTTTATATTACCTTTCCTGGCCGTGGCACCGGAACGGCCGGCCCCGGGGCGTCCGCTCCGCACATCCGCCTGCGGCAGAACGGCGTGCTCTCTTTGCAGAAGCGGCGCTGGGTAGAGACAGCGCGTTCCCTACAGCAGATCTTCGCGGTTCCGCTGCTCGAGCGTTTTGAGGATCTCTCCGACGCGCTGCGCGCAGTCGCGCGAGGCCACCAGCAGCGCATCGGGCGTGTCCACCACGATCAGGCCGTTCACCCCCAGCAGGGCCACCACTTTGCCCGGAGCGTCCACCAGGTTGTTCCGCGCATCCAGGCAGATGGTGTCCTGCCCCACCACGTTGCCGCCGGCATCGCGCGGCAGCAGCTCGTAGACGGCGTTCCAACTCCCCACGTCGTTCCAGCCGAAATCGCCGGCCGGCACACCGCTGACTTTATCGGCTCTCTCCATGACTGCGAAATCGATGGAAATGTTGTCGCAAAGCGGAAAGGCCTCTTTGAGCTTTTCGGCAAAGCTGTCCTCGCCGAAGCGCGGCAGGGAAGCCAGGATGGCCGCGGTTCTGGGAAGATGGCGCCGCAACTGCTCCAGCAACACATCCGCGCGCCAGAAAAACATGCCGGAATTCCAATAGAAATGGCCCGCCGCGACGTAGCGTTTGGCTTTTCTCAGCTCGGGTTTCTCGTGGAAACGGAGCACGGGAACCGGCCCCGCGGCGCCGGGCAACGTACCACGTGGAAACTCGATGTAGCCGTAGCCGGTCTCCGGCCAACGCGGCTGGATCCCGACCACCATCAGGTGCCCGCGCGCGGCGCCCTTCAGCGCGGACTTCAGCACCGAGCGGTAGACCGCGGGCTTCGCCACCACGTGATCGGAAGGAAACACGCCCATGATCGCGTCCGCATCGATGGAGTGGAGGATATGGGCGGCCAGCCCGATCGCCGGCGCGGTATTGCGCTGCGCGGGCTCCGCCAGCACCTGGTTCGGTGGGATCTCCGGCAGTTGCTCCAGGATGGTGTCGCGCAGATGTTCGTTGGTCAGAATCCAAAGCCGCTCGGGCGGGATCACGGGCGCCAGGCGGTCCACCGTCGCCTGGATCAGCGAACGGTCTCCCACCACGTTGAGGACCTGCTTGGCGGAGCGTTTGCGGCTCCGGGGCCAGAAGCGCGTGCCACGTCCGCCGGCCAGGATCAAGCCGTAATGATGTCGATTCATCTAATTGAGTGGGTAGCCGTGAATCAAGCGCAAGGTCCGCCGCCAGCGCGTCTTGGTCGGAAAGTGCAAGATCAGATCCACAAGATGGGTGACGCTGATCGAAGGATCGGACAGCGCCTCGGTGGGCGCATCGTAGGACCAGTAGATTACCAGCGGCTTCCCGATAATGTTGTCCCGCGGCACAAATCCCCAGTAACGGCTGTCCAGCGAGGAATCGCGGTTATCGCCCATGGCGAAGATCGTGTCCGGCGGCACCACCACTTCGCCCGACTGCACGTGATTCATCAACATATCGATGGCGCTCTCGGCCACGTGGACGTTGGGCTCGCCGGGGAAATTGTCGCGATAGGAATCGATGTACTCGGTCTTGTGGTAAACGTACGGCTCGACGGCGCGGTGCCCGTTCAAAACCAACTGCTTGTCCACCAGGCGGATGCGGTCGCCGGGGACGCCGATGGCGCGCTTGACGAAAGTCTGCCGGATGTCCACGGGGTAGCGGAACACGATGATGTCGCCGCGCTTGATCCCGGTATAAGGCAGGATGTGCCTGGAAACCGGGTCCGCGGGCGAGTAAGCCAGCTTGTCGACCAGCAGGTGGTCGCCGATCAGCAAGGTGTCTTCCATGGAACCGGTCGGTATGACGAACGCCTGCACCAGCGTAGTCGTGCCGAACAGCAGCAGAATGATGGTGACGGTCCACTCCGCGATGAAGCCGCGCTGCGGCTCCGCCCGGCGGTATTCGACCGGTTCCGCGCGCTCGGTTTCTTCGACGACTAGGTTGTCCTGCTCCGGGTCCACCAATATTCATTCTATCGGAATCCCTGCTATTCTGTTGAGTGTTCCGCGCCGGAAGCCGGCCGGATCGCCGAGGCTTCCGTTTGAGTTCCACCGCCGCCCGACTCACGTTTTCTCCCGATGCCGCCCGAAGGCGCCGCTCGGTAATGCTGGTGTTTGCCTGCACCGTCCTGGGGGCCGCCGCGCAGATCCTGATGAAAATCGGGATGGGCCACTTCGAGCCGCGCGTGCTGGCCATCGTGACCAACGTGCCGCTGGTTCTGGGCTACGTCCTGTACGGCGTCAACACGCTGATGATGGTCCTGGCGTTGCGCGAAGGAGAGCTTTCCATGCTGTACCCGATCATCGCCCTGACGTACGTGTGGGTGACCCTGCTCTCGTATGCGCTGCTTCCCGAAAAGCCGAACCTGTATAAGAACGTCGGGATCGCGACGATCGTGATCGGGGTGGCCGTGCTGGGCCGCGGGGGGCGGAAGTGAATACGGTGCTTCTGAGATCCATGCTGCTGGTGTTTGCCGCTTCGGTCCTCGGCTCGTTCGGCGCGGTTTTCCTGAAGCTGGGGTCGGCCCGGATTACGCGGTCGCTACTCAGCTTTGCCAACCGCGGCGTGGTCCTGGGCGTGGCGCTGTTCTTGTTCTCTTCGGTTTTCTACGCGCTGGGAATCAAGGGCGGGCAGCTTTCGGTGCTGTACCCCATGGTCTCTCTCGGGTACATCTGGACGCTCCTGTGGGCCAGGCTGTTTTTCAAGGAACCGTTCACCCGGCAGAAATTCCTGGGGCTGGCGCTGATTCTGCTGGGCGTGTTCTTCGTGGGGCTGGGAAGCTCGTAAGCGTCAGGTCAGCGTTGGCCTCAAGGCCAGTGCGCGGAAATCTCATCCCGCGCTGAGGACCTTGCGGGTGGGCAGCCCCGCCGCGGCCCAGGCGTCGTATCCGCCCAGCACGTTCATCAGCCGCTTGAACCCGTGAGCAGCCAGCAGGCTGCAGGCGATCGCGCTGCGATAGCCGCTCTTGCAGTGAACCGCCGTAAGACGATTCGGGTCGACTGATGCCACCTCCGCGCGCAATCCGTCGAGAGGCCGCAACAGGGCACCCGGGATGTGCCCCTGGTCCCGCTCGGACCGGCGGCGGACATCCACGATGCACAGCTCCGGGTTTGCCGCCATTTCGCCGCTCAGCTCCTGCACCGGACCTGATCGATGAAGTCCAGCGGCAAACTCACGCGCGCCCAGCCGGCGATGCCATCGTCCAGCATGCCCACCACGCGCTCGATTCCCACGCGGGCCAGGCGAATGCGGGCCTCATCCGCGGCCTTGCGGTCCTCCGCGACCAGGATGAGTTCGCGATCCAGCCCCAGGATGGCGCTGGCCCACGCCGCAAACTGCCCGCCCAGTCCAATCTGGATCGAGCCGGGGATGTGGCCCGAGCAGAACAGCGTCGCATTGCGGGTGTCGAGCAGGGCCGCGCCCTGCCGCTGCCGCCCGAGCACTTCCGCCGGAGGCAGCGCCGGCACGGGCGGCAGATCCTCCAGCGGCGCCGCGCCGTGGCGGTTGGCATCCCACGTCGCGCTGGAAGTACTCGGGCCGCGGGGGAAGGTCGTGCGTCATCAGCTGGATGAACTGCTCCCGCGCCATGGGTTGCAACGCGTAGTTGGAGAGGCGCTCGCGGCCTATGGTCGAGCTGCGGTCGGCGCCGATGTTCCGCCCGCACATGGAGCCCGCCCCGTGCGCCGGATAGACGCGCACCTCGTCCGGCAGCGCCAGCAACTTCCGGGGCAGGCTGTATACAGCATCCCGGCAAGTTCCTGTGGCGTGTGGTTGTCGGCGAGATCCGGCCTTCCCACGTCGCCGATGAACAGTGTGTCGCCGGTCAGCGCGGCGGCCGGCCCGCCTCCGCGCTCCAGATCGATGACCACCACGCTGATGCTCTCCAGAGTGTGGCCGGGCGTCTCGAGGAACCGCAGCCGGCACTTGCCGAATTCGATTTCGTCGCCGTCCCGCACCCCCCGGTGCGGGAAGGTTGCGCCGGAGCCTTCCCCAATGTAGATGGTGGCGCCGGTGCGCTGAGCCAGTTCCTGGTGGCCCGAAACAAAATCGGCGTGCAAGTGGGTCTCGATAATATGGGCGATCCGCAGCCCCTGCTGCCGCGCCGTCTCCAGATAAGGGTCGACGTCGCGCTGCGGATCCACCACGGCGGCAATGCCATCCGACCCGATCAGGTAGGAGGCATGTGCCAGGCATCCCAGGTAAAACTGTTCGAACGTCACCTGTGAAGCGTAGGCCAAGCGCGGGCCGGAATGCAAGGGAACCTCCTTCACTGCCGCCGCAACAGTTCCACCCCGTCGATCCATGCGGTTCCGCCGATCTTGTTGTCGAATTTCCACGATGGCTCGCGGAACACCTGCACCCGAACGAGATTAGTCCCCCGGGGCACAGTGAAATCGGAATGAACCTGCACCCAGTCCGCCGTTCCGGCGAGCGGAGCGGTGCGAACATCGAGCCTAGACGGCGATTCGGGATCGAACACGCGCATAGCGATGCCACGGTCCGTGGTGATCCCCGCAACTTTGATCCAGGCACTGAGCCGGAACGCGCCCGCCGTGACGACCGCCGCCTGGGACACGCCCTGGTAGTTCAGGTTATCGGTCCCGTCAAACTGAATCCGCAGGGACCAGCGGCCTTCGCGCGCGGCGGTGGAGTCGCGCTCTTCGCTCACGTGTTCGGCACCGGACGGCGTCCAATCGAAAACGCAGGAAGGAATGCCCGGGCCGGAAAACTCGCTTTCGAAGCCGCCGTTGCGCAGGAGGTGCACGCCGCCGCCGGCGTATGCGGACCAGGCGGCCGCGGCCTCGGCATAGAGACGGCCGGCCAGCAGAAAATCGACGTACCGCGCGGCGAGCGGCCTGGTTGCGTACCCGCGAGACTCCATCCATTGCCACAGCTCCCGGGCGGCTGCCGTGTTGGCTGTGGCCACCGTGTATTCGAAAAAACGCCGCGCCGCGGCCGGGTCCGCCGGGACTCCGCCTAGCAGCTCGTCGATTGGCAGGCCCGACCGGGCGTAGGAGAGAAACACCACCGAGTCGTAGTCGCGGACCAGCTCGAGAATGTGGCGCGAGAGCGCGATGGCGTCGCGAGTGCGGCCGGTGCGCCAGTGGAAGCTCGCGGCCGCCCACAGGATGGGAGGCGAGTCAGGAGCAAGCTCGACGGCGCGCCGGCAGGCGTATGCGGCCTTTTCGGCATCGCCGGCAAGCAGGAGCGACTCGCCGGCATCGCACCAACGATCGGCGGAGGCGGAATCCCGACGCAGCGCCTCGAGCGCCTCCTCCCGCCCGAGGGCGGCGGCGTCCGCACCCAACTCGAAGCGGCGTCCGTGGACGCGGTCGATCAGTTGCCCGGTGTCGCAGATGTGAAAACGGCAAAGTGCCGCTTCCACCGCGGAGTTGTTACGATATGCGGTCTCGAGCAGTATGCCGGCAGCCGAGGCAACCATCAGAATGGCGGAGATCGCGGGCACCGCACGCATCATCTTGAACCGGAACTCACCTCCATGGTAAAACGCGCGCTGTTTCTGTTCACTCTCGCGGCCGTGTGGGGCTACGCGGTGTGGCGTGCCGGCGGCGTGGTGGGCTTCGACCGCAAGGTCTTCCTGCTGGCGCTAGGGATTGCCGGGTTGTGTTACTGGCTGGTAAACCGGCGCGGCGCCGCGCCGATGCCGCCCCTGCTGCGGTGGACCGGCTGCCTGCTACCGGCTTATGTGGCCCTGCAGCTCGTGCCCCTTCCCTCGGGAGTCCTCGCAACCCTGTCGCCGGCCCGGCTCGAACTCTTGCGTGCCGTCAAGGCGCTGTCGCCCGGTGAGCGAGCCGCAACTCTGAGCGTGGCACCGGGAATCACCATGAACCACTTCCTGCTGGTCTGCGGTTACGCGCTCGTCTTCTTTCTGACTTACCAGATGGCGGCGGCATGGGGCGATCGCCGTTGGGTGTTGATCTTACCGCTCGTCGTGATAGCGGGAGCCCAGGCCGCCCTGGGGATCCCGCAGGCGTTGGCCGGCCATCCGGCCCATGGGACTTACGTCGACCGCGACCATTACGCGGGCCTGCTCGAGATGGTGCTGCCCTTCACCCTGGTCTATCCCATTTACCTGTGGCGCGAAATGAGGGCGCGCGGGGATTTTTCGCTGCGCCCGGCCGTTCCGGTGTGCCTGGTCGCGTGCATTGCGGTGCTGATCTTCACAGGCTCTCTTCTTTCCCTTTCGCGCATGGGCTTTGTCGCGCCGCTGTTTTCCATTCTGGTGATGGGCATAGTCGCCTGGGGCGGCAACGGATGGCGCTCCGCCGCGATCATCGCGCTGCTCGGCGCGGCTCTCATCGCGGGCTTCGTATTCCTGCCTTCCGATCAACTGATCGCGCGCTTCGTCCAGTCGGCCTCTGAACAGGGCGCCGAGGGACGCCTGACGCTGTGGCGCGAGAGCCTGAAGGTATTTCGCGCGTTTCCGGTCTTCGGTTGCGGGCTCGGCGGTTTCGAATCGGCTTTCCTGCGCTACAAGGTTTCGGCGCCGATGGTTAGCGACGACCACGCGCACAACGACTACCTGCAGTTCCTCATCGAGTTGGGCATTGCCGGTTTTGTCATCGGCGCGACGCTATTTGCGGCGATCCTGTTCAAGGCCGCGCGGGCCGCCTCACCTGGCAGGGAGCCGCGCCACCGGTTTCTGGCGATCGCGGGCATCGGCGCCTTCGCGGCCATTGGCCTGCACAGCTTTGTGGACTTCAACCTCTATATCCCCGCCAACGCCATGCTGCTCGCCTGGATCGCCGGCGTGGCCTCGAGCCTCGAGGGCGCCGGCCAGGTCCAGCACACGGCCGAACGGAACCACCACTTTGAGCCAGCCCAGCGCAACCAGCACGCCCGCCGCGCATATTAACCCGATGCTCATCACGATATAGAGATCGGCGGGCCGGCCGGATTCCTGTAGGGCTGCCGCGCCGCGATCCTGCGGGGCCCGTAACTATCGGCCGGACCACTTCTGCCGCACTTCATCAACGAACTTTTCGGGGTCCCTGGCTTCGAAAAGGACGGCAGTGCCATCACCCTTCGGCGGAAGAAGCACCAGGCGCCGGTTGCCGGCATGGTAGATGCGAATCGTTTTGCCGCTGGCGACACGGAACCACCCGGATTGATAATGCGCGTTCGCGAATCCGTTCGTGCGTGCGGCCGGCTGCCAGTCCGTTTCGGCGCCGAAATCGACAACCCGGATGTGCTCCACATCAACGCTGGTTGCGTTCAAGGTGACCGGATAAAACTTGTCGTGGATTAATTATTGCGGGGTCAAGGTGTAACTTGGAGGACCGGGCAGCTATTGGTTGTACCGCAAGGGCTCGAGTTTGCCGGCTTGGATGTGGGGCCGGAGCTTCTCCAGGGCTGCCTCTACGCTGATCCCATACTTCGCGCGCAGGGCCGCCAGGTTGCCGTGCTCGATAAACTGATCCGGCCAGCCAATCCGAACGACGGGAGTCGTGAGACCGAGGTTGTTCAGTTCTTCCAGAACAGCGCTGCCGAAGCCGCCCTTCAAAACGTGGTCCTCGAGGGTCACGATCACATCCACGCTGCGGGCGTAGAATTCGAGCATCTCGGTATCGATGGGCTTGGCAAAGCGGGCGTTAATGACTGCCGCGGGGTAATCCTCGCTCTCCAGTCTGCGGGCTAATTCCTCCGCCATCGGGACGAGTGCTCCAAGAGCGAAGATAGCGGCCCGGTCACCGTCGCTATGTTGCAGCAGTTCGGCCTTGCCGATGGGAATGACGTGCGGAACATCTTTCACCGGAGTGCCGGGACCGAGTCCCCGCGGATAACGCACGGCAACGGGGCCGGGCCACTGCATGGCGGTGAAAAGCATGTCGGAAAGCTCGTCCTCGTCTTTGGGAACCATGTGTACCAGGTTCGGGACCCCCCGCAGATAGCTAATGTCGAAGAGACCGTGGTGCGTGGGACCGTCGTCGGGGGAAAGCCCGCCGCGGTCCATGCAGAACACGACCGGCAGGTTCTGCAGGCAAACGTCGTGCACGATGGGATCGAACGCGCGCTGAAGGAATGTGGAGTAGATGGCGCAGAAAGGCTTGAATCCCTTGGCGGCCAACCCGGCGGCGAACACTACGGCGTGCTCCTCGGCTATCCCGACATCGAAGTACCGGTCCGGATGATGCGGCCGGAAACGGTCGAGACCGGTGCCGTTCGGCATTGCGGCAGTGATAGCTACGACTTTCGGGTTAAAGTCGGCCAGCTTCACCAACGTGTCGGCGAACACCTCGGAGTAGGTTCGCCGGCTGAGCGGTTTCGTCTCGCCGGTCTCGGGATCATAGGGTCCCAGGCCATGAAACTTCTTCTGTTTCTGCACGGCGGGCTCAAACCCCCTGCCTTTCTGGGTGAGCACGTGCAGCAAAACGGGGCGATCCTGCTTCTTGAGGAACTCGAACGTCTTGATCAGGGTGGCGATGTCGTGCCCGTCGATTGGGCCGTAGTATTTCAGGCCCAGTTCCTCGAAGATGACGCTGGGCCAGAGCATGCTCTTGGCGGCCTCTTCGGCCCGCCGGGCCATGCGGAGCGCGATGCGGCCGCCGACCCGCTCGACGAGTTTTCCGGCGCGCTCATGCAAATGGTCGTACCTGGGGTTCGTAACGATCCTGTTGAGGTAGCCGGCGATGGCCCCCACGTTCTTATCGATGGACCATTCGTTGTCGTTCAAGATCACGATCAGCCGCTTGGTGTGGTGCGCGATGTTGTTCAGCGCTTCGTAGGTGATGCCGCAGGTAAAGGCCGCATCTCCGGCCACGGCAACGATGTGTTCCTTCCCTCCAGCCTTATCGCGGGCAACGGCCATGCCTAGTGCCGCCGACAGTGCCGTGCCGGCGTGCCCGGCGCCATAGCAATCGTGCGGGCTCTCGGTGCGCAGCATGAACCCGTTCAGGCCGCCAGGCGTGCGGATGGTCGCAAATTGCTCTCGCCGGCCCGTGAGCAACTTGTGCACATAGGCTTGATGGCTGACGTCGAACAGGAAATGGTCCTGCGGCGTGCGGAATACATAGTGCAGGGCGATGGTCAGTTCCACTACGCCCAGGTTGGGTCCCAAGTGGCCGCCGTTGACGGAGAGGACCGTGATCAGGTCTTCGCGTATCTCGGCGGCCAGCCGCTCCAGATCGGCGCTGGAGAGGCGCTTTATGTCTTCCGGCGAATCAACTCCATCGAATAGGCGTGTCATGAAACGTTGGTAGTCAAGTCAGGCGCCGCGCTCTCGAAATATGCAATCAGAGGACGAAGTGGCGGAACGGCGCAGTCACCAACCAGGAGAGGAAGAAGTCATGCTCCTCCGCTGGTCTCATCGTCCTATTGTACCCGGATACGCTGCCGCCCCTGGAAGCCAATGCCGCGGCTGCCAACGGGCACGCACCCGGCCGGGCCGGCGCCGGGACTGGCGCCCGGTTGCCGACCCGGCGCCATCACTGCGCAGCGGCCGCCGGAGCGCCGGTCTCGGGAGTTGTAACTGTCTTCTGCCGTTTCTTGGCTGCCTTCGCCGCTGTCTTTGCCGGTGACTTCCGTGCCGCTTTCTTCGCAACAGCCTTCTTTGGCGCGGCAGCGGCACTCTTGGCGGCATTTGCAGCTTCGGCCCTGACCCGCGCCCAACGTGCCTTCGTTGCCTCGATGATTCTCTTCCGGCCGGCGGCACTAAGCCGCCGCTTCGCCTTGGCCGGTTCCGGCTTGGCTGGTTCCGACTGTTTCTTCGCCTCGGCCCATCTCTTTCGCTGCGCCTCGGCGATCCTGGCGCGGGCTGCGGCGCTAAGTCTCCTCCGTTTGCGTCTGACAGATTGAGGAGCAGCCGCCGGCATTGTGTGACCTTCGAGCGTTTGCCGCAGCTCGGCGATCCGTTCGTCGATCCGCCGCTTCTGAAATTCGTAGCCTTCGATGGCGGCCGTGAGTATTTCGTTAGTGAACTTGTTCGGCATGTGAGTCGGTTGTAGTCCTTTGAGCGTTTGGAGTTTTCAACGCTGATTGTATCTTACACCTGACTGCCCGGTCCAATCCTATTGTAGCTCGCGATTGCGACTTACCTGCAAGACACCGGCTGCGGGTTGACCACGCGCAGGCTGCTGTCTCGATGACGATCAAACGCGGATGGGCATCGCGTGGACCCGCTTCCCCGTCGCGTCGAACACGGCGTTCGCGATCGCCGGCGCGATGGCGATGATGGGAGTCTCTCCGGCCCCCGCCGATTCGAGATCCTTGCGGTCGAGCAGGATCACGTCCAAGTGAGGAATGTCACGGAATCGCGGCACCCGGTACGCCGCGAATCGCGCGTTGGTGAGCTTGCCATCCTGGAACAGGATCTCCTCCCGCAGCGCCGGGCCGACGCCCATCGTGACACATCCCTCCACCTGAGACCGCAGGTTGGCCGGATTCAGGATGGCCCCGCACTCGAAGGCCTGGACCACCTCGATCAACCGTGGTACGCCGCTCGAGCGATCCACCTCCACCTCGCAGCAGGCCGCCACTACCGAGTTCTTTTCGGTCCCGCAAGCGAGGCCGATGCCGGCTCCCGAGCGCCGCTTCTTGCGCCGCTCCACCCAGCCGAACCGTTGGGCGGCCGCGTTCAGCACGTCGCGCATCCTCTCGTTGTCGAGGTGCGAGAGACGGAACTCGAGGGGATCTTTGCCCGCCGCTTCGGCCAGTTCGTCGGTGAACGCCTCCCGCGCGAAGTTGTTCGCCGTGGCTGCCAGGACCCGGTACGAGGACTGCCGCAGCGGCGGCTCGGATGCCACGAACCGGACCCGCGTATTGGGGACGCGATAGGGGGTGTCCAGCGCCGACGCCCCGGCGTTGTAGTTCGTGCAATCCCAAACCGAGATGGCATTGCCCGCGTCCAGGCCGGCCTCGATTTCAATCAGGGCGGCGGGGCGGAAATACGCCCATGTGAACTCTTCCGCGCGGGTCCACTGCACCGCCACCGGGCGCCCCGCCTCCCTGGCGAGGCGGGCCGCCTCCGTAGCCGCCTCTCCAGTGTGTTTGCCTCCGAAGCCTCCGCCGAAGTGAGGCACCAGGACCCGCACCCGATCTTGCGCCACGCCGAACGTCTGGGCGAGTTGCTGCCGGACGCTCGACGGATTGCTGGTGCCCGTCCAGACCGTGAGGCGCCCGTCCTGCCACTCCGCCACGGCGGCGCGCGGCTCCATGGGGGCGTGCTGAATAAAGGGCACCTGGTACGACGCCTTCAACCTGGTGCGCGCCTCCGCCAGCCCCTTCTCGACCGAGCCGCGTCCCTGCGCCTGGGGGCGTTCCTGCCGCGCGGCATGCTGCCTCAGGTAGGCGAAGAGATTGTCGCTCGACGGCTGCTCGACGGTCTTCCACTGGGCCGTGGCGGAGATCGCCGCCAGGGCCTTTCGGGCGGCGAACGTGGTGGGCGCGGCGCAGGCGACGAAACCGCCATCGCGCAGCGCCGTCACTCCCGGCATCTTCCGCGCCTCGGACAGGTCCACGCTGCCCAGCGTGGCCCCGTAGGACGGCGGGCGCAGCACGCGGCCGTAGAGCATGCCCGGCCGCACGATGTCGCTGGGGAATCGATGCGCGCCGGTGACCAGTTCGCGAGTGTCCAACCGGCCCCGGGGCTGGCCCAACAGCTGCCAGTCCTTGGCCGGGGTGACCGTCGTATTGGCCGGCAACGCCCCTTTGTAGGCCGCGGCAAGCTCGGGCGACCGCGCCAGGTCGGCGTAGCCGTACCGCTTGCCGGAGTACTGGACCGAGCCATCGCGCACTTCGAGCCGCGCGGCATCCACGCCGAACTGCCGCCCAGCGGAGGCAAGCAGCAGGTCGCGCGCTGTGGCTGCCGCCCGGCGGACCAGGGGCACGGTGCGCGGTGTCGTTCCGCTGCCGGAGGTGCCGCCGTCGTTGGGCGTCAGGTCCGTGTCGCCCATCACCATGCGCACGCGGTCGAGGGGCACCCGCAGCTCTTCCGCCGCGGCCATCGCCAACTCGGTGAGCGCCCCCTGGCCTTCCTCGATCTTCCCGCTGAGAACGGTGATGAAGCCGTCCTCCCCGATGTGCAGCCGGGTTTCCAGGTTTCCGGCTCCGCCGCCCCTCTGGGCATCCGACCACGGCGCCGTCGCGACAATCAGAAGACCTGCGCCGGCGATCTCCAGAAACTCCCTTCGGTTCACAGTGGACATGGCCGCCTCCTATCCTTTCTTCCCCGTGGCTGCCGCAGCGCGCCGCACCGCGGCCATGATCCGCTGGTAGTTGGTACAGCGGCACAGGTTCCCGTTCAGGCCGTCGACGATCTGCGCGTCCGTAGGCTTGGGGTGGTTTTCGAGCAGCGCCACCGTTTGGAGCACCATGCCAGGCGCGCAGTAGCCGCACTGCACGGCGCCTTCGTCAAGGAACGCCTGTTGGACCGGGTGCAGCGTCCCGCCCTCGGCGAGACCTTCGATAGTGACGATCTTGCGGCCCTCGGCCGCGCGCACCGTCGTGACGCAGGAGACCGTCGGCTTGCCGTCGATCAGCACGGTGCACGCTCGGCACTGGCCTTCGCCGCAGCCGTATTTCGTTCCGGTCAACCCCAGGTCTTCGCGCAGCACCTCCAGCAGGGGCCGCTCCGGCTCCGTGTCCACGCTACGCGCCTTTCCATTGACCGACAACCGGATGGTCGCCATGTGGTTGAGACCTCCTCGGGGCGCACCGATCGTGCATGCCCGACTCTTGAATTATAAGTCGAATCGCGTCTAAATGTGGAATAACAGGCCTGAAACTATTACGTGCTCCAACGGAGACGGGTGCGTCAGCGAGCGGCGGCGATATCGATGCGCACGGTCTCGCTAAGCGGAGTGCTTCGCGATGAGCCTCCCACCCAGACTCTGTACTCGCCCGGCAGGAGTTCCCAGGCGTCCCGATCCACGTTGAAGACGGACAGGTGCAGGGGATCGACTGTCAAGGCGACAGCCTTGCTCTCACCAGCGGCGAGTTGAATCTTGTCCCAAGCCACCAGGCGTTTGGGCGGCTCACCCGCGTTCGCCGGGAGCGAAATGTAGACCTGCGCGACTTCCGCTCCGGCCGCTTTGCCCGTGTTCCTGACGCTGAAAGTCACTGTAACGGTCCGGCCGGATCTTGCGGCCTTGATCTGTGAGTAGGAGAAAGTGGTGTATGAAAGGCCGAAGCCGAACGGGAACAACGGCTCCTTATGCTCCGCGTCGAACCACTTATAGCCGGTCTTCAGACCCTCTGTATAGTTGACATCGAAGGGCACCGGGGGCGTCCGGCCGCGGCCGCCCTGGCCAGCGGCGCCGGGCGCTTCGGGCTGGGCCGCCGGGGCCGCGGGCTGACGAGGCTCCGGCGGAGGTCCCGGGAGAACGGGGTGGGGCAGATCGGCCTCGCTCCTGGGGAACGTGACGGGCAACTTGCCGGACGGGTTGACCGAGCCGAACAGTATATTGGCCGTGGCCTCGCCGCCGCGAATGCCCGGATACCAGACCTCCAGGACCCCGCTCACTTTGTCGATCCATGGCATGGTCACCGGACCACCGGTCTCCAGCACGACGATGGTGTGCGGATTGGCCGCGGCGATCCGGCTGACGAGCTGGTCCTGGTCATCGGGCAGCGAAAGGCTCGTCACGTCGCGGCCTTCGGTCGTGTGCTGGTTCACGAATACGATCGCCACTTCCGAGGCCGCAGCCAGTTTTGCAGCCGAGGCGGAGTCTGTGCCCGCGTCGTAGTCCACCTTGGCCTTGGGCGCTTTTTCGCGGATGGCCTTGAGCGGCGCGGAGGGCTGCCACACGGGACTGCGGCCCGGAACGGGATTGCCGCCGGCCGCATCCACCTGGTCGGAGCCCCCGCCGGAGAGCACTCCCACATCGGCGTGCGACCCGATGACCGCGATCGACCGGATCACGCCGGCCTTCAGCGGCAATTGCCCGTTGGCGTTCTTGAGCAGCACGGCGCTCTGCTCGGCAACCCGTTGCGCCACTTCGGCGCCGGTGAACGGGTTGACCGGGTGAACGGAGGGTGGATTGTCCAGGATCCCGAGGGCGAACTCGGTCCGTAAAATCCTGTGGACCATGTCGTTCAGGCGGGACATCGGGACCTCGCCTTTCTCCAGGGCCGTTTTGAGCGCGTCGCCGAAGTACCGCCCGGTGGGCATCTCCTGGTCGAATCCGGCGAGGGCGGACTTCACCGTGCTATGGTTGGCGCCCCAGTCCGACATGACCCATCCTTTATATTCCCAAGCCTTCTTCAGCACGTCATTCAGCAGGTACGGGCTCTCACAGGCGTATTCGCCATTCAGCTTGCTGTAGGCGCACATCACCGTCCCGACATCCGATTCCCTGATGGCGATCTCGAATGCCAGCAGATCGGTCTCCCGCAGGGAGCGCTTGTCCATGTTGGCGCTGTAAATGGTGCGGCCGTTCTCCTGGTCGTTGACGGCATAACGGTTGATATTGCCAATGACCGACTGATCCTGGGTTCCCTTCAGCGCGCGGCCGAGCATCTTGCCGATGGCGATGGGGTCCTCGCTCCAGCACTCGAAGTTACGGCCGTTGCGCGGCTCGCGGATGAGGTTTGCGGTCCCGCCGAGCGACACGTTGAAACCCAGGTCGCGGGTCTCTTTGCCAATCAGCGCCCCATACTCATAGGCCAGCTTCACGTCCCAGGTGGCGCCGGCCGCGAGCGACGAAGGCAACGCCGTGGCGTAGCGGCCTCGCCGCCCGGTATTCGCCACGCCCGATCTGCCATCCGTCATCTGGAAATCGGGGATTCCCAACCGCGGAATGCCCGGAATGAACCCGGCTCCGCCCAATGATTGCGCGGGCTGGGCCGTAGTCTGGCCCGAGTAAGGGCTGCCTCCGTGGACCAAACCCACCTTCTCGTCAACGGTCATTTGCTCCATGACCATGTCGGCGCGCCGGTCCGGCGGCAGACTTTTGTCCATCCACGGACCTTTTGGCGCCGCCGTTGCCGCTTGCCCCGCGCCCTGGGCGAAAGCGGGAGACAGCGCGGCGTTCAGAAGCACGGCCGCAATCCCGAGAATCATGCGCATTTTACGCCACCGTCAGCGTTTGGCCGGCCTCGATCGAAACGGGCTGCTCCCAGAAATCCGCGGCGGGATGTCTTCTTGCCTGGCTTTTTTCCTGTGCTCATTAATTCCGATCTCCGTCTCCGGAATTCCTGTTTGGCATCCGGCTGACCGTAGTATATAACCCTGCGCGAAGGTGGGGCATGCACCTGCGAACATTGCCAACACCCGAGGGTTGCTAACTGCGCCCCCGTGGAGTAAGATCCACCACGGGAGGGGGCATCCATGACAAGAACGAGCTATCTTCGCAGAACCGTGCTTCGCGCCGGGTATGGCCTCACCGACTCTCACGGCGCCGGCACCGGCAACAACGGCACCGGCGTCTCGCCCGGACAGTTGGGGTTCAACGCCGCTGCATCCTTCTCCAGCACGGTCACCGGGCAGCCGGCGTTCTACTGGGCCAACGGCGTGCCGCCTTATCAGAAGCCGCCCTTCATTGATCCGGGTTACGGCGTCGGCTTTACGACAGCCAGTCCGAGCGGCGCCGTAAGCCCCACTTATGTCAATCCGGCCACCGGCGCGAAGCCGCCGTATTCGGTCTACTGGAACATCGGCATCCAGCGCGAGATTACCGCCAATACGACCATCGGCGCCTCCTTTGCGGCCAACACCGGCCACTTCCTCACCGGAGGCGGCGGCACGGGGATATGGTCCAATTCCATGCCGATCCAATGCCTGCCGCTGGGGGCCCTGCTGGGCGCCCAGGCCACGGCTGCCAATATTGCCTCGGCCCAGGCCCTCGCTCCGGGCATCGGGCTGCCGTTCTCCAACTACGTTGGGACCATCTCGCAGATGTTGAAGCCCTATCCTCAGTACAGCGGAATCAACTATCTGTGGAGCAACCGCGGCAACTCTTCGTACAACTCGTTCCAGTTTGCCGTGGACCACAGGATGTCGCAAGGGTTAACCTTCCACATAGGCTACGTGTTCAGCAAGGAGCTGGATGACACCACCACCAGCAGAAACCCGTTCGACGGCAGCCTCGACCGCGCCCCTGGCGCCATCGATCATCCGCATATCCTCACCGGCACGGTCGTGTATCACCTGCCTTTCGGCAAAGGTCATGCGTTGGGAAGCGGCAACGCCGCCGTCCAGCGGCTGGTCAGCGGGTGGCTGGTGGCCAGCGTCGTCACCTTCAGCTCGGGATCTCCGCTGGCCATTAGCGGGACCGGATGCGTAGTTACCGGCATTTCCTCCTCTTGCCTTCCCAGTTACAACCCCGCGTTCAACGGACCGGTCCGCATCAACGGGAGTTACGGTGACGGCAACATCCTGGCTCCGGGTCCGGTTGCCTATCTCGACAAGAATGCGTTTATCACCCCGGCCCCGTACACGTTCGGCAACCTGGCGCGGGCGGCGCCGTACAATCTCTTCTCGCCTTATACCCTCAACGAAGACGTCACCCTGCGTGAGATCGCCCTTCGCAAAAGGCTGAAGCTGACGTTCGAGGCAAACATGTTCAACATCACCAATTCGGTGATCTTCAGCGCGCCCGGAACCAGCATCGATTCCACCACCTTCGGTCAGGTCACTTCGCAGCGAAACCTGCCGCGGAAAGTCCAGTTCAACGCGCGCCTCAGCTTCTGAAGGCAAGGATCAGCCCATGCGATACAGTGAACTCACCAGGCGGTCGCTGCTACGCGGAATGGCGTTGGGCGCCGGCGCGTTTCTGGACAAATCGGCGATTTCCGCAACGGCCTATCGGGAGCCCCCCACAGCCACCACCAAACTCGGGAAGATCCGGGGATTCATCGACAACGGCATCTGCGCATTCAAGGGAATTCCATATGGCGACGATACCGCCGCGCGCCGTTTCCTGGCGCCCGTTCCCGCCAAACCCTGGACCGGCATACGGGACACGCTGAAGTCCGGCCCGCGCGCGCCGCAACCAACCGCGAGGGTGCCCGCCACCGCTGCCGGCCGTGGTCCCTCCCTCGCCCCCGCCGGTCCGCCCCCGGCCCCCGTCAGCGAGGATTGCCTTTGGCTGAACGTGTGGACTCCCGGCCTGCGCGACGGCGGCAAGCGGCCCGTGATGGTGTGGTTTCACGGCGGCGGATATGCCGCCGGCTCCGCCAATTCGCCGCTGTCCGACGGCGTACGCCTCTGCCATCGCGGCAACGTCGTGGTGGTCTCGGTCAACCACCGGCTCAACATCTTTGGATATCTTTACCTGGCCGAGCTCGGCGGCCCCGAGTTCAAGGATTCCGGCAATGTCGGGCAGCTCGATCTGGTGCTCGCTCTCGAATGGGTGCGCGACAACATCGTCGAGTTCGGCGGCGATCCCAATCGCGTCCTGATTTTCGGCGAGTCGGGCGGCGGCGCCAAGAACGCCTGCTTGATGGCCATGCCCGCGGCCAAAGGGCTGTTTCAGCGCTCCTCGAGTTCCAGCGGCGAGACCGTCACCGCCTCGCGGCCCGAAACCGCCACCGCCCGCACCCGAGCCGTTCTGAAGGCGCTCGAGTTGGCGCCCGACCGCATCTCCGAGCTGAAGACCATGCCCATGGACAAGCTCATCCAGGCCTATGGCGCCTCCGGGTACTGGGGACCGGTCGTGGACGGTGGCTCTCTCCCCCGCCACCCGTTCCAACCCGATGCTCCGCCGCAGTCCGCCCAGATTCCCTTCCTCGTCGGCACCAACCACGACGAGTCCCGGCTGCTCATCGGCAACCCGGCCATGTACGATCTGACGTGGGACACGCTCAAGGAGAACCTCGCGAAGTACTCCGAGAAGATGGGCAGCCTGAGCCTCGACACCGTGATCGCGCTGTACCGCAAACTGTATCCGCACTATTCGCCGGCCGATGTCTTCTTCGGCGCCACCACGGATTCGCGGGACTGGCGCCCCGCGGTGGTGGAGATCGAGCGCCGCGCCGCGCAGCCCAAAGGCTCGGCCCCCACCTATTCCTATCAGCTCGACTTCGGCTCCCCCACCGATCCGCGCCGCAAGGCGTGCCACGGCATGGATGTTCCGTTCCTGTTCGACAATGTCGGCACGCCCAATACCCTCACGGGAGATACCCCCGAATCGTACTGGCTGGCCGAACAGATCAGCTCGGCCTACATCGCCTTCGCTGCCACGGGCAATCCCAACACGCCGGGTCTGCCCCACTGGCCGCCGTACGACCTGGCGCGGCGCGCGACAATGTCATTTGATGTTGTCTCGAAGGTGATCGACGACCCGCGGGGCGAGGAGCGCAAACTCTTCTCGCAGGTTCCGTATGAGAATCCTGGCACGTAGCGCGGGTGCAGAGAAGGAGCAATCGTGCGACGCAGAACTTTTCTTTCGACAACCGCGGCAACCAGCCTGGGCCTCGCCGCGGCGCAGCGCGTGACCTCGGCCCAAAGCGCGCCCGCGGGCCAGCCCGGGCAGGTCTCCTTGAACTGGCTGGGCGGAACGCCGCCGCCCGCCGAAACCGGCGTAAGCTGGGGCGTGCCGTGGCCCCGCGGCTCGGTTCGCAAAGACCAGACGTTGACTCTGAACGGCGCCGATGGCAAGGCGCTGCCGCTCCAGTCCTGGCCGTTGGCTTATTGGCCCGATGGGTCGTTGAAATGGAGCGGCCTGGCGACCGTGGCCGGTGCGGGCGCCGCCGGACCGTTCCGCCTCGCGCCGGGAACGCCGGCCATCATCGCGGGCAGCCCGTCCGTAACGGTGCGGCAGAGCGCCGGTGCCATCGATATCGATACGGGTAAATTGCAGTGCCGCATCCCCCGCCAGGGCGCCGCCCTCATCGACACCATGACCATGGAGGGACGCGTGGTCGCCCGCCGGGGGCGCCTGGTGTGCACGCTGGAAGACCACTCCGATCCCGACGCCGTTCGCCTCGACCATTTCTCCAGTTCCATCCGGAAGGTCACGGTGGAGCAGACCGGCCCTTTGCGCGCCGTGATCAAAATCGAAGGCGCGCACAAGGCGGAGAAGGCCAGTCGCGAATGGCTGCCCTTCACCGTGCGCCTCTACTTCTACGGTGGCCAGGCGGCCGTCCGGATGGTCCACACCATCGTATTCGATGGCGACCAGGAGAAAGATTTCATCCGCGGCTTGGGCGTGGCCTTCGCGGTGCCGATGCGCGAGCAGATTCACAACCGGCACGTCCGCTTCTCCGCGGAGGGCGAGGGACTGTGGTCCGAGCCGTTACAGCCGGTGACGGGTGCACGCGGACTTCAGGCGCCCGGCGCCGCCGCCGCCCCCGGTCCTGGCGGTCCCGGAGCTGGAGAACTCTACGCCAGCCAGCTTGCCGGCAAGCGCTTCCCCAACAAGGAACAGTTCAGCCAGCAGGGGCAGTTCCTGTTGAACAACTGGGCCGTCTGGGACTCCTACAAGCTGTTCCAGTCCACCGCCGACGGTTTCCAGATCCAAAAACGCACCAATCCGCAAAGTTGCTGGCTGTTCGCCGGAGCGGGGAAGCGCGCCTCGGGCCTGGTTTTCGCCGGCGACGTGAGCGGCGGGCTGGCAGTGGCGGTGAAGAATTTCTGGCAATCGCACCCCGCCTCGCTGGAAGTGCTGAACGCCACCCAGGAAGCCGCCGACCTGCGCGCATGGCTGTGGTCGCCCGACGCGCAGGCCATGGACGTGCGCCACTACGACACCAGAAACCACACCCTCGAGGCCAGCTACGAAGACGTGCAGCCGGGCTTCAGCACTGCCAATGGCATCGCCCGCACCAGCGAACTGACGCTATACCCCAGCGCCTCCGTCCCCGCCAAAGAGGACACCGCGAAGCAGGCCCGCATGAACGTCGAGCCGCCGCTCCCGGTGTGCGCGCCCGAGCATTACCATTCGGTGTCGGCCTTTGGCGTGTGGAGCCTGCCCGACCGCTCCACGGCCCTGAAACGCGCTGTCGAGGACCAGCTCGACGGCGCCGTGGAACTCTATAAGAAGGAGATCGAGCAGCGCCGCTGGTACGGATTCTGGGACTTCGGCGACGTGATGCACGCCTACGATCCCGCCCGCCACACCTGGCGCTACGACATCGGCGGCTACGCCTGGGACAACACTGAGCTGGGCACCGACATGTGGCTCTGGTACAGCTTCCTGCGCAGCGGGCGCGCCGATATCTTCCGCATGGCCGAGGCCATGACCCGCCACACCAGCGAAGTGGACACCTACCATTCGGGCCGGTTCGCCGGTCTCGGTTCGCGTCACAATGTGCGCCACTGGGGGTGCGGCGCCAAGGAGGCGCGGATCAGCCAGGCCGCCTTCCGCCGTTTCCATTACTACCTCACCACCGACGAGCGCACCGGCGACATCATGCGCGAAGTGGTGGACGTGGATTCCACCTACCTGCAGCTCGACCCCATGCGGCTGGCCTCGCCGCAGACCACGCCGCTGAAGTATCCCTGCCGCATCCGCGGCGGCCCCGACTGGCTGGCGTGCGCCGGCAACTGGATGACCGAGTGGGAGCGCACCGGAGAACCGAAGTACCGCGACAAGATCGTCGCCGGGATGGACTCGATCGCCAACATGCCCTACGGCTTCATGACCGGCCCCAACACGTTGTACGGCTACGACCCAAAGACCGGTAAACTCTACCCGCTGGTGGACGACGGTTTCGGCACCTACAACCTGCAGGTGATTCAGGGCGGCGCCGAAGTGGCGTTCGAGCTGAACCAGTTGATCGACCACGCCGGCTGGCAGAAAGCGTTTCTGCAATACTGCCGCCTGACCGGCGCGCCGAAAACCGTGGTCGCCGCGGACATGAAGACCGGCGCGGAGGGCGCCGACGGCTCCTACGCAGGCGCGGGGCGGATGGCGGCCTACGCATATTCGAAAACGCGCAACGCCGCCTTCATTGCACGCGCGGTGAGCCAACTCGGGGGTGGCGGCGGTTTCCGTCGCCTGCCGGGCGGGCCGTATGCCACCCAGCACGTTGAGGGTCCCGACGTGATGAACCCTATCGACGAGGCCCCCGGCGTCTCCACCAACACCACGGCGCAATCCTCGCTCACCGCCATACAAGTCCTGGAGTTGTGCAAGGATCAACTCCCGGCACAGTTGCCGCCGCCGGCGCCCGCCGGCCCGGGAGGGCGCGGCCGTGGCGGCCGCGGGTAGGAAGCCAATCGCAGACAGGGAAGGAGAATGATTATGGCGCAATTGACCAAAGGAGCCGCCGCGGGGCTGCTCGCGCTGTCCGTCGCACTGTTTTGGGCCGTCAAAAGCCCGGCTCAGAACAAGCCGTCTCAACAACCCGTCACGCTCGCGGAGGACCCCTCCGCCTACACGCTCTCCAACGGAACCGTGTCCGCGCGCGTCGACAAAAACTCCGGCGACCTGCTCTCGTTCCGCTTCAACGGCTTGGAAATGCTGTCCACCATCATGGGCCCGGACGGCCTTCCCGACACCACCGTGGATAAGCCGGGCATGAATAAGCGTGGCGGCGGAGGCCGGTATACCGACCATCAGTACGGATTCTGGTCCCACGACACCGAAGGGCAGAATACGGTCCGGAAGATCACGATCGACCCGAAGTCCAACAGCGGCGAGCGGGCCGAAGTCTCCATTAGGGGAATCTCGGACGGCAAGCCCATGGGCGCCGGACCGGGCGGAAGCTTCATCTCCGACGTCGAAATCCGGTACACCCTGGAACGCGGGCAACCGGGCCTGTATACCTATTCGATCTTCGAGCACCAGCCGCAGTATCCGGCCAGTTCGCTCGGCGAAGCACGTTACTGCGAGAAGCTGGCCGACTTCTTCGACTGGATGAGTGTCGGCGCCAAGTGGAACCAGCCTTATCCCAAGGAGGAGCCGGGCCAGCACGAAGACAAGTACGACTTCACCGCGGACCAGTTCGACAATCCCGCGTTCGGCTGGTCCAGCACCACTAAGAACGTCGGCGTCTGGTTCCTCAATCCCAGCGTCGAATTCCTGAGTGGCGGGCCGACCAAAGTGGAGTTCCTGGGGCATCGCGATACCAACCAGGTGCAAGCTCCGACCATCTTGAACTACTGGCGGAGCAGTCACTACGGCGGCGCCGTGGTGAATGTCACCGAGGGCGAGCACTGGACCAAAGTGATCGGACCCTTCCTCATTTATGCCAACTCCGGGAAGAGTCCCCAGGAGATGTACAGCGATGCCGTCGCGCAGGCCGCCAAGGAGAGCCGGAAGTGGCCGTACGGCTGGGTCACCGGCGTCGATTACACCACGCGGAGCGAGCGCGCGACGGTCTCCGGGCGCTTGATATTACGCGATCCGCAGGCCAGGAACGCGAAGATGACAAACCTGCGCGTGGGTCTCGCGTTTCCCGCCTATGCCATCCAAGTGGCCGGGCGCGGCGGCGTTCCGGCGGAGCCCCGCCTGATCGACTGGCAGACCGACGCGAAGCATTACGAATTCTGGACGCGCGCCGACGCCAACGGCAGCTTCCGCATCCCTGAGGTGCGTCCGGGAAAGTACACGCTCCACGCCTTCGCCGACGGCGTCCTCGGCGAGTTCGCCAAAACGGACCTCACGATCGAGCCCGGCAAAGCGCTGGCACTGGGAAATCTGGAGTGGACGCCGGAGCGGCACGGCAAGCAGATCTGGGAAATCGGAGTCCCCAACCGCACCGGCTCGGAATTCGCCAAGGGCGACGACTACTCCCACGACGGAATGTTCCTCCAGTATGCCAAGCTCTTCCCCACGGACGTCAATTACGTGATCGGCAAGAGCGACTACTCCAAGGACTGGTATTTCGAGCAGGTGCCGCACAACGAGAATCCCGACGCCAAACCGGCCGGCTACAACATGGGAACCGCTCCCGGCAGAGCCACTCCCTGGTCCATCACCTTTGAGATGGCGCAGGCGCCCCGTGGCAAGGCCCACCTTCGCCTGGCGCTCGCATCCAACAGCACGAGGGAAATCGGAGTGGAAGTGAACGGCCAATCCGTGGGCAAGGTCGATCACCTGTACATCGACGGCGCCATCGCCCGAAATGGAATCACCGGGGTATGGAGCGAGCGGGACGTGCCGTTCGACGCCTCCACGCTGAAGGCCGGCGCCAACGTGCTCAAGCTGATCGTACCAGCCGGTCCGATGACCAGCGGCGTAATTTACGATTACCTTCGGCTGGAACTTGACGAGAACGCGAAGTAGGCTTCCCGTGCCAGATCTGGATTTCGGGCTCAAAGGCAAACTGGCGGTGGTCACCGGCGGCGCCAACGGCATTGGGTTTGCCACGGCGCGGTTATTGGCGGCCCATGGAGCATCGGTGTGCATTTTCGATCTGGAACGTGAGAATCCGCGCGAAGCCGCGCGGCAGATAGGCGCCAAGGCCTGCTCGGCCGACGTCACCAATCGCGAATCGCTCGACGCCGCCTTCCGCGAGGCCGGGATGCCCGACATCCTCATTGCCAATGCCGGGACGGTCTCGGAAGCGGATTTCTGCGAGCACACGCCGGAAGAGTGGGACCGCATCGTGTCGGTGAATCTCTCTGGCGCGTTTCACTCCATGCAAGCGGCGGCGCGCCTCATGAGGCAGCGGCGTTGCGGCGCTATCGTGCTTACCGCGTCCACCAATTCCTACGACGGCGAAGCACGCCTCGCCGCGTATAACGCCAGCAAAGCCGGGCTGCTGGGCCTGGTGCATACCGCGGCCAACGAATTGGGCCCCTTTCAAATCCGCGTGAATGCCGTCTGCCCGGGGCTGATCCGGACGCGTCTCACCGAAGGGCACTTCGCCAATCCAGAGATCCTGCGGAACTACTTCCGGCAGATTCCTCTGGGGCGCGGCGGCGAACCGGACGAGGTCGCGCAAGCGAGTGTTTTCCTGGCCTCCAGCCTGGCCTCGTATATTACGGGGGCCACGCTCTTCGTAGACGGCGGCCAGATGGCTTCGAAGTTCGGCACGTGGACCGAAGACACCGCCGAGTTCCGCGACGGCCGCTGGCGCCTCCGCTAGCTTTGCAGCCAGCCAGACTGGTTCTTCTTGACCGCGCGGGTCCACAGCCGCAAGGCTTTAGTAGATGAGCTTCAGCGCCAACTGCACGGTGCGGCTCCCGCTGGCGCTGGTGACGATGCCGAAAGTCGCCGGAGAGGAAACCGTCGTGCCGGGAGCGCTCCACACCGGCGAGTTGGTGAAGTTGAACGCCTCCGCGCGGAACTGGAGGTTCATCTTCTCGACGGGGCGGAAGTTCTTGAAGAGCGAGAAGTCCAGGTTGTGCTGTCCCGGCTGCCGCACGTTCGGCAAGAACCGGCCAACGTTGCCGAACTGATAGTTGGGAGTCTGTGTGAAAACCGACTGCACGAAATATTCGTTCAGGCGATCGCCGATGCTGCCCGTGCGCTGCGGATTCTGGCCGTTGTCGGTGGCGCGGATTCCCGGGCTGTTCAAACCAGTGCTGTTGCCGCCGTTGCTGATGGCAATCGGAATCCCCTTCTGGAAGGTCGAAATGCCGTTCATCTGCCACCCGCCAAGCACGAAGTCGGCCGCCTTCGGGATCGAAGTCAGATACTTCCGGTTCCTGCCGAACGGCAGCTCGTAATTGATACTGGTGACAAAGCGTTGGGGAACATCCTGCGCGGAAACCGATTTCTCGCACTTCCGGCAGTACGTGTCCTGCTTGGAGCCGGCCTGCCCGATGTATGTCACCACCTGGGAGGCGTCGTCCAGAAGCTTGGATATGGTGTAGCTGGCCAGCATCGACAGGCCGCTGCGGTAACGGTGCTCCACCGAGAAGATCGCCGACTGGTAATTCGAGTTGGCAATCGGCTTGCGGAACGCGCTGAGGCCGGAGTACTGCGGATACGTATCCAGCAGCAGATTCGCGGCAACCGTGGGATTGGCGTAAGTGGAGGTGGGGTTCTTGATGATCCCGTAGAACGGATTCGCAACCTGCGCGACCAGGTTGCTGCCGAGCGACAGGTCGGAAGCCGGCAACTGGTCGAAGTTGACGCTGCTTTCACCGTCCGGCAGGTGCTGGCCCTTGCTGCCCAGGTAGCCCACCTGCACCAGCCAGGCGCCTTTGAGTTCCTGCTGGATGTTGAAATTCCATTGCTGGATCATCGGATTGACGTAGTCGATGAAATAGCTGTCTTGAATTCCCCCGCCGATATCGGTCAAGGCGCCGCTGATCGGTCCCTGCGCCGAGCCCAGCGGACGGATCAAGCCGTTGGGGAACGGATTGCTCAGGCTGGCGACGAAAGTCTGGCCGCTGTTCAGCGTGGCGTTCAGCGCCGTGCCGCCGGTGAAGCCCTCGGTTCCCGAAGTGCCCGAAGTGCCCGCGGCTTGCAGCATGGAAGGAGCGTACAGAATGCCGTAAGCTCCGCGGATCACCGTCTTGTTGAAGATGTTGTAGGCGAAGCCGACGCGCGGCGCCCAGTTGTTCAGATCCGTGGGCGTCTGGTGCCGGCCGTAAGCCGCGCCGGGAGTTCCCACGAATTCCATCGCTCCCTTGAGGTTGCCGCAGTTGGGACAAATCGCGCTGGCCTGCACCTGGCCCTGTAACGGCGACGTCGCGTTGATATCGAAGTAGCTCAGCCGGTTGTAGCGTTCGGTGCGCGGGATATCCACGTCGTAGCGGACTCCCAGGTTGAGAGTCAGCTTGCGGCTGACCTTGAAGTCGTCCTGGAAGTAGGCGCCGGCGTAGGCGCTCGCCGTGGCGGCCGAGAAGGTGTACTGCAAATCGCTGCCGTTGTTGCCCGGCAGGCCCAGCAGGAAGGTGGCAAACCCGATGCCTTGCGTGGTGGAACTTCCCGCCGACGAGATCTGCTGCGTGTAACCGCTGCCGAAGCTGTACTGACCGTCCGGGCTGCCCAACTGCGTGAAGTTCACGAACATCTTCTCCCACGTCACACCCATCTTCAGCGTGTGCTTCGACAAGACCTTGGTGAGGTCCGCCCGCAGGATGTGCGAGTACGGCCGGTCGAGCAGTGTGGTGTAAGAAGCTTGGCCCAGGCTGTAGCCCGAACTGTTTCCGCTGGCGCTGATCTGCGGGAACTCGTAGTTGTCCACAACGCCATCGATGAACGACGGAAATCCCAGCGACGAAGGCTTGGTCCCCTCGGAGAAGGGGTAGCGCACCGAGACGTCGCGCGCGAAGCCGTAATTGAAATTCAGGATCATCGTGGGATTAAACGTGTAAACTGCGTTGACCGTGACATTGCGGTTGTAGTAGTTCACCGGACCGGAGCCGAAGGGCGTGCCGGCGTTTCCGAAGCCGTTGAAGTCGGTGCTCAGGCCGGTTTGATTGGACCCTCGGGCGAACATCCGGAACTTCTCCGAGAAATTGTGGTCGAGGCGGGCGTCCAGCTGGTCGTAGGGGTTGTTGGCGACGCCTTGCGTCTTCCAATTGTTGGTCTGGAGCGCCGGGTTGGTCACGCAACTCGGGCAGTTCGGCTCCGGCCAGTACGTCATGAGCTTCTGCGCCACGGGGTCGATCCGGTTTTGCGGGATGACGTTGTTCGGAAACGGCTGCCGGAAACAGTTCGGTGCGGCCGCGGGGCAGGCGCTGTTGGGGCCCGCGGTCGCCGGATCATAAATGGTGACCGGCGCGCCCACGCCGCCCGAGGCGCCGTTGGTGAAACCAGTGAAGATGCCCTGCCGCATGGCATCCGTCGGCACGCTGCCGGTATCCGTCACGGCGCTGGGCGTTCGCACGCTCTGCTCGCTGATGAAGAAGAAGGTCTTGTTCTTGCCGTTGAACAGGCGGGGAATATAGACCGGACCGCCAAAGGTCCCGCCAAACTGGTTGTAACGTACGATGCCTCGCGGCAGGCCATTGCGGTTGTTGCCCCAGCTATTGGTGTTCAGCACGTTGTTACGGAAAAACTCGAACAGTGTGAAATGATACTGATTCGTGCCGCTGCGAGTCGCGAAGTTGATGGTGCCGCCGCCCGTCCGGCCGTATTCGGGCGCCAGCGAGTTCGTAACCACCGAAAACTCCTGGACGCTGTCCTCGTTGGGAAGGTAGCCGATCTGGAGATGGCTAACGTTGTTTTCGGGCACGATCACCGATGTGCCGTCAATGGTCACGTCGTTGTAGTCGTTTCTCCCGCCGCTGATCCAGGGGCTGTTGGATCCGCCGCTGGGAACCACTCCCGGTACCAAGGTCACCAGTGACATCGGACTCCGGTTGCCGCCCAGCGGCAGATCGAGAATGCCCTTATTGCCGATGGTGGTCGCCACTGTCGAGGATTCCGTGGCCAATTGCGCGGAGGCGGCCTCAACCTGGATCGAAGTGGATATTTCCCCAACCTTCAGTGGCAGGGTCAGCGACACGATCTGTTCGACATCCAGCAGAATATCGTTTTGGATGTACTTCTGGAAGCCGGTCTGCTCCACCGTTACGCGATACGAGCCAGGCTGCAGATACCGCTGGTAGAAACGTCCCTCCGAGTTGGTTACCATCGACCAGTGGACGTTGGTGGCTTGATTCTCGATGGTGACCCTGGCGCCCGGGACTGCGGCGTTCGAAGCGTCTGTGACGCGGCCGTCAATGGTGCCGGTAGCATTCTGTGCGAAAGCCCACCCCGCGCAAAGCAGGGCGGCTATGACAACCCTCTTAAACCTGTTCATCGATTTTCCCCTCTTTTCGCTGACCTGACCCGCCGCAATCCGCCTGGGGCGGTTCGGTGTGGCAGCAGACAGGCCTCCAGGCCTGCCCCGCCGGATAGATGCACTATACGCTAATGACCTGCGATTCTCAACGGGTTACACCGTTTTTCACGGTGTAAAGAATTCACCAGTGCCAGCCTTGCGCTGGCGGGCGATAAGGAGCAGAATGTAAGAACCAGTGAGTTGACCGAGGGGGCCTTCCATGTCGAAAGCGGCGCCGGGACTTCGTGATTCGTATCTCACACACGAGCAACCTTCACCGACCGGGGACGAGATTCGAAGCCAACTCCAGGCCATTCTCGCCAGCCCTGCCTTCCACGGAAGCAAACGCTGCCAGCAGTTCCTGGACTACGTTTGTGACAAATCGCTGCGGGGCGAGACCGGCGCGCTGAAGGAGCGGATCATCGCCACCAGGATCTTCGGCCGCCCACCGGAATCGGACTTAGGTGAGGACACCATCGTGAGGGTCAGCGCGCGGGAGGTCCGCAAGAGACTGGCTCAGTATCATGTCTCCGCTGAAGGAGCTGCGTCCCAGGTCCGAATCGATCTGCCCTCCGGCTCGTACGTGCCGGAGTTCCGATATGCGATTGCCCACCAGGAGGAAGAGGTGCCTGCCGCAGCGCCGATGGTGGTGGAACAGCCGCCACGGCCGGGAAAACGCTGGCTGGTGGCGGTCTTAGGCGCACTGGGCCTCGTGGGGATGATTGCGGCTGCCGTATTCGAGCTTTCCGGCGCCAATCCCAACGCCGAGGCGTTCCAACGCTTTTGGGGGCCTGTGCTCCGCGCGCCCGAACCTCTGCTGGTGGCCGTAGCCCACCCCATCGTCTACCATGCTTCCAACCGCGCGGTGCGACTGAGCGAGGAGAACCAGCCGCCGCAGGACGTTCCACTACAGCGGCCCATCCAGGTTGCGCCGGAGAAGTTGAACGGCTCGGATCTGGTTCCGGTTTTCAACCAGTACGTCGGCTTCGGCGACCTGGTCGCCGCCACCGAGGTTTCTTCCATGCTGGCCCGCAAATCCCGTAGCGTGCGAGTGCGCCTGGCCAGCGCCGTTGAGTTCGCTGATCTGCGCAAGGCGCAAACCCTGCTGATCGGCGCCGTCACGAATCGTTGGACGATGGAGCTGCAGCAGGCCTGGCGATTCCGCTTCTCCTGGACGCCGGGAACGCGCATTGTAATTGTCGACACCCAGGACCCGAGCGGCGCGAAACAGTGGACCATCACGTCGAAAAATGATGGATCGGCGCTGGAAGATTACATCCTGGTGAGCCGTATCCGCAGCACCTATACCGGCGGATTGGTGTTGGTTGCCGCGGGGTTGAAACAGTTCGGGACGGAGGCCGCCGGCCGTTTGCTGGCGGACCCCGATCAACTGGGTCTCATTCTCCGCAGGCTTCCCGGGGGATGGGAAACCAAGAGCCTTCAGGTGGTGCTGCACGCCCGCGTGATTGGCAACACACCCGCGCAGCCCGAAGTGGTCGCCTCCCACGTTTGGTAACCCGGCAAGGCTTTGAGAACGTTGTCGCCACATGGCGCACGGTGAGACCCCGTGAAATAGAGGCGAGCCCATTGCGTTTCAGCACTGTCTGTGATAGATATGAGCCAACCAATAACCTGGGGGATTCCGAAACGCGAGGGGAGTGTATTCATGAAACCGAGGACCCTGACGATCCTGTTGGCTGTGGCTTTCTTACTTAACGCGCCTGCCTTTGGTCAGCTTGACACCGCGAGCATCTCGGGAAGGATCACCGACAGCAGCGCCGCTGTGATTGGCGGCGCCCAAATCACGGTAGTCAATACCGACACCCACTTTCAGAGTGTAACCATGACCAATAACGAAGGTCTGTTTCGCGTGCCTTCCTTAAGTCCGGGACCCTACCAGTTGACTGTGGCCGCATCCGGTTTCAAGCAGTACGTCCGCGAGAAAGTGGATCTCCAGGTGGGCGACAACGTGGCCATCGACGCCGCTCTGGAAGTCGGCGCTATCAGCGACACCATTCACGTAACCGCGGAGGCGCCGCAACTGCAAACCGAAACCTCTTCCGGGGGTGCGGTACTCGAAGGAGTGTATCTGCAGGGACTTCCGCTGTATCAGCGAAACGTGAAGGCCACTTTCTATCTCACGCCCGGCGTTGAAATCCAAGGCTTTGGTTACTCCGGCAATTTACAGGGCTTCCATATTAACGGTCTCCAGGACAGCAAGGTCGGATACTTTCAGGACGGCAACTTCGCGGTGGGCAACAACAACGGCACCATCTACACGGCCGACCCCATCCAGAGCACTGTCGAAGAAGTCAAAATTCTCGCCACCACCCTGCCGGCGGAATACGGACACTCGGCTGGCGGCGCCATGACGGCGGTCCAGCGAACCGGGACCAACACGTTGCACGGCGAAGTTTCGGAGTTCGGACGCGTCAGCGCCATGCAGCACCGGAAGTATTTCGACCTGTATCACTTCGGCCAGGTGCAGCCGGGACAGGTTGCCACGCCGTCGGAGCTGTTTCAAGAGCCGAACGCGACCTTGCACGGGCCGGTCTACATCCCCAAGCTGTATAACGGGAAGAACAAAACGTTTTTCGTGTTCGCCGTCGAGCGGCTGATCGAAAAGCAGGCCAAGCAGCAGGCCTACACCGTTCCGGATGCGGCCGAATTAGCGGGCGACTTCAGTTTTGGAGGCCACGGAGTGACCGCCAACCCGCTCTACGACCCTCTCAGCACCACGCAACTGGCCAATGGAACCTGGACTCGCAATCCGATCGCAGGCAATCTGATCCCGAAATCGCGCATCGACCCCGTGGCCGCCAAGTTTATCAGCCTGACTCCCTGGGCTCCTCCCAACGCGCCGGGAACTTACAGCAATACGGGCCCCCAGAACAATTTCCAGGGCACTTACCTGAAGAAAGTGTTTTGGGAGAATTACACGGGCCGCCTGGACCACCAGTTCGATCCGAATTTCAAGATCTTCGCCAACTTCACATACAATTCGCGCTACCAGCGCATTCCCAACCCGCAGCTCTCGCAACCTTTGTTCGATTCCAGCCTGGTGACCGAAAACGATTATCAGAACACCGCCACCTTGGGAGCGACCAAGATCCTGCGCAGCAACCTGGTGAACGAATTCAAGGTTGGCTACTATCGCTTCGAACCGCGCATCAACTCGCCGGACACCAACCAGAACCTCGCGGGCCTGCTGGGCATTCCCAACGTCGCTCCAACCCTGCTGCCCGGCGGACTGCCGCTGAGCGTGGGCGGCCCCACCACCAACATCATCGAGAACTTCACGGCCAAAGACGACATCACCTGGCTGAAGGGCAGTCACAGCTTCAAGTTCGGATACGATCTGCTCCACATGCGCCAAAACAGCTATAGCCTGGGGAGCCCCAGCGGCAGCTTCTCGTTTGACGGCGCTTCCGGATTAACCGGCAACGGGACTCAGACTATTCCCAACACCGGTGGAATCAGCCTGGCATCCTTCATGCTCGGCTCGGTAAGCTCCGCGACTTTCTCGATTCCGACCGCGACCTGGCTGCCCCGCGACAATATCAACAGCTTCTACTTCCAGGACGACTGGCGAGTCAGCCCCTCCCTCACACTCAACCTGGGCCTGCGCTATGTGCACGAGAGCCCGTGGCACACCAAGTACGGCCAGTTCTCGCAATTCGATCCGAGCCAGCCCGACCCCCTCGTGCCGGGCAGTATGGGCAAGATCACGCACCCGGGCGGGAACATCACCAACGGGTATAACAAGGAGTTCGATCCTCGTGCCGGGCTGGCCTGGCACGCGAGGGAAAAACTGGTGGTACGCACGGGCTTCGCCCTGATGCACGTGGATCTCGGCAATGCGCCCAGCCAGCTCGATGAGTACAGCATCTCCACCACGCAATCCCAGGTCTCCGGAAACCCGAAGCCGATTTACCAGATCAGCCAGGGGCCCCTGCCGATCGTCTATCCGGCCCTCCAGCCCAACGGCACGCAGCCGTTCCAGGGATCCAACTACTCATCGCGCAACACAACCCGGACAGATCCGAATCTCCATTCACCGTACGTGTTGACCTGGAACATGAACCTGCAATACCAATTGCGCGAAAATTACCTCTTGCAGCTGAGTTACGACGGCACGGCAGGCATAGGCAATCTGGAGACCCCGCAGTACAACGCGCTGCCCGAAAACTACGATGCGAACAATCCGGCGGCTCTCGCTGCATTTGTCGGTAACTCGCAAATCTACCGGCCATTTCCCAACTACGGAACCATCACTTACCGGGGCAACATCAGTCATTCGAGTTATCACGGCGGCACCCTTCGCATCACCAAGCGCTACGCCAAGGCGCTTACTTTCGACGCCTTCTACACCTACTCCAAGAGTCTCGACGGCAGCGGTGTGGGCAACGTGGATGTGGCCAGCAACCTGTACAAGGGGCTCTCCTCATTCGATCGGCGCCAGCGCTTTGTCAACAACTTCAGCTACGACCTGCCGGTGGGCAAGGGACGGCCCCTGCTGAACCGAAGCGGCGTGCTGAACGTTCTGTTCGGAGGTTACACGCTGGTTTGGACTTACGACATCTACAGCGGCAACCCGGTCACCCTGGGCTTCACCAACAGCCCGTACAATTACCTTCCTGGCTTTATCGGCATCGGGGGCCGGCCGAACCTCCTGGGGTACGCTACCCTGCGCGACAACTGGCAGGATCTGGGTGGCGACCGCTTCAACGAAGGAAATCAAAACTCCACCATCAGCAGCCTGGCCGACTTCGCCTATCCCGCCGCATACACCTTCGGCAACGCCGGAAAGGACACCTTCATCACGCAGCGCGGCATTGGCGCGAGTTTCTCCGCCCGCAAGGAGTTCGCCCTCAAAGAAAGGCTCAAGCTCCAACTGCGCTTCGACTTCCAGAATCCTTTCAAGTGGTACAACTGGGGCAACATGAACACCACGGTGGATTTGAAGAATGTCGTGCCGGGCACCATTACTCCGACCCCGGCGAATTTGTTCGGCAAGGTTCCGTCGGGAAACGAGGCTACGACGGTGGCCGATGGCGGAGTGCCCATGATGAACGCTACCATAAAATTTGTGTGGTAGCAGCGAGGGGGCACCGCTCCCCGTGGTCTGCCGATCGCCGGCCAAAAGGAACAGGAGACTCGACATGCAGTGCAATTCGACCCGTAGGGAATGGTTGTGGAAGACCGCGGCGGGGATTTCCGGCGCATATCTGGCGGGCCCGCGGCTACGCGCCGATGCGCCGGCCGCGCCCGTGGCGGTGGCCCGGTGCAAGACTTACGATTCGGGCGAGCTGCTGCCGACCATGCAGGCGATGTTCGACCGCCTGGGCGGACTGGGGCGCCTGGTGAAGGGCAAGACGGTCGCCGTCAAAATCAACCTGACGGGTTCGCCCACCTACCGCATCGGCTATCTTCCGCTGGAAGACACCCACTACACGCATCCGCACGTGATCGCCGCCGCCGCGCACCTGATGGCCAAGGCCGGCGCGCGCCGCATCCGAATCCTGGAAAGCCCGTGGTCCACGGCCGACCCGGTGGAGGAGTACCTCCTGCGCGCCAACTGGGAGCCGCGCGACATTCTGGGCGCCGCGCCCGACGTCGAGTTCGAGAACACCAATTACCTGGGCCAGGGCAAGAAATATTCGCGCATGACCGTGCCCCATGGAGGCTACATTTATCCGGCTTTCGACCTGAACCACTCCTACCAAGACTGCGACGTGTTCGTCAGTATCGCCAAGATGAAGGAGCACGCCACGGCCGGGGTGACGCTCTCCATGAAGAACTGTTTCGGCATGACGCCGTGCACGATCTACGGGTCGGGCGCGGGCGTGGACGAGCCGTCGCTGGTCCCCAAAGGCGGCCGCACCATGGTCCACTCCGGCAACCGCCAGCCCTCCAAGAGCGCGCCGCCGGAGAAAGACCCGACCACCCCGCGTCAGGACACCTGGCGCGTTCCGCGAACCGTGGTCGATCTGATCTCCGCCCGTCCCATTCACCTGGCGATTGTCGAAGGCATCAAGACGATGACCGGTGGTGAGGGCCCGTGGATTCGCGAAGACCTGAAGCCCGCAGCTCCCGGCGTGATCGTGGCCGGCACCAACCCGGTCAGCACGGATGCGGTCTCCATGGCGGTAATGGGCTTCGATCCGATGGCGGTTCGCGGCACGCCGCCATTCGAAGTCTGCGACAGCACGCTGAAACTGGCGGAAGATGTGGGACTGGGCACCCGCGATCTCAGCCGAATCGAGGTCATCGGGACTCCGATCCACGACGTCCGTTTCGACTTCGCCGCCATTCGCAAGGCCCGCCGCGCCGGGCCTCCACCGCGGATGGGCATCCGGGGTTGACCTTCGCCCTGCCGGCGGGTTGACGCGTCAAAACGTAAACCGGATCTGCGATTCCAGCCGCCGGTTGTTCGCGTTTTCGTAGAACCCCTCGCCGTTGGGTCCGCCCGCGACCTGGTTGGCGAAGCCGAAATACGGCGATGTGATGTTGCCGGCAATCGGCCCCGGGTTGGTGTGGTTCAGCAGATTTCGAATCGACATTCCAATGCTCAAATTGTATCGGTGGGTCGTCGTGGGTGTGCCGATGACGCCGCGCAGTCCGCCACCCGAAGCCGGCGCCGCGAGGGCCACTCCTCCGCCCGAAGGCTGGCGTTGCTCTTCATGCGAGCCTTCGCGCGAAGCGCCGAATCCGATGGTCTTGGCGATCCTCAGGTTCATCGAGATCTGTCCGGGACCGCGCCCGTAATTGCGGGGCAGCAGCCGTTCCCCGGCGGTTGGATCGGGGTCGAGCAAGCCGTACGCGGTCGCGATCAAGCCCGGTTTCGCCGCGCCGGTTGCAATCCCGGGCCGCCCGTTGAATAAGGTCGTGCCGTAAAGATCGCTTCCCGCCGTGATATCGAACGGCGCACCCGTTTGCGCCACGAAGAACGGGCTGACCCGCACGTTCCCTTTCAGGTTGATCGACCCCCCGGCCGTCACCCTGTGCCGCACGTCCGTGGCGGCGTGCGAATACTCACCCTCGAAATTGTAAGGATCCGCCGGAAACGTGCCGATGCCGTCCGTGTTGCTCATGGCGCGGTTCAGCACGTAGAAACCGAACAGCGAGAAGCCTGCATTCAACTTCGCATTGACATTGGCGATCAGTTGGTTCTGATTGTAGATTCCCGAAGACTCCATCAGGAACACGGCGCCCGGCCCGCCCAGCGGGAACACTCCGCTGCCCTGTACGGCGGGATTGTATGTTCCGGGCAATGGCGCATTGATGTCTTCGGAGCGGAGCAGGTGCAGCCCGTGGGAGTTCGTATAGGTCACGGCCAGCGTGGTGTTCGCCGGCAACTGGCGCTCCAGCGTGACGGCGGACTGTACTATGTACGGAGCGCGCATGGTGGAGCTTACTTTCTCGACGACCTGTGTGGACTGGAAACCAGCCAGCGAAGCCACCGCCGGGATATTCGGGAAGAAATCCGGATTGGCGACAACGTACTGGCGCTGCACGGTCCCATTGAACCGATCCGCCGCCAGCGTGTTCGCCAGCGGAAAGCGGTCGTAGAACGCGCCGAAGCCGGCCCGCACAACCGTTTTGCTCCGCTTTCGGGCGCTCGCGCCCGGCGCCCATGCCACCGCCACGCGCGGAGCGAAATCGCGCCAGTCGTGGATGTTGCTCTGCGTCTCGTAGCGCATCCCCAGACTCAACGTGACATTGGGACGAACCCGCCATTCATCGCCGGCGAAGACCCCCACGTCCATCTGGCTGACGGAAAGTTCCGCGGTCCCCGCGTCGATACTGAACTGCGTCGCGCCTCCGCCCAGCGCGCGGATTTGCGCCGCGGAGTAACCGAGTTGCTCAAACTGGAGCGTCCGCTGGTACCGCTCGATCGATGTGATTGTCGCTTCTCCCGAAGCGTCCGCTACACCGCCGCCGAACGTGAACGTGCCATTGAAATTCTGTGGCGACACGCTGTCGTCCATTTGCTCGCGCACTCGGATGCCGAACCGCACCGAGTGTCTCCCGCGGACCATCGACGTGTAATTCTGAAACTCGAAGCTGTTCTGTGTGTCGAACGTGCGCCCGTTGGTCGAGCCTCCGCCGTTGAACGACCCCAGCACCTGGATCGTCGGGTCCAGGCTGTTCGCGATCGCCTGGGTCGCGCTGCGATAGTACTGGAAGCGCGTCTCGTTGATGCTCGTGCCCAGCACCACCGTGTCCGCGGCCTGCACGGTCTGGTTGGTGAACTGCGAGTGATAGCCGCGGGAGATCAGGTCGAAGCCGCCGATCCCGGCGTCCTGCACGTCGGAGTGAGTGATGCCGTACCGGAACATCAGCGTGTTCCGGTCGTTCAGCTGGTAGTCCGCTCGCGGGCTGACCTTGGTATAGCGCCCCGGCACGCTCAAGATTCCGGCGAAAGGCTCGATCGCGAGGGTCTGCGGATTCACAGTCACGGCGTTGGTAATCGTGCCGTTGTCCACCATGTTGCGCTGCGCATCGAGCGTGAACGACGACTTCCTGGTGATCGGTCCGCCGGCGTTGCCTTCAAACTCGTTCAGCAGGAACGAAGCCTTCTCCGGCGCGTAGGGATTTCGCGAATTCCAGAACTGGTTCGCAAAGTTCCAGTTGGCCTCCGCGCGGTACTTGTCCGAACCCGGCTTGGTAAAGATCTCGATCTTTCCGTAACCCAGCTTGTCGTATTCCGGCGAAAACGGATTCTGGTTGATGCGGATCTCGCGAATGGATTCCTTGGGCGGCAACTCTCCCCCGCTGAATCCATCAATGAAGATGGACCCGCCGTTGGGGCCCGCCGATGGCCCGGCCAGCGCCTGCAAGTCCGCGGCAAGGTCGTTCGGATCGTCCGAAAGAGCCTGCAAGTCTTCGCCGCGCAATATCACCGCGCTCGCGTTGTTGGCGGAATCGGTGCTGACCGCGGGCGCGCCGTTCTCGTCCACCGTCACTTTCTCCAGCGTGGACGCCACCTTCAGCACGAGATTCAGCGCCAGCGGTTCGCCCTTCAGCGCAACCTTCGCCGCCTGAGGCAATGCCAGGTTCGGCGCGGAGGCCTGGACCGTGTAATTCCCAGGCGCCAGTTCCGCGAAAGCGTATAAGCCGCTGTTGTCCGCCGAAGTGGTCTTGACCACGCCCCCTGGGCCGGACACCACGACTTTGGCGCCAGGGAGCACGCCCCCGCTCTCATCGGTGACCTGACCTCTAAGCGTCGCGGTCTGCGCGAAAAGCGAAGGCCACCAGCAAGCAGCCAGCAGAAGAAAGGAGATTCGATTCATTGCGGATCGCCCCAGCCTCTCACCTCAGCAGATCTTCGAGCTGAATCTTTGTGTCGGTCCGCGCATCGCGATACTTCACGATCACCGGCGTGTAGACCGAGATTCCCCACTCCTTGCCCGGACCGCTGGTGACGGCGCGGGCGCCCGCCACGATCACGGCCTCTTCGGGAATCACCAGCGGGTCGTCGTCCGTGGCGCGGTGTACCGTGTGGCGCACCAGGTCGTAGACCGGCGTCGAGCGATTCAAAATGGTCCCAGTTCCCAGCACCGCGCGGCGCTTCACCACGGTGCCTTCGTAGATCCCGCAGTTGCCGCCCACCAGCACATCGTCCTCCACGATCACCGGCATCGCGCCGATGGGCTCCAGCACACCGCCGATCTGGCTTGCCGCCGAGATGTGGCAGTTCTTGCCGACCTGCGCGCAACTCCCCACCAGCGCATGCGAGTCCACCATCGTTCCATCGTCCACGTACGAGCCGGCGTTGATGTACATGGGCGGCATGCACGTGACGCCCTTGCCGATATAGCAGCCGTCGCGAATGCTCGAGCCGCCCGGCACGATGCGCACGCCGCTTGCGGCGGTGAACTGCTTTACCGGGTACGTCGATTTGTCGAAGAACGGCTGGCGCGTGGAATCCACCGACATGTCCACGATCCCGCCCATGCGGAACCCCAGCAGGATGCCCTTTTTCACCCACGCGTTCACCCGCCATCCGGTGCGCGCCGATGCGTCCGGCTCCGCGGCGCGCACGCGCCCCGCGTTCAGTGCATTCCGGAAAGCGGCGAAGAGCTGAAAGTGCTCGTCGTCGTAGGTCGCGGGCCGGTCGTGGTACAGCCGCTCGATTTCAGCCTGCAACCGGCACCTTCCCCATCAGCCCGACCGTCTCCAGGACCTTCGCGATCCTGGCCAGGTTGTCGGTGCCCGGCGGGCACATCGGCAGGCGCATCGTGGGATCGAGCAGGCCCATCAGTCCCATCGCCGCTTTCACCGGAATCGGATTCGACTCCACGAAGTTCACGTTCATCAGCGGCAGAAACCGCCGCTGGATCTCGCGGGCGCCTTCGAAATCGCCCCGCAGGCACGCCTGCGCCAGTTGCGTCATCTCCCCGGGGATCTCGTTCGAGACCACCGAAATCACCCCGCGGCCGCCCAGCGCCATCAGCGGGATGGTAACGGCGTCGTCGCCCGACAGCACCGTGAAACTCCGCGGAACCTCGTGCAGCACGTTGGCCATCTGCGCGATATTGCCCGACGCTTCCTTCACGCCGGCGATGTTTTCGATCCGCGCCAGCCTCGCCAGCGTGCCCGGCTCCACGTTCACTCCCGTGCGGCCCTGCACGCTGTACACGATGATCGGAATCCGGATGGCGCGGGCGATCGCCTCGTAGTGTTGCACCAGGCCCTGCTGCGTAGGCTTGTTGTAATAAGGCGTCACCGAAAGGATGCCGTCCACGCCCCGAAGTTCCAGCTCGCGCGCCAGTTCGAGGACCTCGGCGGTGTTGTAGCCGCCCGCGCCCCCCAGCACCGGAACCTTGCCCTTGGCTTCGTCCAGAGTGATTTCGACCACGCGCAGATGCTCCGCGCGGGTCAGCGTGGGGCTCTCGCCCGTGGTGCCGCAGGGAACCAGAAAGTTGATGCCCGCTTCGATCTGGCGCCGCACCAGGCGGCGCAGGGTCGCTTCGTCGAGCGATCCGGCGCGATCGAACGGAGTTATCAGCGCGGTGCCGCATCCTGTGAACATGTGCCACCTCCGAACTCAAAGAATCCTGTCTTGCCTGCCACCCATTGCGCGGCCTTCAAAGCGCCGCGCGCGAACCCTTCGCGATTGCGCGCCGTGTGGCGCAGCGTGATCGTGTCGGCCGCGGAATCGAATCCGATCTCGTGCGTGCCCGGGTGCGCCCCGGCACGGCTCGAGCCCACGTCGATCGGCCGCGCGAAGCCCGCCTGCTTCATACTCTCCACCAGCTTCAGCAGCGTGCCCGAGGGCGCGTCCTTCTTGGTGGAGTGATGGATCTCCCAGGCCCACGCGCCGTACTCCGGTTCCGCGGCCAGCAGCCGCGCGGCCTCCGCCACCAGCCGGAAAAACGCGTTCACCCCGATGGAAAAGTTGGGGCTCCACACCAGCCCGATGCCGCCTTTCTCCACCGCGGCCTTCACCGCGTCCACGTGCTCCAGCCAGCCAGTGGTGCCGATCACCATGCTGACGCCCAACGCCGCGATGCCCTCCACGTTGCGCGGCACCGCCGGCGGAATCGAAAAATCGATCGCCACATCGATGCCGCGAAAATTCTCCGCCGTGATGCCCTCGAATCCGGCGTTGTTGAATTCATCGAGCTTGAGCGCCACCTCGAAGCCGTACTGCGGAGCGAACTGCTCGATGAGCCGCCCCATCTTGCCGTAGCCCACGATGGCCAGCCGCCGCGTCTCAGGCATGCACGGCCTCGTTGCGTTCGAAGACGTTGGAGTCCAGCTCGGCGAAGAGTTCCTCGTGCAGCGCCGCTACGGTGCGTTTCAGATCTTTCTCGGCCACCACGAAGCTGAGATTCAGCAGCGAAGCGCCCTGCGAAATCATCCGTATGTTGATGCCGTCGAGCACGTTGAACACCCGCCGCGCCACGCCCGGCGTGAAGCGGATGTTCTCCCCCACCAGGCACACGATCACGTTGCCGTGCTCCACGCTCGCTTCCGAGAACTGCCGGATGTCGGCCAATATGGATTCGAGACGGTCGGTGCTGTCGATGGTCAGCGAGACGCTTACCTCGGACGTCGATACCATGTCCACCGGCGTTTCGTGACGGTCGAACACCTCGAAAATGCGCCGCAGAAAACCGTGCGCCATCAGCATGCGCGTGGAGTGAATGTTGATCAGCGTGATCTTCCGCTTGCAGGCGATCGACTTCACCACGTTCTCGCAGGTCACCGTCTCCGCGATGATGCGCGTGCCCGGAACGTCGGGCCGCCGCGAATTCAAGATGAGCACCGGGATGTTCCGCTCGATGGCCGGCACCACCGTCGCCGGATGCAGCACCTTGGCGCCGAAATAGGCCAGCTCGGCGGCTTCGGCAAAGGAGATGGTCTTCACGCGATGCCCGCCGGCAAGTATGGTCGGATCGGCCGTGAGCATGCCATCCACGTCCGTCCAGATCTGGATCTCCTCCGCGCCGATGCCCGCGCCCACGATCGACGCGGTGAAATCGCTTCCCCCGCGGCCCAGCGTGGAAGTTACGCCGTCTTCCGTCGCGCCGATGAACCCGCCCATCACCACCACGCTTTCGCGCGCCATCGCGGGCACCGTGGCGGCCAGCCGCGCGTAGGTCTCCGTAAGAATGGGAGCGGCCTGCGTGTGCCGCTTGTCGGTGACGATGAACCGGCGCGCATCGAGGTGCTCCGCCTTCATCCCGAAGTGGCGGAACGCCAGCGTGACGATGAAGCTCGAAAGCCGCTCGCCGTAGCTCGAGATGGCGTCAATCGATCGCGGCGTCAGCTCGCCCAGCACGGCGAGCCCTTTCACCAGCTCGGTGAGCTCCTGAAAGTGCTCGTCGAGCGTGCTGTCCAGCTCCGCGCGGTCGGCCAGCGGAACCACTTGCCGCGCCTCGCGCGAATGAAAATCGCGCAGGTCGTGGAGTTGCGGAATGTACTCCTCGCGCTTGCCGGCAATCGCCGCCGCCGCGATCGCCAGCAGCTTGTTGGTCGTCTTGCCCATGGCCGAGACCACCACTACCGGCCTCCGCTCCTCGCGCGCTTTCACGATGCCCGCGACACGCTCGATGGCGGCGGCCGACTCCACCGACGAGCCGCCGAACTTCATCACGATCATCAGTCGAGCATCCCTTCCGAATGCATCAGCTCGGCATTCAGCACCGCCGCGCCCGCGGCCCCGCGGACCGTATTGTGGCCCATCGCTACGAATTTGTAATCCAGCGCCGGACACGGTCGCAGGCGGCCCACGAACGCCGCCATCCCCCGCTCGCGCTCCGCGTCCTTGCGCGGCTGCGGCCGGTTGTTCTCCTGCATGTAAATCACGGGACGCGGCGGCGCGCTCGGAAGCTGCCGCTGCTGCGGAACGCTGGTGTACGTTTCGAATGCATGGCGCAAGTCGGCCTCGGCGGGCTTCGAAGAAAACTCCACCGACACCGTCACCGTGTGCCCGTCCACCACCGCCACCCGATTGCAGTGCGCGCTCACCTTCGCGGCAAGCGGTTCGATGTGATCTCCGCGGAATTCGCCCAGGATCTTCTGCGTCTCCTGCTGCATCTTCTCTTCTTCGCCGCCGATGAACGGAATCACGTTCCCCACGATGTCCATGGAAGCCACGCCCGGGTAACCCGCGCCGGAAATCGCTTGCAGCGTGGTGACCACCATCCGGGTGATGCCGAACTGTTTCAGCGGCGCAAGCCCCATCGTCAGGACGATCGTCGAGCAGTTCGGATTGGTCACGATCTGTCCCTTCCACCCGCGCGCGCGCTGCTGCCCCGGGATGAGCTTCAGGTGGTCCGGGTTGATCTCGGGGACCAGCAGCGGCACGTCCCGCTCCATGCGGTGGTTTCGCGAATTGGAGACCACCACGTGCCCCGCCTGCGCGAACGCCCGCTCGATTTCCGTCGCCACCGACGCGTCCATCGCCGAAAACAGCAGCCGCGGCGCGTTGCCCGGCACGCACTCGTCCACCGTCATATCCGCCACCGACTCCGGAGCGCCGCCGCCCAGGTGCCACGTCATGGCCTCGCGGTACTTCTTGCCGGCGGACCGGTCGCTTGCCCCCAGCCATTTCAGGTCGAACCACGGATGGCCGCCGAGAAACTTCACGAAATGCTGCCCCACCATTCCGGTGGCGCCTAAGATGCCGACTTCAATTCGCGTTTGCATAAATTCCTTACCATGCGTTGATATATGGAAACCGCTTCCAGTAATTCCGCTTTCGGCACGCGCTCCTCCAGCGTGTGAGCCACGTGGATGGACCCCGGCCCGATCAGGAACGGCTCGCCCCACTGCCCGCCGAACGCCGGGATATCGGTAGTGTACGCCACCACCGTGGTCTCGATGCCGTCGAACGAATTGAGGCGCAGCGCCGGAATCTCGATCACCTCGCGCAGCTCCGCGCGTCCTTCGGCTGCGTGCTCCAGCGCCCGCTTGGTGTCGCTCGAATCGCCCACCAGCCGGATCATGATGTCCGCCCGCGCTTCGTCGGCGATCACGTTGGGCGCGCGGCCGCCGGACAGGGTGCCGATGTTCAAGGTGCTCGGTCCCAGCAGCGGATCCACGGGCAGTTCGATGCGCCGCATGTCGGCCAGCACTTCGATCAGCTTGTGGATCGCCGAATCGCCCAGCTCGGGATAGGCCGAGTGCGCCATCCTGCCCGTAGCCGCCACCTCGTAACGCAGCGCGCCCTTGGAGCCAAGGGCCAGCAGGTTCCCCGTGGGCTCGCCGTTGATGATGTAGCTCGACCCGCGCGGAAGTTGCGCGGCGCGATAGGCCCCTGCGCTGTTGCGCTCCTCGCCCACCACGAACAGCAGTCCGAAATCGCGCTCGCCGGCCTCCAGCATTCGCTCGGCGGCGGTGATCATGCACGCGATGATGCCCTTCGTGTCGCAGGCGCCGCGTCCCCAGACGTGCTCGTCGTCCTCGCGCGAGATGAAGAACGGCGGTACGGTGTCCATGTGGGTGGAGAGTGTGACCGTCAGGCGCTTGCCCCACTGTGCGAACACGTTGAAGCGCCGGGGTTCGACGTCCATGCGCTCGACCTGCCCGCCGAACCGGCGCGCCAGCGAGGACAGGTGCTCGAATAGGAAAGTGCCCACTCCTTCCTCGTTATTGGTGATCGATTCGATATCGATCAGCGCGCGTGTGAGTTCGAAGACGTTCATACCATCGAGCCGGCCAGGGGAGGGATCGGAATCAGGGGAAAGATACGCCTGGACTGCCAGCGCACCCTCATTCCCGATAGCGCTCCACCCGCCTGAGAAACGGATGACAGTGAGCCGGTGTTAGCCTGACTCCCCAACCGAAAAGGAACTGAGCTTCCCCCCTCCGATTTCGGCGGAACAACCCACGGCCCCTTTCACCCGAACCTCCGAAGCCCATCGGAACCCCGGTCCGGCTACTGATGGCCGCCGCACCTCTACCGCGAATTTTCAGAATACCACAGCGGCGCCGGCGGTCTTGCGGCCGCTGGACGAGGCCGCAAGCGCCATGCGGTGCCGGAAAAACTTGCCGCGCGGCAGGTTGGGGACGATCGCGCCGCTACGTCAGCGGAATCGGCAGGCAGCCCGAAGGCGTGGCCTGCGCCGGCAGGCTCAGAGTGCGCGTCCAGGCATCCGCAATGTCCGGAGGGAACGTCTGGATCAGTTGGTCCATGCGTGCCCGGATATTCGCAACGGTCGATGGATTCCTGTCGCTGCGATCGTGGCTTTCGTCGGGATCGGCGACTACGTCGTATAGTTCCGGGCTGGTCAACGGCAGGTTCCACAGTCCGCACGCCGGCACCGGAGAAAACGCCGGCGCATTAAAACGGGTGACGTGCAGTTTCCAGTTGCCCAGTCGGGCACACTGCAAGTAGACATCGTTGAAATACAGGAAAGCCTCGCGCGGCAGGTCACTCTGCCGGCCGGTGAGGATCGGCCCGATGTCGATTCCGTCCAGGGGCAGCGCGGGCGGCGGCGCGCCCGTCAAGCCGGCGATCGTAGGAACCATGTCCAGGCTGCTGGCAAAGCTGGAGAGCACCTGGCCTCTCGGAATGTAACCGGGGAATCGCGCCACAAACGGTATGCGCATGCCGCCCTCCCAGGTCTCGCCCTTGCGGCCGCGCAGCCCGCCCGCGCTCCCCTGGTACCACGGACCGTGATCGCTCGAGAAAACCACCAGCGTGTTGGAATCGAGTCCGTTGGCCTGGAGGGACTGCAAAACCTGCCCCACGCTCCAATCGATCTCCTGCACCACGTCGCCGTATAAACCCTGAAACGACCGCCCCTGGAACGCTTGCGACGCCGCCAGCGGAATGTGTGGAAACGAGTGTGCCAGGTACAGAAAAAACGGAGAGCCCTTCGACCGCGCGATGAAGTCCGTGGCCCATCCGGTGTAGCGGAAAGTCAGATCGTCCAGGTTCGCCGGCTGTTGCATGATGTCCGTGTTGTGCATCAGCGGGCGGGTGCCCTGGTCGATGCTGTAAGGGATTCCCCAGAACTCGTCGAAGCCGTGGTTGGTGGGCAGGTATTGCGGCAACGAGCCGAGGTGCCATTTACCGACGCACATAGTGGCGTAGCTGGCGCCCTTCAACATCTGGGCGGCGGTGGTCTCGGAATCGGGCAAGCCCGCGGGATCGTTGACGTCCAAAACGCGCGGGATCCCCATGCGCGTAGGGTACCGGCCCGTCATCCACGCGGCGCGCGACGGCGAACACACCGGGCTCGCTGAGGAAAACTGTGTGAACCGCACGCCCTCGCTCGCCATCTGGTCAATATTCGGAGTCGAGATGCCCGATCCGTAACAACTCAGATCGCCGTAGCCGAGGTCATCGCAAACGATCAGGACTATGTTTGGCTGGTGCGGCGCGGCGCGGGCGGTGAGCGCGGCAGTCGCTGCTACGCCAACGGCGGATTTCAAAAAAGTCCGCCGACCAGTGATTCTGTTCCCTAACTCCATTGACCTTTCGGCTCTGGTAGGGTGTTTCCCTACTCTTTCCGTCGAGGTTCACTTTAGCACATAACAAACGTTGAAAATCACTTCAATTGCATGAGAGGGCCATTTTTGAATGTAAACAAATAGTCCGCTTTGGACAGCTCAAGGGGAGTCATGGGCGTTTTGCGCAGCAGTTTGATGTTCAGACTATGATCGCGGAACCACAGCTCGGCGATTTGCGCCATGTCGAAAGCGTCAAAGGGATCGTCCAAAAACACCACCGTACTGTGGGGCTTCACGTGGGGATTGAGCTGCCGGAGTTGTCCCATGACCAGCCACGTCAACTCGCCCAGGCTCTCCATGGAGGATTTGACGTACAGTCGCTTGGCGCAGTCGTTCTGCCATCCCCACAGCGCCACGCCCAACACACACAGGGCAGCGAAACAGTTGCGGTCTCCGAACCGCCGGAAAGCCCTTTCTCTGGCGAGAAAGCGCGCACCGGTGTGCACCACGTCTAGGAAGACCACGGGCGCGAACACGGCCAGGCAGGAAAACGGGATGGCCAGGCACGCCCCCCGCCGCCCCGCCAGAACCGAGAGGGGCATCGGAGTGACCAGCCAGAATACCCAGCAGAACCGCAGGATCGGACGGTCGCGCCGCCAAGCCAGGTAAGTTAATACGAACCAAATCGTCAGCACCGCTCCCCATGCGAAATCATTTCCACTACCCTGCTCGAAGAGATCGCTGTAAGCATGCGAATAGAACTCCATGAACCGGGCAAACGAGAGTGCCGGCTTGTAGCCCGGTTGCACCACCAGGGCATTCGGTCGCAAAAGAGATCCGTAGAGGAACGCCAGATCGAGGACCGCTCCCAGCAGAATTACGCGCCCCGGTCCGGACAACCATTCAGCTACCCCGCGACCGCTCCACGAAGGCTTGTGGTAGAACCACTCGTAAGCCAGCAGGGCGACAGGCAGCGTGATTGCCATCTCTTTGGAGTTTAGGGCACAGAGGTAAAGTCCCAAGTGTACGGCGGCTTCGCGCGGGTCGAGCAGCCGGCCGCTCCCTCGGATCCGCGCGTAGTAGACGAAAGCCGCCAGGTAGAAGAAACAGCACAGGACATCGAAGACGAACGCTGTATCGTAGTACAGCATATGCAGCCCGGCGTGATAGCAGACGATCAGTGAGGCCAGGCAGGCCGCCAACTCCCCGGCCCACAGGACTCGGGCGAGACGGTATACCAGGTACACGTTGGCCAGCAGCACCAGCAGGACGACTGCGTGGTAGGGAACCGGGTTCAAGCCGAAGAAATGCAGCATCCCCCGATAGAACAGGCCGGCCATGGGCCGGTAGGGTCCTCGCCACGGCATGAACTGCAAAAGCAGCAATTGACCCGGCTTGATATTCCAGTAGTAGTCCAGGTTCATGATGTCGTCGGGCGCGAAGTGGACCAGCAGGGCGTCCCAGGAGAAGTAGCCGAACCAGGCGAGAAGGAACGCGACAGCCGCGGGCTGCCGCCAGCGGGCGGCAGCCGGCGAGAGCGATCTGACGGTCGTGGATGTCAAGCGAATCTCAATCCGTGACGTCCTTCCGGTCCAACTGCAGTCGGCCGGTGAAACGCCTGGCGGTGAGCCCGAGGTCACTGAAGTTTTCGCCGATGGCCACCTGCGCGGGCGCCGCGATCAACATGCCGACGGTGTGCGCGATGACCTCCTCTCCGTTTACCGTGGTGGCCAGTTTGTGCGTCTGCGGATTGTAAACCAGCCGGAATGAGACCGGCTTGGCCCCCGGATCGGGCATCTCGTAAGTCAGCTTGGAATCGTCCGACTGCGACACCAGCCGAAGCGTTCCTCCCGCGCGCTCGGCATAAAGGAAGTACTGGAAATGGGACTGCCCGATGGTGATCAGCGGCTCGCGAAAACCCGCCGGTTCGGGGATGAACCTGGCGGTTAAGCTGACCGCAATAGCGGGATCGATGGCGCGGCGATACTCCCGGAAGGGGCTGAACCACCGCGCCATCCGCACGTAGCTGGCGGGCCGATTCTTTAGAATGTCGTCGTACGGCCCGGCGATGCCGAGTGCCAAATTGGCGACGGCGCTGTAGCCGACTACGAGTGCCAGAACCGCGCTCAGCGCGCCCCGTCGAAAACCTGCCGCCGACGAAATGTGGATGCCGAGGTTCGCGGTGGCGGCCCAGACGGCGAGCGGAAGAAAATCGACCTCGTAGCGGTGTGTCGCCAGGTGCGTCGCCATCAGGAACAGCAGGACCGCGGCCGAACCGGCGGTGGCGATCCAGAGTATCGTCCGCGCCTCGGCCGGAGAGGCCTGTTTCGAGTGACTGCCAAGCCGTTGCGTGGAGGGAACCAGCAGCGCGGCTACCAGGAACGGCGAAATCCACAGCGCCCCTGCCGTGGGCTCGACGAAATACTCGGGCGGCAGCGGGTGGCGCTCGGCCGAATCGAACGGGAACCGGAACACCATTCGCATCCACGGAAACACGGGGCTCAATTGGGGCCGCGAGAGCAGCATGAAGTATGCCCCCGGAGTCAGGTTGCGCGCTCCTGGCTCGATCCGGTTCTGGCCCCTTCCGGCAAGCTGGTACCGAAAGCCGAACTCGAAGGGATCGCCGAAGCGGCCGTAGTTGTACCCCGCCACTGCCGCGCCTACCAGACTCCAGGCCGCGGCGAAAGCCAATACTCGGCGGGGGCGCAGGGCCGTGAGGCCGGCGGCTGCGATGACGCCAATCAGAACCAGGTGTGGCCGGCTGGCCACCGCGAGGCCGAACATCAGACCGGAGGCAGCGAACCAGTACGGCGCGCGGCGCGATCGCATACCCCACGCCAGGCAGAACACGGCCGCCGAAGTGCAGAAGTACCCGCCGGCGATTGCCACCTCGTAGACGGCGACGCGGTTCAGCAGGTACGGCACTCCCTGGCAGACTCCCAGCGCCAGCACCAGCAGCGACAACACGAACCAGCCCGGCCGCGCCGCCGCAAGATCCAAAACCCGGAGCAGGGCCCCGCAAGAAAACAGGAAGCCGCCCGAAGCCAGTAGAAACATCCCGAAATTCTCGGGCAGGTCGTGGCCCGTCATCAACCGCCACGGGGTGAAGAGCAGCACCGCGGGCGCGGCGCCGAAGTAGAGGTAGTAGCGCCCTCCGTAGAGCGCCATGTCATGCCACTTGAGCGACGCGTCCACCGCGGGATCCCACGGATCCGGCTGGGCCAGCAACTGCGGCGACGGCTGAATCGGAAGGTAGAAATGCCCGCCCGCCAGCGCCCGGCCCAGCAGGTCGTAGTACCCGAAAAGATCGTACCCCCATTCGAACTTGCTGCCTGCCGCGCGGACCGCCCAGAGATCGTAGGCGCCCACCAGGACCGCGAGCAGCGCCGCCGCCCACCAGCTTTTCCACTTCGCCCGGTCAGTCAATGACTTTCATTGTATCGGCGGCGTGTACAGGTCGTTCAGCCGGAAGCTGCGATATTCCTGCGCGTAGATCTCGATTCCCCAGTCGATCTGTCCGTTGGCGTTCACCTCCAACGCCTGCGAGAAGCGGCTGAAAGGCGAAGCAGGGTCCACGATGAAGCCGGCGTCGAAATGGTAATCGCCGTTGGACAACTGCTGGGCCGTTCCCAGCGCTGAGGAGTTCACCCCCAGGTCGGTGTTCAACACCAGCGTGGCCAACCGGTCAGCCTCGTCGATTTGAAGGACTTGCCCGCGGCTGTCCCCCATCTGATTGTTGGCGGCAATCCGCGTGTTGCCGTTGTCGAATACCAGCAGGGTGGTGTTGTCGGCCGCAAAGTGAGGGCCGTGCTGGTGTGAGAACCAGGGGCTCGGGTCCGGCGAGTTGATCAGGAAATCGCCGTCCTGTCCAAGACGCCAGAGTATGTCTCCACTCCCGGTCCCGTTGGCGAAGTCGATCTTCACCAGCCAGTCCTGATGGCGGGTGGAGTACAGGATGTTGCCATCCGGAGTGAACTGGAGCGCGTTGCCGTGCAGCCAGTCGTTGGCCGTTGCGGCCTGGTAAAAGACCGAGCACGCCAGCGTCGTCGGGTAGGTGCACGCCTCGCCCAGAATGGCCGCCCGGTGCGGATCCAGATGGTCAAAAGCGTCCCACGCCCAGACCACCTGGAGGTTCGGGTCGAGCACGACAATGGTATCGCCCAACACATCCACCGCGCCAGGCCCTTGGACGCCGGTCAGTATCCTTTCCGAGCCCGCCAGCACCAGGTATCCCCCGTCCGCCAACCGTATGGCTTCGTGGTGAAAGCAAGTGATGGGCTGCATGCCCATGGCGGCCAGTTGCTCGCCGACGCGCGCCGCATTGGTCTCGACGTAAGTCACTCCAGCGAGATCGAACTCGCGGAAGAATTGATGCGAGGGATCCTGCGTGCCGTCCTCCAGGATTCCCAGGAAGGTGCCGCCGGCCTGTATGCGAGTCAAATAGGAAAAGTCCGGCGGGGCATACCACACGATGTTTCCGTTCAGGTCGGTGGCGATGGAGTTCGAGCCGATCACGCTCTGCAGCAGGATTCCTTCGCTGGACTGCGCACCCGCCGCGGCGCCTGCCGTGCGGGGTGCTTGGAGAGGGATGCCGGGCGTGTTGATGGTCAGCAGCGGACCCGTGACCGCCGAGTTGCCGTCGTCCAGGGTGTGCTGCACCGTGTATTGCGCATTGGACCGCATGCCGGCCAGGTAGAAATTCATGCTGTGTGTCCCATCGCACTGCCGGTACGGCGTGTCCTGGGCAAAACCCTCCGGCGACTGGAACTCCACCCGCATCTGGCTTCCTGCCGCGCACGGCCCGGCGCTGTAGATGAAAACCAGAGGATGCCCGGTTGGGGTAATCACGGGTGTTCCGCTTGTGGCCAAGCTCGTCAGCTCGAACGGGACAACGGATTGCGCCATCTCGCCAGTGGTAAGATTCCTCACCGACACTTCGATTTCGTAGACGCCCTCGCCGTCAATCGAAGTCCAGGCGAGTGACGAGTTCGGACCGTAGTCCACGATGGTGCGAAAGCCCAGGTCCGGCGGAAAGGCCGAACGGCGGGCGATCTGGGGAGTGTGTGTACTGAGCCGGCTTCCCCCTAAACTAACGGCGCGTACGCCGAAACGGTACCACAGAGTACCGGAATTGGCGCCGGCCACCGTGGCGCTCCAGTTGATCAGCGTGCCCAACGGCGCGGGCAATGTCACGGAGGGGCTTATCGTTACCGACATCTGCGCCGATAACGGGATCGAAACGGCGGCCAGCAAGGCCAAGCCAAGGAACAACCGCGACTTCATCGGGTCAACCCCTTCTACAGCACAGTCTCCGTGCAACCTCCGCCGTTACATCCCACTTCTCCCATAAGCTCCTAGCAATTGATAGGCCATGTCACGCGCAACGCCTTCGTACCGCGGCTGGCGTTCATACACCTTTATAATGAACAAACTCCTGCCAGGGAATGGGGTTTCGGGGCCGCGCAAAAAACCCGTTGAAATGTCCCCATCGGCAAAACCCGTTCGGAAGAAACATCACATTTGCACTGCTAAACTGACGGTCAGTTTCTGGCCGCATCCCCAGACCAGTCACCCGCCACTTCCCAAAAACTTCTCTTCCTCTCAACGAGATACAGGACATTCACCTGAGATTATCTCGGTCCCCTGATGACGAAATCAGCGGAGTCTCCCGCTCACACGCAACTCCGATCAAGGTCTCCGAGGCCGCATGCAAAATACGCAGTCCGAGCGCCAAATGCGAATTTCGCGCCTCGAGCCGTGCCCACTCGCTACAGCGGGCGCTTGAACATGAAGGTGTACTGGTCAAACGGCTGGTTCTGGTCGTCAACGAACTGCTGCACGGCGAACGAGACCATCTCCCAGCCATCCTGGCCAAAGGAGTCGAGGTCTTTCTGAATCGTGTCCAAGTCCTGGTCCGAACGGTAGATCGTGTAACTCCATTTCATATAGAGTTATCATGCTTGAACCCGCGGGCGAACACAACAGACCTGCCAGAATCGAAACCAAACTCATGAATCCGATTCCCCGCTGCGGCCTGCCACGCCTATGCGCCGCCGCGAAAGTCTCCTCCGCCGCAACCATCTCCGTTTTTCCGATACACTAGACCCGAGGTTGGTCCATGAAGCATCTCATCCTTTTCTCCCTTTTGAGCGTTTCCCTCCCGATGGCGTTCCCCGCGGCGGGCACCGTGCACCTTCTCCAGAAGCCCGCCATGAACAAAACGGAGATCGTGTTCTCCTATGCCGGCGACCTGTGGACCGTGAGCCGCCAGGGCGGCGTGGCCACGCGGCTGACGGCGGGCTCGGGCGTGGAAAGCAACGCGGCATTCTCGCCGGATGGGAGCACCGTGGCATTCTCCGGCGAATACGACGGCAACACCGACGTCTTCATCGTGCCCGCCACCGGCGGCATCCCCAGGCGCATCACCTACCACCCCGACGCGGACCGCCTCGCCGGCTGGACGCCGGACGGCAAGCGCATCCTGTTCCGCTCCGGCCGCGAAGCCTACTCGCGGTACACCCAGCTTTTCACCGTGCCGTTGGAAGGCGGGCTTCCGGAACCCCTGCCGCTGCCCATGGCCTTCACGGGCTCCTACTCGCCCGACGGGAAGCGCATGGCGTATCAGCCGCTGGACGGCGGCCAGTTCTCCACCGACACCAACGCCTTCGTTTCCTGGAAGCGCTACCGCGGCGGACGCGCCAGTTATATTTCGATCGTCAACTTCGCCGACCTGAGCACGCAGAAGATTCCGCGCACCGACTCCAACGACTTCAGCCCCATGTGGATCGGCGACAAAGTCTACTTCCTGTCGGACCGCAACGGCCCGGTGACGCTCTTCCGCTACGATCCCCAGAGCCGGCAGGTGGCCAAGGTGCTCGAGAATTCCGGCAAGGATATCGTGAACGCCTCCGCGGGCCCCGGCGGCATCGTCTACGAACAGTTCGGGCAGATCCACATCTTCGATCTCGCGGCCGCGAAGGAGCGCGCCGTGCCCATCGAGATCGCCGCGGACCTCAGCGAGGTGCGGCCGCGCTTCCAGAACGTCTCGCGCGAGATCCGCGAGGCCCGCATTTCCCCCACCGGCGTGCGCGCCGTCTTCGAAGCGCACGGAGAGATCCTGACCGTCCCTGCGGAAAAGGGCGACATCCGCAACCTGACCCACACGCCCGGCGTGATGGAGCGGAACCCCGCGTGGTCGCCGGACGGCAAGTCCATCGCCTATTTCTCGGATGAATCGGGCGAGTACGCGCTGCACATCCAGCCCCAGGGCGGCGGCGCCGGGCAGAAGATCGCGCTGGCCGGCAAGTCGGCGTATTACTCCAACCCCGACTGGTCGCCCGACAGCAAGCACATCGCCTTCAACGACAACCAGCTCAACTTGTGGGACGTCGAGATCGCCTCCGGCAAGCTCACCAAGGTGGACACCGACTACATCAACGAGTGCTGCCTGGACTTCGCCTGGGCGCAGGACTCCAAGTGGATCGCCTACGCCAAATCGCTGCCCAACCGCTTCCGCGCCATCTCGATTTACTCGCTGGAGAGCGGGCAGAGCAAGCAGGTCACCGATGGGCTGAGCGACGCGCGTCACCCGGCGTTCGACCGCGACGGCCAATACCTCTACTTCATGGCCAGCACCAACTTCGGCCCCACCACCAGCGGCCTCGATATGACCAGCGACGAGCACGATGTCACCAGCAGCGTGTACCTGATCGTGCTGCCGAACAATGTGGCGTCACCGCTCGCGCCCGAGAGCGATGAAGAAAACGCGCCGCGTCCGGCGGCTGAATCCGCCGGCACCGGCGGAGGTGGCCGCGGCGGGCGCGGCGGCGGCGGTGGCGGAAACGCAGCGGCCGCTCCCGAAACTCCGCCCAAGCCGGTACACATCGATTTCGACAAGATCCAGCAGCGCATCATCGCGCTGCCCATACCGGCGCGCTCCTATACTGAGCTGACAGCCGGCAAAGCCGGACAGGTGTACGTCATGGAGGGCGCCGGCGGGCGCGGCCAGGGCTTCGGCGGCGGCGGCGCGACGCTCTCCAAGTTCGATCTCAAGACGCGCAAGGTGGACAAACTGGCCGATGGCGTCGGCACGTTCGACCTGTCGGCGAACGGCGAGAAGATGCTGCTGCGCCTGGGCGGCGGTGGCGGGCGTGGCGGCCGGGGCGCCGCGGCGGGCGCAACCGCGGGCCCGCAGTACGTCATCGTGTCCGCGTCGGCGGCCCTGAAGCCCGGCGAGGGCGCGCTCCGCGTGGCGGACATGGAAGTCAGTGTCGATCCCCTTGCCGAATGGAAGCAGATGTACCACGAGGTTTGGCGCATCGAGCGCAGCTACTTCTACGATCCGAACCTGCACGGCGTCAACGTGGCGGATGCCGAGAAGGAGTATGAAAAATATCTCGACTCGCTGGGCTCCCGCTCCGACCTGAACTACATCATCCACGACATGATCAGCGATATGACCGTGGGCCACCTGCGCGGCGGCGGCGGCAACATCCCGCAGGCCAGGGCCGTGCCCGGAGGACTGCTCGGCGCGGATTATGAAGTAGTCAACGGGCGGTATCGCTTCAGGCGTATCTACACCGGCGAAAGCTGGAATCCGCAGTTGCAGGCGCCGCTGGCCGCTCCCGGGCTCAACGTCGCGGCAGGCGATTACTTGCTGTCGGTCAACGGCCAGGAACTAACGGCGCAGGACGATGTCTCCCGCCTGCTCGAAAACACCGCGGGAAAGCACGTCACGCTGCGCATTGGCGCGGACGCTTCGGGCGCCAACGCGAGAGAGATCACCGTGCTCCCCGTGGCCAGCGAAACGCAGTTGCGGAACCAGGCCTGGATCGAAGCCAACCGGCGCAAGGTGGACGAGTTGAGCGGCGGCAAGCTGGCGTACGTCTACCTGCCCGACACGGCGCAGGGCGGCCTGACCAACTTCACCCGCTACTACTTCGCCCAGTCCGACAAGCAGGGCGCAGTCATCGACGAGCGCTTCAACAGCGGAGGCCAGGCGGCGGACTACATCATCGAAGTCATGAACCGGCCGCTGCAGGGCTTCTGGAGCCCGCGATACGGCGCGATCTATCGCACCCCGGCGGCCTCCATTTTCGGGCCGAAGGTAATGGTCATCAACGAATTCGCCGGCTCGGGCGGCGACATGATGCCGTGGATGTTCCGCTATAACAAGATCGGCACGCTGGTGGGCAAGCGGACCTGGGGCGGGCTGGTCGGCGTGGGCAACTACCCTCCGCTGATGGATGGCGGTAACGTCACCGCGCCCAGCTTCGGCTTCTTCAACGCGCAAGGCCAGTGGGATGTGGAGAACAAGGGCGTCGCGCCGGATGTGGAAGTGGAGATGGATCCGAAACTGGTGCGCGAAGGCCACGATCCGCAACTGGAGCGCGCCGTGGCGATCGCCCTCCAGCAGATGAAAGATCATCCGGCGCCGGAGCCGCACCGCCCCGCATACCCGAACTACAACCGGCCCGCCGGAGCCGCTACCGGCTCTGCGCCGGGTGGCCGCTGATCTCCGCTTCCATGCGGCGGAGGATGCCATCGGGTTCCCGGATGCCCAGTTCGGCAATCGCATCGGCGCGCTCCTGTGTGTCGGCCACGCCATAGATCCGCAGCTCGTCCGCGTTTCCCGACGGGCGGAAGTGGGCGATGTCGCCGTTGCTGAACGTGATCCGCACGCCGTCCGTGTAGTTCAGCCCGGCGATCGGCCCGAAGCCCAGCGACGGTGTGAAGAAGTGTTGTAACCGGTCGCGGGTGCTCGGGTCATCGCCCGAGAATTGTGCCACCAGCTTTAAGCCGGCCGCCCTCGGAAAGTTCTCGAGCAGGGCCGCCCGGCTGAACCGGTGGGGAAGGGAGTCGAAAAGTTGAATCAAGGAAAGCCCTCTGTCCTGGGCCGCGAACAGGACCGCCAGAATCGGCAGGATCGCGTCGCGGGTCGGGAGTTGCTTGAGAACCCTGCCGTTGCGCTCGATGTCCGATCCGGTCAGGAATCCGCCGTTGGCCTCCCAGCCGCAGATGGTCTTTCGTCCCTCGGCCCGGGCCTTCTCCATGCCCGCGATCACGTAAGGCGAACCGATTCGCGTCTTGGGTTGTACGATCCGCGCCAGGCAGCCCCGGTCGATGGCGTCGTTGCAACTGATCGGAACCACCACGGCGTCCGCGCCCAGGTACTCCGCCACGACCATCCCCACGAGGTCGCCGCCGAAGAACCTGACCTCCGCCGTGGCGGAGTCCACGCCCAGGATGAGCGGGCGGTCGCTGTCGCCGTCGGTCGAGACCACCGCGTCGATGCGGCCATGCTTCGCGGCGGCTTCGTCCGCCAGCGCCTGGATCGCCGCGAGTTGCGGCTTGTCGATGTTCTCGGTGTCGATGGGGATGAAGCCCTCGCTTCGGCCGCTCCGCAAGACCTCGGCGCCGAAGCGTTCCAGGATCGCCGCGAGCAGGTCGCGCCCCACGGCGGAATGCTGATAGACCAGGATGCGTTTGCCGGCCAGCGACGCGCCCTGGAAGAAGCTCGTGTATCGGTCCGCATAGACCGATTCGGCATCGCCCGCCTCGGGCGGCAAGTCGCGACGGCCCGACTTGAAGACGCCGCGCGGGTCGAACTGGGAGTCGGCAAAGAGCTGCCCATAGAGTTGTTTCCGAACGCGGCCGACCGCGATGTTGATCGGGGCTTCGTGCTCTTTCAACAACTCACCGCGGGACGTGTTCAACTTATAGCCGTTGCGGTTGAACGGAATGTGACTGCCGGTCACCATGATGCTGCCCCGGGAGTGTGAGAGGGCATAGTAAGTCAGCGCCGGAGTCGGGATCGCGCCCAGGTTGACCGGCCGCATGCCGGCATCGCGAACGGCGCGCTCCACGGCCTGGCAGATCTCTCCGTACCCCTGTTGTTCCGGCACGAAGGTGGTGGAGCTGGGGCGGAGATCGTGAGCGAAGTAGAACTCGTCCCCACGGACGATGCCGCCGTTCCCTGGCGGCAGCGATTGGAGGTATCGCAATTCGGCGAGTACGTTGATGTAAATTTCCAACTGTGTCAGGTGGACGACTTCACCCCGGCGTCCGCTGGTTCCGAATTTCAGCTCTTGCGGTTCGTAGATCAGGCGGGATTGGAGGGTGGCGGATTCAGGCATGCGTTTGCTCAGGTGTGGATTCTAGCACGCCCCGCGGGGGGGGTGCCGGCCGCGTTTTCGAGCCGGGGCCGTGATGCCCAACGTGAAAGTCGTTGCTACCAAAACCGACACTAACAGCCGCTTTGAAACCGTGTCCAACGCGGAAGGCAACACCGTATCGAGCCAGCAACTGTCACAGAACTTCCGTACCTTCCCGTCGCAGTTCAACAATCTGCGCGTCGACCACACCAACAACATCGATATCACTCTGACCAAGACCTTCACCGTTCACGAGCGGGTGAAGATCCAGGTCCGCGCCGAATCGTTCAACCTCTGCAACAAGCCGCTGTTCGCCGCCGCAACCCTGACGGCCACCAGCTCCAGCTTCGGAACCATTGGCAGCCAGACCAACAACCCGCGGTACATCCAGTTTGGACTCCGGCTCACGTTTTAGGTGAGGGCCGGCAGGAATCGGGATAGATAATTTCGATCCGTCCGATAAGAGAATCCGCTTTAGAGGCGCCGCAGGCTGCGTGATACTAGATCTGTGGAGCAGCATAGCAATCGAAGCTCCGGCGCTGCGGCCAAGGACCCAACCGGTGTCTGGAGAGCGATCGAAGAGGAATTCCGGGCGACTGGCCAGGCGGCGGGCGTCCAAACGGCGCTGACGCGCGCGAGAGATGCGATTGCCCGTGATTCCTACGCTGCGTCGATCGAACCGGCCCTTCCACAATCCGCCGCGATGCTGGCGGCGGGCGCTTACGGCCGGTCCGAGACGTTTCCTTATTCCGAGTTGGACATCATCATCCTTCTCGAATCCGAGCGGCAATCGGACGCTCTCAAGGAATTGCTGCCCGAGTTCGTCCGATTGCTTTGGGACGAGGGACTGCGCCTGAACTGCACGGCCCTCACGGTAGGTGGCTGCCTGGAGGCCGCCGAGCTGGGCAGGGAACCCGGATTCAGCCTGCTGGGTCGCCGGTTCCTGGCGGGCGACAGCGCGGTTTACGAAAAGCTCGATGGGAAGCTCACGGGGGCGCTGGCCACCCACGGCCAGGAGATGAGCCGGCGGCTTTGCGAGCTGGCCCGCGCGCGCCACGCCCGGTTTCAGAACACTCCTTACCACGCGGAGCCCGATGTCAAGGATGCCCCGGGCGGCCTCGAGGACGCGCGCCTCATCGACCGGCTCGCCATGCTGAGACCGGAACGCGAGGGAGGACGCGACGACCTGGGAGAAGCAGTCGCACTGGTCTCGGCGGCCCGCTGCTTTCTGCACTACCGCGCGGGATCGGACCGCAACATTCTGGATTTCGAAGCTCAGGAGGCCCTGGCCCGCCAGCCATTCGCCGGTGGCCAGCCAACCTCCGAGTGGATGCGCGAGTATTACCGATGCGCGCGCAGGATTTTCAACGGAGCGCGTCGCGCCATAGAGGGAAGCGAGAAGAGCCAGAGCTCACTGCTGGACAGCTTCCGCGAGTACCGCTCGCGACTCTCCAACCACGAGTTCACGGTTTCGCGCGAGCGATTGCTTTTGCGAAACCCGGCGCAACTGGCGAGCGACCCGGCGCTGGTGCTCCGGATGTTCGAGTTCGCCGGACGCCACGGTGTTCCGCCGGCCGCGGAAACCGAGCGGCGGCTGGAAGGGGCGCGGGATGCCTTCGCCGCCTGGTGCGCTCAGCCGCAACCTCTGTGGGCAGCGCTCAAGAGCGTCCTCGCGACGCCGCACGCCGCGATGGCGCTGCGGGCCATGGAGGCCAGCGGATTGCTGCGCGCGCTGTTTCCCGAATGGGGTGGCGTCGAACACCTGGTGGCGACGGACTCGGAGCGCCGCTACACCGCCGGCGAGGGGTCCCTGATGGCCATCGAACGCGTCACCGAATTGCGCTCGGCGGCTACCGCGGAGCGGCAGCGATTCTCGCAATTGCTCTCGGAAATCGATGACTCCACGCTCCTCCTGTTCGCGCTTCTCTTTCATGAGATCGGGCGGGTCGCGGCGGGCCGCGAGCGCGACGCCATGGCCCGCATTCAGATGCCGGCCGAAGCGCGGAGCACCGTCGAGTTCCTGATCGAGCGCCAGTCCGGCCTTGCCGAAGCGATCGGCGGCCGTGACATGGACGATCCCGCGACCGCGCGCCATCTGGCCGAGCGGGTGGGAACCATCGAGCGTCTGAAACTGCTTGCGGTGATGACCTGCGCCAGGATCTCCGCCGGCAGTATCGAGGCGAAAATCCCCTGGCGCCTGGAGCAGTTGTGGCGCGCGTACGATGTCACCCGGCATGAGCTGATGCGCGAACTGGAAACCGACCGCATTCAGCAGGTGCCCGGCGACCTGCCGGCAACCGCGGAGTTCATCAAGGGATTTCCGCGACGGTACCTGCGGGCACGCTCCTCCGCGGAGATCGAAGATCATCTTAAGCTTTTCGAGCAGAGCCGGCCCACCGGAGTGGCGGTGCGGCTGGACTCCATGGAAGGGGCTTATCGGTTTACGGTGGTGGCGCGGGACAAGCCGTCCCTGTTTGCATCGTTCGCCGGCGCGATTTCCAGTTTCGGACTGGACATCCTGAAGGCCGAAGCGTTTTCGAACGCCTCCGGAGTCATACTGGACACGTTCGTTTTCGCGGACCCGAAACGCATGCTCCAGCAGAATCCGACCGAAGCCGATCGGCTGAGCGACCTGATTCAGCGGATCGCCCTTGGCAAGACCGACGCCCAACGGCTGATTCGCGGCCGTGCACTGCCGGATTCCGGCAAGCGGACGGCACCATCCGAGGTGCAGTTCGATTCCGAAGCCTGCCCGACGGCGACGCTGGTGGAGATCGCAACCGACGACCGGCCGGGACTCCTCTACAGCCTGGCAACGGTCTTCTCCTCGAACGCCTGCAATATCGACGTGGTACTGGTCGACACCAAGGGTCACCGCGCCATCGATGTGTTCTATGTGGCGCATGAGGGGCGCAAGCTGTCGCCGGAGATGCAAACGAGGCTGAAGGATAGGCTTCTGGCCGCGTGTTAGCTTAAGGCGCCTGGGAAGAAACTAGCTTGCCGGTAGTGTGGGGCGTCAAATCACATTGAGGCCACGGACGCCGCTAGCCGCGCAGTCGCTCGGCTACGGCATCGGCAGCACGACGACCCTGGACGCGCAGGCCAATTCCGCCGCCAGGCGGAGCCGCATTTTTCCACGCCCGCATCATTTGCTCACGACGGCCTCGCCGGTGGTGATATCCAGGGTCCACGGCTTGGGCTCGGGAACCCACAGTTTGCCGCCGCCGATCTCCACCGGCATCCACAGGTATCGCGAGTCCCACTGGGTTCTCGGCTTCCAGATGTCGCCCATGAAAATGACAGTCGTTTTCTTCGAGCCCACCACCTTTAACAGCATGGTGGACTGCGAGCCGTACGTCTTCGTCTCGGGCGGAGCGATGTCGCGGAATTCCGACCACGGCCCTTCCAGGCTGGGCGCCGTGGCGTATTTGTTGGGATTAGCCGCCCACCCGGTGAGCGCGGACCCGATGGCATAATAAAGACCCTGGTAATGCACGATGGCGCCGCCTTCCATGTGCGCCGGAATGAGGCACATTTCCTTCTCGACCGAAAGATAATCGTCGGAGAGCCGCGCGATGCGGAATCCGAACGGGCGGTCCTCGAATACCAGGTAGGCCGTGCCGTCGTCGTCGATGAACTGCCCGATATCGCGGCTCTCGTGCCCCAGCGGACGGAAGCTCTTCAGGTATTGGTAGTCGCCATCCACCGTATCGCTGGTGGCGACCCCGACGCGCGCGATTTTGTAGGAGCCCTCCGCGGTGCGTCCATCGATGTGCATATACATCACGAATTTCTTGGTCTTCGCGTTGTAGAAGACCTTGGGGCGCTCTAAAACCCAACCCGGCCCGAAGTTCTCGGGGTCGGCAAGCTGGATCACCTGCCGGCGGAAAGTCCAGTGCGCCAGGTCCTTGGAGGAATAGCAGCCGACGTAGCGTTTCGCTGGATCGAGCCCCTGGCCGCGGTCCTCGCCAAACCAGTAGTACGTATCGCCCAACTTGAGGATTCCGCCGCCGTGCGCCTGGACATGGCGGCCGCGGTCATCGGGCCAGACCTCGCCGGGATTGATCGTCTGTGCCGGGGAGGCGCCCACCTGTGCAGAGGACGCTTTCGGGATTATGAAGCCGCAGAGCACGACGGCAACGGCCAGGACTAACGGATGTTTCATGTGAGCCTCGGAGATCAACAATGGTAACGCCGGGCGGGCAGTGGTATTCGAGCGTGTGGCTGTGATGACCGCTCCCTCACGGTCGAGCTTCTGCCAGCGGCTCGGCAACGGCGTTACTTGACGGACTCGGCTTCAGTGGGCGGTTCGGCGGATTTCCAGTAGTCGGCCTTCACTTCGGCTGTCGGTTTGCGAGCGCCGGAAAGGACGTTCCCTTCCAGGAAGATGCTCTTCAACTCGCCGGGTCCGGTGGAGAGAAAGACGCCCGTTCCCGGGAAGGCGCGGCTGGCGCGCACGATGGCCCCGGGAGTGCGGTCGAGGCGCACCACCGGAGAGTCCGCGCGGGGCACGCGCGTCGAGACATTGTCCAGTTCCAGTTCGTGCGAATCCCGCACCAGAAAGGCAGGTCCTGTTTCCGCGTCGATCCGCACATCGTGCAGTTCCAGGGCGGCGGTGTTGAACGCCTTCATGCCCGCTTTGGCCGAGGCGACAACGCCGGAGATGCGAAGGCCGGAGATCGGCATTTCGGGCAACCCTTCGACATCGATTGCCACCCGCGCGCGGCGGATGTTCATGTTGCTGACGGCGATGTCGCGAAACACGGGCGTCGTGTTCGATACCGGCTCCGGGGCGTCGCGCCTCACCTCGCCCTCCATCAGGTAATAGTTGGTCACGTTGATCGCCTGGCCGACATCGTCCATCACCCAGTTGTCGAATCGGACGTTCTCGACTCCGCCCCCGCGGCCACGGCGGCTTTTGATGCGCACGCCCATCTGAGTGCCGGCGCAGGTCAGGTTAGTGGCCACCAGGTTGCGGACCCAGCCCGAGGTTTCGCTGCCGATGGTGACGGCGCCATGAGCGCGGTGCACGGTGCAATTGGCGATCGAAATATTCTCGCTCGGGCGGTTGACCCGCAAGCCGTCGGCATCCTTGCCGGACTTGATGACGATCCCGTCGTCGCCGGTGTCGATATAGCAGTTGGAGATGCGAACGTTGCGGCTGGAGTCCACGGCGATGCCGTCGGTGTGAACGCCCGGGTAGGTTTCGATGATGACGTCGCGCACCACTACGTTGTCGGAGTAGAGAAGATGGATAGTCCACATGGGCGAACCGGAGAAGCGGACGCCCTCGATCAGGACATTCTTGCTGTCCATCGTGCGGACGAAGGAGGGGCGCAGCTCGGGCGCCGCCGCGAGATAGGCCTCCCGGGGCGCGGGGGTTTTGACTTCGAGAAGTTGCAGCAGGCTCTCCCAGTTCGGACCGTTGGCGCTTCCGGGATCGCTGCCCGCGGCCCGCTGGCGTGGCATCAGCTTCATCCACTCGGCGTTGTCGCTGGCCAGCACGCCGCGGCCGGTGATGGCGACGTTCTCCAGGTGGCGGCCGCCGATCAGCGGGACGGGCGTGAGGGCTTCGATGCTCTGTTGGCGTCCCTCGGTAAAGGGGAGGCGCGCGGCGGGAAAGCGCACGGTCGCGCCGGCGTCGAGGTGCAGGGTCAGGTTGCTCACCAGCTCGATGGGGCCGCTGACGTAATTGCCGGCGGGGATGAACACGGTGCCGCCGCCCGCGGCTTTGGCCGCTTGAATCGCCGATCGGATGGCCTCTGTCGCGGGTGCGGAGGCGTCATTCCGGGCCCCGTAGTCGAGGATGTTGAAGAACGGGCCGGCACTCCAGGCGGGTGCGGCCAGGAGAACGAGAAAGGGTAGGCGTTGCATTGCGAGCCAACCGCTGCTTGGGTCTAATGCCCCGAGCAGCAGCTGAGGATTTCCGGCATTGCGGGCTGCGTGGTCTCGCCTGACGCAAAATAACGCTGCCCGGAAAGATTCCGGTAGATCGCGCCTGCCACACCCGCGGCGACCGGACCGCTCACCGCTTTGGTGCCGCCCGCCAGCATCACCACCACGACCAGTTGATGGTGCCCGACGTCATTGAACGATCCGAACCATCCCATGTGGTGCGACGCCCGGAAATCCGTGCAGGTGCCGGTCTTGCCCAGGATGGGTTCGTTGGGATCGTAGTTGGCGCGCCGGGCCGTCCCGTAGTCGACCGCGCCGCGCATCCCCACTTTCAAATCGGCAATGGCATCCGGCGCTACTTCCAGCTTGCGCTTCACCTTGGACTCGAACCGGTCGCTTTCAGCCTGGTTGCGCGGGTATTGCAGATAATACATCGTGCCGCCGTTGGCGATGGAGGAAAGCAGCGCCGCCAGTTCGAGTGGCGTCACCAGGAAACCCTCGCCGAAGCTGGTCAGCAAGCCGACACCGCCCCATTTTGGGGGTTCCGAGGGCACCGCGCCGGGCTGCTCGCCTGCGATGTCCAGCCCCGCCTTCTCGCCAAACCCCAGCATCTGCGCGTAGTGCGTTACCCGTTCGAACCCTAACCGGTTGCCCAGGATCGCGAAGTACTGATTGTTGGAATGCGCAATGGCGGTGCCCAGGTTGAAACTTTCGCGCCGGCTGATGTGAATGAACGTGTCGGGGCTCACCACGTGCTCGCTGAGCGCAGCCAGCGAGGTCACCAGCTTGATGGTGGAACAGGGGGTGAAACCGCTGGCCATCGCCAGCTTCTGGTTCACGATGGTGAGGATGTGCCCGTCGGTCGGATTGACCACCACCACACTGCCATTCATGGTGCCGAGCGCTTCCACTGCCGCCCGCCGGATGGTGAGATCGTCGCCATCGACGTTGTCGCCGACCGTGGGATCCACCATCGGCTCCCTCGGCCGGACAGCCTTCTTCTTACCTTTGCTCGCCTTCCTGGCAGTTGGCGCTGGTATGTCTGGCCTCTTCGCTTGCGCGGAGGCGGAGTGAGTGCTCTGGAGCAGACCCACCAGAAGCAGCGAGCAGAGTAGGTAGCCTTTCATTTTGTGGCGCGCGCCGGACGCGACCCCTCGGCACATCCGGGTCGCCTCAGTCAATCTGTAACAACCTGACGGACTTATTATACTTCGGCGCGCGCCGGAAAAAACTGTAGTGTGGCAGAAAACCTCAAAAAAACCCCGGGATATCCCCTACCGGGCCGGCGGCGGAGCGGCCGGGGTGACGCCGTGCAGCACGTCGTTGGCGAAGAAGAACTTGCCGTCGCTCGGCACCATCATGATCTGCACTTTGTCGGACAGCTTGTCGGCGATGATCTTCTGCAGCAGGATCGGGTTGTCCTTAAGGATGACCGCCTCCACGCGCAGGTTGTCGGCATCCGCCTGGGACATCGCCGTGACGCGGTCGGCCTCGGCCAGGTTCATCAGCTTGAGGCGCTCCAGCTCGGCTTTGCCGTCGATCACCTTGGCCTGCGCCCGGGCCTCGGCTTCCAGGCGGGTCTGCTCGATCTGCTTCTGCTTGAGGGGCAGGGTGTACTGCATGGCATCGGACTGCCCTTTGGCCTGGAGCACGGCCACCTGGGCCTGGGCCTCGGCGGCTTTCACCTGACGGGCCTTATCCGCCTCGGCTTCCAGCTCGGCGGTGCGCACCTGCTTCTGTTTGACGTCCACCTCGACGGTCAGCCGCTCGTTTTCCTGCTCCTTGAGGAGCACGCCTTCGAGACCCTTGGCATATTCGGCGGGAAGCTGGATGTCGCGCAGCATGACCTCTTTCACCACGATGGCGTCGGGCGCCAGCCGGCGGGTAATCGCTCCAGCCGCCTCCCTGCGGATCTCCTCGCGACGCGCGGCGAACAGGTCCCGCACCAGGTAGTTCGGGGCGATCTCGCGGAACGAGGTGGCCACCACCGGCGGCACCAGTTCCTGGTCGACGGGCTGCGGCAGGTTGGCATGAACGTATGCCAGCCGTTGCGGGTCGATTCGATAGCGGACCGCGACGGCGAGCCCTACCGACAGCCCTTCCCTGGTTTGCACGTTCAGCGGGGCGCCCAACGAGCCGGCGGGTCTTTCGCCGAGGGTGGTCTGATAAACCTGGTCGCGAACATCGTACAGGGCGACGCTCTGAACGAGCGGGACGACGACGTGCAGCCCGGGATACAGCGTACCGGGCCGCGTTCCGGAGATCTGGCTGACGCGCACGCCGGCCATTCCGGCGGGAACGACCTCGATGGCGAGCCCGGCCAGCAGCGGCGCGAGCGACACGGCGGCGATGCGCGCGGCGGCGCGCCATCGCGGTTGGTATGCCGGTTCCAGCCAATACCGGCGATAGGAATCGTACAGCGCAACGGCCGCGGCGGCGGCCAGCAGCGCGAGCCCCAAAGCTTCGAGCAGGTACTTCAAAGTGAGCATTGTGTTTCCTCCGCCCGCTGGTATCGCAAGCCGGAGTCCACGTGGCCGAAGCCCGCCTGTGTGCATTTGGCGGTGCTTTCGGCCGGGAGTTGCGTGTCAAACCAAAAACGGCGTGGATGCCGCGACACGCCGCGCCGGGTTACTGCAGCGCTTCGGCGAGGTGCGGCTGGTAGATGCAGCGCGGGTCTTCAGCCAGGTAGTCGCCGGTGAACGCGTAGGCCCGCGAGCGCGATCCGCCGCAGACCTTCTTGTATTCGCAGATGCCGCACTTGCCCTCGCGCTGGTCGATATCGCGCAGCGTGCGGAACAGCTCGGAGTTGCGGTAGACGTCGGTGAGCGAATCCTGGAGCACATTGCCGCCGGTCAACGGCAGAAACCCGCTGGGGAAAATCTCGCCCGTGTGCGAGACGAACACGAAGCCCTTGCCGTCGCTGACGCCGGCGGTGCGCCACGCCACTCCCCTGGCGTTCTCGTTTTCGGTGACACCGTGCTCGGCCTTGACGCGCTGCGCCACGTAGCGGCGGTAGTGCATGGCCTCGGTGGTCTTCACGCCGAACGGCGCGGTCTTGGAAAGCTCGTACATGAACTCGAAGACCTGCTCGTACTCGGGCGCCAGCAGATCGTCGCCTTCGGCCGCGCGGCCGGTCACGATGAGGAAGAACAGGCTCCACATTTTGGTCCGGACTTCCTTAGCGATCTCGGCCATCTCGGGGAGGCGCGCCATGTTGCGCCGCGTGATGGTGGTCTGAAGCTGGGTATCGAGCCCGATGTCGCGCGCGTGCCGCAGGGCGAACATGGCGCGGTCGAAGGTGCCGGGAATTCCGCGGAAATCGTCGTGGGTGGGGGCGTCCGGCCCGTCGAGGCTGATGGCCATTCGGGAAACCCCGGCCGCTTGGAACCGCTCGATGGCCTCGGCGGTGAGCAGGGGCGTGGCGCTGGGCGTGACATTGGTGCGGAGCCCGATCTTCACGGCATAGCGGACCAATTCATAAAGGTCGGGCCGTTTCAGCGGATCGCCGCCGGTGAACACCATCAGGGGTTCGCCGAACGAGCGGATCTCGTCGAGGAGGCGATAGCCCTGTTCGGTGGTGAGTTCCGCGGGGTTCCGCTCGGATTGGGCGGACGCGCGGCAATGCACGCAGGCCAGGTCACAGGCCTGGGTCACTTCCCAGATCACCAGCATCGGGGATTGATCGAAGTTCACGTCTCCTCCAAGTGGGTGTATTAGCTAGATGAGAATCCAACTGCACTTCATGGACCAACCGCTTCCCGTTGAAAAACGTGGAGAAATTAAACACTTTTTACTCTGAATGGCTGAATTGGGGCAAATGCCCCAATTCGGTTGGGGACGGAGACCCGGGGCTGGGGGATGGAGCGCGGATCGGGGATGGAACCGCGGAACCCATGGCTCGGAGAATGCTGTCCACTTAACGCATTCTGCGTGGGGGCCTGATAGCATAGCAATGTGCCGCCCCGGTGGTGAGAAGGGGATTTAGCGGCATGACGACCCAAATCGCTCACCGCAGGCGGGAACGCCCCACCGGCCTCTAACATGGCTTTCTTCTGGCACCGGCCGTTTTTTCCCAGGCGCCCCGAGAGGGGTCCCGCGGCAAGCGCGGCTGACGTGCGTGGTGCTTCAGTACCGCCGGCCATCAGCGCATCAAACCGGCACGTCCCGAGCTCCAATAACTGGTCGATGGTCATGCTGTTTGGCACCATCGCGGTGCTGTACTTTGCCCGCGAAATTCTGATCCCCCTGGCATTTGCTGTCATTCTGACGTTCGTTTTGAGCCCTGTGGTGGCACTCCTGCAAAGATTGCGCATCGGCCGCGTACCGTCGGTCGCCGTGACCGTCCTGGTAACGATCGTGGCGGCCGGCAGCGTTGGCGGGATCATCGCAATTCAGCTCGTTGACATCGTCCAGGAGCTTCCCAGGTACCGCCAGAACATTGACGCCAAGCTGGAAGCGCTTCGCATTCCGACGAAGGGACCGTTAGGCCTTGCGGCCAACAGCTTGAAGGAAATTGCGCGCGAGCTCTCCGGTCCGGGGGCAACGGCTCCGGTCCCAGGCCCTGTGGCGCCGAATCGGAAGCAGCGCAGCGCGCCGGGTACTCCCGCGCTTCCTCTGCCTGTGGAGATCGTGCAACAGCCGGCCAATGAATGGGTCTACTTTCGCGATCTGGCCCAGCCCGTTCTTCGGCCCCTGGGACTGACAGGACTTGTCCTGATCTTCACGGTCTTCATGCTGATCAAGAGATTCGACTTGAGACATCGTCTTTTCCGGCTGGTGGGAATCGGTCAGATCAATATCATGACTCAGGCGCTGGACGAGGCGGCGCACCGTGTCAGCCGGTACCTGTTGATGCAGGTCTTGGTCAACACCTGTTTTGGAGCACTGTTCGGATTCGGCCTGTACTGCATTGGGGTGCCCTATGCCGCGCTGTGGGGAGGCGTCGCCGGCCTCCTGCGCATCGTGCCGTATATCGGCACGATGGTTGCCGCCGCGCTGCCGATCGCACTCTCGCTGGCGGCTTTTGACAGATGGCTGCCGCCGCTGCTGGTTTTCCTGCTGTTTGCGGGCCTCGAACTAATCACTTCCAACTTCGTCGAGCCGTGGCTTTACGGGGCAAACACGGGAATCTCTTCGCTGGCGCTGCTGGTGGCGGCTGTCTTTTGGACTGTACTGTGGGGACCCGCCGGCCTTATCCTGTCTACGCCTCTCACGGTTTGCGTCGTTGTGTTGGGCCGCTACGCTCCCCAGCTCGCTTTTCTTCATATCCTGCTGGGGGATGAGGAAGTCCTGGGGGCGGAAGCTCAGATCTACCAGCGCTTACTGGCGATGGACCAGCCGGAGGCGCTCGGCATTGTGTTCCGGTTCCTGAAAGAGAAGCCGCTGGTGGAGTTATACGATTCGGTGCTCATACCTGCCTTGAGCCTGATTGAGCAGGATCGCCATAAAGGAGCGATTGCCGCAGACCGGGAGGAGTTTCTCTTTCTCAGCCTCAACGAATTGATTACCGAGCTTTCGGAGTACCAACTGGCGCGCGATTCATCCCTAGCCGGAGGCGCCGCGGCGGAATCAGGCCCGGCGGAATCAGGCCTGGCGGAATCAGGCCTGGCGGAGCGTCCCGGCGCCAGGATACTCTGCCTTCCCGCAAATGATCGGGCCGACGAGGTCACGGCCGCTATGCTGGCGCAGCTCCTGGAGCAGGCGGGCGACGCGGCTCTGTGTCTTCCGGCCGCCCAGGCTGCACCCGCGGAATTGCTGGCGTTGATCGAGAAAAGACAAGACGACGTCATTTGCATCTGTGCATTGCCGCCTTATACCTTTACACCCGCGCGAACGATGTGCAAGCTGATTCGGGAACGTTTTCCCAAACTCAAGCTTGTAATCGGCGTCTGGGGGTTCAGTGGCGATATGGAGAAGGCCCAGGCCCGTTTCGAGCGAGCCCAACCAGATCGATTGTTCAAGAGCATGGCGCAGGCTGTCGAGCAGATTCAGGAGCTGATCCGGCCCAAGGCGTCGTGACCCGGCGCATCTCTCCGATCTCTGGGGCAGGATCGCCGTGGCCCCAGTATTGGGCGGAACCGGAATGGATATAATGGACCGCTACAGCTATGCACGGCCACTACGGAAAGGACCTGCTGCGCCAGCATCACCTGGCGCATCCGCATGCGTGATCCCGTATTCATTCCGGCGGCGGACGAGCTGAGCAGGATCCAGCGTGATCTGCGCTTTCATCCGTCGGCAGTCGCGAATCCCCGAACGCTGATGGCGGCCCAGATCGCGGCCTTCAATCGCGACGGCTACCTGAAAGGAATTCGCATCTTCAGCGAGCCCGAGATCTCCGGGATCCGCCGGTACTTCGACGACCTGCTGGCCAGGACGCTGGCCGCCGGCGGCGACAGCTATTCGATCAGCACGGCGCACCTGAAGTACGGCCGCGTCTACGATCTGCTGACCGATCGGCGCATCGTGGCCTGCGTCCAGGACCTGCTCGGAGATAACGTGATCGCCTGGGGTTCGCATTTCTTCTGCAAGATGCCCGGCGACGGCAAACGGGTCTCCTGGCACCAGGACGCGAGTTACTGGCCGCTCACGCCTTCCAAGGCCGTGACTGCGTGGCTGGCGATCGACGATGCTACGGTCGAAAATGCCTGCATGCGCTTCATCCCCGGCTCGCATCACTTGGGCCATCTGACCTACACGCTCAGCGAAAACGATGAAGCCAATGTGTTGAATCAAACCGTGGCGGGCGCCGAGAGTCTCGGAGAGCCGGTCAATGTGGAGCTGCACGCCGGCGAGATCTCGATTCACAGCGATCTGCTGCTGCACGGCTCGGAAGCCAACGAATCGCCCCGGCGGCGCTGCGGGTTGACGCTGCGTTATTGTCCGGCGGATGTGCGGGCGGAGCTGGGGTGGAACGCCAAGGGCGTGATCGTCAGCGGGAAAGACGAGTCGGGCCACTGGGCCAATCCTCCGCGGCCGGAAGCCGACTGAGTCCCGCTGCCGCTACAATGTTGTTTCACGTGAAACAAGGTCTCTTCATCACATTTGAGGGTATGGACGGGTCGGGGAAGACTACCCAGATGCACCGGCTGGCGGCGCGCCTGCGCGGCCTCGGGCGGACCGTGCTCGAAACCCTCGAGCCGGGCGGTCCGCCGATCGCCCAATTGATCCGGCGCATCCTTCTCGACAGGGCCAACCAGGAGCTGAGCCCCACGACCGAGGTGCTCCTCTACTTCGCCTCGCGCGCGCAGAACGTGGACCAGTGGATCGTGCCGGCGCTGGCACGCGGCGAGGTCGTAATCTCCGACCGCTTCACCGATTCCTCGCTGGTGTACCAGGGGTACGGCCGGGGGCTGGGCGCCGATACGGTGATCGAACTGGACCGCATCGCGTGCCGCGGCGTGAAGCCCGACCTCACCATCCTGGTGGACGTGGACGCGGAGGCCAGCCTGGCGCGCGCGCGAGCCCGCAACGTGGCCGAACCGCACTGCGAGACCCGCATGGACGACCAGTCGCTCGAGTTCCACCGCACGGTCTGGGACGCTTACCACGCGCTCGCCGCCGCCGAGCCCGATCGCGTGAAACTGGTGGACGGCCGCGCGGCGATCGACGCCATCGAGCGCGAGGTGTGGAGCATCGTGAGCGCCTATGTTTGAGGACTTCTGGGGCAACCGCCACGTCATCCAGTCGCTGGAACAGATGGTCCGGCAGGAACGGCTGGCGCAAACCCTGCTGTTCTCCGGCCCCGAAGGCGTGGGCAAGGCGACGCTGGCACGGCGGCTCGGGGCGCGGCTGCTGGGGCGCGGGGCGCTGATCGAGCAGGACGACCTGAGCCTGCCGCACAACCTCGAGACCGTGGCCGCGCGCGAGAAACTGCCCGCCGACAAGCGCAACGACGATCCGCTGACGTTCGCCAGCCATCCCGATTTCGTGACCTTCGCGCCCGACGGGCCGCTGCGCCAGATCTCCATCCAGCAGACGCGCCTGCTCAAGGAGCGCGCCCAGTTCCTGCCGCACAAAGGCAGCCGCCGCATTTTCCTGATCGATCATGTGGACCGCGCCAACGACCAGGCGGCCAACTCGCTGCTCAAGACGCTGGAGGAGCCGCCCGACCACCTGGTGGTGATCATGACAGCGGAGAACGCCTACGACCTGCTGCCCACCATACGCTCGCGGGCCGTGCCGTTCCACTTCGCGCCGCTGGCGCCCGAGGAAATGGAACGGTTCGTGAGCGCCCGCGGGCTGGACCGGCCCGAGCGGCGCATCGCGCTGGCCGCCGGTAGCCCGGGCCTGGCCGTCTCGATCGACCTGGACGCCTACGACAAGCGCCGCGACGCCATGCTGGCGCTGTTGAAAGTGGCGGCCGGGCTGGCGCCGTTTGGCGCCTGGGTGCCGGTTTCGGAAGCCATCGGCCGCAGCAAGAGCGAAAAGCTGGGCCTTTATTTAAAGGTGCTGTACGAGCTGTTGCGCGACCTGCTGCTGCTCCACGAGGGCACGGGCGAAATCCGCAACCGCGATATCCGGCCGGAGCTGGAAGCGCTGGCGGGGAAGCTGCGGTTCGCCTGGATCCGGCGGGCGGTCGCCAAGGTAGACGAGATCGCACAGCTCGTGCGGCGGAACATCCAGAAAACCATCGCGCTCGATTCCCTAATCGTGGAGCTGCGCGCAGCGTGAAAGCACTTCCCAGAACTGGGGGAACGAAACGGACGCCGCTTCGGCTCCGTGGATGACCGACTCGCCATCGCCCGCCAGCGCGGCCACGCCGAAGGCCATGGCGATGCGGTGGTCGCCGAAGGAATCCAACTCGGCGGCGCGGAATTTCTGGCGGCCCGGGACAGTGAGACCGTCGGGCAGTTCCTCGGCGGCGACGCCCATGCGGCGCAGGTTCTCGATCACGGTGCGGATGCGGTCGGTCTCCTTGATGCGCAGCTCCGAGGCATCGCGCACGGTGAGGCCATTTTCGGTGGCAGCGCCGAGGACGGCCAGCACGGGGATCTCGTCGATCAGGGCGGCGGTGAGACCCTTGTCGATGATGCCGCCGCGCAGCGTCGAGTGCTCCACCAGGATGTCGCCCACCAGCTCGCCGTTGCGGCTTTCGAGATCGGGGATCTGGATGCGGGCGCCCATGGAGACCAGGAAATCGAGCAGCGCCGAGCGGGTGGGGTTCAGGCCGACACCGTGGATTGCCAGCCGCGAGCCGGGCACCAGCAGGGCGGCCACCAGGAAGAAGGCGGCCGAGGACAGGTCGGCGGGCACCGTAAGCTCGCGCCCCGTCAGCACGGGGCGGCCGGTGAGAGTGATCCTTTGACGCGCCACGGTGATGTCGGCGCCGAATTCGCGCAGCGCGATTTCGGTGTGGTCGCGCGAGCGCACGGGTTCGGCGACTGTCGTTTCGCCCTCGGCGAAGAGGCCGGCGAAGAGAACGCACGTCTTGACCTGGGCGCTGGGCACCGGCAGGTCGTAATGGATGGGCCGCAGGCGCCCGCCTTCGATTTCGAGCGGCGGAAACTGCTCGTCGCGGGCGCGGATGCGCGCGCCCATCTGCGAGAGAGGCTCGATGATGCGGCGCATGGGCCGGCGCGAAAGCGATTCGTCGCCGAAGATGCGGCTGCGGAACGGCTGGCCCGCGAGGATGCCCGAGAGCATCCGGATGGTGGAGCCGGAATTGCCGGCGTCGAGATCGGCCGCGGGCGGGCGCAGGCCGTCGAGCCCCTCACCGCGGATGACGAATTCGGTGCCTTGCCCTTCCACATCGATTCCCAGCGCGCGCACGCAGCCGAGAGTGGAGTGGCAATCCGCGCCCGTGGAGTAATTGCGGATGCGGGTTTCGCCTTCCGCTATGGCTCCGATCATGGCATAGCGGTGGGAGATGGACTTGTCGCCGGGCAGAGTGATGGCGCCCGAAATGGAAGCGGCGGGACGAATGCGTTGTTGCAAGACCTATTCTAGCTTTTCCCTCGAGATGTGGTCCTGATGCGGTTCGGTTAAGGTGCGCCATCCCGACACTTTTCTGATGACTGTGTGGGGCCCTCCAGGTTGGTCGCTGCCGGGAAGGGCTGGTGGCGACAGGGATCGTTTGGAAAATGTGCCCACCGTCTAAGCCTTGCAATAGGCAAAACTTGTTCCGTCCATCGCGCTATGATTTTGTGAGGCAGTTTGAAGTTCTCCTGCTTTTGAGATTCAGACGCTTCCCAGAGTTCCTCAACAGCCTCAGCGGAGCCGAAATTCGCAAAAACACCCGGCACATAATTCATCTCAGGGCGCCTCGGTTCTTCCTCAAACGATGTAACCAAGGATTCGTCACGGTACTTGTACTCTATAATAACGGTTGGCCGATTGCTGTCGCAGGCCGGGCCTCTTGGACTGTAGCAGGGCTGTTTTCGCGCCCAGTCTACCACTGCGTTCAACTGCTTTCGCATTCCACGCCCATTTTGATCGACTTCAAGCGGCCGTCGAGCCGGGGCAAGATGCGGCATCCACCATAATGTATCGCCCGCGGCGGGGCGTTAGCCACCAGGACGGGAACTCAAAAAAGAGATATACTTCCGTTTTGTCATAAGGTCTGGAGGCTTATGGATCCATTAAGGGTCGCGGTGATTTCACCCGGTGATGTCGCTCAGGAACGCCAGGTGGCTGAGGCGGTTGTGCTTCGCGAGACGGGTGTCAAACCGTTTCTGCATGAGGCGTTTATTGCGCCTATTGTCGGCACCGGACCGATTCAACCCCTAATTGACAGGAAAGCTCGACTCGAAGAATCGCATGTCGTGATTGCGATTTTCGGCCGTCGAGTTGGTACTCAGATCGAGGCTGAAGCAGCTACGGGCACACAGCATGAACTAGGAATTGCATTGAAAGCAGCTCGGATCTACGGCTTGCCAAAAGTCATGATCTATTTCCGAGCCGGAACACTGGAATCCTCGGACGCAGGTGCTCTCCGTCAATTCGCAGCTCTCCTCGAATTCCGAGCCGGCCTCAGGCTGGCCCCAGCGGAGTTCGCGGAGTACGTTGACGTTCCGGATTTTCGATCGAAGCTTGCGGATCACTTTCGAATCGTCCGTACCTTGGCGGAGAAAGAGCGGGATCGCTTTGCTGCGACGGAAGTGCGGTTCATGAGTCAGGTCACGGAACCCGAGCCGACGAAGCATAGTGCTTCCGTCGATGGCCACGGCCGCTTGTATTCTTCTTTCAACCCGAAGGGGCGCGAAAAACCGTTCATTCGGTTCAAAGCACCCACCTCTACAGGGCGTGTTCCGGATCGAGAACATCCGGACGACCGGTCTCGAGATTGCCCTCAGCCACACAAGATCTACGTGATCCGAGATCCCATTCGACCGTTTGAGATCCAGATAGGCGAGTTCAGGGCAAATCGTTTTGGCAAAGAGCCGAACGAAGTACCATTTGAAGGTCTGCCTAGCACTCCCGAACTCCTGCGTCTTTACCCGCTGATTCAGGAATCTGATCATCGTTGGCTTCGGATCGTGCTGGCTGAACTCGTGAATGACGAACGTGCATTGCGGGGGATGCACACCCACGAGAAGTTGCCTGAAATCAAAAACCTGATTGCTAGGAATCCGTCTGCACCGAACGATGTTCGTCAAGGTCACTGCAAGTTCTGCAACGGGCAGTTCCAGGCCATGAGGACGATAGACCAAGAAGGCGAGACAGTGATGATACCGAACGATTACCCTTTTGGTCCTTTCTTTCACTATCTCGTATTTCCAAAGGGAACAGTCCACTCTTGGGACAGTGTGACGTATGAAATATTATCAGAGATGAACCACTTAGTCTGGAGGCACTTTAGGGACGGGTCCAGTAGGCTGTGCGGCGCCGCGGGTGTGCGAGTGGGATTTAATTCATCGGTGAGACATCTTGTGTTAGGACACAAGACCCGGGCATCTGCTGGAGCGAGTATCGCTCACGTCCACAAGCAAATATGGGGTATGGCTCCGGGCTCCGTGAATGTGGCAAACACGCTGAATGAGCTGTGCCTTGTATATGACAAAGCCGGACTTGACTACCTCGAAAGATACCTTGAGGCTATCGAAGCTGCCGGCCTTAAGGTCTGGGAAGATGAGAACGTCGTCCTCTACGTTCCCTTCGGACAGATCTCGCAGGACGAACTTCAGATCATCGTGAAGAGAAACGATACGGCCAGTGTTCTTGCTCTGACAGAGCCTGAGATATATTCATTGTCGAAGGCCGAGTTTGCGGTAACCCGGATATTTGACCGGCTGGAGATTAACAGCTTCAATGAGGTCGTTCTCGCTTTGCCGGAGGACACGAAACATAGTGGATCCTTTCGTTTGATTTGGACATTTATAACTCGTGAGATAGATCTCGCTGTTTCAGAATTGAACCTCCTGTATGTTGTAGACAGGCACCCCTACAACACAGTGCAGAAGGTGGATGTAATTTGGCCTGGTACAGCGCAGTCCAGAAGAATCTCGGACCTGATTGGTAATCGAAATGCCGCTGCGAGGGCGTGAAAATACTCGAGGTATCTTGCCCAAACTCCTCCCGCAGCACAAATAGGTCTCTTCGATGCTGCCGTGCGAAAGAAGGCCGTCAGGACGCCTTCCAGATGGGTACTTCCCTGCTGCCCAAATATCTTCTAAGAACTATTTGTGCAGAATTATTTTCAGTCCAGAAATGTGCTGTAGAATCTGCACTCTGGCGTGGGAAACCCCCGCAATGGAATGGAAGGCAGGGCGCTGTTGCCCTGGTCTGCGGGCCGCGACGGTACGGGGCAAGGTGGGTCGCATGCTTCTGTGCGCGTTGCGCAATCCTCATCGGAAGGACGCTTTCCTGACGGGCTATAATAATCGCCGTCATTGCTGCATAAGAACGGCAATACCTGCGACCGGTGTTAAACGGCTGAAGTACGGCGCAGGCGGATATGGCCGCTGAATCCGAGGCCATGGTCGGCCAATCTGGCGTTCCGTGAAGAGTCGCTCGATAGGTGCTGAGAAATCAATGGGGCTGTATCGGCAGTGCTCCGGCGCGGGGCGGTCCGAGAGACCCAGAGAGGGGCTGTACCGGAGCATTGCCGATACGGCGATTTGTAGTAATTCACTGTGCCGGTGGCCTATGGGGATTGAATCGTAAGCTATTGGCAGCACGGAGCTATTGCCAGCACGAAGGTTCCTGATGAGCCCCGTCGTCGGGATGGCAAACAATTGGGCGGGCATCGATGACTCAATATTACTCCCGCGAAGCGGGTTAGTACCAAATCCCCTTCCCGCCCCCAAACGCCTCCGCAGTGCCTTGATACCGTCCACCGAGCAAGCCCCAACCCTCAAGGCGACTCTCCCCGCCGTACCCGCTCGCCTTTGTTTCCCTACGCTGTGTTGCACCAACTCAGCCGGCCGTGACATTCGATCGGCGACGTGCGGGGTGCCCCAGGTAGGTCTCACAGCACCCACGACGGCGTCGAACGCATATTGCAGCCACAGGCTCACCCAGCCGGTTCTTAGCACCCAGTTGTTCAGATCTATACCGCCAAGACCGCCGAGTGAATCACGGTCTCGATCTGCGGCGTGTGGAGCAGCGTGTTGTGGATGAGGCACGCCTTGACCGCACGCAAGACGCCGGCCTCGTGCTCCGGAGCGATCCCGGGCAGCACCACCTCGATGCGCAGGGAGCCCAGGCGCGCGGGCTGTCTGGCCTTCTCCGCCGACACTTTCACTTCGAGGCCTTCGGTGGGCAGCGAGTGGTTCTTCAGGTACTGCGCCGCGTAGAACCCGGAGCAGGTGGCCAGCGATACCAGCAGAAACTCAGGAGGCGTCATGCCTTCATCGGCGCCGCCGTTGGACAGCGGCTGGTCGCAGACCACGCGGTGCCCGCGCGTGGTCGCTTCGAACTTAGTTCCCCCGGAAAACTGAACGTTGACTTCCATATTCATCTACCCAGATGCAGTTCTGGCGGCGGAGGTGACAGGCTGGCGTTTGACACGCTTTTTTTCGCGGCCGCTTCCCTCAGCGCGCAGGATTCGCTTTCGCTGGGGGATGCGGTCCGGCTGACGCTGAAGGGGAGCCCGTCGATCGCGGCCGCTTCGGAAAGCACGGAGATCGCGCGGCGCGCGCCGGGCAGGCCCAAGGGGGAACGCTGCCGCGCGTGAATTACAGCGAATCGTTCGCCCGCGGCGACAACCCGGTCTTCGTGTTCGGCTCGCTGCTGACGCAGCACCAGTTCTCCGAACCGAACTTCGCGCTCGGGCCCCTGAATCGCCCCGACGCTCTGAACAACTTCCAATCGCAGATCACCGTCGATGAGCCCCTCTGGGACTCCGGCAGGACCCGGCAGGCCGTGAAGTCCGCGGAACTGGGCCGGCAGTTGACGGACGAGGAATCGCGCCGGGTCCGGATGGAGGTCATCGCTTCGGCGGCGCGCGCGTATCACGGCGCGGTGCTCGCGGCGCAGAATCTGGAAGCCCGCCAGGCGGTGCGCTCCGCCGAAGCCGACCTGCGGCGCGCCGAAGACGTCCTCGCGGCCGGCATGTCCACGGATGTGGACGTGCTCTCGATCCGCGTGCACCTCTCGGCGGTCAACGAGCGCCGCATCCGGTGCGCGGCGGACCTCGACGTGGCGCGCGCCGCGCTGAACGACGCACTGGGGCTGCCGCTCGATACGCCGCACTCGCTCACCACGACCCTCACTCCCGCGGCGGTTCCCGACCTCGCATCGGACGCCTGGGAGAAGGAAGCGGCCGGGCAGCGTCCCGAGGAGCACGAGACGCGGCTCGCTACCAGCCTGGCGGAAACGCAAGCGGGCGCTGCGCGGGCCGCCATGCTGCCCGAGGTCGGGTTCCACGCGGCGTTCGAAGCGGACCGCCAGCGCTTCGTCACGCGCGGCGGCGCCAACTGGCTGGCCGCCGTCACGTTCCACTGAAACATTTTCAATGGCCTCGGCGACCGCGACCGCGTCACCGAGGCGGAGCACGCCGTTCGCCGCTCCGAGGCCGATGCGCATCGCACCGATTCCGCGGTGCGGCTTCAGGTCCGGCGGCCCTGCCTGGTGGTGGACCGCGTGAAGGCCGCGCTGAACGGGGTGACCGAGGAAGACGTGGCGCGGACCGTGCAGGTGGCCTCCGAAGGTTACACGGCCGGCCTGCTCCCCGCCGATTCCGCCAAGGAAGACGTGCCGCTGGTGGCCCGCTTCGACCGCGCCTCGCGCTCCGGCATCGACGACATCCCCAGCCTCAAAGTGGCCGGGCGGAGCGCTCTCGGGGCCCCGCGCCTCGTGGCCTTGAGCGAGTTGACGCGCATCGAAAACACCTCCGCCACGCAGAGCATCTACCACAAGAACCTGATGCCGGTGACCTGTGTGACCGGCGACGTGGCGGGCGAGATGGAGAGCCCGGTTTACGCCATCCTGGCGCTGGCCCCGGAGATGGAGAAGATCCGCGCGCCCGAGGGCTACGTGCTGGAGCAGCACATGTCTTCGCTGCCCACCGATTCCGACCGCTACTCCATCAAGTGGGACGGCGAGTGGCACATCACCTACGAAGTGTTCCGCGACCTGGGCATCGCTTTCGCCGCCGTGCTGGTCCTGATCTACGCGCTGGTGGTGGGCTGGCTCCAGTCGTTCGTCACGCCCCTGGTGATCATGGCCGCGATTCCGTTCTCGCTGGTGGGGATTCTGCCGGCGCACGGCCTGATGCACGCGTTCTTCACGGCGACGTCGATGATCGGCTTCATCGCCGGAGCGGGCATCGTGGTGCGCAATTCCATCATCCTCGTGGATTTCGTGGAGTTGCGGCTGAAGGAGGGGATGGCATTGGCCGAGGCCGTGGTGGATGCCGGCGCGGTGCGGTTCCGTCCCATGATGCTCACCGCCGCGGCGGTGGTGGCCGGCAGCGCGGTGATCCTGTTCGATCCCATATTCCAGGGACTGGCCATCGCGCTGATGGCCGGCGAAGTGGCTTCGCTGGCGCTCTCGCGCATGACCGTCCCGATCGTTTACTACATCGTGAATCGAAGGAGAAAAGTCGAATGTCCGTTGAGCGTTATCTCCGCCTGATCGCGGGATTCTTCGTGATGTGGAGCGTGGCCCTGGGCTACTGGGTCCACCCCGGCTGGTTCCTGTTCACCGCGTTCGTCGGGTTGAACCTGTTCCAATCGGCGTTTTCGAACTGGTGCCCCATGATGACCTTCCTGCGCAAGCTTGGGCGTCTCCTGAGTCGCAGGCGTGGCGGCGATTTCAGGCCTTCATCAGTTCGACATCTATGGTGATGTCCACATGATCACCAACCAGCACCCCGCCGGCTTCGAGCGCCTGGTTCCAGTTGAGGCCGAAGTCCTTGCGGCTGATCTTCGCCGTCGCTTCAGCCCCGCTGCGGGCAACACCCCAAGGGTCCTTGTTTTCCGGTGTCGGACCATCCACCGTCAGCACCACTTCTCGTGTGACGCCACGGATGGTCAAGTCGCCCGTGACCTTGTATGCCCCTGGCCCAGCCGCCTGGGCCTTTTTCGACTGGAATCGGATGGTGGGATGATTCGCGGCATCTAGAAAATCGGCGCTTTTCAAGTGCGCATCGCGCTGGGGTTCGCGCGTGTTGATGGAGTTCACGTCGATCTCCGCCACGATCTCGGATGCTTCCGGATGCGCGGAATCGAAGCGGACTGTGCCCGCGACCTTGCCAAACTCGCCGCGCACGTTGGCGATCATCATATGGCGCACCTTGAAGTGCGCGTTCGAATGAGCTGGATCGATTGTGTAAGTGGTGGCGGACGCAGCCGCGCTTTGTGCTTCGCTCATGATGGGCTCCTCCTTTCAGGGCTCCCCTTCTGCCCTTATCGTACCAGTTCAGGTGTTGAGCATCGCCAACGGCCGCGCTACTTCGCCTCGGTCTCCTGGCTGAACACGCACATCCATCTGCCGCCTCGTTTGAGCCATACGGCAGAGACGTGGACTCGGGCGGCAAATTCCTTGCCATGGCTGGTGCCGTTCTCGGTCACCGTATAAACGATAACGCCGGAGACCGCGGCAATCCGGAACTTCTCATCGCGCCCCCCTTGATCTTCAATGATCTCAGCAGATTAGCCCAACCGCAACGAGCCGCCACCCCCGCGTGACGCCCCGGGCATCATTCCCCGGACATCTCCGGTTGTTGCCCGAGGCTCTTGCCCGACCAACCCTGGCCCGTCCCGCCTGGCCTCGAACTCGCCAGCCGCGGTCGTGGAGCAACCCGAGCGCGGCCCAGGACGCAGGCGGCCCGGCGGCGTCACCGGCGTCACCCGTCCGTTTGACAACCCTTCCCCTCCGTCCGTATGATGAAAATTCACTAGGAAACCGTTTCGGCGCCGACCTCGAGTAAGCGGTATGTGCGCCCAAATGGAAGTTCATCACGTCTATCTGGTCTGGAAGTCTGCAATATGATCAAAGTCGAAGGCCTTACCAAGCGATACGCCCGCACGCTCGCTGTCGACAACATCTCCTTCGAGGTGGAAAAGGGACAAATCGTCGGCTTTCTCGGCCCTAACGGCGCCGGGAAAACGACCACCATGCGCGTCCTCACGTGCTTCCTGCCCCCCACCTCGGGTACAGCCAACGTCGCCGGCTACGATGTCCTCGAAAACCCCCTGGAAGTCAAGAAGCGTATCGGGTACCTGCCCGAAACGCCGCCCCTGTACCCCGAAATGGAAGTGCTGGAGTATCTCCATTTCGTCGGCAAGCTGAAAGGAATCGCGAAGAGCGATATCAGCCGCCGCGTCGATGAGGTGATCGAGCGATGCGCCGTCACCGAGGTGCGCACCAAGCTGATCGGCAAGCTGTCGAAAGGCTACCGCCAGCGCGTCGGCCTGGCGCAGGCCATCATTCACAATCCCGATGTGCTGGTCCTCGACGAGCCTACCGCGGGCCTCGATCCCAAGCAGATCATCGAAACCCGCGAGCTCATCAAGGCGCTCGCGGGCGACCACACCATCATCCTCAGCACCCACATTCTGTCGGAAGTCGAACATTCCTGCGAGCGTGTCATTATTATCAGCCAGGGCCGCCTGGTGGCCATCGATTCGGTGGCCAACCTGACCAACCGCCTGCGCGGCGCCGAGGCGGTTTCGCTCGAAGTGGAAGCCGCCGCCGGCCATCCCGATCCCACCGAAGTGCAGCATCGGCTGGAGCAGGTCTCCGGCGTAAGCCGCGTAGTCATGAAGGATTCCAAGGACGGCAGGCTTACGTTCGCCATCGAAAGCCTGCAAGGCCGGCACATCCGCGCCGACCTGGCCCGCACCGTGGTGAACTCCGGCTGGAACCTGAGCGAGATGCGCGCCGTGGGCCTCAGCCTGGAGGATATCTTCCTCCAGCTCACCACCGCCGAGCAAACCAACCAGCCGGAAGCACAACCGGAAGGAGGCAAGCAGTGAAGAACGTACTCCTCATCTGCCAGAAAGAACTGAAAGGCTATTTCGCATCGCCCATCGCCTATCTGCTGATGGCGTTTTTCGGGCTGATTTTCGGCTTCGGCTTCTACACCGCCACCCGCGACTACTACCGCTTCAGCTTCCAGGCCCAGATGATGGGCCAGCAGCAGACCATGAACATCAACGAGCAGATCATTCGCCCGTTGCTCCAGTTCGCCGCCACCATCGCATTGTTCCTCGTCCCCATGATCACTATGCGGTTGTTCGCCGAGGAAAAACGCAGTGGCACCATCGAGCTGCTGCTCACCTCGCCGGTGAAGGACATCGAGATCATCCTGGGTAAGTGGTTCGGCGCCATGCTCCTGTACATGTGCGTCCTGGGGATGTCGGTGATCAACCTCGGCCTGCTGTTCGCCTGGGGGAAGCCCGACCTCAAACCCGTGCTCGTGGCCTATCTCGGGCTGCTCCTGCAAGGCGGCGTGCTGCTGGCGGTCGGCGAGTTCATCTCCACCACCACCAAAAACCAGATCATCGCCGGCGGCGTCACTTTTTTTGTATGCCTCATGCTGTGGCTGCTGAGCTGGTTCACGGCGTTTGACTCGGGCGCCAGCGCCAGCGTCGTCAATTACCTTTCGATTGTCACCCACTTCGAAAACTTCAACCGGGGTGTCCTGGATTTGAAGGACGCCATTTTCTATCTCTCCATGATTTTCTTCTCCCTGTTCATCACTGCGCGCGCGATGGAATCGCTGCGGTGGAGGGCCTGACATGAATACCGCCTGGCTCAAGACACGACAAACCAAGTACGGCGCTTACGCTGGAGTCTATATCATCGTCATCGTCGCCGTGCTGGCCGCGGTGAATTTCCTGGCCAACCGCTACGACAAATCCTACGACTCGACCGCCAACAAGCAATTCAGCCTTGCCGACCAGACCATCAAGGTCGTCAAGGGGCTGAAGAACGATGTGCGCATCACCTACTTCGACGACCAGCAGCGCTTTGGGACGGCCCGCGACCTGCTGGACCGCTACTCTTCGCTCTCTCCCAAGCTGCACGTCGACTACATCGATCCGGTGAAGAAGCCGCAACTGGCCAAGGCCGCCGGCTACCGCCGCGACGTCAGTATTCTGGTCGACAGCGGCATCAAGAAGGAAGAGGCCAAAAGCCTCAGCGAAGAAGAGATCACCGGCGCGCTGATCCGCTCGCTCAAGACCGGAGAGCGGTCCGCGTGCTTCGTCACCGGCAGCGGCGAGCACGCCATCGACGACACCGATCGCGGCGGCTATGCGGCGGTGAAGGATGCGCTCACGCGCAACAATTACCAGACCAAAGGCATTTCGCTCCTCAAGGCCGCCGCTCCGCCTGCGGGACAGTCCCCGGCGGCCGGCGCTCCGCCCGCGCCCGGTAAGGTCGAGGTTCCCGCGGACTGCACCGTCCTGATCGTGGCGGGGCCTCAGCACGATTATATCCAGCCCGAGACGGACGCCATCAAAGCCTATGTGGAACATGGCGGTCACGCCCTCTTCATGCTGGATCCGCCCCTCAGTATGGGGCGCAGCGTGACTGACGACAGCTCCGGCTTGAACGCGCTGCTCGCCAGTTGGGGCGTCACGGTCAACAAAGACCTGGTGCTCGATACCAGCGGCATCGGCCAGGTTTTCGGCCTCGGCCCCGAAGTGCCGCTCGTCGCCAGCTACGAGTCGCACCCCATCGTCAACGAGATGAAGGACGTCGCCACCTGCTTCCCCCTGGCCCGCACCCTCGATATCAAGAACAGCGACAAAACCACGCTTACCAAGCTGTTTGCCACCTCGGACAACAGCTTTGCCACCACCAACCTCAGCTCCGGCAGCATCCGGCTGGATCCCAAGAAAGACAAGAAGGGCCCCCTCACCCTGGCCGTTGCGGGCACGTGGAACGGCATTCCGATAGGGCGCTTCGTGGTGGTGGGCAGCTCCCTGTGGGCCGGCAACAATTTCATCCGGTTCAACGGCAATCGCGACCTGTTCCTCAACATGATCAACTGGCTCACCGCGGACGAGGACCTCATTTCCATCCGCCCCAAGGGCCCCGACGACCGCCCCCTCAACATCAGCCCGCAAAAGATCAACATGCTCTTCTGGCTCAGCTTGGTGATCTTCCCGCTCGGCGTGATCGGCTTCGGCATGGTCACCTGGTGGAAGAGGAGGTAGCCCGTGAAGCCGAAGGGACTGTTGATCGCCGTCGTTCTTTTGGCTGTTTTGGGCGGCGTGGTCTGGTGGTCGAACCGCAAGGAGGCTTCGGCCAGCAAATCCACCGACAAGACCACCAAAATACTCACTATTCCGGACGACCAGTTCCAGGAGATCCGGATCAAGAAGCTGACGGGCGAGGCGCTCGACCTCAAGCGCGAAGGCGGCAAGTGGCGCATCACTCAGCCGCAGGCTCTTCTGGCGGACCAGGACGCCGTCGCCTCCATGGTTTCCAGCCTCTCCTCCTTGAACGCCGACAGTGTTGTCGAGGATAAGGCCGCCGATCTCAAGCCGTACGGGCTGAACGATCCGGCCATCGATATCACCGTCACCAAGAAGGACGGCAAGACCGCCGAGGTGCTGCTGGGCGACGATACCCCGACCGGCTCCGGCTCCTACGCCAGGCTGGCTGGCGACGCGCGCGTGTTCACCATCGCCAGCTTCGTGAAGTCGAGCCTCGACAAGCGCCCCGACGACCTGCGCGACAAGCGCCTCCTGACCTTCGATTCCGACAAGTTGTCGCGCGTCGAGCTTCAGGCCAAAGGCCAAACCGTCGAGTTCGGAAAGAACGCATCCAGCGAGTGGCAGATCGTAAAGCCTCGCCCGTTGCGCGCCGACAATTCGGCGGTCGATACGTTGGTCGGCAAACTGAAAGACGCCAAGATGGACCCGCTGAACCCCGATGCCGACGCCGCCAAGAAGTTTGCCGGCGCCGCCAAAACGGCCACCGCCATCGTGACGGATGCCGGTGGGTCCCAGACCCTCGACGTCCGCAAGGACAAAGACAACAACTACTTCGCCAAGGGTTCCGCGGTGGACGGAGTCTACAAAATCGCCGGCGATGTCGGAGACGCGCTGAATAAGGGCCTGGACGATTTCCGCAACAAGAAGGTCTTCGACTTCGGCTTCAGCGATCCCAACAAAATCGATTTGAAAGGCGTCACCTACACCAAGAGCGGCGACAAGTGGATGTCCGGCGCCAAGGCCATGGACAACACCACGGTCCAGAACTTCATCGACAAGCTGCGCGACCTCAGCGCGTCCAAGTTCGCCGACAGCGGCGCGGGCGACCCGGTTTTCGACGTCACCGTGACTTCCAACGACAACAAGAGGGTGGAAAAAGTGACCATTCGCAAGCAGGGAAGCCAGTATTTCGCGCAACGCGAGAACGAGCCCAGCATCTATGAATTGGAGTCCGGCGCCGTGGACGCCTTGCTGAAAGCCGCGGCGGACGTTAAGGAAGCGCCGCCGGAACCGGCGAAGAAGAAGTGAACGGGCTGCTCACCGACCTCTACGAACTGACCATGGCCGGCGCGTATTTCGAAGCCGGCAAGGCCGATGAGAAGGCCACCTTCGAGTACACCATCCGTCGCCTGCCGGCCAATCGAAACTACATCCTGGCGGCGGGGCTGCCGCAGTTGGTGGATTACCTCCTGGGCCTGAGTTTCGCCCCTGAGGAGATCGATTACCTCCGCGGCCTGCCGCAGTTCCGCAACGCGTCGCCGGCCTTCTTCGACTATCTCCGCGGCTTCCGCTTTACCGGCGATCTGTTCGCGGTGCCCGAGGGAACGCCGCTCTTTCCCGGCGAGCCCTTCTTCACCCTCCGCGCGCCCATCATCGAAGCCCAGATCCCGGAGACCTACGCGCTGTCGGCGGTCTCCTTTCAGAGCCTGATTGCCAGCAAGGCGGCGCGCTCGGTGGAGGCCGCCCAAGGCCGCGACGTGGTCGAGTTCGGCACGCGCCGAGCCCACACACCGGAAGCCGGCGTGCTCGGCGCGCGCGCCGCCTATATCGGCGGCTGCGCGGGCACCAGCAACACGCTCGCGGGCTTTCGCTACGGCATCCCCGTGATGGGCACCGCCGCGCACTCCTGGGTCATGTCCTTTGCTTCCGAGAGCGAATCGTTCCGCCAGCTCCAGCGCTTCCTGGGCGATGCCACGGTGCATCTCCTGGATACCTACGACACCGTCGAAGGAGCGCGCCGCGCGGCCCACGCCGGCGCTCCGCTGTGGGGCGTGCGGATCGACAGCGGCGATTTCCTCGCTCTCTCGCGCCGGGTTCGGGCCATCCTCGATGAAGCCGGACTCCGCGACGCCAGGATCATGGCCAGCGGCGATCTGGACGAACACCGCGTGCAAGACCTGGTCGCTGCCGGCGCTCCCATCGACGCTTTCGGTATCGGCACGCAGTTGGCCACCTCCGCCGACGCGCCGGCGCTCGGCGCAACCTACAAGCTCGTGGAGTTGGACATCAGCGGCATCAAGCGCTTCACCGCCAAGTACAGCGAGGACAAGGTTACGCACCCCGGCGCCAAGCAGATCTTCCGCGAGGCCGCGCGCGACGTGGTGGCGCGCTCCGGCGAATGCGGCAAGGGCGAGGCCCTGCTGCGGCCCGTGATTCTCGGCGGCCGCCTCGTCGAGCCGCTGCCCTCGGTCGTTGACGCCCGCCGGCACGCCGCCGAGTCCGTCGCCAAACTTCCGCCCGCTCTGCGACAATTGGAAACAGGGGAGCCGTGGCCGGTGATCTTCAGCCGCGAGCTGCGCGCGCTGTTCGAGCAGACCCGCCGCAACCTGCTGGGATGAACACCGCTTTCATCGATGTCGATACGCAACTCGATTTCCTCTATCCCGCCGGAGCTCTCTACGTGCCCCAAGCCGAGCGCATCCTGCCCGCCATCGCGCGGCTCAATCGCTTCGCCGCCGCGCGGGGAATCCCGGTCATCTCCACCACCGACGCTCACGCCGAAAACGACCCCGAGTTCGCCTCCTGGCCGCCGCACTGTATCGCCGGCACGACCGGCCAGCACAAAGCCGAATCCACGCTGCTGGACAAGCGCGTCGTAATCCCCAACCGCGATTGCGCCCTGGCGCTGGACGGAGCGCAGCAGATCATCGTCGAAAAGCAGACCGTCGACGTGTTCCAGGCGCCCAACCTGGCCCGCGTGTTGGAGCGCCTCGGCGCCGCCCGCTTCGTGGTGTACGGCGTGGTAACCGAGATCTGCGTCCTGTACGCCGTGCGCGGGCTTTTAAAGGCCGGCAAGCAGGTGGTGGTGGTGACTGGCGCCATCCAGACGCTGAACGCCGAAGACTCCGGGCGCGCCCTCGGCGAGATGCGGGCCCTCGGCGCCACGCTCGAAAACGTGTCGCAGATCGTCGGTTCCTGAGCCGACGCTAGAATCCGAGCGGGTCGTACTCCCGGCCCACGAACTGCGCCGTGAATGCCAGGAAGCGCATCCGCGCCTGGAACTGAACTGACGGATCGGCGACGCCGGTCACCTGGAAAGACGCCAGGAACCCGGCGAAGTTCCCCACGGCGGCGAGATCCTCGAAAGTGCGGAACTTCAAAAGCCCGATGCCGGTCTCCTTGGATGTGCCGTCCGCCAGTTGCTCGGTGACGTGGCAGTAGAGCGTGGTGTAGTCCCAGAGGAGGTCCTGAATGCTCTGGATCACGCCGCTCTTTTCTTTTTGCATGTACTTCACGCCGTCGAGCGTGAACCGGCGTCCGGTGTTGGTGGGGAATTCGATGTGGTAGCGCATCTGGGCCTCGCCCGTGGCCGGATTGATCATCAAGTAGTTGAAGCGGCTGTTGGATTCGTCGATGTTGTAAGTTGCCGGCCCACCGCCTTCGAACTGCCCGAACTGAATGTCGCCGCTGATCTGCGCCTCGTGCTCGTAGCCGTCGATGAACTCGTTGACGTCCGCCACCGTCATGCGCACGTCGAACCTGCACGTCACCGCGCCCGCCGGATCGCCGGTGGCGGGAATGCGGTCGGCGATGGTGAGGTCGCCGTCGCGTCCGGGAGCCGGGGTGTGTTGGCCCGGAAAATACCAGCCCACCATCTCCTCGTCAAACGTCATGCCGACGCCATCGGGAAGCTGCACGTCGAGGAACGGCTTCAGCAGCGTGTTGGTCGCCAGGTCCTTCCCGGCGACCCGCGTCAGGATGTAGTAGAAGCCGAACTGCCCGCCCGCGTCCGCGTGGAACAGGCCGAAGGAAGAGTTGCTTACCAGCGGCGCCATGCCCGCGGGCAATTGCGTGACGTACTTGCCCACCAGAAAATCGGCGGTGACCTTGCGGATCTCGTCGTGGAACGGCGTGAAATCGTTCAGTTGGAAATGGTCCTTCAGGAAGCTCGGCGCCACCAGGCCCTCCATGAGGCCCATGAGCTGATACCGCGCCACGAATGTGCCGTCCGGGTTGTTGCTGAACTGCAGATAGGCCACGCCGGCGGCTTCATTGGCGTTCGAGATGGTGTCCATCCGCCAGACGCCGTCCAGGTCGGCGGCCGTCGGCGCCGCGCCCTTGGCGTACAATGCCGCGTGATCGGCCACGGTCATGCAGTCGAAGCTGTACCGCCGCGTCATGGGGAACGTGAACACGCGCGCGCCGTTGGGGTATTGGCCGAGATACACGCGCCCGATCAGCAGGTCGTCGTTGATCATTTTGAAAATGTCGTAGAAGCCCTGCCACGGCGGATCGAGGTATTTGAGCAGAATGTAGTGCCCCGGCTCCAGCGTTCCGCTGCCGTGTCCCACCTGGACCTCCTCCAGGCTGTTGCGTGCGTGGATGCGGTCGTCGGTGTCGCTGGTCACCCCGACGTATATTGAGCCTTGCTTGTGAAACTCCTTCTTGAAACCGGTGAAGATCGCCGATGACATGGCGTTGAGAATGTGGCCCTGGGGGAAGAAGCCTTTCCAGTATTGGTCGTTGCGGATGGTCTGTTTCGCCAGGTCGATCACCGGATCGCCGCCCTGGTTGACGATGGCATCGATCTTCATGGTGGGACAGCGGCGGAACAGCGCTTCGAGCTGCCCTTCGTTGTAGCCGGCCACGTCCAGGGGGTCGATCCCGGCCATGCTGACCACCGTGTTCGGCTGGGGATACTGATTGCCGCCAAGCTGCTGGATCTTGCGCTCGGCAAACCGCTCCGTCAGCGCCGAAATCGTCAGGAACGGGTTGACTCCCAGGGCGCTGGGGATCACCGAGCCATCGGTAACGTAGAGCCCCTCGTGCACGCTGCCGTCGCCCGCGAACACGCGCCCGAACGGGTCGACGGCGCCTTGCAGGTAGTCGTCGCCCATGGGGCAGCCGCCCAGCGGGTGCGCGGTGATGAGGTGGCCCAGATTGAACATGCTCCACGTCGGGTTGGAGATGAAGTTGCTTCGCAGCGCGTGCGCGTGGCGCCGCAGTTCCTGGTTCATGCGCGTGAAGATCTGCTGCTGCCCCGCCTGGTCCCACGAGATGCGGATGCGCCCATCGGGCTCGGTCCACGGCTTTTCGAAAAGGATCACGCCGCGAGCGTTGTCCTGGCCCATCACCAGGTACAGCATGGTGTGGTTCATGGCGCCGTCGGCTGCGTGGGCCGGAGCCGTGGGGTCGAGATCGCGCTGCAGGCGTTTCATCTGGGCGTCTTCGTTGCCCGTCACCGTGTCCTGGCCGCGAATGGCGGCGAACGCCGCTTTGGAGGCTGCGATATACGCGCTGGGGAACGAGAAATCCTCCACCGTGATGCGCTGGCTCTCCGGCAGGCTGCCGTTGTACCGCACGATGCCCACGATGTTCGGCCCCGGCTCCGGCGAATCGCCGGTCCCCGGCTTATCGGCTACCTGGTACCCCAGCACGTCGGTTTCGTTATCGCCGTTGTAGGCCAGGCCGAAGAAATCGCCGTTGCCGCTGAACTTGGTGCCCAGCGCCGGCGAAACGGAAAGCCCGTTCGCCTCCGAGCGCAGCAGGATTTCGGTGGAGTTCAGCGACCCGGCCGACAGCACCACCTCGCGCGCATCCAGCTTGAAATTGGTGCCGCCGCCCTTGTCGTCGACGTACTTGCCGTGAATTCTCCAGCCGCCTCCCGAAAGTTTCTCCAGGTATTCCACCTTGGTCTGCGTGAGGATGGTGGCGCCGGCGCTGCGCGCCATCGGGAGGTAGTTCATGTACAGCGTGTTCTTGGCGCCGACATTGCAGCCCGACACGCAGTTGCCGCAGTCGATGCACGGCTTCTGCTGGACGCCGTACGGGTTCGCCCCGTCGATCGTGAAGTTGACCACGATGTCGAGCGCCGTGGCGTGCGTGCCGAGTTCCGTCGCGCGCCGTTCGAGCGCCTTGACCTTGGCCAGCTCCAGCGCCCGCGGGTGCGGATTGGCCGCCAGAATCTTGCGCGCCCGATCGTAGTAGGGCTGCATCGCGTCGTACTGAATCTCGGCGGGCCAATTGAACTGCGCGAAAACTTCGCGGTCCGGCACGATCGCCACGTTGGCATTGATCAGCGACGTTCCGCCCAGTCCCGAGGCTTTGATCACCGAAATCTCCGGATGGTTGAGCAGCTCGAAAAGGCCGAGCGGGTTCAAATCGCTGCGGGCCGCCGCCACCACGCCGGCGAGCGTTTCCGGATACTGGCCGGGCTGCCATTCCTTGCCGCGCTCCAGAATGCAGACCGATGGCTTGGGATTCAAATTGGCGCCGGCCAGGCGCGCGGCGGTAATCGCCCCGCCGTATCCCGAGCCGATGATGACGAAATCGTATGCGCTCTTGCGCTGTTCAAATGGCGTGGATAGCATCGAGCTCCTCCTCCGATGATCGGTTCTCTCAGGCCTGGTCGGCCAGCAGATCCTGGAAATATGCGTTCAAAAGCCGGTTGCCCGGATCGTAGGTCTTGCGCGCGTCCGCAAATGTCTGGAGCCGCGCGCCCAGGGCCTTCCGGAACTGCGCCCTGGTGATGCCGTAGGTTTGGTTCGGCAGCGGAATCCCGCCGCCGTCGCTGCAAAATTGGTTATAAGCCGTCAGAAACGTCTTCCACCCCGGGTTGCCCGTGGAGACCGGATCGATGGTCATCATGTTGCCGTCGTACGAATAGGAGAGCAGCGAGTTCTGGTCTTGGGCGATGCGGTATCCGACGAACAGCATGTTGATGCGATAGCCCGTGTCCTGGTAATACTTGCGGCAGAACTGGAAGTGCTGCGCCAGCACGGTGGGATAGCTCTCTTCGGGAAAGGCCCACAGGCTGAAGGTGTACTTGCTGTCGTTGGCAACCGTGGGATAGCGGATGATCTGGTCGGTGGCCACCGTGTTGTCGCTGGTGATCAGGTTTTCCAGCTTGAAGCGCCACAGGACGTTGAAACCGTCGATCACCTTGTAGCGCACGTCGCGGTCCGCGATGTCGCTCTCGGCCTGCGCGCAAACGGCCGGCCCGGCGGTGGCCCACAGGTAGTTGCGCAGGGGCCAGGCGTGGCGGTTGGGATCGCCCGTGGCGCCCGGGTTGTAGTGGCGGAACTCCACCGTGATCAGGTTGTCGAAGGGAAAGATGTAGTACATCAGCGAATCGCCGCCGGCCTTCAATTCGGGCAGTTTCGCGATGAAGTCCTCGAGCGTGTAGGTGGTGTGATGCACCGCCATCGGGACAATCGGCCGCACGCGGAAAGTCGCCTCCGTGATCACGCCGAAGGTACCGTAGCTCGACCGGACCTGTTGCATCACCTCGGACTGGCCGTCGGTAATCTCGACGATGTCGCCCGAGGGCAGCACCATCTTGACGCGGGTGACGTACGAGCTGACCTGGCCGAGTTCGCCGGGCATGGAGGCATCCTTGGTTCCGCAGCAGGCCGCGCTGCCCACCGAGAGGCTGCCGATCTCGGTGTTGACGTGGAACTGCAATCCGTGTTTTTCGAGTTCCTTCGCAACATCGATGTAGATTGCCCCGGCCTCCGCGGTCACCGTGTCGGCGGTGATCTGGAGAATCCGGTTCATCCCGGACATCTTGATCAGGGTCCCGCCATCGACGACGCCGCAGGCCCCCGGGGAATGGTTCGACCCGATGGCGCGGACGGGAGAGGGGTACTGTTGCGGATTCCTTAGGATGCTGACGATGTTGTCGACCGAGGCAGCCTCAACGACGGCCTGTGGATGCGAAACCAGGTCTCCAAACCAATTCGTGACAACCGTGCCGGCCATGACGTTCCCCTCCGCTTTGGGGATCATATGTCAGCGGGCCGGTAAGAAGCAAGGGGATCGGTTAGAGTCCTCGCCAGATATCGGACAGTTCCAGGCGGAACCCTGCAACCGGGCCCTCGCCTTCAAGGTGATCGATATCGGCGAGCGCCTCGGGTTCGCGATGGGGGCGATAGACGTGAACCGTTCGTGCGTCTGGGTCGATCAACCAACCGAGCGCGGCGCCATTCTCCATCCATTCGCGCATTTTGGCTTTCACGCCGCGGAGCCGGTCGGTCGGCGACATCAACTCGATCACAAAATCCGGGCAAATGGGCAAGAAGCGCTTCTTCTGATCTTTGGTGAAAACTGCCAACCTGCCTTTCAAGACCCAGGAGGCGTCCGGTGCGCGCGCCGCCCCGTTCGGCAGCACATACTCCGTATTGGAATCGAGAGCAATCCCACGCCCGTCAACTCGCGCCCAGTTGCGCAATTGACCGCTTACCTCGTTGTTGCGGTATCCGGTCTCAAATCCGGTAGGAGGCATGATGATGATTTCCCCATTGGCTTCTCGCTCGATGTGCAGCTCGGAATTCTTCGCGCAAAACTCGAAGTACTCGTCGTCGTCCATGGGGCGCTCGGCCCGGATCAGGATTGTAGCGCGTGTTTCGAGATCGGGGAGCTCAACCTGCATATTCTCAGCATACGCGCATTTTGCCGCGGATTCAGGCGACGGGCAGCAAAGTCTACCAGTCCTTACTGCTGCTCTACCGGCAACCAGAATGCTGTTGGCGGCGTCGCGTCCGGCGGCGGCAGGGTGACTCCGTTTACCTGGAGGGAAACGGAAACGTAGTCGTTGAAGGTCAGGCCCGGGACCATCGCCACGTTCGGAACCACCACGTTGATCTGGTAGAGCCCGACCGTCCCGGCGACCAGTCCGGCGTACGTCACGGTGCCGGGAGTGCCGTCGAAGAAGACTTCCGGCGGCGAAAGCAAGGTGCTCGCTTGCGCGGCGATCTGGCCCGCCGGTACGTCGGGGGTCACCGCTCCGAGACCCATGCCGAAGAGCACAATCGTGTCGCCGGGTTTGGCGCGCCGGCTGGGTACCGCGGCTCCATAACTGGGTGGCAGCAGGAATGTCACAAAGTCGGGCAGGACGGCGCCCAAGTATTGTTCCCACTGGCTGATGTCGTGCGGCAGCACGTACATCGCCGGCTGGATGGCGTTCACCGTAACGGTGTAGGGCGCGCTGACCTGGGAGCCGTTGGCGACCGTCACCTGGGCGGATCCGGCCGTCACCGTGGCCGGCACCAGCGCGTTCACCTGTCCGGGGCTGATGTAGGAAACATACGCCGGGCTGCCGTTGATGGAGACTTTGACGCCGTCGAGGGAGGTTGGCGCGGTGTTTCCGGTGAAATCGGAAGTGCGCCACTGGCGAGTTGCAGGCGCGAGATTCTGCCCGTAGATTTCGATCCAGGTTCCGGGCGCGATCGATTGCGCCCCGCCGAATCCCGAGGCGGAGATCACGCCTGGAAGCAGCGTGCGGATGGTTGGCTGAGTGGAGGCGGCGCCGGGCACGCCGACGAAGCCGTGGGTGGTCTGGCCGCTGTTGTCGGCTCGGAGTCCGGTGATCTGGCCGCCGTCGTTGATGGCAGTCACCTGGTAGCCTCCGAGCAAAGCAAATGTGCCGTCGGCGTTGCTGACGAAACCTACATTGAGGGAGTAGTCCGTGCCCCCGTAGCCCGCGAACTGTCCGAGATTGTTGACGCTGCTGACCTGGGTGAGGTTGTCGGTTCCCGGCAGATCGAACCGGGCGCACGAGCCGGCCGATCCGCAGAGGAACCCATGCCGCGTCCCGTTGGAACCGCCGATGATGCCGCGCCCCACAATTTCGCCGTTGTTGTTGATAGCGGTGGGGGAGGCCTCGCTGAACCGTGGTACGTAGATGGGCGTGAAGGTGGATCCGTCGGCGCTTCGCAGGAAACCCTGGCTCACGAAGCCCAGATCGTAAACGGCGCCGACGATTTCGCCGCGATCGTTGATGGCCGTTGCGCCTCCGCCGGGGCCCACGTTGGAAATCTCGAAGGATGTGAAGGAGCCATCGGCGCCGCGGATATAGGCATGGTAACCGTTGGCGTCGCGATAGGAGCCGACGATCTGGCCGAGGTTGTTGATGCCGTTGGCGTAGGTGGTGCCGGGAAGAGCGCCGGGGACGTCGATGGTAGTGAAGGTGGCGCCGTCCGCACTGCGCAGGAAGCCGTGAAGAATGTTGGCGGAATCGGCGTAGATGCCAACGATCTGGCCGCTATTGTTGATTCCCGATGGTCTGGTGCTGGCGGAGCCGGGGACATCGAACTGCGGGTACGTATAGGATTGGGCGTCGGCGATGCCCAGCGCCAACACGAAGATTGCCGGGATGGTCCACTTCATGGCCGGGGCCGCTGGAATCGATTGCCCTATTGGACCCTCGCCGCGAGCGCCTGCGCCAGGTCCACCGGATTCGCGCCGGCGGAACTGATGGCATAACCGCCGATGTAGCGGCCTTTGCGGAAGATGCACAGCTTGCCGAGATACGTGTCGGTAGCCTGGAACGCATCCTCGGCCACCTTGGCAGGAGTGGTCTCGCCGAAGCGCGCCCGCAGCTTCTGCATCACCTCCGCGGCCGAGGCGGGAGTCTCTTCCAGAACCACGAAGCCCTTTCCGAAATCGTACTGCGCCATGTACCCGCGCTTGAGCAGGCGGATGCCCAGCACGCTCTCGGGAACCAGCCGTACGGACTGCTGGCCCTCCACCGGCAGCCAGGATAGCGCCACCGGCGTCGTGGTGCTGCCCTCCACCGCGCGATCCAGCGCCGCCACCCATTGGTGCAATGCGGCCGTATAGTCGCCTTCCGGATTCGCGGCAATCTCCAGGTAGTATTTGCCCTTCACGAAAATCGCGCGCCGGGGAACGATCTGGCCGCCCATTCCGAGCCGCTCGAACGGCTGCCGCGGATCCCGGTTGGCGGTGAACAGTCCGTAGGCCGAATCCGCATCGCCCATGTCCGAGATGTCGATGACAAAAGTGATCTCGCCTTTCTTGCAGGTAACTCCGTGCATGCTCTGAAAGCCATAGAGCACGTAACCTTCCGCGTTGCCGTCCATGTACTCGAACAGGTTGTCGGCGTCGAAGGTGCGCGCCGCGCCGTCTTGCGGCCAGCCCGGCACCAGCTTGCAGTCGGGCGTCTGCGCCCGGGCGAGAAGGCACGCCCCAAGCGCCACGCAGGTGAGCTTCAGCATGCGAGCAGCTCCTGCGCCGCACTGGACGGAGGCGTGCCCGGGCGGCAGGAAGTTGCGGCGGGAAGAATCCATATTTCCTCTTAAAAGATGATAAATTCGGTTTATAAGTCTTATTTTAGAACGGGGCGCTGCGAATTCCAAACGGCTCTTTGCGGCGGCGCGGGCCGCGGCGATTTTGGACCGGTCCCGGCTCGGAACCGGAGACAGAGCGTGGCCGGCGGCGCCTGGAATGGGGTTACAGATGTCACAACTTACTCGAAGAGACTTCGTCGCGGCGGCGGCGGTGGCGACCGCGCGCGGTTACGCGCAGGTCCAGGGCGCGGGAGAGCGCATGCGCATCGGCGTGATCGGTTGCGGAGGCCAGGGAACGGCGCACATGCGGACCCTGGTGAAGATGCGCGACTCGGACAACATCGACGTTCTGAACGTCTGCGATATCTTTACCAAGCGGGCCGAAGCTGCGGCTCAGCTCACCGGCGGCAAGGTCGTGAAGGACTATCGCCGGGTGCTCGACAACAAGGACGTGGACTACGTCCTCATCGCGTCGCCCGAGCACTGGCACTACCAGATGACCATGGACGCGATCGCCGCCGGCAAGCACATCTACTGCGAGAAGCCGATGACGTACTCGATCGAGCAATCGCGGCGCGTGGCGGAGCGTGTGGCGGCAACGCCGAAGGTCAAGATGCAGGTGGGCGTCCAGGGGATGTCGGACGATTCCTACGAGACCGCCAACCGCTACATCAAAGAGGGCGCCCTGGGAACCGTGGTTCTGGCCCAGATCGATTACTCGCGCAATTACCTGGACGACTTCTGGGTGAATCGCGTCGATCCCGACGCGCGGCCCGGCGAAAACCTGGACTGGAACGCGTTCCTCGGGCCGGCCCGGAAACGCCCGTTCGATCCCGACCGGTTTTTCAGCTGGCGGCGGTACTGGGACTACTCCGGGGGCATCGCGACCGACCTGTTCATACACCGCGTCACCCGCATCATCAAATCGCTGGGGCTCACATTCCCCGACCGCGTGGCGGCCACCGGCGGCAAGTTCGAGTTCCGCGAGAGCCCGGCGGAGATCCCCGACACGCTCAACATGCTGCTGGACTACCCCAAGGGCTTGACGGTGCAGCTTATCTCGTCGATGGCCAACGACACGCCGGTCGATCACTTGATCCGCGGCCACAAGGCGACTCTGAAATTCACGGCCACGGGGTTCGAGATCGTGCCGCAGCGCGCGTTCGCCAAGGAGGCCCAGCCCGCGACGCACAAGAAGACCGGGGCGGAAGAACTCGACCTGCATCACCGCAACCTGCTGAATGCCATCCGCAGAAACGAAGCACTACGCTGCGACGCCAACCTGGGCTACTATGGCGTGGTGGCGACCGAGATGGGCAACCTGTCCTACCGCAAACGGAAGTATATGAAGTGGGATGCGGCGAAGCAGCGGGCAGTCGCGGTGTAAGAAGGCCTACACTCCCAGCCCGGCGCTCCACAGCAGGTAGCCGACAGCCTGCTTCAGATAGTTCCAGCGCTCCAGCAGCGGCTCGGGCGCGCGCTCTTTGCGCGGCGAGCCGTACACGTTCAGGCCGCGGAATTGCAACATCTTTTTCACGCGGTAGATGTGATACCCATCGCTCACCACGACCACCGAGTGCAGGCCCATGCGGTGCATGATCTCGCCGGCCAGGGCCGTGGATTCGACCGTGGTCTCTCCCTCGGTCTCGACCGCGATGGCTTCGGAAGGCACGCCGCGGCTCACCAGGTACGCGCGCCCCACGCCGCCTTCGGTGAACACCGGGTCGCCGCCGGCGCCGCCCGTGGTCATGATCAGCGGCGCGAGACGCCGGTTGTAGAGCTCAAGCGCGTGATCCAGGCGCGCCCTCAAAACGGGAGACGGTTTGCCGCGGTATTCGGCCGCGCCCAGCACCAGGATGACGTCCGCCGGCTGCGCTTCCTCGCGCGTGGACTGCTGCTCGATCCGCACGGACACGTAGACGATGGCGACAAGCAGCGCGCTCACTACCAGCACGATCGCATTCCTGACGGCCCGTTTCATGTGCGCTATTCTGAGGTACACATTATTGTAAACATGCGGAAAGCCGAGACGATCACCAGCGCCGCCAACCCGCTTTTGAAAGATGTGAGGCGGGCGATCGCGCGCGGCGGCCTCACGTCGGAAGGCTGGTGCGTCGCCGAGACCTTCCACCTGCTGGAAGAGGCGCTCGGCGGCAAGTGCGAAGTGAAGGTGGTGCTGGCGGCCGAATCGGCGCGTCCGGCGGCCGAAGCGCAGTTGCGGCGGCTCGCCGGCGTCAAATTGGCGGTCCTGCCGGATGCGCTGTTTCAAAGCGTGTCGGGCACCCGGACGGCGCAGGGGGTAATGGCGCTGGTCACACCGCCGGCCTGGACCGTGGAACAGTTGTTCGGCGGGTGCCCGCTGGTGATGGTGCTCGATGGCTTGCAGGATCCGGGCAACGCCGGCGCCGTGGTGCGCGCGGCCGAGGCATTCGGCGCCACCGGCGTCCTGTTCCTGAAGGGTGTGGTGAGCCCGTACAATCCGAAGACCGTGCGCGCTTCCGCCGGTTCGCTGTTTCGCATTCCTTTCGTCCATGGCGTGGACGCCGCCCAGGCGCGCGCGGCGCTGCGACACCATGGGGTGGAACTGTACGCCGCAGTGCCGGCGCGCGACGCCGCCGCGATGCGTTCGATCGCCGAAATCGACCTCACCGGCCCCTGCGCGCTGATCATCGGCAGCGAGGCGCACGGCGTGGGCCCGGAATTGCGGTCGGGGGCAACCGGCGTTTCGATCCCCACAGTGGGAGTGGAATCGCTGAACGCGGCGGTGGCCGCGGGCATCCTGCTTTACGAAGCGCGGCGGCAGAGGGCGCGGCATCCGTGAGCCTCTTCGATACCACGCCCGCGCCCGAGCCCACGGCCGGTAAACGGCCGCTGGCGGAGCGCATGCGGCCCGAGCGCCTGGAAGATTTCGTGGGCCAGGAACATATCCTGGGGCCCGGTAAGCCCCTGCGCCGGCAGATCGAGCGCGACGAGATGGCGTCCGTCATCCTGTGGGGCCCGCCCGGCGTCGGCAAGACGACCCTCGCCAAGCTCATCGCGCGCATCACGCGCTGCGAGTTCATACCGTTCAGCGCGGTGCTCAGCGGCATCAAGGAAATCAAGGCGGTGATGGCCGACGCGGAACGCCTCCGCCACCTGGGCCGGCGCACCATTCTGTTCATCGACGAGATTCATCGCTTCAACAAGGCGCAGCAGGACGCCTTCCTGCCGTACGTCGAGCGCGGCGACGTCATTCTCATCGGCGCCACCACGGAGAACCCGTCGTTCGAAGTGATCTCGGCTTTGCTCTCGCGCTCGCGCGTGTATGCGCTGCGGCTCCTCACCGTGCCCGAGATCGTCTCGCTGCTCCAGCGCGCCCTGCCCGTGGTGGGGCTGGAGGCCTCCGAAGAACTGCTGGAGCAGATCGCGATCTACGCCAACGGCGATGCGCGCCAGGCCTACAACACGCTGGAAGCGGCCGCCGCGGCGGTGCGCCCACCGGGACAGGCGCCTTCCGTGCCGGGCGTCGAATTGACCGCGGCCGCCGTGCAGGACGCCATCGAGCGCAAACTCCTGCTGTACGACAAGAGCGGCGAGGAGCACTTCAACCTGATCTCCGCGCTGCACAAGTCGGTGCGGTCCAGCGACGTGGATGCCGCGCTCTACTGGCTCACCCGCATGCTGGAGGCCGGCGAGGACCGCCTGTACATCGCGCGCCGCATGATCCGCATGGCTAGCGAAGATATCGGGCTGGCCGATCCGCGCGCCCTGGAGCAGGCCGTCGCGGCCATGCAGGCGGTGCACTTCCTCGGCATTCCCGAAGGCGACCTGGCGCTGGCCCAGGCCGCCATCTATCTGAGCGTGGCGCCCAAGTCCGACGCGGCCTATCGCGCCATGGGCGCGGTGCACCAGGATGTGGAGCACACCACCGCCGAGCCCGTTCCGATGAACCTCCGGAACCCCGTGACCCGCTACATGAAGGAATGGGGCTATGGCCAGGGCTACCAGCACGCGCACCAATTCGAAGACGCCGTGCCGGGCATGGAATGCCTGCCCCCCTCGCTGGCGGGCCGCCAATACTACTTTCCGGCGGACCGCGGAATCGAGAAGCGCATCGCCGAACGCCTCGAGGAAATCCGCCGCCTGAAGGAAAAGAAATAGCACTGGCGCGGCGGCGTATTTCCTGTTGACTTTTTGTTGCAAAGTACATTACAGTGAGAAGTGCAAGGGAGGGTCCAATGAGACCGCATCACGCGCTCCTCGTCTTCTGCGCCATCCTGTGGGCGGGCTGCAGCCGGTCGAACAATCTGGTGCTGGGCCGCGTGGAGGCCACCGTCGGCACCCACAATGTCGTAGTCACCGATTGCTACCGCACCAGCGTGCCGCCGCCGGAGAAGGTCGGAGAGGCAGACTACCGGTTCACCCCCTGCCGGGATGCCGACGTCCTGATCCGCAAGGAGGAGCTGGTGGTGAACGGCCGGTCATACGGCCATCTGAAGCCGAACGACGCGGTTCTGGTGGATCACGGAGTGGTTTCGATCAATCCGCCGGCGTAACCCGGCGGTGGCCGCCCCGCGCAGCCTGCCGGTCGGGCGCCTTGCCGATCCGTACAAGCCTGGCGGCGATGGACTCCTCCGTCCTGCCGAACCGGCTGGCGATTTCCGCAAGCCGTTCTCCGGCATCGAACGCCTCGGCCAGGGCCGCGTCCTCATCCGGGGACCACGATTTGCCCGCATTGCCAGGGGCCGCGGTGTCGCGCTCCCGCTTCTTGATCTGACGATCGAGCGCGTCCAGCGCGACGTGGAGTGCCCGAATCACCTCTGGCGACTCGATGGGCGATCCCGGAGCCAGTCCCTCTCCGGTTGTAGGGTCGAGTCCATCCGCAAGAGCCTCGAGAATGTGTCGTGCCTTGATCGTGTCCATCGCTGTCGCGCCGATCGTCTTGATGCCTTACACCGTCACGATGCGCAGGCGGCCGCGCCACTCCCGCTCTGTGCTCAGGGCGCGCTGCACCATGGGTGTGAGATTGTCCGGGACCGCGGGGTGCATGCGGAACAGGATCACGCCGGACCGCACCAGTGGCTCGCGGCGCTGCAGCGCCATCTGCCAGAAGTCATTGTCCAGTGTCAGAACCAGCCGGCCCTCCGCTTCCGCTCGCTCCAACAGGGCCGCATCCGCGCCGCCCGGACAGTCGGTTCGCACCCAAACAGCATCGTTGCCGGCAGCCCGAACGGCCTCGACGGTAGGAAGGGGGAAGCTCTCGTCGGCCAGGATGAGCATTTATGCGGGGATGGGGTTTGCCTTGTACTCGTGCGCCAGGTAACTGGCGTACGAGAGGCAGGCCAGGATGTCCTCGTGCGTAATCCCGGGATAGTTGTGGAGCACCTCGGCCTCGGGCTGGCCGGCCGCGAGTAGTTCGAGAATGAACTCCACGGACAGGCGGGTTCCGCGGATTACAGGCTTGCCCGCGAGGACGTCCGGATTCACAACGATCAGTTCTGACCACGCCATGCCTAGATGATAACTCCTCCTGGACTTCCCCGGACCACATTGGCCGGCGGTTGCGCCGCCTGCTGCCGCTGTTCGGCTGCGCCCCTTCCCAGGCTCGCGCCGGCGCAAGGCGATCCCCTCCCAGGCATGCCGCCTGTCTTCCATCCGCAAGTGGGAGTTGCCGCGGCAGCGCCGCAAGGCTACTTCTTGGCCAGTTTGAGATTGATGATGGCTTCCTTGCGCGAGTCGAAGGAACTCAGCGTTTTGGTGCTGCTGGAAGCGCCCTGATAGTCGGCTTTCAGCTCGTAATCGATGTCCGGGCTGAGGCCGTGGAAATAGTACTCGCCCTTCTCCTGCGTAACGAAGGACCGGATCTCCAGCGTCTTGGTGTTCTTCAGCTGCACCACGGCTCCGGAGACGACCGCGTCGGTGGGCGACGTCACCACACCCTGAACGGTGCGGTTGGGGTCTCCCTTCTTCTTGCCCTGGGCGAGGCCGGACGGAGCGCCGGCCAGAAGGGCCGCCGCCAGCAAGACCAGCCAAATCCGGCGCATGGGGACCTCCTGTTTGTGGGACGCGAGGCGAAGCAGTGCTGTTTCATTCATCACAAACCCCCTAGTGCCAGTCCTCGCCGGCTTCTTCCTCCTCGTCGTCCTCCAGGAATTCGTCATCCTCCTCGTCTTCTTCGTCGAGATCTTCGGCCGATTCCAGTTCCAAGGGATCGGTGCTCACAACTTTCAGGTCCGCGCCACACTCATCACAACTGATAGTGTCGCCTTCATCGACGTCCTCTTCATCGAGATCGATTGTGCCTTCGCATACCGGACACGTGACCATCAAAATTCCTCCCGAAATACTACTCTTTAAACGATTGACTGCCGCATTTGCAACTCCCGCGCGGGAAAACCCGGCGTTTTACTTGCCGGCGGCTTTGGCCGTGCGGCGCCGGGTGGTCGCCGGCACGATCCCTTTCATTCTGAGATAAAGAAACAACTGGGCGCGATGGGTCAACTCATGCTCCTTGAGCATCTGCACCATTTCCAGGCGCGTGATCCGCTGGCCATCCATCCGCGTGATCAGGTTGGCGAAAAACTCCAGCGGCTGCCGGGCCAGTTGGGTCGACCGCCGCTCCAGGGACTCGCGCAACGCGGCGGCCAGCGAGGCGGTATCCGGACCCGCGGCCTTCGCGTGTCTGGCTATCTTCTCGCGAATGTCGGGCGTTGCGAAATTCTCCTCGCCGGCCAGCAACAATCCGACTAGGCCATCACCGGCCATCTGGATGTGGCGGGCGATCTCGCCAAACGTCATCACATCGGGAGTGGGCCGGTAATCCATTTCGCCGGCCGGGAACTCCTCGACGGCGCTGATGGTATCCTGCCGGATTGCATTCCAGGAATCGAGGATCTGCTCTATTCTGACCATGACCACATTGTACCCGCCCCGGATGGGGCAGGACGTACTGGCCGGTGAGGCCGGTACCACCCGCCCACGTATAATAAAGGTATAGATGCACCAGAAACTGTACGAGAGGGTTGTGGACCTGGATCCACAGGAAACCGCGGAGTGGGTGGAAGCGCTGGAGGGGGTTCTCGATGAGGCCGGCCCCGATCGTGCCGCCTATCTCGTGGAGCGCCTTACCGAGCGGGCCCGCGCCGCCGGCGCCGAGTTGCCCATCCACCTGAATACGCCGTACGTCAACACCATCCGTCCGGAAGACGAGGTCCCCTATCCGGGCGACCGCGCCATGGAGCGGCGCATCAAGAGCCTGGTGCGCTGGAATGCTATGGCCATGGTGGTCCGCCAGAATAAGTACGATGCCGGCATCGGCGGCCACATCTCCACCTACGCCTCCCTCGCGACGCTGCTGGAGGTGGGCTTCAATCACTTCTTCCATGCCAGCTACGGCGATCAGCCCGGCGACCTGATCTACTTCCAGGGCCACGCTTCTCCCGGTATCTACGCACGCGCTTTTCTCGAAGGGCGTCTGACCGAAGAGCACCTGAAGAATTTCCGCCACGAGTTGCGGGACCACCCCGGTCTCCCCTCGTACCCGCATCCGTGGCTGATGCCCGATTTCTGGAGTTTTCCGACGGTTTCGATGGGGCTGGGGCCGATCAACGCCATCTACCAGGCGCGCTTCATGCGCTACCTGGAGAATCGCGGCCTGGTCCCGCGGACTCCGCGGCACATCTGGGCCTTCCTCGGCGATGGAGAAATGGATGAGCCTGAATCTATGGGCTCGATCACCCTGGCTTCCCGCGAAAAGCTCGACAACCTGGTATTCGTCATCAACTGCAATCTGCAGCGCCTCGACGGGCCGGTCCGCGGCAACGGCAAGGTAATCCAGGAGCTGGAAGCCGCCTTCCGCGGCGCCGGATGGAACGTCCTCAAAGTGATCTGGGGCGGCGACTGGGACGCCCTGCTGGCCCGCGACACCACCGGCCTGCTGCAACGGCGAATGGGCGAGCTGGTGGACGGCGAATTCCAGACCTACGTGACCAAAGACGGCGCGTACGTCCGCAAGAACCTGTTTGGCAAATACCCCGAGCTGCTCGACCTGGTTTCGCACCTGAGCGACGACGACCTGCTGCATCTGCGCCGCGGCGGCCACGATCCGCGCAAGGTCTACAACGCCTACAAAGCGGCCATGGAAACCCAGGGCCAGCCCACCCTCATCCTGGCGCACACCATCAAGGGCTACGGTTTGGGCGAGGCCGGCGAAGGGCGCAACATCACCCACCAGCAGAAGAAGCTCAACGAGCAGGAGATCGCGCATTTCCGCTCGCGCTTCGAAATTCCCATCCCTGACGAAGCCGCGCGCAACGCCGCATTCTACCGGCCCCCCACAGACAGCCCGGAAATCGCGTACCTGCATGAGCGTCGGCGCCTGTTGGGCGGATACCTGCCGAGCCGCAGCGCTCCCGCCGGCAAGCTCGAATCGCCGCCGCTGGAATATTTGAAGGAGTCGCTGGAGGGCTCCTCGGGGCGCGAAGTATCCAGCACCATGGCCTTCGTGCGCGTTCTGACCATGCTCATGAAGCACCCCCAGTTGGGCAAGCGCGTGGTGCCCATCATTCCCGACGAGGCCCGCACTTTCGGCATGGAGTCGCTGTTCCGGCAGTTCGGCATCTATGCCAGCCAGGGGCAGCTCTACAAGCCCCACGATGCCGAGATGTTCCTCTATTACAAGGAATCGATGGACGGGCAGATTCTGGAAGAGGGCATCACCGAAGCCGGCTCCATGGCGTCGTTCACCGCGGCGGGCACCGCGTACGTGAACTACGGGGTGGAGATGATTCCGTTTTTCATCTACTACTCGATGTTCGGCTTCCAGCGCGTGGGCGACCTGGTCTGGGCCTTCGGTGACGCCCGAGGCAAGGGTTTCCTGTGCGGCGGAACGGCCGGCCGCACCACGCTCTCCGGCGAAGGGCTGCAGCACCAGGACGGCCACAGCCTGGTGCTGGCCAGCACCATACCCAACTGCGCCGCCTATGATCCGGCGTACTCCTACGAGATCGCCATCATCGTGCAGGACGGCATCCGGCGCATGTACCAGGTAGGCGAATCGCGCTTCTACTACATCACTCTGTACAACGAGAACTACCCCATGCCGCCGATGCCGGCCGGCCTCGATCCGGCGGATGTGCTGGCAGGCATCTACCGCATCAGCGCCGCTGCGGACGGAAAGGCCAAGGCGCAACTATTCGGCAGCGGTCCCATCCTGAACGAGGCCCTGCGCGCGCAGCGGATCCTGGCCGAAAAGTACGAGGTTCCCTCCGACGTCTGGAGCGTCACGAGCTACAACGAACTGCGGCGGAATGCGCTTTCCGTGGAGCGTTGGAACCGGCTCCATCCGGATCAGCCGGAAAAGAAGCCGCACATCGTCGCAGTCCTGGAGGGGGCCCAGGGGCCGATTGTGGCGGCCACCGATTATATGAAGGTAGTGGCCGACCAGGTGGCGCCCTGGCTGGCCGGCCGCATGGAGACGCTGGGCACCGACGGCTTCGGCCGCAGCGACAACCGCGAGCACCTGCGGAAGCACTTCGAGGTCAACGCCGAATCGATCGCCGCCGCGGCGCTTTCCCGGCTGGCGCGGGATGGCCAATTCGATGCCGCCCAAGCCCAGTCAGCCCTCGCTGCGCTGGGCGTCGATTCCGAGGGGATCGATCCCGCGCGGGCCTGAGATTGGCCTCCCCCATCGCCTGATTCCGATGCAAACGGGGCAACGTATCGCCGCTGCCGGAATGCTGGTCAGCGGCATTCTGGCCCTCATTAAAATCTCCGCCGGCCTGGCCGGCCATTCCACCGCCGTGGTCGCCGACGGGCTGGAATCCACCGGCGACGTGTTCGCTTCGGGCTTCGTGCTGCTGGGCCTCACCCTTGCGGCGAAGCCAGCCGACGAGAATCATCCTTATGGGCATGGCCGCTTCGAAATCCTGACCGGCCTCTTGATCGGCCTGGTGCTCACCGCCGGCGGCGCGCTCATCAGCTACGGTTCCGTCGAGCGCCTCGGCCGTCCGCGAGAGGCCTTGGCCGCATACGTCGTGTGGCCGCTCGTCGCGTCCATGGCGGCCAAGGTGGCGCTGGCCACCCTCAAGTTCCGCTACGGCCACAAGCTGAAGAGCGCCTCGCTGACGGCCGACGCTTGGAACGACGCCGTGGACACGCTCTCGGCCGGCTCGGCCCTGATCGCCGTCAGCCTGACCCTCTCCGACCCGGTGCGATTCCTCGACGCCGACCGCTGGGGCGGCCTGGCCGTGGGCCTGTTCGTGGTGCTGGTTGGCGTCCGCGTGTCCCGCGACACGGCGATGCAGCTGATGGACACCATGCCGGACGACCGGCTGATGGATCAGATCCGCGCGGCCGCCGCCACGGTCCCCGGCGCGCTCGGTGTGGAGAAGTGTTTCGCGCGCAAGACCGGGATGCGCTACCACGTGGATCTGCACCTGGAGGTGGACCCCCAGTTGACCGTGCGCCAATCGCACCAGATCGCGCACGAGGTGCGGCAGCGCATTCTGTTGACCCTCGATTGGGTGGCCGACGTGCTGGTGCACGTCGAGCCCGCGCCCTGAAGCTGTTAAGAAATCGGCGTTCATCGGCGTTTATCGGCGGCTTAATCATTGTTTTGAGAGGTATTGGTTTAGGACGACACAAGAATATTGGCCGCCGATGAACACGGATGAACGCGGATTTTTTGATTCGCTGACCGAGCGCGTGCTGGGCGCAGCCTTTCCCAAAGTCTAGTGGAAGCGTACCGTCAATGGCTTTCAGACTCCCGGCCCGCATGAGGCGCAGGCGGTGCCAGGGTAGACGCCACTTGGCTTGTCCGTCTATTCCCCGGACACTACACTAGAATCAAAACATATGCGCAGTTGGATCCGGCGTGTTCTCGCGCTTGCGTTGCTGGTGTGCTCCGGGCTCCCGGCGGAAGTCCGTTCGCTGACCATTCTCCACACCAACGATATCCACGCCCACATCAGCCCGAGCGAGAACCACACCGGCGGTTTCGCCTACCTGGCGGCGGCCATCCGGCAGCAACGCGCCAATTGCAGCGACTGCATCCTGCTGAATGCCGGCGACCTCGTACAGGGCACGCCGGTCTCCACCATTTTCCACGGGCTGCCGGTTTACGAGTTGGGAAACCTGTTGGGGTTCGACGCCGCCACGCTGGGCAATCACGAGTTCGATTACGGCTGGATGCAGGCGCGCAAGTTCGTCCAGACCGCCAACTATCCGATCGTCACTGCCAACCTGCTCGACCCCTCCGGCGAGCTTTTCACGCCGAAGCCTTACGTCGTTCTGCAAGTGAACGGACTGCGCGTGGCCGTGCTGGGCGCGATGACAGACGACCTCCGCGGCCTGACCACTCCCCGGACGCTCGGCGACTGCCGCACGCTGCCGCTGGTCGAGACCGCGCGAAAATACGCCAGGGAATTGCGCGAGCAGACCGACCTCGTGGTTCTGCTCGGACACATCACCGGCGATGAAGAACTGACCTTGCTGGGTAGCGCCCCGGAAATCCCCGTCCTGGTCACGGGCCACCTCCATCGAGGCATCGGGCAGCCGATCGTGCGGGATGGCCGCGTGCTGGTGCGCGTGAAAGGGATGGCCGAGGAATTGGGGCGGCTCGAGTTGCAGGTCGATACCGAAAAAAAAGCCCCGGTCTCGTGGACCTGGAAGCGCATCGCGATCGACTCCCGGAAAATCGAACCCGCCCCCGACGTCGCGAAGGCCGTGAAACAGTGGGAAAGCCAGGTGACCGCGCGCGTCGATCAACCGCTGGCGGTCTCGCTTCGGGCATTCACCAAGCCTGAAGTAAAGCAACTGATGGAGCGCGCCATTCGCGACGAGACCGGCGCCGACTACGCATTTATCAACGAGGGCGCCGTTCGCGACGTCCTGCCCAAGGGCCGGCTGCGCCTGCGGCACATCTGGCAGATCATGCCGTTCGACAACATGGTGTTGGTCGGTACGTTCAAGGGGCGCGATCTGCCGGCCGTGGTGTTGGACCGCCGCAAGGTCGAGCCCGACCGCGATTACACGCTCGCGGTCAGCGATTTCACCGCTGCCAACCAGGGTACCAGTGAAAACCTGCGGACTACCGGCCTCGAGTTCCCCCATGATGTCGGCCTGCTGCGCGACCTCCTGATCGACTGGTTCCGCAAGAAAAAGATGATCGCCGACTGATCGCTCGCGCGCCGGTGCCAACCTTGACACCACCCGCGCCGTTCCATACGATAATCAGGTGCAAGCGATTGCAGTGCTGCCTCGCAGGAAGGCGGTCATGCATGCGGTAGCCCGCGTCCCGCCTGCCGGGCCCCGCACCAAAACAATTGAACCGTGTTGACTTCAGGGCCTGCGAGTTTGTCGAAGATCGAAACGAAGATCGAAACAAGGAAGGGGCAACTTCACGCATGACGCGAATGAGCGCACTGGACTGGCTGATGATCGGCCTGTATTTCAGCATCCTGCTGTGTGTCGCCTGGTGGGTAGTCCGCAAGTCCAAGGACTCGGCGGCGGATTATTTTCTGGCCGGCAGAAACCTGGCGTGGTGGATCATCGGCGCCTCGATCTTCGCGTCGAATATCGGATCGGAGCACATTGTTGGCCTCGCGGGGTCGGGCGCGACCAGCGGCGTGGCCATGGCGCACTACGAGCTGCACGCCTGGTGCCTGCTGGTGCTGGCGTGGGTGTTCGTGCCCTTCTACATGCGCTCGATGGTGTTCACCATGCCGGAGTTCCTGGAGCGGCGCTTCAGCGCCAAGTCCCGGTATGTTCTCTCGATCGTCTCGCTGATCACGTTCGTGATTTCGAAAATCGCGGTCGGAATCTTCGCCGGGGGCGTGGTTTTCGGCACGCTGTTTCCGGAGTTGCGGATCAACATCGGGGGTATTTCGATCGACAGCTTCTGGATCGGCTCCGTGCTGGTGATCGTGCTGACCGGGTTGTACACCACGCTCGGCGGCATGCGCGCGGTGGCGTACAACGACGCGGTGCAGGTGACGGTCCTGATCACCGGCTCGTTCCTGCTCACGGCTTATGGGCTGGTCCGGCTGGGAGGGTGGAGCGAGCTGCGCCACTGGTGCGGCTCGGACATGTTCAACCTGTGGAAGCCGCTGATTCCGCCGGGCGTGACGGGCACCTGGTCGCCGGTCATCCAGACCAACGCGGCGGGGCACATTGTTAAAGAGGCGTGGTACTTCAACGACTATTTCCCGTGGCTGGGAATGCTCTTCTGCGCGCCCATCATCGGGCTTTGGTATTGGTGTACCGACCAGTACATCGTGCAGCGCGCCCTGGGAGCGCCGAACGAGACGGTGGCGCGGCGCGGCAGCATTTTCGCCGCGTTCCTCAAGCTCTTCCCCGTATACCTCTTTATCGTTCCGGGGCTCATCTGTTACGCGCTGGCCAAGAGCGGCAAGGTTCCGGAGCTGGCGCCGATGATCGGACCGGACGGACAGGCGATACCGTCCCTGGCCAACGCTTCCTTTCCGATGATGGTGCAGTATCTGCTGCCCGCGGGCATTCGAGGCATAGTCGTTGCCGGCCTGCTTTCGGCGTTGATGGGCTCGCTCGCCGGAGTGTTCAACGCCTGTTCCACGCTCTTCACGGTGGACTTGTACCAGAAGTGGAAGCCTGGGGTTTCCCAGCACCAGTTGGTCCGCACCGGGCGCACGGCCACGGTGATCTTGGTGTTGATCGCGCTCGCATGGATACCGGTGATCAAGAACGCACCGGGGGGGCTGTACAATTACCTGCAATCGGTTCAGAGCTACCTGGCGCCTCCGATTTTCGTGGTGTTCTTCTTCGGCGTCTTCAACAAGCGGCTGAACGCGAAGGGAGCGCTCTGGGCGATGATCGTGGGATTCGCCCTGGGGCTGTTCCGGATGTTCGTGGATACGCCGATTACCCTGGGCTTGCAAAAGAGCTATCAGGAAGGCTCCCTTCTGTGGATCGTGAACAATATCTACTTTCAGTACTTCAGCGTGCTGATCACCCTCGTTTCGGCGGCGGTGATGGTAGTGGTGAGCTATGCCACCGAGCAGCCGGATTACCAAAGGATCCAGAGCCTCACGTTTGCCACGCAGACCGCGGCCGACCGGACGACGTCGCGGGCAAGCTGGTCGATGCGCGAGGTGCTCGCGTCGGCGCTGGTGTTGCTTTGTATTACGGGGGCTTACATATATTTTCGAGGCTAGCAGGGTGCCACCGCGTTTCCCAGCCGGGCCCAGATGGCGCGGCGCTTCCCCGCTGGCGCATAATGATTACGAATCCGTTTATATAGGATAAAGGAAACCAGTTCATGACAAACGGCAAACCCCGCGGCATCACCTTCGGCATGATCGTTGGCAACCGCGGCTTCTTTCCGGGTCATCTCGCCCAGAGCGGCCGCTCCGAGATGATCGCGGCCATTCAGAAAGCCGGATTTGGCGTGGTGGCCGTCGGCCCCGAGGACACCAAGCACGGCGCCGTGGAAGCGCGCGCCGAAGCCGCACTGTGCGCGGACCTGTTCAAAAAGAACCGCGACGCGATCGATGGCATCATCGTCACATTGCCCAACTTCGGCGACGAGCGCGCCATCGCCGACACGCTGCGCATGGCCGGCCTGAACGTGCCGGTCCTGGTGCAGGCCACTCCCGATACGCCCGGCCGCATGACCATCAAGGACCGCCGCGACAGCTTCTGCGGCAAGATGTCGGCCTGCAATAACCTCTCCCAGTACGGCATCCCCTACTCCCTCACCACGCGCCATACCGAAACGCCCGATTCCGATCTCTTCGCGCGCGACCTCGTGTGGTTCGCCCAGGTCTGCCGCGTGGTCCGCGGCCTCCGCCGCCTGCGCATCGGCGCCATCGGCGCGCGCCCCGCCGCCTTCAACACCGTGCGCTACAGCGAAAAGATCCTCGAAGCCAACGGCATCTCCGTCGAGCCCATCGACCTTTCGGAAATCCTCGGCCGCATCAACCGCATGGGCGACGAGGACCCGGCCGCCGTCGCCAAGCTCGAAGCCATCCAGCGCTACGTGCCGACCGGCAGCGTGCCGCGCGCCTCCCTCCTCAAGATGGCCAAGCTCGGCGCCGTGATCGATCACTGGATGGCGCAGACCGAAGTGTCCATCAGCGCCATACAGTGCTGGACCTCGCTCGAAGAGTTCTTCGGCGTGGTGCCCTGCACCGTCATGAGCATGATGAGCGAGAACCTCATGTCGAGCGCGTGTGAAGTGGATATCTGCGGCGTCGTGGGCATGCACGCCCTGCAACTGGCCAGCGAAACTCCCAGCGCCCTGCTCGACTGGAACAACAACTACGGCGAGGATCCCGACAAGGCCGTGTGCTTCCATTGCAGCAACCTGCCCAAGCACTTCTTCCGCTCGGCGCGCATGGACTTCCAGGAGATCATCGCCGGCACCGTGGGCCGCGAGAATACCTACGGAACGTGCGTGGGGCTGGTGAAGAGCGGCCCCATGAGCTTCGCCCGGTTCTCCACCGACGACCGCCAGGGCAACATCCGCGGCTACGTCGGCGAGGGCGCCTTCACCGACGACCCGCTCGACACCTTCGGCGGGGCGGGCGTGGTTCACATTGCGAACCTCCAGGGCCTGCTGCGCTACATCTGCGAGAACGGCTTCGAGCACCACGTGGCCGCCAACCTGGCGCCGGTCTCCGCCGCCGTCCGCGAGGCCGCCACGCGCTATCTCGGCTGGAGCGTGTACAACCACCAGTAGCCGGTCTTCCAGGAGCCACCCATGTCCATCGTCGCCGGCGTTGATTTCGGTACCCTGAGCGTCCGCGTCTCCATCTTCGACAGTGCCAGGGGCCGCCTCGGCTCCGGCGTGGCCGAATATCCGCTCGATCGCAAGAAAGAAGATCCCGACCACGCCACGCAGAGCCACGCGGATCACATGAGCGCCTTGGCCGTAGCCATGCGCCGCGCCATCGACGCCGCCGGTGTCGCCGGCGACTCCATCGAAGCCATCGCGCTCGACACCACCGGCTCCAGCGTCATCCCGGTCGACGCCCACCTGGAGCCCATCGACGACTACTACCTCTGGTGCGACCACCGCGCCTGGAAAGAGGCCGCCGAAATCACCGCGGCCGCGCACGGCAGCAACCTGGAAGCCATCGACTGGTGCGGTGGCATTTACTCCTCGGAGTGGGGCTTCGCCAAACTGCTCCACTGGCTTCGTCACAATCCCGCCAAGCTCCCCCGCTTCGCCAGCGCGCTGGAGCATTGCGACATGGTGGCCGCGGTGCTTTGCGGCATCCACGACCCGTCCGCGGCCCCGCGCAGCGTCTGCGCTATGGGACACAAGTGGATGTGGAACGCGTCGCTCGGCGGTCTTCCCCCGGAGGAATTCCTGAGCGCGCTCGATCCGCGTCTGGCGGGCGTGCGCTCCAAGCTCGCCGGCCGTTACGCCACGTCCGACCAGATTGCCGGCCATCTCGCGCCCGCCTGGGCTGAGAAGCTCGGCCTGCGCGCCGGCATCCCCATCCCGGTGGGCGCTTTCGACGCGCATTGGGACGCCATCGGCGCGGGCGTGCGGGTGGGCGACGTGGTCAACGTGGTGGGCACCTCCACCTGCATCATGGCCATCAGCGAGAAGCCCGGCCTGATCCCCGGCGTGTGCGGCGTCGTGCCGGGCTCCATTCATCCCGGGATGACCGGGATCGAAGCGGGCCTCTCCGCCACCGGCGATATCTTCGATGCCATCGCGCGCCGCGCCGGCGCCACCGTGGCCGACCTCTCGCGCGGCCTGGAAACCTACCGCGCCGGCGAGACCGGCCTGCTGCGCCTCACCTGGGACAACGGCGACCGCACCGTTCTGGTGAACCCCGAGCTGAGCGGCGTGACTCTCGGCTGGCGCCTTACCCACACCGCGCAGGACGAGCTGTTCGCCGCCATCGAAGGCACGGCCTTCCACACGCGCGTGATCCTCGAGCGCATGGAGGAGCACGGCGTGCCCGTGCGCCGCATCATCAACGGCGGCGGCATCCCGCAGAAGAACGCGGTGCTCAACCAGGTGTACGCCAACGTCATGGGCAAGCCCATCCTGGTGCCCGATGGCGACGTCACCAGCCTGGGCTCGGCCATCTTCGCGTTTCTCGCCGCGGGCGCCTTCCGCACCATCGAAGAAGCTCAGGACGCGCTGTGCCCCGGCCATGCGACCATCCAGCCGGACCCCGCCGCGGCCGCCACCTACGCGGAGCTCTTTCCGCTGTATCGCAAGCTGTACTTCGCGCTGGGCCAGCGGAAATCCGCGGCCCTCACGATTGGAGACGTGTTGCCCGAGTTGCGAGCCGTCGCCGCTCGCGCCAGGGGAGGGAAGAGTGCTGGAAGCGCTGCGGACTGAAGTCCTCAAAGCCAATCTCGAGCTGGTGCGCCGCGGGCTGGTGATCTACACCTTCGGCAACGCCAGCGGCGTGTCCCGCGAGCACGGTTTGGCCGTCATCAAGCCGAGCGGCGTGCCTTACGACCGCATGACCGCGGCCGACATGGTGATCACCGACCTCGAAGGCCGCGTCGTCGAGGGCGGCCTGAAACCATCCACCGACGTGGCCACGCACGTGTTGCTCTATCGCGCGTTTCCCTCCATCGGAGGTGTGGTGCACAGCCATTCCCGCTACGCCACCGCCTGGGCGCAGGCCCGCCGCGAGATCCCCTGCTTCGGCACCACGCATGCGGACTACTTCCACGGTGCGATCCCCGTCACCGGCGAGCTGACGCCCGGGGAGATTGAATCCGATTACGAGGCCAACACCGGCGTAGCGATCATCCGCCGCATGGAAGGCATCGACCCTCTGAAATGTCCCGCCGTCCTGGTGGCCGGACACGGCCCCTTCTGCTGGGGCGCGTCGGTCGGCGACGCCGCGCACAATGCGGTCATCGTGGAAGAATTGGCGGTGCTGGCGATGCACACGTTGGCCATCAATCCCGCCGCCGTGCCCATCAGTGACGCCCTCCGCGACAAGCACCACTTCCGCAAGCACGGCCCCAAGGCCACCTACGGCCAGCGGTAGGATGGGTTTTTCCTTCCAAACGCCGAGGTCCCCGCGCAATTTACGCCGGCTGGCCGAAACAGAAGCAGACGCCGTAAGGCTCTTTCGCGAAGAAGACGCGATATCGTTGACCTGCGTGCTCCTGCACGCGGACGTCGCCAGGCTGGATGCCTTTGGCGTCCAACTCTCGCCGCAACGCCTCCACGTCGCTCACCGCGAAGTAACAGCTTGCCTGCTCCGGGTCCTGGCCGTTGACCGCCAGGCCGATCTGCGCGTCGTCGCGTTTCAGAACGGCTGACTTCGGATCTTTCGTGACCAGCGAAAAGCCGAGCACTTGTGTGTAATACCCGACCGCCGGCCCGATCGCCTTCACCGGCAGGGCGTTCGTGTCGGTTTCGCCGATGGGGTACACGCCTTGGAAGACAACGCTCTGTGACATCATCCCGCTCCCACGATTCTAAACCAAGCCGGATCTCGTGTGCCGGCTTGGCCGCGCCGCGTTCGTGTTTCGCGTCGCTAATCCGGTCGGCGCGCGGAATGTTACCATCAGGCCATTAGGGAGTTTCGGACAAAGGGAGGTCCAATGCTACGTTTGCATTCCGGACAGCGCGTCATCCTGTCCTTTCTGATTTCGGCATTCGCCCTCTGCCTGGCGCAGGATCCGCGCGGCAGCATCACGGGCAAGGTCATTGACCCGCAGAACGCAGTGGTGCCCGGCGCGGCGGTCGTGGTCACCAATACCGCGACGAATGTCTCCGGCCACGCGGCCGCCAATCAGACAGGTTATTTTGAAGTCAATTTCCTGGACCCGGGGCCGTACTCCGTCTCCGTGGAATCGTCGGGATTCAAGAAGCTCGTGCGCTCCGGCATCATCGTGAACACCGGCGACCGCTTGGCTCTCGACCTGCAGCTCGAGATCGGGCAGACCACCCAATCGGTCGAAGTCACCGCGGATGCGCCGCTGCTCGACACCACCAGCGCCGCTACCGGCCGCGTGCTCAATACGCGCGATATGGGCCAGTTGCCCTACACCACCATGAATCCCTTCGCCTTGCAGGCCATGGCCGCGGGCATGATCTTCACCGGCGCCCTCACGCCCGACAACAACCGGGCCCTCGATCACGCCGCTACCGCCAACTTCGACTCCGGCGGCCTCGGCACCGGCACCAACGAGTTTCTGCTCGACGGCAACCCCATCACCGGAACCAACGGCGGACGCGCCGGCTTTGTGCCCAACGCCGAAGCCGTCGACGAGGTGCGCATCGAGACCGATCCGTACGATGCTTCCATGGGCCACGCCATCGGCGCCTTCATCAGCGCCACGGTCAAGTCCGGCACCAACTCTCTCCACGGCGCCGGCTTCTGGCAGTTCCAGCAGTTTCGCTGGAATGCCACCCCGCACTTCACGCGATTGACCTACGAGACGGGCCTGGCCAACGGCTCCATCGCCCCCGGCACACCCGAGCAGGCCTCCGGCCGCGTCAGCATCCCGGGCTTCGGCGTCGGCGGACCGGTCTACATTCCCAAGCTCATCCACGGCAAGAACAGGCTCTTCTTCTACGTGTCCTACAGCAAGCTCACCAGCATCGCTCCTCCCAACAGCACGCCCATCTATACCGTGCCCACACCCGCGGAGCGGCAGGGCGACTTCTCGGCATTGCTGGCCGGTACCACCAATCCCACGCAGTACATCGTCTACGACCCGCGGACGGCCGCGCTGGTGAACGGCCACGTGACCCGCACGCCGTTCCCCGGCAACATCGTTCCCGCGTCCGTGCAGAACAACCCGATCACCAAGTTCTACAACCAGCTTTACCCGCTGCCGAACAACCCGGTGGGCCTGGTCCAGCCCGACGGCACCAACAACTTCTATGACGGGGGCCAGCCGGACAACGACGTTTTCCCCGATTTCATCAACCGCTACGACTACAACATCAACAACCGTCAGCACCTCAGCGGCAAGTGGTATTTCAACCACCGGCTTTCCGATCAGTACGACTGGGCTCACTCCACGCCGCTGAAGGGCCTCGAGTCGAACGGCTTATACCGGCCCACTCGCGGCGGCAGCCTGGATTATCTTTTCACGGTCAACGCCAACAACATACTGGACGTCACTGCCAGCGTCACTCAGTATGCCGAAGGCGACCAGAAACCGATCGACTTCCAGTACACCGCGGCGTCCGTCGGGCTGCCCGCTTACATCGACCAGAAGGCCGCCAGTTCGGACGCTCTGCCCTGGATCAATATCGCCGGCGTGGCCAACGCCGCTTCCACCAGTTTCGTGGGAGCCCCCGGGCTCAACCAGCGCGGCACCACCGAACAGTTGGCCATCCGGATGACCACCGTCAAGGGCAACCACACCTTCAAGTACGGCTGGGAGGAACGGCGCTATCACTATGCCTCGGTCAACCCGTTGGGCAACACCACCGGGTATTACCAGTTCAGCAACACCTACGACCGGCAGGCGGACAATACCACCACCGCTTCCACCACCGGATTGGGTTACGCCGCGTTCCTCATGGGCCTGCCGAACTCCATATCCCTGGACACCAACGATACCGGTTACTGGAGCACGCCCCACCATTCGCTGTACTTCCAGGACGATTTCCGCGTCACCTCCCGCCTGCGCATCGGATTCGGCCTGCGATTCGAGCGCGAAGCCGGCATCACCGAGCGCTTCAATCGCGGCCTCGAAGGCCAGTACAACTTCAGCTACGTGCCTCCGTATGCGGCGGCCGTGCAAACTGCCTACGCCACCCTGCTTTCCAACCCGGCGAACGCTGCGAACACTGCTGTACAGGCCCTGCAGTCCGGCATGCCGGCCAGCCAGTTCACCGTCGCCGGCGGCGTCACCTATCTGGGCCAGCAGTACGGCAACTGGACCTCGGGCACCAGCCGCTTCCTGCCCAACGTCAGCGGGGTGTACCAGATCAACAGCAAGACCGTCGTGCGCTTCGGCACCGGCTGGCATTCCGATACCTACAATCCCATGAACACCCGTCCCGGGATGAACGGCTATAGCCAGGCCACCAACACCATCCTCACCAACGACAATGGCCTGACCTACTGCTGCGCCGCTTCCAACGGCAGCATGCCGGCCTCCGCCCTGGGCACTGCCAACCCCATGATGAATCCCTTCCCCGTCCTGGCCAGCGGTTCGCGCTGGGTCCTGCCCTACGGCAATTCGCTCGGCTCCGGCATTCTGGACGGCCAGGGCTTCACCAACACTCCGCGCGATTATGCGCCCACCTGGGAGCAGCGCTACTCGCTCGGCATCCAGCGCGAGTTGCGCGGCGACCACCGGGTGGAAGTCTCCTACAACGGCGGCTACGCATCCCAGCCCTTCACCCGCAACCTCAGCTACCTGCCCGCGCAGTACTGGAATTTCTCCGACAGCTACAGCGCCGCCACGGATAACGCCATGAAGGCCACGGTGGCCAATCCATTCCTGGCCGCGCTGCCCGCCATACAGTCTTCCAACCCGGCCCTGTACAACTACCTCAGCAACGTCGGCATCTTCACCTCGACCACCCTACAGGTGCAGCAACTGCTGCGCGCCTACCCCAACGCCGGATTCGGATTGAACCAGGCCAACGCCCTCCGCGGCAAGGTGATCGACAACGAAATGCGCCTGATGTACCAGAAGCGGTGGTCGCACGGCTTCCAATCCATGGTGCAGTACGCCCACATGTGGGGCCGCCAGCAGTGGCTGGCCAACCAGTTCGATCAGACTCCGGAGTGGCAGTTGAACTCCAACATCCGCCCCAACCGCCTGGTGTGGACCAACGTGGTGGAAATGCCGTTCGGCAAGAGCCACCACTGGCTGCGCCAGGGACCGCTTGCCTATGTCGCCGGCGGTTGGCAATTGAGCTGGATTTACACCTATCAGACCGGCCCCCTGATCTCCTGGGGCAACCTGTTCTACTACGGCAGCATCGACCAGGTGGTGGCCGCTCTGAACCACGACAAGATCCATTCTCAGAACATTCACATGTGGTATGACCCTGCCGCGGTCTGGACAAACTCCGCCGCGCCGCCCTCCGGCTTCGTGGGCCTTGAGGGCCGTTCCGCCTTGCAGCCCGGCACCTACCAGGCGCGCGTCTTCCCGCAGTATATCGACAGCCTGCGCGCCGACGGCCTTCGGAACTGGGATGCCAAGGTCCTGCGCCGGTTCGACATTCACGAGAGCATCGCCTTCATCGTCTCGGTCGACCTGCTCAACGTGACCAACCACACGCAGTTCACGGCGCCGAGCACCACCGTGACCAGCTCCGCCTTCGGCACGCTGACGGGGCAGAGCAACTCGGGGCGCATCCTGCAGTTCGCTACGCGTTTCCAATTCTGAGGCGCCGGGCTCATGCCGCGGGTGGGGCTTCGGCGCCCACCCGCACCCAAAACCTCTTCCCGCAAGACCGGCAATGTTTTGGTACCTTGCCCCAGCCGATGCGGATCTCATCGCGCATTCCCCGTGGCTTGGAAGGCACGATATCCGTCCGCTTGCATCGCGGACATCGGACCTCGCCCGGCTCGATTGGTGTGTCCACTCCCTCTGTTCCCAAAGCGCAGTCTAACAAACTGCCGCGGCAGGCCCAATACCCCCAATAGGCAGCCAGGCGGCTTGCCAATTGACCATCGACCCGGCCAGCTTCACCACGCTGATCGGCGCTCCGTAAAGTACGCGGGGCAGTCCCCGCCGGCACGCCGCATCACCGTCCCGCCAGCCCCTCCGTCAGCTCGATGCGGGTGCCCTCGGGGTCGATGATAAACGCGATCTTCAGTCCGTCGAGTTGCGGCATCTCGCGATACGCCATGTCGAAGGTCACGCCGTCCGCTTCGAGCTTCTTGCAGAACTCCGCCAGGTTCCTGACCTCGAATCCGATATGATCGAGCGACCGCCCCTTGGTGGGAGCCTCCGGCTGTTGCGCCTTCCGGAAGTCGACTTCGCCGCCGGGAACCATGGCGGCCAGGAAGCTGCCGCGGGTCCCGGGTTTCATCCCGAACGTCTTCACGTACCACGCGCGAAGTTTCTCCTGGTCGACGCTGGATAGATGGATATGGTGCATCGCCGCCGGAACCTTCAAGGTTGCGTCCTCGGTCATCTCCACCCGGATCTTGTCCGGAAAGTTGACGATGATCTGTTTGCCGTTGGCGTTGTCGGAGGCGATGGTGAGGCCCGCGGCGGTCACCTTGGCCTTCATCTCCGCGTAGCTTTTCACCAGGAACCCCACATGGTTCACGGTCGACCCCTCGGTGCCTTCCGTGGGCGGCGTCCGCGCCTTCCCGGCGATGATGAAGATGCCGGGCAGCTTCAGCATTTCGAGCGATCCCGCATGAGTGACCTCCGCTCCGAGCAGGTCAACCCACAATTTCTTCTGCGCCTCGGGGTCGGCCACCATCAGGTGGATATGGCCCATGGAGACCCCGCTTTCGTTGGGGGCCGGAAGTTGCGCGAACAGACATGCGGCCGAGGCCGCGAACACCAAGAGACGTCGCATGGGCTTTAGGCTATCACACCTTAATGCGGCCAACTCGCGGCGGCCTCCGGCAAATCGGGGGCGCGAGCCCTATGAAGGAACTCCTTTGACGGTTGCCACGTCCTGTCGGTCTCGTCGGCTGTTTCGGCTCTTCAGCATTGATGTCGTCTCATTTCCGTTTCGCGCGCGATACGTCCAGTTGACGGGACGGGGACTTCACGGGAGCAATGTTGATGCGACACTCGAAGCATCGCATTCCCTCTCCCAACTACGCTTCGCTCCTTCGAGTCGGTCTCGGTGGCTTTCGGCAGTTGTGAGACCGCGCAATCATGCCAGATGATAGCCGCCTGTCAGAGGAAAAATCATCGATCCGTTAAGTCTTAGTTTGTGTCTTGACTGGGCGGATACTGGTGAGGTGAATGGCGCTGCGCTTCCGAGTGCCGATGATTTCAACCTCCGATTCCCAGAGCGGTTTCACAATGTCGGTCATCATCCCGGGCGGAACGACTACGCCGTGGCTGGTACCCTCAGCGTCAACAACGTGGATTTTGCCCCGCTTGCTGTCCCGTGAGTCGGCCTCCTTAAGGAAGCCGCGAAGTTTTGCATCACGATCGGGGTCGGCTGTGGTCTTAAGAGCAGCCATCGCCAAATCAGGGGCGAAAGCCCAAGCCTCAAACGTCTCTCCGGTCAGAGAGACGGTTCGTTGCACCCCTCTTCGGGTAGCTGTGAAACCGACCAGGTTGACCTCTTCCCCGTCTGGACCGATGTTGCGGGCGAGAGCGACGAAGTTGTTGAAGTACTCCTCCTGTGGAATTCGATGCTTCAGTTGGTCTTGGTCACCTTTGTTGAACAACTCCAGGCACTCAAAGAGATTGTCGATGGTTTCCTCGCCTAAGGAGCCGATACCTTCTAATTGCATTTGAGTGCTGTGACCGACACGAAAGGAGACAGCGAAACTGGCGGCGCGTGGCACGGTGCTGAATAGCTCTATGGTGTTCAGGATGGCAGCGGTGACGCGCCCGCTGGTTCTGAACGGAAGGTTGCTCAGCCTCTCTGCGGTTCGGTACATCAGTCGCTCGGCGTCGTTAATCCGGGGAATGAATGCGCCGACAGGCGCAATGCCATACCCGACTGCCTTGCCCGCAATCGACATTTGAACTTCCGTTTCAGAAAGCGTGACACCGCGCAAATCAAGGTGCCGACGGAAATATACCTGCTCCAACAGGTCGCGTAGTTCGTCCGCAATTCCCGGCGGGGGTGTACCACGCAAGGCTTCACAGATTAGCACTTCGGCCTCGCGGTGCTGGCCACAGTCTAGGGCTAGTGTGGCGGCACTGCGATGCAGAATCGACCGGGTTGGCTCTGCATCGAGTTTTTCGGTGAGTGCGCGTGCCGCCTTGCGCTCAAAGTCGAAGGCTGCCCTATACAGTACAGCGGCCTCCTCATCGTTGCCACGACGTTGCGCGGCCAGCGCGAGGTCAGTTTGATCCATCGCTGATTGATGCAGTTCTCTGACGGTACTCACTTCAATTCAACTCGTGCCTTCGGCTGTCCAAATTCAATTATGGCAACGTATGCAGGATACCCCGAAAGGTCGCTAGGCTTCACTTGGTCAAGCTTGGTCCGTAGACGAGCGGCGATTTTGCTGTCGGTTCCCGATAGAATACCCGACACTTCTAGCCGAGCCTTATTTGAGAATATGAGTTCATCCTCGTCCGTATCGCCGATCCAATAGTCGAACCCTGGCCCCTTCTTGGCACGGTCTATAACCTTTTTGCCGGTGATCTCTCGAAGCAGAACGATGGCAACGCCATATGCACCGTGCTCCGTTGCCTCTTCAAGATCGTTGTAGGTGCGGCGGTGAATCTCCGTTACCTCGTCCCAGAGGACGGAGAATTCCTTGTCGGCCAAGCCGAGGACCCTGAGCGACACACCTGTCGCGTGGGAGCGATCTTCGAAGCAGACGGAAGCGCACTCGGCCATCATGATGCCACGCGCAGGCGAAAGAGCCGGCATACCGCTTCCGAGCTGCTGAAGGTTGAGCATGTGTCCAATGGGTTCCACTAAGTGCCCCATCGTAGCACCAAAGCCGCTGAATGTGTGGAGGGGGCGCTTCCGAAGCGCCTCAGTGTTCAGGTCTGCAGAGCCGCGAATGAGCGTGACTACGCGGCCGAGCGGACTTTTTTCGAGTGACGGCAAATCGACCGGAACATCTCGATGGTTCTCGCTACGCGTCTCTGGAACCCGAAATAGATCACGGTTCGGGACCACATCGCCAAGTCTGCCGGCGATGGCCGATGTATGGCGCCTTATCTCGACTAGTGCGGCTTAAATTAAGTTGCGGGCGACATTGCTGTCTGGGTTTTGCTAGTGTTCCAAAGTGATTGAGCGTACAATTAGTATGCACTGGCTTTCAGCCCCTCCCCCGGTTTGCTTAACAAGGATTGGAAATGGACGAAGAACTAAGAGGGCTACTGGTAGAACGAATAAACCAAGTCTGCCAGGAGCTGGCCGAGAAAGGATCGTTCCTGATCGATGACGCAGCTAATCAGGTGATTGCAGAACTGCGCGCTCAAAACCCCCGGAACTGGACGCAGATCCGCGACCACTTTGCAGTGCGAGGCGTAACTCGGTACATTCACAAGGTTGTCGAGCAAGCAAAAGCAGCCGATCCCGCGCAGGCGACGCTACCGGGATTGGAGTCTATGCCTCTACTGGTAACATCGGAGGGCGCAGCCATCCTATCGCAGCAGTTGATCTATGACGCCTATCAAACAGAGTGGAAGCGGTTGGAGCGGAAAATCAATTCATACAAGTACAAAAGGCGGAAACCAGAGAACCTGGAACACGACATACAACGCCTCGCGGAAATGAAACAGTTCGATCCACGATTCGCTCAGTACTCTGAAAAAGATCCGGATATTCCCTTGTGGAAGGCAAAAGAGATGGAGTTGAAGGAACTGAGCGCCCAGTCGAACGGCCCGGTCCGGCAAAGGAAACGCAAGAAATAACTGACCAGTTTGCCGGCAACACTTCGAATCTCCCGGAGGCGGAAAAGCCGTGAGGCTACGTCCGGGAAGGAGCGGGACTCTACCGTATCACGCCAGCCTCTTATCGGAAGCGCCCCAGCGGTCGCGCCCGACTCGTCGATCTGGTCCGGCGACGCGGGCCGAAAGTCCCCGTCTGGAAAGCGCGCGGCGCTGGTATAACTCCCGTGACACGCCCATCCCTGCTCGACCGGCTGTTACCGCGCGGGAGGATGGATCAGGGGGATCGCCTCCCGGCGGCCACGGCGGTAAACCCGGAAGTCGGCCACATCCGTGGTAATCACCGGGTACCGCGGGTGCAGTTCGCTCAGACGGATCAGGCATAGGTCCGCCAAATCCGGCTTACGGTCGGCATAGCGTGCCGCCAACTCCGCCAACCGCGAAATGTGCTCGCTCAACACCAATGCGGATCGCACCAGGCCGTCGCGCAACAACGCCAGAACCAGAGCGCTGCTGCCAAGGTGAAACGCCGTCTCGGCCAGCACCGCTTCACAAGTCAAGAGCGGCTCGGTTACGCTCTCGGCAATCCCGAGCGCCCACTCGGGATGGTAATCTCTCCGGTTCCCGAACGCCACCAGAAAACCGGTGTCCGCAATCGCCTTCATTTACGAGAAAAGCCTTTGCGCATCGAGAGGTCGCCTGGCCCGGAAATCGCGCCGGCCAGGCGAAGGAACGGACGCCCGGCCGAGTTCCGGGCTTTCTCGAGTTGCTCCCGAACGATGCGGCCCTTGGGCAAACCCGCTTTGCGTGCGGCGTCGTCCAGCCACTTCGCCAGATCCTCGGGCAGCCGAACGGTGATTGTATTACTCATCTGCTCAAACTGTAACACAAGCAATGGTCCGTCTGCTGTCCAACGGGCCACCGAAACAGCATCTGGCCTCGACTCCAGAGATACGCCGGCCATATCCGGAGTGATGAACGGACGGTCCCCGGTCGCCCGCCGCCGGTGATTGCCGCCCGCCCCGGTCTCCATGACCGTTTTTCAGTCACAGATTTTCAAAAGAAATTTTCCGAGAAAATTCAATCACTTGCAATTTCTCTCCCCTATAAATCTATTGACAGACCCTTTATTATTAAATCAGGAATAGGACTTGCGCTCCACCGCGCAAATCCCGACAGTTTTTTCGCTGCGCAGCGAACGTTGCAAATCAGGTGGTGCTGGGCTCCCGGAGGCCGTCAAACGCCTTGCGGTGTCAATCGACGGGAGATTTTGGCTTCGAAGCCAGTCGGTGAATCTGTTACCTCTTCACCGTTCTCAGAGGATCGCATTGAAATGACAGGTTAGTCCGCCATCCAGCGGGCCTCAATCTTCATAGATGCGGTTCAATCCATTGGGCGGCCGACACGCACGGCGATAAGTCCGGGAGCTTGCTCCAGGCCCGGCCGCCCGCAATGTTTTTCCCCGTTCTTCCGCCACAAGTGTCTCTACCCCTGCGCCACCGCCGGACGCCCCGCCCAGTTGGCCCGCAGGAAGTCGCGGTTCATGATCGCGATGTTCTCCAGCTTGATGCCCTTCGGGCAGACGGCTTCGCACTCGCCCATATTCGTGCAGCTCCCGAATATTTCCTGCTGAGCCTGGGCCACCATCGCTACCACGCGCTGCTCGCGCTCGGGCAGGCCCTGCGGCAGCAGGCCCAGATGCGCGATCTTGGCCGACAGGAACAGCGAGGCCGATGCGTTCGGGCACATGGCCACGCAGGCGCCGCATCCGATGCACGCCGCGGCGTCCATCGACCGCTCGGCGTTCTCCTTGGGAACCAGCACCGCGTTGCCGTCGGGCGCGCTTCCGGTCGCCACCGAAATGAAACCGCCCGCCGCGATGATCCGGTCGAACGCGCCGCGGTCCACCACCAGGTCTTTGATCACCGGGAAGGCCCGCGCGCGCCACGGCTCCAGGTAAAGCTCGTCGCCGTCCTTGAAGTGGCGCATGTGGAGCTGGCACAACGTGGTGCCGGGCAGGGGGCCGTGCGCCACGCCGTTGACCATGCACCCGCACATGCCGCAGATGCCCTCGCGGCAATCGTGGTCGAACGCCACGGGGTCCTCACCCTTCGCGGTCAGGTCCTCGTTCAGGACGTCGAGCATCTCCAGGAACGACATCTCCTGGTTGACGTTCGGAAGCTCGTAACGCACCATGCGGCCCTTCTCGCTTGCGTTCCGCTGCCGCCAGATGTGGAGAATGATTCGCATTACTTGTAGCTCCGTTGCGTGGGGTGCACGTATTCGAACGTGAGGGGTTCCTTGTGCAGATCGGGCCGGTTGCCCACGCCCCGGAACTCCCAGGCCGCCGCATAGGCATACTCTTTGTCATCGCGCGCGGCTTCGCCTTCCGGCGTCTGGTACTCCTCGCGGAAGTGGCCGCCGCAGGATTCGTTGCGCTCCAGCGCGTCCAGGCACATCAGCTCGGAAAGCTCGAAGAAATCCGCCACGCGCCCGGCCTTTTCGAGCGACTGGTTCAGCTCGTCGCCGCTGCCTAACACCTTGACGTCGCGCCAGAACTGGTCGCGCAGTTCCGGGATCTTGGAGAGCGCCTGTTCGAGGCCCCCCGCCGTGCGGGACATGCCGCAGTGCTCCCACATCAGCTTGCCCAGCTCGCGGTGGTACGAATCCACCGAGCGCGTCCCCTTGTTATCCAGCAGCTTCTTGGTCACGCAGGCGACCTGGCTCTCGACCTCGCGCACCGCGGGGTGCGAGGTCTCGATCTTGTCGAATTTGTTGGACGCCAGGTAGTCGCCGATGGTGCTCGGCAGGACGAAGTAGCCGTCGGCCAGGCCCTGCATGAGCGCGCTGGCGCCCAGGCGATTGGCGCCGTGGTCGGAAAAATTCGCCTCGCCGATCACGTACAGGCCGGGGATGGTGGACATGAGGTTGTAGTCCACCCACAGCCCGCCCATGGTGTAGTGGATGGCCGGGTAGATGCGCATGGGCGACTTGTAGGGGTCTTCGCCGGTGATGCGCTCGTACATTTCGAACAGGTTGCCGTAGCGCTCGGCGATCACGTGTTTGCCCAGCCGCTCGATGGAGTCGCGGAAATCCAGAAACACCGCGAGGCGGGTCTCGCCCACGCCGCGGCCCTCGTCGCAGACCTGCTTGGCGTTGCGCGAGGCCACGTCGCGCGGCACCAGGTTGCCGAAGCTCGGGTACTTGCGCTCCAGGAAATAGTCGCGCTCCTGTTCGGGGATCTCGCTCGAGTTGCGCTGGTCGCCCGCCTTCTTCGGCACCCACACGCGCCCGTCGTTTCGCAGCGATTCGCTCATCAGCGTGAGCTTGCTCTGGTAGTCCCCCGAAACCGGAATGCAGGTGGGATGAATCTGCGTGAAGCAGGGGTTGCCGAACAGCGCCCCCCGCTTGTGCGCCCGCCAGATGGCGGTGGCGTTGCACCCCTTGGCGTTGGTCGAAAGGTAATACACGTTGCCGTACCCGCCGGTCCCCAGCACCACGGCATCCGCCACGAACGATTCGATCTCCCCTGTGATCAGGTTGCGCGTGGTGATGCCGCGCGCCTTCCCGTCCACCACGATGAGGTCGAGCATCTCGGTGCGCGGAAACATCTTCACTTGCCCCGTCCCGATCTGCCGCTCCAGCGCCTGGTACGCGCCCAGCAGCAACTGCTGGCCCGTCTGCCCCCGCGCGTAGAACGTGCGCGAAACCTGCGCGCCGCCGAACGACCGGTTGTCCAGGTAGCCCGAGTATTCCCGCGCGAACGGCACGCCCTGCGCCACGCATTGGTCGATGATATTCAGGCTGACCTGGGCCAGGCGGTACACGTTGGATTCGCGCGCCCGGAAATCGCCGCCCTTCACCGTGTCGTAGAACAGGCGGTAGACGCTGTCGCCGTCGTTGTGATAGTTCTTGGCGGCGTTGATTCCGCCCTGCGCGGCGATGCTGTGGGCGCGGCGCGGCGAGTCCTGGAAACAGAAGCACAGAACGTTGTAGCCCAGCTCCCCCAGGCTGGCCGCGGCGGAAGCCCCCGCCAGGCCGGTGCCCACCACGATGATCGTATGCTTGCGCTTGTTGGCCGGATTCACCAGCTTCAGGCTGAATCGGTGGCGGTCCCAACGCGTTTCGATCGGGCCCGTCGGACATTTTGAATCGAGTTCCATGCTGGCGCTCCTCACAGACTCAACAGACCGGTCAGGACGGCGATCGGGATGGAGATGTTCCCGATCGCGATCAGGATGGCGACCACCGCCGCGCCCTTCTTCAACAGCGGCGTGTAGCGCGGGTGGCCGAAGCCCATGGATTGGAACATGCTCCACAGGCCGTGGTACAGGTGCATGCACAACAGGATCATGGCGATGATGTAGAACCCCGAGATCCACGGATTCAGGAAGCCGGTGATGACGTTGTAGCGCACGTCGGGCGCGTTTTCGGCGGCCTCTCTGAGGGGCACCACGCTTCCCACCGTCAGGTGCAGGATGTGGAAAACCACGAACGCCCCGACAATCGGTCCGCTCCAGATCATGGTGCGGGCCGCGTAGGAAGCCGGCACGTCATCCTTCTTGACGTAGGCGATGGGACGCGCCGCCCGGTTTTGCAGCCAGAGCTGGACCGACGCCGTCACGTGCAGGACCAATGCCGCCAGCAGCAGCGTGCGAATCACCCACAGCGGCACGACGTTGCTCGGGTTGTGCAGGAAGGCGGCGTAGACGTTGATCTGCTCGTGGTTCGCCGAGTAGATTTGCAGGTTGCCGAGCAGGTGTCCGATTACGTAGCCGAACAGAACCAGGCCCGTGACGGCCATGACCGCCTTCTTGCCGATGGGGGCTTCGTAAAAACGGACCGCGCGGTTAATGGGATTGATCGCCAGTGTACTCATGCTGTGATCCTGATTGTAGCGAATGGATCGCGCCCGAACACGCGGGCGCATGAAGCGGGGCTAAAGATCTCAAACTTCCAGTATAGCCTTCCCCCTGGGATCACCGTTCCGTGCTCAAGCCTTTCGGGAAATTCCTAGACCCGAGTGTAAAATATCACGGTCCTATTACTATTGGGCACTATTGGTGCTTGACGGCGGGCGTAACTCCATTACAATCGGAACAACGCGCCGTCGCGTGCGGGGCAGTCGTCGCCACAGTTCCAGCACGCAGGCAACACAGTGTAGAAAGGGTTTACGGTGAGCCGCCGGGTAGCGTGCTGTTTCCTCGCTTTCTTTGTCTTTGCTGTGTGTCTTCAGTGGCGTGACGGCGCTTTCCGGGCCGAATTCAGCGGCTCCGATGAAGCTGCCCATTTCGTCACGTCCCTGATGGTCCACGACTACGTGGCCGCCAGCATGCCCGGCTCTCCGGTGAAATTCGCGCAGGACTATTACGCACGGTACCCGAAGGTCGCATTCGGCATATGGCCGCCTCTGTTTCACCTCAGCCAGGCGGCGTGGATGCTGGCTCTATCGCCCTCGCGTGCCTCCGTCTTGATTCTGATGGCGATGTGGGCGGCGATCCTCGCCGCAGGTTGCTTCCTGGCAGTGCGCTCCCGTTTCGGTTTCTTCGCGGGAGCGTTGCTGGGGATCGTCCTGATCTCGCTTCCCGAAATCCAGGCCGCGGCAAACACCGTCATGGCCGATCTGATGATGAGCTGTTTCATATTTGGAGCGGCGTTCTACTTCGGCCGCTACCTCGACAGCGCAAAGACGCGCGATGCGCTGCTGTTCGGCCTGCTCTCGGCGACCGCGATCCTGGTGAAATACAACGCGCTGTCCCTGGCGTTGGTTCCGCCCTTCGCGATGCTGTTGGCCCGCCGGTTCGACCCGCTACGAAGAAGATCGTTTTGGCTGCCGGCGTTGGTGGTGCTGCTACTCTGCGGTCCCTGGTATCTCTACAATCGCCAGTTGGTCCGGTACGCCATGGACCCGGTCCCCGGGATCGCCGATATCCCTCGCGCCATGCAGGTGAACCTGGCCGCGCTGATCGCGCTCACCGGCGCGCCCCTGTTTCTGCTCGCCGTGTTGGGCGCTTTCGCGAAGCTCCGCCCGGCGTCCCGGGAAACCGCACGGGCGGGAGTCTGGCCCGCGGCGGCGTCCTTGATTCTGGCACTGTGGTTCTTCCATTCCGTCCTGTATCCGAGCACCGAAGGCCGCTACCTGCTGGCGGCGGCGCCGGCGCTGCTTTTGTTCGCCGCGGCCGGATGCCAGGAAGCCGCCAGGTGGCTCGCCCCGCGCCTGAGTCTGCGCCAGGCGCCCTTTTTCGCGGTGCTTGTGAGTGCCTGCATGGTATATGGAGCCGTCACGTTTCGGATCCGGACAAAAGAGTCCTACGGCATATCGGAGGTCGCCGGGAAGCTCTTTCGAGATTCCGGCGATGCCCAGGACCTCTTTCTGGTATCCGGGTCGCCCGAAACCGAAGGCATGCTGATTTCGGAGATGGCTTTGCGCGACCGGAACGGGCGGCATTGCGTGCTGCGCGCCAGCAAGGTTCTGGCGCGCAGCACCTGGATGGGCGGGAATTACGAAGTCCTGTACCAGACCCCCGAACAGATCGCACAGTTCCTCAGGGAATTGCCGCTCAAGGCGATCGTGTTCGACCGCTCCAGGCAATACAACCGTCCGCACCACCGGCTGCTCGAGCAGGCCCTCGCCGCGGAGCCTGCGCTTTGGGCTCCCCAGCAGATGGGAAACCTGGAGATGGTACAGGTCTACCGGCGCACCGAGCCGGTCCCCGCCACTGCGGGAACCGCCGTCTATCTCGACTTGAGCCGAACGCTGGGTCTGAGTGTCGAAGTGCCCGGCGTCAAAGCCGCCGCGCGGGTGCAGTAAGGGCACCTCATTCACGGCGAATCAAAGTTCGGTGAACGGTAGAGCGACAACATTCGGCGCAAGTGGTAGCCGGACATTCCCGGGGTGGACGACATAACCGGGGCCGGCCCTCTTCCCCAGATCTTGACGGAACGTGAGGATGGCATTGGCCATCGCCGGCCGCGGTGTCGCGGAGAGTTTCACTTCGATAGGAATCAGCTTGCCGCCGGATTCGACTACGAGATCGACTTCAACGCCCGCCGACGTCCGCCAGAAGTAGGCCTGCGGCTCTTCGCCTCGATTCACAAACGCCTTCACGATTTCGAGAAGAACCGCCGTCTCGAAGATTGCCCCGCCCAGGGGACCCGCCGCGGCGTGCTCCGGGTCTTTTAAGCCCGCCAGGTGGCAAAGCGTGCCGGTGTCCGTGAAGTATACCTTCGGTGTTTTAACCAGACGTTTGCCGATGTTCGCATGATAAGGCCGCAACACGATGACCTGGAAAGTGGCTTCGAGCACGGAGAGCCACGCTTTAGCCGTATTCACCGCGACACCAAGGTCGCGCGCCACGTCGGCCAGGTTGAGAAGTTGGCCGCTCCTGGCCGCCAATGCTCGCAGGAAGCTTTGGAACGAGGTCAGGTCCCCCACTTGGCGAAGCGAGCGGACGTCGCGTTCCAGATAGGTCTGAATGTAGCTGGAATGCCACAGCGCGATGTCGCGATCCGGTTCGGCGGCAAGTTCCGGATATCCGCCACGCAGAAACCCCTTCCAAAGATCCGGCGTTGAGATGTGGGCGCCGCCGGAGCGCTTGCCCGGCGACTCCCACGGCAGCGGTTCGAGCGGCCTTCTGTGCTGCTCGGGTTGTGAGAGTGGCAGTAGCCGCAGCATCGCGGCCCGGCCCGCCAACGACTCCGTGACCTGCTTGGCCATGAGCAGGTTCTGCGAGCTGGTCAAAAAGTACTGGCCGCGGGCGGTCCGGCGTTCATCGATCCGCTCCTTGATGTAGGCCAGCAGGTCGGGCGCGTATTGGACCTCGTCGAAGATGACCGGCGGAGGGTTCATCTCCAGGAACCCACGAGGGTCGGCGCGTGCCGACGCGCGCACGTCGGGAGGCTCCAGGGAAACGTACCTCGAAGCTTTGCCAAAGACGTGCTTCAGCAGTGTGGTCTTGCCCGACTGGCGCGGGCCCGTCAGGATCACCGCGGGAAACTGGCTGGCGGCCTTTCGCAGAAGCGGCTCCAACGCGCGTGGGATGTAACGATTGCTCAAGAACAGCCTCTACTTGCAATTATGCATTACGACTGCACGATTGCAAGTGAGTCCGTCTTATTGCGCCGTCCACGAGCCCAGCGCCTGCCAGCCTGAGCTGGCGATGCCGGCGGCGTCGCTCGCGTCCAGGTAGATAGTCTTGTTCCCGGCAAACGTGGGGTCGAAACTGACGCTCAGCTTCAGTGTCAGTGTGGTTCCGCTGGCCGCGGCCGACGAACCCGCGCTCGTGACCGTGCACTGAGGACTCTCTAGCGCGCCCGGCCCGTTCAGCGCCAGGCTCGCCACCTCATACGAACCGAGATGATAATCCACGATGTACAGGGTGTTCGAAGGCGCGCTGTAGAGCAGGTAACAGGCGTTGCGCCCATCCAGCGCGTCGTTGATCAGGACGCCCACTACGCCGATGTCCGGAACGCCCTTGGTGTCCGCGAACGTGAAAACAAACGTCCCGCCCGGCCCGGTTCCGCCGGACGGAGACACTCCCGCCGCCGAAATCGTGCCTTGGACGCCCGCGGTCGTCCAGGTTCCCAAAGGCTGCCAGCCCGAGTTGCCCTGCGCGCTGTCGCGGGCCGCCAGCCAGACCACCTTGTTGCCCGCGAAGGCCGCGCTGAAGCTCAGATTCAAAGTGAGAGCCAGGGTGTTGCCCGCGCCCGTGGCCGACGAACCCACGCCATTTACCGTGCACTGGCTATTGGTCAAGGCGCCCGATCCGTTCAGCACCAGTCCCGCCGGCACGTTAGAGCCCGCGTCGTTGACCAGGTACAGCGTGTTGGAAGCCCGGCTGTAGGCCAGGTAGCAGGCATTGCGGGCGTCCAGGATGTTGTTGATCAGAACGTTGACCACGTCGAGATCCTGCCAGCCCTTGGGGTCGCTGAAGCGGAACGTGATGGCCTGCGAGCCGCCGCCGGCAACAGGCGTTACCGAGTCCGCCGTCACCGTGGCACGCGCGGCGACTTTCCGGATGCGTCCGTTCTTCGAGTCGGCGATATAGACGTTCCCCGCGCCATCCGCGGCCACGCCCAGAGGGTAGTTGAGCAAGGCACTGAGGGCCGGCCCGCCGTCGCCCGCGAAACCCGTGGTGAATTGCCCGGAGCCCGCAAACGTGCTCAGGACGCCCGCCGAGACCTCTTGCACCCACCCGTAGCCCGAGTCGAAAAAGACGTTGCCTGAAGGATCCACCGCCACGCTCCACGGCGGATAGATGCTGTTGCTGCCGGTCGGGCAGGGACCAATGTCCCAACAGGTGGCATCGCCGATGCCCACCACGGTCGTGATGATGCCGTTCGAGACCTTCCGGATCCGCGCATTATTGGTATCGGCGATGTAAACGTTGCCCGCGGTGTCCACCGCCACGCCGTGCGGAAACGCGAGCTGCGCGTTGACGGCGGGGCCGCCATCGCCGCCGGGGCCGAAGCCTCCGTTGCCGGCGAAATTGGTGATGATGCCGCCGGAAACTTTACGGATGCGGTGGTTGCCGTAGTCGGCGATATACAGATTGCCGGCGTTGTCCACCGCCACTCCGGTCGGGTCCCAGAGTTCGGCATTGACGGCCGGCCCGCCATCACCCGCGTGGGCCAGGACACCGTTGCCCGCCACGGTCGTGATGACGCCGCCCGAAACCTGGCGGACTCGGTTGTTGCCGCTATCGGCTATGAACACGTTGCCCGCGCTGTCGGCGGCCACGCCGACTGGACCGTTCAGTTGCGCGCTGGCGGCCGGTCCGCCGTCGCCCGAGTAGCCCGGCGTTCCGTTGCCCGCCACGGTGGTGATGATCCCGCGCGAAACTTTGTAGACCTTAGAGCCATCGGAAAAGAACAGGTCGCCGGCGCTGTTCACTGCCACCCCGCTCGGCGCGCCGAGTTGGGCGCTGGTGGCGGGACCGCCCTCGCCCCCGATGGTCGCGCTGCCGTTGCCCGCTACCGTGGTGATGATGCCGCTGGAGATCTTGCGCACCCGGCTGGCCTGCGTCCCGATGTAGAGGGCGCCGGAGCCATCCAGCGCCAGAGCCACCGGGTCCAGCAGTGCCGCGCTGGCGGCGGGCCCGCCATCTCCGGAATCGGCGTACGTTCCATTGCCGGCGACGGTGCTGATAATTCCGTTCACGACTTTGCGGATGCGGTTGTTGCCATAATCGGCGATGAAAATGGCGCCGTCGGCGGCCACGGCCACGCCCGAGGGAGCGGCGAGTGAGGCGCTAATCGCGGCTCCGCCGTCGCCGGAGTATCCGGACTTGCCGGTGCCGGCGATGGTCACCCCTTCGACAATCTGCAAAGTGCTGCCCACCAGAATCTTATAAATTTGATTGCGGCTGCCGTCGGCGACATAGACGTTGCCCGCGGCATCCACGGCGAGGCCGCCGGCGTCGGGAGCGATGAGTATCGTGGTGATGATCCCGCCCGAGACCATCCGAAGCTCATTGCCGCCGAAGATGTAAATGCGTCCAGCCGCGTCAACCGTCATGGCGGCCGTATTGAACAGGGATGCGCTGGTGGCCGGCCCGCCGTCGCCCGCAGTGGAGCAGCAGGTTCCGTTGCCCGCCACGGTGGTGATGATGCCGTTCGAGACCCGCCGAATGCGGAGGCTGTTGAAGTCGGCAATGTACAGGTTGCCCGCGCCGTCGAGGGCGACCTGCGTAGGAGCGCTCAAGCCGGCCTGTGCGGCCGGCCCGCCGTCACCGGAAAACGATGCCGAACCGTTGCCGGCGACGGTCGCAATTGTGCCGTCGGGCGCTACTTTGAACACGCGGTTCAGAGCGGCGGCCGCGATGTACAGGTTACCGGCATTGTCGGCCGCGACCGAGTTTCCGCTAAATGACGAGCCGATCGCCGCGGTCAGCGCCGGAGCGCCATCCAGCGGACCGCCGCCGGCCACCGTGGTGATGGTTTGCGCGCCCGCAAAACCAATAGTCAGGGAAACGAGATAGAAAGCGGAAATCCTGCGGACAGGTCCCATGGTCGCCCCGCGCGCCTAAACGATATCTTACTCCGAAATCGCGGGCGCAAGAAAACGGAGCCGCAAGCCGTGTCTTACCTGTGAGCTCTCTGCACCCTTTTGTGCGTCACCTTCGCATGCGTCGACTTGCGGGACTTGACCGACTTGGCCCGATTCTTTGGCCGCTTGACCGAAACCCGGTGGGTGGCGGGTCTCTTCTTGGCCTCGGCCATCCCGGTCAGACCACAACCGAGTGCCAGCGCAAGCGCGAGTGTGCGAAGTCTCATGCTTTCCATTCTACTGCGGTGTGTGGGTCAGCCACAAATACATCTTTAGAAAACTAACTACCGTCAACAAAATGCATACCCAGGAAAGAACTCGCCAGAGCATTTCTCCGGGAGAGCCTTCGCGCCGGGGTTCGCCCGCTATATAACCCACCGCGAAGCCGCCGGCCAGCCCTCCGATGTGGGCCATCATGTCGATGCCCGGCATGAGGCTGAAGAGCAGGCCCCAGACCAGCCAGCGCACGAAAAAGCTGCGGATGGAGCCGGCGGCCGAGGAGCGGGAGCGGGTGCCCAGCGCGATCATGGCGCCGATCAGGCCGAAAAGCGCGGCCGAGGCGCCGATCGAGGGGCCGACTTTCCATAGCGAACTCGCATAAAACCCGGCCACGCTCGAGACGAAATAGATCACCAGCATACGGCTGGTGCCGTACATCTCGTCCACCAGCGCGCCCAGATCGAACAACCCGAACGAATTCATCATGATGTGCAGCAGGCCGCCGTGCAGGAAGCCGGCCGTCACCAGGCGCCACCACTGCCCCGCGGCGATGGCCGGCGAGTACATCGCGCCGAAATCGATGAGGGTGTAGGAATCCAGCCCCATGGCATTGCCGCGGCCGGATTTCATGCTGTAGATCGAGGTCGCCAGGTACAGTCCGAAATTGATCACCAGGATGATCACGGTATTGAAACGGGCGTGGGGGATGAAACCGCCGAGAACCGGGCCGCTGGAGCGGCGGGCGGCAGGCGGTGCCACCGCCTCGTTGCAGTAGGGACAAGTGCGGTCCTTGGTGGTGATGAATGCCCGGCAATGCGGGCACATGCGGCGCGTCTCCATCGAACCCATTCTAGCAACCCCTTGGTTTCCGATCCCCCGGCAATGCCGTTTGCTACAATCGAAGATCCCGCATGGTAAAGACCGAGCGCGAACATCGTGAGGATATTTGTCGCATTGGGCAACTGGTATTTCAGAAGGGCTGGGTTGCGGCCAACGACGGCAACATCACGATCCGGCTGGACGCCGAGTGCATCCTGGCCACTCCCTCGGGCGTGTGCAAAGGAATGATGCAGCCCGACGATCTGATCATCGTGGACAGGAAGGGCAACAAGATCTCGGGCCGCGCCGAGCGGACCAGCGAAATCGCCATGCACCTGGCCATCTACGAGCTGCGCCCCGACGTCAAGGCTGTAGTGCACACGCATCCGCCGGTGGCCACGGGCTTCGCGTCGGCCGGCAGGCCGCTGAACCTCGGGCTGCTGCCCGAAGTGGTGGTCGCCATGGGCTGCATACCGCTGGCGGAGTACGGACTGCCCGGAACGCCGGCGTTGACCGAGCCCATGCTTCCGCTGATTCCGAAATACGACGCGCTGCTGATGGCCAATCACGGCGCGGTTTGCTACGGCGAAGACGTCTACAAGGCGTACTTCCGCATGGAGACCCTGGAGCACTTCGCGCGCATCTCCCTGGTGGCGGAGTTGCTGGGCGGCCCCAAGACATTGCCGCGGGCCGAGGTGGACAAGCTGCTCGATTCGCGTACCCGCTACGGCGTGAAAGCGAAGAGCGCGGGCGAGCCAGGTTGCCCGCTGGCGGCGGAGGACGTCGAGTCCGGCGGCGAGGAACGGTTTTACGTGACGCGCTCGGAGCTGATCGGCCTGGTGGACGAGGCGCTCAAGGCGCGCGGATTAGGGTGACAACACCCGTGGAGAGGATAGATGGGTGAAGCGCTAGGAATGATCGAGACGCGCGGCTTGGTGGCCATGATCGAGGCCGCCGACGCGATGGTAAAGGCCGCCAAGGTGACCCTCGTCGGCTGGGAGAAGATCGGGTCGGGCTACGTGACCGCCATGGTGCGGGGAGACGTGGCCGCCGTAAAAGCGGCCACCGATGCAGGCGCCGCCGCCGCGCGGCGCGTGGGCGAGTTGATCGCGGTGCACGTGATCCCGCGGCCGCATCACAACCTGGAAGACGTACTGCCGATCGGCAAGGCGGGCGCGCAGAGCGCCGGCAAGTAGCCGGGCGAAGGCCGTCATGATTCTGGCCCGCGTCGTGGGCACCGTGGTTGCCACACGGAAAGACCCCCGCCTGGAAGGCAAGAAGCTCCTCATTCTCAAGCCGGTCTCGCCGGAAGGGAAGGACGAGGCCGGCTACGTCGTGGCTGTGGACACGGTGAGCGCCGGCTACCGCGAGCGCGTGATCGCGGTGGCGGGAAGCTCGGCGCGCATGGCCGAAGGCTGCAAGGATACTCCCGTCGATACCGCGATCGTGGGGATCGTGGACGAAGTGCATCTGGATTAGCCCATGTATCTTGGCCGCGTGATCGGGTGTGTCTGGGCGACCGTGAAGAGCCCTCTCCTGGAGGGCATGCGGCTTCTGGTCGTGCAGCCCTTGACACCCGAGCTTCAGAACACCGGTAAGCGCCTCATCTGCACGGACTGCACGGGGGCGGGCGCCGGTGAGATCATCTACTGGGTCCGCGGCATGGAGGCCCGGTTTCCTTTCATGCCGGCGCTGCCTCCCTGCGACACCACGATTGTCGGGATCGTGGATTCGGTGGATCTGAATCGGCGGGAACGCGCGCCCGCGAACCCACCCGCCGCGGCGCCCGCGAACCCACCAGCCGCGGTGCCGGGCGGACGCAGGCACGCGAGGAAGGCCTAGCCGTGTTGATTGCGCGGGTGGTGGGCGAGCTGGTGGCCACGCAAAAGCACCCCAGCCACGAGGGTCGCAAGCTACTGCTGGTTCAGCCGCTCAACCTGGACGGCAGCGATCGCGGCGATGCGGTGGTGGCCCTGGATGCGGTGGACGCGGGGGTGGGCGACAGGGTGCTGCTGACGACCGAGGGGTTCAGCGCCATGACTTCCGTGGGACGCAGGCAATCACCGATTGATATGGCGGTAATTGGCTTTATTGATCAGATCGAGCTCCTTCCGGATGTCCTGCTCTGAGCGGGTTTGCCGGTGCCCCAGAATCAGGCGCAGGCCGAGCGCCAGGCCAACCCCCAGCTTCACCAGTTCCATTGCCAGATAACCGGTATGGAGCACGTGCAGTTTCACCCGCTCCACGGAGTTGGCGCCCGCGGCTAGAAAATCGGTAACCCTGCCAAGGGAACTCGCCTGGGGCGTCATCCAAAGGCGCTGGAACAGGGTGACCCCGAGCATGAAAAGGACCATGAACAGGGAGAATTTGTCTTCCCGGGTGCCGAACAGCAGATAGAAAAAGAAAAACGCTCCCAGCATCACCTGGGCGACTTCCCAGCTTTCGAAGTAGAACCGGTTCTGCTCCGCGGCCTGGTAGCGCAGCAGCGTACGTGCAGCCGGCAGGAGTGCCGGCTTGAACGGCAGAAAGGCCGACGGGTTGTTCTGGTCCAACAGGCGGTCCACCGAACGGAGGTTCTGGGGGGCGAGCCACGCCATGAACAACCCACCGGCGAGCCACATTCCCAGCAGGAGACATGCAAGTCGGCGCGAATGCATGGTAATCAACTGATTCTAACGCGCATCTCCAGGGTCACGAAAGCGGAAATTCACGGTGGGGGGTGAAAGCCGGGCTTCGCGGACCGGAAATTCACCCCGACTTTTCCTCGCCCCGCCGCGTCCTACAATTGAAAATGATGCACCGAATCCCGATCCTCGCCTTGTTTGCCGCGATTTTGTGCGCGCAGAATCCGGACAACCCGTTCGACCGGCCGCCGGCCAATGTCGACCGGGCCTTGCGCGAGCGCATCACCCAGTTCTACCAGTTTCACGTGGGCAAGGAGTACCGGAAAGCCGAAGCATTGGTCGCCCCGGACACCAAGGAGTTCTTCTACGGCCACAACAAACCGGCCTACCTCAGCTTCGAGATCGGAAGAATCGAGTACTCCGACAACTACACGCGCGCCAAGGCGACCGTGCTCTGCGAGCAATACGTCATGATGCCCGGCTTCGCCGACAAGCCGATCAAAGTGCCCACCCCGAGCACCTGGAAGCTGGAGCGCGGAAAGTGGTATTGGTACGTGGATCAGAATGCCATGCGCGACACTCCCTTCGGCCGGATGACCGCCGGCCCGGCCTCCCCGACCGGAGGCCCGCTGCCCGGGGCTATCCCCAGCGACCCGGCGCCGTTCCTGAAACTGGTCAAGGCCGACAAGGACGCGGTCAGCCTCAAGCCTGGCCAGCCCGAGCAGGTGACGATCGCCAACACGGCTCCGGGCATTATGAGCGTCACCATCCTGGGCGAGATCCCAGGCGTGGAAGCCAAGCTCGATCATTCCACCTTGCAGATCGGCGACAAAACGGTGCTGTCACTGCGCGCCAAGGACGGAGCCCAAGCCGGCCTGTTGAATATCAAAGTCGACCAGACCGGAGAGATCATCGCGATCAAGGTCGATGTACAGAATCAGTGATGCTTCCCGAATCGGGGTGCGGAATTCCTGCGATGCTGCAAATCCTGTTCCCCAGAATGAGCCGCATCCGGTTACACCAGCAAATAGCCGGTCAAGATAATGATGATGGGATCGCCAGACAAGCAGGGCCTCCTTTCACCTCTTCTATCGGCGGAAGAGGGCCCTGCCACTAGGCCTCGACTGGTTGGCGACGGCCGTTTTTCAGTAAGACGGCTTCAAGTGGCCGCCGTCGGGTCCGGGTCGATGGGGACGTAAGATGCCTGATTCATGTACCAGGGCTCGACCACCGTGACCTCGAAGGCATGATAGTTGACGAAATTGGCCTGCGCCACGTTCGCCGGTCCCTTGAGATTGGCCGCCACCTGGAGTTGGGTAATCGCGGCCTGCGCCGCCTGCTGGCGTTGCTGCTCGGCCACCTGCGCGGAGGTCACCAGGCCCATCGCGGCATTGTATGTCGTTGTCTAGAAACATCGGTTCTCCTCTTTCCGGTGCTACTGCACCACCTCGTACCAGCCGCCGTTCACGACGACCGTTCCGTCGGCCAGCGTGACCTGATTGCTTCCGACCGGGGCCGGAATCTTCAGGAACACATGCGTGCTGCCGTCCGGAAGCGTGACCGGAGGCGTCTGCTTGTTGGGCGGCCACGTGTCCTGCGGTCCGGCGGCATACCACGATCCCACCAGGTGAGCGCCGACATCGATGGTGTTCGCCACCAGAGTGAGGCTGGGAGGCACGGTGCGGTCCGGCGGGATCGTCAGGGTGGACATGTCCACGATCGGGGTCCCGTTCTGTTCCGGAAAAGCCCAGCCGCTATTCGCCGTCACCACCACGAATGAAGCCGGCGGCTGGGGAGGGTTGGTGTTGGGGATGCGCCCGGCATTGACCGAGGTGCACCAGTCGTTGAAGGCGCCCAAAAACAGCGTCTTCAGGTTTGCGTTCAAATTTGCGGCCATTACCTGCGAACTGGCCAGCACGTTAGCCTGCGCGGACTCAAGACTGGTCGCGTCGGCATTGAGAGTTACGGGGGTTGTTCCCATTCAAGCTCCTTCGTTCTCAGGCTGGCACACGCATTTGTGGCTCTTTTGCGAATTCCGCAAACAGGGGCTGAAAATAAAGGGGAAATAAATCTCAGAAACCTGTGACTGGCCTTTCGGCCCGGGTCAAAAATCGGGGGTCCGCTCGTAAGCTGTTGCCAGGGTGGGAGTTCGGCTCCGTGTGGGAGCCAGTTACCGGCAGGGCGGGGGTAGACGAACCTATTGAGCGCCCTCGGGCCTGCGCTCCAGTTTGTCGACGCGCTCCCGCAGTTCAGCAATTTCGCGATTCTTGGCCTCGAGCGCAGCTTGCGTGTCGAAGCGGACGTTGATCTGTGCAAAGCCTTCCCGAATCTCCCGCTCCAAGCTCTCTTTCTCCCGTTCCAAGCTTTCCTTGAGGTCCATCAAGAGTCGTTCCAGATTGTTATTGCTCATGGGCTGCACACCATTATCGTACGACCCGGAAGCCAAGGGGCGCTCCTGGCGCTTGATTGGAGGCCGGGGGGATGAAACGTCGGCAGGGCCGGCCCCTTCCTGGGCCACCGGAAATCGCTCGTGTTGGAAAGAACCAAAAAAGCACGAGACAAACGGCTCCAATTGAAGCAGTTGGGTGTATAATCGCTGCCATCCGGGAGGACAAGACCGAAATCCCGGCTCGAGCTTTGGATTGCCAGTACCCATCGGGAGAGGAGGTTAGTATGCGAATTCGGCTGCTCGCAGTCTTGTTTGCCTTCATGGTGTGCTCCGCGCAAGCCCAGGACATCAGAGGCATGATTTCCGGAACGGTGACCGATCCTCAGGGGGCCCAAGTCGCCGGCGCCACCGTGGTGGTGACCAACACCGACACAAACGTCTCGACTTCGCTGATCACCAACGCCAGCGGCTTTTATGAAGCGCCTTTGCTGTTGGCTGGACCGTACCAGGTAACCGTGGAATCCCGCGGCTTCAAGAAAATGGTTCGCTCGAACCTGACCCTCTTGATGAGCGATCAGCTCAAGATCGATATCCAGCTGGAGGTCGGCGCGGTGAACGAATCGATCACCATCACCGCCGAATCCCCCATCCTCGATACCAGCACGGTGACCTTGGGAAAGGCGCTGACCACCCGCGAAATCATGGACCTGCCCATCATGACCAACGACATTGTCCTGCTGGCGCGAGTGGCTCCCGGGGTGGTCAATCAGGGGACTACCCAGTACCTTACACAGGGCCAGGTCGGCGGGTCCTCGGGCTTTTTTGCGCCGCTCAACCTGGGCCAGAACGAGTGGAGCATCGACGGAGCGCCGAATCTCGGCAGCGCCGGTATAGCTTTCACGCCCTTCACCGACCAGATCGCCGAGTACAAGATCGATACGACCAGCTTCGACGCTTCGGTGGGGCATTCCATAGGGTTGAATATCGCCTTTTCCACCAAGTCCGGCACCAACAGCCTGCACGGCTCGGGCACCGAGCAATACTGGAACACGCGTTGGAATGCGGCGTCGTTTTTCGTGAAACAGGCATACTTCAAGGGCATCGACGCGGCCAATGCCGCCGGCAACACCGCGCTGGCCAACCAGTTGGCATCGCTGCCGATGCAGCCTGGCGGGCATGCGAACGACTATGGGTTCACCCTCGGCGGGCCCGTTTACATCCCCAAATTGCTCAACGGCAAGAACAAGCTCTTCTGGTTCTTTTCCTACTCGGGGAACAAGACCCGGCAGCCGGCCCGGTCGAGCGAAATCACCAATTCGGTCCCCACCATGGCGGAGCGTCAGGGCGACTTCTCGGATCTCCTGGCAATCAATTCGAAATACCAGATCTACGATCCGCTGAGCGTGGCGCCCGACCCGAGCCGGCCCGGGCACTATATCCGGACGCCTATTCCGGGGAACACCATTCCCCAGAGCAGAGTTCTCGATCCCAAGGTCTTCAACTGGTACACCAGCAGGCTCCCGGCTCCCAATAACAACCCCACTAATCCCCTCACCGAGCCGTTCAACAACTTCCTCGCCCTGGGCCAAGTAGACAACGTCAACTACACGGGCCTGGCGAGCCGGGAAGACTGGGCGCCCGGCATGAAGAACCGATTCTCGTTCTCGTGGAACTGGAGCCACTTCATCGAGAACGCGCAGGACTGGACTTACGCCACCGAGCCCGGCATGCAGGACTGGGATAACATCCGGACTGCAAGGGGCGGGATCCTGAGCTGGACGTACTCCAAAAGCTCGGCAACCGTGATATCCGCAAGCGCCTCGGCCAACCAATGGCTGAACGTACAAGAAACCTACGGGGAGAGAAAGTATAAGCCGAGCGATATCGGGTTCCCCACGTACCTGGATCAGCGCTGCGAGGCTCTGGGCGGATGCGCCGTGCCGCTGGTGACGTGGAACGGATACACATCCGCGTACGGTGGAAGCAGCCTTGTCATGGGCCGTACTCTCTCCCCCGACGTCCGGCAGCGCTCGCTGGGTCTCAAGGCGAGCGTGTCGCATGTCGTTGGCGGACACTCTTTCCAGGGCGGTATCGATTTCCGCCAGGCTTACGCGACCAGTACAGGCGGCGCCGGAAATTCCATGGGGAGTTTCACCTTCAACAGCCAGTATGTGCAAAAGAACGACGATAGCTTTACCCCGGCGGGGAGTCTCGGGTTGAGCTACGCGGCTTTCATGCTGGGGATACCCAGTTCCATGTCAAGCGACAACAACGCGAGTTACGCGCTGATGAATCCCTATTACGGCTGGTATGGGCAGGACACCTGGCGTGTGACGAGGAACCTGACTGTGACCCTGGGGCTACGCGTGGAGTACGAACAGGCCCCCACGGAGCGATACAACCGGGCGATCACTTACTTCGACCCCGCCGCCCAGTTGCCCATCGCGGCTGGCGCCCAGGCCGCCTATGCCGCCAACCCGGTACCGGAACTCGCGGCCAGCGGCTTTACGGTCCAGGGCGGGTCGGTCTACGCGGGTGTGAATGGCGCCCCGCGCCAGCCCTGGCAGAACGAGCTGATGTGGTTGCCGCGGCTCTCGGCCGCCTGGCAGTTCAACAGCAAGACGATTATCCGGGGCGGTTACGGCATCTATTACGATTCGATCAACGTGCAAAACCTGACCCTCAGTCAGTCGGGTTTCTCGCGCACGACTTCCACCAACCTGACGAACGACTACGGGGTGAACTGGCTGGCCGGAAACCCCGGAGCCGGCATATCGCCGCTCGCGGATCCCTTTCCTGTCCGCAGTGACGGGACTCGTTTCGATGCGCCTTTGGGAAACTCGCTGGGAGCCATGTATATCGCCGGACAGGGCTTTTCCTACTCGCCCTTCGACCGGAAGCATCCCCGCGAGCAACAGTGGAGGATCGGGGTGCAGCGCCAGCTAAGTCCCAACATGTCGGTGGAGGCTTTTTATTGGGGTGAGTGGGGCGACCATCTCGCGGTCAGCGACAAACTGGATGCGCTGCCGGCGCAGTACTGGAACACCACCATGGTCCGCAACAACGCGTTCGCCAGCAATATGACTCAGAATGTCACGAACCCCTTCAATATCAATAATTTCGCGTCCCTCAAGAGTTCCAATCCGGCACTCTACCAGCAGATGTCCACGCTTGGATTCTTCACCGGCGCGACCATCCAGAAGAACCAACTCCTGCGCGCCTATCCGCAAATTACCTCGCTGACCACCAGTCAGTATTACGGCAAGGCCAAAAACAACTCGTTGCAGGTCATTTTCCAGCGGAGACTCTCCCATGGCTTTAACGTCGCCGCCAACTACACTTACTCGAGCGCATCCACTTATACCACGATCATCAATGAATTCGACCCCACCCCGAGACAGTGGACGCCGACCAATCAGCCGGTGCCGAACAGGGTCAACGTCACCGGCATCTACGAATTCCCCTTCGGTCCGGGCCGGGCATTTTTGAGGAGCGGAATTCTCAGCCGGATAGTCGGCAGCTGGCAGGTGGCCTTGACCTACGACTTCCAGCAGGGCCCGTTCCTCACATGGGGCAACGACTTCTATTACGGCGACCTGAGCACGGTCAGCCAAGTGCTGACTCAAGGCACCAAGACCCTGAATCAATGGTTCAACACCAGCGCCCCGTTCGAGAGGAATTCGGCCAACGGGCCTGCGTCATACCAGGCGCGGGTGTTTCCCGTCGATATCACCAGCGTGCGGGCCGACGGGCTCAACCAGTGGAATGCCAACCTGAGGCGCGACTTCCGATTGCGGGAAGGAATGACCTTCGAGGTCCGCATGGACGCGCTCAATCTTCTGAACCGCTCGCAGTTCGCCGCGCCCGACAACAACCCGTTCGACACGACCTTCGGCGTTGTCAGCAGCACCACTTCCACTCTGAACCGTTTCTTTCAGCTTCAAGGCAGAATCCGGTTCTGAACAGGCCTCGGCCGCGCCGGCGAGAATTGACGCGCCGTCCCGCCTCCAGCCGGGGCGGGCGCCTATCGCCCGGCCTGCAACAGATTCAGTTGACGTCGCGCGGGAGTTTCCGCGGGGACGCCCGCGCCGGCCGATGAGAGCCCGGCGTTTTCGCGCGGCCTACGAGCCGTTGCAGATCCAGCAGGTGCTGCGGCTTGTAAGTCTTCTTCGACCACTTCGAGCCGGAATCGAACTCCACGCCGACGAAGTACCCGATCTCGCGGTAAACGCAGTATTGGACGCGGCCGGTGAACTGCTGCTTGGGGCTTCCCCAACGGATTTCCACGCCCAAGGGTACCGGCGTTTCGAATTGCAGGCAGGCGCCCGAGGCCGAAATGTCCTCCAAAAGCCCGGTCACCTGCTGCACGCGCCCTTTCTTGTCCTCCCAGCAGACATCCACCATGTCTGCGCACAACATGCGAACTTCCGATCGCCGATCCTCCATGATTCTCTTATCGGCGGGCTCGGTCCGGAGCTTTATGATTCGAGGTTTCATTCGGTTCGAAGGATCCGGGCGGGGTCGATCCGGCGGAGGCGGCGGCCGCCCCACCACGCCGTCACCGCCGCCACACCTGAAGGCGTTCCAGCGACCGGACCGCGTACCTCGAGTCGGTCCACATTTGGTTTCACGCGAATAACCCTCCTCATTAATGAATATGCCATGCCATAATCGAACGAATGCAATGAAAATCGCGCTGCTGGTCATCTGCGGGGTGGTGGCGCTCACGGGCTGCGCGCACAAAAGGCGCGCCAAGCTCGTGCCGTTGCCCCCGGTTCCGCAGCAGGCCGATCGCTCCGACGCCCCGGTGCCGCCCGCTCCTTCCGGCGGTCCGGCGAGGTCAACCGCTGCTTCCGCCGCCCCGGGAGGCGCCACGAGGCCGGAGCCTTCACCGGTTCCGCGGCGGGGGGAAACGGAGACCGGGCTCGCGAGCTGGTACGGCCACCCCTATCACGGGAGGCCTGCGGCCAACGGCGAAATCTACAACATGGAGAAACTGGTCGCCGCCCACCGCACCTTGCCGTTCGACACCCTGGTACGAGTCGTAAATCTCAACAACGATAGAACGGTTGAGGTTCGCATCATCGACCGCGGGCCATTCGTGGATGGCAGGATCATCGATCTCTCCCATGCCGCGGCGCAAAAGATCGACCTGATCGGCCCGGGAACGGTGCCGGTTCGGGTCGAGGTGGTCCGGGTGCCCGAGACGGTGGCGCAGGCCCTCTTTGCGGTGCAGGTGGGCGCCTTCCGCGACCGCAACAACGCCGAGCGGATGCGCGCGGCCATAGCGGCGCGCTATGGATCGGCGCGCCTGGTCGTGCGTCAGGGGAATCCCACGCTGTGGCGGGTGCTGGCTGGCTCGGAATCCACCGAAGACGGCGCCGCCACGCTTTCCAACCGGATCCGGCAGGAATACGGTGAGAAAAACGCCTTCGTCGTGCGACTAGATTTCTGACGATGAAGGTCCCACTGGCAGCTAGTATGGCTGCGGTCTTCGTTCTGCCCGTGATGTGCCAGGTGTCGCCGGAGACCGGCGTCGCGAGCTGGTACGGCTATCCCTATCACGGACGGACCGCCGCCAGCGGTGAAGTCTACGACATGGAGACGATGACCGCGGCGCATCCCACCCTGCCCTTCAACACCGAAGTCCGGGTGATCAATCTCGAAAACAACAAGTCCGTCGAAGTCCGGATCATGGACCGCGGCCCGTTCGTGGAAGGGCGGATCATCGACCTGTCCCACGCGGCGGCGCGCGCTCTCGGAATGGTCCAGCCGGGCACCGTTCCGGTTCGCGTGGAGGTGATCAGTATCCCGGAGGTCGAAACCACCGACCGGTTCGCCGTGCAGGTGGGCGCTTTCCGCGACAAGGGCAGCGCCGAACGCGTGCGGATGCGGATGCAGGCGCGATACGGTGTGGCGCGCCTCGTGATGCGCGATGCAGACCCGGTGGTGTGGCGCGTGTGGGTGGGATCGGAAGCCAGCGAAGAGGAGGCGCGGGCGCTGTCCCAACGGCTGCGGCAGCGCGGTGAAAAAGATGCTTTCCTTGTGCGGCCCGGCTCCTGACCCGAAGGGACTCGTGGGGCGATCGGCGCAGATCGCCGCCGTGCGGCGTCTCATCGACAAGGCCGGCCGCAACCGCCAACTGCCGGTGCTCCTGCTGGGTGAGACCGGCACGGGTAAGGAAGTGGTGGCGCGCGCCATTCACCATGCCCACCCGCGCGGCCAGTTCGTGCCCATCGACTGCGGCTCGCTGGTCGGCACCCTGATGGAAAGCGAGCTGTTCGGCCACGTCAGGGGCGCTTTCAGCGGCGCGAATAACGACAAAAAGGGCCTGGTGGAGCTGGCCGACGGGGGCACCGCCTTCTTCGACGAGATCGGCGACCTTCCGCTCGAAATGCAGGTGAAGCTGCTGCGGCTGCTCCAGGAGCGGGAATTCCGGGCGGTGGGCGCGCTGCAATGGCACAAGGTGGATTTGCGCGTGATCGCGGCCACGCATCGCGACCTGAATGTGGAGGTGGCGGCGGGGCGGTTTCGACAGGACCTGTTCTACCGCTTGAACGTCTTCGCGATCCGCCTGCCGCCGCTGCGCGACCATAAAGAGGATATTCCGCTCCTGATCGACCATTTTCTCGACGCGGACGGAGCGCCCGGGCTGCAGCCGGGCAGGGAGATCCTCGACATACTTGTTTCGTACGACTGGCCCGGCAACGTGCGCGAGCTGAAGCACTGCATCGACCGCATGGCCGCGCTGCACTCCGAAGGCGCCATCGAGATGGCCGATATGCCCTCGGCTTTGCGGAATCACGTGGCGGCGTCGAGTATCGGGCGGCTGTCGGTTTCCGTTGCCGCGGCGGATCTGCCTACGGTGCACCTGGCCCCCAGGTCGCCGGTGATTTCGATTGCGCAAGGCCAGAAGCAGGCGATCTCGGCCGCGCTGGCGGCCACCGGCGGAGAGCGGCTGGAGGCGGCCAGGCTCCTGGGTATCGGGCGCACCACGCTGTATCGAAAGATGAAACAATACGGGATCGACTGAGAGTTGCCCGATCGCGTGACTATTGCGCTTGACGCCACCTACAGCATAGGCGAAGAACTGTCCGGGGTCGGGCTGTACTCCGAGGCGATCCTGTTCGGCCTCGCCGCCGCTCATCCCGAAACGCGATTCGAGTTCTGCTACCGGCCCCACCGGTATTTGCGGGCGGGCGCGCTCCGGCTGCCGGCGAATGCGCGCCGGCGCTTGCTGGCCGAACCGTTGGGACCGCGCTCGGCGGCGCTGTTTCACGGCCTGAACCAGCGCCTGCCGCGCCTGCCCATGCGCCGGGCCGTCGTGACCTTTCACGACCTGTTCGTGATGACCGGCGAGTACTCCACGCCCGAATTCCGCGCGCGCTTCACCGGGCAGGCTCGAAATGCGGCCCGCCGCGCCGACGCCGTCATCGCGGTTTCGGCATTCACCAAAAGCCAGGTGATCTCCCTCCTCGGAGTGGAAGCAGGAAAGGTGCGGGTGGTGCATCACGGAGCACGCCGGCTGGCCTTCCCCGCGGCCGTGCCTCGCGAGAAGGTCGTTTTGAACGTGGGCGCGATTCAGAAGCGCAAGAACATTTCGAGGCTGGTGGCGGCGTTCGAAACCGTCGACGCTTCATGGAGGCTGGTCCTGGCGGGAGCTTGCGGATACGGCGCCAGCGAGATCCTGGAGGCCATCGAACGCAGCCCCGCCCGGGAGCGCATCCTGGTGACGGGATATGTCTCCGCGGAGGAACTGGCTTCGTGGTATGCGCGGGCGATGGTTTTCGCTTTCCCGTCGCTCGATGAGGGCTTTGGGATGCCGCTGCTGGAGGCCATGTCGGGGGGCGTGCCGATTGTCACCTCGAACCGCTCGGCGCTTCCCGAAGTGGCGGGCGATGCGGCGGTGCTGGTGGATCCCGAGAACGGCGAGGATCTGGCGGGAGCGTTGCGGGAGCTGACCGGGAATAGTGAATTAAGGCAGGAACTGGCGGCCCGGGGCGCCGCCCGGGTGCAAGATTTTTCCTGGGAGAAAGCGATCCAACAAACCTGGGACGTGTATCGGACTGTTTTGGGTGACCCCAATTAGCCAGTCATTGTGTACCCAGCCTCGCGTTGGGGCAGCTATTTCGCCGGGGCGCCTTCGCCTGGCGGCAGGTCCGGACAGGTACGCCGGTAGGGCTCGTTGAGGCCGATATACTGCCGCCATTCGGCCGCGGAGAGGTTACGGTTGGCGAGGCGGCAGAGGCGTGGCACCCAGGAATTGGGGTCGATGTCCCAAAGCCCCACCGTTTGATCATCGCTCGCCGAGGCCAACATCTTGCCATCGGGGCTGAACGCTACGCTCCCGACAGCGCCGGAGTGGCCTTTCAGCGGACCGCCCAGCAGTTGGCGGCTGGCCAGGTCCCACAGCCGCACCGTGCCGTCACCGCTCGCCGAGGCCAGCATCTTGCCATCGGGGCTGAACGCTACGCTCAAGACATAGTCGGAGTGGCCTTTCAGCGGATCGCCCAGTGGCTGGCGGCTGGCCACGTCCCACAGCCGCACCGTTTGGTCAGCGCTCGCCGAGGCCAGCTTCGTGCCGTCGGGGCTGAACGCTACCATCCGGACACTGTCGGAGTGGCCTTTCAGCGGATCGCCCAGCGGCTGGCGGCTGGCCACGTCCCACAGCCGCACTGTTTGGTCGGTGCTCGCCGAGGCCAGCATCGTGCCGTCGGGGCTGAACGCCACGCTCTCGACATAGTTGGAGTGGCCTTTCAGCGGATCGCCCAGCGGCTGGCGGCGGGCCACATCCCACAGCCGCACCGTTTGATCGGCGCCCGCCGAGGCCAGCATCTTGCCGTCGGGGCTGAACGCTATGCCGAACACAGAGTCGGAGTGGCCTTTCAGCGGATCGCCCAGCGGCTGGCGGCGGGCCACGTCCCACAGCCGCACTGTTTTGTCGGTGCTCGCCGACGCCAGCATCTTGCCGTCGGGGCTGAACGCCACGCTCACGACAGTGTTGGAGTGGCCTTTCAGCGGATCGCCCAGCGGCTGGCGGCGGGCCACGTCCCACAGCCGCACCGTTTGGTCATCGCTCGCCGAGGCCAGCATCTTGCCGTCGGGGCTGAACGCTACCATCCTGACATTGTTGGAGTGGCCCTTCAGCGGATCGCTCAGCGCCTGGCGGCGGGCCACGTCCCACAGCCGCACCGTTTCGTCATCGCTCGCCGAAGCCAGCATCTTGTTATCGGGGCTGAACGCTACGCCCCAGACATAGTCGGAGTGGCCTTTCAGCGGATCGCCCAGCGGCTGGCGGCTGGCCACCTCCCACAGCCGCACCGTTTGGTCGGCGCTCGCCGAGGCCAGCATCTTGCCGTCATGGCTGAACGCTACGCTCTCGACATAGTCGGTGTGGCCTTTCAGCGGATCGCCCAGTGGCTGGCGGCTGGCCGCGTCCCACAGCCGCACCGTTTGGTCACCGCCCGCCGAGGCCAGCATCTTTCCGTCGGGGCTGAACGCTATGCTCGAGACATCGCCGTTGTGGCCTTTCAGCGGATCGCCCAGCGGCTGGCGGCTGGCCACGTCCCACAGCCGCACCGTTTGGTCAGCGCTCGCCGAGGCCAGCATCTTGCCGTCGGGGCTGAACGCTACCATCCGGACCTCCTTGGAGTGGCCCTTCAGCGGATCGCCCAGCGGCTGGCGGCTGGCCACGTCCCACAGCCGCACCGTTTGGTCACGGCTGGCCGACGCCAGCATCTTGCCGTCCGGGCTGAACGCTATGCTCAAGACATCGTTGGAGTGGCCTTTCAGCGGATCGCCCAGCGGCTGGCGGCTGGCCACGTCCCACAGCCGCACCGTTTGGTCATAGCTCGCCGAGGCTAGCATCTTGCTGTCGGGGCTGAACGCTACGCTGAACACATAGTTGGAGTGGCCTTTCAGCGGATCGCCCAGCGGCTGGCGGCTGGCCACGTCCCACAGCCGCACCGTTTCGTCGGCGCCCGCCGAGGCCAGGATCTTGCCGTCCGGGCTGAACGCCACACAAAAAACGCGGTTGCCGCTGGGATTCAGGAACGAGATCAGGCCGGGATTAGATAGGAGCGACATGAGGAGCGAACTGCGGACTTCTAAACTATCGGCGACCCGCCTGCCCTCGACACTCAGGAGCGCGGCCAGGTCCGCGTGACTCTCCTTGTTGAGAATGGCCGCTGTGGCCAATCGTCCCGAAGTCGCCGAAACAGCCTGTTTCTCCGCCTCGCGGCGGGCCTCAACTGCGAGCTTTGTCTGCCGCTCGGCGGCGGTGCGCTGTTTCGTCGCCTCGGTAGTAAGCTGGGCGCTGATTTCGCTCTGGGCCTCGGCTTTCAGTCGCTGTGTTTCAGCCTCAATCGCGCTCTTCTCCGCTTCGCGGCGGGCCTGAACTGCGAGTTTTGTCTGTTTCTCGGCGGCGGTCCGCTGTTTGGTTGCCTCCGCGGCAAGCTGGGCGCTGATCGCGCTCTGAGCCTCGGCTTTCTTTCGCTGTGTTTCGGCCTCGATCGCGCTCTGATTTGCGTGGTCCGCTTGCATCTTGGCTTCCGCACGCTGCCTCTCCGCTTCCCCTTTTTGGTGGTAGGCATAGGCGCCGAGAGCGGTAGCGATGAGAAACGCCACGCCCAAAACCGCCGCTGTAAGCCGCGCGCGCCGGCTCCGCTCCTCCGCCTGTTGCCGCCTTTCCTCCTGCCGCCGGCGCTCCTTCTCGGCCGCCTCCTCCACCAGGCGCTGGCTCTCCGCCACCCAAACCACAACGCCGGACATCTGCTCACCGCTCAGATACCTCAAACCCCATTCCCCAGCCAGGCGGCCGTCCCTCTGCCACTCCAGAGCCTCGCTCAGCGCCAGCCCGGTCAAGTAACTCTTCCCGATGGCATCCAGCAGGAAGCGCAGTTTCTTGGCATCTTCGGCTTCCACTCGGATCCAATCCTTGAGCCTCCGCCACTTCAAACACAGGCACTCGTGAGGGAGATCGACCTTTTCGCCTTCGTCCGTCTTCCGCACCACCAGCAGTCCCCGCTCTTCAAAGGGCCGCACGACGTTGCCTAAGACGGCTCCCGAGCCCTCTGCCAGCTTCGCCAGGTCCGCCACGGTCTGTGGCCGCCGGACGGGCCGGTCCTCGTCCTCCCGATCCGCGCGCCGCGACTCCGTGATGCGCCGGAACAGCGCCTCGGCGACTCGTTGTTCTTCGGTCGAAAGCCCGCTGTACACTGTCTCCGCGTCCCGATCCAGCGCTTCCGAGAGACCACCCACATCCTTCGCGATCTCACCCGCTATGGGCCCCTGCCCGCCGTCCTTTTCCCACTGCTCGTACGTCCGCCGCAGCAGATGCTGTAGCAACGGCAGGTTGTCCGGCTCTTCGTCGCACTGGTTCAACAGATCCTGGACAAGCGCCGGGTGGATCGAGACTCCGGCCGCCGCGAGAGGGCCTTCGATGGCCTCCTGCAACTGCTGGCGCGTCATGCGCGGCACCAGGTATTGGCCGTCGTTCAACGCTTCCGGCAAGCCGTGGAACTTGGCGCATTCGCCCAGATAGTCCGAGCGCATGGTCAGCAGGACATAAACGCGCCCGGTCTGGTCCTGCGCCGCCCGGAGCAAGTAACTGACAAACAGCTCGGCCTCGCTGCCCGCGCCTTCGCGCAGTTTGCGATCGCGAAACGGAAAGATCTCCTCGAACTGGTCCACCACCAGCAGCAGATTCTCGCCGGCGGGCAGATGGGTTTCCACCGCCTCCAGCAGGCCGTACGTGCGCTCCGCCAGTGCTCCGCCGCCGAAACCGAGGCAACGCCCCAGCTCCCGCAACGGGCCGTCGCCGGGCCGCATGGTGGCCACGCGCCACCGTTGATCCGGATCTCCGGCCAAGCCCATCTCCAGCGCCGGCACCATGCCGGCGCCGACCAGCGAACTCTTGCCGCACCCCGAGACACCCACCACCGCCAGCAGCCGCTGGCGCAACATCCGGTCCAGCGCCTCGCCGATCTGATCGTCGCGCCCGAAGAAGAGGGTTGAGTCCTTCGCCCCGAACGGGCGGAGCCCGGGAAAGGGGTTCTGAGCCGGAACGTCCGCGCTCATTTTGGAGGTTCCCATCCCAGTTCACGGAGGAAGGGCTCCAGCGTAATCAGTTCCACATCCACGTCCGCGGTCTTTTGCTGCAGCACCATCTCGGAAGTCTGGCTCAGTTTTTCCTTCCCCGGGACGTCCAGGGGTGGCGTCAGATACCAGGCCTTCGCCTTATACCGGCAGCGGGCATCCTGTTCGAGGCGCTTTTTCAAACCCTCGCCTTCGGCCTTGGCCCAGTAACAGAGCAGCGCCTGGCTTTGCATGATGGTGGTCCGCAAGGCCTGGAGTTTTTGGGTGATGCTGGCGGCGGTGTCAAACGACGGGTACTGCGCCCGCACTCCCTGCTGACTGATCAGGCCCGCTACCGCCTTCGCCCCCACGAGATCCCGCGCCTCGCAGGCAATCCCCACCTCGTACTCGCTCTTGTTCTTTTGGAACCGCGCCGCCCGGACCTCCCGCTTCACGGCGTCCCAAACCTGGTCGTCGGTCTTGCCCTCCAGCCGCGTGTAGGCGGCGCCAGCGAAGCGGCCCCCGGCGCCCAGTTGCGTATCGATCTCGGCCAGCACGTCCGCTTCTTCCTCGAACAGAGTGGAACCGAACGGCTGGATCAGCAGGGTCTTCCCGGCCGACAGGAGCGACTCCTCCATGGCCTTCAGCCCGTCCAAATCGATTCCATCGCCCGGAAAATGGATCGCCAGCAATGCCGCCTTCAGAAAAGCCCGGACCTCCCCGGCGTCCTCATATACATAGTCGGCTTCCGGTACCACCCGGTATCCGGACTTCTCGAGCTCATCCCGCAGGCGGCTCCGCGTCGCGAGACCGCGGCCCGCCGCTAGGCCCAAGAACACGGCACTGACTGCCCAACGCATCGTTGTCAGGGCATCGCGCAGCTTGAGAGCGAATTCCTGGGCGCTCTTCACTCGTCCCTCGGGTGGCATCAACGCTAAGCAAGACGTACCGGCGGGATGGCGCTCCGCCCTCTCGAGCTCCTTCGGCACGGGATTATGCCCAATGGGCAACCACCCGGCAACTGCGAAAGGACACCCGTTTCCTACATGAGATTGCGTGGCAAACCAAACCCGTTCCTTGCTGCAATAGGTCGAACTCAGGTAGTTCGGCGATAGCAGCGGCACTAGTAAAGCGGACGAGGAGGCCGCAGCCTTCAGATGTTCCTCCCAATTCACGGCAGTTTGGCTGGCGAGCCGCTCGCGGTCGAAATAGATGCTGATCTTCTCCTGGGGGGAGAAGCAATTCACCAGATTGTCCGAGATGTGCTTCTTTATGACGTCGACGAACTCCTCTACGGCGCCGTGGCCGTTGTCACCGGAATCGTAGCTCAGGAATATGTCGTTATCGAAACCCGGAACGTAAGGCATGACCGGCCAGGTTTAGAGATTACCATCAGAATTGGGCGCTTACAAGTGCGGGGCGGGGTCCGCTAGTTGCGGCGATTGCGAGGGTTGGAAATGGCCGCGCGTCAGTGCCGACCCCGATGCGGGAACCTAGCGGCTACAAGTGTATCGGGAACTGTTGAGATGCCACCCTTTGAGTGGACCCTTTAAGTGAGCCGTCTTGGGCTTAACCCGCCGGAAACCCGCCCTACTTTTCGTCGTCCACGGCGATTTTCAGGGCGCGCAGGAAGCGGTGGTCCTGCGTGGTGAACTTGATCTTGCCCGTGGTTTCGAAGTTCCGTTTGGGAGCATCGGCAACCTCGCCCTGCTGCTCCTCCGCCTCTTCATCCTCGCCGCTCTCATCCCGACGGTTGAAACCGATCGTGGCCTCCAAAACGAGGAAGACGTCGTAGCCGGCCCTTTTGATCTCGCCGATCGCCTCCGCGATCCGGTCGGACTCGGACAGGGAATCGTTAATCGCGTTCCCCAGGTCCTGCATGAGGTGCTTCAATGGCTCTTCCACAGAGTACTCCCTTAATGGTGGATGCGCCGGACCCTACCGGCGTTTCCCAACCATGGGTCAAGATCCCCCGTTCCGATTGTAGTGGACCTCAACCAGGTTCACAAGCGGAACCCGTATTATCTATCGGCAATTTCGCGCCGCACGGTATAGCCGGAAGGGTGGAAGGCCACATGTTTGTTACGATGAAATAGTGTGGCAACGTGTGGCAATCCGGCACGGGCGCTTTGCAGTCCGGCACGGACGGGAGTTCGCGCGGCACGTCGTTCCGGCCGTCGTCAAGCCGGCGCGCACCTTGTGGAACGAGTTTATTGCGTTTCTTTTCTGTGTGTTCGCAGCCATCTTCGGATTCAGGACGTGGCGTCTCGCCATGGATTACACGGCTGCCGCACCCACCGAGCAGTTCGGCGCCATCCTGCGCCTGGTGGCCGCTGGCTTCTGCACGCTGCTCATGCTGGGCTTCGGCATCAGCTCCTTTTTACGGGCACGTAAAATCTCGCGATCATGAGTGACGCCGCGATCACCGGTCGGCTGGGCAATCCCGGGGAGTTCCCTTATACCAGGGGCATCTACCGCGAAATGTACCGCGGGCGCCTGTGGACCATGCGGCAGTACGCCGGGTTCGGCACCGCCGAGGAGAGCAACCGCCGGTACCGCTATCTGCTTTCGCAAGGGACCACCGGCCTTTCGGTGGCCTTCGACCTGCCCACGCAGATGGGCTACGATTCCGACGACCCGATGGCCGCCGGCGAAGTGGGCCGCGTCGGGGTGGCCATTTCTTCCCTGGCCGACATGGAGCGCCTGTTCGAGGGCATCCCGCTCCAGGATGTCTCCACGTCGATGACCATCAACTCCACGGCGGCGATTCTGCTGGCGTATTACGCGCTGGTGGCGCGGCGGCAGGGCGCCGATCCGCGGGGGCTTTCCGGCACGATTCAGAACGACATTCTGAAAGAGTACGTGGCGCGCGGCACCTATATCTATCCGCCGCGTCCGGCCATGCGGATCATCACCGACATCTTCGCCTGGGCGGGGCGGGAGATGCCCGAGTGGAACACCATTTCGATCAGCGGTTACCATATCCGCGAAGCCGGCTCGACCGCCGTTCAGGAGCTGGCCTTCACGTTCGCCAACGCCATCGCGTACATCGAGGCGGCCATGCGGGCGGGGCTCGCGGTGGACGCGTTCGCTCCGCGGCTGTCGTTCTTTTTCAACTCGCACAGCGATTTCCTGGAGGAGATCGCCAAATTCCGCGCCGCGCGGCGGATTTACGCCTGCCTGATGCGCGACCGCTTCCAGGCGAAAGACCCGCGCTCGATGATGCTGCGGTTCCACGTGCAGACCGCGGGCTCGACCCTGACCGCGCAGCAGCCGGACGTGAACATCGTGCGCACCGCGCTGGAAGCCATGGCCGCGGTGCTGGGAGGAGCGCAGTCGCTGCACACCAACTCGCGCGACGAAGCGCTGGCGTTGCCCACCGAGGAATCGGCGCGAATCGCGCTGCGCACGCAGCAGATCATCGCCTGCGAAACAGGTGTGACCAACACCGTGGATCCCATCGGCGGCAGCGAGCACGTGGAGGGGCTCACCGATTCGATCGAGCGGGGAGTGATGGACTACCTGAAGCGCATCGACGAGATGGGCGGCACGCTGCGCGCCATCGAGACCGGGTACATTCAGAACGAGATTCAAAGCTCGGCTTACCAGTACCAGCGCGCCATAGAATCGGGCGAGCGGGTGGTGGTGGGGGTGAATCGGTTTCAATTGGAAGACGAACACCCGGTTCCCACGTTCCGCCTGGACCCCGAGCTGGAGCGTTCCCAGATCGAAACGCTGCGAAAGGTGCGGGCTTCGCGCAGCCAATCGGCGGTCGAGCAGAAGCTGGCCGGGCTGGAGAACGCGGCGCGCTCCGGCGCCAACCTGATGCCCGCGATCCTGGATGCCGCGGACGCCATGGCCACGGTAGGCGAAATCTCAGGCCGGCTGCGGGCGGTCTTCGGGGAATACCAGCAAAGGTAGCCGACTCCGCGCGGGGGTCAGGCTGAGCCTTCCCGCCCCTGTATCGGGAAGGCTCAGATCCGGCTCGGTTTTCGGAGGCAATCAAGCCACGGAGGTGGTGGCTTCGGGCCGGGTGAGAATGGTGCCGGGCATGGTGAAGAATCCCTCGCCGCGGCGGGACCGCCTGCGTTCGCGCAAGCCGAGGCGGTGCATGATGCGGCCCACGTGGTCGGGGTCGTATTGCACGCCGAAGCGGACGCGAATGGCCTCGGCGAAGCGGGTGGTGGTCCAGCGCTCCGAATCGAAGCCCGCGGCCCGCGGCCCGGCCTTGTAGACGTCGGTGACGCCGTCGAGCTGTTCCGAATTGAGACGGCAGGGGCGGCCCGGCGCGCGGCGCTTCCGCAGCGCCTCTACCCCCCGTCCGCTCAACGCGCGGTTCCACCGGGAGGCGGTTGTTCGGCTCACGCCGAATTTTCGGGCTACCTGAGATTGGGAGAGCCCTCTTTGCAGGTCCTGAGCGGCCATCAGGCGCCTGCTTTCCATTTCATCGCGAGTCAGAATACCTTGCGCGGCTGTTTCCATACGGTGCTCGCGCGGTTAATTGAGTGCCTGAGCGATTTCAGAATATCAGAAAACAATTTTTATGTAAATTGTTTTTTACAGGGAAATCAAAAATGTTTTGGGGGGCGCAAGGGGCCGCGGCCCGGCTTGGACAGGCCGCGCGGCATGTCCTACAATCTCTGTCTATATGAGGAAAGCACTCGGAGCCGGCCTGTTCACCCTGGTTTTGGCGTTGCAGGGCGCCGTGCAGTCGCCCGAGCAGTATTTCGGGTTTCGCATCGGCAGCGACAGGAAGCTGGTGCGCTGGGACAAGATCGTCGAATACATGCAGAAGGTGGCCGCCGAATCGGACCGGGTGAAGTTCCACAACCTGGGCCCGACCACTTCGGGCAATCCCTTCGTCGTGCTGGAGATCAGCTCGGCCGCGAACCTGAAGAATCTCGATCGCCTGAAGGATCTCGAGCGCAAGCTCTACTTCCAGGGCGGTGCGCCGACCGAGGCCGAGCGCGACGAGATCTTCCGCTCCGGCAAAGCGGTCGTCTTCATCACAAACAATATTCATTCCACCGAGATCGGCGCGTCGCAGATGGTGCTCGAGCTGGTGCACCGGCTGGCCACGGAGGACTCGCCCTACGTCAGGAAGCTTCTGGACAACGTGATCCTCCTGCTGGTGCCGTCGCTGAATCCGGACGGCCAGATCCTGGTGACGGACTGGTATAACAAGGTGGTCGGGACGCCCAACGAGGCCAGCCCGCTGCCGTGGCTCTACCACCCGTACACGGGCCACGACAACAATCGCGACATGTTCCTCTTCTCGCAAAAGGAGAGCCGCATGGCCGCCCAGATCCTGTGGCACGACTGGTTCCCCGCCATCTGGCTCGACGAGCACCAGCAGGGCACGTCCGGGCCGCGCATCTTCACCATGCCGGCCACAGACCCGATCAATCCCAACGTCGATCCGCTGATCTACCGCCTGAACGCCGTGTTCGGCCAATCGCAGGCGGCGGCGCTCGAGGCCGAGGGGAAGACCGGCATCATCTTCAACGCCACCTACACCAACTTCTGGCAGGGAGCGATGGCCTGGGCCGGGTGGTGGCACAACCAGGTGGGCCTGCTGACCGAGGTGGCCAGCGCGCGCATCGCCACACCCGTGGTGCAGCAGAAAGCGGACCCGTCGAGGCCCGCCACGGGCGCGGCCGGGGGTGGCGGCGGCGGGCGCGGGGCGGCGACGGGACCGGCCAATGCCCCCACGGATTTCGAGGCTGAGCGGCGCCGCATGTTCGAGCATCCCGACGATCCGCTGCCGCCGCCGCGCGACATCACGCCGCGCACCGAATATCCGCGGCCCTGGCTGGGCGGCAAGTGGACCCTGCGCGACATCGTCGACTACGAGTTGACCGCCACCTTCGCGCTGCTGGACGCCGCGGCGGACCGGCGCGAATCGCTGCTGCGCCAGATCTACGACGTCAACCGCAACACCATCGAGGCCGGCAAGCGGGGAGAGATCGGCGAGGGCGAGAAAACCTTTGCCGCCCTGATCGCCGCGGCCGAGCAGCACGACCCCAACGAGGCCATCGAACTGGTGGACAAGCTGCTCATCGCCGGGGTGGAAGTTTATCGCGCCAAGGCCGACTTCCAGCAGGATGGCAAGACGTACACGGCCGGCACGTTCGTCGTCCCGTTCAACCAGGTGTTCGGACGCTATGTGAAGGACCTGCTGGAGCGCCAGACCTATCCCGAGGTGCGGCGCGCGCCGGGCGCTCCGGCCGAAGCACCGTACGATGTTTCGGCGTGGTCGCTGGGGATGCAGTTCGGGGTGAAGACGGAGTTCGCCAAAACGGCGCTGTCCCCGGACCTGGCGATGGAGAAGGTCCTCGCCACGCCGAAGTACGTTCTCCCGGCGGCGAGCGCGGCCGGCACATGGCGCTTCCCGTACAACGGCGCGCTCGCGGCGCGGGTGGTGAACCGCCTGCTGAAGTCCGGCGCCAAGGTAGGGCTGACGAAGCCGGACTCGAACGGCATTCCGTCGGTGATCGCCACCACCAAGGCCGACGTGTGGAACCGGGCCGTGGATGGATTCGATGTGCGGCCCCTGCCCCGGTCCGCGGGCGCGGCGGCGTTGGTGACATCGCTGCGCGCGCCGCGCATCGGGATCTATCAATCCTACGACGCGTCGATGGACGAAGGCTGGACGCGGTACGTGCTCGACCAATATGCCTTCGAGTACACCAGGCTGCACAACCCCGACATCCAGGCCGGCAACCTGAAGAAGGGCTTCGACGCGATCATCCTGCCCGACCAGCGGCCCCAGGCCATTCTGAACGGGCTGGACTTCAAGACGATCGTTCCGGAGTACAAGGGGGGCATCGGCGATAAGGGGTGGGAAGCGCTGCGGCAGTTCGTGGCCGATGGCGGCACCCTGATTTCGCTGGGCGAGGCGTCGAACCTGCTGGTCGACAAGCTGCCGCTGGGGGTGAAGGACCTGAAGCGCGCCACCACGCGCGATCAGCATTTCGCGCCGGGCACCATCGTGAACTTGCAGGTGGACACGTCGCATCCGGTGGGATGGGGAGTTGCGCCGGAGACCTGGGGATTCTATATCAACTCACCGTTCTTCCAGCTCATGGAGGGCTTCTCCTCGCAGAAGGTGAGCGTGGTGGCGCGCTACCCGAACACCGAGGTGCGCGCGTCCGGCTGGCTGCGCGGCGAGGACCTCATGTACGGCCGCGCGGCGGTGGTGGCGGTAGAGATGAATCCGGGCAAAGTGGTGCTGTTCGGGATCCGCCCGCAGCATCGCGCGCAGACCCACGCGACGCTGCCGCTGTTGTTCAACGCGCTCTACTGGTCGGCCGAGGGGGACCTGGCGCGGGGGCAGTAAGAAGACCGCTTACTGGCTCGCGCGGCTCGGAAACGGGACGTCGGAAACGTGACGTACACGCGCCGGAAAACGCGGGTGACGAATCGGGCCGTGAGTGGGGAAAAAATCATGCGGGGGTAAGTCCCTTTAGCGAACTAGAGACAAACCAGTTGCTGAGCCTGAATTTGTCCTGGGACGCGCCCGAAGGGCAAAAGACAACAGCCCACCGCACCTCTTACAATAAGTAGCCGGAGGTATGGACAAGCCACGCCATCCAAATGTGGTCCGAACCTGGAAGGTGGAACGGACGAAGATCCCGATCCGGGCGCCACAGGGCCGAAAACCGGGGGCCCGCGGGCCGGCGAAAGGCCCGCGTCCGCATTGAACGGCTTCTGCGAGGAGGCAGAACATGGTCCTGGCATCGCAATTGCGCGCCGGAATGGCAATCCAGTTCGAAGGGAACACATACAAAGTGCTCGCCGCGGAGTATCACCCCGGCCAGGGGAAGATGCCCGGCGCCACGCATTCGCGGCTGCGGAATCTCGGCACCGGTACCTTCTGGGAGCACAGCTTCCGCCCGGAGCTGAAGCTTGAAGAAGTCTCGCTCGAAAAACGCAGTTTCGAGTTCCTGTACGCGGACGACTTTCAGTGCTGTTTCATGGACCCGGAAAGCTTCGAGCAGACCGAGGTTCCTATTGCGGTGGTGGGGGCGCAGGCGAAGTTCCTGGAAGCCGGGATGCGGCTGCCGCTGGAACTGCTCGAAGGACGGCCGGTGAGCGTGGTGTTTCCGGATGTCCTGGAAGTCAAGATCGCGGATACCGCACCGCCCTCGCACCAGCAGCAGACCAGCGCTTTCAAAACAGCCAGGCTGGAGAACGGCGTCGAGGTGATGGTCCCGCTGTTCGTGAAGAACGGCGATGTGATCCGCCTCGATCTTCAGAATATGCGGTACATGGACCGGGCCAAGGGGAAGCACTCGTAGGCGGGCGGGGGGACGTGGCTGCGCCACCGTGGCCGTGATATCATTTTGATCGCTTTCCGTGCCAATTCTATTTTTGCGAAAGGATCTCCGATGACACGACAATGGCGCGTTCTCCTGGCACTCAGCCTGGTTTGTACTGGCGCGAGCGCGGCTTCCGCGGATCGCATTACCCGTCCGGTCACTTCGGGCGAAACGGTCGTGGTGAAGGGCCACGTCCATCCGGCAGTGCAGGCCCGGTACGATCGCGGCGCCGTCGATCCGGCGTTCCGCATGAACGACATCGTGATGCTGACGAAGCCGTCGGCGGACCAGCAGGCGGAATTGGACGGTTTGCTCCGGGATCAGCAGAATCCCTCTTCCGCGCGGTACCACCAGTGGCTGACACCGGAGGAGTTCGGCAATCGGTTCGGCTTGACCCCCAGCGATCATTCCAAGGTGGTGGCGTGGCTCGAGTCGCAGGGCTTCACCGTGCACGAGTCGGCTCGCGGGCGCAACTGGGTGCATTTCAGCGGGACGGCCGGACAGGTTTCGCACGCGTTTCACACGCCCATTCACCGCATCGAAGTCAACGGGGAAAAGCACTACGCCAACATCGCCGACCCGGCGGTCCCGTCGGCCCTGGCCGATGTTGCCGGCGGCTTTTTGGGGCTCAACGATTTCAACCCGCGGTCGAGCGTCAAGGTCAGCATGCCGGACTACACCACCGGCAGCGCCCACTACCTGGCGCCCGACGACTTCGCCACCATCTACGACGTGAAGGCGCTCTACCAGGCGGGCTACGACGGCACCGGACAGAGCATCGCGATCGTGGGCGCATCCGATCTTCTGCTGAGCGACGTGCAGGCCTTCCGCACGCGGTACGGCCTGCCGGCCAACGACCCGAAATTCATGCTGTTCGGCGCCGACCCCGGCGGCCTTTCGGCCGAGGGCAACCTCGACGTGGAATGGTCCGGCGCGGTGGCGCCCAAAGCCACCATCTATTACGTCTACGCCACCAGCGCTTTTACCGCGCTGCTGGACGCGGTCAACCTAAATATCGCGCCGGTGATCAGCAACAGCTACTATAGCTGCGAGGGCAACGCCTCGCCCCTCGCCTACCGCAGCGTCGGCCAGCAGGCCAACGCGCAGGGCATCACCATCCTGAGCGCATCGGGGGACGGCGGCGCGGCCGGTTGCTTCGACCAATTCACGCTGTTCGCCACGCACGGTCCGCTGCTGCAATTCCCCGCCAGCTTACCGGAAGTGACGGCGGTGGGCGGCACTCAGTTCACCGAAGGGACGGGCACATATTGGGCCACCACCAACTCGACGACTTTTGGCTCGGCGCTCTCCTATATTCCCGAGAGCGCATGGAACGAGAGCATCCCCGGCGACAGCATAGCGGCCAGCGCCGGCGGGCCCAGCACAATGTACGCCAAACCCGCGTGGCAGCAGGGACCGGGCGTGCCCGACGACAATGCGCGCGACGTTCCCGACATCGCTATGTCGGCCGCCGGCCACGACGGATATTACATTTACTACAGCGGGTCCAACGTGATCGTGTACGGAACCTCGGCTTCCGCGCCGGCCATGTCGGGAGTGATCGCGATCCTCAACCAGTACCAGGTTGCCAAGGGCTACCAGAAGACAGCCGGGATGGGCAACATCAACCCGCAGCTTTACCGGCTGGCGCAGGCTGCGCCGAGCGCCTTCCACGACATCGTCACCGGCAGCAACATGGTGCCGTGCACGCAGGGCTCGCCGGGTTGCCTGACCGGCTCCTACGGATACCTGGCGGGCCCCGGCTACGACATGGTGACGGGGCTCGGATCGATCGACGCCAATAACTTCGTCGCGCAGTTCAATGTTCCGACCCGCGGCGTGACGGTGAACCTGGTCGCGAGCGCGGCGCGGGCCACGCTGAACGATTCCGTCTCCTTGACGGCGCTGGTGGCGGCGGCAACGGGCAGTGGCTCTCCGACCGGCTCCGTCGATTTCAGCGTGGGCACCACCGCGCTCGGAACCGTCGCCCTGGTGGCGCGCGGCAACCAGATGGCGGCCGACATCAGCTTTCCCACCTACCTGTTCGGCGGGACGGGAACCTATACGCTGTATGCCGCTTATTCCGGTGACGCGGCCTTCAGCGGCGGCGGCAGCCGGATGACCATTACCATCACGCTGCCCACCGGCGTCTCTTCGATCGTGCCGTCGGTGTCCAACAACCCGGTGTGGCCCAGCTCCGACAGCCAGGGCCTGGTGTGGCAGGAAACGGTGCGCGTGCGCGAAGCCGCGGGCGTGGCTTCCATCCTCACCGGGTTCACCATCGACGGGCAGTTGCAGCGGCTCTCGGATTATTTCCCCTCGCCCAGTATTCCTCCCAACACGACGGTCAGCAGCAATCCGCTGATTCTCCGCAACCTCGCGTCGTATCCGGTCACCAAGACGTTCGGCTTTACGGGCTTCGACACAACGGGGCAGACGTGGTCTGTGCAAATCACGGCGCTGTACCTGCCTCCGCCGGAGACCACCGCGGGCCTCACCCCCACGCTGGTGCCGCTGACCGTGACACAGGATCCTGGGGCCGATCCTTCCTGCCAGTGGTCGCAACAGTTGTTCCTGGACGAGACCAGGGGCTATAGCAGCTCGTTTACGAGCCTGACGCAGGGGGCGGTGGGCTTGTCGACGGAGATTTCCGCGATGTTCGGAACCACGCGGCTCCAGGCCTGGGGTTCCTTGCAGGGCACTCTTTGCTGGAGCGGCGTGACGCCGGGCAGCAGCAGCACGGTGCAAGTGGGCATGAACAGCGGGCTCAGCCAGACGCTGCAAGTTACGTTCGCCGGGCCGGCCGCGAATCCCACGAAGATCACCGCATCGCCGGGCGCCATCAGCCTCTCGGCGGACGTAAAAGCAAAGGCCACGGCGAGCCTGGCGGTCAGGCTGGCCGACAAGACCCAGACATGGTCCGCAGCGGTCTTTCCGGCCAACGCCACGACCACCTGGCTGCAAGTGAGTCAGCTTTCGGGCACGGGAACGGGCAACCTCACCCTGACGGCCGCGGGAGACGGATTCGAGCCGGGCGTGTATCGGGCGACGATCGTGATTCAATCTCCCAACGCCGTGCCTGCCGCGGTAAATGTACCGGTGATGTTCGTGTACGGCAGCTCCGAGGGAACGTCAATCAAGGGGACGGGCAACGCCGCGAGCTTCCAGAACCCGGCGAGCCCCGGGATGCTGATGAGCATCTTCGGCTCGCAACTGGCCAACTCGACGAAATCCGCCTCCGCCACACCGCTGCCGTTCGTCATGGATGGCGTCTCGGTGCGGGTGAACGGCCTGGATGCGCCCATTCAATTCATCTCGCCGAACCAGATCAACATCCAGGTTCCCTATGAAGCGGGCGCCGGACCGGCGGTGCTGGGCGTGAACAACAACGGCCAGATCGCAGGGTTCCAGATGCAGATCGCTCCCACGAACCCCGGCATTTTCGCGATCGCTCCCACCACGATCGTCGCCGGCGGGACGGCCACGCTGTATCTCACCGGCGATGGCGACATCGCATCGGGAATGCTCACGGGCTTCACTCCGTCCTCGAGCATCGCGGCGGCGAGCCTGCCGAAGGCGCGGCAGGCGTTGTCGGTGACCGTGGGGGGCACCCCGGCGTTCCTGCAGTTTTACGGGATTCCCTCCGGGCTGGTGGGCATCACGCAGGTGAACTTCACCATTCCGGGCTCGGTGACACCGGGAGTGCAACCGGTGGTAGTCACCGTGGGCGGCGTTTCGAGCCCGCCGGTCAACCTGACGGTGCAGGCGCCGGCAAGCACCGTGGAGAACTGAGCGGCGGGGGCTTACTGCGACGGCGCCAGCACGGTGCCCAGCGGCTGCCAGCCGGAACTTTGCGTGTTACTGCGCGCGGCCAGGAAGACCGCGCGATTGCCGGCGAAATTGACGCCGTCGAAGCCGATGGAGAGCGTCAGGGTCAACAGGTTGCCGCTGGCGCTGACGGAGCTGGCGCCCGCATTGAGGGTGCATTGGCTGTTGCGCACGTTGACCGAGCCGGGCAGCAGCACGCCGCCGGCGTAGGGGCCGCCCGCATCGCCGGCATCATCCACCAGGAACAGCGTGCCGGAGGAAGGTCCCGAAGGGACAAATGCGACGTAACAGGCGCCGCGGCCATCCAGGGCGGTGTTGATCAGGATATCGGCGACGGAAATGTCCTGGAACCCGTTGGGGTCGGAGAATGTGAAGGTGAAGGACTGGGTGGCGGCCGTGCTGTGCGCCGGCGACACGCCGAGGGCTTCGGGGCCTGGAGGCGGCTGACCGGGGACAGACCAGGTGCCCATGGGCTGCCACCCCGAGTTATTCCCGGCGTTGTCCCGCGCCGCCATGGAGATCAACTGGTTGCCCGCGAAGGCGGGCGTGAATGCCAGCGGGAGAGTGAGGGCCACGGTGTTGCCGGCGCCGGTGATGTAGCTTCCGGGGCCCGTGACGGCGCACTGGCTGTTCTGCACGTTGCCGGCGCCGAGACGCGTGCTGCCGGCGAACGGGCCGCCCGAATCGCCGGCATCGTCCACCAGGAAAAGGCACTGCGAAACCGGGCAGGCGTCGCTAGCCGGCAGGGCGAAGGCGAGATAGCAGGCGTGGCGGCCGTCCACGGCGTTGTTGATCAGGATGTCGAGGACGCCCAGGTTCGGAAAGCCGCTGGGCGCAGTGAAGGAGAACGTGAAAGTCTGGGACAGCGCGTTTCCGGACTCCGGAAAAACTCCCGACGGCCCAAGCGCGGGAGGCGGCAGCGGCGCCAACGCCAGGGCGAACACGCTGGCTCCCGCGGGAAGGCCGTTGTTGGCGCCGGTCCAGAACGGGCCGCCGGAATTCTTGAACACTCCGGCGGCGGCGCCGGCGTAGACCGTCCCCGGCGTCACCGGATCGATTGCCAGGGGCAGGTGGGGCGTGGAAATCTGGGTGGGCAACAGGGAGGGGTTGCTGGCGAGCCAGGTGTTTCCACCGTCGAGGCTCTTGAAGACTCCGTTGACATTCGTGCCGGCATACAGGTTGGTGGGGCTTGCCGGATCGACGGCGATGGACTCGATTTGCAGGTTCAGGAATCCCGAATTCATCGCGGTCCAGGTCACTCCGGCGTCGATGGTGTGGAAGACGCCGCCGCTGGTCGAGGCATAAAACGCCGAGGGCCGCGACGGGTCCGCAACGATCTGGCTCACGAAGACATTGGTCATGCCCACATTCGCCGGCGCCCAGGTCTGGCCTCCGTTGAAGCTCTTGAAGACGCCGGCAAAATTGGTTCCCGCGTAGAGAATCGCGGTGTTGGCGGGGTCGATCGCCACGGTTTCGATGATGACCAGGGGCAACCCGGAGTTGGCGACGGTCCAGCTCTGGGCGCCGTCGGTGCTCTTGAAAAGCCCGGAGCCGGGGAGGAATCCGGCCGCGGCGGTGGCGGCATAGATGGTCTTTGGCGAGGAAGGATCGATCGCCAGTGCCAGGATGTTCAGGTCGCTGAGGCCGACGCTTGCCGGGGCGAAGCTCTGGCCGCCGTCGGTGCTCTTGAAGACGCCGCTGCCGGCGGTGCCCGCGTATAGGATCAGGGGGTTGGAGGGATCGATCGCCAGGGCGAAGACGTTCACGCCGCCCAGGCCGAAACCGACGGGGGTCCAGGTGACGGCCCGATCGATGCTCGTGAAGACACCGGCGTTGGTGGCCGCATACATGACCAGATTGGGAACACCAGCCGCCGGGATCGCGGCGGCGAAAAATGCAAAGGCAAGCAGTCCTCGAGACCATGCTCCGGTCATCATGACGGGCCTCCTCTTCACCACTCTACCAGCGCCGTTGCCGTGGTGTGGGCTACTCCTCGTGCAGGGCGGTGTTCGGATCGAGGCCCGCCGCACGGGCGGCCGGGACCCACGATGCAACCGCGGCGACCAGCAGGAAGACAACCGTCATGGCGGCGAAGGTGGACGGATCGGTGGCCCGCACTCCGACCAGCATGGTGGTCATCACGCGCGTCAGGCCGAGGGCCGCCAGCAATCCGATCGCGATGCCCATGGCGCTGAGACGCAGTCCCTGGCCGACCACAAGTTTGAAGATGCCGGAGGGAGCCGCGCCGAGGGCCATTCGGACGCCGATCTCCGCGGTCCTTTGCCGCACGACGGTCGCGAGCACGCCGTAGAGCCCCACGCCGGCCAGCAGCAGCGCGATCGCGGCGAATACTCCGATGAGCAGAAGCGACAGGCGTGTGGGAGCCTGGTCGCGATCCACCAGCGCTTCCATGGTCTGTATCTTCGAGATCACCATCTGGCGATCGATTTTCGAGATCCCGGCGCGGACCGCGGCGGCGTACTTCGTGGGGTCGCCCTTGGTTCGGACCATCCAGTACCGCGAGACACCGACTCCCCAGAAGCCGTCGGAGAAGTAGATCGTGCCCCGGCCCGGGTCGGCCAGGGAAAACAGGCGCTGGGGCGCGACGACGCCGATCACCTCGGCCCACGGCGCGGCCGGATCGGGCAAAAGGATGCGCTTGCCCACCGCGGATTCGCCAGGGAAGGCCCTTTGGGCGAGAAGCTGGTCGATGACTACACGGTTTCGCCCGGGCGCGTTATCGTCCTCGGTGAAGGTGCGGCCCGCCAGGAGCGGCGTGCGCAGCGTTTCGAAATAGCCGGGCAGGACCTGCTGGAAATCGGCGCCCTCGGAGCTGGCCAGCGGCGGCCGGGCCTCGCGGGCGGCCGGCCTCCGCGTCGGAGAGCCGCCGCCGAGCGGCAGAACGAGAGCGTTCGTCGCATTCTCGACACCTGGCAGCGCGCGCAAGCGGGCCTGGATTTCGCGCAACCATGCCAGGCGTCCCTCCTGCCGGGTCAACTGCCAGTCGCGCGTCACGTAGAAGGTCAGAAGGCCGTGCGGATCGTAGCCGGGATCGACGCGGCGCAATTCGAGGAAGCTGCGGAGCATGAGGCCCGATCCGACGAGCAGGACGAACGACAGCGCGACCTCGGCCACCACGACGGTGCTGCGGAGCAGACGGCCCGCACCCGATCCGGCGGTGCGTCCGCCGCCGCGCAGGACCTGGATCACGCCGGGGCTCGCGGCGCGCAGCGCGGGCATCACGCCGAAGACGGCGGCCGCGGCCAGACCGGAGGCCGCGGCAAACGCGAGCACATGCCAGTCGATGGAGGTGGACTCGATGCGGGGCAGGTTCGCCGGCGCGATGCCCAGGAGCCCGCGGATGCCGAGCCAGGCCAAGGCCACGCCCAGCACTGTGCCGAGTCCGGAAAGAAGCAGGGCCTCCGCCAGCATCTGGCGCACAAGGCGCCACCGGCTTCCACCGAGCGCGGTGCACACCGCCAGTTCGCGTTCGCGCAGGGACGCGCGCACCAGCAGGAGGTTGGCCACATTGGCGCACGCGATGAGCAGAAGAAAGATGACCGCGCCCATCAAAGCGAGGATGGCGGGGCGGACCTCCTCGACCAGTTGCCGGTGCATCGGCTCGAGGCGCAGGGCCGCCGAGGGATCGAAGGAATTCTTCCGCAGTGCGCGCGAGAGCGCATCGAGCTGCTGCTGCGCCCGGGCCAGCGTCAGGCCGCTTTTCAGCCTGCCGATCGCTCCGACGGTCAGCAGGTTGCGGTGCTGGTTGTCGTAGCCCACGTTGTTGGCGACCCAGAAATCGGGTGCGGCGCCGGCTCCCCCGCCGGGCGGGAAATACAGCTTGAAGCCGGGCGCCAGCACCCCGACGATTCGTGGGCCGGATGCGCCGCCGGAGCCGAACATTTCCTGGCCGAGGATAGAAGTGCTGCCGCCGTAGCGCCGCTGCCAGTATTCATAGCCGAGGATCGCCGCGCTGCCCGGCGGAATGAGGACCTCCGCCTGGGCGGGCTGCGGCACGCCGTCCGCCTCCGTGAAATCGCGGCCCCATGCGATTTTGGCGCCCATCAGACGAAAGAAGCCGGCGGTGACCAGGGCCTTGGCGATCTGCTCGGTGCTGCCGTCTTCGCGAGGCACGAAGGCGCGAAACAAGGCGACGCCGCCGATGTCTTCGAAGATCGTCCTGGTGCCATCGCGCAAATCGAAGAAGTCGGCGTTGGAATAGAAAAAGTTTCTGCCGTGAGTCGCCCGGTACTCCCAAGGCACCAATACCAACCGGTCCGGGTCCCGGTAAGGAAGGGGCCGCAACAGCACGGCGTTGGTCACGCTGAAGATCGCCGTGCCGGCGCCGATTCCCAAAGCGAGGGTGGCCACCGCTGCCGCCGTGAAGATGGGACTCTTACGCAAAGTGCGTCCCGCGTAAGTGAAATCGCGGATCAGGTTGTCAATTCCGTTCGTATGACGCATATCCCGGCACTCTTCCTTGCATCGCTCCACGCCATCGAGCGCGAGGAGGGCCCGCCGCCGCGCCTCGCGCGGGTCCTTGCCGCGCGCGACATTTTCGTGGATCTCGCGCTCCAGGTGAAAGCGAAGCTCGTCCTCCAGCTCCTGTTCGACCCGGCGGCACCGGAACAGGCTCCGCCATCGCAGGGGCGCGGTGTAGATCCAATGCTCCGGGCGCACGTTCAGGTCTCCTTCAATTGCATGACGCGGCTGATGGCATCGGAAAGGCGTTCCCAGTCCGCCGCCTGTTTCGCCAGTTGTCCGCGGCCGAGGCGGGTGAGGGAGTAGAATTTCGCGCGGCGTCCCAGCTCGCTGGTCTTCCATTCCGCGCGGATCCAGCCTTCCTGCTCCAGCTTGTGCAGCGCGGGATAGAGCGAGCCGTCGCTGACTTGCAGAACGTTGGCGGAAACCTGTTTCAGGCGCTGGCCGACGGCCCAGCCATGGAGCGGCTCGAGCGCCAGGATCTTGAGGAGCAGAATGTCCAGGGTGCCCTGGACCAGGCCGGACGGTTTGCTCACGCCGTTATGTCCTCGGTTACCGAGAACATGATAGTACAGCCGGCGGCGAAGCGCAACCGTCAGCGCCACTCGCTTTCGCGCCACTCCACGACCATGTTGTCGTCCGTGACCATACGCCTTCCCGCGGTGCGGCGCAGGATGTTCTCGCGCGTTTCCATACCTTCGGAGTCGTAGGTATCGCCGGGCAGCGCGTCGGCGTAATGCAGGAGATCATTCAGAATCCCCACATCTTCGGGTATCGACGGATCGAGGATCGGCTTGCCCTCCAGCCGATAGGCCAGCAGGATGCGGCGCCAGCGGTCGCGGTCGAGCGGGATCGGGCTGTCGCTCACCGCCAGCAGAGGGCCGAAGCGAAAGGCATAGGGGAAGTGCGCGGCGCCGGTCCGCTGCGCTTCGAACGAGAACGTGGTGTTGTAGTAGAGAATGCCGCCCGGCTTCAGCATCCCGCGCGCCAGGTCCAGGAATTCGACACTCAGGAGGTTGGTGGCGTGCGCGCGCCAGGAATAGGTGGTGTCCATCACGATCATGTCGAACTTGCGCTGCCGGTTGCGGAACATCCAGCGCCGGCCGTCATCGAAGAACAGCTCGATCTTCGGGTTGCGGAGCAGCGGCGCCACCTGGGGGTAGCGGCCAATCACCTGGACGTAGCCCGGATTGATCTCGACGATGGTCACCTTCCGCACCTGCGGATGATTGGCGATCAACTGCGACCAGGCTCCGCCGGACATCCCCACGATCAGCACTTCCTCGGGATCGGGATGGATGAAGCTGATGGAGAGCGGCCGCCGCACGGTGTCGGTCACGTGAATGTCGGTGTACATCCAGCCGTCGAACACGCCGCCACCGAAGATGGCGCCGTCGGCGTCCACGGTGACCACGCCGCTGCGGGTTTCGACCACGTCGGCGAGGCGCGCTCCCGGATCGCGGTAGTCCTGCCGGTATTCGAGCTGGCCGTAGACGGTGGCGAACAAGGGCCGCGCGGAGAACACCACGGCTGCGCACACGCCCGCGCACAGGAGGGCCGCGGCGGCCTTTTCCGCGGCCCCTAGCCGCCCGGCGGCTAACAAGGCCGCGGCGAGCGCGACGCCCAGCAGCGCCAGGAAAACCGCAATGCCGCGCAACGGCCAGAAGTCCATCAGGATGAAGCCCACCAGCCAGCTTCCCCCGGCCGAACCGACGATGTTGGCGAGGTACAGGTAGCTCAGGCGCGAGCCTGCCCGGTCGTCGGGCCCCACCGAGATGTGGCAGATCAGCGGGAAGGTCGCGCCCAGCAGGCCGGCGGCCGCCGCCACCAGGGGCAGCGTCCACACATAATCCGCCTGCCGCGCTACGAGCGCCACCAGCGGCACGATGGCGAAGCCAAGCAGGTTGGCTCCCAGCACCAGCGCCGCGATCCAGCGCGCGAATCGCGGCAGGTCGCCCGAGGCGCGGAGGCACAACCGGCGGCTGAACAGCGAGCCAAACGCGATCCCCGCCAGAAACGCGCCCAGCACGAAGGCGAAGCTCCGAGGGTTGGTTCCGGTGGCGAACGCGTACAGCCGGTACCAGACGATTTCGTAGCACAGCGAGAGGAACCCGGCCACCGCGGCCAGCGCCATAGCCACGCCGAAAGGCATGGCGGTCGCGTGCTTCAGCGTGCCTTCGGGCGCGCCGGTCTTTGGCCGCGCGAGCCCGCGCCAGCGGAAATGCAGCACCACCACGGTGAAGCCCACCAGGAGATTCAACCCCACGGCCACGGCGACCGAACCCGACATCCCCAGGTAGCGCATGGTCGCCAGCGCCGCCGCGAAGCAGGCCACCGCGGAGCCCAGCGTGTTGGCGAAATACAGCATCCCGACCGACCGGCCCACGTTGCCCGAAAGCCGCACCAGTTGCGCCACCAGCAGCGGCAACGTGGCGCCCATCAGGATGGTGGGCACCACCACCAGGAGGAAGGAAAGCAGGCCGGTTTCGACCGCCGGAGCACCGGCCGTGAATGCCGCCACCCGGTGGAACAACGCGAGCGAGCACGCGCCATAAACCGCGATCCCCAGCTCCGACCCGCCGAACAAAAGCAGCAGCGGAGCGGCCGGCTGCTTCGAGATGCGCCCTCCGATCAGGCTGCCCAGTCCCAGCCCCAGCATGAACGCGCTCACCACCACCGTGACCGATTCGATGTTCACGCCGTAGATGGCGAACAGGGAGCGCTGCCACACGATCTGATAAATCAGCGCCGGAAAGCCGGAGACGAAGAACAGCAGGTAGATCCAGCGGAAACGAGTGTTTTCCATGGGGCGATCGGCCATTGTAGCTCGCGGCCTAGAACACCGGGCACGGCAGCACGCGCGTCCACCGGTAATCCCTGAGGCCGTCCACGGAAGTCCAGGTTGGATGATAGCGTCCGTAAGGATTCTTGTCGTTGAGGTCGCCCCAGCTTCCGTCGGGATTCTGCACCGACAGCAGATAATCGAATCCTTTGCGAATCATGTCGTCTTCGAATGTCAAGCCGAACGAACGCAGCGTGTCAAGGTATTCGCCCATGGTTTCCGGGTCCTTCTCCCGAACCGCCTGCTGGAGGTTGTCTCTCAGATGCTCGAACTCATCCGGGAAGCAGGCGCGCGACACGCGAAACCGGCTGTACTCGTTGTAGGTGTAGATTACGTGCGTGATGGCGTAGACGCCGCCATAGTAATCGTCGTCGTTGCCCGGCTTGCGGACCGGCCAGGGCCGCATCGCGGGCAGCCAGTGGAGCACATCGCGGTAGCGCACGCCCAGCGATATGCCGGCCTGATCGCAGGAGAAGGTGTCGATCAGCGCATCCTGGAAAAGCGCGTAGCGGTTGAAGATGTCGAGTTTGGAACCGCAGCGCGCGCACACCGTCGCGCCGCGGGCGTTCTGGCGCCCGCATTTCGCGCAGGGCTTGGGCAGATCGGCGGGTGGCGGCTCCACGGCGGGATCGAACCCCAGGTAGTCCACTACGGTGAATCGCGCCGCCGCCCGCCGAAGCGCCTCGCGCAGGCGGGGGTCGGGCACGCCGAACCGCTCGGCGGCGTCGAGGCCCCAGATGAGGTCGGTCACTTCGTCTGGGCCGCTTTCCGGAGGAACGTCGCTGTGCAGGCGCCGCCATGCGAGCGCCCGTTCGCGCCCCATGCCCCAGGCGATGCGCCGAAGCTCCGCATCGCCGGAAGTGACGGCGATGTTATAGAACGCGCTGAGAAGGTCGTGTCCCCAATCGCTAAAGGTGTCGGGCTGGCGGGCGAACCGATACATGAACTCGAGCCCGCGGATCACGGCCCGGTCGCGCTCTTCGACCGTGTGGCGCGCGCCCGGCCACAGCGGCGTGCCCCGCTCCGGGTTGCCCGCCAGCATGGCAGCCATCGCCGCCGCCACCAGGGCCAGGGACACCAGGGCGAGCCGCATTATCGGATCCTGCCGGTCTCAGGCCGCATTCAACAATGTTACACGATCGCTCAGACACGCCATCCAAACCGGCTCGCCAGCCGCCGGAACCTGCGACCTAAGAGGACTTTTGGTAATACGGCGACCGAAGTGGGTCGGGCGAACGCGGCCGAGAGTGCCCGAGCGAATCCCCAACCTCCTCCCAATAGTTAGTACTTTTCAGTACGAATGGCGCTTCGACTCAAGGGGAGCGCTTGGCAAAAAACGTACTAAATTCAACAATTTAGCTTGCCTTCCCGCGGTGGGTACCGCGCCTTTCCTGGATGCTAACCTTCGACTAGTCAATAGGTTAACCTTTTCCAGCTTGGGCAGCGACAGCATAAGTGGGTAACATCAAGTTGAGTACTTTTAGTACTTTCAGGACTTCTAGTACGAAATTTGGAAAGGACCACTTGACATGGGCCGCCGGCCGCTTCTCCTCGCACTCCTTTTCGTCCTCTCGTTGCGTCCCGGTTCCGCACAGACAGATTCTCTGCAGCTGTCATCGGGAACCGCTGCGGCTAACGGAACCGCCTCTCTGAGCCTCAATCTGACATCGCCGGCGGGCAGCGAACCGGCAGCCCTCCAGTGGACCTTAACGTACCCTCCCAGTAACGTCGTCTCCATCTCCGCGATTGCCGGGACAGCAGCCACCAACGCGGGCAAGACGTTGACTTGCGCCTCCAGCGCCGGCACGTATACCTGCGTGGCTGACGGCATGAACGCCGCTATCATCGCCAACGGCACCGTCGGCGTGGTGAACCTGACCATAGCTTCCGGCGTTACCAGCACATCCATCGGGCTCACAAACACCGTGGCGGTCTCACCAGCAGGGAGCACCGTCACAGATCTGGGAACTGGCGGCGTCGTTACCGGACCTGGAAACCCGGCACCGACGATTACAACGCTGGCGCCAACGAGCGCCACGGCGGGGGGAGCAGCCTTCACCTTGACAGTGAATGGAACGGGCTTCGTGAGCGGCAGTTCGGTGGTGAACTGGAACGGAACCAGCCGGACAACTACGTTTGTGAGCGCCACGCAACTCCAGGCGGCGATCACTGCCGCGGATATCGGGAGCGCCGGAACGGCGCAGGTCACGGTGTTCAATCCGACACCGGGCGGAGGCACGTCGGGGAGCCTCCCGTTTACCGTTAGCCCGGCGAACAACCCGGCACCGACGGTCACATCGCTGGCGCCAGCGAGCGGCACGGCGGGGGCAGCAGCCTTCACCTTGACAGTGACTGGGACTGGGTTCGTGAGCGGCAGTTCGGTAGTGAACTGGAACGGGAGCGGGCGGGCGACGACGTTTGTCAGCGCCACGCAATTGCAGGCGGCCATCACTGCCGCGGATATCAGCGCCGCCGGAACGGCGCAGGTCACGGTGTTCAATCCGACACCGGGCGGAGGGACGTCGGGGAACCTTGCGTTCACCATCGGCCCAGCGAACAACCCGGCACCGACCGTCACAACGCTGGCACCAGCGAGCGGCACGGCGGGGGGAGCAGCCTTTACCCTGACAGTGACTGGGACTGGGTTCGTGAGCGGCAGTTCGGTGGTGAACTGGAACGGAAGCGGGCGGACCACGACGTTTGTGAGC